>OJRE01000006.1_pt1 | contig 191856 bp, 171 predicted proteins | sample 1599111 | NCBI WGS metagenome assembly OJRE01 (sample SAMN03922530, study PRJEB24848) | human gut metagenome | isolation source: stool sample | host: Homo sapiens | place: Germany | collected 2010-05
CAGAATCTGCAAGTCATGTATTTGCTTTTTCTGCGGTGGAGTTCTTTCCGATAAAAGATGAAAACAACTTTTATTAATCATCGAAACATAGAAAAGAGATGAAAAAGAATATTTTAAAAGCAACACTGGTTGCTGCATTTGCTTTGATAGTAGGATTTAATGTGTATAACTCTCAGAAATCGGATGTGATGTCTGAGTTGGCTTTGGCTAATGTGGAAGCATTGGCTGAATCAGAATTAAGCCAAAAGTGTGGTGACTGCAGTACTGATAAACAGGTATATTGTTGTACTCTAGTTATAGAAGGATTAGGTACATTTACACTTAATAAAGATTAATCCCATTAAATAAAAGGAGAGATTTAAAAAAGTTAGGTCTCTCTTATAATAAAAGTACCATGAAACTCATATATAAACACATATTATTTTTGCTTTTATTGCTGTGTATTTCTTGTACAAGTGTATCAAACAATAAAATAATGTTTCCAACAAAAAACTTTAAGACAATAAAGGGAAAACAAATTTTATCAGATTTGTTTATTGGACGGCCTTTAAAAATGAATATTGTGGATAATAAGCTCTTAATGATAGATAAATATGAAGGTAAACAAATAACGATGATTGATTTGATAAATACCAATAAAATCGAACGTATTGCTAATATTGGAGAAGGGCCAAATGAATTTCTTAATTTAAGAGATATAACTTATAATTCAAAAAATAACTCATTGGCTTTTTTTGATGGAATGCTAAGACAAGTTTCTTTCTATAAAATTAATGAGCATAAGATTCAAATAAATAATAATACTTTTCATCGTAAAGTGCGATTTAATGCAGATTGTCCCTATGATATTGTTGCGTTTGGGGATTATTTTTTAGCAAATGGATGTTTTAATGCAAAACAATTTGCTTTATTGAATTCTAAAGCGGATATTATTGCGGAATTTGGTGTTTTTCCCGGAGATAATACCGGTGTGGAAGTTGAAAATAGTTTTTTTCTAAAAAACCAAACGACTCTCTGTACTAATTTAGATCAATCTCGATTTGTTGCTGCGGGATATTTCCATGACCAACTCGTCTTTTATCGATTTGAAAATAATAAAATTATAAAGGTGAGAGAGTATTTTAGCATGAATGCTAAAATGGTTTCAAGGCATACTAAAGATGGGAATCAAGATATCTATAGCTCATCAGAAAATGACGAAACAACACGAACTTACAGAATGCTATATTCAACAAAAGAGCATATTTATGCTTTATATTGGGGTATTGCCAATAAAGATTTTGGGAAAACAGGAAAGGTTTGTTACATCTTAAAGTTTGATTGGAATGGGAACTTAAAAGAAGGTTTCAAAGTTAATAATTTATTAAAAAATATTGCAATAGATGAAATCTCAAATTGCATATACGCTGTAACGTATCCAGAAGATGAGAGGGAATCCATTTTAATGAAGTATGAGATGTGATTGATAATATAAATTTAAGAATAAAATATTAGCTAAAATAGGTAATCGGGCCTTTTCTTTTATCTTTGTGTCTTGGTAATTTTATGGTTCTTCTTTCAGGTCACCACTTTCACCACCTTCCATATTCCTTCCGACTCCATGTATCCCGCTTTACAGGCAGGCAATAATGTGTTGGTGAACAAATGGATAATGGGAACCCGCATCTTCAATATCTGGGATGCATTGGAAGGCAAGGAGGTGAAGATTCACCGGTTGCCGGGAGATACGCTGGAAATAAGGAACGGATTCTATAGGATACGCGGGATAGAGGAAAAATTAGGCAAAACCACATGCGGAACTGGGAGGTTATCAACGACAAAAACTGGAATAGGATGCAAAGATGATAATGGAAAAAGAACCGAAAATACAATCCACAGCAATAAAACAGATGAGAGAGGAAATAAAGAAGCTGGTTATCAAGGAATAAAATATTCTTTTACTATATTTGCATTCTCATGCACATTAGGGGAAAAGCTATTTCTATATAATCTTACTTTTTAATAAATAGTCGACAAAGAGTATGCATATATGGAAATAATCAGAATCTGCAAGTCATGTATTTGCTTTTTCTGCGGTGGAGTTCTTTCCGACAAAAGATGAAAACAATTTTAATTAATCATCGAAACATATAAAAGAGATGAAAAAGAATATTTTGAAAGCAACAGTTGTTGCTGCATTTGCTTTGATAGCAGGATTTAATGTGTATAACTCTCAGAAATCGGATGTGATGTCTGAGTTGGCTTTGGCTAATGTGGAAGCATTGGCTGATGATGATGAAAACCCAATGTGCGAAAATGGTTGTTTGGATAATGGTGATGGTTGTTTATGCCATTACTGGTTTCCGACTTATAGAGAAGCAAATCTATAAAAAGAGGAATTAATAGCCGAACAGCTTGATTGAATGAATTCTCTAAAAGTAAAAACGAAGGAGAAAAGTAGAATTTATGATAATAGAATCTTATTCTAATTTTTGTTTTTCTCTTTCTAAAAGCAAATACTTATGTTAAGAAAAATAGCAAACATATTATTTATTGTGTTAGCCATAACTAGTTGCACTAATAATGCAACAACCGAAAAGCACCAGACAGTTCGTAACAAAATAGAAAACTGTTATCAGAAAGTAAAAGAATTCCAGACTGGCGATATTTTAATAGGCTCTACAACACGTTTATATTCTATGGATAATCATCTGATTATTGCAGACCATAAATCCTCAAATCAGCTTATTCATATTTTTAACATGCAGGATTTTACTTACGTGCAAAGTATAGGAGAATTGGGACAAGGACCTGGTGAAATTACAATTCTTGGGAATATTGGCATAGACAATATACGCAAGAATTTATATATATCCGACTATGGAAAACAAAAAATATTCAGTTACAATGTGGATAGTGCGTTTGCTAATCCTTTCTATATGCCAAACGTGAAAATGGAAATGGATAAAGGAATATTCCCAGATGTATATCAATTTTTCAGCGATACGCTGGCTATAGGCAGAATGATTTCCCCTACCAGTTCTTCTTCTTTCAAACAAATGTTGGCACGTCTTAATATGCAAACAGGTAAAATACTTCCTTTGAAAGAAAACCATCCTGAAATAGAAAAGAAACGTGTTTGTTTTACTGCTTCAGAAACTAAAAACATCTGTGTGGAGTGCTATACAGGCTATGATTTAATGGTAATAACTGATATAATGGGAAATTTGAAATATAATATTTATGGACCGGAATGGAAAGAAAATCCGACTGCAACTCATTACTATAGTAAAGTAGCATTAGCCAAAGATAAGATTATCGCTTCATATTCAGGCGGTAACAAGCGAACCGATGATTATTATCCTACAAAATTCTTTGTTTTCGATATCGAGGGAAACTATCTTAAAACTTTAGATATAAATCGGAAAATAACAGACTTTTGCTATGATGATAATAGCAATAGAATTATCATGTCGTTCAATGATGATATACAGTTCGGATATTTAGAGTTGAATGGCCTAATTTAATTATAAATAAAAAAATAAGCCATGCGATAAATCTCATAGCTTACTCTGTACAATGAAATATATATATTTATATAGTCTGCTAGTTATAGCCGCCGGAATTGCAGGTTGCACGCCAAAAACAGGAAGCCACTCGCCTTCATTAATTACAGAAATTAACTGGGAAGAGATGACTGAAGAAAGAAAGCCATTGCCTCAGCCGCTCCCACTGGTGTGTGATATAGCAGAAATGACAACCTATGATTCCATGATTTTATTAAAGAGCGATAAAACAGCTCCCGCATTCAACATACTTCCTACCGATTTAAAGAAAAGTACCGCATTTGGCACCTATGGCAGGGCGCAGGAAGAGTTATCGCTGAATGTACAGATGATGCATAACAGCGGAAAGGAGCTCAAATTATACGATAACTACGCCATAAAGGAATTCAAATACGAAAACGACAGTGTAGTATATCTAAAAACGACGAACGGCAAGACCACACCGAATTTCTATCAATATATATGCTCGGTGAATGACACATTGTGTTGCGTCTACAAACTTGCCCCAAAAGAAACCGGAGTCCATTTGGTGAATCTCTTAACGCAAGAATCATACGACAGCATCAGTGTAGCCCAAGGATATTTCGACAATAAAGATATTCCCTATGACTTGGTATGCCACGTATACAGAGACAAACTAATCATAGGACGCAGCAAGTTCAACCAGATAGAGCTGTATAACATCAATACGACCGACAAAAGGCTGGTTCCGGCCTCTGTCATCAACTACAAGAATGCTTCTGCCGAGAATTACATCAAAGAGGGAGCCTGCTACATGTATAATATAAATGCTGATGAAAAATATTTTTATATGCTGAATCAGGATACTGATAAGTTTGGAGAGAAAACATATATTGATGTGTACTCTTGGGATGGGAATCCTGTAAGACGTATCGAGCTCGATGATTTATACCTGATGGGAGTATTAATAGACAATACTTTCTATCTGAAGAAATACACCGATGATGATAACTTATATATTTTGAAACTATAAGATGGAGTACAAAGATTTGATTAGAAAAAAAATAGGACGGATAGCAGACAGACTGTTAACCGTATTATTCAGTATTTGTATTCTGATTATAGTCTTTATATCGTTTCAGGTCACCACTTTCACTACCTTCCATATTCCTTCCGACTCCATGTATCCCGCTTTACAGGCAGGCGATAATGTATTGGTGAACAAATGGATAATGGGAGCCCGCATCTTCAATATCTGGGATGCACTGGAAGACAAGGAGGTGAAGATTCACCGGTTGCCGGGAGTCGGAAAGATTAAGCGCAATGATGTGCTGGTCTTCAATTTCCCTTATCCTGCCAAGAAAGACTCCCTGGCGATGGATGTCATGCTGTATTATGTAAAACGCTGTATCGCCCTGCCGGGAGATACGCTGGAAATAAGGAATGGATTCTATAGGATACGCGGAACAGGGGAAGAATTAGGAAATATGGCCGCCCAAAGACGCATCTCCGCCCTGACGGAAAACGATTCACGGGGAGTGGTTATGGAGAGTTTTCCGTGGAGCAAACGGTTGGGATGGACGATAAAGGAATTCGGTCCATTGCCTGTCCCGGCAAAAGGGCAGGTGGTATCATTGGATAGCATTTCAATATTATTTTATCAACATATCATAAGGTACGAACAAAAAAAGGAACTTTCATTGAGGGATAAACTTATTTACTTGGGCGACAGCCTGATAAGGGAGTATCGGTTTAAAGAGAACTATTACTTTGTATCGGGCGACAACATGGAGAACTCCCGCGATTCGCGGTATTGGGGACTGCTGCCCGAAAGCTACATAGTGGGAAAAGCAACAAGAATATGGAAATCGAAAGACCCTGCCGACGGACATATCCGCTGGGACAGGGTATTTAAAAAGATAGAGTGAAATGAATAAAAGGATACTTTTTCTTGGTTTATGGGTGGTGTGCCTGTCGCTGGTGATGGCCTGCAGCCGGAGGAACGGCATGGAGGGCACTCTGGAACGCGCCGGTAAGAACAGGGCCGAACTGGAGAAAGTGCTGGAGCACTATGCCGGCGACGAGCTGAAATACAAGGCGGCCTGTTACCTGATAGAGCACATGGAGAACTGCTACTTTTATGCCGACCCCCGGATTGATTCCCTGAAGAGCCTGAGATGGATGGCTACGGTATATCGCGAAGGCCCGTGGCTGGATTCGGTGAAAAGGGTATGGAGTCATTTTTCTTATAGAGACACCCGCAAGGTATATGATGCGGAGGTCATAACAGCCGACTATCTGATAGACAATATCGACCATGCTTTTGAAGTGTGGGGAAAACGTCCGTGGGCAAAATATTATTCATTTGATGACTTTTGCGAATATGTACTCCCATACCGCATTGCAAACGAGCCTCTGGAAGCATGGAGAAGGGTCTATTATGACCGGTATGCCGCAACCGTCGATTCGATGTATGGCGGCAGCGATGTGCTGGAGGTGGTAAAGGCTGTCCGTAAGAAGTTTAAAGAAGAGGGATTTATATGGAATACCCACTTCAGCCTCCCGCATTGCGGCGGTCTGTTCCTGCTCGACCACCACACCGGGCAATGTCCCGAATCATGCGACATCACGGTCTATATCCTCCGCGCATTGGGCATCCCTGTAGGTACCGACTGCTACATTGCTTCACCTTATATCAGCGGGGCGCACTCCTGGACTATATTAAGGGATACCACAGGGCTGTTTGTCCCATTCTGGATTACCCAGACGGAGCCGGAAAGAGGGGCGGATGACGGACGTCCCAAGGGAAAAGTTTTCCGTAAGCAGTATTGGGGACAGCTGGAAGATGTGACGGCTGAATATTTCGGCAAGAACAGCGCAAAGGTAAAGATACAATGTCCGCCCGAGGTGAAAGAGGTCAGTCTCTGTATTTTCTCATGCGGGGCAATGACGGCTGTCGACAGGGCCGAACGTGCCGGACAGGAAGTGACTTTCCACAATCTGGAGCCGGGCATCCGTTTTCTTCCCATGTATCAGAAGTCAAAAGGAGGGGTTTATTCAGCTGCCGGATACCCTTTCAGCCTGGATAAGGATGGAAAGGTGCATACCTATGTCCCCGATACTTTACATACCCGGACAGCAGAACTTTTCAGGAAGTATCCCCTCCACATCCAGATGAAGGAATACGTGGCGGCCCTGACCGGAAGTATCATAGAGGGGGCACGTTCGGCGGACTTCCGGCAGACGGTATTGTTGGCACACATCAAGGATACAATCAGGACAAACTATGTGTGGCTGGACTCACTTCCCGACAGTCCCGTCAGATACATACGCATCACTCCTCCGGGAGTAAGATATACCGAGATAGCCGAAATCGCCTTTTATGGGAAAGACGGACTGAAACTGGATGCGGAACTGTACCGGATTCCGGCTGCCATGGACTTGAGGCATACAGGGAACTATATGACGGATGGGGATATCCTGTCCTATTATCAGTCCAAAGAACAAAACAGGGAACCGATAACCGTTGATTTGAAGAAAGAATGCCGGGTGGACAGGATTCATATTGTTCCCCGCAACGATGATAATTTTATCCGTCCGGGCGATGAGTATGAATTGTTTTACCAGAATGGCGCAGAAGGCTGGATATCGTTGGGAAGGCAGACAGCGGTGACAGACAGGCTGAAGTATGACCGTATTCCTTCCGGTGCCGTGTTGTGGTTGCGTGATTTGAGCCGCGGACGTGAGGAACAGTTATTTATATTGAAGGAGCATGGAGAACAGTTCTTTTATTAAGAAGGCATTGCATGGCATACCGGTTTTAATCACCTGGCTCTTCATCCTTGCCGGTGCGGTAGAAGCGGTATGGGGGCTTGCACAGGTATATGGCTTTACCGTCTCCAAGCATTCGCTCTATGCCCTTACCGGCTCTTTCTACAATCCGGGACCTTACTCCGGTTTCCTTGCCATGACGCTTCCGGTCTGTCTGTATGAATGGCTGAAGCGTAGGAAGGAAAAGAAAACGGCAATCTATTATATAGCCTTATCCGTGTTGGTACTCCTTATTTGTGTGTTGCCGGCCGGAATGAGCCGCTCGGCATGGATGGCCGGGGCGGTCTCGTCGGCATACATCGCATATATGCATTACCGGAAGGGGATTCACGCCTACATCCGTTGTCACCCGAGACGGACGAAAGCGGGAACAATTCTGCTGATATTGCTCGCAGGAGGGATACTTGCCGGTGTTTACCTGATGAAGAAGGACTCGGCAGACGGAAGGCTGCTGATGTGGAAGGTGTCCGTGCACGCCATAGCCGGACAACCGTGGCGCGGATACGGCTGGGACGGCGTTCCCGGTGCCTATGGGCAGGCGCAGGAAGATTATTTCTCGGCGGGCAACTACACGGAAACCGAGGAACGGGTGGCGGGGTCACCCGAATATGTGTTCAATGAATATCTTCAGGTGGCGATGGCATGGGGAGTTCCCGTGCTCCTGATGGCGTTGCTGGTGGTGGGCGGAAGCGGTTATGCCGGGCACAGGCAGAAGGAGTACGGGCTGTGCGGTGCACTGCTGTCTTTGGCCGTGTTCTCCTTTTCTTCCTATCCGTTCCAGTTCCTTCTGTTTGTCGTTGCCCTGGCATTGCTGGTAACAGGGTGCGCGATAAAGACCCTTTCCTCCCGACGCCCATTGGTTTGCATGGCGGGAACCGTGTTCTTATTGTTGTCGGCGGGCTATGGGTGTTACCGGGTGTATCGGTGGAAGGAGGTGCGTGAGACGGCTTCGTCGGCATGGCACCGGAAACAGATGTTTTACCGTTCGGGGGCTTATGAACAGGCGGCGGAAGTCTATGCGGAGATATACGAAGACATGAAATGGAATGCCCGCTATCTGTTTGAATACGGTCATGCCCTGCACAAACTGCACAGAAATGAGGAATCGAATGTGGTTATGAAGGAGGCGTTGAAGGTGAGCGGCGACCCGATGATACTGAACATAATAGGCAAGAACGAGCAGGAGGCGGGTAATTATGCAGAGGCGGAATATTGGCTGATTCGTTCCACCCATCGGCTGCCGGGCAGAATCTATCCTTATTTTCTGTTGGCAAAGCTATATGCGGAACCGGGGTTTTATCAACGGCAAAAACTGGAACAGGCCGCAAGGATGGTAATGGAGAAAGAGCCGAAGGTGCAATCCACGGCCATCAGGCAAATGAGGGAGGAAATAAAGAAATTACTTTGATATTCCTATTTGTACTGAATTGTATAAATGCCTAAAAAAGAAAATTTAACAAAAAAAGAAGAGGGAAAATGAGTTTTATTCAAATATAATATTTTTATTTGTCTTTTAAACAAGAATAACATGACTATGAAATTACACATATTGGCTTATGGGCTGGTGCTGGCCACTACAGTGGCAGCTTGTTCTGATGAAAAAAAAGATTCTAAGGAAAAAGAAGGTGTGGAAACTGTATTGCCCTCATTGCCCAATGAGGTGACGGTGGTGCCGCTGGAAAAACGAGTATTCAATCATGAACTGATCAGTAATGGGAAGGTTACGGCAAAGGATTATGCCGACTTGTATTTTCGCACTGCAGAAGTAGTGGCCCATGTTTGGGTGAAAAATGGAGATGTGGTGCGTAAAGGGCAGAAAATAGCAGAACTTGATTTGTTTAAGTTGAATAATACGTTGGCACAGCAGAAAAATGGATTGGCCCAGTCCACACTGGAGATGCAGGATGTATTGATAGGACAGGGGTATGCACCCGATAATTTGAAAGCTGTGCCGGCCGATGTATTGGAATTGGCAAAAGTAAAAAGTGGTTATGAGCAAAGTAAAGCCCAATATGAGTCTGCCAAATATGATGTGGAACAAGCTACACTGGTGGCACCTTTCGATGGTGTTGTTGCCAATCTCTTCGAAAAAGAACATAACATTCCAAAAACGTCAGAAGCTTTTTGCCGGGTAATTAACGCCGGTACGATGGAAGTTGATTTCACTGTGCTTGAAAGTGAGTTGCCTCTGATTAAGGTAGGGGATAAAGTGGAAGTGACTCCTTATGCTTCCGCTGCCGGTGTACGTCAGGGAAATATCAGTGAAATCAATCCGCTGGTGGATGAAAATGGTATGGTGCGTGTAAAGGCGCGGGTGAATGGAGGCAATAAACTTTTTGACGGGATGAATGTCAGAGTCAGTGTGAAGCGTTCGGTAGGAGAGCAGTTGGTGATTCCTAAAACGGCTGTTGTTCTGCGTTCGGGCAAGCAGGTGGTATTTACGCTGAAAGACGGTAAGGCTATGTGGAATTATGTGCATACAGGGCTGGAAAATATGGAAGAGTATACCATCACAGACGGTCTGGAGGAAGGAATGGAAGTGATAGTCACCGGTAATGTAAATTTGGCTCATGAAGCTCCTGTCAAGGTAATTAAGAATTGAGAATTGTCATTCTGAATGAATTGAAGAATCTGAAAAGAATTAGCAAATGGTAAAGTTCTTATTACAACGCCCTATAGCCGTGCTGATGGCGTTCACTGCCTGTTTTATTATCGGGCTGGTGACGTATTTCTCATTGCCGGTGTCTTTGTTGCCTGACATCGCTATTCCCCAAATTACCATTCAGGTGTCGGGAGAAAACTCTTCGGCGCGTGAGTTGGAGAATACAGTCGTTACACCGGTGCGCAGACAATTATTGCAGGTAGCGGGATTGAGAGAAATAAAAAGTGAGACTCGTGACGGTGCAGGTGTTATCCGCATGGAGTTCGAGTTTGGTGTCAATACGGATTTGGCGTTTATAGAGGTCAATGAAAAGATTGATGCTGCCATGAACAGCCTGCCCAAAGAGGTGGCGCGTCCTAAAGCAATAAAGGCAAGTGCAACGGATATTCCGGTTTTCTATCTGAACATGACACTGAAGAATGACCGGCCTTATGAGGGCACGAATGAGCAACAGTTTCTGGATATGTGCGAACTGGCGGAAAATGTGGTCAAACGCCGCATCGAACAGTTGCCTGAGGTAGCAATGGCTGATATTACCGGTGTCCCCGGAAAATTACTTCAGATAGTTCCCGATAAAGATAAACTGGCCATGACGGGTATCACGGTGGAGGATATCGAGAATGCATTGGCTTCCAATAATGTGGAGCCGGGAAGTATGTTGGTAAGGGATGGGTATTATGAATATAATATCCGTATTGCTACGTTGCTCCGTACCACCGAAGATGTGAAGAATATATATATCCGTAAGGGAGACCGTATTTTGCAATTGAAGGAACTTTGCAAAGTGGATGTCGTATCACAAAAAGAAAGCGGGCTATCCGTTGCCGGAGGTAAAAAAGCGGTTACTCTGGCTATCATAAAGCAGAGTGACGAGAATATGGATGAAATGAAGGAGAAGTTGAAAGAAACGACTGATTATTTTGCTTCTCTTTATCCTGATATTGAGTTCAGTATAAGCCGTAACCAGACGGAATTGTTGGATTATACCATTTCCAATTTGCAACAGAATTTGTCTTTAGGATTCTTGTTTATTTTCATTGTTGCCATATTGTTCTTGGGAGATATCCGCTCGCCGTTGGTTATCGGTATCAGTATGGTGACCTCTATTGTCATTACTTTTTTCTTTTTCTATTTCTGCCATGTTTCATTGAATGTTATCTCATTGTCGGGCTTGATTTTGGCTGTGGGTATGATGATTGACAGCTCTATCATTGTGACGGAGAATATTTCTCAATATCGGGAGCGGGGATATTCATTGAAGCGGTCATGTGCTGTGGGAACTACGGAAATGATTACTCCGATGTTGAGTTCGTCACTGACTACCATTGCTGTCTTCCTGCCGTTGATATTTATGAGCGGGATTGCAGGTGCTATCTTTATGGACCAGGCTTTCTCCATCACAGTGGGATTGATGATTTCGTATGTCACCGGTATTATGCTTTTACCTGTGCTTTATCTGTTATTCTATAGATTAGGCATACGGAGCAAAAGCTTCTTGTCCAAGAGATTTGATAATCTGTTGAAAAACGAATGGCTGGAGGGTTTTTATGATAAAGGTATCGATTGGGTGTTTTCTCATAAGAAAATTAGTCTGTTGGGCACTTTGGCCACTTTGCCTGTTTGTGTGTTCTTCTTTTATTTTATGGAAAAGGAAAGGATGCCGGAGATAGACCAGAACGAACTGATAATGCGTATCGAATGGAATGAAAATATTCACGTGGACGAGAATAATCGGCGGGTGGATGAGCTGATGAAACTGACAGATGATAAGGTGACTGAACATACGGCTTATGTGGGTATGCAGGATTACATATTGAATGGAGGAAGTGAGTTGTCTTCAACCGAAGCGGAACTCTATTTTAAGACCGGGACACCCACAGAGATACTTCCATTGCAGGATTTGTTGACGAAGGAAGTGGAAGAGAAATATCCTTTGGCTGTGATATCTTTTTCTCCTCCCGAAACTATTTTTGAGAAGTTGTTTGTGACAGGGGAGGCAGATATCGTGGCAGAGCTTCATGCTGCCAATAAATCAAAAGCTCCCGAAGCCGAGCAATTACAGCAGTTGGAAAAGAACGTTATTCAGGCAACGGGAATGACTCCGACGGGTATTGCTTTCCGTAATCAGTTGAATTTGGTGGTGAACCGGGAAAAGTTGCTGTTGTATAACATTGCTTACGAGGAACTGACCAGGGTGTTGCGCACTGCTTTTAAAGAAAACAAAGTGTCTACCTTGCGTTCTTACCAGCAATATTTGCCTATCGGCATTGCCGGAGAAGAAAAAAGCGTGAACCGTATTCTGAATGAAACTTTGGTTCAAACTCAGCCTGATAAGAACAGACAGGTGAATTATATTCCGCTGAGTGAGCTGGTATCGATTGTTCCGGCTGAGGATTTGAAGAGTATTACGGCCGGTAAGAACGGAGAGTATATTCCGTTGAGTTTTTATGATGTTGAAAACCCTACACGACTTATGAAGGAAGTGAAGGAAACGGTTAAAGAAAAGAATGAGTGGGAAGTGGATTTCTCAGGCAGTTTCTTTTCGAATGAAAAGATGATGGGAGAACTGACTGTTATTCTGTTTGTGTCGCTCTTGTTGATGTACTTTATCTTGTGTGCACAGTTCGAGAGTTTCTTGCAGCCGCTCATCGTGCTGTTGGAGATACCGGTAGATACAGCTTTTGCATTGATTACCTTATGGGTGTTTGGACATACGCTGAATTTGATGTCGGCTATCGGTATTATTGTAACTTGCGGTATTGTGGTGAATGACTCTATTCTGAAACTGGATACTATTAATGAGTTGCGTAAAACCGGAATACCTTTGGTTGAAGCTATCCATATTGCCGGTAAGAGACGTTTGAGAGCTATTATCATGACGTCGTTGACTACTATTTTTGCAATGGTGCCATTGTTGTTTACTTCGGATATGGGATCGGAATTGCAAAAGCCATTGTCTATTGCCATGATTGGTTCGATGGTAGTGGGAACATTGGTCAGTTTGTTCATTATTCCTTTGATATATTGGTTTATTTATAGAAAACATGATAAAAATGAAGTACGTTAGTATATGGATCATAGGCTGTCTTTTATCGGTTGGCGTAAAGGCACAGCAGACGGTGAAATTGGATTTGCAGCATACGATAGAGATTGCGAATGACAGTTCGTTGTCGGCATTCAGATATCAAAATATGTATTTATCGGGTTATTGGGAATTCAGAACCTATAAAGCGAATCGCCTTCCCAGTTTGACACTCGACCTGACTCCGGCAAAGTATTACCGGTATATCACTCAGCGTTATGACTCTAATGAGGATATGGACGTATATCGTGAACAGCAGATGTTCAGTGCCGGTGGCGGACTGAGCATCAGGCAGAATCTGGATTGGACAGGCGGTACTTTCTATATAGATTCGCAACTTGACTTTATGCGCAACTTCGGTGATACGAAATCTACCCAATATTCCAGTGTGCCTATCCGGGTGGGCTATCAGCAGAGCTTGTTGGGGTATAATGCATTTCGTTGGGACCGTAAGATTGAACCGCTGAAATATGAAAAGGTAAAGAAACAATTCATTTATAATACGGAGACCGTGTCAGAGGAGGCTGTCACTTACTTCTTTGCATTGGCAATGGCTCAAGCCGACTATCAATTGGCTAAAGAGAATGTGTCTTCCAGTGATACCTTGTATAGTATCGGACTGCAACGCCATAAAATAGCAGCCATTTCACGTGCGGATTTATTGACCCTTGAATTGGATAAAGTGAATGCCCATAACACTTTGGAAAATGCACAGATAGCGCTGAAACGTGCTATGTTCTCATTGGCTTCTTTTCTGAATCTGGATAAGAATACGACTATCGAATTGTCTTTACCCGGTCGCCCCGCTGCCATGGAGATTCCGGTAGATGTGGCTCTGGCTAAAGCAAAAGAGAACAATCCGTCTTTCTTGGAGCAACGCCAGAATATTTTGGAAGCAGAACAGAATGTGAATAAGACCAAGGTGGAATCTCGTTTTAATGCCAGCCTGAATGCCAGTGTCGGATTCAATCAGGTAGCAGATAAGTTCGGAGATGCCTACCGCCACCCTTTGCAACAGGATTTGGTGTCGGTGAGTGTTTCTATTCCATTGGTGGACTGGGGAGTAAGAAAAGGAAAATACAATATGGCAAAGAATAACCTGAATGTGGTAAAGATTGCCGCACGTCAGGAAGAGCTTAGTGTGGAAGAAGAGGTGATAATGACCGTAAGTGATTTCAATATCCAGCAGCGCCTGATTGCCAGTGCCGAAGAAGCATTGGACTTGGCGGTGATGGCGTATGAACAGACACGCCAACGATTCATTATCGGCAAAGCGGATGTAAACAGTCTGACTCTTTCATTAAATCGCCAACAAGAAGCACAGAAGAATTATATTTCGGCTTTACAGAATTATTGGTTGAATTATTATAAGATACGGAAACTGACATTGCACGACTTTGCTTCGGGATTTTCATTATCTGATAAGTTTGATTTTAATGTAGGTATGTATCGATGAGCAACTCTCGTACTTTATCTTCGTTTACGCTGATAGTCACTTTTGTCTGTTTGGCGTTGATAGGTTTGGCTTTGGTTCCGTTATTGCCGGTCAAACTGGCACCGTCGCGTGTTTTGCCGGGGCTCACTATTTCATTTAGAATGCCGGGTAATTCATCGCGGGTGATAGAGGCTGAGGTGACCAGCAAACTGGAATCGATGCTGGCAAGGGTAAACGGAATAAAAAATGTAATATCTACTTCTGATAATGGAGGAGGAAGTATAACGCTGGAACTGGATAAGCATGCGGATATTGATGCTGCCCGTTTTGAGGTGTCAACCATTATCCGCCAAACGTGGGCGCAGTTGCCTGACGGAGTCAGTTATCCTCAGATTAGTACCCGCCGTTCGGATGATAAAGCATCGAGGCCATTTATGACATATACTCTCAATGCGCCCTCTAACCCTATCTTGATTCAAAACTATGCCGAAGAGAACATAAAACCGGTGCTGGGACAATTGGCGGGTGTATATAAAGTAGAATTGAATGGGGCTACTCCGATGGAGTGGCAATTGGAATATGACAGTGAACAGTTGTCTCGCTTGGGAATAACACTGGGAGACGTGCAGGTTGCCATCAACCGCCATTACGAGAAAGAATTTCTGGGTATTTGTTCTATAGAGAAGGGGCCGGATGATAAGGACTGGATTCGGGTGGTGCGCACTGCTACAGGCAAGGAAACGGAGTTTGAGCCCGATGCCATCAAACTGAAGACAGGAGATGGAACGGTGGTCACATTGGATAAGTTGATAAAAGTAAAGCATGTGGAAGAACAGCCACAGAGCTATTACCGCATCAACGGACTGAATTCCATCTATCTTTATATTACGGCTGAGGAAACGGCAAATCAGCTGGAACTGAGCCGTCAGGTAAAAGACCGTATGGCGGAATTGCAGGCAAAGATGCCGGCCGGATATGAGGTACATATCGGTTATGATGCCACGGAGTATATTCAAAAGGAATTGGATAAAATTTATTTCCGTACCGGACTGACTGTGCTGATTTTATTGCTGTTTGTTGCATTGATTACCCGCAATTTGCGTTATCTGTTTCTGATAGTAACCAGCTTGACTATCAACATAGCCGTAGCTGCTATTTTCTATTATATCTTCGGACTGGAAATGCAGCTTTATTCTTTGGCCGGTATTACCATTTCTCTCAACTTGGTGATAGACAATACTATTGTCATGACCGATCATATTTTGCATCGTAGGAATCTGAAAGCATTTGTCTCTGTGCTGGCTGCTACTTTAACTACCATCGGAGCATTGGTTATTATTTTCTTCCTTGATGAAAAGATTCGGTTGAACTTGCAGGATTTTGCGGCTGTGGTAATTATAAATCTGGCTGTTTCATTGTTTGTAGCCTTGTTCTTTGTTCCTTCCATGATTGACAAGATTAAGTTGGAGAAGAAAAAGACGAAGAAGCACAGACGCACTTGGATGAAGCGTTTTGCGGTTTATTTTACTCGCTTCTATCAGGGATTTATTTATTACTTGTGCCGCTTTAGGGTGCCGGCCTGTATTTTATTGGTATTGGGCTTTGGCCTGCCTGTCTTTATGTTGCCCGATAAGATGGAAGGGGAGGGGACATTTGCGGAATATTATAATAAGGTATTCGGCAACTCCACTTATAAAGAGAAAGTAAAACCGATAGTCGACAAGGCATTGGGAGGCAGTTTGCGTCTGTTTGTCGAGAAAGTATACGAAGGCAGTTACTTTAATCGTGATGAGGGAGAAGTGGTATTGTATGTAAATGCCAATCTGCCTAACGGAAGTACATTGGAGCAAATGAATGCATTGGTCAAGAAGATGGAAACTTACTTGAGCGATTTTAAGGAAATCAGGCAGTTCCAGACAGCTATATATAGCGCACGGCAGGCAAACTTACAGATTTACTTTACGAAAGAAGTGGAACACAGTGGCTTCCCTTATACATTGAAGTCTAATATTATCAGTAAAGCTTTGACGCTGGGAGGAGGAAGCTGGGGAGTATATGGTTTGCAAGACCAGGGCTTTAACAATGATGTGCGCGAGAGTGCCGGAAGTTTCCGGGTGAAGATGTATGGTTATAATTATGATGAGTTGGCTTATTGGGGAGACCGTTTGAAAGAGAAACTTTTGGAGCATCGTCGAATAAAAGAGGTGATTATCAATTCTGAATTCTCATGGTGGAAGGATGATTACAGCGAATTCTACCTTGACTTGAACAGGGAAAGGATGGCCAAGGAGAATATTACGGCTACACAGTTATTCAATGCTTTGGGACCTGTGTTCGGGCGTGATATTTATTGCGGAAGTGTTTTGTTTGAAAATCAGGCTGAATGGTTGAAGCTGTCTTCCATGCAAGGGCAGCAATATGATGTGTGGGGGCTGGTAAATGTTCCTTTGATGATAAACGGACACTCTTATAAATTAGCTGATTTTGCAACGGTAGAGAAAGGACAGTCTCCGCAGAAGGTGGCAAAAGAAAATCAGCAGTATCGTTTGTGTCTGCAATATGAGTATATAGGCTCTTCCGAGCAGGGAAGAAAGTTGTTGAAGAAGGATTTGGAATCCTTTAATAAGATATTGCCGATGGGATATACGGCAGAGGATGAGCAGGAACGGTGGTCATGGGGGAAGAAGGACAATGCACAATATGCATTGCTCTTGATTGTGATTGCAATCATTTTCTTTACCACCGGCATTTTGTTTAATTCGCTCAAACAACCGTTGGCTATTATTTTTGTGATTCCTATTTCGTATATTGGTGTGTTCTTGACTTTCTATCTTTTTGGCTTAAACTTCGACCAGGGTGGTTTTGCATCTTTCGTATTGTTATGCGGTATAACGGTGAATGCAAGTATTTATATATTGAATGAGTATAACTCCATCCGCAAACGTTATCCGCTGCTTTCGGACGTGCAAGCGTATACTAAAGCATGGAATTCAAAGATTATTCCTATTTTCCTGACTGTTGTGTCTACTATTTTGGGATTTATTCCTTTCATGATAGGTCAGGGAAAAGAGGCCTTTTGGTTTCCGTTAGCAGCCGGAACGATTGGAGGATTGATTGCTTCTATATTGGGCATTTTCATGTTTTTGCCTATATTCTCTTTGAAGAAACAGAAAAAAAGAATGAAGTCTGAATAAAATGAAGAAATAAAAATAATATTGTATGGTTGTTGCAATTCATTACTTATTGTAGAATAAGAGACGTAATGCCTTCTTCTTATATTTAGTGTTAATAAATTTTACCCATTTCAAACACATACGTCTGCACGGAACTATACATACGTTCGCATGGGGCTACACATACGTATGTGTAGGGCTATACATACGTATGCATGGAGTTATGCATACGTCCGTGTGGCACAACGAATCGGAAAGAAGATTAGTATGAAATTATTTGGTGGTATTATCGGGTAGTTGTAATATTGTATGCGTTTAAGCTTATTATAAAAAAACAAAAGTTATGTATATGGTAGAGAAGAGCGGCAAGTTATTATGTCGTATAGTTCTTATTATGTTGTTGTTCGTCCTGTGTTTTTGTGCATCTTGTGGTCATAAAGAGGCAAGATATGCATTGGATATGGCAGAAAAACGAATGTGGGATGAACCGGATTCTGCTTTAAAAGTATTGGAGTCTATCGTTATGCCGGAAGATTTGGAGGGAAAAGAGCTGGCAGATTATGCATTGTTGTTGACACAAGCGCAATATCGTTCCAATATTGTCGCTACTTCGGATTCATTGATTAATATCGCTGTCGGGTATTATCAGGATAAAGATGTGGAAAAAAGAACGGCCTCATTATTATATAAAGGAGGAGTATTAAAAGATATGGGTAAAGATGAAGAGGCTATGTTGGTCTATAAAGAAGCGGAAAGTTATATTCCAAGAATAAAAGATAATAGGATTGTGACATTAATTTACATGGGATTGGGGTATTTGAATCAAAAGAATAGAAACTATGCTTTATCAATCGATTATTTTAAGAAGTCTGTAGCGGTTAACATTGTTCCAAAGCAGGTATTGTCATGGAAAGTAAGCAGTATAATGAATCTTGCTAATATATCATATTATTGGGGAAATAGAGATGATGCTGATTTGTATTATTCTCAATTATTGGATATGGTACCTTTGGTCGATTCTATGCTTCAGACAAAAATATATTATAATTATGGAATCTATAAAAGTAAGGAAAAAGAATGGGCGGAAGCTGAGAAGTATGTGCGTAAGGCGTTAGATAATGCGTCGGGAGACGTATCATATAGAGCTATGCTTTTATTAGCCAATTTATATAGCCGGACAGGACGTGACGGGGAAGTTGATAGCTTGTGTCAGTATGCGTTAAAAACATCGGAGCCGGCAGTAAAGGCTCGCATTTATTATTTCTTGTATGAGGAAAATGTGGCAAAAAAGGAATACGAAGATGCTGTTACCTATTTATCGCATTATGTATTATTGTCGGATACTTTGCGTTCTCAAATAAATCGGTCTGAATATTTGGAAATACAAAAGAAATATGATCAAGTAGTATTATTGAATAAGAATGTAGAGATACATAATCATTGGTATCTTACTATTATAATATCGACCGTTATAATTGTTGCGCTGATTGGAATACATTATTTGGTGTTGTCTATAAATAGAAAGAAAAAAGAAAAGTTATTATTGAAAAGCAAACAGGAAAAAGTGGAGCTGCAAGAAAAGATTGATGCCTGTCAAACTAAGATAGCGGAGGATGAAACGATGCACAATGAGGAAAAAGAAAAATTGCAGATGCAGATCACTCAATTGGAAGCGGAAAAAGAGCAAAAAGATATTAGTATTCGTCGGTTGGAAATCATTTGCAAATCGAAAGATAAGGATATTCCGTTGGAGTATATTGAAGCTTTGGAAATGATAATGAAACTGAAGTCTAAAGAACAGGCTTCCTATAATCCGGCAGTGGATAGGGAGAAATTGCATATTTGGTTGGATTTGGTTTATGATGATTTTGCCGGCCGTTTGCTGGAAAAGTATCAGTTGACCGGGCGGGAAAGGGATGTGTGTTATTTGAAAGCTTTGGATTTTTCCGATGATGAAATCTCTGAATTATTAAAGATACAATTGCGTTCGGAAGAACGATGGATTTATCGTATATGTGAGAAATTCGGGTTTCCCAAAGGTAGTAAAGATGATTTCGCTGCTTATATTGCAGATTTTAAGAAAAGAAGATAGGTGTTTTATTCAGGTTTTGTCGCAAAAAAGAGTGCTGCATTGAAATATAATGCTGATAATCAGTGAAAGTAAATGTCGCAAATCAGTTGGACGATTGTTTGGATTATTGTGGGGCTCTTTCTAAATTCGCAATGTAATAAAAACATTTGTTATGAAAAACGTATTGATAACTATCTTTTTTATCTTGTCTTTTGCACCTATGTTTGCGCAAACAGTTCCTGAAAAGGAAATTGATTTTGAGGGAAGTTTTATTATGGACGATGCCAGATCTGCTTCTCTGCCGATAGAGGCTTATCTTCAAGATACACAAGTTGTCATTACTTTTTATGTGGACCTTTCCGATGCCACGGTGACGATTGCATCAGAAGAAAATAATCAGGAAATGGAAGAACGTACTATTTCATTTGTTGATTCCGCTCCGGAGGTTTTTAATATAAGTGGTTACTCAAAAGGTACTTATATTATAACTATAACGACACCGCGAGGTACGTATTTAAGTGGCTTATTCAGAATTGAATAACCACAAAGTGAAGCATGTAAGCTCATCATTACTTCTCTTCATGTTTTTCTGTCTTCTTTTTACTTGTAAAGAGGCTGAAAAGGGGAAGAATACACGTTTGGTTAAAGTGTGGGAAGGGAAAGCATCGGCTTTCCCTTCCTGTTTTATTTGTACTATTCAGGAGATTGATGCCATACATTTATGGAAAAAGTAGAAAGAAATCTCAATTTTATAAAGAGGAATAAAATAAAATGTTTTATTTTGCAGGTCAATAAACATTCTAATACTTACATATCATGTTAACTCAAATTATCAATGGTAAGATATTTACCCCGCAGGGTTGGCTGGACGAAGGTTCGGTGTTGATGCGGGATAATAAAATACTGGAAGTTACCAACTGTGATTTAGCGCTGATTGGCGCCAATCTGATTGATGCCAAAGGCATGTATATTGTCCCCGGATTTGTATGTATGCACGCTCATGGGGGCGGTGGTCACGATTTTACAGAGTGTACGGAAGAGGCATTCCGCACAGCTGTCAAAGCACATCAGAGACACGGTGCCACCAGTATTTTCCCGACATTGTCATCTTCTCCTTTTTCAGAGATTCGTAAAGCTGTAAGTATATGCGAAAAGCTGATGAAAGAAGAAGACAGTCCGGTATTGGGACTTCATGTGGAAGGACCTTACCTGAATCCTAAGATGGCAGGTGGGCAGTTTTCCGGTAAGGTGAAAAATCCGGATAAAGAAGAATATACTTCATTGTTGGATGAAACAAATTGTATCAAGCGCTGGGATTCATCTCCTGAGTTGCCGGGTGCTTTGGAATTTGCCGGCTACCTGAGATCCAAAGGGATAGTGGCTGCCATTTCTCATACCGAAGCCGAATATGACGGTATCAAAGCTGCTTATGAAGCCGGATATACTCATGCGGCTCATTTTTACAATGCAATGCCGGGATTTCATAAACGCCGTGAATATAAGTATGAAGGAACGGTGGAAAGTGTCTATCTGACAGATGGAATGACTATCGAACTTATTGCTGACGGAATTCATTTACCATCTACTATCTTGCGGTTGGCTTATAAGCTGAAAGGAGTGAGCCATACCTGCCTGGTAACCGATGCGCTGGCTTATGCTGCTGCCGAAGGAGTTGAAATAACTGACCCGAATGTGATTATTGAGGATGGTGTATGCAAGATGGCAGACCGTTCTTCGCTTGCCGGAAGTATTGCTACAATGGATGTATTGGTACGTACGATGGTCAAAGCAGGCATTCCTTTGGGTGATGCCATCAATATGGTTTCGGAAACACCGGCACGCATCATGGGAGTAGATGATAGAAAGGGAACATTGCAAAAAGACAAAGATGCCGATTTGTTGGTTTTAGACCGTGATTTGAATATCCGTGCTGCATGGGCAATGGGCAATTTGATAGAAGGAACGAATACATTGTTCTGAATATACTTTTTAAATACTTTAGGGAAGATGTCTAAACAGTTCGAAGTAATTGTTTAGGCATCTTTTTTAGTTTTAGTAGTCATAATCAATGGGAAAATTACTACATTTGCAATTTGTAGAATTGAAAACTCAAACAATAAAATCGATATGAACGAAGCGATTAGACAAGACGTGAAGAAAGCCTGTGAGGTAATGCAGAAAGGCGGGATAATTCTTTATCCTACGGATACCATCTGGGGAATAGGTTGCGATGCAACCAATGCAGAAGCTGTGAAGCGTGTGTATGATATCAAGAAACGAGCAGACAGCAAGGCAATGCTGGTACTGGTAGACAGTTCGGTGAAAGTCGATTTTTATGTACGGGATGTACCGGCAGTTGCGTGGGATTTGATAGATTATGCTACCAAACCGCTGACTATTATCTATGACGGTGCTCGTAATTTGGCCGAAAATCTGTTGGCGGAAGATGGCAGCGTTGGCATTCGTGTAACAGGTGAGGCGTTCTCAAAAGAGCTTTGTTTCCGTTTTCGCAAAGCAATCGTATCTACTTCCGCAAACATCAGCGGTCAGCCTTCACCTGCTAATTTCAGTGAAATAAGCGAGGAAATAAAACAAGCGGTAGACTATATTGTCGGTTATAGGCAAGATGAAGTCGGACATCCGAAACCTTCCGGTATTATTAAGTTGGGTAAAGGAGGAGAAGTGAAGATTATAAGAGAATAAGAAAGAGAGAATGGATGCTTTAATAGAAGATAAGAAGAGCTTATTGCAGCGCTTTATTCTGTGGCGCGAAAAAAGGATAAAGGAAAAACATTTCATTCTGATACTGAGCTTTCTGGTAGGTATTTTTACTGCACTGGCAGCATGGTTCCTGAAGTTTTTGGTAGAATGGATTAAGGAATTCCTGACAGAGAATTTTGACTCAACAGGGGTGAACTGGTTATATTTGGTGTATCCTGTGGTGGGTATCTTTTTGACAGGCTTATTCATACGTCATATTGTGAAGGATGATATCAGTCATGGTGTGACAAAGATTCTTTATGCTATTTCGCGGCGTCAGAGCCGTATCAAACGGCATAATACCTGGTCATCGGTGATTGCGAGTGCCATTACTATCGGTTTTGGTGGCTCGGTGGGAGCTGAGGCGCCTATCGTGCTGACCGGTTCTGCTATCGGTTCTAATTTGGGCAGTGCCTTTAAGATGGAACATAAGACACTGATGCTTTTGGTGGGATGTGGTGCAGCGGGAGCAGTGGCAGGTATTTTCAAAGCTCCTATTGCCGGATTGGTATTTACTTTGGAAGTTTTGATGATAGACCTGACGATGGCTTCTCTTTTGCCATTGCTGGTGTCGTGTGTGACGGCTGCTACGGTTTCTTATATTCTCACCGGTTCGGAGGCTATGTTCAAATTTCACATGGATGAGCCGTTTTTGATGGAGCGTATCCCATCGGCTATCTTGTTGGGGATTGCTTGCGGATTGGTCTCTTTGTATTTTACCCGTGCTATGAATTCTGTAGAAAATGTATTTCGTCGTTATAATAATCCGTATGTGAAGTTGACCATTGGCGGCATCATGCTGAGTGTTTTGATTTTCCTCTTTCCGCCTCTTTACGGTGAAGGGTACGATACGATAAATTTATTGCTCAATGGGGTATCCAATCAGGATTGGGATACGGTGATGAACAACTCTATCTTCTATGGATATGGCGGTTTGCTGCTTGTTTATCTGGCATTGATTGTGTTATTTAAGGTCTTTGCATCCAGTGCCACCAATGGCGGTGGCGGTTGTGGCGGTATCTTTGCACCCAGTTTGTTTTTAGGGTGTATCACCGGATTTATCTTTGCCCATTTCTGTAACGAATTTCATCTCGGTCCGTATATTCCTGAAAAGAATTTCGCCTTATTGGGAATGGCGGGATTGATGTCGGGGGTGATGCATGCACCTTTGACAGGTATCTTCCTTATTGCGGAACTGACCGGAGGCTATGACTTGTTTTTGCCTTTGATGATGGTGTCTGTCAGCTCTTACCTCACTATCATGGTGTTTGAACCGCATAGCATTTACTCCATGCGCTTGGCTAAAAAAGGAGAATTGTTGACTCATCATAAGGACAAGGCGGTATTGACCTTGATGAATATCGAAAGCGTGGTGGAAACCGACTTTGAGAAAGTTCGTCCCGATATGGATTTGGGCGAAATGGTAAAAGTCATTTCCCAGGCAAAACGTAATTTATTTCCTGTTGTGGATGTGAATGGAGAGTTACTGGGCATTGTGGCATTGGACGATATCAGGAACATTATGTTCCGTCAGGAGCTGTATCATCGTTTCAAAGTGGAAAAGTTTATGGTGTCGCCTGCCGCCAGAATTTATGTCAACGATTCGATGGAAGAGGTTATGAGGAAGTTTGATGATACGAAAGCTTGGAATCTTCCTGTGATAGATGAGCTCGGCAAATATAAGGGATTTGTTTCCAAGTCGAAGATATTCAACTCATACCGTCAGGTATTGGTAGATTTTTCAGCAGATTAATAGTTATAAGTATGGAAAAGAAAGATTTGAGAATTGTATATATGGGTACTCCTGATTTTGCGGTAGAGAGTCTCAAATGTCTGGTTGAAGGAGGTTATAATGTAGTAGGTGTGATAACGATGCCCGACAAACCGATGGGGCGTCATGGAAGTGTGTTGCAGCCCAGTCCTGTAAAGCAGTATGCTGTGTCGCAGGGATTGCGCGTGCTTCAACCGGAAAGATTGAAAGATGAATCTTTTGTTGAAGAGCTTCGTTCTTTGCAGGCGGATTTACAGATTGTGGTGGCATTTCGAATGTTACCCGAAGTGGTTTGGAATATGCCTCGCCTGGGAACGTTCAATCTTCATGCCTCTTTGTTGCCTCAGTACAGAGGAGCAGCCCCCATCAATTGGGCAGTCATCAATGGAGATACAGAAACGGGTATCACCACCTTCTTTTTGAAGCATGAAATTGATACCGGAGAAATCATACAGCAGGTGCGTGTGCCTATTGCCGATACAGACAATGTGGGAATTGTGCACGATAAACTGATGATGTTGGGAGGAGAGCTGGTGCTTGAAACGGTAGATGCTATTTTGGCCGGTACGGTGAAGCCTGTTCCGCAGGAAAAACTGATTCAGTCGGAAGCAGAATTGCGTCCGGCTCCTAAGATTTTTAAGGAAACGTGTCGCATTGACTGGAATAAGGGAGTGAAACAGATTTATGATTTTATTCGCGGCTTATCTCCCTATCCGGCTGCATGGACAGAATTGTATATGGGGGGAGCCGGTAAGCAGATGATGAAGATTTATGAGGCTGAGAAAATCTTCTGTCAGCATGATATGCAGATAGGGGAGATTCGTACAGATTTAAAGACTGACTTCCGGATAGCGGTAAAAGATGGTTTCATTAATATATTGTCTTTGCAGCTGGCAGGAAAGAAACGTATGCATGTTGCGGATTTCTTGAGAGGTTATAGGACAGCTAATGATAACCGTGTAGAGTAATCACACAAAGAACAGATACAAAGTAAAAAGGCGCAGCCGGTGAATGCCGTCCTGCGCCTTTCGTTATAATAAATGAGACATTATATTATAACGGTCGTTTAGTTTTTGGGTTGAGTTATGGTTTAGATATTGAAATTCATGCTTTTTCTGTTATTGTTCATCGTGACTTCTACGATATCGGTTTCATTTTTAATTGTTTTTGTTTTTATCTTAAATCCTTTCAATGTACCTTCTTTAAATCCCGGCATATTTTCCAATGTAAATGAGACATAACCACTGTTGGCATTGAGTTGCAGGTCATCGGCCGCATCATGACGCAACTCGGCACTTAAATATCCGCGTGCGTCCGGCTGGGCATCTTTCGCTATGAGTAAGCTGATAGAATGTGGTATAAGATGGTTCCCTCCGTTTAAAAAGGTGTAGCGTAAGTTGAGATGCGCTTTGCTTATACTTTGCCCGCTAATCTCAATCGGGTCTGTGCCATAGTCTTTTGCATCATTGTCTTCCACGAAGACAGGTTCTTTGGTCAGCACTTTATTCACTTGCATAATAGTGATATAAGGAATACTGTCAGCACCTGTACTCTGAGGAATGGCAGTGTAAGTATAAAATATGCGTTGCCCTTTTTGGTTTATTTTATTGTCAGACAAGATTTGCGGGTTGGCTATATAAGTATATCCGTTTAAGTCAGTATCTATCAAAGTAGCCCCCGACAGCGTAATGGGATTGACAATGATGGCCATGTCTGCATTATAATTATCCATACTGCTTTGGAGGTCATCTATGTCTTCATCGTGACTGCATGCTTGCGTCATGCAGGTCACGACCGACAGAAAGAGTAGGAGTAGTATATTCTTTATATGCTTCATTTCATTATCTCTTTTTGAATGTTTCTATGACGTAAATGTACAGACAGGATGTTTACTGCTTCTAAAAGTGTTAAATCTGCTTAAGCAAAAAAAATCTGCTTCGTTAATGCAGTATTTTTGCAATCTCATCATTTATAGAATAAAATAGTGTCACAAACAATGAATGAAGCAGAGTTGGCCGAACGATGCGGCAAGGGAGATAACCTTGCCCGCAAGCAGTTGTATGAGCGTTATGCCGGACAATTGATGGCTATCTGTATTCGTTATATTGGTGACAGAGAGACGGCACAAGATGTTTTGCATGATGGCTTTTTGAATATCTTTCGTTCTTTCGACAAGTTTACTTACAAAGGAGAAGGGTCACTCAAAGCATGGCTTGCGCGTGTGATGGTAAATGAAGCTTTGGGTTATTTGCGCAAACAGTCTTCAGCCAATCAGGAAATAGTAGTGGAAGAATTGCCGGATATGGTGGATGGAGATGATGATACGATGGAACAGATTCCTCAGTCTGTATTGATGCAGTTTATAAAAGAATTGCCGGAAGGCTATCGCACCGTTTTTAATCTATATGTATTTGAAGAGAAAGGACACAAGGAAATAGCTCAGATGTTAGGAATCACCGAGCATACCTCTTCATCGCAATTATATCGTGCCAAAAGTTTACTTATAAAGAAGATTAATGATTATAGAAAGAGGATATAGGAATGGAAGAGAAAGATAAATGGATAAAGAATTTACGCCATCGGATGGAGGACTATTCCGAACCGGCTCCTGCTGATCTTTGGAATCAGTTGGAGAAGGAGCTTAATAGTACTCCCAAAATTATTCCGTTGTGGCGTCGCTGGCAGGCAGTAGCAGCAATTGCCTTGCTGGTGGTCATATCGACAGTGACCGTATGGTTCTGGCATTCTCCTTCGGCAGAATATGTAGAAAGAAAATCTGTTGAAATAGCATCTCTTTCTCCTTCGGCGGATATGAATGAGATAATTCCTACCCATCCGTCAGTGGCACATATCGCTCCCGAAATTACGTCAGTAAAAAAGAAAGTGAACAATGTGGAAGCTGTTATGCAGAAAGCTGTATCTGCATTTTATAATGAGGTGATGACAGAAAAAACAGCAGAAGAGAAGCCGATGGAGGAAACAGATAAGACGGATAAAAAGAGCAAAGAAACGGAACAGGTGAAGAGTGGAGAGCCTGTGCAGAAACCGGCTGCAAGAACTGCCCGGCGTAATAATTATTATGCATACGCCACCCCCCGGAAGACAAAAGACAGGAAGTGGTCGGTTGGTGTTTCTACCGGTAACGTTCCTTTTTCTTCCAATATGAATTATTCGGGATATGGAAGTCTGGCTCCATTGAATAAAGAACCGAAGAAAAATTCACCTTATGCTTCTTTGGAGGCAAGGAATGAACTGAACGAGCCTATTTATTTTGCTAATCTGAATGAGGATAATAATACGAAGGTGGAACATCACATGCCTGTCACATTCGGTGCGTCTCTCCGTTTTGAGTTGAATGAGAAATGGGGTATCGAGACGGGAGTAACCTATACGTTGCTTTCCACTGATTTACGTTCAGGTTCTCAGGATTCTTATTTTGAAGAAGAGCAACGCTTGCATTATGTCGGAATTCCTTTGAAGGTAGATCGTCGTTTGTGGAGTAATAAACGTTTTGAAATCTATGCTTCGGCAGGGGGAATGGTCGAAAAGTGTGTTTCGGGCACGATGCATAAGGTGGGCATTGTGAATAAGCAAGACAAAGATGCAACAGATGAAAAGATAAATGTGAAGCCATTGCAATGGTCGTTGTCGGCTGCTGCCGGTGCACAGTTCAAGATTACAGAGAAAGTCGGTATTTACGCCGAACCCGGTGTGGTTTATTATTTTGATGATGGTAGTCAATGGCAGACTATTCGCAAAGAGCATCCTTTTAATTTTAATATTCAATTGGGAGTGCGGTTTACTTTGAAATAAATGACTTCTGTTTGCAATTTTACCGAGTATTCGCAAATAAACCATTTTTTTGTACTACTTTTGTAACCTATATGCTAAGAAATAAGAACAGTGAATTATGGCTAAACCTCTAATATCTCCTTCTTTACTGTCTGCCAATTTTGCTAACTTGCAGGCAGACATACAGCAAATCAATCGCAGTGAAGCCGATTGGTTGCATATTGACGTGATGGACGGTGTGTTTGTTCCTAATATTTCTTTTGGGTTTCCCGTATTGAAATATGTAGCGGAACTGACAGAAAAACCTTTGGATGTACATTTGATGATTGTCAACCCTGAGAAGTTTATAAAGGAAGTAAAAGACTTGGGCACTATGATGATGAATGTGCATTATGAAGCATGCATACACTTGCACAGGGTAGTGCAACAGATAAAGGATGCGGGCATGAAAGCAGCTGTAACGCTCAATCCTTCTACTCCTGTTGCCATGTTGACAGACATTATCCGTGATGTGGATATGGTTTTGTTGATGAGTGTAAATCCGGGATTCGGAGGGCAGAAGTTTATTACACACACATTGGATAAAGTGCGGGAATTGCGCGAGCTCATAGCCCGTACCGGTTCGCAGGCTTTGATAGAAGTAGACGGAGGTGTGAATCTGGAAACCGGTAAGCTGTTGGTGGAAGCCGGAGCCGATGTCCTCGTGGCGGGAAATGCGGTATTCAAAGCTCCCGATATGGGAGAAATGATTCATAAGTTGAAGAATCTTTGATTATTCGGCAGTGCAATTATTTTCGGCTTTGAAGCCTTACTCTATACTCCGGCTGACCATCCCATTGGTAGCCGGAATTTTTTTATCCGATACCTGCTTTCGGTCTTTGAATTTGTTGTCTGTGCACTTTGGAGTGATGGCTGTGCTTTTTGTTGCTCTTCTGTGGATGCTGAGAACATGCGCTTACCGTTATCGGTGGCTTTTTGGAGGAACGGTCAGCCTGTTTCTGCTGGTTTTGGGAAGTACGGTGACGCAAATACAGTGGGATAAAATAAACTGCGATTGGTCATCGGAAAAGAAAGTGTACCGAGGTGTCGTTCAGGAAACTCCTGTTGAAAAGGAGAAAGTCATGGTATGCAAAGTAAAGACAGAGGACAGACAGGTGCTGCTTTCTGTTTATAAGGACAGTTTGTCTCAAACCTTGCAAAGCGGAGATAATATCTTGTTCTATGGCAAAATTCGTTCTCCGCACAATGCTGGTAATCCGTATGAGTTTGATTATGCTTCTTATTTGTTGCGGAAACAGATTAGCGGGACTGCTTATGTGTATGCCGGATATTGGCGTGTTATGGACAAACCGCGTGTGCTCAGTATCAAGCAACAGGCTTTGGCTTGCAGAGATAAGATTGTCGGGTGTTATCGGCAATGGGGATTTAAAGGAGAGGAATTTGCCGTACTTTCCGCATTGACGGTGGGATATAAAGAAGAGTTGAGCGATGAGTTGCGGGAGTCTTATTCGGTGGCGGGGATTAGCCATGTGCTGGCATTGTCGGGACTTCATGTCGGAATACTTTGGTTTCTGTTAGGGTATATGTTGCGGCCGTTTTGCCGTAATCGGGCAATGCGTATCCTGAAATGGGTAGTCGTTACGCTGTTGCTGTGGAGTTTTGCTTTTGTGGCAGGGTTGATGCCCTCGGTGGTGCGTGCCGTCATCATGTGTATGTTGGTTGAGCTCGGAACACTGGGAGGGAAACGAGGGAAACCTCTGAATATATTGGCAATAGCGGCATTTTCTATGTTATTGTATTCTCCTTTTTATTTGTTTGATGTAAGTTTTCAACTCTCTTTTATGGCAGTTTTAGCCATTTCTCTGTGTTATAAAGAATTCTACCGTATCCGTTTTATCCGTAATCGTTTCTTGAGATATATATGGGGAACAACGATTGTGTCTGTGGTGGCACAATTAGGTACGGCCCCATTGGTAATGTATTATTTTTCCGGTTTCTCTCTTTACTTTTTATTGGCAAATCTGCTGGTGGCACCATTGATTCCTGTTATTATTTATCTGGCATTGCTGGCTTTTGTCTTTGCACCGGTCGCAGAACTTCATCATTGCATTCTGTTCATGCTGGAAGAAGTCATTAAATGTTTGAATTGGGGTACATGGACTATCAGCCGATTGCCTTCGGCTTTTATAGACTCGTTGTATTTATCTTCCTTGGAAGTATGCTTGCTTTATGCTTTTTTTATGTTGGGACTGTATTATTGGAGTACCGGGAGCAGGAAAGCGTTGATAAAGGTGTTTGCAGGAATAAATATGATTTTGGTACTTTTGCTCTACATTCATTTTCCCCGGGCAACCGTTCCTTCGATAGTGTTTTATAATCTGCATAATTGTGCTGCCGTTCATTTTATAGAGGCTGATAATTCTTCTTATTTATGTTCAAACAGGAAAGACAGCACCTATATTTATATGAAAAACATAGCTGAAACCTATTGGAAACGGAAGAAGATGCCGATCCCCCATTTGCTGTTATCCGATTATGAAGGTAGAAATGTATGGAGCCATAAAGGAATTGTCCATTGGAGGGGCATGAATATTTGTATGGTGACTGATGGGTATTGGCGCAACAAATCCGCAACAAATCTGTTGGATATCGATTATATGTATTTGTGTAAAGGATATAAAGGAGAGATTGCTCCGTTGCAAAAACTGTTTCATATAAAGAGAATAGTCTTGGATGCATCGCTCGGTGATTATAAGTCAAAAGCTTATAAAGAGGAGTGTAAAACCTTGGGTTTGGATTATATTGATATTTCGGAGAAAGGTTCTTTCCGTATTCTTCTGTGAATAAAGAATAAATTTGTATTTTTGCCATTTCAAAAGAAAAGATATATATATGTTATCAAAAGTAATTTCGCAAGCTAATATTGACCATGTGGAGAAATGGTTTGAGAGAGCTGAAAAAATAGTAATTGTCACCCATGTATCTCCCGACGGAGATGCGATAGGTTCTTCATTGGGACTATGGCATTTTCTGGAGTCTCAAGAGAAGAATGTGAACGTGATTGTTCCCAATGCTTTCCCCGATTTTTTACGTTGGATGCCCGGGGCGAAAGATATCATCCGTTACGACAAATATAAAGAGTTTGCCGATAAGTTGATAGCTGAGGCGGATGTTATTTGCTGTTTGGATTTCAATGCCCTGTCGCGTATTGATGCCATGGCAGATGCTGTTGCTGCGTCAAAAGGACGTAAGATGATGGTAGACCATCATCTTTACCCCGGTGATTTTTGCCGGATTGTCATTTCTCATCCCGAAATCTCCTCCACTTCCGAACTCGTATTCCGTTTGATTTGCCGTTTGGGGTATTTTGAAGATATCACCAAAGAAGGAGCGGAATGCATCTATACGGGAATGATGACAGATACAGGCGGTTTCACTTATAATTCGAATAACCGGGAAATTTATTTCATCATCAGTGAGCTTCTTTCGAAAGGCATAGACAAGGATGAGATTTACCGCAATGTATATAATACGTATTCCGAAGGACGCTTGCGCCTGATGGGGTATGTGCTGTATGATAAGATGCAGGTTTTTCCCGAATTCAATTCGGCGTTAATTTGGTTGACCAAAGAGGAACAAGGCAAATTTCAATATGTGAAAGGAGATACGGAAGGCTTTGTGAACATTCCCCTTTCTATCAAGAATGTCCGTTTCTCTGTTTTCTTGCGCGAGGATACGGAGAAAAACATGATTAAAGTTTCCTTGCGTTCGGTCGGTACCTTCCCTTGTAATAAAGTTGCCGCTGATTTTTTCAACGGAGGCGGGCATCTGAACGCTTCGGGAGGTGAGTTTTATGGCACAATGGAAGAAGCTATCGGCTTGTTTAAACAAGCTTTATTGAAGTACGAAGAGCTATTGTTGGCAAAAAAATAGTTATTTTAGTATAATTGCCTAAAAACAATATAAAAGTTTGCGGGTGATTTATTACTTTTGCCCGAAATTATAACAGAATCAGAATGAAGAAATTAAGTATACTGTTCACATCAGTGTTTCTATTAGGATTGTTTTTCCAGTCATGTAACAATGAAAAATCCTATGCTGAGATGAAGGAAGAGGAAAGAGAAGCTATTAAGCGGTTTATTGAGAAAGAAGATATCAAGGTAATTAGCTTTGAGCAGTTTCAGGAACAAGACTCAACTACGAATGTGAAGGATAATGAGTTTGTTCTTTTCTCGGACAATGGTGTGTATATGCAAATTGTAGAAAAAGGAAACGGGAATGCACTGAAAGACGGACGTTATGAAGTGCTGGCCCGTTATGTAGAAGAGCAGATAACGGCAGATGGCACAGGGGATACTCTGTCTTTGAATACTATTGGTAATCTTGCACCACATCCCGATGAATTTATGTTAACTAAGTCGGGAAAGAATTTTTCGGCTTCTTTCACTACAGGGCAAATGGCTTCTGTATACGGCAGCACGTTTGTTCCCAGTGGTTGGTTGATTCCGTTTAATTATATCAGAACGGGCCGCGAGATTTCCGGTCGGGCAAAGGTTAGATTGATTGTTCCTCATAGCGAGGGACAAAAGAATGCCTCTGCTTACGTTTATCCTTGTTACTATGAAATAACTTATCAATTAGGACGATGACACTGATTAAATCAATCTCAGGTATCCGTGGCACTATTGGTGGCCATGCGGGGGAAGGTTTGAACCCGCTGGATATTGTAAAATTCACATCAGCTTATGCAACGCTGATACGTAAAACAACAACTGTAAAGAGTAATAAAATTGTAGTAGGACGCGATGCCCGCATCTCCGGTGAGATGGTAAAGAACGTGGTATGCGGAACCCTGATGGGGATGGGGTTTGATGTGGTGAACATCGGCTTGGCTTCTACTCCGACCACCGAACTGGCTGTTACTATGGAAGGCGCATGTGGCGGTATTATTCTGACTGCAAGCCATAACCCTAAACAATGGAATGCCCTGAAGCTGCTGAATGAAAAGGGAGAGTTTCTGAATAAGGAAGAAGGAAATGAAGTTCTTCGTATCGCTGAGGCTGAAGAGTTTGAATTTGCTGATGTAGACCATTTGGGCAGCTATCGTGAAGACAATACTTACAATCAAAAGCATATTGACAGTGTATTGGCATTGAAGTTGGTTGATGTGGAGGCTATCCGCAAAGCTGATTTCCATGTAGCTATCGACTGTGTGAATTCTGTGGGAGGAATTATCCTTCCCGAATTACTGGAACGTCTTGGTGTGAAACATGTAGAAAAACTATATTGTGAACCTACCGGAAATTTCCAGCACAACCCCGAACCTCTTGAAAAGAACTTGGGTGATATCATGGGATTGATGGCAAAAGGCGGCTGTGATGTGGCTTTTGTTGTTGACCCTGACGTTGACCGTCTGGCTATGATTTGTGAAGATGGTAAGATGTACGGTGAGGAATATACATTGGTAACTGTTGCTGATTATGTATTGAAACATACTCCGGGAAATACAGTTTCCAATTTGAGTTCTACCCGTGCTTTGCGTGATGTAACCCGCAAATATGGTTGCGAATATAATGCTTCTGCCGTAGGTGAAGTAAATGTGGTGACAAAGATGAAAGCAACAAATGCAGTCATCGGTGGTGAAGGTAATGGTGGAGTCATCTACCCGGAAAGCCATTGCGGACGTGATGCTTTGGTGGGCATTGCTTTGTTCTTGAGTCATTTGGCACATGAAGGTAAGAAAGTAAGTGAGTTGCGTGCTTCTTATCCTTCTTATTTTATTGCAAAGAACCGCATTGACTTGACTCCCGAAACCGATGTCGACGCAATTCTGGCAAAGGTGAAAGAACTTTATAAAGATGAAGAAATCAATGATATTGACGGTGTGAAGATTGATTTCCCCGATAAATGGGTTCATTTGCGCAAGAGTAACACAGAACCGATTATCCGTGTGTATTCAGAGGCGTCTACTATGGAAGCTGCTGATGAAATCGGACAGAAAATCATGGATGTTGTTTACAGCTTAGCAAAATAAGATATTAAATACTTTAATTTTTTATTTGCCATATCGGGCGGCAACTCTTGTTGTCTTCTTGATATGGCAAATGTTTTTTTACCATTAAAAGAAATACGATGAAAAAAGGAACATTTATGGCATTGGTATGCCTGGGACTGATGGCATTGACCACTGTCGGTCAGACTTCGGGGAAGAAAGGAACATGGAAGCTGGTTTGGCAGGAAGAATTTGACAACAAAGCCGGATTTGACACCACATCATGGAGCAAGATACCTCGTGGAACGGCAGACTGGAATAACTATATGTCTGATTTTGATTCATGCTATGCCGTGAGAGATGGAAATATGGTCTTGCGCGGTATTGTGAATTATACGCAAAAGAATGATACCGCACCCTATCTTACCGGTGGCATTTATACCAAAGGTAAAAAGCTTTTTACCGGTGGGAGGGTAGAGATAAAAGCCAAGTTGCAGGGAGCTCGCGGTGCATGGCCCGCTATCTGGATGCTGCCCGAAAATGCAAAATGGCCCGATGGAGGTGAGATAGATATCATGGAGCGCTTGAATAGCGACACCATCGCTTATCAAACCGTACATTCTTATTATACCTATAAATTGGGGTTTGAGGATACTCCTCCTCATGGCGGCATCAATAAGATAAATCCTGATGAATATAACATTTACTCGGTAGATATTTATCCTGACAGCTTGGTCTTTGCCATTAACCATGATTACACGTTCACCTATCCGCGGATAAGTACTGACAAAGAAGGGCAGTATCCCTTTTATCAGCCTTATTATTTGCTGATAGATATGCAGCTGGGTGGTTCATGGGTAGGAGGCGTGGACCCGAAGGATTTGCCGGTGGAGATGCTGGTCGATTGGGTGAGATATTATGAAAAAGAATGATACCTTACATCTAGTCTTCTACACGGAGCATGTCACTCATTATGCCATCTGAAATGAAAATACCCGGGCGTGTCAGTTTTAGCGTATCATTGACTATTTCCAGTGTTCCTTGTTTCAGATAAGGCTGTGCCATGCGCAGACAATAGGCGTACAGTTCTTCACCATATTCTCTGCGAAGCTTGGATAGCGGCATTCCCCATTTGGTGCGGATACCGGTGATTACAAAGTCATTATAGCGGGTGTACAAATCGAGCTCTTCAATCTCGAATGCCGGTATCCCGCCGTCTATCCCTTTGATGTATTCATTCAGCGAAGCAATATTCCATTGACGCGAGATGCCGTTGTAGGAATGTGCCGACGGTCCGCAACCCAGGTATTTCTTTCCGGTCCAGTAACTGGAATTATGGCGGGAATGCAATCCGGGCAGGCAGAAGTTGGATATTTCATAATGGTCATATCCGACGGCACTCAGGCTGTCGATGAGTGTACCGAACAAAGAAACGCTTAAGTCTTCATCTGCTTCGGCTACTTTGTGTTGTTCGCGGAGTTTCCACAAAGCAGTATTTTCTTCGTATATCAAATGATAAGCGGAGATGTGTTCGGGATGCAGGTTTACTGCCTGCTCCAAGTCTTTTTGCCACGAATCGAGTGTTTCACCGGGGAGTCCGTACATCAGGTCGATACTGATGTTATGAAATCCTGCCCGGCGGCAGTTGTTAAAAGCATGGATAGCCCGGTCTGCAGTGTGACGACGCTGTAATAGTTTCAACATATCCTCGTTAAAAGTCTGGATTCCCATACTCAGGCGGTTGAATGGCAGGCTGCGGAGCATGGTGATATATTCCGGAGTCAGATCGTCAGGATTTGCTTCGAGTGTGATTTCGGCATCGGGCTCCACATTGTATACCTTATATATATGGGAAAATATGCTGATAAAGTCCTCTTGTGACAGTTGTGAAGGAGTCCCCCCACCGAAGTAGATGGTTTCTATTGTTTCTCCTCCGATATAATCTTTGCGCATTTCCAGTTCCCGGCACAGGGAAGATACATAAGCTGTTTTCTTTTCGCTTTGGGTGGTGGAAAAGAAATCGCAGTAGATGCAACGTCGTTTGCAAAAGGGAATATGTAAATAGAGTCCGGCCATATATTAAAATAATGTGCAAAACTACGAAAACTATCATTGCTTTTCGCGGTATCGAACTGATATTTATATTTATTTGAGGGATTATCGTAAGAATATATGGAATTAAGGCCAAGAATAAGAGGACATAACGTTTAAGGACCTGATAACCCTGCCGTAAAACATAGTTTAGTAACACCTGCCTTGAGGTTGTTTTTTTTGTCTTTATTTCCTAATTTGCGCTCCACTTTTAAGGAGATATGAGACACATATCCGTTTGTTAATAATTAAATCTTAGATATCATGAAAGTATATCAGACTAACGAAATTAAGAACATTGCACTCCTTGGCAATGATGGATCAGGTAAAACCACCCTCACAGAGTCATTACTCTTTGAGAGTGGTATTATAAAACGTCGCGGCAGAATTACTGCCAAAAACACGGTTAGTGATTATTTTCCGGTAGAGCAAGAATATGGTTATTCAGTGTTCTCTACCGTTTATCATGTAGAATGGAACGGAAAGAAACTTAATATAATTGACTGTCCGGGAAGTGACGACTTTGTAGGTGCCGCACTTACTGCATTGAATGTAACAGATACTGCTATTCTTTTGCTGAACGGACAATACGGTCCTGAAGTAGGTACACAAAACCATTTCCGCTACACAGAAAAACTGGGTAAACCCGTCATCTTCCTGGTGAACCAACTCGATAATGAAAAGTGTGATTATGATAATGTATTGGAACAGTTGCAAACCATCTATGGTTCTAAAGTAGTTCCTGTACAATATCCGATTGAGACCGGACCTAATTTCCACGAGCTGATTGACGTGCTGCTGATGAAGAAATATTCATGGGGTCCTGAAGGTGGTGCACCCACCATCGAAGAAATTCCGGATTCGGAAAAAGAAAAGGCGATGGAGCTGCACAAAGCATTGGTTGAGGCTGCTGCCGAACACGATGAAACGTTGATGGAGAAATTCTTTGAATCGGAATCACTGACTGAAGATGAAATGCGTGAAGGCATCCGTAAAGGATTGGCGGCACGTGGCATGTTCCCCGTATTCTGTGTGTGTGCAGGTAAAGATATGGGTGTTCGCCGACTGATGGAATTTTTGGGAAATGTTGTACCGTTTGTAGATGAAATGCCCAAAGTACATAATACCAGAGGTGAGGTGGTAGAACCGGATGCTGAAGGTCCTACTTCACTTTATTTCTTTAAAACAGCCGTTGAACCGCATATTGGAGGAGTTCAATATTTCAAGGTGATGAGCGGAACCGTGCATGAAGGTGATGATTTGACAAATGCGGATCGTGGCTCAAAGGAACGTATGGCACAGCTCTTTGTATGTGCCGGTGCAAACCGTATCCCCGTTGAAGAACTGCGTGCCGGTGATATCGGTTGTACGGTGAAGCTGAAAGATGTAAAAACCGGTAACACACTGAACGGTAAAGATTGCGATAACCGTTTCAATTTCATTAAATATCCCAATGCTAAATATTCTCGCGCTATCAAGCCGCTGAATGAGGCGGATGTGGAAAAGATGATGGTCGTACTGAACCGTATGCGTGAAGAAGATCCCACCTGGGAAATCGAACAGTCTAAGGAGTTAAAACAGACTATCGTTCACGGACAGGGTGAATTCCACCTGCGTACGCTGAAATGGCGTTTGGAGAACAACGAAAAGTTGCAGATTAAATTTGAAGAGCCGAAGATTCCTTATCGTGAAACAATTACCAAAGCAGCCCGTGCCGATTATCGCCATAAAAAACAATCGGGTGGTGCCGGACAGTTTGGTGAAGTTCATCTTATCGTAGAACCTTATTATGAAGGCATGCCTGTTCCCGATACGTATAAGTTCAACGGACAGGAATTCAAGATAAATGTGAAGGGTACCGAAGAAGTTCCATTGGAATGGGGCGGTAAATTAGTATTCATTAACAGTGTAGTGGGAGGTGCCATTGATACCCGTTTCATGCCGGCTATTTTGAAAGGTATTATGAGCCGTATGGAGCAAGGACCGTTGACCGGCTCTTATGCACGTGATGTCCGTGTGATTGTTTACGATGGCAAGATGCACCCGGTAGATTCCAATGAAATCTCCTTTATGCTTGCCGGACGTAATGCCTTCAGTGAAGCATTCAAGAATGCAGGTCCGAAGATTCTGGAACCTATTTATGATGTTGAAGTATTCGTTCCAAGTGATAAGATGGGCGATGTAATGAGCGATTTGCAAGGTCGTCGCGGTATGATTATGGGTATGAGCAGCGAAAACGGTTATGAGAAATTGGTTGCCAAAGTACCTTTGAAGGAAATGTCTTCTTATTCCACTTCCTTGAGCTCACTTACCGGCGGGCGCGCTTCATTCATCATGAAATTTGCCAGCTACGAACTTGTTCCGGGCGATGTTCAGGATAAATTAATGAAAGAATTTGAGGCGAATGAAAATAAGGATGAATAACGTAAACTGTAAGAAATGATATCTAGAAGGAACGCTTTTCGTTAAAAAGGCGTTCCTTTTTATTTAAGTAACCTTAAACTTTTAGGTTTATTATTTGGTTTTGAACTTAATTTTTTATTATTTTTGCAAACCAAGCGGCGTTAATTTTGTTATAGTAGTCAGATTATTAGTTTAAATGACTTTTTCGGTTAATTATAGAGAATTGCCGTTTAAATTTGGTTAATCCGTTATGTAATAAGGTTTAACGCTTTTAATTTTGCTGGCATGAAAAAGTCTACTATTTGGATATTAGGAATTGTAATGGGGCTCTCATTTCTGAGTTTGCTTTACTTGCAAGTGAGCTATATTGAGGAAATGGTGAAGATGCGCAGGGAACAATTTGATGAATCGGTTCGGCGCAGTTTGGATCAGGCGTGCAGGAATATTGAGTTGGTGGAAACAAAGAAATATCTGGAGGATGATGTTGTTGCTACCGAAAGAGCTGCCCAATTATACCGGCAGCAGGCCGCCAAAGAAGGAAAAGAGGAAAACGAATTGGTCGCACATACACAGCATTATGCTGTATCTTCGGACGGGTTGGACGGGTATTCCACTTTCGAACTCAAGATGAAGATTAGTACAAACCGTCCGGCCAATGTTCCCAAGGCAATTATCTCTACCGGTAAAAATATCCCGCAAACAGCCAGGGCATTGCAGGAAATCATAAAGGAGAGATATGTATACCAACGGGCATTGTTGGACGAAGTGGTTTATACTATTTTGCGCACAGCCAGTGATAAACCGCTTAAAGAGCGTGTTAACTTTAAGCAGTTGGATTTGTTTATAAAGACGGAACTGTTAAATAACGGCATTGATATTCCGTATCATTTTACAGTAACAGATCGTGAGGGAACAGAGGCTTATCATTGCCCCGACTATACGAACGAGGGTAGCGAGAGCATGTACCGCAAGGTCATATTCCAAAATGATCCGCCCGCACGAATGGGAATGGTAAATGTTCACTTCCCTGATTTGAACAGTTACATATTCAGTTCTGTTAAATTTATGATACCGTCACTCATTTTTACGTTTGTATTGCTTGTGACATTCATCTTTACTATCTACATCATCTTCCGCCAGAAGAAGCTGACAGAGATAAAGAATGACTTCATCAACAATATGACACATGAGTTTAAGACACCTATCTCTACCATTTCGTTGGCAGCACAGATGTTGAAAGATCCGGCGGTGGGTAAGTCTCCGGCTATGTTCCAGCATATTTCGGGAGTTATCAATGACGAGACGAAACGTTTGCGTTTTCAGGTAGAGAAAGTATTGCAGATGTCAATGTTCGAAAGACAGAAGGCAACACTCAAGATGAAGGAAGTGAATGCAAATGAGCTGATAGCGGGAGTCGTTAATACTTTTACGTTGAAAGTAGAAAAGTATAACGGAAAAATAACTTCCAGTTTGGATGCAGAGAATCCTGATATATTTGTGGACGAAATGCACTTTACGAATGTAATCTTCAACCTGCTTGACAATGCAGTGAAGTATAAGAAACCGGAAGGAGAATTGCTGCTGAACATCCGTACATGGAACGAATCGGGTAAACTTTACATTTCGATACAGGATAACGGTATCGGCATCAAGAAAGAAAACCTGAAAAAGATATTTGATAAGTTTTATCGGGTACATACCGGTAATTTGCACGATGTGAAAGGCTTCGGTTTGGGCTTGGCATACGTGAAGAAAATAATTCAGGACCACAAGGGCGTTATACGTGCTGAAAGTGAACTGAATGTAGGAACAAAATTTATAATTGTATTACCTTTATTAAAAAATGAATAATATGGACGAGAAATTGCGTATCTTGTTATGCGAAGATGATGAGAATCTTGGCATGCTATTGAGAGAATATTTGCAGGCAAAAGGCTACTCGGCCGAACTTTGCCCGGATGGTGATGCCGGCTACAAGGCTTTCCTGAAGAACAAGTATGATTTGTGTGTACTGGATGTGATGATGCCTAAAAAGGATGGTTTCACTCTGGCACAGGAAATTCGTGCTGCAAATGCTGAAATTCCTATTATCTTCTTAACTGCAAAGACATTGAAAGAAGATATTCTGGAAGGTTTTAAAATCGGTGCTGATGATTATATCACCAAACCGTTTAGTATGGAAGAATTAACTTTCCGTATTGAAGCTATCCTGCGTCGTGTGCGTGGTAAGAGAAATAAGGAGAGTAACATTTATAAGATTGGCCGTTTTACTTTCGATACTCAGAAACAAATTCTGTCTATTGATGGCAAGAATACCAAGCTTACCACTAAGGAATCCGAACTGTTGGGCTTGCTTTGTGCGCATGCCAATGAAATTCTGCAACGTGACTTTGCTTTGAAAACTATTTGGATTGATGATAATTACTTCAATGCCCGAAGCATGGATGTATATATCACTAAATTGCGTAAGCATTTGAAGGAAGACGACTCTATCGAAATTATCAATATTCACGGTAAAGGTTATAAACTGATAACCCCGGAAGTTGAGTAATGAGGTCATACATATAAAAAGTCCGAAACAAGCGTTTCGGACTTTTTTGATTGTTAAGAATTTAAATAAACGAATCTTTTTTTTACCGCAATCGTTGTTATACATTTAATTCCGCAGCACCATGTCGGTGTTGTTTATTAAAATCAATAATTTTATGTGTAACAATTCATTTTTTTCCTTTATGAATGAGCAGAAAGAGCTTCTGCTGCAAAACGGGCAGTTTAAGACCGCCGTTTCCTATTCATGTACCTTAAACAGTTTTTTCAACTTCCGTAGAGGGAAAGACCTCGGCATCGAAGAGGTTACTTCAGAACTGATACAGAGTTATCAGTCTTGGCTGAAACAGCGTGGTGTGGTGGCAAACACCTCTTCTTTTTATATGCGTGTATTGCGTGCTGTATATAATAAGGCTGTTAAGAAAAACTTGACAGTGCAGCAACGTCCTTTTGAAGAGGTATATACAGGAATTGATAAGACTCAAAAACGTGCTTTGACGATAGAAGCATTACGCCTGCTCAGGAACCTGGATTTAAGTCACAAGAAGAAGCTGGCTTATGCCCGTGATTTATTTATGTTCAGCTTCTATACACGTGGCATGGCCTTCGTAGATATGGCTCATCTGTGTAAAGAGAATATAAAAGAAGGTACCATCACCTATCACCGTAAAAAAACGGGGCAGAAACTGGTTATCGGACTTGAATCTTGCATGGCAGAAATTATAGAAAGATACAGTTCATTCACTAAAGATTCCGATTATGTATTACCGATTCTTCATTCGGATAATCCTAGAAACATACAGGTGCAATATTATAATGCATTACGCTATCAGAATATACAGCTTAAAAAAATAGAAAAGTTGTTGGATATTCCTCATCTGCATCTCACGACTTATGTGCCGCGCCACGCCTGGGCTTCCATCGCTCGTGAAAATGGTGTTTCACTATCTGTAATAAGTGAGGGCATGGGACATACTTCAGAAAAAACAACACGTATTTATTTAGCTTCTTTGAGTCAAGTGGTGATGGACGAAGCTAACCATAAGGTTTTATCATCAATTTGAAACTTATGGACTTTGTATCACCTCTTACACAGAGGTGATACGGGCCTCAGAACACCTTCTGAGGGGCATGAAAAGCCTTTCTAAGCTTCTTGTATAGAGAAAATATAGATTTTATTCAATTTTTAACTCAAAGCTGTAGATTAAATTATCTTTACTTTATAAATGGCTTTTCAATAAAGAAAACTCACTTTATTTAGAAAAAACATCTGGTTTCATTCTTTCTTTTATAGAAATAAATATTAACTTTGCAGCGAATTTTAAACCTTATTGTACTTCCTCTGTGTAAGAGGTGATACAAAAAGTTTGATTCATTTTATTGAATCTTTTATAAAATTGCCTTCCAAAGGGGTGATGACGCGAAGCGTACTTGAACATGACGACGAACAAAGAAAAAGTGCAGCCGATCAAATGGTTCGCAGCGAAAACAAAATTTTCTGCAGAAAAGAAAATCAAGCAATTCTTGGAGCGGTTGGGTATAGAGCATTATATACCTTTCCGAACCGTTATAAAAGAAAAAGGAGGGAAGAAAGTCAAAGTAGAAAAGCCCGTTATACCCAATTTAATATTTATCCATTCAGATTATAACACTTGTCTTTCATTGGTTAATGAATATAAATTATCCATGAATTATCTCCTGAACTTGGAGACCCGCCAACTGTTGGTGGTCCCCGACAAGCAGATGCAGGATTTTATGTTTTTGCTTGATTTTTCGGAAGATGCAGTTCAAGTGCTTAATGAAAACCTTCGTCAGGGTGACCGGGTGCGCGTTATAAAAGGCGAATTTGCGGGTATAGAAGGCGAATTGATTCGCATCAAAGGGCATAAGCGGGTTGTGGTGCGTCTGGAAGGGGCATTTTCTTTAGCTACTACTTACATTCCGGGGTCCTATCTGGAAAGAATATAATTTCTCTTTGAACTTTTTTAATTAAATCACAGAACTATCATTTTTTGAATGATAATTAAATTTTATCTAGGAAATAAAACTGTACAGAATATATAATTTATGAAAAAACGTTTTTTAAGCATGTTTCTTATGGCAGTGTTGTTGATGTCTTGCAACACTTCCAAGGAGATTCTCTATTTTCAAGACATCAATGTAAATCAGCCGGAGGTTATCAGTGGCGCACGAGACATTACCGTACAGCCCAAAGATCAGATTTCCATTCTTGTGTCAAGTAAGGACCCGCAATTGGCGGCATTGTTCAATCTGACAAGGGCTCAGGCACGTGTGGGAACAGAAGGCTCGCTAAACACAGGGGGGGAGGTATCTGGCTATACGCTGGATGATAAGGGAAACATTGACTTTCCCGTATTGGGTACACTTCATATTGCCGGTATGACCAAGAGTCAGATTGCCGCTTTGGTGAAGCAGAAATTGATAGACGAGAATTTGGTAAAAGACCCTGTTGTGACGGTTGAATTTATGAACCTTTATTTCTCGGTGTTGGGTGAAGTCAAGTCACCGGGTAAATACAGCATTACCAAAGACCAAATCACTTTGCTCGAAGCCATCAGTATGGCAGGTGATTTAAGTATTTACGGAAAGCGTGATGCTGTGTTCGTTATCCGTGAAGAAAACGGAGAGCGTGTCACTCATTGGGCAGATCTTCGTTCGAAAGAGGTGTTTAATTCTCCCGTTTATTATCTGAAACAGAATGATGTGATTTATGTGCAGCCCAACAAGGTGCGTGCCGGACAGTCTACTCTGAACGAGAACAGTGTGAAGTCTGTTTCGATGTGGATTTCCATTGCTTCTTTCCTCACTTCATTGGGCGTGTTGATATTTAAGTAATCTTTTACATTATATTATAATATATATGATAGAAAAAAAAGCTGCCGTCGGCAAACCTACCGACGATTTTATACGGATACAAGACCTGTGGGGGCTGTTTGTTCCCAAATGGCGCTGGTTTGTTCTTTCTCTCTTTGTCACCATGTCTGTGGCAGTGTTGCGTCTGATGAGTACTCCTTCCATCTATACCCGCAGTGCGGCAATTTTGGTAAAAGACGATTCTAAAAGCGGCTCTTCGGGTGGAGCCATGAGCGAATTTTCCGATATGGGTATATTCAGGTCAAATACCAATATCAATAACGAGCTGTTCACGTTAAAGTCTCCCGCATTGATGACCGAAGTGGCCCGCCGGCTGAGGCTGAATGAAACTTACACTGTGCGTAAAGGACTTAAAAATGTAGATTTATATAAGGTAAATCCTGTGGCGGTGACATTTTGTGAAGTGATGGAAAAACCGGTCAGCTTCACCATTCGGATTGATTCCAAGGATGCTTTCACCATTTCCGGTCTGAAGGTTGCCGGAGCGGAATCGGAAAATACCTTTGCCGGCAGAATGGGTGACTCCATACAGACTGAAGCGGGAACTTTGTTCATTTCTCCTACCAAATTCTATAGCGATGCCTGCATCGGCACTTCCATCCGTTATGCCATAGGCAAAGCAGATGGTGCCGCCAACCGCTATCTTAATGCATTGCGTGTCGAATTGGGTAGCAAGGAAGCCACCATCATTAATCTGAGCATCAACGATACATCCATAGCCAGGGCAGAAGACATACTGAACACCCTGATAGAGGTGTACAACGAAAAGTGGATACAAGACAAGAACCAGATTGCCGTCAGCACCTCTCAGTTCATAGGTGACCGCCTGAGTGTAATCGAAAGCGAGTTGGGACATGTGGACGAGAATATTTCCAGCTTCAAAAGCGAACACTTGTTACCCGATGTTCAGGCGGCATCCAGCCTTTACATGGCTCAGTCGGCAGAGAACAAAAAAGAACTGCTTACGCTGAATACCCAGCTTTCCACCGCTCGGTATATTCTGAAAGAACTGAAAGAAAAGAGTCTGAGTCAGCCGTTGCCTACCAATTCGGGCATCGCCAATTCCAATATTGAGAGTCAGATAAGCGAGTACAACAATATGGTGTTGAACCGCAACCGGTTGATAGACAACAGTAGTGAGAAGAATCCGTTGGTGAAAGACCTTGCCAGTTCTTTGCAGAGTATGCAGCGCACCATTATTCAGTCGGTAGACAATCTGATAGTTTCTCTGAACACTCAGATACGCAGCATCCGTCAGCAGGAAGCAACTACTACCAGTCAGTTGGCTTCCAATCCGAGTCAGGCGAAATATCTGCTCAGTGTGGAACGTCAGCAAAAGGTAAAAGAGGAGCTTTATCTTTACCTGCTTCAAAAACGTGAGGAAAACGAACTTTCGCAGGCATTCACTGCTTACAATACCCGTGTCATCACTGCCCCCCGCGGTAGCATGGCACCGGTTTCTCCTCAGAAAATGAAAATATTGCTGATTGCTTTTGCGCTCGGGCTGGCAGTTCCTGCAGGGGTTATCTTTCTGAAAGAAAACATGAACAGCAAGGTGCGCGGACGAAAGGACTTGGAGCATCTGAGTCTGCCGCTGGTTGGTGAAATTCCCTTGTACGGTTGTGAGAAAAAGAGTATTTTCGGACGAAAACCGCTTCGTAATAAGCGTGTCGTTGTGGTGGAAGAAGGAAATCGGAACGTCATTAACGAAGCCTTCCGTGTGTTGCGTTCCAATCTTGATTTTATGGTGTCCAACACTTCGGAAGCTACGGCATTTGCTGTCACATCGTTCAATCCGGGCAGCGGTAAGTCTTATCTGTCGGCAAATATAGCAATCAGTTTTGCCCTCAAAGGGAAAAAAGTACTGCTTATTGACGGCGATTTGCGTCACGGCTCCCTTTCTGCCTATATCAACTCTCCCCAACCGGGACTGAGTGATTACTTGAGCGGACGTATCGGCAACTGGGAAGAAACTTTGGTGTCACACGATAAATATGCCAATCTGAAGATGATTCCGGTAGGTACTGTGCCTCCCAATCCCACAGAATTGTTGGAAAACGGAAAGTTTGCCGGATTGCTTGCACAGCTCCGCACCCGCTATGACTATATCTTTGTGGACTGTCCTCCCATAGACATTGTAGCAGATACACAGATTATCGAGAAAGTGACTGACCGTACTCTCTTTGTGGTTCGTGCCGGCTTACTGGAACGCTCCATGCTTTCCGAACTGGAAAATATTTATCGTGAAAAGCGTTTCAAGAATCTTGCCATGATTTTGAATGGAACCGAACGCAGCCATGGTCGTTACAGTTACCGTTACGGCTATCACTACGGTTCTTACTATCATAGCGGTAAATAATTTTTATGTGGCCGTTCTCCAGATATATATCCGTATCTTCTAAAGGTATCTTGCAGGGTATGACCGATTGTCACAGCCACCTCCTTCCGGGGGTGGACGACGGTGTACGCACTGCCGAAGAGTCTCTCCGTATTTTGGAAGAGATGGAGCGGCAGGGCATTCGTAAGCTATGGCTCACCCCTCATATCATGGAAGATATTCCCAATACCACCGACACTTTAAAGACCTGTTTCAGAACGTTGTGCGAAAGTTATCGGGGAAATATCCGGCTGGAACTGGCAGCGGAATATATGTTGGACAATCTTTTTGTCCGGCGTTTGGAGGAAGACGATATTCTTCCTCTACACGAAGAAAAATGCTACCTGTTGGTGGAAACCTCCTATTTCAATCCCCCTATGAGATTGCTTTCTATGTTGAAGCATATTCGGGAGAAAGGTTATCATCCGTTGCTGGCACATCCCGAACGCTACGAATATATGCAAATGGCAGATTATAAAGCTTTACAGCAGGCAGGAGTAGCATTTCAGTTGAATATACCTTCGTTGGCAGGTATGTATGGCAGGCATGTGCAGAAAAAAGCGGAAGCCCTGCAAGAGGCAGACATGTATACTTTGCGTGGTAACGACACTCATTCCTTGATTTTCTTTCAGAATTTGCTGAATGAGAAAATCAGAAGATAAAAGTATATAAAACGTCTAGGTGAGGTGTATTTTGTTGGAAATAAAATGATGGTTTAAAGAAATAAAAGTTTGGTTGGGAAACAATATGGTTCGTAGTGATAATAAGCAGCTTGCGATTAATATATTTTCAAACATATGCATATATGTGTTGCAGTTTGTAATTAGTTTTTTATTAACCCCTTTTATTGTAAAAGCGTTAGGGGTTGAGGCTTATGGATTTGTTGGTTTGTCAAATAATATAATATCCTATACAACTTTAATAACCGTTGCATTGAATGCAATGGCTTCAAGGTTTATATCTATAGAGTATCATAAAAATAATATAAAGAAGGCTAATGTTTATTTTTCATCTGTATTTTATGGTAACTTGATACTTGGCATTATTATGATGGCAATATCTTCAGTTATTGTTTTATATCTTGAATATATAGTTAATATTCCCGAAAAGCTAGTATCTGATGTTAAAATATTATTTATCCTTCTCAGTGTAAATGCAATATTAGGTATTATTACAAGTGTATTTAATATTGCTACATTTGTTAAGAATAGAATAGATCTTAGATCTATTAGAACAGCGATTGGTAATGTATTACGGGCACTATCTCTCTTAATCGTTTTTTCTGTATTTACTCCAAAGTTATGGTTACTTGGTATATCGGGGATGATATGTACTACTTATTTGATTATAGTAAACATTCAATATACTAGGTTATTGACACCAGAGTTGAAAGTTAATTATAAAAATTTTGATTGGACTTCGGTTGTTTTATTGGTAACTTCAGGATTATGGTCGTTATTGACAGCTATGAGCGATATGTTTGCAAAAGGATTTGATTTATTATTATCGAATATATTTATTGATGCAACTTCAATGGGTTTACTTTCTCTTAGTATGAGTATACCAATGATATTGCAGTCAATATGTACAAGCTTGTCAATCTGTTTTGCGCCATCTTGGACATTGTATTATGCAAAGAAAGATACTGTTAGGTTAAAGTATGAGCTAGCAAAGTCCATCAGAATTATGGGCTTTATGTCTTTATTGCCTCTTTGTATACTTTTTTCATATGGTGATATTTTTTATTCTTTATGGTTACCAACACAAGACTATCAAATGATATATTATTTAACAGTAATCGGTTGTTTAGGTTATATTTTTGCATTTCCGCTAGACTCTGTGTGGGAAATTTTTACAGTTACCAATAAAGTGAAATTGGCAGCAATAAATTTGATTGTAAATAATTTTATGGTCTTTGGAATAGTGATGATAGGTATGTTTTTGACAGAATCAAATATTGTGAAGTTATTTATTTTAGCAGGCACGCGTTCTTTTATGATTGCATTTAGATCTTTGACATTTCTTCCTCTTTCAGGGGCTAAACTTGTAGAAATGAAGGCTTGGGCTTTATATAAGCCTGCTTTAAAGAATTTATTATCGATTTTAATTATATGTATTATTTCCATACTTTTTAAGAATATATTGTTTGATTCAACTTGGTTGAGTTTTCTAGTTTGTTGTGTTATAACTATTATTATAGGAGTGATGGTGAGTGCTTTTGTAACATTAAATTCATCTGATAGAGAATATCTACTTTCTATAATAAAAGCAAAGCTTAAAATAGGATAGAATATGAGTAAAAAGCTTACAATATTTACCCCAACCTATAATAGGGCTCATACTATTTCTAGGGTGTATAAAAGTATACTCCAGCAAGAAAAAAAATTATTATCTCAAATCGAGTGGCTTATTGTTGATGACGGCTCTACAGATGATACAGAGTTAATAATATCTGAATGGAGTAAAGAAGATTTACCTTTTGATTTACGGTATATTAAGCAGAAAAATGGTGGTAAGCATATAGCTTTCAATAGAGCAGTGAACGAGGCTCAAGGTGAGTTCTTTTTTACAGTTGATTCAGATGATTGGTTGGCAAATAATAGTGTTAAGCATATATTTGATATGGTATCAAGCATATCGGAAATTAAGGACTTGGTTGGCATTATTGCTTTAAAATGTTTCCCTGATGGAAAACTTATTGGAGTTACTTATCCTAAAAATATAAAAAATAGTTCTGCATATGAATTATATTTATTAGGCTATGGGGGTGAACGTAGCTTAGTTTTTAAAACAAATGTAATTAGAAAGTACCCATTTCCAGAAATATCTGGTGAAAACTTTTGTACGGAATGTGTGGTTTATGATCAGATAGATTTAAAGTATAAGTATCTTGTTAGCAATAGTATATTGACTGTATGTGAGTATCAAGAAGGGGGATTAACAAGTAATTTGTTTTCATTAATGGTGAAAAATGCAGTCGGTTATAAGCTATATTATGCGCAACGTATTAATATGGCTGTGACATTGAAAGAACGTATTGGTTATTCTATTCGTTATAATGCATTTAATTTAATGAAAAAAGAATCTAGTTTTAGTTATGTTGGACCGCATAAAATTCTTGTTATGTTGACAATTCCTTTGGGATTTGTTGCATATATGTATTATCAAAACAAAATGAAGATGAAATGAGACTTTCTGTTGTTTTAAGCATAATTGCAGTGTGGGGGTTTGCTTTGGTAAATGATTCAGGCTTGGGAAAACTGTTTTATACAGAGGAAAAAATGAATTGGTTGATTGTGATTTGTTCAATATATCTATGGGGGATTAGGAAGCGTACTTTTATTCCTAAAATGAGAATTGACATTGTGTTGTGTTTTCTTTTATTCTTTATATTTATTCCATATTTCATTAGTAATGGGTGGGATGGTGCAACATATTTAATTTCCTTTTTGACGATATTTTGTTTTTCAAATATCAATATTTCGTCCCGAGAGTTAACGGTATCTTCTTTAGTGATTGGATTTTTAGGCATAGGGCTTATAACAGTGTATCAAAAAACAGGGATACTTTCAGGCTGGAATGATAACTCAATAGCTATGTTGACATTATTTAGTTATATATATTTTTCTATATTTTTTAATTCGGTAAAGGGATATTATGCCAGGTTGTTATGTTTAATAGTATCACTTGTATATTATATTATGATATTAGGAACAGAAAGTAGAGGAGCTGCATTATTTATGTCATTATCAATATTATTGATGCTTACAAAAAACTATACTTGGGAAATGCTAAAAAAAAATAAAGTACGATTCTTAGTAATACATTTTCCTCTAATTATAGCAGTGATGACAGTTTGGATATCTGAACAAAGTTGGTTCCCTGAATTAGATAGGTTATATCAAATAGAGCATACAAAACCAATATTTAATGGACGCGATAGGATATGGGGCAATGTATTTAATCAGATGATGGAATACCCTTTTGGAGTAGGAGAGTTTAATGTAAATCATCATAACAGTGCAATTGCTTGTATTGGAGTGTTTGGTATAATCGGTTATATTATTTGGTGTAATTTTTTTCAAAGACAGTTGTCAAAAATGTCCGAGCATTTATATGATTCTATAGTATATGCTTGTATGTGTGCATTTATTGTAATTTTTATTCAACAATCCACAGAACTCGGTTTTATTCGTCCATGTCCAAATATGATGCCGTATATGATTCTTGGTTTGGGGCTTGGTCGGGTACGTTGGTATGAAGAACATGAGAAAATTTATGAGTAAGGTAAGCATTATAATTCCAGTTTATAATACAGGTCATTATTTGTATAAGTGTGTTGATTCTATTTTGTACCAAACTTATAAAGATATTGAGGTTATTATAGTTGATGACGGTTCGTGTGAAGAAACTGCGTTAATTTGTGATGAAATTGCAGCAAAAGATAATCGTATTCGTCTTATTCACAAGAAGAATGAAGGGGTAAGTATAGCTCGCAATATAGGTTTGAGTATGGTTACAGGTGAATATGTAGGGTTTGTTGATAGTGATGATTGGATTGATGCAGACATGTTTGAAAACCTTGTAAGGGAAATTGAAAAATATGATGCGGATATTGTTATGTGTGATGCAACTACAGTGTGGGATAGTGGCAAGACAGAAAGAGACACTTTTGTATGCCTACCTGAAAGTTGCACTTTATCGAAGGGTGAGATTACTCCTCAATGTCAACTTGAATTGGCTGGTTCTTGTTGGCGTGTTTTATATAAGACGTGGAAGCTAAAGTCTGAAAGTATAATATTTCCTGCTGGACTTAAGTTTTCGGAAGATCGGATTTTCAACATGATAGCTTTAGGGACCGCTACGAAATTTCGTTATATTAAGAAATCTTTCTATAATCGTTATATGCGTAAAGGAAGTTGTGTAAATACATTTCATAAAGACTTCGTGGAAGTAGCTTTAAAAGTGAATGACATGATGAAAGGTGTATTGAGGCAGTATTGGAATGAGAACTATATTCCTGTTTTTGAGCAACGAAATTTAAGAGAAATTAGTAACTATGTGGTGAGTATCTTCTTGGTTAGCAACATGTCTTTTAAATCAAAGTGGCAGGAGGTGGTGCAATTATGCTCTAATGAACAGCTACGTGCTATTCTTATTAAGCAGCCAACCTTAGGGTGCATTTTGACACATGTTGTAAATAGAAATATTAGCATGCTATTTTTATTATCTTTAAAGGAGAGAGTAAAGAATTCAATTAGAATATTAATTAAATGATGAAAGATATTAATCTTCTGTTGACTGAATCAATTCGATCATCAATGTTTTATAATTTTTTAGTTGTACAGGCAAATGAAAGATATAAGTTTCTCGCTTTTGAGTAATAATTATAATGGTGGATTTGTTTATTATGTCTTGATTTGCAATTTAAGTCTTCAATTATAAATATGTATATTAAGTATTTTTGCTTTTGGGAGTTTTTTGGATATTATAATTATATGCGTTATGACAGAGTTAGAGTTCGTATTTTTTTCTAGATATAGCATTTTTGAAAGAAAATGCATAATTGACCAATTTGGTTTAGTGAAATGGTTTAATAATGTGAAACTATAAATAGATTTATATATGAAAGTTAGTGTTATTATGCCTGTATATAATGGTGCTCAGTATCTTCAGGAGGCCATTGATAGTATATTGCAACAAACATATAGAGATTTTGAATTTATTATTATTGACGATGGCAGTACGGATAATTCATTGGAAATTATTCGTATGAATGCTGATTTGGATAAACGGATTGTATTATTGCAAAATGAACAAAACTCAGGTATTTGTGTAACTTTGAACAAAGGCTTAGAGGTGGCAAAGGGGGAATATATTGTTCGAATGGACTGTGATGATATCTCAGAACTTAACCGTCTTGCTATACAGGTTGCATTTATGGATTCGCATCCTGAATATGGACTTGTTGGATCAAATACAAAAATATTTGGAGAAGAGATTGTTAATCCTTATGTTTTTTATTTTGATGAGGATTGGAGGATGTGTGTGGTAGATATGATATATGCTACTTGTATGGCTCATCCGGCTGTTATTATGCGAACAGAAATTCTTCGTAAGTATGGACTATATTACAATGATGAATTTAGAGCAATGGAGGATTTTTACATGTGGTGGCAGTTTGCAAAATATTCTAAAATTACAAATATTCAACAACCGCTTCTGAATTATCGTCAGCACGCTAAACAGGTTACAAAGAAGGAGTATGATGAGAGGTATATGGCTAAAGTATGTAAATTTTTGAATGAACGTTTAGAATTTCTTCATATTCAACTTAGCGAGTCGCAAAAAGAATTGATGCTTAAATATATTTGTGGAGTTCCTTCATATACAGATAAGCAAATGGATGATTTTATTGGAATTTGTAATAAAATTATACTGAGTATAAAAAAACATAGACCGGAATTGATGCAAGTAACAAAGCTGGTTATGGCAAAAGCAATATCTTTGTCTTTAAATGTTTCAAAGAATTCAAATATACTTTTAAAATCCAAGGCATATTATGCACGGAAAGCTTTTTGCAAGGGATGTATGCCATTGGTTTGGTTTGTAAAGTTACGTGTGCATCAAATTATAGGGCGATGACTGTCAGTATAATAGTTTCGATATATAATATTGTGGACTATCTTTCTTATTGTCTTAATAGTCTTATTTATCAGGATTATCAGGATTTAGAGATTATTCTTGTTGATGATGGTAGCAAGGATGGTTCATCACAATTGTGTGATGAGGTAGCAAAATCAGATTCTCGTATCAAGGTAGTTCACAAGCCTAACGGAGGATTATCTAGTGCCAGAAATGCAGGATTAGATATTGCCACCGGTAAATATGTACTATTTATAGATGGAGATGATTATTTAACTACTGGAGCGGTTTCTACTCTAGTTGCTATAGCAGAAGTACAGAAGGTCGATTTTATTCAGTTCGGCTATGAGGAAGTTTTTGGTTATACTGATGGTAAGGAGGTGTCACAAGTAGATTCAGATAGGATTCAGGATTTTCTTGAGGCAATGTATGTTGTGAAAGACAGACGTGAAATGTATAAACAGCTGTATACTTTGGGAGGAGTTGCAGCTAGTGCATGTACCAAGTTTATGCATTTAGAGACTGTTAAGAAACTGCGTTTTAAGGAGGGAATTCTTCATGAAGATGAAGAATTTACGACACGTTTGTTAGCACAGACTAATAGTATTTGTTATATTAATATGTTTTTACCATATAAATATGTAATGCGTGAAGGAAGTATAATTCACGCTGCGTTCAAGGCAAAAAAACTTTATGATATTTCTGCTATATATGATGAACGTATAGAAATTTTAAAGAAGGCTGAATATATGGATCTTGTTAATATGACTGCGAGTCGATATTTTGGTGTGCTTATGTTGCTATACGGAGAGGCGATGAAGTTTGCTGATAAGGAGGTGTGCGCATTTATCCATAAAAAAGCTAAATATCTTTTAAGTAGTTTTGATTTACAGTTATCTGTGATAAATCGAATTATTGCATGGCTGTATAATTGGGGAATACCGGGAGCAGATATTTACTATGGATTGAGAAAACTATTAGGGAAATGAGTGGGATAAGAATGTTGTAATAAGTGTTTGTAGCAATTAGATTCCTATATTTTCTTCTATTAATGAAAATCTTATTTCTATTAATTATGGTTGTGGTTAAACAATCAAAACGTACTTTCCATCAAGCACCTGATAGGAGTATTTAATCAGAATGGAAACAGTTGAATCTATGAAATTTATACTGGCTTGATTTAGGTCGTTGTAATATTATAACAGAAACGTCAGAATACTAAAATCAAAGCTTTCAAGGTACTGTTCAGAAGAGTCAAAGATCTATCTGTCCACAGGTTTTTCGGAGTGATCTATTATTAGGGGAGATTTGCTAAAAAATAGATTTACGTTATAGAACTTTAATAGTGTTGTGTTTTTTAGGTGAAGATTCATTAAAGTGTTGTAGAGCATTAGAGTACTATGTTTGTACAGTTCTTGATATCTATATCTTGGCTATTTGGTCGTTAGTACAATAAGAATCATTATTCAAAAGAAGAGTTAAGGAAAAATAGAGATAATATAGTGATAGATGTTTTGTTGTAAATAAAAAAGGATATTTAAGATGCTTGAATATAGTTCAGTTATGACAGTTTAAAGTCATAATATATAGTTGAGAATGATAAAAAAAATGTATAATTAAGAATAGATTATTGTAAATATGATACATTTTATAGCTAAAAAGATAAAGAATTTATGTATTAAAGTAAATTATAGATGGAAGTCTTTTCATGAACGACGCAAATTACAATATATAGATTTTTCTATCATTTCTAATAATAGATTTTTCTATCATTTCTAATAATTGTTGGGCTGGTTTTGTATATTCAAAGTTTGGATTAGAATACACGACTCCAACTATTGGAATGGGTATTGTAGATGACGATTATATTAAATTTCTTGAGAATATGGATTATTATTTGAATCTTACCCCTCAGTTTATAGATCCTAAATCTGCAAAAGATTATGAAATTCGTAGACGTTTATATGGTAGGGAAATTGATTATCCTGTCGCTAGACTAGATGATATTGTTTTGTGGTTTACACATTATTCTTCTCCAAAAGAGGCACCCAAATGGGAACGAAGAAAGAAAAGAATTAATAAGAATAGAATGCTTGTTAAATGGAGTCAACGTTATAATCAGAGTCCTGCGCTTCTTGAGCGTTTTTTGTGTTTGCCATTTAAAAATAAAATAGCATTTGTGGAACCTTCATGTCCGATTAATGATCCTCGTGTTATAAAAATACCAGAATTAGAAGAACTCAATGTTAAAGGAGGGGATGAAACTGAAAGTACGCTTCGCCTTATTGATATTTATCATCTTTTAAATTCTTTACAATAAATCGTCAATTCCTTTATAAACTATGAATTAAAGTATATATCTTACTGTTGGTGTGTAAAAATATGTGTAATATATTTTATAAAAATGTGTAAAATGTTATTGCGAAAAATAAAAAATAAATTAGTATATGAAAAAGAAAAATGGACAACTTGGTTTAATAAATGTATATGTTATGTAATGAGAAATCCTATAGTAAAGTCTATGGATGAAACGATAGATGCTATTGTAGAGAGAAGAGCTTCTATTTCTCGTTATGGTGATGGTGAGTTTGATATCATTTTTGGTAGGACACAAGGATTTCAGGGACTTAATTACGAACTTGGTGAGAGACTAAAAGAGGTGTTGGTACATAATGGGGAATCTGATAGATTTTTGGTTGCTTTGCCTGACTGTTTTGGGTCTTTGGAGCATTTTATTCCTGAAGCTCAGATACATTGGAAAATCCGTTTGAATAAAGAACGCTATCAGTGGTATAGAATAATGAACCGAAATGTGCCATATTATCATGCTCAGATTTCTCGTTTTTATTTTGATTGGGCTGACAAGTCGCAAGCACCTAGGTGGGCTGAAAAATTGAAAAAGATATGGTCAGGGCGGAATGTTTTGATTGTGGAAGGTGCGAAAAGTAGGATGGGAGTAGGCAATGATTTATTTGATGGAGCAAATTCGATTCGTCGAATTTTGTGTCCAGCTGTGAATGCTTTCAACAGCTACAATGAGATAATAGAACAAGTGCGAAAGTGCGCAAATCAAGATGACTTGATATTGATTGCATTAGGCCAAACAGCGACTGTTCTTGCTTATGATCTATACAAAATGGGATATCAAGCTTTAGATATAGGTCATGTTGATGTGGAGTATGAATGGATGAAGATGGGGGCGATAAAGAAAGAGCGTATAGTGGGGCGTTTTATGAACGAGATTGATAGCGGTGCTTTTGTGGATGAATCCTTTGATAATTCTAAATATTTATCTCAAATAGTTTATACAATAGAATGAAAAAGAAGAAGATTTTTATATATATTCATCAATGTATATTAAAAGGTGGGGTAGAGAAAGTTTTTTATAATTTACTCAATAATTTGCCAAAAGGTAAATATGATGTAACTATATTAAGTATTATGGGATACTTGCATGGTGACATCAATGATAACCTGTATCCTGCCTTTGTTAAAAGGCATTGGTTGTATTACGATGAATGGTCTAATAAATGGATCGTCAAACTATGTCAGCGTTTTCATAACAGATTTTTTCCTTTATTATATAAGTTGTATTTAAAGTGTTGTCATTTTGACGTAGCGATTGCAGCACAAGAGGGAGTGTATGCAAAGTTTATTGATGAAAAGGTAAAAGCTGACAAGAAAATATTATGGATACATAATGATATTTCGATATGCCATTGGACTGAAAAGATATTTGGAAGCACTGAAAATGAAAGTGCTTGTTATAAAAAGTTTGATAGTATCGTTTGTGTATCGGAGTCTGTAAAAGATAGTATGAATAAAGTATTTGGAAATTTGCATAATCTATGTGTCTGTTATAATCCGATAGATACCAATGAAATAGATATAAAACTTAAAGAATCTTTACCTGAGCGTGATAAGGAGATATTGTTTGTTTGTGTTGGTAGATTGGCTAATCAAAAGGGATATGATAGATTATTGGATGTTTGTGAAAGATTAAATATACAAGGATATAAGTATTCTGTGTGGATTATAGGAGAAGGTGAAGATAGATTTCTTCTGGAGAAAATAATAGCAGAGAAACAATTAGGGAATGTGAAGCTTTTGGGACTCAAGTCAAATCCATATATATATATGAAACAAGCTGATTGGCTTCTTTTGCCTTCAAGACATGAAGGCTTTGGAATGGTTCTTCATGAAGCATTGTATTGCGGTACACCGATTATTACGACTTTAGTAGCTGGGGCAAAAGAACTTCTTGGTGAAAGTGAATATGGAATAATAGTGGAAAATTCAAAAGAAGGTATTTATAAAGGAATGAAGTCTGTTTTGGATGATCCAAAGTTACATCCAAAATACGTTGATATGGCTGCTAAAAGAAGGTCTTTTGTAGACATAAGGAAGAGAGTAAATGATATAGAAAGCTTATTTTGAAATTTAGTAAATAGTTGTTTGAATGATACCAAAAATTGTACATTACTGTTGGTTCGGGCGGGGGATGAAGCCACAATCAGTGGAGAAATATATAGAGTCATGGCATAAGTTTTTGCCAGACTATCAATTTAAAGAGTGGAATGAAGATGTATTTGATATAAATTGTAATCTTTATGTAAAAGAAGCCTATGAGAATAGAAAGTTTGCATTCGTAACTGATTATGTGCGTTTATATGCTCTGTATACAGATGGAGGTATTTATATGGATACGGATGTTGAGGTTTTAGGTTCTTATGACCAATTTCTACATCACCATGCGTTCTCTGGTTTTGAAACAGACGGTAATGTTCCAACAGGAATGATGGCAGCAGAGAAAGGGTCTATTTGGGCAAAGGAGTTGCTAGAAGGTTATTTGAATAGAACTTTTGTGAAAAAAGATGGAACTTTGGATATGACAACTAATACTGTAGTTATAACAAAGTATATGGTTGAAAAAGGTCTTGTCTTAAATAACACATATCAGGAAATTCCAAATTTATGTGCAATGTATCCTGCGGATTATTTTTGTCCTAAAGATCATAGAACAGGATTGATACATCTTACCAATAATACAGTTTGTATTCATCATTTTGCAGGTACTTGGATTAAAAAAACTCCATGGCAAGTTTTTAGGCATACAGCAAAGCAGAAGCTGTCTCGGTGGTTAGGAGGAGAGCTGTCATCACTGATAGCTGACATTATTACATTACGCATTTTAAAAAGATAAAAGTATGAAAAAAGTTCTCTTAGTTTTTGGGACTCGTCCTGAAGCAATTAAAATGGCTCCATTGGTTAAAGAATTTCAAAAATATGCTTCTGATTTTGAAACAATAGTTTGTGTGACAGGTCAACACAGAGAGATGTTGGATCAAGTACTTGCAATTTTTGATATTAAGCCAAATTATGATCTTAACATTATGAAGAAAGGGCAGGACCTTTATGATGTTACTGCTCGTGTATTGGTTGGCATGCGTGATGTTTTGACGGAATGTCAGCCTGATGTTGTGTTGGTACACGGTGATACTACTACTTCAACAGCAGCAGCTATTGCAGCATTTTATCAGCAGATTCCTGTTGGTCATGTAGAGGCTGGTTTGCGTACTCATAATATTTATAGTCCATGGCCTGAGGAAATGAATCGTCAAATAACAGGTAGAATTGCAACATATAATTTTGCTCCAACTCCGCTTTCTTGTGAGAATCTGTTGAAAGAAGGGGTGGATGATAAGAAGATTACGGTGACGGGAAATACTGTGATTGATGCCTTGTATTGGGTCGTTAATAAGATTAAGAACGATGTTGTTCTCAATGAAGAACTTAAACAAATTCTAGCCAAGGTCGGGTATGACACAGAGCGTCTTGTGGATGGTAGGAAGTTAGTGTTGATTACCGGTCATCGTCGTGAGAATTTTGGAGATGGTTTTATCAATATGTGCTCTGCTATTCGTGATTTAAAAAATAAGTATCCGAAAGTAGACTTTGTTTATCCTATGCATCTTAATCCAAATGTGCGTGAGGCAATTCATGAGGTTTTCGGTAAGGATTTAAGTAATTTGGGTAATATGTTTTTTATTGAACCATTGGAGTACCTTTCGTTTATATATTTGATGGAAAAGGCTACAATTGTATTGACAGACAGTGGTGGTATCCAAGAGGAGGCTCCAGGACTTGGTAAACCTGTACTTGTTATGCGTGATACAACAGAACGTCCAGAAGCATTAAGTGCTGGAACCGTTAAGCTTGTAGGTACTAACTATGATAAGATTGTAAATGAGGTTTGTACTTTGCTTGACAATGAGATGGAGTATGAGAAAATGAGCAAAGCAGTTAATCCTTATGGGGATGGATTGGCTTGTAGTAGAATAGTTAATTACTTGAGATAATATAATCGTCATAATAATTTTAAGATTTATTGTTTTGAATGATGAAATGAAGCCGCGTATTGCTGTAATAATGGGGATTTATAATTGTGCCCCTACATTGCAGGAGGCATTGGATTCGCTTTATGCCCAAACTTATCAAGGTTTTAAAATCATTCTTTGTGATGATGGTTCAAAGGATAATACTTATGCTGTGGCTCAATCATACGCTGATAAACATGATAATATTATTCTCATCAAGAACGAGAAAAATATGGGATTGAATGCCACATTAAACCGTTGTTTGGAGTATGCCGATACTGAGTTTGTGGCTCGTATGGACGGAGATGATCGGTCACTTCCACACCGCTTTGAGCAGGAGGTGAATTTCCTTGATGAACATCCGGAGTTCGCTATCGTAAGTGGTCCGATGATATATTTTGATGAGAATGGTGAGTTTCGTCGTGGCAAAGGAAAAGGAGAGGTGAGAAAAAATGACTTTGTTGATGGCTCTCCTTTTTGCCATGCCCCATGCATGGTGCGTCGTGAGGCTTATGAGAAGGTTGGTGGATATACAGTAGACCATAAGTTATTACGTGTAGAAGATTATCATCTTTGGTTTAAAATGTACGCATCTGGATATAAGGGATATATGTTAGAAAAGCCAATTTATGAGATGAGAGATGATCGTAATGCTGTGGCTAGACGCACTTTGAAGGGTAGGATGAATGAGGCATACGTAAAGCATATTGGATATAAAATGATTGGTCTGCCTTGGTGGACGCAAGTGTTCTGTGTTGTACCTATCCTCAAAGGGATGTTACCTGTTTGGTTATATAACAGATTTCATCAGAATGTAAGAAAAGGATAATTAAATGCAAACTACTAGTATTAAAATAATTCGTGCCTGTACAGTGCCTCAGTCTTTAGGTTTTGTTGCAGGTATGCTTTTCGATTTGCAAAAGAAGTATGAAGTAGTTTTATTGTCATCTCCCGGTCCCGAATGGGAAAGAATATATAAGTCCCATCCCGATATAAAGTGTATAGAAGTGAATATGGAACGCCATATTTCACCGATTAAAGATATAAAGTCTTTGTGGCAGTTATGGCGTACATTCCGTAGGGAAAAACCACAGATGGTACATTCCATGACTCCCAAAGCGGGGTTGCTCTGTATGATGGCTGCGTGGATGGCGGGTGTGCCTGTACGTGTGCATACCTTTACCGGATTGGTGTTTCCTACGGCTGTTGGAGGGAAAAGGAAGATTCTTATGATGACAGATCGGCTTACTTGTGCCTGTGCCACACATATTATTCCTGAAGGAGAAGGAGTAAAAAACGATCTTTTGAATAATGGAATTACAAAGAAGCCAATTAAAGTATTGGGCTACGGAAACTGTCGCGGAATAGATTTGAAACGTTTTGACAGGACACCGGAGGTTATGGAACAGGCCGGGCGGTTGCGTAAAGAGGGTGTTTGTACTTTTATTGCTGTAGGTCGTATAGTGGGAGATAAGGGTATCAATGAACTGGTGGAAGCTTTTGTCAAATTGAACAGGGAAAATGCTGATACACGTTTGATTCTTGTGGGTGGTTATGAGGAAAAGCTTGATCCTCTTAAACCTGAAACGCTCTCTCTCATTAAAAATAATGATGCCATTGAAAGTGTAGGTTCTCAGAGTGATGTGCGTCCTTGGTTTGCTGCATCCGATGTGGCTGTACTTGCTTCGTACCGCGAGGGTTTTCCAAATGTGGTCATTGAAGCCGGAGCAATGGGGCTCCCACAGGTTGTGACTGATATTAATGGTGCTAACGAGATAATTATGGAAGGTGTAAATGGTACGATTGTTCCATCAAAAGATGCAAATGCTCTTTATGATGCCATGAAGCGTATGCTTGATGCCGGCTATCGCGATATCCTTGCAAAGAATGCCCGTAAGTGGATTGCTTCAAGGTATGAGCAGGGGTTTGTGCACAAGTGTTTATATGATTTTTACGACACTTGCCTTTAAAAAATAAAGGCTCCCGGCATACACCGGAAGTCCTATAAGGATAGAGACAGTTATTTAGATGCTGACTGTGAAGCTCTTTTGATTAAAAAATGTTGTTGTGATAGGAAATCTGAAAAGGAATTCGTTTCTTTGTATATTCAGATAAAATCGGGAACAATGGATATGAGCTTTGAACAATTGAATTTTGTTGTATATTGTATTGGTAGTGTTGCTGATGCATTAAAAATGAATGCACGAAAGGTACATCAGTTGTTGAAAACTTCTGGTATTCTAAATAATTATATTATTCCAAGCTATGATGTTTTACATACATTCAGTAAAGAATATCTAGTTGAGGATGTTGTTTCTTTGATGAAAGAGAAAGGGGTGTTGCCATGAATATGATAAGCAAAGATGAGGCTTTACATCGATTGGTATATGAAAAACCTAATCAACAAATTTGTATAACCAGTTCAAAACTGCTTACTGAAAATTTGCTTTTTAAAGAAGCTATTAAATTATCTCTATAAAATGTTGGCAAATAAAACGATACTCCAAATGAAATACGCAAGGATAATAAAACTCTTTGCCGAAAAGGGGCATCTTACTTATGAGGATGCCATGGATAAGTTTTACAACTCTGATACATATACGATTATCAGTGAGGGAGTGGCGGATATGCATTGTATGAGTGACGAATATTTGGCAGATGAACTTCTGCTGGAATTTGGAATGATGCATGCACCGGGAACATCACTTGCCTTTAAAAAATAAAAGGCTCCCGGCATACACCGGAAGCCTTCCACTAATAGAAACAATTTTATAAATCCTTATATTCCCGGCTTGCCTTGAAACAAGGGCATGCCTTGTGAACATTCGTAGAGAGTTCATTGTGTCCCGCAATGCGGGCTTCGGGATAATCCAGCCGAAGTTGCCGCAACAGTGCTATCAGCGCGATTTTCTGTTCCATGGTCCGTGTGTCGGCAGGTTGTCCCTGTTCGTCCAGACCGCCTTCGTAACACACTCCGATGCTGTGGTCGTTGAAACAGCGGGCATGGGCGCCGATATGGTCTATCGGGCGGCAGACATGGGTGACACCGTCGCGGGTGATGTAGAAGTGATAGCCGATATCGGCAAATCCGCGTTCCTGCACGTGACAACGGCGGAGAGCTTCCACCGGGAAGCTGCGGTCGGCGCGCGTGGCAGAACAGTGAACTACTATCAAGGCAATGCGCCGGTAGTTTTGATACTGTGGACTGATGTTGTCGTAAGTCATTTTTATTAAGGATTAAAAATCAGATACAACTTTGAATACCCAGCACACCGCCTATGGCGGTGGCTACTGCAATAATTACTTTGATAATGATGCTCCAGGTTGATTTTCCTTTTGGTTTTTCCATAACAGTGGGGTTTAAAATGATACATAATTTTTTGTATTAGGGCGGACACACGGGTCCGCCCCCTACGGTCTAGACAGCCGGTTCTTCCTTGGACTTGAGCAGGTCTTCCACCACTTTGCCTTCTTTCTCGGCACGCAGTGCGGCTGCTTGTGCGGAACGGCTGGCAACGGGCTGGAATTCCAGATTGCCGAAAATGGTCTTCAGGTCTTCTCCGGGGACGTACTGGATGTTGATGCCGGTGATGCACGAGGCGGTAAACTTTTCCAGACTGTCGGCTCCGCGACTGGTGATTTGAAGACGGAACTTGCCTAAATCGCCGAAGTCTACCTGTTTGCCTTCTTTCAGGGCTTCCAGCAGATTGTCTACGGTGGCGGTAAGAACTGCCACTACATCGGCGCGGCTCACGGTGGTCTGTGAGGACACACGTCTGCTGAGCTGTTTCAACGAAAGTTCACCGTTCATCTGAGCTGTGGCGTAAGCCTTTGGAGATGCTTCCCTTTCCAACGGATTGGGGCGTAATGAAACACTGTAATTTAATGCCATAATGTTACTGTTTTTAAAAGATTAATATTAATTGAACATGACAAAGATAGCATTGCAGAGGAACGGAAAAATGAAAAGCTATGAATGCCTGTGAAGTGCTGTGGCAAAGTATGACAGAGTATGAATTAAGATGAATTAAAACACTTTATATAGTTGGCTATGTAGTTGATTTTCATTACATTTGTTCTATTAATCAAATAGAAAAATGATATGAATCAGAGAGAAGACGAGAGGGAAGGATGGCCGGTGAAACCTTACTACAAACGAGACTTGGCGGTGGCATACGCTCCCGATATCACTCCGGTGGCTGCACTTAACCGTCTGTCGTCATGGGTGCATCACCACAAGGTGCTTTACCGTGCTTTGGCGGATTCGGGTTATACCGACCGGCAGCGGATGTTCAATTCGGTACAGGTGGAGCTGATTTTCCGGTATTTGGGAAGGCCGTAGGGACAGACCCGGTGTCTGTCCGCATGTCGGCTTCCCGTATGTTGGAAACGCGGACGTATGCATGAGCTTACACGTATATACGTGCAGCCTCACACATATATATGCGCAGCCCCACACATACGTTCGCATGAGGCGATGCATACGTTCGTGTGGACGGTCTTTATTCCGCGCGGCATTCCTCTTCGCTTTCGTGCTCTTCATAGCGTCCGCAGGGACGGCGGGTGTAATACACGGTTCCTGTGCGGCAAAGCTCCTGGTCGCGTACCTTCAGCATGTCTATGCGCGTAAAGGCGCGGTCGGGCTCCGATATACGCGAGACGGTGAGGATGAAATCTGCCAGGTTTGCCCAGTTCGCACTGCCCGATATGGTGTACATATTGATGGCTTCCAGTTCGTTCCGGCCGTTCACGGTCTTCAGTCCGCGCGGATGCGCCACGATGACCACCCAGATGTGGTTTACACGTCCCCATGTCTGAAACTTGGTGAGCATTGCCTTGATGCTCTGCGTTTCGGTTTCGCCGTTGCCGCTTTGTGTTTCGATGAAAAGATAGGGGTCTACCACCAGATATTTCAACGGATGTGTGCGGCGCACCCGGTCGGCACGGTTCAGGATGTTTTCGGGCGTGGGCGGTACTTCGTGCATATCCAGATGAATCATGTGGGTATCCAGAAAGTCAAGATAGGGCGTCAGTTGTCCGTCGGTATAGGCGGTGGTGTTGGCTTTGCCCAGCATCAGGCTCACCAGCCGGGCGATGTGCTTGTTCTTGTCGGGAACCTCAAAGGAAAGATAGCATACAAACCGGTCGGTCTGCTGCATGATGCGGCAGGTCAGGTCGTTCAGAAAATCGGTCTTGCCGCTGTTGGGCATGCCGGTTACGATGATGAGCCCGCCGATGTCGGTGGGATGGAAGATGCGGTCGGTCAGCGGGCCGTAGCCCACGCTGTAACCGTGGTCGTATTCGCCGTGGAGCACACGGATGACTTCATCCCTTCGCTCCGCCACGGTGATGATATCGGTGGTGTGGCGTACGCTTGCTCCGTCGATGACACTGCGCACCACTTCGATGCCGTATTGCAGCATCACGTCGCCTATGTCCTTGCATCCGCCGGGCAGGGTGACGAAGAGGCAGCGGGCGTTGAAGTAGTCCGACAGCCGCTTGGTGAGTGTGCGGCCGGGCAGGTCGGTATCGCCGCAGACCACGATGTGGTCCACCTGTTCCAGCCATGGGAGAAACGCTTCGAAGGATTTGCCCAAGTCGCTTGCGGCTCCCGACGGTACGCTGATGACATATCGGTAGCCGGCTTCTGCCAGCACCAGCGTGTCTTTTTCGCCTTCCACCACGATGACCCGCGGAATGGTTTCTTCCTCCACGAGCAGCGGATTGAGGCAGTCGATGTTGTAAGGGGCGCAAGGCGTGGTGGGTGAGTCCTGTCCCCAGAACTTGCTGTAGACGGTGGGTTTTCCCTCTTCCTGCCTGGCCGAGGGCGATGGACTGCATGAGCGGTACTTGGCGTTGACGGGGTGTCCGTCCACATAGTTCACGTAGGCGATGCAGGGGAACACGTTGGATGCCTGTTCGCTTTTGTTCTCGCTGTCCTTGGTGATGCAATAATGGCGCAGGCAGCCTATCCGGGCTGTGATGGCAGTGGCGAGGGAGATGCCCTGGTCCAGGAGGTAGCGGCGCGCGGCGAGCTGGTCGGGGTCGGTACAGTCGGGCGAGTCGGTGAGGGGTTTGATTTTCTGCATCACTTCGGCGGTCAGGGGCTTGTAGTCCGAGGGCAGCATGGGCACTTCGCCCAACGTGCTTTGAGCGTCGTTTCGGGCGGTCTTGTATCTGTTGCCGCTGCGGGTCGGGGCATATCCGGCAGCTCCCGCGGCATATTGCGGGAACATGGGGCGGTCTGCCTTGCAGAAGTCGGTCAGTATGCCGTTGAAGTTACATCCTGCGTAGAAGCAGTGGTACACACCTTTTGCTTTGGAGATGGACAGATGGGGTGTTCCGCATTTGGGGCATACGGCAACAAAATTCTTTCCCGCGCTTTTGCGGTCGGGGAAGTCTGAAAGAGAATAATAAGGCTTCATATCAATTTTAAAATTAGAATGTAAAAAATAAAAAATCATGGTTGACAGGGAACTGCTTCAGGACCCGGAGTGTTGACCGTCGGTGTCCACCCATTTTTGTGAGAGGACGTTCCAGATGGCTTCATCGGAGGGCCGTGGCGGTGCATCCGCCGGTATTTCCACTTTTCCGTCTATGGGGTCGTCATAGTATCGGATATCTTTGTCGGCATCCTTCCATTCGAATGGCGAGACGGGACGGAATTCACGGAGTTTTTTGCGTTGTTCTTCCAGTTCCTTCAGCAGTGTTTCGCCCAGTTTTTGTGTGGCTTGCTGTATCAGGTTCTCCCCGTGGCGGGTCTTGATAAGGTTTTGCAGCCAGATGATGCGTCCGTTGTGCGGTGTTTTGGCAAAATTGGACTGGGCATCGAAGTGAGGAATCAGGAATTCGTTCACCAGAACGACCAGCGCATCCAGTGCGCGCGGTCGGGTGTAGCGGTAACCGGCAACGATACGGTCGATAATCGGCACCAGTACTGCCTGCTTCTCTTCGGGAGTGGCGTTGAGCTTGTGAAAGAACTCTTTGGCAGATGAAGAAGCTTTTGGAGCTTCATCGCCGTGAGGCGTTCCGGCAGGATTTTCAGAAGGAATATTTGGCTGCTTTTGGACGATATTTTCGCAAGATAATCCCTTATGGGAATCCTTCGGAGAATATATATTATTTATATTATATAATATATTACTATTAAAAAAAGCAGAATCCTGCGCAGAATCCTGCGGTGTTTTCTGCGCAGAATCCTGCTGCACATTTTTTGTTTCCTTGTCACTTTTATGATACCATAAAGGAGAGTAGAATGCGATGATTTTTGTGTGCCCTTCATCCCAAATAAGTCCGAATGTGTGGCAGTCTGTCACTGCCGTTATCAGTGCAGTAGTATATGAGAATTTGAGTGCGATTCTAATGTAGTAGAAATTGCAGAGTGGATAGATACCGCTTTCGTTCATATAAGCCGGCATTCCCAAATGGAGGTCCAGTAGTTTGGTTACAGTAGGATCGTTTATTCCCCTGTTTTTCCATTGGTGAATCATTTTCTGTATTTCACGGATGGATACGTTTTGTTTCAGTGCTTTTATAGCCATAAGAGATATTGTTTTAAGTTAATTCTTGCGAAGTTAGGAAAGAATAAGTTGGTATTACTTCCCGCTAGGGAGAAGTAAAGACACGTTTGTTGTATATAATTAACAATTAATAAAAGAAAGTAAGATGAAGAACAGACAGTTCGATACAGAGAAGTTGGCAGCAAGCATCAAAGTGCTTGTTAAAGCTGCCGGATTGCGTAATTCAGAGGTTTGTAAAGACGTTCGTATGAGTCCCTCTTGTTACTACAGGACTCTTAAAGGTAAACTGATGATTTGAGTTTTTATGCTGTTATTATTCATTTTCTGATTATCAACTGCCGTGATTGCGGTGTGGAGACTCAGATGGAAGCAGTGAAACGTGAATGGTGGAATGTGGTAATGGAGAATGAATGGGAGTTAAAAACGGTAGATAAAAAGAAAGATAAATTGGAAGAAATATAACCTGTTTTTTAATCATGTGAATAAAGTTTATGGAGTGTATAAATTATTTCTATCAGTTACCGGTAGGTAAATGATGAATTGATGAAGTATTTATAATCAAAAGAATATAATGGTACGATTATTGGTTTATATTAAACATCATTTGGCTTTCATTTGGTCTTGGGTGGAATGGGGAAATTCATTCCTATTTAATTTATTGTATGGGAAAAAATTGCGAAAAGCAATTCCTGATGTATTAGATAAAATAGATTCTGAGTATCAGTTTCGTTGGTTACGTAAAGAGGAGATGCCTCAATTGGCGGACTTCTTTACTAAACAATCTGATTCGGCCTATGAATTTTTTAAGCCTCATGGCTTTGATTTAAAATCTTTGGTAAGCAAAAATAAGGATAAATCTTTTATTATGATAGGAGCTTTCTCAGGTAATGAGATGGTAGGATATTGCTTCTTAAGATGTTTTTTTAATAAGCATGTTTTTCGGGGTAAGATTGTAGATATACAATATCAGGGACGTGGTATTGCTAAAATGATGGGGCGATTGACTACTGAAATATGTCAATTGGCAGGCTTTCGTCTTTTTGCTACGATTTCTCGTAATAATGTCAAATCCATATCTTCTTCTAAGGCAGTAAATGATATATGTATCATAAAGGAGTTGCCAAATGACTATTTGTATGTGGAGTATTTATTAAAACGATAATTATGATACTAAAATTTCTTTTTGATCGCATAGTAGCTTTGATAGGGTTATTGTTTTTATGGCCATTGTTGATTGTGGTGGCTGTGCTAGTGAAGATAAAGATGCCGGATGGTTCTGTTATTTTTACGCAAAAGCGTGTGGGTAAAGATGGTAAGTTGTTTACTTGTCATAAATTCCGTTCTATGGCAGTGAAGCATAACGGAAGTACTGTAAGTGTGGCTGGAGATGCTCGAATCACTCCTTTGGGAGCAATCTTGCGTCATTATAAAATTGATGAGCTTCCCGGTCTTTGGGATGTGATGATTGGCAACATGTCATTTGTAGGACCTCGTCCGGATGTGCCGGGCTATGCCGATAAATTGGAAGGGGATGATCGGGTAGTGTTGAAACTTCGACCTGGTATCACCGGACCTGCCACATTGAAATATCGTTTGGAAGATGAAATGATTTCTGACTATGTGGCAAAGAAACAGAAGGAAGGTGATACTCGCCCGGTACAGAAGATAGCAGAAGAATATAACGATAAAGTGATATATCCTGATAAGGTTCGTATCAATAAATATTATTATGAGCATTATTCTTTTATTAAGGATATTCAGATAATTATTTGTACGGTATTAGGTAAGAATATGAGATATAATAATGAATTAATATAGCAGTTATGAGTTACATTCCTGAAAAAACAATTTACCTCTGTCTTGCTCACATGAGTGAAGATGGAATAGAGCAGAAGTATGTGAAGGAAGCATTCGATACCAACTGGGTAGTGCCTTTGGGTCCCAATGTAAATGCTTTTGAGGAAGACCTCAAGAACTTTGTCGGGGGAAAGAATGAAGTTGTCGCACTTTCGGCGGGAACGGCAGCGGTGCATCTTGCATTGATTGGCTGTGGCGTTCAGGCGGGTGATGAAGTTTTGGTACAAAGCTTTACCTTTTGTGCTTCGTCGCATCCGGTTACTTATCTGGGTGCAAAGCCTGTGTTTGTCGGTTCTGAAAAAGATACGTGGAATATGGACCCGGTGTTGCTGGAGGAAGCTATCAAAGACCGTATGGAGAAAACGGGAAAGAAGCCAAAGGCGATTGTTCCGGTGGCGCTCTACGGTATGCCATACGACTGTGAGAGAATTATGGAGATTGCAAACCGCTATGATATTCCTGTGGTGGAGGATGCGGCGGAAGGGTTCGGTTCCAAGTTCGACGGCAGGGTGCTGGGCACTTTCGGCAAGTTTGGCGTGTTGTCATTCAACGGCAATAAGATGATTACCACTTCGGGCGGCGGTGCTTTGATTTGCCGGAATGCCGAAGATAAAAATACCATTATGTGGTATGCTACTCAGGCACGCGATGCTTATCCTTATTATCAGCATACGGCAATCGGCTACAATTATCGTATGAGTAATATTTGTGCCGGTATCGGTCGCGGACAGATGACCGTGGCGGAGGCGCACATTGCTCATCATAAGCATGTGCAGGCTTTGTATGAAGAACTGTTGAAGGATGTGAAGGGCATACGTATGCATAAGCAGCCTGAGGATGCGCGTTATGATGCCAACTTCTGGCTGTGTACGGCTACCATCGATCCTGATGTGAAGGTTGTCGGTCAGGAGAACGCGTATAAGGAAGTGGTCAAGACTGCGGTGGGAGGAGCTGCCGGGGTGATTAAGGCGGTGGACAGTGCCACCACGGATTGCCAGCCTAATGAGAATGTGGAAGCAATGCGTGTTTTCATGCTTGCTAGGAAGATAGAAGTACGACCTGTGTGGAAGCCGATGCACAAGCAGCCGGTGTATGCGGATGCGCCTGTTTATACCAACGGGGTGGAAGAGGAAATCTTCAGGACCGGACTGTGTCTTCCTGCGGGCCCTTGTGTAAGTGACGAGGATGTGGCATACATTGTGCAGACAATAAAGGATTGTATAAAAGGATAATGGATTATTATCGGTATTTGGATATGATTTGGAAATTATCAAACTGGTATTTTTCGAAAGATGCACTGCCGTATTGGTGTATATTCGTTTTGGATTGCCTGATAGTGCTGGGCGCGGATGTGTTGGTTTATGCTTTGAATAACGGAACACTTTCTTTTTTGCAGAACTTTGTACAACTGACAGGGGCTTTCTGCTTTTATTTGTTGTTCTATGTTGTGAGCTTTCGGATGTTTCATACGTATTCGGGGGTGATTCGTTATTCTTCGTTTATCGATTTGCAGCGGATAGGTTTTGCCATGATTACGGGCTTGCTGATGATTATAGGCGTCAGGTATCTGCTGAATGAGGATTGTTGGTTGATGGCAGTCGGTATGAGGGATATCGGAATTGCCGCATTGCTGGCTGTTCTGATGATGTGGAGTGTGCGGGTTTTTGTGAAATATCTGTATGACTCTACTTTTAACAGACGACGCGGAAAACGTGTGTTTATCTACGGGGTGAAAGCCGGTGGAGTGGGACTGGCGAAGAGTATCCGCAACCAGGTTGACTCCCGATATGTCGTGAGCGGTTTCGTTTCGGACAGGCAGGATATGCAGGGCCGCTTCCTGATGGGGAAGCGGGTTTATTCCAACGATGAGCATTTGGTGGAGAAGATGGAGGACTTCGGAGTGCATACTTTGCTGGTTTCTCCCTTGAAGAATGAGGCGATTCGGAATAACCCCGAAATGGTGGAGAGGCTGATAAAGGCAGGTATACGAATCTATATGATTTCTGCCGCGCAGGAGTGGGACGGTAAGAGTGATCTTGACCATCGTCAGCTTAAGGAGGTGGATATTGAAGATTTGCTGCCTCGCGACAAGATAGAAATCGACTTGAAAGCGGTGGAGGAATTGCTTACCGGAAAGAGTATTCTGATAACGGGAGCTGCCGGCAGCATCGGAAGCGAGATGGTGCGCCAGATTGCCAAATTTACTCCGCAAAAGCTTATTCTGATAGATCAGGCGGAGACGCCTTTGCATGATGTGCGTCTGATGATGGCACGCAAATGGCCCGACATCGAGGCGGAAACCATCGTGAGTGATATTTGCATGAAGGAACGCATGGAGGAGATTTTCGGTATATATCGTCCCGATTATGTGTTTCATGCGGCGGCGTATAAGCATGTGCCTATGATGGAGAATAATCCGGGAGAGAGTGTGCGTAATAATGTGGAGGGTACGCGTATCATTGCAGACTTGGCTGTGAAGTATCGGGCAAAGAAGTTTGTGATGGTGTCTACGGACAAGGCGGTGAATCCCACCAATGTGATGGGGTGCTCCAAGCGTATCTGCGAAATTTATGTGCAGAGTCTGGATAAGGCGGAGAAGGATGGCAAAGTGGAGGGAGTCACTCAGTTTGTCACTACGCGTTTCGGTAATGTGCTGGGCTCGAACGGTTCGGTTATTCCGCTGTTTAAGGAACAAATCAAGCAGGGCGGACCGATAACGGTGACGCATCCCGATATTATCCGTTTCTTTATGTTGATTCCCGAAGCTTGTAAGCTGGTGCTTGAGGCGGGAACGATGGGCAATGGCGGTGAGATTTTCGTGTTCGATATGGGTAAGCCGGTGAAGATTGTGGATCTTGCCCGACGTATGATTCAGTTAAGCGGAGCCAAGAATGTGGAGATTAAGTTTACAGGATTGCGCGACGGTGAGAAACTGTATGAGGAGGTATTGAATGAAGAAGAGACGACCAAGCCTACTTTTCATCCTAAAATCAAGATTGCGCAGGTGCGTGAGTATGATTATGCCGATGTGTGCCGGCAGGTGGATGAGCTGGTGGCTTCCAGTGTGGAAGAGGATGATATGGAGATTGTAAAACGTATGAAGGAAATGGTTCCCGAGTTCAAGAGTAAACATTCGGTGTATGAAGTTTTGGATAAGTAGAATTGGGTATCGATGTTTTTTGCCGTTATGCCTGTCGGTATTGTTTGTTTGTACCGGAAGGGCGCAATCGGCAGAGAACACGCGGGTGGATGTGTTTATGGGAGCCGAATTGCATTATCGTGATATTTTTCACAATAAGATATATGAGGTGCTGGTGAACCTGACACCCGGAGTGAAGTGGTATATGGGAAACCGCTGGCAGTTGGCGGGACAGGTCATTGTGCCTGTTTATAATGATTATGGCGATCGTTATAAGAAAGTCCGTCTGAACATGGCTGTGCTTAGCAAGGAATGGGACTGGCACCGGAAGCATTTTCTGAAAGTGAGCGGAGGACTGTTTGCGATGGAACGCTACGGACTGGATGTGAAGTGGATGTATGCGGCTACGGACTGGCTTGCCTTGGACGCACAGGCGGGATGGACGGGTTTTTGTTCCATGGCGGCAGGATGGGAATGCAGTCCGATGGAGCGTTTGACGGCTCTTGCCGGGGTGCGTGCTTATCTGAATGGGGTGAATACGGAATTCCGGGTGCGCGGCGGCCGTTTCCTGTATGAAGACTGCGGTGTGCAGGGAGAAGCGATGAGGCATTTCCGGCATTGCACGGTGGGGGTGTTTGCCCAATATACCGATAAGGGAAAAGAGAATTTCGGTTTTAAGGTGGTTATGATGATTCCTCCTTATAAACGGAGTAACAGGAAGGTGCGTTTCCGCCCGGCATCCAATTTCCGCTTGACGTATAATCAGGAGGCGGATGCTTATGCGGGTAAAATGTATACGACCGACCCCGAAGAGAATGAACGGGAAGGATGGTTTGACCGCAGCCGGTCGGACTGGGGTGCGAATGGCATGACGCCTGATTTTACTGTTCGGCAGAAAGGAGGTACTGAATGAAAATGAGATATATAATGGGGTGCTTCATGGCATTGCTGTTTTCGGTGCCGGCCGTGGCACAGCAGTATACGGGCATGAGCGGTTTGATACATGTTCCTTCGGCGGACATGGGTGAAGAGGGGGAGGCACGCGCAGGGGTGCATTTCCTGAATCGGGAGTTTACTCCGAATGTGCTGACGTATAAAGGCGATAAATATCATACGATGAGTTATTACCTGAGTATCACGCCGTTCAGGTGGATGGAGATTGCGTATACTTGTACGCTTTTGAAATCGACGAAGATTGTTGACGGTGTGGAAGATAAGGAACATCCGGGGCTGCACCGCAAGGACCGTTATTTTTCGCTCAAGCTACAGCCGGTTCGTGAGAAGCCGGGTAAGTGGTGGCCGAGTGTGGCGATAGGGGTCAATGACCTGGATTTCCGTGTAAACTGGCTGAAGACGCAGCATGAGACGGATGTATCGCGTGTGGTAAACAGCTATTTTTCCAATTATTATGTGGCATTGTCCAAGCATTTCCGGCTGAAAGGGAATGTGCTGGGTGTGCACATGGCTTACCGGCACTGGCGGTGGAGTCTGAACTCGAAATGGAACGGACCGGTGGGAGGTATTACGTTCAGCCCTTCGTTTCAGAAGAATTTCCGGTTGATAGCGGAGTATACGGGCGATGATGTGAACGTGGGCTTTGACTGGAAATTGTGGAAGCACTTGCTGGTACAGTCTTCGCTGCAAAACGGCAAATATTTTTCCGGAGGGGTGTGCTTTTGCATCAATCTGTTGTAAATGATATAACTAAACATAATTTTTAAATTTAATTATTTTACTATGTACAATTTTGTAAGAAGAGGAGCTTATATGCTTCTGATTGCCGGTTTGACCATGGGGGTTGCCGGTTGTAGTGACGATGATCCTGATTATGACCATGTGACTCCGCCTGTGGTTGAGGTTGCTTCCAATACGTTGACCGGAGTTATCACGAGTCTGAACGGTGAGGGAATCTCGGGTGCGAAGGTTTCATTGGGAGAGGGTAATTCTGCCACGACCGATGCCAACGGTGTTTATCTGTTTAAGGATGTCAAGGCGGGTACTTACCAACTGAAAGCGGAAGCCGAAGGTAAGTTGTCACATACAGGAACATTGACTGTTGCGGATGTGAAGAAGACTCAGAATCTGGTGTGGAATGCGGCACTTGCTTCTGACGTGAAGAAGGAAGTGAGTGTATCGGCTGATGCACCAAGTGAGGGAAAAGTGGAAACGGAAACATTGAAAGGCAATGAGGAAGCCAAGGTGGAAGTGAAGGCTGAAATCGCTGCCGGTGCCGTGGATACAGATGCAGATGTGAAGGTCATTATCTCTCCGCTTTATAAGGAGGAAGATGTAGTGGCACGTGCTGCGCGTGCTACCGATGAGACCATGTTGGTTGGTGCCGTTCTTTCTTGTAACAAGGAGGGTGCTTCTTTGAAAAAGGCTATCGAGCTGGGTTTTGAGTTGGACTCCGAACTGGCAGGTAAGGTGGAAGCCAAGCAGTATAAGAACGGTGAATGGGTGAAGGTGAACAGCCGAATCGAAGATGGCCGTGTGATTATTGCTGCGAGTGAGTTTGCCTCTTATGGTCTGTTCCTCGGTGTGGAATTCTCAGAGAAGAAGAGTACCGAAGTTGTTGCGTTTGAACAAAGTAAATGGGACAACCTGTATGGCTCTAAGGATATGTCTGTGGGTGAGGCTGCTTATATCTATAAAACAGGTACTGAAATCAGTACTGAAGGAACAAGTAAACTGACTGCCCTTTTGGTAGAGAAGTTGGCACAGCGTTTTGGTGCAACGGCAGTTACAGTCAGCGGTTCTTATCCCATCAATGTTACATTGCCGGTAGGTACTATGTTGGAAATCAGTGGTGTGCAGGAAGAATGGAGCGTGTCGGCAAGTGCACTCGGTAAGTCGGCTTCAGGTACACGCCATGGTAATGTATCAATTGAGGTTGCTACTTCCAATCGTGAGCACACCGGTGGTGGTGAGTAAACTGTAGTTTGTATTAATTTTTGTGACCGGTCGGGAAGTAAGCATAAGCCGGTCAGTTATATATTAGGGAGGTAATGGCAGTTATCTTCCTAATATTTTTTTATACCCTTTTCCTGCTGTTTTTTGAAATGTATGACATGATTGTGTCATTCGCTTTTTTTATAACCTCGTTCTTAAATCCTTTTAAATATATCTCTGTCACTTTTACTGACGAATGACCAAGGGCTTCACATATTAGTTGTTCGGAGAAATTACAATATTTGGCAAGGGTGGCCCAGGTGTGGCGCAGGGTGTATGAACTGACTTTGGCTGATACGCCGCATTTTTTCGCCAGCCTGTCTAAATTATAATTCATGGTTCGTAGTGCCTGTTGGTACTCTGTATACAGCTCTTCTCCGGTTTTGCTTCCGCTGAGGATAGGGAAAAGGTAGGGAGAGTTCTGATTGGTATTCTGATACTTGTTTATCAGTGTCATTGTGGTTTCCGACACTTCCACTATCATTTGTCTGCCTGTCTTATGCCGGCGGTAGGAAAGTATATTGCCTTTCAGGTCGCTTTTATGTAGATGGGCTAAATCGACAAAAGGTATTCCGTGCAGCCGGAACATCAGGTTTGCCCACACTCTGCACTGTATCAGCTCTTTCGATAATTTCTTCAAGGGGATTTCATTCAGCAGCTTGTTTATCTCCTCCACTTCCAGCGCACGTTTGATGTTGTTTTTCACTCCGGTGTAGACGTGATTGAACAAGCGGGAGTTTTCTGCTGTTATTCTTTGGTCCACTGCCTTGTTGTAAGCTCCGCGCAGCGTTCTCATATAGGTGGAGACTGTGTTCCAGCTCAGTTGCTTGTTGCGCAGGTAGGTCTCAAATTCTTTCAGCGTGCTTCTGTTGAGTTGGTGGAAGTAAACAACCTTGCATCCGCAGAATTCGCAGAAAGCGTTTAAGGCACTTTGATAGATGTGTGCCGTGCTGTAACGCTTCTCTTCTTTCAGTTCTTCAATAGTTTTGTTTATAAACTCGTTGAATTTTTTCTTCTTTCTCATAAAGATTCCGTTTTTTTATAGATTTTACAAAATAAGTAATTCTCATAACGGAATCGAATATAAATCGAAATGTTTGAATTAGAAAAATTATTTGTCTAATTCTGCATTGTTTATGCGTATTATCCAGCCGTTTACTTGCATCTGCAAGCACATGTAAGGCTTTGACGGATTATTTGTAGGCTCAAGGAAAAATATCAGATTATATCGGTCTTGTCTGTCCAGATACTCTTGTGGGAGCATGGCTGCTGCCTCTACATTGCTTGATAAAAGTAAGTACTGTGTCAGTGGAATGTTGAACAACGTTTCTCCGCTAGGCTGATAAATCAAACGTAAGCGGGTGTCATCATTTTCCATCAGTCGTAATGTATTCATTCCGGCATGCACTACCTGTATGTCTTCCAAGTTGGCGCTCTCTTGCATGAAGGGGAGATAACAGGTGAAAACGGAGTCTGTCGGAGTGTTCCGGTGATCCATGCATCCGTTGCGGGCTGTCAGCTCCAGACGGAAATCATCTGTATCCAGAGGGGCGGCCGACTGGCTTTGCAATATGCAGCTCAGAATATTCGTGTTTTTAGTAAGAGAGAGAGCCAAAACCTGATATTCGCCGCTGATATGCACGTTGTCCAGCCGCCCGTGGAATAGAGATGAAAGTTTTTCGGATTGTTCTCCCACCTCATTGCGTAACAGTGTCAGTGAGGTGGGAGTGTGCCGGTAAAGTGAATCCGCCAATCCTGCCCAGACCAGAAAGGTGTAATCTCCCTGAGGCAGGGAGGGGACTTGGATTGTACATTCATTTTGATGGAATGTAAGACTGTCTACTTCCTCCCGGACTATATAGTTGCCTTCCTGATCGAGAATAAATAGCGTGACATCTTTTACCTGGGTGGTCACGGCATCTACATTCAGCATATTATAGGTATAGGATAACTTTAGCCAACAGCCTGTGGGACAATCGGATCGGTCATCGTCTACCCAGGAACATGCACCACAGAAAAGAGTACATAGGGCGAAGAGGATAGTAGCAGTTTTACTCATTGTTTTTCTATTTTGAGACTGTTTTATTCAAGGTCGGCATCTTGGTCACGGACAATCCACGGATATACTCCGAATTCTACGTCCAGGTATGCTTTGTATTCATCCGGATCGGGTTTGGTGTCCGGAGTGCCGGGACCCAGGTTCTTGATGCTGGTGATGTTGACAGAGTAGATGTTGTTACGTACAATACCGAACTCCATGACGCCCATCACGGTGGGGTTGTTGTTGTCAAGGTGTTTGATCCAGTAATTGTAGAAGGTAGAGAAATTACCTCCGTTCTTGGTGAAACGGGTAATCTGCTTGGCAGCCAGTGCTGCATCACTGGATTCTTCTGTCAAACCATCAATATTGGCATCGCCATATTTACCCACGGCAGCCACTGTGGTGTAGAACTTATAGTTGAAATAATACAGTTTGTCGAACACAAGCGGGTCTTCTACCGGATTACCGTTGTCACCGATGGTCTGTGAAGCTTCGGGGGTAAATGTACCTTTCAGCATGATGCCGGTGGTGTATACTGTGTTCTGTGCCGGACGGAACATACAGTTTTCAAGACAGTACATGGAAACGTACTTTCCTGCATCGGCCAGGCCCGACCAGTTGCTGTCTGTCTGTTTTGACAGGTGGTTGGTGTAGAATGAACCGCCTGTGAAATTGGTAGTGGCTCCAGCTACGGTCTTGTCGAAGAAATAGGGGTCGATAAGGTAACCGTTGTTGTCGGCGATGTTGCCGAAGTTTCCTGCTTCCACGCTGTAAGATGACGGAGCAGACGGAGTCTCAGGGGCGTTATCCAGTTTAGCGACATGGCGGAAGGTGTAGAACTTGTTTGCCAGGTTGATGAATTTGTAGTTGTTCAGACGGACTGTGGCGTAAGTCACTCCGGCAGGGTTCTTCAGCGTGTAGATTTCCTTGCTGTCATTTCTGACCATCAGTTTGGCAACGGCACGTTCCAGATTGATTCTGACCTGTGCTTTGGTGTCGCTTTCTTCGGGAGACTCCACGGTGATGTTCATATTGGCCGAGCCGCGGTTGGACATGATGAAACCGCTTCCGGGTACGCTGGTTATCATGCCGTTTCCATAGGTGGAGGCGTCAATCTGTCCCAATAATGTGGATTCCTGACCTATTTCGAAGGTCTGTGAACCGTTGGCTACGGCAAGGATGTCATAGTTGCCCGGTTTTACTGTGATTTCCTTGTTGCAAGGATAGACAATGGTTTGTCCTTCTTTGTTGCTCTCTCCGCTGGAAGTGCCTGCACCCAGATCGCTTTGAGCTACATTGATGGTAGTAACCAGATTCTTGCTGGAAGAGTCAAACAGATAGAGGGTTACATTGCTCACCTTGTATTCTTCGGCGGTACCTTGGTCATAGATTCCGGAATCTTCGGCAGAAGCGGCACGGCTGCCGTTGGAAGAGTTGGGAACTACAAATGAAATCTCCATGTTTCCTCCTTTGACTTCGGGAGCGGGATTGTCTCCGTTTTCTGAGGGAACATCTGAATCATTGATACATCCTGTCATTGCGGCTGCAAGAACGAAGGATAATAATAATTTTTTGTTCATAATGTAAAATAGTTTTAGTTAAAAATGTGATTAGTAAATCTCATGTAATATCTTCAGGTTTTCACCTGCTTGGGGCAGTCCTGCCTCTTCCGCTTTGTGCAGCAGGTTCTCCGCTTCGGTATAGTTCCCGCTCAGCATTTGCATGATACCTTGCAAAAGGGTCTTTTCGGGAGTTTCACCGGCTTTGTCCAAATAGAGTGAGGCGCCTTTGGTATCTCCCTGCGAGAGCAGGATGCAGGCTGCATTGAGATTGGCAACGGGGTGTTCCGGATTAAGCAGAACCGCCGTCATGAAAATCTTATTGTATTCCGGACTGCCGGCAGGGTAGGTCCGGGCTATGCGGAACATCTCTTCAATACTCAGATTCTTGGGGTTGCTTTGGAATACCTGCTTGGCCTGCTCTACCGTAAACGGACGTACCACATAGTGGATGGTGTAGTCTGAATGGCGGAGGCCGGGGAACCAATGTTGCAGGATGAAACGGAACTCTTCGGGATAACGTTTCCGTATTTTCCGTTCTTTCCCGTCGGGGCTGCTTTTGCTTTCTGCAATATGTAGCAGTTCCTCGCGATGGGTAATAACGGTGTCGGTCAGCAACTTGACAAATCCGTCCCAGTCTTCGGGGGTGTAATGGGTGGTGAACAATGTATCATTGAAAGCATATTGGCTGCATACATAGTCTTTCAAGGTACGGGTCCGTTCCCGCGCCAGACGTTCGTTGTTGGAGTAGGGGCCTTCGGGAGAGGCGTATCCATGAATGTCAATATGCGAAATGACTACATTGGTATCGTTTTTTATCAGGTCGATACTGCGCTTTATCTTTGCCAGTTCGGCCGGATTGTTTCTGTATTCGGGATAGATGGTTGTTTCGTTGAGCGGGAAGTCCAGATAGGCACGTCCGCTTTCTTCGCGCACTTTCCTTTCTTCCATCTGCGGAGTGATGAACGCTACGTGCGGATGGATATCGGGAAGAATGTTCAGGCGGGTCAGATAGGTGGAGTCTGTATGGCGGGGGACTCCGCATCCGCATTCTTTTTCGATGAGATGCAAGGAGGCATGCTTCATCCAGTGGGTGAAGGGGATGCTGCGCAAGTAGTGTACGCTTTGCTTGCGGTCATTGCGGCGGCGTAACTCTTCATAGTCTTTTTCCTGCCGGCCGGTTTCACGTTGGAAGAAAATATGTTGTTTACGACCGTTCACATAGATGGCGGGAAGCTGGATGAAGTTGTCCAGGCTGTCGCTGAGCCGGGGAACCAGTATGACTGATTCGTTAGAGGGAATCTGTCTGGTAATGTCTACTTGCATGGACACTACCAGACTTTCTCCCATCCGGTAGAGCCGGGAGGAGGCGATGTAAATCGAACTGTCCCGTTCTGCCGGCTGCGCTGATGAGCAAAGCGTAGGAAAAATAAATGATATAAGATAGAATAAGTATTTCATGGCTCTTTAGTTAAATATGTAAACTATACTCAGGGATGCTCTGGAGGGGCCGAAATAGTGATAATGGCCTTTTTCCAGTAGCTCGGCGCACACGTCGGGGCATTTATATTTCTTATAGTCGATATATTCATACCCTACACCGACGGAAACTTCTATATTCCAGTGGCGGTTGAGCATGATGTGATATCCGTAGCTTATGCCTCCACCTGCCAGCCAGCCTGCATACCGGTGCTCTTTCAGCCAGGGGAAGAGTCCGAAAGGCATCTTTTTCCCTCCTACGTTGAACTGCGCTCCGTTGAGATAGGCTCCCCAAAAACTGCCGTTGAATTTCTGGCAAGTCCAGTAGCGGTATTCAGGTTGTATGAGCCAATATTTGTTGACATATCCTTCCGTGCGTTTCCACGGGCGTATGCTGCCGGACAAATCGAATGTGGATTTGGGGCCGAAGGCATATTCCACACCGGCATTCAGCGCACCGTTGGCGGCGGAAAGCAGGTTGCTTTTGACAGCCGTTTTCTGTGCGGAAACGGAAAGGGCGCCGCCGAGCAGAAGACAAGAAAGGACATACCGGGTTTTCATGTTTTATTGTATATTGGTTTGGTTGGATTCAAAGAATATTTTCAGGTTATAGGTGGCTTCTTCCGAGCCTTCGGCTTTGGCGGCTTTCAGCAGGCGGATGCCTTCGTAGGTGTTGTTGCACAACAGTTCGTAGGCTCCACGGCAGTTCTTGTAGGCAAGCGTTTCATGGGAAGCCATTTGCAGATAGCGGCCGGCTGCCTGTGTGTTGCCCCGTTCGATGGCGGCGGCAGCGGCGTTGAGGTTGGCAACGGGGCTTGCCGGATATATCTTGACACTGATGTCTATGATTTTGTAGAACTGTTCCGGAGTGTTCTTGTAGCTGATGGCTACGGTGTAAAGCTCGCGTAACGAAAGCATCTGCGGATTGATTTCGGCTATGACACGTGCTTCGTCCAGACTGAAGTTCAACTCTTTCTGGTTGCGTTCATCGGTGGCATCGCTTTCGGGAGATACATAGCTTCCCTTGAAGTGCTGTCTGACGGAAGAAACAGGACGGGATTCCGAGATGACAGATGCAGAAGGGGATGCTGCAAAATCTCCCTCCCGGGTCCTGTCCTGTCGGGGAACGAAAACACTTTCTGTTTTTGTTGCTCTTATTATTTTTATTGCTTTATCCGGGATAGGGATATTTTCACTTTGTGTCTTTTTCCCATTGCCGTTGATAACTTCTTTTTTTATATTCAGGCTGGCTTGCTGCACCCATTCCGCCATAGGAAGTGAAGCACGGTAATCGATGCTTTGATTACCCTCGTCGAGGGCGATGGCGGTGAATACGGGAGGGACATCTGTTTTGCCTCTCCGTTTGTTGAGCGCCGAAGTGCGGCGGTACAACCGGTGTGCACGTTCTCCATTGAGCAGAATCCGGGGAAGCTCCTCACTATGCTCTCCATCTGTAAGGATAGGGGTGAGGCAGATATGACTTTTGGAATCCATTTGGGAAGCACCGAATGTCATTTTCATGGATATCACGGCAGAGTCTTGCCGGAGAGTGACAGACGGAGGTAAAATGTCAAGTCTCAGATTTTGTGCAGTGGCGAATGTGCCGCATAATAAAAGACTGAATAGTATGTTTGTTTTAAGTTTCATGACTAATTGGGGTGTATGTTGCTTTTATATATTTATTGAATGAAATAAATGAATGAAATGCCTATTTGGGTTGGCCCGAAGTAATTGGAGTGTGATTGCTTGATGAGTGCATCTCCTTTGGCGGGGCCGTATTTATCATAGGTGAGGTGGGCATATCCGACGGATATGCTTGCTTCGAGACTCCAGAATGTGCTGAGCAGCCATTGGTGTCCATAGGTCACTCCGCAGCCTATCAGATTACCTTGGTAACGGTTGTTCTTGACTGTGGTGAAAGGGGTGGTTCCGCTGAAATTGTATTGGGCGAAGTGGGCTTGCACTCCGAAAAAACTTCCGATGAAGGTTTCATTGAGCCACCAACGATATTCGGGCTGGACCAGAATATGTTTCATCTTTTTGTTTTCGCCCAGATTCCAGGGGTTGTAATTGACACTCAGACTGAATGAGTGAGTGTCGTCGCATCTTATTTCTCCTCCCAAATTGAGGGTGCCGGTAAGGTCATAAAGAATATTGCTTTTTACAGCAATACTTTGGGCCGAGGCTGTACGAGAAGAAATAACTGTCAACATGATTGCTATTATCAATAAATAAGAATGTCGCATTGTCAATATTTTTATTTTATGATTTTTCTGTTACTTTAGAAGTAACGGAAGAGGCGGAGGAAGGGAAAAATCCATAGCTACAGAGGTAAAGTGTGGATTTTGTGGATGTTAGGAGAAAGAAAGCGCTTAAAATAAGTATTAACCCATGTTAACGATTAGTATGTGGGGAGGGAGAGGTGTATGTGTAGGGAAAAGATTTTTTAAACTAGAAACGAAAAAAAAGTGTATAAATCTTGCATCATATCTAAAGTTTGTATACTTTTGCTTCCAAAATATCTTCCGTTACTTCTAAAGTAACAGTATTGTAATTCTCTGTTTTATAATATAATGTGAAGTTTTAAAACTGCTTATATAGAAAAGTTGATGTATTTAATTATTACCTTATTGGCTTTGTTTAATTCATCATTCTTAAAGCTTTTCAAATAGGTTTCGGTCACTTTCGTGGAGGAATGTCCGAGAGCGTCACAAATCAGTTGTTCTGAGAAATGGCAATATTTGGCTAAAGTAGCCCAGGTGTGTCGGGCTGTGTAGGAACTGACGTTGAACTTGATGCTGCAATAAAAAGCCAGCTGCTTCAGGTCGTAGTTCAGTTTCCGCAGGGCATGTTGGTATTCGATGTATTCTTCTTTGTTTTCTCGGTTTCCACTGAGGATGGGGAACAGGTAAGGAGAGTCGGCATCCATGCTTTTATATTGTTGAATAAGCTTCATGGCTGTGGGAGGTACTTCTACGGTGAGCAGGGTCCCCGTTTTGTGCCGGCGATAGGAGATAACGGAATCTTGCAGGTCTTTTTTGTGCAGATATGCCAAGTCCACAAAGGGCATTCCGCGTAGCAGGAACATTAAGGTGAGCCATGCCCGGCTTTTTTCCAGGCTTTGCGATAAGGATTGTGGAAGAGGTGCTTTCAGTAACTTATTCATGTCTCCGGCATCGAGGGCGCGTTTGGTGTTGGCTTTTACTCCGGTATATACGTGGCGGAAGAGGCGGGGCTTTTCTTCTGCCAGGCCTTCGTCTACAGCTTTGTTGTACGTGCTCCGCAAAGTACGCATGTAAGTGGAAACGGTATTCCAGGCACATCCCTTGTTGCGCAGATGGCTTTCAAATTGTTTCAGTCTGGAGCGGTCCATTTGGTTGAACCGGATGACATCGGCCTTACAGAAGAGCCTGAGGGCATTCAGTGTACTTTGGTAAATGTGGGCGGTGCTGAAGCGTTCTTCTTCTTTTAATGCCCGAATGAGCTGTTCCATAAATTGGGTTAGGTTAGGTCTTTCTTTCATCGTTCTTTCTTTATTAATTAAATAATGTATATTCTCTGTTTAGATGTGCATTCTTTAAGTTAATCTTAAAAGTTCGGATGAAGTTTATTTGTTTACCGGTTTGTTTCTTTTTGGGATAGCTTGTGCTTTTTCTTCGTTTTTTGACGATTGGCGGAGTTGAAAGACGGTGGTTGCCTTGATTATGTTGAAACATAAAAAAAAGTTGTGCCAATATTTTTGACACAACCTTATTCATTCTTTTTCTTGTATACTTTAATCGACTATGCGCTTGTTCATTATGATATAAACAACCAGTCCAACAATGATAAGAGCAGCTGAACCACCTAAAACTGCGTTATCATTAATAGCAGAACTTCCTGCGCAGAAGATACCAACCAAAATAGCGGCACCAATGATCATAAGTATCAGACCTAAATTCTTAAGTAAGCTTTTCATGTGTGTATTTTATTAATAGATTATTTTTCTTGTGCACAAATTAAAGCATAATTCTGTTATGAAGGAAATTATTTTAGGAAAAAAAGATGAAATAGCAGAAATTCTTTAATCTTTGGTGTTCGTAAATATCTTCCTTAGTACATCCTGACTAACTTTCAGCTCTTCTAATGTTAATCCTTGCAAAGCTTCTTTTAATGTCTTATTGGCGATAAACCGTGCTTTTTCTTCCAGTTCACGTCCTGTTTTGGTTAAATGAACCAGATTCGTGCGACGGTCTTTCTTGTCCGAGATACGGACTACCAAGTGCTGACGCTCCATGTTGTCTATCAGACGAGTCATGCTGGGCTTGTCTTTGAAAGTGGCATTACACAGTTCTTGCTGGGTTACTCCGTCCCGTTCCCACAGAAACAAAAGCACTGTCCATTGTTCAGGAGTAATGTCTACTCCGTTCTGACGGAAGTTGCGGCTCAGTTTCCTATTGATGGCTGCCGACACTTTACCGTTCAAAATAGCGAATATCAGCTGGATATCAAAACTAAATTGTTCTATCATATAATTATTGTTTAAACAACTTTGCAAAGATACGATTCTTGTGGGAATAACGCAGATTTTAAGGATGAAAAAATACTAAAAGGCAAGATTAATTGCGAAATGAAACTATATTTTTGAAAGAAAATGCCTGTAAGTCTTTGTAGATTAAGAGAAAATATCTACCTTTGCGCTCGCAATTTAAAATTTTAATTTAATAATTTAATTAACGTAGTATGAATCAATACGAAACCGTTTTCATTTTGACTCCCGTTTTGTCTGATGTTCAGATGAAGGAAGCGGTAGAGAAATTCAAAGGTATTCTGACTGCAGAAGGTGCAGAGATTATCAATGAGGAAAACTGGGGCTTGAAAAAGCTGGCTTACCCCATCCAAAAGAAATCAACTGGTTTCTATCAGTTGATAGAGTTCAAAGCAGAACCGCAGGTTATTGAAAAGTTGGAAATTAACTTCCGTCGTGACGAACGTGTTATCCGTTTCTTGACTTTTAAAATGGATAAATACGCTGCTGAATATGCTGCTAAGAGAAGAAATGTTAAATCAACTAAAAAGGAGGATTAATCATGGCACAGCAACAATCAGAAATCAGATATTTAACTCCGCCCTCAGTAGACGTAAAGAAGAAAAAATACTGCCGTTTCAAAAAAAGTGGTATTAAGTACATTGATTACAAAGATCCTGAATTCTTGAAGAAATTCTTGAACGAACAGGGTAAAATCCTTCCTCGCCGTATTACAGGTACTTCTCTGAAGTTCCAACGTCGTATTGCGCAGGCTGTTAAAAGAGCACGTCACTTGGCGTTACTTCCATTTGTAACTGACATGATGAAATAATAAGGAGGAATAAGTATGGAAATAATTTTGAAAGAAGACGTAGTAAACTTAGGCTACAAGAATGATATTGTAACTGTAAAGTCTGGTTACGGTCGTAACTATCTTATTCCGACCGGTAAAGCTGTGATTGCTTCACCTTCTGCAAAGAAAATGTTGGCAGAAGAATTGAAACAACGCGCTCACAAACTGGAAAAAATTAAGAAGGATGCTGAAGCTATGGCAGAACAGTTGAAGGGTGTAACTTTGACTATCGCTACCAAAGTGAGTGCTACAGGTACTATCTTTGGTTCTGTTACCAACATCCAGATTGCTGAAGAATTGGAAAAATTAGGCCACAAGGTTGACAGAAAGATTATCGTTGTGAAGGATACTGTGAAAGAAGTTGGTTCTTACAAGGCTATCGTTAAACTGCACAAGGAAGTTTCTGTAGAAATTCCGTTCGAAGTAGTTGCTGAATAATCTGTAAATACTTTAAAGTATATGCTGAAGAAGCCCGGTTCGCTAGAGCCGGGCTTCTTCTTTTTCCTGAGATTCCTCTTTTTTGTGGAAAGGGACTATATTAAATCGTTTTTGGCTTGCCGCTATATAAATTTTGTCTATCTTTAGCATGATAATTTTTCATACACGAATGAACTACTATGAAAACAAACCTGATAGAGAAAGTGAAGCGCATGAGCACAGAGTATAGATTCGGTGACTTCTTTCGCAACTTCATTGCTGTGGTGCTGGGTATTGTTATTACCTTTGCCGGCAGTGACCTGATAGAAGAACGTAAGATAAGAAATGAAGTGAAAGATGCTCTGTCATTGGTCAAAGATGAAATATTACTCAACAGGGAGACTATAGAAGAATTGATGGAGCAGGAGCTGTTTGAACAGCGGGGGGCGTGTTATCTGCTTCAATATAAAGACTCCATAGATAAGGCATCGCCGGATTCAATTGAGAAATATGGCTATTCGCCATTCCAGTCATTCAATCCTATTTATATTGATGATGCAATGGAGATGCTCAAAAGTTCATCGCTTATCTCTGCTATTGAAAATAAAAAACTTGCTACCCGGATTATTCAAACATACAACACGATAAAAACCGCTTATGGCAGTTTTGGGGCTTTTATGGATATAAAGCTGAAATGTATTGAGAAATTGACTGATAAGGCAGAAGTGCGAGAAGCATTGGCAAAGAATAAGCTCAGGACTAAAATGCAGGAGTGGGACTTTTATTTCACTATCCCGGAAGGGGTGCAGGCTGTGCAGCAAATTTCTTATATACATAGTTATCCAAGAAAAATGTATGGACGGTATATGGAACAGATAGACGAGACGTTGGCTGCCATTGACGAGGTGTATAAATAAAAAAAAGTCTGTTGTGCTTTCGCACGGCAGACTTTCAATTCTCTCTAATGTTCGTTCTGAATATTATTCAGCTACGGCTGCAGAGTCAGCAGCTGTGCTATCAACAGCAGCTACAGTGTCAACTGTTTCAACAACAGCTGCTTCAACTGTTTCAACTGTAGTAGAATCTGCGTTTTCAGCTCCGTTGTTAGCAGCTTTGTTTCCGCAAGATGCGAAAGAAACAGCTGCAAATGCTACGAACAAAAATACTAATTTTTTCATTTTCTTTGCTTTTTAAATCTGTAATACTAAATAGTTGCTTTATTAAAACGCTGCAAAGGTATACACTTTTTCAATATGTTGTACTCCTGAAACCGACTTTTTTTCCACATTTTTATGTTGTGCAACTTAATTTACTGATTTATAGTATGTTTTAAAACATATTGTTATTCCTCTGCAATGCTGTTGTAGAGGAAGCGTTTTATACTCTTTTTGGGAGTCTTTTCAAATTCGGTAGGATAAAGCTGAATAGTACTTACTTGTTCGTAATTGCCTACCAGTTTATTCAGATTTTTCAGGTTCTCGTCCATTACCGTTTTTATATTGTCGGGGGTGTTCAATCCCAGAGAGTCAAGACTGTCGTAATCGGGATAAACCAAAGCCACAAGTTTTTTATTGCGTTCTATAATCAGACTTTCCAGAACGAAGGGCATATTATTTAACTTCGCTTCAATTTCCTCCGGAAAGATATTTTGTCCGTTGGAGCTTAACAGCATGGTTTTGCTGCGGCCACGGATATATATGAAGCCGTTTGCGTCAATGGTTCCCAGGTCACCGGTCTTCAGCCAACCGTCTTCGGTAAATACTTCGCGGGTTGCTTCTTCGTTTTTATAATATCCTTTCATTACGTTTTCTCCGCGCACCTGAATTTCTCCTGTCGTATTGTAGGGGTCATCCGAGTCGATACGCACTTCCATGATGTCGAGAATTTTTCCTGCAGAACCGGGGATGAAGGTATTCCAGGGGGCATAACTGATGAGCGGGCCGCATTCTGTCATACCGTATCCGATGGTAAAGGGGAATTTTATTTTGTAGAAGAAATCTGTTACTTCCGGGTTCATGGCTGCACCGCCAATAATGACTTCCTTGAACCGTCCGCCCAAAGCGTCAATCAGTTTTTTACGGATTTGCGCATATATCTGATTGTCCAGCAAAGGGATATTCAATGCCCATTTCATGCTGCGCTTATTGATAAGTGGCTGAATGACATTCTTGTATATCTTTTCTATTACCAGGGGGACTGTGATAATCAGGTTGGGCTTCACTTCTTCGAATGCTTTCATCAGAATTTTTGGAGAAGGTGTCTTGCCTAACAGCGTGACATGGGTTCCCACGGCTGTTGCGGTCAGAAAATCGAAAGCACAACCATAAGCATGGGCCAAGGGTAGGAAAGAAAGTACTTTTTCTCCTTTTTTCAACAGTCCTGTTCGGATACCGAAGGTGACATTGCCTGCCAGATTGTTGCCTGTCAGCATCACTCCTTTGCTGAAGCCGGTGGTGCCCGAGGTATAGTTAAACAACATCACTTTATCATTAGATAATTCGGTATAGATGATGTTCTCCTTTTGGAAACCTTTGGGATAGGCTTTTTTCATGGCCGTATCTATGTTGCGCATGAATTTCTGAATAGTCTCTCCATCACGCTGGTGCAGACAACGGTAATCTGTCAAAGAAAAGACAGCACGTAAGTTGCCCAATGCTTCTTCTTCCAGGTTTTCCCAGATATTATCGCTGACAAACAGGAATGTGGATTCGGAATGATTGACGATATGATGAACGTCATTCGGCTTAAAGTCTTGAAGAATAGGTACAACGATGGCGCCATAGGTAATTGTTGCCATATATGCTATGCACCAGCGAGAAGTATTCTTACCTATGATTGAAATTTTATCACCGCGTCGGAGACTGCAATGTTGAAACAGCAGGTGTAACTTGGCTATTTCTTCTGCCACTTGTCCATACGTAAAAGCGTTGTCTTCACCATAATCTGTGTAACACGGTAAATCCCAGTTCTCCTTAAAGCTATTCTCGTATAGCTTAATAAAGTTCTCTTTTATCATTGCACAATTTTTGATGTAATGTGCAAAAATAAGCATAATTATTGGTATTCTAAAAGAATTAAGGAGAATTATGTGTAACTTTGTTGCCTAATATAGATAAATAGGTATGATTGATACGACAATATTCCAAAATAAAACGGCCGTTTATTATACATTGGGCTGTAAATTGAATTTCTCAGAAACCTCAACAATTGGCAGAATTCTGAAAGAAGCCGGTATCCGTACTGCGCGTAAAGGAGAGAAAGCCGATATTTGTGTTGTAAATACTTGTTCGGTTACTGAGGTTGCCGATAAAAAGTGCAGGCAGGCCATCCATCGGTTGACTAAACAGCATCCGGGTGCCTTTGTTGTTGTCACCGGATGTTATGCTCAGCTGAAGCCGGAACAGGTAGCGAATATTGAAGGGGTAGACCTTGTTCTCGGTGCGGAGCAGAAAGGGGAGCTGATGAATTACCTTGGAAATCTGGAGAAGCATGAGAAGGGAGAAGCCATTACGACGGCTACCAAAGATATTCGCAGTTTTTCTCCTTCGTGTTCGCGGGGTGACCGTACCCGTTATTTCTTGAAGGTGCAGGATGGTTGTGACTATTTTTGCTCTTATTGTACGATTCCGTTTGCCCGTGGACGCAGCCGTAACGGACGGATTGAGGACATAGTGGCGCAAGCTCGCCGGGCAGCCGGGGAAGGTGGAAAGGAAATAGTTATTACCGGGGTGAATATAGGGGATTTCGGAAAGACGACAGGCGAAACATTTTTTGATTTGGTGAAGGAACTGGATAAAGTGGAGGGTATCGAACGTTATCGTATCTCTTCCATCGAGCCCAATTTGCTGACGGATGAGATTATTGAATATGTTTCTCGTTCGCGTGCTTTTATGCCTCATTTCCATATTCCTTTGCAGAGTGGCAGTGACGATGTGTTGAAGTTGATGCGCCGTCGTTATGATACGGCATTGTTCGCTTCTAAGATTCGCAAGATAAAAGAAATGATGCCCGATGCTTTTATCGGTGTGGATGTGATTGTGGGAACCAGGGGGGAGACAGAACTGTATTTTGAAGATGCATATCGTTTTATCGAAGGGCTTGAGGTGACTCAACTTCATGTGTTCAGTTATTCTGAACGTCCCGGTACTCAGGCGTTGAAAATAGACCATGTGGTTTCTCCCGAGGAGAAACATCGGCGGAGCCAGCGTTTGTTGGCGCTTTCGGACGAAAAGACAAAGGCTTTTTATGCCAGACATATTGGCAAAGAGGCTATCGTGCTTGCCGAAAAATCGAAGGCGGGAATGCCGATGCATGGCTTTACGGATAATTATATCCGGGTGGAACTGGAACATGATGATGCGCTTGACAATAAGTTGGTGCGCGTAAAATTGGGTGATTTTAATGAAGACGGTACTGCCTTGAAAGGTACAATTATATGAAAAAGATATCAGTTGTCATATTGAATTGGAATGGGGAAGCTATGTTGCGGCAATTTCTTCCTTCGGTGATAGCATATTCTGAGGCGGAAGGAGTGGAGGTATGTGTGGCTGACAATGCTTCTTCGGATGCATCGTGTGACGTGGTGAGGAAAGAGTTTCCTGCTGTGCGCCTTATTGAACTGGAGGAAAATTATGGCTTTGCCGAAGGGTATAACCGTGCCTTGCAGCAGGTGGATGCGGAATATGTGGTTCTTTTGAACAGTGATATCGAGGTGACACCTCATTGGTTGGAGCCTTTGCGGGATTTTATGGAAGTTCATCCCGAAGTGGCTGCTTGTCAACCCAAACTTCTGAGTCAGCGCAATAAGGAGTTTTTTGAATATGCGGGTGCTGCGGGGGGGTATATCGACCGTTATGGGTATCCTTTTTGTCGCGGACGGATTTTTGAAACGGTAGAGAAGGATGGTGGGCAGTATGATACGGTGATGCCTGTTTTTTGGGTTAGTGGAGCTGCCTTTTTTGTCCGCTTGAAAGATTATCGTGAGGCAGGAGGTCTGGATGGGCGTTTCTTTGCTCACATGGAGGAAATTGATCTTTGCTGGCGTTTTCGCAGTCGTGGAAGAGGATTGGTATGTATTCCGCAAAGTGTGGTGTATCATGTAGGTGCGGCTACATTGAAAAAAGAAAGTCCGCGGAAAACATATCTGAACTTTCGGAATAATTTATTGATGCTTTATAAGAATTTGCCTGAAAAGGAACTGAATAAGGTGCTTTGTGTGCGTAGTTTTTTGGATAGGATTGCTGCTATGGTTTTCTATCTTAAGAAGGATAAGGAGAGTGCCAAAGCTGTCTTTCAGGCAAGGAGAGATTTTGAGCGTACCCGTTATAGCTTTGCTTCTGCCCGCGTGGAGAATATGATGAAAGCTACCGATGAGCCTATTCCCGAAAGAGTGGAGTATAGTATTTTGTGGAAATATCATGCGTTGGGTAAGAAAAGGTTTTCACAATTGCGTAATTTTGTGAAAGGGCTGACTGCCTGATGTGGGTAAACTAAATTTAGTATATAAAAAAAAACGACTATGAGCAAATTGGTTAGAAAAATTGGCTTGGTGGCACATGATGCCATGAAGAAAGACTTGATAGAATGGGTTCTTTGGAACTCGGAACGGTTGATAGGTCACAAGTTTTATTGCACGGGAACCACAGGAACACTTATCCGGGAAGCTTTGAAAGAGAAACATCCTGATGTGGAATGGGATATTACTATTCTGAAATCAGGTCCGCTGGGTGGTGACCAGCAGATTGGTTCGCGCATTGTGGAAGGAGAAATCGATTATCTTTTTTTCTTTACCGACCCGATGACTCTCCAGCCGCATGATACGGATGTAAAAGCATTGACTCGTTTGGCGGGTGTGGAGAATATTGTTTTTTGCTGTAACCGCTCTACGGCTGATCATATCATAACCAGCCCTCTGTTTGTTGACCCGGAATATGAGCGCACTCATCCGGATTATACCGGATATACACAGCGCTTTGCCAATAAGCCGGTAGTATCTGAGGCAGTGGAACGGGTCAATAAACGTAAAGGCAGAAAGAATAAATAATTATTTTATCCAATGGCGTAAAGTGTATTTTATCGGTCGTAGTGTACTGCGACTCCTACTTTCTGACAATCCGCCCCCATAGGCGGATTTTCTTTGTATAGACGAATATCTATTTCTTCGATGACAGGGAAATCATGGAACAGCCGTTCCGCTATGCGTTCACATACGTGTTCCAATAACCTGGAAGGCGTTTTCATAACTTCTTTTACCGCGGTATGTACGTCGGCATAGCTTACGGTTCCCTCTAGTCTGTCTGTCTGGGCTGCATGGATAAAATTTGTTTTTAATTTCAAGTCAATGGTAAAGTTGGCTCCCACAACCGTTTCTTGTGGAGCTACTCCATGACGGGCAAAGAATTTAAGACCTTCCAGACATATATACATTGATGTTGCTTTCATGCTTTTGTTTTTATTGGACGGACAAATATAAGGTACTTTTTCCTTATGGGAAAGAGAAGCAGAAAAAATGCTAAAAGAAAGAGGAATTGCCATTCGATACAGGCAGTTCCTCTTTTCTTCTCTTTTGTGATTACATTATATAATAAACCATTATCCGCATCTTGACGCTCCACAGGTCTTGCAGATAAGGCATCCCTCCTGATAAACGAGAGTTTCATGTCCGCAATTCGGACACTTCTGACCGTCGGCTTTCGTTCCGTCGGTAACATATTTTTTCAGAGCACGTTCTACACCATTTTTCCATGTGTTGATGCTTTCGCTGTCCAATTGCAGTGAGTCCACCAACTTAATGACGCGGTCGATAGGCATGCGCCAGCGGAGGACGCCCGAAATCAGTTTGGCATAGTTCCAGTATTCTTTATTAAACTTCTCGGACAGACCTTCGATGGTGGTCTTGTATCCGCGCTTGTTTTCAAACTGGAAGTCGTAGTGTTTGTTGCCGTCTTCGTCTACATTTTTAATGATTCGTCCGCTAGTGACAGACTTCGGCAATAAGATGCCCTCTTCATCGTCTTGCAGACCGGTAAATATCTCGTATGGGTGACCGTCCAGCAGACCGACAAAGGCTACCCATTTTTCCTTGTTGTTCTGGAAACGGATGACATCGGCTTCTAATACTTTCGGGCGGACTTCGACTACCGTAGGCGGTTTGCAAGGTGGCATTTCTTCTTTCTTATCCTTCTTCTTGTTGGAAATCAATACACCGGAACGTGACCCGTCACGATATACGGTACAACCTTTGCAGCCCGAACGCCATGCTTCTACGTAAAGACGGTTTACGAGGTCTTCATCCACATCATTTGGCAAGTTGATGGTGACACTGATGGAATGGTCAACCCATTTTTGGATACGTCCTTGCATCTTTACTTTCATCAGCCAGTCTACATCATTTGATGTTGCCTTATAATAAGGTGATTTTTTTACCAATTCGTCTATTTCTTCCTGTGTATAACGCTTGGCGGGGTCGTAGCCGTTTATTTCCATCCATGTTACAAACTTATGGTGGAATACCACATATTCTTCGAAGGCGTCACCTGTTTCATCCACAAAGTCAACATGTACTTGCGGATCATTCGGGTTGACTTTTCTTCTGCGCTTGTAAACCGGCATAAATACGGGTTCAATGCCCGAAGTGGTCTGAGTCATCAAACTGGTGGTTCCCGTCGGAGCAATTGTCAGACAGGCAATGTTACGGCGTCCGTATTTGAGCATGTCTTCATACAATTTCGGATCAGCTTCTTTCAAGCGGTTGATGAAGGGGTTGTCTTTTTCTCTTTCGCTGTCATAGATAGCGAATGCACCGCGTTCTTTTGCCATTTCTACAGAAGAACGATATGCTTCCAAGGCAATCGTTTTATGCACTTTTTCCGAGAATTCGGTTGCTTCTTCAGTTCCGTAGCGTAGTCCCATGGCGGCGAGCATATCTCCTTCGGCAGTGATACCTACACCGGTACGGCGTCCCTGACCGCTTTTCTTGTATATTTTTTCCCACAGATGTCTTTCTGCCCCTTTTACTTCTTCACTTTCAGGGTCGGAGTCAATCTTGGTCATAATTCTTTCGATTTTCTCCAGCTCCAAGTCGATAATGTCATCCATGATGCGTTGAGCTAAAGCAACATGTTTTTTGAACAGCTCAAAATCGAAATAGGCATCCTTGGTGAAGGGATTGACTACATAAGAATATAGATTGATAGCCAGCAAACGGCAGGAGTCGTAAGGGCATAAGGGAATCTCACCGCAAGGGTTGGTAGATACTGTGCGGTAACCTAAATCTGCATAACAGTCGGGTACGGATTCGCGTATGATGGTATCCCAGAACAGAACACCCGGTTCTGCCGACTTCCACGCATTGTGTACAATCTTCTTCCATAAAGCCGAAGCGTCTATTTCTTTGGTTGTCGAAGGTGTGGCAGCATCGATGGGATATTGTTGTGTATATGGAGTACCGTCAACAGCTGCCTGCATGAATGCATCGTCAAGTTTTACAGAGACATTGGCTCCTGTAACTTTGCCTTCTGTCATTTTAGCATCGATAAATGCTTCAGAATCGGGGTGCTTGATAGATACGCTCAGCATCAATGCACCACGGCGGCCGTCTTGAGCTACTTCACGGGTGGAATTTGAATAACGCTCCATAAAAGGAACCAATCCTGTAGAAGTCAGTGCTGAGTTCTTGACAGGTGAACCTTTCGGACGGATATGAGACAAATCATGTCCTACTCCTCCACGACGTTTCATCAGCTGAACCTGTTCTTCATCAATGCGGATAATGGCACCATAGGAATCGGCTGCACCTTCCATTCCGATAACAAAACAGTTGGACAATGATGCTACTTGGTAATCATTGCCGATGCCTGTCATCGGACTTCCTTGTGGAACGATGTACTTAAAATGGTCCAATAACTCGTAAAGTTGTTGTGCGTCCAGCCCGTTTTGGTATTTGCTTTCAATGCGGGCCACCTCATTGGCAATACGCCAATGCATGTCTTCCGGTGACTTTTCGTAAATATTGCCGAAAGAGTCCTTTACTGCGTATTTGTTTACCCAAACCCTGGCAGCAAGTTCATCGCCCTTAAAGTATTGTAAAGATGCTTCAAAGGCTTCGTCGTAGGAGTAAATTCGTTTTTCCACTTTTCTGTTCAGATTTACTATAATTATTAATAAGCTTAAGATGTAGAAGTCCTAACTCATTTATAACAAAAGCGTCGGCAAAGCTATATATGTTTTCTGAATAAACAAAATAAATATCGAATAAGTTTTCAACAATTTAAAAGTTATCCAAAACGGTCTGTTAATTATTTGATTTTCAATATAGGTTGTTGATGCGTGAGCTGCTAAAGTTTTCTATTTGGAAAATTTGAGTAAAATGTGAAGTAATGAAATAATTGAAAACTCCAAATGTTTGGGGTGGATTATTTTGCAAAAAAGGTTATTGAATACGCTTTTCTTTTCTTATCTTTGCAAGAAAAAGAATATGGATTCAATAAAGAACAGACGGTCTATCCGTAAATACAAGCAGGATGAAATTCCCGCTTCTTTGTTAAATGATTTGCTTGAAGAGGCTTTTCGTGCTTCTACTATGGGGAATATGCAACTATATAGTGTGGTAGTCACTCGTGATAAACAGATGAAGGAAAAATTGGCACCGGCTCATTTTAATCAGCCTATGGTAACGGGTGCACCGGTGGTGCTTACTTTTTGTGCCGACTTTAACCGCTTTAGTAAATGGTGTCGGGCACGCAAAGCGGAACCGGGATATGATAATCCTATCTCTTTTTTGAATGCGGCGACAGATGCATTGCTGGTTACACAAAATTTTTGCACATTGGCGGAAGAACATGGGTTGGGTATTTGCTATTTGGGTACTACTATCTATAACCCGGACCAGATAGTTGAGATTCTCCAGTTGCCGGAACTGGTGATGCCGGTAGCTACCATAACGGTAGGATATCCTGACGAATGTCCTTCACAGGTCGACCGTCTTCCTGTTCAGGGGCTGTTGCATGATGAGGTTTATCATGATTATTCGGTTGAAGACATCGACCGTATTTATGCTTATAAAGAATCATTGCCGGAGAATCATCGATTTATAGAGGAGAATCAGAAGGAGACATTGGCTCAGGTGTTTACTGACGTACGTTATAAGAAGGCTGATAACGAGTATATGTCGGGTATCCTGAAGGCGACATTAAAGAAACAGGGGTTTGAAAAATAATCCGTTTGTATTTATTTTTAGGCATGAATAACACACGATTTACGGAAAAGATGAAAAATCCGTGTTTATCTGTGTTATTTGTGCCTAAAAAGCAGTCTCTACAGAATGAGACTTTTTATTTTCTTCTTAGTAATGCTTCAATTTCTTCTATATCAGCTTTGAATGATTTATCTACCTCTACCTGATCTTTCACTATTTTGCAAGCATGCAATACGGTAGCGTGGTCTTTATTTCCAATTAACTGACCAATCTTGGAAGAGGAGGCGTCTGTATGCTTTTTTGCAAGGAACATGGCAACCTGACGTACCTGCACGACTTCTCTTTTGCGCGTTTTAGTGTGGATTGCCGATTCTTCTATCTCATAATGACTGCATACTTTGGCGATAATGTCCTCGATGGTAATCGGTTTGCTTTCGCAACGAACCGCTTTGCGAACAATCCGTTCTGCCAAATCGATGTCCACGTCACGCTTAAAGATAATGGACTGTGCCAACAGAGAGTTGATGATACCTTCCAGTTCACGTACGCTTTCGTTGACGTTTTCGGCAATGTAGTTTATTACAGATTCAGGAATATTCAGTCCGTCACGGCGAATCTTGTTGCGGAGAATATTCTTTCTCAGTTCCACATCAGGCTTTTCCAGTTCGGCTACCAAACCCCATTTAAAACGGGTCAGGAGGCGTTCTTCCATACCTTGCAGCATCACCGGTGCGCGGTCGGAAGTCAGGATAAGTTGCTTACCGTTTTGGTGCAGGTGGTTAAAGATATGGAAGAAGGTATTCTGAGTTTTGGTAACACCGGCAAATTCCTGGATATCATCGATAATCAGCACATCTATTGTCTGGTAGAAACTGATGAAATCATTGAAATGGTTGGTACGTACAGAGTCGGTATATTGTACCTGAAACAAATGTGCCGATACATATAATACTCGTTTTTCCGGATAAAGTTCCTTGATGCGTGTACCTATGGCATTGATTAAGTGGGTTTTTCCCACACCTGACGGTCCGTATAAAAACAACGGGTTGAATGTCCGGGCAGGGTTCTTTGCCACGGTTTCTCCTACAGTACGCGAAAACTCGTTACTGTTTCCTTTGATAAAGTTCTCGAAATTGTAGTTCGGGTTCAAATGCGGATCCAAATCCTGCGGAGCCGGAGCCTGCATCGGGTTGGGAGCCTTATTGCCATCTTTTATAACTGTTTGTGCGGGTAATGCCGAAGAACGCTTGGTACCCTCTATATTTACAGTTATATGATTGGTCTTGTCTGTTAATATGCAATACATCAACTGCGTACCTTCCCCGATTTCTTTATAAAGGGCTGCACGCAATAAATCCACGAACTTTTCTTCCAAAAATTCATAGAAGAAAGGACTCGGGACTCCAATGGTCAAGGCGTGGTCTTCGTACTTCAGAGGTACGATAGGCTCAAACCAAGTTTTATAAGTCGTATCAGGAACATTGTCTCTAATGATATTGAGACATCGATTCCATAAAACGACGTGATCGTTTTCAATCATATAAGACATTTATTATAAAAAGCGAAACTTCTACAATGCAAATTTCGAAATGAAAATCTGAAAAAACAAATCGCTTTTTTCTTGCTTTTTATATTTTAAAAGTAATCTCTTTAGTTTCAGTGACTTATAAAAAGCACTCTAAGGTCAGTCCGGAATGAAAGTTGCATATTTGTAAGCTCTTGATTCTTAGCTTTCTATTGAGCTTTTCTTGTGTCGCTATATTGGTGATTAACTCCGCTTCTTTAAGCCTTTCTTCCCTGTTGACAGCCTTTTACTAGCCAACAGGGAAAAAAAGGAAATATGGCCTTATTTAGAATATTTCTATTTTAAGCGGAAGCCTTACTTATCTTTCTTGCCGAACAGCGAGAAGTGTACATACCGTTTGGGATGTGCCTTCAGGTCTTCCAGCAGGGAAGCTGCATTGGCTGTTGTTGTACTCAAGTTCTGGTAGAATGTCGGGTCGTTGAACAATAAGCCAATGGTATTATCTTTGCGGGTGAGTTTTTCGGTCAGCAATTGTACATTATATAATGTAGAGTCTACTTTGCTGAAAGTGCTTGCATAGTCAATGCCTTTTAAGTTTTCACTGATGACAGAGAAGTTATCGGTAATGGTCACCAATCGGCCGGTGATCTGCGGTAATTCATTATTCATTAATGAATTCAGCTGGCGTGTAGTAACGTCCAAGTTGGCTGTCAGTCTCTCAGCATTGTGTATGGTTGCCGTCAGTGCCGGGTCTGCCAGGAGTTTGTTCAATGATTGAAGAATGGAATCCATTTTGGGAAGAAGCTGTTCCACTTGGGGAACCAACTTTTCTTCGGCTACCCCCATCAAACCATTGTTGGTTATTCCGGGCAAAGTATCTCCCGGCTGGAAAAATTCGTTGGTTTTATCATTCAAGAGTAAGTTCATTTTTACCGTTCCCAGCATTTCGGTAACCAATTCTCCTTTACTTCCTTTGGGGATGCGCATTTCTTTGTCTACCTCTACCTCTACCGTCACGTGCCCCGGTTTCTTGTAATTATAGTTGATACTTCTCACAGTACCCACTTTAAAACCATTGGCAAATACGGGGCTGGAGCCGGCCAGACCGTTTATGTTGGTATATTCTACATAATAATAGTTTGCTGATTGGAACATGTTGATTCCTTTCAGGTAATTGATACCATAAATTAGCATGGCTAAAGCAGCGATGCCTATTAATCCTATTTTTACCTCTTTCGTCATTTCTGTTATTTCTTTTATATAATTATCTGTTTTTCTTAAATTCTTTGATGGCTTCGTTTACATTCATCTTTTCTCCGTTTTTAAAGGCAATGATGAATGCATCTTTAAATTTAGCGGTAACTTCGCGCTTCATGCGTAATACCTTATTATAGTCGGTGCTTTCTCCATAGGTATATTTATATAGCCCTTTTTCTTTATAATAACTTACCGGAGAAAGTCCTTTTAATTGTCTGCTGTTTTTGGGCAATATCCTATCGGATGCCAATATTTGTATTTTGAATATCGGTTTATGAACAACTTCAGGGTTGCTCTTATTTGTCTTGATGTTAGGTGTACCCGGCTTTCTGTTGCTTCTTACCGGTTCGGGTGCACTGTCGGGTTCATCGGTCGGTGTTTCCGCTACAGATTCCTCCGGTTCGGGCACTTCCGGTTGCTGCACTTTGCTACGGTCTATTGGTGCGTCGTGTTCGCGTTTATAGTTTAAGAAAGCTTTGTAAATACTGTTTGCCAATGCTTCACTGCCTGTGTCGGACAGAAGATACTGTTCTTCATCGGGAGTAGAGATATAGCCGAGCTCTACCAATACACCGGGCATGGATGTTTCACGAAGTACGAGAAATCCTGCCTGATGCACGCCTTTGTCTATGCGGCGTGCCGAAGTCTTGAATTGTTTTTGTATCAGAGTTGCCAGTTTGACACTCTTCTCCATGTTTTTGTCCTGCAGGAATTCAAAGATGATGTAACTTTCCGAAGAGTTCGGATTGAAACCGGCATAACGTTGCTGATAATTGTCCTCTATTAAAATAACAGAGTTTTCCTTTTTGGCGACTTCCAGGTTTTCTTCTGTCCGATGGAGACCGAGGGTGTAAGTTTCCGTACCTCTGACATTGCGTCCGCGGGCTACCGAATTGGTATGGATGGAGATGAATAAGTCTGCTTTGGCGTTATTGGCTATTTGTGCCCGGCGGTCCAAAGGAATAAACACATCGCTGCGGCGTGTGAATATGACTTTTACGTCTTTACAGTTGTTCTGTATCAGGCGTCCTACTTTCAATGCCACATTCAGATTGATATTCTTTTCTTTTCCGCGTCTGCCGATGGCACCGGGGTCATGACCTCCGTGACCGGGGTCAATGACAACAGTGAAGTCCTTTCCTTCGGCTGTAAGACAAAGAAAGGGCAAGACTAGCGCAAGGCTACACAACAGAATTATTATTTTAAGTCTATCGGTTCTCATATTAATTAAGGTGCAAATGTAGCGATTTTTAATGAAAACTCGGCTTTTACCTTCAAGTTTTGTGTTTTTTAGTAGAAAGATGCCATAAAACCCGAAAAACAGACGAGTATTTGGTTGATTTTCTATTACTTTGCATCCCCAAAAAATCTATAATATGCTTAAATTTCTGAAGAATTGGACGCTGCCTTTGGCAATGTTTGCCGGAGCTATCGGATATTTCCTGTTGGCCAACGTCACTATTTTGGAGCCGGCAAAACCTTTTGTGAATTGGCTGATTGCCGTTTTGACTCCTTTTCTTATCTTCGCACAGTTGCTGCTTACTTTTTGTAAGATTGAGCCCAAGGAATTACTACCCAAGGCATGGCACGTATGGCTATTGTCCATTCAGGCTGTATCAAGCGGCATTATTGCTTTGTTGCTGATTTTCTGCCCCATGGAGGAGGCTTACAGGGATATTTTTGAAGGGGCGATGGTTTGCCTGATTTGTCCCACGGCCACGGCAGCGGCTGTCATTACAGGAAAATTGGGAGGAAGTGCTTCCACGCTTACTACTTATACCTTGCTTTCGAATGTATTGGCGGCAATAGCGGTGCCGCTTGTGTTTCCGCTTGTGGAGCCTCATGCCGACATCACCTTTGTGGTGGCTTTTCTTAAAATACTGAGTAAAGTGTTTCCTCTGTTACTGGCTCCTTTTTTTATTGCATTGTTGTTTCGTTATTATATCCCGTCTGTACATCGACTGTTGTCGAAATATCATGGGGTCGCTTTTTATTTGTGGGCGGTTGCACTGACTATTGTGACAGGACAAACCGTGCGCTCACTGGTTACCGCTGCTGCCGATGTTTCCATCGAGATAATGATTGCTTTGGCAGGACTTGCCACTTGCTGTCTGCAATTTTATTTTGGTAAAAGAATTGGCAGTGCTTATCATGACCGAATCAGCGCGGGGCAGGCTTTGGGACAGAAGAATACGGTGCTTGCCATTTGGATGGCAGTGACTTATCTCAATCCTTTATCGTCTGTCGGTCCCGGTAGCTATGTGGTGTGGCAGAATATTTTTAATAGTTATCAACTGTGGAAAAAGAGGAAGAGTGAGATGAAATAACCGGTGTAAGATAAGAAGGATAGAAAAAAACATTATAAATAGATATGAAAACGGACTTTACAATCAGGCAAGCTCAACAATCGGATGTGGTTGCGCTAAAAGAGTTATTTCAAAATACTGTTCTTGTGATAAACAGACGTGATTACTCACAGGCAGAAGTTGAGGATTGGGCATCCTGCGGAAATAACCTTTCTAACATTAAAGAGAGGATAGAGACCCACTATTTTGTTGTAGCCGTTAATCAACAGTCACAAATCGTTGGTTTTTCATCTATTACGCCTCAAGGCTATTTACATTCTATGTTTGTCCACAAGGATTTTCAAGGTGAAGGTATTGCTACGATGCTTTTGGAAGAAATAGAACGCTACGCAATTACAGCCGGGATTACGCGGATTACATCCGAAGTGAGCTTGACTGCCCGCCCTTTCTTTGAAAAAAAAGGTTATGCAGTAGAAAAAGAACAAAAGCGCAAGGCGAATCAGCTTTCTCTCACTAATTTTTTGATGGCAAAGGAAGTGGCGTTTTTGGAGTATTATAATAAAAAGGTTACAGATTAAGCTTAGTACGTTCCTTTGTCTGTATATCCAAAACAGACTCAGCCTGACAGAAAGCATGCTTTTACACGTACGTCCTCATAGAACTACACGTACGTATGCGTAGCCCTACGCATACGTACGTATGAAGCTATACATACGTACGCATATGCCTGTACGTACGTATGTTACTTTTATGGAAAATGAGGGGATTAATTCGTTGTTAAATAATCTCCATCGAAAGACAAAGGCAACAAAGCACTTACACCTTCCATGATATAAATATCCGATTTGCTGTAAAGTAAGATACGCATTGGTTTTCCAAACCGCTTTTCAGTTTCCAGCAACACTTGTCGGCAGGCACCACAGGGTGGGATGGGAGTGTCAAGGAAGTCTTGTTCGGTTCGTGCAGCAATGGCAAGTGTTTTTACCGCTTGGTCGGGATATTGGGAATTGGCATAAAATAGGGTAGTGCGTTCGGCGCATAGTCCGGAGGGATAAGCTGCATTTTCCTGATTGCTCCCTGTTACCACAACACCGTTCTCCAGCAGGGCAGCAGCTCCTACCGAGAAATGCGAATAAGGTGCATAACTTCTTTGTGTTGCCTTGCACGCAGCATCCACCAATTTACGGTCTTCTTCCGTGAGTTCGTTATACTTGCGTGCCTCAATATTGATTTCCAGTTTGATTTCTTTCATGGTGTTTAAGCCTTGGTTTGTATGCAAATGTAATCTTTTGCTTTTGATTTCCAACTTCTTTCTTCCGGTTAATTTCAAATTTCTTGCAATTGCCGTTCATTCGCTTCTTCTTCTCGGAAAATAATTATCGTATATAATTAAAAGTCATTAAAAAAGCTGTATATTTGTACTTCGTGATAGAAAATGAAGAACGAAAAATGATAGATCAAGCAGTAATTGACAGAATAAATCAGGGTGATGTAAAGGCATTCGAGTGCCTTTATAATGACTATTTCGTTTATTTATGTGCTTGTGCCAATTCTTATATCTTCAATGCCGAGGAAGCTCAGGACATAGTGAATGAAGTCTTTATGAAATTGTGGTATAAACGTGGTGATTTATTTTTTCCTATTCATCCTTATCTGGTGCGCAGTGTGCAAAACGGATGTTTGAATTATTTGCGTTCACTTCATAGCCGGGAGCGTGTGGCAGATGAATATCGCGAAACATTGCTTGAATATCAGGAAGAATATTGCATGAGTGAATGCAATCCTTTAAAAGAAATGGAACAGGCTGATTTGGAGCGTCAGGTACAGACCGTAATTACTTCCCTGCCCGATAAGTGCAGAACTGTTTTTGAACAATATCTTTATTCTGAACTTACTCCGCAGGAAATTGCCGAGAAGAATGGAATCTCTGTCAACACCGTGCGTGTGCATATTAAAAATGCGATGGACAAGATGAAGGAGAAGCTGGGTTCACGAATCGGAATTCTCTTATTTTTTCTTTTTTAAATGAATAATAAAAAAAGTCCCTTTTTTATTAAATGCTTTTAAGGTTGTGCGTGTATTATTATTAGTTTAATAATACAAGACCGACAGAATGAGTAATTCAATACATGAGTTTGACAGGTTGATGCTGGATTATCTGAAAGGTGATATAACACCTGAAGATAGGCAGAGAATGACCGAATTATTACATAAGGATGCTTCCTGCCGGGAGAAGTATCGTGAGATGTCACGTGCTTATGCCATTGCTTCTGTGCCTTGGTTTGAACGGAGAAAGAAGCAGAACCTTGATTTTCTGCGAGAGAAGTTAGACCTCCGTTCCTCGCCCGGACGCACCTTGGTTAGAAGGGTGAGAGTTGGGAGCTTTGCGGCAATGGTAGCATTATTGATTGGCCTTGGCATTCGTTTTATTTATTTGAATAACCATCCGGCAGAAGTGATTGTTCCACCTGTTTCCTATTGCCGGATAGAAATTCCTCAGGGTGCGCAATCCAAATTGATATTGCCGGACAGCACCTCGGTTTACCTCAACGGAGGTACCATTATAAAGTATGATGCGTCATTTCAGAATAAGGCTGAACGCGAGGTTTATCTTAATGGGGAAGCTTACTTTGAAGTGGCTAAAAATGCGGAAAAGCCTTTTATTGTTCATGCGGCTGATTTGAATGTCAAGGTACTTGGTACCAAATTCAATGTATCGTCTTATCCGGACGAGCCAAACATAAAAGTCAGCCTTGTGGAAGGGCGGGTCAAAGTGTCCACGGCTTCGGATGGAGTTGATAAATTTTACTTGTTGCCCAATGAGCAGGCTGTGTATGACAAGGCAAAAAAGACCTTGTCTGTAAGGGCTGTAGACGCAGGCTCTCAAGTAGCCTGGACAACAGGACGTCTTGTTTTTGTCAACGAAACCTTATTTCATATTCTGAAAACGATTGGAAAAAAATATGATGTTCAGATTTTAATCCAATCCCGGAAGATGAATACTGAATATTTTTCCGGTAGTATAGATGCAGACCTGACTTTGGATGAGATTCTTTCTTATCTGGATGTAGATAATAAGTTTGTTTGGAGAAGGAAGGGAAAAACCGTGGTTATTGCTGACAGATAGGATGTAAAACCGTATCCCTATGGGTATACCTTAAATATTTTTGTTAACTAATAATTCTAAGTATGAAAAAAACTTTTTGCAAGACTCGCAGGGGACATTGGGTCCCTCTGGCATGGGCAGCTTCATTCCTTTTATGGGGAAATGTTGCTTTCGCTGCATTGCCTATTCAGGAGGCAAGACTTTCCATGCAGCATCGTTCGGTATCCTTGAATCAAGTCTTCAGTGAAATTGAAAGACAAACGGGGTATTCTTTTTTGGTTCGTAATAATGATATAAATACGAATCAGAAGATTTCCATTGATGTGAAGAACAAGAGTGTCAAGGAAGTCTTGGAGATTTTATTTGCCGGTAAGAATATACGTTATGAAGTAGAAGGGGAACGTATTTCTGTTTATAAGCCTCAACAGACCAGACAGACTACAATTTCCGGAATTGTTGTGGATGCCGCTCAGGAACCGATTATCGGGGCTTCTGTCGTAGTGGTAAACACAACCAACGGCTGTATCACGGATTTTGACGGAAAATTTTCTTTGGAGGTTTCACAATTGCCGGTAAAGGTACAAATCACTTATATCGGTTATAAATCGCAGGTAGTGACTGTCAGTGATGCTAAAACTGTTCAGGTTGTTCTTCAGGAAGATACCGAAACATTGGATGAGGTAGTTGTTGTCGGTTATGGCTCTCAGAAAAAAGCCAACCTGACCGGTGCTGTTGCTTCTGTAAAGATGGATGAAGTGATGGGAAACCGTCCGTTGGCACAGGCAGCCGATGCGTTGCAAGGTACTGTTCCCGGTCTGCTTGTTTCCAGCAGTGGAAATGCCCCCGGTCAGGGAAAGTCTTTCCAAATTCGCGGTGCTTATTCGGTAGGTGTAAAAAATAGTGACGGTTCGTATGGTAATACCATCAAGCCTTTGGTTTTGATTGATAACGTAGAAGGCGACCTGGATATGATTAATCCCGAAGATATTGAAACCATTACCGTATTGAAAGATGCTGCTTCGGGAGCCATCTATGGTGCGCGTGCTGCCGGTGGTGTGATTTTGGTGACAACCAAACGTCCGAAAGGTGAGACTACTTTCCAATTGAATTATAACAATAACTTTGCGTTTGCTTCAGCTATGAATCTGCCTGAACAGGCTCCCCTGATGGAGTATTTGCAAGCGTATTCGGATGCTGCCGGTGACCAGTTCTGGACAATGGGTTCGCCCAGTGTAAGCAAATGGATGGGTTATCTGGAACAATATCGCAATAATCCTTCTTCTATTCCTACGGTAGGTGATGGCATTTTTAAAGATGCAGATGGTGCCGTATATTATATGAATGAAAAGGACTTGACAAAAAACATGCTCGAAACCAGTTTCCAGCAGAGCCATAATATATCGATGACCGGAGGTACGGAGAAACTTCGTTTTCGTCTTTCTGCAGGTTATATTGACAATAACGGTGTGTTGATTACGGATAAAGACCAGTATAGGCGAATGAATGTAAGCGGATTCATCTCAGCCAATATCACGAAATGGTTTACTCAGGAAGCTACTCTTAGTTATGCCCATAGCAAGAAAACATTGCCTAGCTCAGCCTTGGGTGCTATCTATTCCACCCGTTTGGCTTCTTTTTATCCTGAAGGAAATATGCCGGCCGGAATTTCGGATGAGGCAGAAGGCTTGCCTTTCTTTACTCCTGCCAACCAGATACGTTGGTCCAATCCCTCAAAGACATTGAATGATAACCCTCGTATTTTCTTGAAGTCCATACTGAAACCGCTTAAAGGTCTTGAAGTGGCGTTTGAATATACGTTTGACAAGAAAATATATGATTATCATTGGTATACGGGAAGTGTAGCTTATACCACAGTTCAGGGAGGTAAAGACACTACTCCGACAAACGATTATTTACAAAAGACAAAAAGATATACCGATTATAATTCAATAAACTTATATGCCACTTATGATTTTAATCTGGGCGACCATAAGTTTAAAGTGATGGGCGGTTTTAACCAGGAGTCAAGTTATCGCGAAACAATGGAAGCTTATTCATACGGGCAAGCGGTAATTGAAGTTCCTTCGTTGGGTTCGGGTACTTCTACATTGAAGGCTACCGATAGCTATAATGAGTATTCGGTACGTGGAGGCTTCTTCCGTGTGAACTATAATTATCTGGACCGATATTTATTGGAGGTGAACGGACGTTATGACGGTTCTTCCAAATTTCCCAAAGATTCTCGTTATGGCTTCTTCCCATCGGTTTCCGTTGGTTGGAATATTGCTCAGGAAAAGTTTATGGAACATACACAAAATTGGTTGGGCTCATTGAAGTTACGTGCGTCTTACGGTATGATTGGTAATCAGAATGTGCCGGCTTATTCCTTCATTCCTACCATGACAGTGAATAATAAATACAATGGATGGTTGTCCGGTGGCAATTATGTGACAGCCATCACTTCTCTTCCTTCTTTGGTAAGTAGTAATTTTACTTGGGAAAAGGTGGGTACTATTGATATAGGTCTTGATTTCTCTATGTTCAGCAACCGTTTCACCGGTACATTCGACTGGTATCAGCGTAATACAAACGGAATGCTGGCTCCGGGCATGCAGTTGCCGGCCGTAGTAGGTGCGAGCGCTCCTTATCAGAATACAGCAGATATGCGTACACGTGGTTGGGAGTTGAGTGTGAATTGGCGTGACCAAATCGGAAAGGTTGGTTATCGTGTAGGTTTCAACCTGTCAGACAGCCAATCAAAGATTGTGAAGTATAATTCGAATGAATCCGGCATATTAACCAGCGCTTTGAGTAATGGTTCTACCTTCTGGAACTATTATGAAGGAAAAGATTTAGGAGAAATTTGGGGATATGAATACGATGGTTTCTATACCGTGGATGATTTTACCGATACATCTTCATGGAAGTTGAAAGAGGGTGTACCTAGTATTGATGGTTATAATCCTCGTCCGGGTGATGTGAAATTTAAAAATCTGAAGGACGATGACCGTGGAACCAATATGATTTCCAGTGGTGATAATACGGTCAGTAATCCGGGCGACCGCAAAGTGATTGGTAATAATACACCGCGTTATCTTTATGGTATTACGCTGGGGGCAAATTTTAAAGGATTTGATTTGAATGTATTTATGCAAGGTACGGGAAAGCGTGATGCATGGATTGCAAATAACCTGAAGTTTCCCTTGTATTCCGACTTCAAGTTCATCGCCTTGTATAAAGACTTGGGCAATTATTGGAAACCGGTAGATGCTGCGAATGGAGATTACACGGCTGCTAATCCTAATGCCGAGTTCCCGCGCATTTATGGTAACTATGGTAATCAGGGCTCTAATTACCGCCAATCAGATAAATATTTGTCGGATGCTTCCTATTTCCGTATCAAGAATGTTACATTGTCCTATACTTTCCCGAAAGCATGGATAACAAAAGCATCTTTATCGCAACTGAAAGCCTTTGTCAGCATTGAAAATCTGGCTACATTCTCATCATTGCCGAAAGGTATTGACCCGGAAACATTGTCATGGAACTATCCGGCATTCCGTACCGTATCTTTCGGGCTTAATGTTACATTATAAACCTAAAATTAGTACGAGTATATGAAAAAACTATTTATAAGTTTGGCTATCATCGCAGGAATCAGCCTTTCCGGTTGTAATGATAGCTTTCTGGAAAAATCCCCTGTTACGGACTTGACAGAAGAAAACGCATTTAATTCCTATGATAACTTCAAGGCTTTTATGTGGCCTTGCTATGAAATGTTTACGAATAATACCATCCGTACTTCTTTGAACGGATGGGGACAAAACGGTCCTTATAAAGGTGATATGGATGCCGGTTATTTTGAACAGAAATACGAAAGCGGCTATAATGATTTCGCTTACCAAACCGTTGCCAGCGTAGCATCGGGTAATGGTTGGAACTTTAGTTCATTTATTCGCCGAATCAATATCATGCTTTCTCATATCGATGATTCCGAGATGACTGAAGCACAGAAAAATCATTGGCGTGCGGTAGGTTATTTCTTTCATTCCTTCTGGTATATGGAGTTGATAGACCGCTTTGGTGCTGTGCCTTGGGTGGATCAGGTCTTGAAGGAAGACTCTCCTGAAGCTTATGGTCCGCGTATTGACAGGAAAACGGTGGCAGACAATGTGTTGGAACGTTTGAAATGGGCTGAAGAGAATATAGGCGATTTTACTTCGGAGGATGGAAAGAACACCATAAACAAGGATTGTATATTGGCGGCTATTTCACGTTTTGGCTTACGCGAAGGTACATGGAGGAAATATCATGAACTGGGAGATTATGATAAGTATTTGCAAGAAAGTATCCGCGCTTCGGAGCTGTTGATGAGCGCTTATCCTACTCTTTATACCGGAACAGACGGACAGCCGGCGGCAGGGTATGGTGAAATGTGGACTACGGAAGATTTAAGTACCGTTCCCGGCATTATTTTATATAAAGAATATGTGACTGATATAAATCCGATGGGTACTTCTTATATCGAACATACTTCTTCACATTATGTAGAGATGAATCAAAAAACGGTAGATTTATATCTGATGAAGAATGGTAAACCTATCTTAAATGCAGAATCCGAGTATCATGGAGATAAAGATATGTATGCCACTTTCCGTGACCGCGACCCGCGTATGTATCACACCATCATGCCTCCTTATAAAGTGAAAGCAGGAGGAGGTACTTATCGCACCTGGTCGTATACCGACAATGAGGCCGACCGTGAGTATATTGATATCATGGGAGCGAATACCAGTTGCAGCAATCCGGGTATCGGCATGAAGCGTTTGCCGGGACAGAACTGGAGTGCATCCTTGGTTCCCGAAATTCCCAGACTGGGTACAGGTGCTTTTGTTACTTGCCGTTCCGGTTATTATGTTTGGAAGAACTGGGATAACTGGGAAACCAATTTTAATAATGGTAATTTGAATACGGCAGACAAACCTATTTTCAAGATTGAAGAAGTGTTGTTGAATGAGGCTGAAGCCAAATTTGAACTTGGAAATTTTGATCAGGGCGTAGCCGACAAGACGATTAACAAATTGCGTGAACGTGCAGGGGTTGCCAAAATGGTAGTTGCCGAAATTGATGCAAACTTTGACCCGAATCGTGGTAAGTACTACCCTAAGAATAATGATGCCGGTGTGGAGGTTGACCCTGTATTGTGGGAAATCCGTCGTGAGCGTATTATTGAGTTGATGGGTGAAGGATTTGGATTCTACGATATTCGCCGTTGGCGTATGGCTCCCTGGTTCTTGAACAGACCGGCAACCGGAATCTGGATGAGTAAAGCAGATGCGCTAAGTAACAATATGACATTGTATAATCCTGAAACGGGTTATTCCGACGGTACATCAGGTACAATGTCCGAAGGTTATCTTTATCTTTTCAATGACCCTCTGAAAGAAGGAAAAGGATGGTTGGAAAAATACTACTTATATCAGGTGCCGACTACCGAAATATTATTGAATCCTTCTTTGGAACAGAATCCGGGATGGTAATTTGAAATAGTATATAAAAACAAGCAGATGGAGGCCGGCTCAACTAAGCAATTAGTGAGAGATGGCCTCTTTTCTTTAAAAACAGAAGTAAAAATGGAAAACCGGAAAATGTGGTTTAGCGTCACCCTCTTATGTACACTAGGAATGCAGCAGGTTCTTGCGGCAGAAAATGTAAAAGGAGACCGGCCTAATATCGTGTTCATTCTTGCAGATGATTTGGGCTGGACTGATTTGGGAGTGATGGGAAGTGACTATTATGAAACTCCGAATATAGACCGTTTGGCTGCGGAAGGATTGCTTTTCGATAATGCCTATGCTGCTGCAGCAAATTCTGCACCCAGCCGGGCTTGCATGATGACAGGCATGTACACACCCCGTCACGGTGTATATACCGTTAGTCCTCCCGACCGGGGTGACCGTAGGCTGAGAAAATTGATTCCAATCGCCAATACGGATGATGTCCGTGCCGATTTTGTGACGATGGCTGAAGCGCTACGGCAACAGGGATACCGGTGTGGGCATATCGGAAAGTGGCATTTGGGAGATGACGCAGACGGAACAGGCCCTCTTTCTCAAGGATTCATTTGGAATGTAGGAGGAAACCGGGCCGGCTCGCCTTATTCTTATTTTTATCCTTATTGTCTGCCCGATAAAAGTAAATGCCATCTGGGATTGGAGAAAGGAACACCGGGAGAATACCTTACCGACCGCTTGACGGATGAGGCTGTTTCTTTTATAAAATCCCACAAAGATGCTCCGTTCTTTCTTCATCTCTCTCACCACGCGGTTCATACGGCTTTGCAGGCTCCTGCATCGGTCGTTGATAAATACAAGAATAAACCTGTAGGAAAGTACCATACTAATCCTGTATATGCTGCGATGATTGAGAAATTGGATGATGGAGTAGGAAAGATATGTCGTGCCATTCAAGAGATGGGAATAGAAGAGAATACCATTATTATATTCTATTCCGACAATGGCGGTTCCGAACCGGTGACTGATAATTATCCTCTTCACGGCGGGAAGGGGACGCCATACGAGGGAGGTTCGCGTGTTCCTTTGATTATCAAATGGCCCGGGAAAATACCGGCAGGCACACGCACTTCTGTTCCGGTCATCGGAGTAGATTTCTATCCTACTTTTGTTCATCTTGCCAAAGGAGAAACATCGGGAAATCCGGATGGAAGAGATATCTTTGAGGTTGTGAAAAATAAGGAGACAGAACGGGATTTATTTTGGCATTTTCCGGCATATCTGGAATCGTATCTCAATGGCGGTAAGGATTTCAGAGCGCGACCTTATTCAAGTATTCGTTCGGGTGATTGGAAATTAATTTATAATTACGAAGATAAGTCAATGGAATTGTATAACCTGAAAGAAGATTTGGGAGAGACAAGGAATATGGCAGGACTTAATCCTCAAAAAAAGGAAGAACTTTATAACAAGCTTATGAAGTGGATTGATGATACACATGCGCCTGTTCCTACCGAACCTAATCCGTATTATCAGGGCATAAAGTAATTTTTAATGAATAGGGCATATTCCCTTTGCCTTTTCAGAAGAATGCCTGCCATGGCTACTATTTGTTTTAAGTAGGTTATGGCAGGACTTTTTTATATACGAGTGAAGAAAATGATTATCGTTTTTTGGGAATGCCAAGCATTTCTTTGGCTTTGTCTTCACTGGATAGAAAGTCAAGTGAGTTGATAATCTTATCATAATTCTCTTTGTCTGCAATGCGGGTTGCCAATATTTGCAGTACTTTCAGTTTATCATCGTCGAAGGTATAGATAGACATGAGTCTGACACATTGTTGGCAGCTGAACCAACGGTGTCCGGCGGCTAATGACAATATATCCAATTGTTCGTCTTTGAAAGGTTTCTGTTTTATCTTATTGTATAATTGTTGGAAATCATTGTCACTCGTTATTTGGGGATAATTAGGACGGTGTCCGTTGTGATGTGGCGGACGAGGAGCAACCGTAGATTCCACCTGTGCGGGAGGACATACTGCCACCGCAGGAGGAGTGGGGACACTCTCAAAAGAATCCAAATTGCTTACCAGATTGTTCTTGAAATCAATCAGGATAGTGGTTCCATAGTGTCCTATTCCTCCTCCTTTCCTGTATTCCCATTGCTCTCCTTGTTCGTCGAACCGGCGATAGTCGGGGCGTCCCAGCAGTTTGGTCACTTCTTCCTGTGTCATACCTTTGTGAATGGATAGTAATATGTTATTGTCCATTAAGCTCCCGCAACTTCCGAGAACAAGGCTTAAAAATAAAACGGCTAGTGTTTCTTTTACTCTTTTCATATAATGTTGTTTTTATGTGTAGGCAAAGATAGGCAGGGAATTCGATATGATCGGGCTCTTTTCCCTATTTGATTATAGGGATTTCCCTACAATTGTTATTGTTTGGAAGAAATGCGCCTCGGATATTTAATTAATGTAAAATCCACCGTTGCACATTTAACTTCGTTACTTTTAAAGGTTCTAACTGATAAACATTGCAAGAAACAGATGATAAATGAAGATAAAATTCGGGAAGCTTGCGCTTCTGATAAGGAACATGGATTCAAATTGCTGATGGAGAATTTTCAGCAACCTATATATTGGCACATCCGACGCTTGGTGGTTTCCCACGAAGATGCGGAGGATATACTGCAAGAAGTATTTATCCGTGTCTTTCGTCACCTTGACCGGTTTAGGGAAGAGAGCTCGCTGGGCACATGGATGTATCGGATTGCAACCAATGAATGTCTCCGTTTCTTGAACAGCCGAAAAGAGCAGGCTGTTTCTGCCGAGGAAGTGCAAGAGGAATTAATGAATAAATTGATGGCATCCGACTATGTGGATTACGATAATGCAATGGCAGTGAAATTTCAACAAGCCATTCTTTCGTTACCTGAAAAACAACGTATCGTGTTTAACCTGCGTTACTATGATGAATTGGATTATGAGGAAATTAGCCGGATAACCGATACACGGGCGGAAACGTTGAAGGTGAATTATCATTATGCCAAAGAGAAAATAAAAGAATATATGACTAATAATTAAGGATAGAATGGAGAAAGAATTTGATTTTAAAAACATAGGAAAGCAGATGCCTTATCGTACACCGGATGGTTTCTTTGACCGGATGCAGGAACAGGTATCGGCACGTACGAAAGTGGAAAAACATAAAAAACAACTTCGGATGAGGTTGGTGATTGCGGCAACACTGGCGGCGGCAGCGATGGTGTTGGGATTGGTTTTCTTTCCTGCCGGTACTCCGGAAGCGGAACAAGTATCTTCCAATTCTTTACTTGTGGCAACCGGTATTGACTACTCATATTCGGATGCAATGGATAATTTTATAGCCGAAATGCCGGATGATGAGTTAGAGGAATGGGTGGAATTATCAGAGTATGACATATTTATGAATTAATTATTTATTTAAAAAGTAATAGATTATGAAGACAAAAAAGTTTTTTATGGTGTTGGTAGCTCTCTTTATGGGTAGTCAAATGGCAATATTTGCACAAGGTAAAAAAGAAGGAAAGACGGACAGAAAGCAGTTCGGTCAGGAACAGATGCAGAAAATGCAATGTAATCAGCTCATAAATGCACTGGCATTGGATGATGCGGAGACTGCTAAGTTTAAACCTGTATACACCAAATATATGGAAGAAATGCGTGCTGTCCGCGATATGAATCCGCGTGCTCCTCGTTCTACGCTTACGGATGCAGAAGTAGAACAAGTAATAAAGGCTCGTTTTGCTCAGAGCCGCAAGATGCTGGATATTCGTGAGAAATATTATAATGAATTCCGTAAATTCCTATCACCGAAACAAATACAGAAAATGTATAATATGGAAAAAAGAATCGGAGATAAAATGAGAAAGGAGATGGGTAAAAGACAAGGAATGAAGAAGAATAATAATAGTAACAGCAGGAGATAATTCCTGCTCTTCACGAATAAACAACACGGATTTTACGGATTCAAGAGCTCGGCTCCTTATGTCCGTAAAATCCGTGTCCGATAATAAAGACGGTCGATTTCAGTTTATTTCTTGTAAACTTTCAAGTTGGATATTTTACTTTTGAATTCTCCTGCCTGTTCTAATGGGAATACCAGTGTGCGGACATAATTCATTTTTGTTTTTCCTTCTTTATCAAAGAAACGTTGCTGGATATTCAGTTCTTCTACTAATTTTCCATTGATAAACAGACGTGTTGCTTTGTTATCTCCTTCTATACCGATATTTAAACGTTGGCCCGGTTGGATATTGTAACTGAATGTGTTTAAATATCCGTCACGTGCAAAACCTAACATTCCACGTATAGGGTCGGACAGATAGAATACGGCATCCGGTGAACGGAACAGTTCGGTTCCCGGTGTTTCTGCTGCACCTTCCACATCAAATGTCACACGATAACCGTAACCGATTTCACGATGTGGTGTGCGGCTTTTGGGAGCAACATTGGCTTGTTCGTATACCAGTCCCGGCGCATTGCCGATACGTCCCATTTGGTTTACTCCCGGTGCTTCGCTCAACGTTTCGCGCATGCGGTTGAATTCATTATACGGAAGTGAAGTTGCAGTTCCCGTCCACATTTTTACGGCTAAAGTTTGTAAAGCCGGGAACGTGCGGTGATGAATATCTTTGGTAGAGATACCGTTTCCTACATGGTCATTCCATACTGCAAACATACCTCCCAGAATGGCAGGATCTTTTTCTTCGAAAACAGCTTTACCTACGTGGGCAGGAGTCCAGGAGTTATATAGCTCTTCCGTGTTCAGATAATCATAATAATAACCGGCAGCAGGTACGATATAAAGAAAACCGTCGGGAATGGAAATAAGTTTGTATCCTTGTTTAACCATTTCTTTAGGCTCTGCATATCCGTTATACCAGGCGCTCATAATTACATTTTCGGCTTTTACGGGAGTTTCTCCTTTGGCATGTGTCAATGCTCCCCATACACAGGCTTGTTTTCCGAAGCCTTCTACATAACGGATATAATGGTCTGTAAACTCACGGAATTTTTCCACTACTTTTTTGTCTTTGTTTGAGTATTCATCTGTGCCGATGTGTACGCGTGGACCACGGAAGACAGGTTCTTCTCCTTCCAAATACTCTTTAAAGAGTCCGTCCATGAATTTATATGTTTCGGGATTGAACAAATCCAGATGATCCATTCCATACTCTTTACTTCCTATCTCGGGTTTATAATGGCTGAATGCCAATGTGTGGGCAGGCGCATCTATTTCCGGGATGATTTCGACGAAACATTCTTCTGCCAACTTCTGCAAATCGATAAATTCTTTTTTTGTATAGAATCCGTCACGTGCCGTGAGTCCGGGATAAGTATCCGATTCCAGGCGGAAAGCTGCATAAGTCTTGTTCCAGTCCTGTTCAAAATACTGTTTAAATCCATTATCGTTCAGATGAATTTGCAGTGTGTTCATTTTGTAGTATGCCATGATTTTCACGTAATCGCGCAAATAAGACATAGGAATGAATTTTCGTCCGCAATCAATCATAAATCCACGCATGGCATAGTCGGGATAATCACGGATTTCACCTTTGGGAAGAGCCAGGTCTTCTTTGTTTTGTTCGGCTATCTGCAGCAGGGTACGTGTTCCCCAATATACACCGATGGCTTTGGGGGCGGTCAGCTCGATTCGGTCGGTAACGCGAATGGCGTATCCTTCTTGTCCTAATGATTTGTCTTTTTTAAGTGAAAGAATGAGGTCGCCTTTCTTTCCTTTTCCTTCCACTATCTGCGGAGTATGATTAAATAAGGTATTGCAGTCATCTGCCAGCATCCGGGCGATGCGTTGCAATTCAGAATTTCCTTTTGGGTAAACAATGCGGGTTTGTTCGGTAGGAATGAATTTGCCTTCGTTGCCTTTCCATTCTTTCAGTTCCGGGATAACAAAAGGTTTGGGATTAACAGCAGCTTGTGCAATGTTTATACAACATACACAGCAAAGAATCATCATTAAACAGATTCGGTTAACTGATTTCATAAATTAAGTAGTTTTTTAGATATTGTGTAAAATGTAAATTAAGTTTTTCTTTTGCAGGACAAAGATAGAAAATAATCCTTTCATCATTCTCGAAAAAAGAAAGATTCTTTCCGAGTGTCGACTCTTTTTTGTATGTTTGCGAGAACAAAACCAAAACGAATTCAATAATCTAAAAAAGAAAACCATGAAAGTCAAGAAAATAACTGCATCAGTCAATGATGCACAAGCCGTGCCTCAAGTATTGGACAATGAAGGCGTATCGTTTCAAAAGATAGATATTGTAAATTGGAAGGAATATCCTTATCATCCTGAAGCTGCTTTTCGCATCGCGCATACGGCCGATTCCATTTTAATACATTATAAAGTGACCGAAGGCAGTGTTCGTGCCAAATATGGAGAAGATAACGGAGCGGTCTGGACTGATTCGTGTATGGAGTTTTTTTCAATTCCCGCAGGCGATGGTGTGTATTACAATATGGAGTGCAGCTGTATCGGCACATTTTTGGTCGGGGCAGGAGCAGAGCGGAATAATCGGGAACATGCACCGCGTGAAGTGATGGAAAAAGTGTCTCGTTGGTCGAGCTTGGGCCGTACGCCTTTTGAAGAACGGATAGGGGAATGTACTTGGGAAGTGGCTTTGGTCATTCCTTATACAGTATTCTTTAAGCACCGGATTACTTCATTGGACGGACAGACGATAAAGGCTAACTTCTATAAGTGCGGTGATGAATTGCAAACTCCACATTTCTTGTCGTGGAACCCCATCAACATAGAAAAGCCGGATTTCCACAGACCCGATTTCTTTGGTTCATTGGAATTTGAGTAAAAACGTAAATTATTTGAAAAAGAATACATACTGCCGGATAAAATCAGTATGTTTGCAGGTAACAACAATTTAAAACGAGAAAATTATGACAGCAATTATTGTGATTGTAGTAGTCGTTATCTTGGCAGCCTGGTTGGTTTCCATGTATAATTCATTGGTTAAAATGCGTAATAACCGCGAGAATGCGTTTGCGGACATCGATGTTCAGCTAAAGCAGCGCCATGACCTGGTACCTCAGCTGGTGGAAACCGTAAAAGGATATGCGGCTCACGAAAAAGATACGTTGGAGCGGGTTATCAATGCCCGCAACGGGGCTATCGGTGCCAAAACCATTGACGAGAAAATTGTAGCAGAGAATGCCTTGTCTTCTGCTTTGAGTGGATTGAAAATAACATTGGAAGCCTATCCGGACTTGAAAGCAAACCAAAACTTTCTTCAGTTGCAGGAGGAAATAGCCGATTTGGAAAATAAGCTTTCTTCCGTGCGCCGTTATTTTAATTCTGCTACCAAAGAATATAATAATGCAGTAGAGACATTCCCTTCCAATATTCTGGCAGGTATGTTCGGTTTCCGTAAAGAAGTGATGTTTGACTTGGGAGAGCAACGCGCAGCTTTGGAGGAAGCTCCTAAAATTAAATTTTAAGGACGATGCAATATGTTGGCATACACACACAGCAGAGCAGGAATAACTTTCGTTCGCTGCTTCTGCTCTGTTTGTTTCCCTGCCTGGTAGTAGGGCTTTTGTTCGTGTTTTGTTATTTGCTGGTTTATTTGACACAAGGTGATGCACCCCATTATTATCAGGTAGGTGTCACCGACCGGTCAGTGGCTTTATTTATAGAAATGGCTCCTTATGTATTGGGAGGCGTATTCATTTGGTTTCTGATTGCCTACTTTGCCAATACTTCCATCATCAACGCTGCTACGGGTGCCCGACCGTTGGAACGGAAAGAAAATAAACGTGTCTATAATCTGGTGGAGAATCTTTGTATGAGTCAGGGGATGCCGATGCCTAAAATCAACATCATAAATGATGATTCACTGAATGCTTATGCCAGTGGTATAAATAAAAAGAGTTATACCGTAACATTGTCTAAAGGTATCATTGAGAAGCTGAATGATGAAGAACTGGAGGCAGTTATAGCCCATGAATTGTCTCATATCCGTAATCATGATGTACGTTTGCTTATCATCTCCATCGTGTTTGTGGGAATTTTCTCGATGCTGGCACAGATAGCATTGCGCTCTGCTTATTATTCTTCCTTTACACGTAAACGTGATGACAAGGGAGGGGCGGCTTTGATTCTTCTGCTGACCATGTTGGTTGCGGCTGTCGGTTATTTCTTTGCCATCTTGATGCGCTTTGCCATTTCGCGCAAACGCGAGTATTTGGCAGATGCAGGTTCGGCAGAGATGACCAAGAATCCTTTGGCTTTGGCAAGTGCTTTGCGTAAAATATCGGCCGATCCCGATATAGAAGCTGTGAAGCGTGAAGATGTGGCTCAACTTTTTATTCAGCATCCGGGCAAGCAGGCAACAAGTGCATTGAGTGGGTTGAGCGGGCTTTTTGCGACACATCCTCCCATCGAAAAACGAATACAAATATTGGAACAGTTCTGAAAGATGAAAACGACGTTGAGATATATTATCATTGTTGTGTTGTGCGGATTCTGTCTTTTTACGGCGCAGGCGCAGACGCGTAATCGTCAATACGAAGAATACATTCATAAGTATAAGGATATAGCTGTGGAGGAAATGAAGCGTTATCGCATTCCTGCCAGCATTACATTGGCACAGGGATTGTTGGAATCGGGAGCCGGAAAAAGTGCTTTATCCCGTAAGTCGAACAATCATTTCGGCATTAAGTGCGGAGGTGACTGGACAGGGCGTACAGTGCGTTATGATGATGATGCCCGTAATGAATGCTTCCGTGCTTACAAGCATCCGCGTGACTCCTATGAAGACCATTCCAAATTTCTAAAAGGGCGTTCGCGTTATGCCTTTTTGTTCAAATTGAAGATAACAGATTATAAAGGTTGGGCACATGGGTTGAAAAAAGCCGGATATGCAACAGATCCTCGTTATGCTTATCGTTTGATTGACATTATCGAACTGTATAACTTACATAAATTCGATACCCGTGACGGTATCAAGTGGATGAAAGAGTTTCCAAATCCGCATCAGCCTTATTTGGCAAATGATTTGCTGTATATTGTGGTGCGTAGCGGAGATACTTTTAAAAGTCTGTCGAAAGAGTTCGATATCAGTCAGCGTAAACTGAGAAAGTACAATGACTTGTATAAAGGATATGTGTTGAAACCGGGAGATATTATCTATTTGGATAAGAAACACCGTCGTGCCGACAAAGAGCATGTTGTTCATGTGGTACGCAGCGGAGATTCAATGTACTCCATTGCACAGAAATACGGAATTCGTCTGAAGAATTTATATAAAATGAATAAAATGAAGCCTGAGGATGCAGCGCCGAAGGTGGGAGATATATTGCGTCTGCGATGAAACGGAATCATGAATGTCCGTTTGCAGAAGTTTAAAAACGTACAGGGTGTTCGATATCGGACACCCTTTCTTTTTGTTTTATGATTGATAATCAGATTATTGGTGTTTTGGCATGAATGTTGCTTTAGATTTGATACGAAAAAAATAATAAAATAACGATAAATTATGGACAGAGAAATTCCAAAAGAAGTACGTGATAAAGAGCGTAAGAAAATGTTGATTAAATATGGTGTTATAGGTGTTGCCGGCATCGTATGCATCGCTTTGCTGATTTCTTTCATGCGGAGTAGTGTGAATCGGAAGGATTTGGTATTCTCGGAAGTGGATACGGGGATAATTGAGGTAAGTGTGAGTGCTTCCGGTAAGGTTGTTCCGGCTTTTGAGGAAATCATCAACTCTCCCATCAATACCCGTATTGTGGAAGTTTATCGTAAGGGAGGAGACAGTGTGGATGTGGGGACGCCGATTCTTAAACTAGACCTTCAGAGTACGGAAACGGAATATAAGAAATTGCTGGATGAAGAGCAGATGAAGCGTTATCAGCTGGAACAGTTGAAGGTGAACAATAATACGTATCTGAGTGATTTGGCAATGCAGGTGAAAATTTCTGCCATGAAGTTGAACCGTATGGAAGTAGAGCTTCGTAATGAACGTTATTTGGATAGTTTGGGTTCCGGTACTACGGATAAGGTGCGTCAGGCAGAGTTGAACTTTAATACGGGAAAATTGGAATTGGAACAGCTCCGCCAGCAATATGCAAATGAAAAAGAAGTCAAGGCAGCCGACCTTAAAGTGAAAGAACTGGAATTTAATATCTTCGCAAAGAGTCTGGCCGAAATGAAGCGGACATTGGATGATGCCCAAATCCGTTCGCCACGCAAAGCTATTCTTACTTATATTAATAATCAGGTCGGTGCACAGGTGCCACAAGGCACACAGGTGGCTGTCATCTCAGATTTGAGTCATTTTAAAGTGGAAGGTGAAATAGCCGATACTTATGGCGACCGTGTGGCGGCAGGAGGACGTGCCATTGTCAAAATCGGCAATGAAAAATTGGAAGGCATCGTGAGCAGTGTTACACCGTTGTCAAAGAATGGTGTAATTTCGTTTACAGTCCAGTTGGTGGAGGATAATAACAAACGTCTCCGTTCAGGATTGAAAACAGATGTATATGTAATGAATGCCGTGAAAGAAGATGTGATGAGAATAGCAAATGCTTCTTATTATGTAGGCCGTGGCGAATATGAATTGTTCGTGCAGGACAGTGATAATGAAATAATAAAGCGTAAGGTACAACTTGGCGACAGCAACTTTGAATATGTGGAGGTGGTGAGCGGATTGCAACCCGGTGATAAAGTGGTGGTCAGTGATATGAGCAATTATAAAAACAAAAGCAAGTTGAAAGTCAAGTAGGAACAGTTGCAACATAAACGAAAAAATAAAATTCTCTTTTTAAAGTAAATAAGTGTTTCGTGGGGGATTGATGAAGAATCCGGCAAAGAAACCGGGTTCTTCATCTAAATAAAATGTAATTTAATATTTATTCTTGATATGATAAAACTATATTTAAAACAAGCATGGACACTGATAAAGCAAAACAAACTTTTTACTTCTATCTATGTGGTGGGTACGGGTCTTTCCATTGCTTTAACCATGACTATGTTTATTATCTTTTATGTGAAATTTGCTCCGATTTATCCGGAATACAACCGCGATAGGATGCTAACGATTAAGGCAATGAAATGTTATCCTAAGACAAATAAGGAAAGTTGGAATTGCAATGGCGGTGCTTCCTACTATCTGGTGGATAAAATGTTGAAAGATTTGCCTCATTTGGAAGCTATCGGTGCCGGTACGCAGGATTTTATGGGTAATAATACGATAGCCTTGCCTGATAAGAAAGAGGTAATGGAGGTAAATCCATACTATGCTGATTCCGGGTTCTGGTCTGTGTTCTCTTTTCGCTTTTTGACCGGAAAACCTTTTACTCAGGCTGATGTAGATGCCGGTTTGCCTGTAGCTGTTTTGTCGGAAAGCCTTGCTAAACGCATTTTTGCTTCGACAGATGTAGTAGGGAAATATTTTACCTTCAATGGTAAGGAGTTTCGTGTGTGTGGAGTTGTGCAAGATGTGTCGAATGCCACTCCTGATACGGCAGGTGACTTATGGATACCTTTGTTTTTACACTCATGGGTGTCCCGAACGTCTGAGGGGGAGAAACTGATAGGTAATGTCCAGATTTATATGCTTGCTCCGACACCGGCCGATAAAGAAGCTTTGCGTGCCGAAGTACAGGATGTTTTTCGTAAATACAATCTTCAGACTTCCGAATATGAAAATGATTTAATGCAACAACCCGATGATTTCTGGAAAAGTACATTCCGAAAGAATTCCTGTGAGGCGCCTGATTGGGGTGAACTGTTGAAAGGATTGATTTATATATTGCTGGCTTTGCTTTTTATTCCCGCCATGAACTTGAGTGGCATGATTTCATCGCGTATGGATCATCGCTTGTGTGAGTTGGGGGTACGCCGGGCGTATGGAGCCACCAATAAAATATTGTTGGGACAGGTGTTATGGGAAAATCTGTTACTGACTTGTCTGGGTGGTTTGATTGGTATTTTACTATCCTATTTAATTGTACTGACTGCAAGTGACTGGATACTTAATTTGTTTGACGATTGGGTAAATGACCCTGACAAAACACCGTTTCTTTCTTTCGAGATGCTGTTCAACCCATGGATTTTCAGTTTTGCTTTTGTGCTTTGTGTGTTGCTCAATCTGATATCGGCATTCGTGCCTGCCTTATGGTCTTTGCGCCATACCATTATTCAGTCTCTTAATACTAAACGTTAATACAAAAATACGATTATGATAAAGAAAATAATATGCCAACTATGGAACCAGCGCAGAATGAATGGCTGGATATTTATAGAATTGGTCATTGTCAGCTTTTTCCTTTGGACAGTGATTGACCCCATTTATATTCTGACTGCCGATAAACTTATAGCTTCGGGGTATGATGCCCATAACAGATATGTGGTGAAGATAGGGAATTATGAATCTTCCAATGGGAATTATCAAGCAGAAATGAATACAGATTCCATTTGTAAAGAATCTTATAATCGTATTATTCGTGTGGTGCGCGACCTGCCTGAGATGAAAGATTTCTCTATTGCTTCCAGTGCCAGCTTTCCTAATTCCGGTTCATGGAATGGAACACAAATATATAATGATACGGCGGATATCAAGAATGATAAATATATACATACACAATATTATGAATTTTATCTGCAAGACGGTAGTAACATGTTTCGCACTTATGGCATGAAAGATGCTTTTACGGGGGCTGATATAAATATACCGGCAGATGCGGCGACACGTCAAAAAGTATTTTTATCAGAGGCTCTGGCCCGGGCTCTTTTTGGAAAAACGGATGTGACAGGGCAAAAAGTATATTCTCATGATAAGAGCAGTTATGAAATTGCAGGTGTCTTTCAAGATTATAAGCATCGCAATTATGAACAACCTTATCCTTTATTGGTGTGGGTATATAATGAGATACAAGGGAAGACTTATATGAATTGGAGGTACAGCATCACTTTTTCGCTGAAAGAAGGAGTAGATGCCAACGCTTTTGAACAGCGTTTCAAAAAGGAAGTGATGCCTTTGCTTAAGGCTGGTAATTTCTATTGTTCCGGGCTTGAATCGTTTGAAGAGGTGAGTTATATGTATGCGCAGAGAAGCGGTGTCATCAATCAACTCCGCCTGAAATATTCGTTAGCCGGATTTGCGTTGCTCTGTATTTTCTTGGGTATGGTAGGTACTTTCTGGATTCGTTGCAATGCGCGCCGTCAGGAGATAGGTATTATGCGCAGTATGGGAGCATCTGAAAATGCTGTGCGTAATCAATTTTTAGCGGAAGCATTTTTATTGGTAACGGTTGCTTTTGTGGTAGCTCTTCCGGTGGTTTTCCATCAGGTGCATGAGAGTGGATTTTTCTCTTCGGGAGTAAAGAGGGCAATACTTGATATGAGTTATTGGCAAAATCAGCCGGTGATGCATTTCTGCATCGTTACACTGATGACTTATATCATCTTGCTTGTTATCGCATTGATAGGTACTTATATACCGGTGAAGCGTGCCTCGCATATCTTGCCTGCCGATGCTTTGCGTGACGAATAGTTTCCGATGCGCACAAAATCGGGCAGAGTGTTCGATAACGGACACTTTGTATGAAGCACAAAATATTGATAATAAATAATTTATACTTTTGGCATAACTTTTGAATGTTGAAAGACAACAGCGAACTTTTAATGAAGATAATAATAACAATTTAAAATAAAATGATTATGGCAATGATTAAATTAACCGGCATCAACAAGATTTACCGTACAAATGAAATTGAGACCTTGGCACTTGAGAATGTAAATCTGGATGTGGAAAAAGGTGAGTTTGTGAGTATCATGGGTCCCTCAGGATGTGGAAAATCTACTCTCTTGAATATCATGGGGCTGTTGGATGCACCCAGTAGCGGTAAGATTGAGATAAACGGTACGTCGGTAGAAAATATGAAAGACAAAGAATTGGCGGCTTTTCGTAACAAGACACTTGGTTTTGTTTTCCAGTCTTTCCATCTGATTAACTCATTGAATGTGATTGACAATGTAGAGCTTCCTTTGCTCTATAGAAAGATGCCGGCCAAAGAACGTACCCGTTTGGCTAAGGAAGTGTTGGAGCGTGTAGGGCTGAGCCATCGTATGCGCCACATGCCCACTCAATTGTCGGGTGGTCAATGCCAGCGTGTAGCCATTGCGCGTGCCATTGTCGGTAATCCTGAAATAATCCTTGCCGATGAGCCCACCGGTAACTTGGATTCAAAGATGGGTGCGGAAGTGATGGAATTGTTGCATAAACTGAATAAGGAAGACGGACGGACCATTGTAATGGTAACTCACAATGAAGAACAAGCCAAACAGACTTCACGCACGATTCGCTTCTTTGACGGACGTCAGGTGATGTAAAATTGTGCATTTCTCACTCGTAGATGCGGGTTTTCCACCTGCTTCTACGATGAAAATGCGTTATGCTGGGGTATAAAAAAGTGTATAAGAGCAATGATAAAGCAATTAATAAGACAAACCATAGAGTTATTGCGCCATAACGTGTTACTGAGTGTCATCAGCATATTGGGTACAGCTTTTGCCATTTGCCTGATAATGGTCATGGTGATAGCTTGGCAGGTAAAATACCGTGGTGCCCCTCCCGAAACGAATCTGGAGCGGACCATGTTTATCAAATCCTTCACTGTCAGGCTCACCTCACAGAATGGATGGTATACTTCGTGGTATTGCACACCGGCACTGATGAAAGACTTGGTACTTCCGTCTCCTTATATAGAAACAGCTACATCGGCTACGGCAGTTTCGGTCGCTGTGCTTGCCACGCCCGATGAATCTGCACGTGCCAGTGTGGACTTTCGTTATACGGATGCCATGTTTTGGAAAGTGTATGAATTTGACTTTATAGACGGACGTCCCTTTGCAGATACAGACCTGCAGGACGACGGCAGTGAGGCCATTGTTATATCTGCCGGCGTAGCACGGCGCCTATTTGGTACGGAGCATGTTGCCGGCCGTTCGGTTTTGATGAACCGTCATCTCAAACGTATAGTGGGGGTGGTGCGTGATCCCTCGTTGACGGCTATCCATGCTTATGCACAACTATGGTGTATGTATCCGGCAAATTTGTTACGGACTCCTAAAGAGGCAGATGAATATGCAGGTGACTTCGAAATAAGTATTCTTGCCCGAAATGCTAAAGATTTTCAAGCAATTTATGATGATATTCATAACCGGAAAGCACAAATGAATACTTCTCTTGCCGATTATGAATTGGATATATACAATCAGCCTGACGATTCGATGACGGCACGCAACCGTATTTTCCCTGATCCTGACATGAAAGGAATGTATTGGCAATATGGTATTGTCTTGTTTATTATTTTGTTGGTTCCGGCATTGAATCTTTGTGGCTTGTCGAGCAGCCGTATGCAGCAACGGATGAGTGAGTTGGGAGTGAGGAAGGCGTATGGTAGCACTCGTATGATGTTGGTGCGGCGCATACTGGATGAAAACCTGGTATTGACGATATTGGGTGGAATTGTAGGATTTGTTTTCAGTTATGGGGCGGTGTATCTGTTACGGGGATGGATATTCTCTACCTTTTGGACGGTATATTCTCATGGGGAAATAATACTTCCGGTTTCTTCCCTGTTCAGTCCGGCCGTTTTTGCTTATGCTTTGCTGTTCTGTTTGTTAATGAACCTGCTCACTGCCGGTATCCCGGCATGGTATGCTTCCCGAAAACCCATTGTTGTTTCTTTAAATGATAATTAGCTTTATGAAATTTGTTTATCACAATTTGAAGATGTTGATGAATCGGACACGTTACAATGGTTGGGTGTTGGGTGAGCTTTTTGTGGTGTTCATAGTCCTGTGGTTTTTGTGTGATTCCATTGGGTGTTTCACCTATACGCTTACTCGTCCGCTTGGGTTCGATTATAGCCATGTGTATGAGTTGCAATTGGATGCCGGAGGTGAGGAACGTGATACCACGCACTCTTATATAGAGAAAGTATTGATGGTTCGTGACCGTCTTCGCCGGATGGACAAAGTGGTGGAAGCGGTAGGTTTGCATTATAGTTCCGATCCGATGGGAGCTTCCAATCGTTGGAGTGCTTTTTTCTGTAATGATTCGACTTCGGTTTCTGTACGTTATGCCATGATGGACAATGATATGATGAAGGTTTTTCGTTTCCATCCGGAGTCCGGACAACCAGACTTTGCTTCGATGCCTGTGTCGGATTCTTATGGTATGGTTACCCGTATGCTGATTCATTGGATGCAGAAGCGTAATCCGGCCTTTACCAAAGATTCCATTCTCCGTACCGGCAAAGACGATGAGCGCGGCATACGAATTTATTCTGTGTTGGAAGATTTCCGTCCGGGGCGATTTGAAAAATCACAAGGTTGGTTTATCAAACGTATTGATGACAATCTCATTACTACGATAAATATGCCGTTTACGGTGACGATACGTGTGCTTCCCGAAGCAGACAGAAGTGACTTTTCGGCTTATTTTTTGAAAGAAATAGCTCCTGCCATTGAGGTGGATAATGTAATGGTGATGAATCTGGTGCCCTATGAAAAGATTGTGGACTGCCATGAATCAGCAGATGGCAGCCGTGACCGTTTGCAGACCCATTCTTTTGTGGCGCTTTTCCTGTTGGTGAATGTTTTTATGGGCGTTGTCGGTACGTTTTGGTATCGCACTCGTCGGCGCCGTAGTGAAATAGCTTTACGCATGAGTGTGGGAAGCTGTCGCAGACAAGTGAGGCGGTTACTGCTGGGCGAAGGGCTTATCTTGTTGACGGTTGTTGCAATTCCTGCTACTATTGTATGCCTGAATGTGGCATTGATGGAACCTTCTGTCGGCAATAGTCCGTTGATAGCCGTATGGCCGGTAGAATGGAGTACATTCCGGTTTGTGGCAGGTATTAGCGTTACCTGGTTATTGATGGCGCTAATGATTGTTTTTGGCATTTGGATGCCTGCTACACAAGCTATGAAGATTCAGCCTGCCGAAGCGCTGCATGAGGAATAAGAATATATATAAATAAAATGATGAAATAAATTTTAGTGTAAATGAAAAAGATAATACAACAAGCCTTTTTTCAGTTGCGTAATCAACCTTTGTTGAGTGTGATAACCGTTTTGGGCACCGCACTTGCCATAGCTCTGATTATGGTGATATTGATTGTGTATCAGGCAAAGACGGCAGATTATGCCCCCGAAGTGAACCGTTCCCGTTCGCTTTATGTCAAGTGGGAACGTACTGTTTATGATAAAAAAGACCCCAATAGTGCAGGGCATTCCCGTCCTTCGTTGTGGTTGGTAAAGGAGATATTTTATCCATTGACTACTCCGGAAGCAGTTACTGCCACTTACGAGGGAGGAGAGGTTCTTGTGGGTACCGTCGGTTCCGACGAAGAAATGAATACTCCGCTTATGTTGACCGATGCCGCCTTCTGGAAAGTATATCAATTCCGTTTCTTGGCGGGCAAGCCTTTTACGGAAGCTGATTTCCAATCGGGGATGAAGCAAGCTGTCATAGCCAAGAGTGTGGCACGCCGGCTTTTCGGAGGGGCAGAGAATGCCATAGGAAAGGATATTCTGGTTAACTTTGCTGCCTATACAGTATGTGGAGTGGTGGATGACGTGAATCGTTTTTGTGAGTTTACATGGAGTGAAGTATATGCTCCTTATACCTCAAACGCTATTGCCAGTGAAGCGGAGGCAGGTCAAACCAGTGGTAATAATGTTATTACCATTCTTGCCCGTTCTACCGATGATTTCGATGCTATTCGCAATGAAGTGGCTCGCGGTGTGGCGCAGATAAACACGACATTGGGTGATATGGAATTGCAATTGATGGGACAACCTGATAATTTCCGTATGCAGCTCAATCGTAAGTTTGCCAATCAATACGAGAATCTGAATGCCAATTTCTGGAAATATGGTATTATGATACTGATTATTCTTTTGGTTCCTGCCATCAATTTGAGTGGACTGACCAATACCCGTATGCGCCGTCGTTTGGAAGAACTTGGCATCCGCAAGGCTTTTGGTGCGACTCGCAATGAGCTGGTATGGCAAGTGTTGAACGAAAATCTGGTACTGACGGTTATGGGCGGATTATTGGGGTTGGCATTGGCTTATCTGTTCTTGTGGTTGATGAGCGACTGGTTGTTGCAAACCGTATGGGGAGCCACTGCTACGATGAATGCCTCTATGGTAAGTCCTGTGATATTTCTCATTGCATTTGGCTTTTGCTTGATACTCAATATGTTTTCGGCATACGTGCCTGCATGGAGAGTGGCGCATACTCCAATTGTAGATTCGTTGAATGAAAAACTCTGAAACCATGTTGATACATATATTAAAAATTATAAAGAACAACCTTCGTGCCAATCTTCTTTTGGTGGCCGGAATATTTGTGATTGCCACTTCCTTGTGGTATGCTGTGGACTATGTATATGCCGTGGCGGTCAACGGACAGAAATCTCTTGGCTTTGAATGGGAAAATGTCTATTACATCCAAGTGGGCGTATTACCTCAGGAGAGTCTGGAACGAGATACAACCACTCGCTCTCCCGAGATGATGACCGGTGAATATCTGGAGTTCTGTAATCGCTTGAAGCGTCATCCTGCCGTGAAGGATTTGTGCTATACCCGCATGCATTTTCATTATGTGTGGAAGAATGGGTTTAAGACTGTTTTTTATGATACTTTGCAGGCAGGTGCTTATACGCGCATGGTCAGCCCCGGTTATTTCTCTGTGTTTGGAGTAAAGGGGGCAGACGGATGCTCTCCCGAAGAACTTTCAAAACGTGCCCGTCCAGAAGAAATGGTGATGACGGACAATCTTGCCCGTTACCTGATAAGTGGAAAAGGAAGCAAAGAATATACGCCCCGCAAAGGTGTGGAAATGGTGGGTAAGCTTGTGAGCTTTAATAAAGATGGAAGTGATTCTGTCCGGGTATCTGCTGTTTGTGAAAATCAGAAGTACAATGAATACACTTCGCAACAAGCAGCGTTTTATTATGTCCGTAATGATGGATTTAAATGCACCTATGCCAGCATTCCTTATCAGGACTTGTTTATTCGCGTAAAGGCGGATGCCGATCGCCCCGGTTTTGTAGAGGCTTTCCGCAAGGAAATGAAGAAACAGCTTCGTGTAGGCAATCTTTATTTGGCAGATATGCGTCCGATGAGTGAGTTCCGCAATGAGCAATTGTCGGACTATCGCAGTGAACTTTATACTTACCTTGCTATTGCCGGTTTCTTCTTGATTAATGCATTCTTGGCGGTACTTGGCACTTTTTGGTTCCGTACCCAACACCGTCGGGAGGAACTTGCCATCCGAATCACTTCGGGAGCTACTCCTCACAGCCTTATGCGGCTCTTGATGGGAGAGGGGATTTTGTTGGTTACTTTCGCTTATATTCCGGCATTGATTGTTGCTTACAATTTAGGCGTTGCCGATTTGGTGAATACGTGGCCGGTAGAATGGAGCTTGGGACGTTTTATTGTCGGAGGAATACTTACTTATTTCCTTTTGTTGGTAGTAGTGGTGTTCAGTATTTGGTTCCCGGCTCGCCAGGCCATGAAGATTCAGCCGGCTGAGGCTTTGCATGGGGAATAAGAGTATGAAAAGGAAGTTGATAAAAGTTGCTTTCACGCATCGCACTCATTGAATTCCTTTGTTCATCGGGGTTTGATGTGAAGAGAAACAATGAAGGTTGCTTTCACACGAAAGTCCCCATGAATAGGACGTTTGAGCACCGTTATGTGTGAAAGGAGATTTCATCAATTCTCCTTTCCTAAAAAGACCTTGACCTTTTTAAAAAACTTCAAGGTCTTTCCAAAAAGCTTCAAAGTCTTTCAAAAAAAGACCTTGGTCTTTTTTTGAAAAGACAAACACAATGATTTATTGATATTATTAGATATAAATATGTAATGAAAAGAAAATTATTTTTTATTTGTTTCTTGTCCATAGTTTGTGTGGTAAGTATGGCTCAGAATATTACTAAATTCTACTTTGCCGGCTATAGAGTTGTGTTTATACCATCTGAAGAATTCCGTATCGATGTCAAACACCCGGAATTGGGAGAAAAGAAGATAAAGGGAAATGCATTAAGTCTGAAGTTGATAGATGCGGAAGGAAAAATGCCCAAGGATACTGTCATCGTGTATACCAATGCTATCCGAGAGATAAGGATGGACTATTCGGTATTGGCCATGGAGAAAGCGCTCACGGTTGATTCACTGAATATAACTTTGGGTTCTTCGCATGGAGCAATTGCAGTCGATGCCAATTATTTAAATATCAGCTTGAATGCCGCAAGTAATTTGGTTGTAGCGGGAAAGTGCAAGAAATTAAGAACCCGGACTAATGGTAAAGGTAATGCGCTTAACTTGGATTCCTTTCTTGTTGAATCAAGAGAGTAGTGTTAAGAGGCAATGACAAAGATAAATAATCAGCTGTTCGTATATGAATAGAGTGTCCGAAATCGGACACTCTATTTTTATATTAACTTGTTATTATTCAGTGATATATGTTTTTGGCATACCATTTGTTTACTCTCTTGCAAAAAAGAAGCATAAGACAATGAAGAAAAAAGTAATATCTTTGTTTATGGTCATCGCTCTTTCGATGACTGCCGGAGCGCAGACGCAAATTAAAGAACATCGACGTTCCATTACGCTTGACGAGGCCATTGTGATAGCCCGCACTCAGAGTGTGGATGCAGCTGTGGCATTGAATGAGTTGAAAACTGCTTATTGGGAATACCGCACATTCCGCGCCAACCTTTTGCCGGAAATGAATTTGAAGGCAACACTGCCCAGCTATAATAAGAAATATAATTCATACCAGCAGGAAGATGGTACTTATACGTATGTCCGTAACAATAATTTGCAGATGAGTGGCGAACTGTCCATTGATCAAAGTATTTGGTTTACGGGTGGTACGCTTTCGTTGAACTCTTCTCTTGATTTCTTGAAACAGTTGGATGGCGATAAATCCAAACGCTATATGTCCGTGCCCATTGCCCTGACTTTGAACCAGCCTATTTTCGGTGTAAATAATATTAAGTGGGATCGTCGCATAGAGCCTGTGAGATATGCTGAAGCAAAAGCCTCATTCCTCAGTGCTACCGAGAATGTGACAAGAACGACCATTAATTATTTTTTCAATCTTTTGTTGGCAAAAGAGAATGTGAATATAGCCCGGCAGAATTTGGAAAATGCACAAAAGCTGCATGAAGTGGCGAAGGCCAAGCGCAGCATGGGGCAAATTAGTGAAAATGATTTGTTGCAGTTGGAATTGAATGTGCTGGATGCCCGTTCTACTCTGACTGATAATGAGAGTACTCTGAAAAGCCGTATGTTTCAGCTTCGTTCTTTTTTGGCATTGAGTGAGGATGAAGATTTGGAGCCGGTGGTTCCGGAAAGTATTCCTTCGGTTTTGCTTAATTATGATGATGTGCTCGATAAAGCGTTGACCAATAACTCTTTTGCCCAGAATATCCGCCGCCGTCAGTTGGAGGCTGATTATGAAGTAGCAAAGGCGAAAGGTGATCTTCGTGAGATAACCTTGTATGCGCAGGTCGGCTTTACGGGAACGAATAATGAACTGAATACCGTTTATCATAATCTGAAGGATAATCAGATAGTGGAAGTCGGTTTCAAGATTCCTATCCTGGACTGGGGGAAACGTCGGGGAAAGGTGAAGATTGCAAAGAGTAACCGCGATGTGGTGGAAAGCAGATTGCGTCAGGAAACCATGAACTTCAATCAAGACCTTTTTATCCTCGTAGAGCAGTTTAATAATCAGCAGATGCAGCTTCAGATAGCAAATGAAGCAGATAAGATTGCCGAGAAGCGTTATAATACCAATGTGGAGACTTTTATGATTGGAAAGATTTCCACGCTCGACCTGAACGATTCTCAGTTGAAGAAGGATGAGGCAAGACAGAAACACATCAATGAATTGTATGCCTATTGGTCTTATTACTATCAGATTCGCAGTCTTACTTTGTGGGACTTTACGGACAATACGGGTATTGATGCCGATTTTGAGAAGATTATCAAGCAGTAATTGAATAATAATTTTTATTTTTGCATCATTATGATATTGATTATAGATGATGATAGTGCCATCCGCTCTTCTCTCAGCTTCATGTTGAAGAGGGCAAAGTATGAGGTTCAGGCAGTTGCAGGACCTCGGGAAGCGATAGAGATTGTGCGTTCCGTGGCTCCTCAATTGATATTGATGGATATGAATTTTACCTTGTCTACCACCGGAGAAGAAGGATTGACGCTTTTAAAGCAAGTGAAGATATTCCGGCCCGATGTTCCTGTGATATTGATGACCGCATGGGGAAGCATTCAGTTGGCTGTTCAGGGTATGCAGGCAGGTGCTTTTGACTTTATTACGAAGCCGTGGAACAATGTCGCTTTGATGCAACGTATAGAAACGGCTCTCGAACTGACTGCCGATAAGCAGAAACCGGAAGCTCCGGTGGTGGATAATGACGGCTTTGACCGCAGCCATATCATCGGAAAGAGTAAACCGCTGATGGATGTACTGGCTACCATTAAAAGGATAGCCCGTACCAATGCTTCCGTACTTATTACCGGTGAAAGCGGGACCGGCAAGGAGTTGATAGCAGAAGCAGTGCATATCAACAGTTCCCGTGCCAAGAAACCGTTTGTGAAAGTGAACTTGGGCGGCATTTCACATACTTTGTTCGAGAGTGAAATGTTCGGTCATAAAAAAGGAGCGTTTACGGATGCTACTTCCGACCGTATGGGGCGTTTTGAACTGGCGGACAAGGGAACTATTTTCTTGGATGAGATAGGAGATTTGGACTTGAGTTGCCAAGTCAAATTGCTTAGGGTGCTGCAAGAGCAAACCTTTGAGGTCTTGGGCGACAGTCGTCCGCGAAAGGTGGATATCCGTGTGGTGAGTGCCACCAATGCCGACCTTTCCCGGATGGTTCGGGAACATACTTTCCGTGAAGATTTGTTTTATCGCATTAATCTGATAACGGTACATCTTCCTGCTTTGCGCGAGCGCCGTGAGGATATTCCGTTGCTGGTGCGTTACTTTGCCGATAAGCAATGTGAAGCCAATGGTTTGCCTAAAGTGGATTTTACGGTCGAAGCGATGGAGTATCTCAGCAGATTGCCTTATCCGGGGAATATCCGCGAATTGAAGAACCTGGTGGAGCGTACGTTGCTGGTGAGCGGCAAACAGGTGTTGATGTCCGAAGACTTCAAAGCGCAATATCAATGCCCGGTGGAGCCGAAAGTGACCTCTAATCTGCAGGGTATGACGTTGGAAGAGATTGAAAGGCAGACGATTTTGCAGGCATTGGAGAAGTACAATAATAACATGTCACAGGTGGCAACAGCACTCGGTATCAGTCGCGCTGCTCTTTATCGTAGGTTGGAAAAATATAATATTATGATAAACGATTAAATAAAAAAATGAAACTGAAGTTCTTTTTCTTCATTCTATCATTGTTGTTGGTGGCGGTTTGGGGAGTCCTGTTGGTACTTTCTTTCAAGGAACGCGGCATGCTCTTTTATATGGTGGAGGGAATTATCACTTTCAGTCTCATCTTTCTTATCTTTTTTTACCGCAAGGTGATTAAACCATTGGATACTATCGGCAATGGTATGGATTTACTCCGCGAACAGGATTTCAGCAGTCGCCTCACTCCGGTGGGGCAGAAGGAAGCCGACCGCATTGTGCTTGTATTCAACCGCATGATGGAACAGTTGAAAGACGAACGACTGCGCTTGCGCGAGCAAAATCATTTTCTTGATTTGCTGGTCAGCGTATCTCCTATGGGACTGATCATTCTGACTCTTGACGGACATGTCTCCATGATTAATGCTGCCGCGCTCCGTTATCTGGATTATGTGACAGACGATGAAGTGAAGGGACGTTTGCTTTGTGAACTTACTTCGCCTTTGGCGGAAGAGATAGAGCGCATACCGAAAGATGCCAGCAAGACGGTTCGTCTGAGTGACTCCATGATTTATCGTTGTTCGCGTCTTTCGTTTGTAGACCGGGGATTTGCGCATCCGTTTATCCTGATAGAAAGTCTGACCTCCGAAGTGGTGAAGGCCGAAAAGAAGGCTTACGAAAAGGTGATTCGCATGATTGCGCATGAAGTCAACAATACGGTGGCGGGCATTACTTCCACTCTTGATACAGTGGATGGTGCTTTGGAGTGTATGGACGATACCGAAGACCTTCGTGAGGTGATGAAAGTATGCGTGGACCGCTGTTATAGCATGAGCCGTTTCATTACTAACTTTGCCAATGTGGTGAAAATTCCTGAACCGCAATTGCAATTGGTCTCTCTGAACGACCGTGTGGCGGCTTGTAAAATGTTTATGGAGACTGTTTGCCGCAACCGTAATATAACGCTGCACTTGACTTTGTGCGATGAAAATCCGCATGTACGCATGGATACTTCCCTGTTTGAACAGGTATTGGTGAATATCATAAAGAATGCTGCCGAGAGTATCGGTGAGGAAGGCAATATTTTTATTCGTACTTCTGTCTTTCCTACCATGCTTGAGATTGCCGATACGGGAGCCGGCATCAGCAAAGAGGTGGAAGCGAAATTATTCAGTCCTTTCTTTTCTACCAAACCCAACGGACAGGGTATCGGTCTGATATTTATTCGTGAAGTGCTGATGAAGCACGGATGCACGTTCTCTTTGCGCACTTATTCCGACGGACTGACACGGTTCCGTATCCGTTTCAGTGCTTGATTTTGCTCTTGTAGACTTCGCCCCGGCTTATCACTTCTTTTACAAACTTGAAGGTTTCTACTCCGCGGAAGTAACCATTCTTGCAGAGGGGGTCGTTGAAATATTCTTCGCTGCTTTTCAAGAGAATATAGTCGGCTACATTATTGTCCCAGATGTATTTGTTTTTTCCATATTTTTCGGCCAGGGCCATAGCATCTGTGATGTGTCCGATGCCGGCATTATAGGCTGCCAGGATAAACTTGATTCGTTCATCGGGGTCGGGAATGCGGCGGAAAGAGTTGGCAGTGGCGGCAATGTATTTCACGGCGGCTTTGATGCTTTCTTCCGGGTTCTGTTCCATTCCGGCAGGGACGCCCATGGCACGTGCGGTGCGCGGCATCAGTTGCATTAATCCCTTGGCGCCTGCCCATGAGACGGCGGTCGTATCGAAGTTCGATTCCGTGTAGGCCAGCGAAGCCAGCAGCCGCCAGTCCCAGTCAATTTCTTTGGCGTACTTTTTGAACAATTCGTCATAGTGGGATATTTTTCCTTTCTGTATGGACAGGATGGAACTGTGCGGTATTCGTTTGCTGATTTCAAAATACCGTTTGCTGCTTGCCCGGTAAGACGGGGAAGTCATGTTTTCCCGATGCCATTGGGTGGCTGCTGCTGCCAGCAGGGGAGATGTTTTTCTGACCGCCCACGAAGCGCGTTGGTCGAAACTGATGGGCATAGAGATATTCAGGTTCGGATAATATGTTTTGTTGAGCTTGGCAAGGTCGTTGTCACAGACGGCATAATCGATGGTGCCGTTGGAAACCTGCATAATGAGATCTTCGGTGGTAACACTGTCATTCTCTACTTTATGAATCAGGATACCTCCGCCCAGTTCTTTGTCCAGATTTATCAGGCGGTCAAGATATTTGCCGGGTTTCACATATACTTCTTTGCCAATCAGTTCGGTTACATTCTGCAGAGGGGGGACTTTGTTGCTGTTTCGTTGCACCAGTACTTGGTGGGTAATGATGTCTTCGCCGCAAAACTCTACACTGTCTTTGAATTCCTTCGTGATAGGGAGGTTATAGGCTATCAAATCGCCTTCACCGGTCAGTAATTTATGTACCAGGTCGTGTGTGTTCTTGGCTGTTTCCATCCTCAGCTTCACACCAAGCGAGCGGGCAAACTGTTCGGCCAATTCATATTGGAATCCCATGGGTTCGCCCCGGTAATTGAAATAAGAAGTCGAGCTGTTGAGGGTCAGCACCACCAATTCTCCACTGTCTTTCATTTGCGGCAAATCGTAGTTTGTCACTTCATTGCTTTGCGGTTGTTGGCGGCATGCCATCATGCAGATGCAGGCGAGGAGCAGGAGCCGGACTAGTTTCATTTGCCCAAAATCTTTTCGATATATAGCTTAAGAATTTCAATCGCCTTCTGATTGTTGCCTCCATTGGGGATAATGATGTCGGCATATTGTTTGGTCGGCTCGATGAATTCATCATGCATCGGCTTCAGAACGTTGCGATACTTGTCTATCAGCATTTCCAAAGGATGGCCCCGTTCCACCATATCACGGGTAATGACACGCAACAAGCGTTCGTCGGGTTCTGCGTCTACGAAAATCTTCAAGTCCATCAGGTCGCGCAATTCCTTGTCATATAAACTCATGATACCTTCTACGATAATGACTTCCTTCGGCTCTATATGAATGGTTTCGGGCAGACGTGTACATACTATATAGGAATAGGTGGGCTGTTCGATGGAACGTCCTTGGCGTAATTCGGCTATCTGTTGTTCGAAAAGTGCCCAGTCGAATGCATCGGGATGGTCGAAGTTAGTCTGCTTGCGCCTTTCCAAAGGGAGGGAAGATTGGTCGTTGTAGTAAGAATCTTGTGGAATAACGGCAACGGAACCTTCGGGCAGGCTCTCTATTATTTTCTTGACTACAGTGGTCTTTCCTGAACCGGTTCCTCCGGCTATACCAATAATTATCATAATAATAGGATGTATTTTAAAACAAAACTGTTACTTTTGCATCAGGCTACTTGTATTGGCCGATGTTAATTACAAAAGTAGAATAATTAATTAAAATATCAAGTATGGTAAAGCATATAGTTTTGTTTAAATTGAAAGAAACACTTCCGCAGGAAGAAAAACTGAAAGTGATGAATGATTTTAAGGCTGCCATTGAAGCATTGCCTGCAAAGATTGGTTTCATTCGTAAAATATTTGTCGGTCTGAATATCAATTCTGCCGAAGCATGGGATATTTGTTTGGAGAGCGAGTTTGATACATTGGCAGACGTCAATGCGTATGCTGTTCATCCTGACCATGTGGCTGCTGCCGGCATTCTGAAAGATGCAAAAGAAGGACGCGCTTGCGTGGATTACGAATTTTAAGATGTAGCCTATGAAAAAGATAATCAATCCCTGGAAAGGGATGGAAGGATATAATTGCTTTGGCTGTGCGCCCAATAACGAGGCCGGAGTGAAGATGGAATTTTATGAAGATGGCGATGAGGTTATCAGCATTTGGAAACCTCAGCCACAATTCCAGGGATGGATTGACACACTGCATGGCGGCATACAGGCTGTGTTGCTGGACGAGATTTGTGCGTGGGTGATTTTGCGTAAGATGCAGACTACCGGAGTGACCTCGAAGATGGAAACCCGCTATATGAAACCTATCAGTACGAATGATTCGCATATCGTGCTGCGTGCTTCTATCAAGGAAGTGAAGCGCAATATCATTCTGGTGGACGCGGCTATCTATAATAATAAGGAGGAATTGTGTACCAAAGCGCTTTGTACTTACTTTACTTTCTCGCAAGAGAAGGCAAAAGAAGAGATGCACTTTTTGCATTGTGATGTGGAGAGTGACGAACAGCTTCCTTTAATTTGAAAGAAAAATCAAAGTTTTTATGATAATTATTTGCTGTATTCATTTTAATACTTTATTTTTGTCGCAAATAAAAAGAAAAACTATGGTTAGAACAGCTACACATCATCATCATTTTCCTAACGAATAACGCGGTGGGCTGTGATGATATTGTAGTATACTGATATAAGGGCTTGCCGATGCGGTAAGCCCTTTTTTATTTGCTTGAATAATAATCAAAAGATAGAAAATATGCTTAGAATTGCAGTACAGTCCAAAGGCCGTTTGTTTGAAGAGACAATGGCATTGCTACAGGAAGCGGATATCAAAATTTCCTCTTCTAAAAGAATTTTATTGGTACAATCATCCAATTTCCCCATCGAGGTGCTTTTTCTTCGTGATGATGATATTCCCCAGTCTGTAGCCGGTGGTGTGGCGGATTTGGGTATCGTAGGCGAGAATGAGTTTGTAGAACGCAAAGAAGATGCAGAAGTCATTAAGCGGCTGGGATTCAGCAAATGCCGTTTGTCTTTGGCCATTCCCAAGGATGTGGATTATCCGGGGTTGTCTTGGTTTGAAGGTCGCAAGATTGCTACTTCTTATCCGGGTATCTTGAAGGAATTTATGCAGAAGAATGGTATCCATGCAGATATTCATGTCATTACCGGTTCGGTGGAGATTGCTCCGGGAATCAGCCTGGCAGATGCTATCTTTGATATTGTGAGTTCGGGGTCTACACTGGTCAGCAACAGCCTGAAGGAAGTAGAAGTGGTGATGAAAAGCGAGGCATTGTTGATTGGAAACAAGCATATGTCCGAGGATAAGAAGGAGATATTGAATGAATTATTGTTCCGCATTGAAGCGGTGAAAGCAGCGGAAGATAAGAAGTATGTATTGATGAATGCGCCTGCCGACCGGCTGAAAGAGATTATAGAAGTATTGCCCGGCATGAAGAGTCCCACGGTGATGCCTTTGGCACAAGAAGGTTGGTGCTCGGTGCATACGGTGCTGGATGAAAAACGTTTTTGGGAGATTATCGGAAAGCTGAAAGCATTGGGTGCGGAAGGAATTTTGGTATTGCCCATAGAGAAGATGATATTATAGTGGGTCCGGAGGAGGTGTTTCCTCTTTTAAAGAAATAAAGAATATGAAGAAAATTATATATCCCGACAAAGCAGAATGGGCGGATATGCTCCGTCGTCCTGCCCTCCATACCGAAACGCTTCGCGATACCGTGAAGGAAGTGCTTGACCGTGTAAAATCGGAAGGAGATAGAGCCGTCATTGAATATGAAGAACGGTTTGACAAAGTGAAACTTGATGCCTTGGCTGTGACCGAAGCGGAGATGGCGGAGGCAGAAAAAGATGTTCCCATTGAACTGAAAGCGGCCATTATGCTTGCACAGAAGAATATTCATGCCTTCCATGCTGCGCAGCGTTTTGAAGGAAAGAAAGTACAGACTGTTCCGGGAGTGACCTGCTGGCAGAAAGCGGTTGCCATCGAGAAAGTCGGTTTGTACATTCCCGGCGGCACGGCTCCGTTGTTCTCTACCGTGCTGATGTTGGCTACTCCTGCACAAATAGCCGGTTGCAAAGAAATAGTTCTTTGCACTCCTCCCGATAAAGCGGGAAAGATTCATCCTGCCATCCTCTATGCGGCAAAGCTGGCGGGAGTCAATAAGATATTCAAGGCAGGCGGAGTACAGGCTATCGGTGCGATGGCATACGGAACGGAGAGTGTGCCGAAGGTTTATAAAATATTCGGTCCCGGCAATCAATATGTGACGGCTGCCAAGCAGCAGGTTTCCCTGTGTGATGTGGCCATCGACATGCCTGCCGGTCCTTCCGAGGTGGAAGTGCTGGCAGACGAAACGGCCAACCCCGTCTTTGTTGCCGCCGACTTGCTTTCGCAGGCAGAACATGGGGTAGACAGTCAGGCGATGCTGGTGACTACTTCCGAAAAGCTGATGGAAGAAGTGGAATATGAAGTGCAGCGGCAATTGGCCTTGCTCTCCCGTTGGGAAATAGCGGAGAAATCTTTGGCCAACAGCAAGCTGATATTGGTGAAAGATATGGATGAGGCAATTGCTTTAACCAATGAATATGCTCCCGAACACCTGATAATCGAAACCCGGGATTATGAGGAGCAAGCCGAGCGTATTGTCAATGCAGGCTCTGTATTTCTGGGTTCCCTGTCGCCGGAGAGTGCAGGCGATTACGCATCGGGAACCAATCATACGCTGCCCACAAACGGTTATGCCAAAGCTTATGGCGGAGTGAGTCTGGATAGCTTTATCCGTAAAATAACTTTTCAGGAAATCACGCGCGAAGGCATAGAGATTATCGGTCCCGCCATCGAAGTAATGGCAGCCAACGAACAACTGAGTGCGCATAAAAATGCCGTCACCGTCAGATTAAAAGCAAAATAAAAAAAGAGACTATATGAAAGACTTAAAAGAATTGACGCGTCCCAATATCCGGGCTTTAAAGCCATATTCATCTGCGCGCGATGAATATAGCGGGGCAGAAGCCTCTGTGTTTTTGGATGCAAACGAGAATCCCTATAATACTCCGAACAACCGTTATCCCGACCCGATGCAGCGAGAGCTGAAGAATCTGATAGCTCCCGTCAAGAAAGTCAAACCGGAGAATATCTTTTTGGGAAACGGCAGCGATGAGGCTATCGACTTGGTTTATCGTGCTTTCTGTCGTCCGGGGGTGGATAATGTAGTGGCTATCGACCCTACTTACGGTATGTATCAGGTGTGTGCCGAGGTGAATGATGTGGAGTATCGTAAGGTATTGCTGGACGAAAACTATCAGTTTACTGCAGACCGGCTGCTGGCGGCGACGGATGATAATACCAAATTGATATTTCTCTGTTCTCCCAATAACCCGACCGGGAATGCGTTAGACCGTGAGGAAATGGAAAAGACTCTGTCTGCTTTTCAGGGATTGGTCGTCATCGATGAGGCTTATTCCGATTTTTCGGATGCACCTTCGTTTCTGCTTGACTTGGAGAAACATCCCAATCTCATCGTTTTTCAGACTTTCTCCAAAGCCTGGGGATGTGCCGCCATCCGGCTGGGCATGGCATTTGCTTCTCCTGAAATTATCGCGATTTTCAGTAAGATAAAGTATCCTTATAATGTGAATCTGCTGACTCAAAAGGAGGCCATTGCCATGATGCATCGCCATTATGAAGTGGAACGTTGGGTGAAGTCATTGCTGGAAGAGCGTGCGCGTCTTATCGATGAGTTTATACAGTTGCCCTGCTGCGAGAAGATTTATCCGACAGATGCCAATTTCTTTTTGGCAAAAGTGACGGATGCGAAGAAAATATATGCTTACTTGGTAAGTAAAGGAATCATTGTACGTAATCGCACCAATGTTTCTTTGTGTCGTGACTGCCTTCGCATCACTATTGGCACTCGTCCCGAAAATGATACGTTGCTGGAGGCGCTGAACGCTTTTGGCATGCAGTCCGGCAAATAAAAAGATTGTAACAGATGAAAAAAGCATTATTCATAGACCGTGATGGTACGCTGGTGGTGGAGCCGCCGGTGGATTATCAGCTCGACTCGTTCGAGAAACTGGAGTTTTGTCCCAAAGTGTTCCGTAATCTGAGCTTCATTCGGAGCAAGCTGGATTATGAGTTTGTCATGGTTACCAATCAAGACGGACTGGGAACGGATTCTTTCCCGGAAGATACTTTCTGGCCGGTGCATAATCTGGTGTTGAAGACATTGGAAGGGGAGGGTATCACATTCGATGATATCCTGATAGACCGCAGCTTTCCCGAAGACAATGCCCCAACCCGCAAACCGCGTACCGGAATGATGGGAAAATATATGACGGGAGACTATGACCTGGCGAACAGTTTTGTCATCGGCGACCGTGCTACAGATGTAGAACTGGCCAAAAATTTGGGCTGCAAGGCTATTTTGCTTCAAGACGATAAAGAGGTACTGAAGGAAAAGAACCTGGAAGCATATTGTGTGTTGGCCACGACCGATTGGGACCGGATAGCTGAGTTTCTGTTTGCCGGAGAACGTATTGCCGAGGTGCGCCGCACGACGAAAGAGACGGATATCTTTGTCCGCCTCAATTTGGACGGCAGTGGTCGGTGCGATATTTCCACCGGGCTTGGTTTCTTTGACCACATGCTGGAGCAGATTGGCAAGCACGGCGGCATTGACCTTACCGTTTGCGTGAAAGGTGACTTGGAGGTGGATGAACATCATACCATCGAAGATACGGCCATTGCATTGGGTGAATGCATTTATCAGGCCTTGGGCAGTAAGAGGGGAATAGAGCGTTACGGTTATTGTCTGCCGATGGACGATTGTCTTTGTCAGGTAGCTCTGGATTTTGGCGGCCGTGCCTGGTTGGTGTGGGATGCGGAGTTTCATCGCGAAAAGATAGGAGAGATGCCTACCGAAATGTTTCTTCATTTCTTTAAATCACTGAGTGATGCAGCACGTATGAATCTCAATATCAAGGCAGAAGGAAATAATGAACATCATAAGATAGAAGGAATCTTCAAGGCCTTGGCGCGTGCCATCAAGATGGCGGTGAGAAGAGATATTTATCATTTTGAGGTGCCGTCCAGCAAAGGGTGTATTTAGCGATGGTGAGTATGCCGGCAATGTCGATAATATGCAGGTGTCCACACGTATATACGCGCAGGCCTGCGTGAACGTACGTATAGGCCTACGCGTATATATGTGCGGCCCTGCGTGAACGTACGTGTGAGCCTGCACGTATATACGCATAAGCGGAGCCTTGCAAATGACCCGGTAAAAGGATGAAAAAGTTATAATTCTTCGCATTCTTTCAGCCACATTGCGGCACTGGCATCGCTGGGCATACGCCAATCGCCCCGTGGACTGAGAGAGACGGAACCTACTTTCGGACCGTCGGGCAGGCACGAACGCTTGAACTGCTGCTGGAAGAAGCGTCGGCAAAATGTGGTCAGCCATTTCTTGATGACTTCTTCATTGTACGTATCGCGGAAGGCTATGCTTGCCAGATAGAATATCTTGCCGGGGCGGAATCCGAAGCGAAGGAACTGATAGAGGAAGAAGTCATGCAGTTCATACGGTCCTACCAAATCTTCTGTCTTTTGTTTGATATTACCTTGCTCGTCTGCCGGAATCAGCTCGGGGCTGATGGGTGTATCTACAATATCCAGCAGGGTGATGCGTGATTCATTGTCCACACCGTTCAAGGCAATCCAATTTACTAAATATTTTACCAATGTCTTGGGAATGCTGGCATTGACACCATACATGGACATGTGGTCGCCATTGTAAGTAGCCCATCCCAATGCAAGTTCGGAAAGGTCGCCTGTACCGATGACCAGACCGCCCAGCCGGTTTGCCACATCCATCAGAATCTGCGTGCGTTCGCGTGCCTGACTGTTTTCATAAGTCACATCGTGAACGGTCATGTCGTGGTCGATATCTTTAAAATGCCGGATGCAGGCCTCCTTAATGCTTATTTCTTTGATAGTGACTCCCAATGAAGCCATTAGGTGGAGTGCATTATTATAGGTGCGATCGGTTGTACCGAAACCGGGCATCGTGATACCGATGATATTTTTGCGCGGAAGTTCCAGTTTATCAAATGTCTTGACGCATACCAGTAAGGCCAGAGTGGAATCCAGTCCTCCCGAAATGCCGACTACCACGGTCTTGCAATTGGTATGTACAAGTCGTTTGGCCAAACCTGCTATTTGGATGGCGAATATTTCTTCGCATCGTTGGTCTAATTCATTTCCTTGAGGCACAAAGGGGTGCGGCTCGATGGGGCGGGTTAGTGTTAAATCGCGTGTATTGACAAATTCGGTGTTGATATGGATGGCAGGACGACCGGGACAATTGCCGATATTGGCTGCAAAAGTAGTGTTGGTCAAGCGTTCGCCACGGATGCGCTCTACGTCTATTTCGCTGATTACCAGTTGCTCTTTGAAAGAAAAGCGTTCAGATTCGGCCAATAGGCTGCCGTTTTCGTAGATAAGTCCGTTGCCGGCGAAAACCACATCAGTGGTAGATTCTCCAAACCCGCTGGAACTGAACACATATCCTGCCAGACAGCGTGCGGATTGTTGGCTGATAAGTGAACGTACATAAGCATGTTTTCCTATTCCTTCATTGTCGGCCGACATATTGAATATGATTTCCGCTCCTTGCAGTGCCAATGAAGAGCTGGGCGGAATAGGCGCCCACATGTCTTCGCAGATTTCAATGCCGAAGCAAGTATCGGGCGTATCGAAAAGCAAGTTGGCGCTGACCGGCACGTTTTGTCCGCAAAGGCGTATATTGGTATCGGGATGATTCAAAGCGGAAGTAAACCAGCGCTGTTCATAGAATTCTTTATAATTGGGTAAATAAGTTTTGGGCACAATACCCAGAATCTTTCCTTTTTGGCAAACTACGGCACAATTAAGTAAAGTGGAGTTCATGACGACCGGCATGCCTATGATAGAGATAATATCCATTTGCCGGGTATTATTCATAATCTGCATTAAAGCTATCTCTGCTTCTTCCAATAACAATGTTTGGCCAAACAGGTCGGCACAAGTATATCCGGTGATGCTAAGTTCGGGGAAAATAATGATTTGAACACCTTTCCCGTCAGCAATGGCAATTTGAGTTTCAATTTGTTGTGCGTTAAACTTGCAGTCGGCTACTTTCACTGCCGGAACAGCCGCCGCTACTCTTACAAAACCATATTTCATAATTATACCTTATTATATATAGGTGCAAAAATAATCATTCCTGATTGATTTATTGCATGAAAGAAAAAAAATAAAAAAAAGTAAGGAAATTATTTGTTAGTTACTAGAAAGTACATATCTTTGCACGTGAAATAAAGTTGTAACAATTACAAATATGAAAGAGAGTTCTTATGAAGACTTATGATTATTTACTCAGTTATAATATAAAGCCATCTGTGCAGAGAATAGCTATTATGGACTATTTGTTGGCTCATAAAACTCATCCGTGTATCGATGAGATTTATATGGCTTTGTGTGACGATATTCCTACATTGTCGAAAACTACGGTTTATAATACATTGAAGCTTTTTGTGGAACATGGTGCAGCTTTAATGCTTACGATTGATGAAAAAAATGCATGTTTCGATTCGGAAACCTCTTTGCATGCTCACTTTTTATGTAAGAAATGTGGCAAAATATATGATTTGCCTTTCAGTGGCGAAACGAAACAGGTGGAACGTATTGACATGAATGGTTTCTTTATTGAAGAAATACATCAATATTACAAAGGGGTATGTCCGGCTTGTGCTGCAAAAGAGCAGGGAAAAGAAGTAGGCTGATAATATGGTGATCAACTAATAAATAAAATATTGACTAACTAATAAAAAAGGAAATTATGAAAAAGTTTATTTGTACAGTTTGTGGTTATATTCATGAAGGTGATGCAGCTCCTGAAAAGTGTCCGTTGTGTAAAGCACCCGCTTCTAAGTTCAACGAAATGGTAGAAACAGAAGGTGGTTTGGAATTTGCTGACCAACACGTGATTGGTGTTGCTAAAGGTTGTGACGAAGAAATGATTAAAGATTTGAACAACCACTTTATGGGTGAATGTACAGAAGTTGGTATGTATCTGGCTATGAGCCGTCAGGCTGACCGTGAAGGTTATCCTGAAATTGCTGAAGCTTTCAAACGCTATGCTTGGGAAGAAGCTGAACACGCTTCTAAATTTGCTGAATTGCTGGGCGACTGCGTATGGGATACTAAGACTAACTTGGAAAAGAGAATGAATGCAGAATCAGGTGCTTGCGCTGACAAGAAGCGTATTGCTACTCGTGCAAAAGCTCTGAACTTGGATGCTATCCACGATACAGTTCACGAAATGGCTAAAGACGAAGCTCGTCATGGTAAGGGCTTCGAAGGCTTGTACAATAGATATTTCAAGAAATAATAAGTTTATTATAAATAAAAAGGCCGTGCAGATTTGTTTTGCACGGTCTTTTTTATTGTTTTTCTTCGTCGGTTATTCGTATTGTGCCAACAGTTCGCTTAGCTCTTTGGCTTGTAGCACACCGCTTTGTCTCCACAACTGCTTGCCATCTTTGAAAATCATGAGTGTGGGAACAGATTGTATTTGGTAGTAAGCAGCCAGTTCTTGGTGTTTGTCCACATCCACTTTGACTACTCTTACTTTTTCACCTTTCATCGCTTTTACATCTTCCAGGATGGGTTTCATCATTTTGCACGGACCGCACCATTCGGCATAAAAATCTACCAGTACAGGGATATTTGAGGTAATTAAATCATCGAATTTTTCCATATTAATCTCCTTTCGTTATTAATTTCTTTTATATAATAAACGCCTGTAGAAAGCTTTTTGTTGAATGACAGGCTAAAAAAATAAGAATCCGAAACAGCCTGACCATTTCGGATTCTTATTTTTTTTGATTGGGATATTCCCGATTTATTTCTTTGTTGTAGACGAAGTATAACGTGCGTTCAATCCGTCAATGATTTCCTGAGTAATGTTGTATGCAGGATTTGCATATAGCAAGTTGTCAAAGCCGGTATTGCTGATAATCAAATCGTAACCTTTGTTTTGGTTATATATTTTCAGGAATGAGTTGATAGAGTCACGCAATTGTAAGCTGTTCTTTTGGTTCTCATCTGCAAGTTCTGCACTCAATTTCTGTTGCAAAGCCTGCAAATCCTGCTGCTGTTTCATTAAACGCATCTGTTCCTGTTCTGCACGTTCACGACTTGCAAAACCTCCGTTTTGAAGTTTACGTTCAAATTCTCTGGCTTCGGCTTCCAGTTTTTTACCTTTTTCATTCAAGGTAGTACGGATGTTTTCTTCCTTGCTTATCATGGCTTCATTCAAGTCGTTCCAAAAATTATATTTGGTGAGCAGTGAATCGATTTCTACGTAAGCAATCTTCATGTTGGAAGAACCGGCAACACCCGCAACGGGAGCAACATTAGAAGTAGTAGAAGCATTGTTGTTTTTGTCGGTACATTGTGCAAATACCAGCACGGTGGCCAACGCTAAAAATCCATTCAGGATGAAATTTGTTCTTTTCATAATCTTTTTTTACGTATGTTTTTATTAGTTATTTTTCTTCTTTGCCTTGTTTCTCTACTTCGGGAATCGCTCTTTTATTTATTTTCTGTGCTTCACGGTCTTGTGACTGTACACATCCGATTCCTTTCTTCCGAAGTGCTTTATTACCACTGACATGTGTATTGGGGAACTTTCCTTTTATGAAGATTCCTATACATAATAATGCTATACATATAGCAACTATTAACACTGTTATAAAGAGAGTATCAAGCATTTCTATTATTTTTGTGGTGCAAAGTTAGTGTAAGGTGAGCGAAATGCCAAATTTATTTGAGCATTTCCGAACAGAACTCTACATTTGCAGAGCAAATATAGACTTTTGAAGTGACTTAGCTTTCTCTTTTTCCATTAAAAAAGAGGAAGGAGTCGGTTAAATATATTGATTTAACTAATTTTTGCAAAACTACAATTAGATTTTGCACTAATACCAATTATAGATATGGATAAAAAGGATTTGAAACCGGCCTCTGTTTTTCATTATTTTGAAGAAATATGCCAGGTACCCCGTCCCTCTAAAAGGGAAGAGAAAATAATTGCTTATTTAAAAGCATTTGGTGAGAAACACGGTTTGGAAACCAAGACGGATGAAGCCGGAAATGTGTTGATTAAGAAGCCGGCAACTCCGGGTAGAGAGAATCTGAAGACGGTGATTCTGCAATCACATATAGATATGGTTTGTGAAAAGAACAGCGATGTGGAGCACGACTTCCTGACCGATCCGATTGAAACTGTGATTGACGGAGAATGGTTGAAGGCAAAAGGTACGACTTTAGGTGCTGACAATGGAATAGGGGTAGCTACCGAGTTGGCTATATTGGCATCTGACGATATTGAGCACGGACCGTTGGAATGTCTTTTTACTGTAGATGAAGAAACCGGATTGACGGGTGCATTTGCGTTGAAAGAAGGATTTATGAGTGGAGATATTCTCATTAATCTTGACTCGGAAGACGAAGGTGAATTGTTTATCGGTTGTGCCGGAGGAGCTAACACGACGGCTGAATTTGCTTATCAGCCGGTTCCTGCACCACAAGATTATTTTTATTTTAGTGTAGCAGTAAAGGGCTTGACCGGTGGCCATTCCGGTGATGATATAAATAAGGGAAGAGCCAATGCCAATAAATTATTGGTTCGCTTCCTGACTCAGCTGGCTGCTAAATATCCGATGTATTTGTGTGAAATAGACGGAGGAAATCTTCACAATGCCATTCCGCGTGAAGCACGGGCACTTTGTGCGGTTCCGATGAAGGATAAAGAGTCGGTGCGTGTGGATTTAAATATTTATACGGCTGAGATAGAGAATGAATTTGCAGTGACCGAACCTAATCTGAAAACCGAGCTGTCTTCCGAAGCTCCCTGTAAGGAGGCTATTGATATGGTAACCGCCGGTCGTCTGCTGAAAGCGGTTTATGCTGTTCATAACGGCGTGTATGCGATGAGCCAGGATATTCCGGGACTGGTGGAGACATCTTCTAATCTGGCTTCTGTCAAGCAGGCAGACAGAAAGATAAAGATTGTGACAAGCCAGCGAAGTGCTATTTTGTCCTCTCGCAAGGATATGTCCGAAATGATTCGTTCTGCTTTTATGCTGGGTGGTGCTGAAGTGACTACAGGTGAGGGATATCCGGGCTGGAAACCTAATCCGTCTTCACCTATTCTGAAAGTTGCTGTAGACAGCTATAAGAAATTGTTTGGTGTGGAGCCGAAAGTAAAAGCTATTCATGCCGGACTGGAATGCGGTTTGTTCCTGGAGAAATATCCTTCGTTGGATATGGTTTCTTTCGGACCGACTTTGCGTGGAGTTCATTCACCGGATGAACGTATGCTGATACCGACGGTAGACAAATTCTGGCGTCATTTGCTGGATGTGTTGGTACATGTACCCGAAAAATAATTCTAATAAATAAGACATGAGGAAAATCATCCTATTTCTATGCGTATGCTGTTTGGTCGGGGTTGCTTATGCTCAAGAACCTTTCAGAGTCATGTTTTACAATGTGGAAAACTTGTTCGATTGTCAGCATGACACATTAAAAAACGATTATGAGTTTTTACCTGATGCTCCCAAAGGATGGACTCGGGCAAGATACAATGATAAACTGGCAAAGATAGCCAAAGTGATTGTAGCGACAGGTGTGAAGGATGTGCCGGATTTGGTTGGTCTGTGCGAGGTGGAAAATGACCATTGCATGAAAGACCTTACTGAATATTCGCCTTTGCGTGAAGCCGGTTATCGGTATGTCATGACCGACTCTCCCGATCAGCGTGGCATTGATGTGGCATTGCTTTATCAGCGTGGAAGCTTTAAATTGCTTGGCAAAAACTCCATTCGTATTCCGAACGAAGAGATTGACAGGACGCCTACCCGTGACATTCTTCATGTGACAGGGCAGGTGTTGTCGGGCGATACATTGGATGTATTTGTCTGTCATATGCCCTCACGTTCCGGGGGTGAGGAAAAGAGTGAACCTTATCGTTTGTTCACCGCACAGATACTGCATGCTTCGGTTGATTCCCTGATGAACGTCCGCCGGCATCCCAATATTTTGATTATGGGTGATTTCAATGATTATCCTACCAATAATTCGATAGCTAAAGTACTGGGTGCCGTTGCTCCGAAAGGAGAAGTGCAGGCTACGAAGTTATACAATCTGATGGATGGACGTAAAGACGGAACTTACCGTTACCGTGGTGAGTGGGGAATACTTGACCAATTGATTGTGTCCGGTTTCCTGTTGCAGGGACATGCCGGTATTCGGACTTCTTATGACAAAGCACAGATCGTGAGATTCCCATTCTTATTGGAAGAAGACGAAAAATACGGCGGTGACATTCCTTTCCGTACTTATTGGGGGAGGAAATATCATGGTGGTTTTAGCGATCACTTACCGGTATGTGTAGATTTTGAAATAGGAAAAAAATAAAGGTTATGCAACCTTTCCCTTTTAGTAGGGAAGGTTGCATAATTTGCTAATGGTATCCAAACCATTTTTATAAGAGGTGTGTTCCCAGTAGTGTCCGGCATTGTATTGGTCAAAACTATTGAGCGTTATCTTGTCATCTTCTATTTTTCCCATTATATTTTTGTCCAATATCTCAGCAAATATATAGTTTCCTTTATCCGGTACCAAGAGGGTATATAGTTTGGGTTGTATTCCCAAAGGCTTGTCAAAATCACTTAGGCGGATAATGCGATAGCGTTTGACTCCGTCTTTTTCGGCTATCAAAAGCAGGAATTTGTCTTTTGATGCCGGGCTGCAAAAGAACAATTCATTGACATTATCGACAAAGACGATAGGAGAATTAAGTTGTGAAAAGCCTTTCTTTAAGTTGGAAATGCCGATTTCTCCTGTTTTAAAGACACTGACCAATAGCTCTTCATCTCCTTCTGTATCATACGAACAGATTACTTTTCCACTATCTTCTCCCCATATTCCGATTTTGGGACTGGTGGAACCGGCTATTTTGCCATTATTGAAGAATGATATGAATTGGAAATTACTGTTATAGCCCAGTTCCGTTTTCTTTTGTAGAGGGTTGGGACGTAAGACTGATGTTTGAATATTGAAAGTAGCCTTTTTCTTCTTTGGAGTGGGGACTGCAATGACTGGGCCGGGCGCATTTATACTCTCTTCTTGCGGATTGTCAAAAAGAGAAAGTGAAATGCTCTCATGGGAATTGTTCTCAGTGATATCCGGAGTAGCTGTTACCGGAGCAGACTCGTCAAAGATATATTCGTTTCTTTCGGCAGAGAACAGGGTTGGAAATTCCGGTTTCCGAGCTACAGAGTCTAATTTCAGATTACGTCGTGCTGCTATGAATTCATGGATATTTTGTTCCGGTTTGCAGATGCACGAACTTCCCGAACGGGTATAAATCTTACCGCTGACTTTTACTACCTCGTTGATGGGTGCTACACGGAAAGCCAGCACAATGCGTTCTTTGCCGTATTCTTGAAAGTTGCAACGTATGTATTCCTGATAGCGGTTATAATCTTCTTTCCCTTCACCCAATAAGCAGATAATATTATGGTTTACTGTGCGCAGATAGATATCGCAGTCGTTGTGTACCAGCTTCAGGTCTTCTTGGATTCCTGTAAGATATCCTTTATCGTTTACACCGATATAAAGAGTACCTCCATCGGTATTCATAAATGAAGCGATAACACGAGCCAACACCATACTTTGATCTTCGCGGGCATCTTTTTTGGCGTGACCAAATGCCGATGATTTAAATTCGCGCTCTACTCCTTCGTGTCCGAAATAAACAGGGATGGAAGGAGCTTCTTCTTTTTTCTGTTCCTTGATACCAAGTAGGGAATTGATGTTTTTGTAGATGATATGTTGCAGTTCGGTATCTTCTTTGGAAAGGAGTGTACTCATGCAAAAATAGCGGGCCAGTTCGGCAATAGTCAGGTCTTCACTTTGCATAAGCTGTTTCAGACGGTCGGTGTTATTATCTGCCATTAAAGAGAGAATATGGACAATTTTTTGACAGAATTCAAACGTAATTCCATATTGTTTGATGCCTAATTGTTCCATACGTGCCAATAGAATATTGAATCGCTGAATATTGTCATGCGAAAAACGTTCGCCGGATGGCAGGATAGCTATTTGGTTAATATTATAAATGTATTCGGCACACAGTCCATAATAAGTGGCTTTTTCTTTTTCACCGGAGAAGAGACACAACAGTTGCAGAAAGTTATAAGCATTAAATTGCTCATTGGGCTCATTTAACTCTTTGGATAGTTGGTCGAGACAGAAAATCAACTCTTTGGCAACTTCTTCGTTAATCGGCCATGTCTTATTTTCTGCTTTTCCTGACTTCTTTGTTTTTTCTTCCGTTTCTTGCTCCTCTTCCATTATGTAGGTTTCCGCTACATCCGAGCTGAGAACAGATTGTATATCTATCTTTTGCAGAGCATTAACAAAAGGGTTATTCTTTAGTTTCAGTGTCTGTTCTTTAATTTGCCGTTCAAGGGTGTTGTTCTGATATTCTCTCAGATGGGTGAAAAACTCCTGTAGGTGAGTGTGTACTTCTTGGTAGAATGCTTCCGCAGAGATATCAGCTTTTACTTTTCCTATATTGATATTATTGTTTAGAAAAGTGTTGTTATCCGGAAATTCTACCTGGTATATATCTCCTACCCGGGGTTTAATCCATCTATTGATAGGGGTGGTAGAAGTAGCTCCTGTAATAAGAAGCCATTTGATTTTATTCCCTTCACAATCGGCAATCATAGCCGGTATTTTTTTTCTTTTTACATTTTCCGCATATACAAATTCATTGTAGCGCGATGCCAGTGAAACCCTGACTCCTTCATTACTGCTGCTTAATACTTTTACTTTATAAGTATCATTACTTGAGAAGTAGTTTTCAAAGTTCTCAATACAAAAGTAACAGGCATTGATTTGTGTTAATGGAAGAATAGCCTTCACTCCTCGGTATTGTTCATCCAGTATGACTCCTTCCAGATATTGCCTGGTGCGGTCCGGTCCGATAATTCCAATGGTAATTTCTTCATTTGCAGAAGGATATTTTGTATTGCTATCTTTGGTTTCTGTGAAAGAAGTTTCCAAGATAGAACTATTTTGAAGAGACTCCGGTTGGTTACACTCATATAAAGGATAGTCTTCCGTCAGTTGATGCCAGTAAAGTTGCAGTTCGGCAATGCTTTTACAATTATTGAATAGGTAAGTAGGTTTACTGAATAAGGCAATAAAAACTCTGTTTTCCATCAACGCAGCTCTTTCTTTTCTGCCTTTCCATGTATGTGCGCTATGTGGAAACAGGGTACTGAGTGTAAATCCGTCTTTGTCGAGCGTCAGTGTATTATGTCCATTGCTATATTGTTTCCATTTGTTATCTTGCGGTTCGGCAGGCATATTAAGCTCGTCAATGCGTATATTTACCATTTGAGCTATAAATCGGTTCAACTCGAAGTTTAACAGGTGTTCCCAGTCAAGTCTTTTTTCCAAAGAGCTTTCACCGGTGAGCATCGTGTATGCTTTGTTTTTCAGCTGAGAACTAAAGGGAGTGTCCAGCCTTGACAGGTATCTGTATATGCGTGCTGATAGGATTCTGGTATTATCGGTTTCTTCGAAAGGTACTTTATTGCTGAGCAATGATAAAACAATGAGATGGATTGCTTCCTCTATCTTTGTTTGTAATACACATTGTGCATTCGTATACCAAAGTTCCGAAATAATAATTTCATATTGTTCTATTTCCAGTTTCAATATGTTTTGCAGGGTAGCATTGTGATTGTCGCTTATCACCCCATTCTTTTTTAGCAGATAGATTGTTTCGGCAATTATGGGTAATTGCTTTCTCAATAAGGATTTGTCATAGGCCAGAAAATAGAGAAACATTTCTATTTTATGAGAGGCGTATAGCAGATAATCACTTGCTTGCAATTTATAAAGCATTGTACGGATAAAAGAGTCTGCCTGCTTGTCTTTAATGAGGTTCAGCGCATTGCGTCTGGCACGTAAACTTTCTATATATTGCTCCATCTCCTCTCGTTTGGCAGCTAACTGTTCAGGGTAGACTGTTTGCAGATAGCGTGATCCTTCGCTTATCCAAGTGTATAGCCGGTAGGCTGTTTGATGATATTGAGGATCCTCTTCTTCGTCTTGAAGGAGATTGTGGCTATATAAAGCATAATATCGGGCTGCTTGTTCAATCCATTTTAAATCATGCTCTTCATGTAACTTTCTGAGAGTTTCCAAAACAATTGCTGCGTCTGTATACGGGCAATGATACTCTTTGGAGAAAATGTCTTCTTTGATAAAAGAAACCACTTTTTCTATATTTAATGGAGTGTTGTTTTCAGCCATAGATATTATTTTTAAGGTTTGATAAATTTGCTTCTTTATTCGTGGTGATAAGGTCCGTTGTTCAAGATTGTCATGGCCCGATAGAGTTGTTCCACAAAAATGAGCCGTATCATTTGGTGAGAGAAGGTCATCTTGGACAGTGATATCTTTTCTTTTGCTATATCATATATTTTCGGAGCGAACCCATAAGGACCGCCAATGATAAAGACCAGTCTTTTATTTACCGTATGCATTTTTCTTGCCATCCAGTCGGCAAACTCGACAGAACGAAATTCTTTTCCATGCTCGTCCAGGAGTACCACTACATCCCCCGGCTGTAATGCTTTCGATATGAGTTCGCCTTCTTTTTCTTTTTGCTGTTCCATGCTCAGGCTCTTCGTGTTCTTCAGTTCGGGGATAACCTCCATATCAAAGGAAATAAAATGTTTGGTACGTTCCACATAATCATTGATGGCAGTGATATAGTGTTTCTCGACTGTGCGTCCTACGACTAATAATGTAAATTTCATGCGTTTATCTTCTGATTTGTCATGCAAAAATAAGGAAAATATTTACTATATCTATCAATTGATAAAAAAGAATGATTGACATTTTTTGATGAAGGTAGCTTTGCTGAGCAATGAAAAAACACTTTCCTAAATAATGGTGACATCTTTGGGAAAGTGTTTGGAGACTTTTGTGAGTGGAGTTATGATTCCTTATCTGTTTTCTTTGCGTACTTCTCTTAGGATTTGTTCCAGTTCGAAGACCTTTTCGGGGTGCTGCGTTGCCAGATTTTCTTTTTCCCCTGCTTGTTCCATATTATATAGCTGTGGCGTTTCCAGATAACCGGTTTCTATTTTGGGCCCCCAATACATGAATGGCACTCCGCTGCTGGGCTCGATATATTTCCAGTTTTTGGTCCGAACGGACAGTGCATGGTTGGAGGCTTGCTCTATTACCCACGGGCGGTCTGTCTTGTCCTTTCCGAGCAACGTGTTCATTCGGTTTTGGCTGTCGGGAACACTTCCTTTGGGAAGGCATGCCCCGACCAGCGAAGCTAAAGAGGCCGCCCAATCTATTTGTGAAATAAGTGCGTCCGAAACTTCCGGTTGCCTGATGATCTTGGGCCAACGAACGATGACGGGTACGCGTGTTCCGCCTTCGAAGGCACTGTATTTTCCGCCTCGAAGGTTGCCGCTTGGCTTATGTCCGTTCAGCAACTTTTCTGCCTGGTCGTCATAACCGTCGTCCACTACCGGTCCGTTGTCGCTCGACAGGATAATCAGTGTGTTCTCTGCCAATCCGGTCCGTTCGAGTGCCTCCAGCAGTTGGCCGACGGTCCAGTCGAATTGCGTGATGGCGTCTCCGCGCAGTCCCATCGGGTTCTTTCCTCGGAAACGGTCGTGTGGGAAGCGGGGGACATGCACATCGTTGGTGGCAAAGTACATGAAAAAAGGCTCATCCTTGTGCTGCTCAATGAAGCTGACGGCATGGGCGGTGATGGAGTCGGCTATGTTTTCGTCTTTCCACAAGGCTTTGCCTCCTCCTTTCATAAAACCGATGCGGCTGATGCCGTTCACAATGGACATGTTGTGTCCGTTGCTCGGTTTCAGGTTGTATAGCAATTCCGGGTTATCCTTTCCGGTGGGTTCACCGGGGAAGTTGTGCGTATAGCTGACTTCTATCGGGGCGGAAGGGTCATAGTTGGCAACCTGCCCGTTTTCGATGAAAACACAGGGCACACGGTCGGCGGTGGCAGCCATGATATAAGAATAATCGAATCCTAAATCGCCGAGAGCCGTAGGCAGGGGAGCATTCCAGTCTTGTTGTGCGGTTTTGTCACCCAGTCCCAGATGCCATTTGCCGAAAGCACCGGTGGCATAGCCTGAACTTTTGAATATATCTGCCATCGTGTATTGTTCGGGACGGATAATCATTCCCGCGTTTCCGGCTGCTATGTCCGTTCCCGGTTTGCGCCAGGCATATTCACCCGTGAGCAGGGAGTAACGAGACGGCGTGCTGGTTGCGGCAGTGGCATGTGCATTCGTAAACCGGATTCCTTCGGAGGCAAGGCGGTTTACGTGGGGAGTTTCTATGTTTTTGGCTCCATAACATTCCAAGTCGCCATATCCCAAGTCGTCTGCATAAATCAGGATGACATTGGGCTTGGACGTATTTTGCTTTGTCCCTCCGGCGTGGGCGGCCAAGCCGGAGAAGCATGCCAAAGGCAGTATGCAGTGAAAAGCTGTATTCATGGTCGTAAATTTATAGTCCTACTCTGTTGGGGTCGGGGGTGGAAGACTCTTCCATCAACTGTCTGAACTTGGCAACAATGTCGGGATGTTGTGCTGCCACGTCGTGCTCTTCGCGCAGGTCTGCATCCAAATCATAGAGTTGCATTTCGGTGTTTCCTTGCCTGATGTTGGTTATGATTCCTTTCCATTTACCCATTCGGATGGCTTTATTGCCGATTTTCGGGTCGGGATATTCCCAGTAAAGATACTCATGTTCCTTTTGTCCGGCTTTGTTGCCGAGCAGGGTAGGCAGGAAACTGATGCCGTCGGTGGGCGGACAAGTGACGGATATTATTTCGGCAAGTGTCGGCATGACGTCTTGAAAACAACAGATATGGTCGGTTTCCGAACCGGGCTTGATTTTGTCTTTCCACACCATGACGGCCGGGACGCGGATGCCGCCTTCGTGCAGGAAGCATTTGCCCCAACCATATTCGGACTTGAACCAGCCGCCGCTGTTGAACCACGGCGAGTCGCTGCCGCCATTAAAGGTGGGGCCGTTGTCGGAAGTAAAAATAATCAAGGTGTTGTCATACAGGTTTTCTGCTTTTAACTTTTGGATTAGTTTGCCCACTTGCTCGTCGAAGTAGCTAATCATGGCCGCATAAGTGGCATGGGGATAGCGGCATATCCCGTATCCGGCTTTTCCCGTATAAGGTTCTTCGTCGCCAAACTTCTTGACATAATGTTGAACCCATCTTTCGGGTGCCTGAAGTGAGACGTGAGGCAGGGGAGTGGTCCACATCAGGAAGAAAGGCTTTTGCTTGTTCTCATCCACGAAGGACATTAACTCGTCGAATATTAAGTCGTTGGCATATTCTTCCTGCTCGAATCTTTTATAGTTTTGGGGGTCGTAGGGGTCTTCATCTTTTCCCAGTCGGGCAAGGTGAGGGTTAATGACTTTGTTTTTCAGATATACACGCTCTTCGTTTTTGTAAAGGAAAGCGGGGTAATAAGTGTGTGCCTGGCGCTGGCAGTTGTAGCCATAGAATTGATTGAATCCCTGTTTGTTGGGAGTACCTTCCGAGTCGGGAAATCCCAGTCCCCACTTGCCGAAGCATCCGGTGGTGTAGCCGGCGTTCTGCATCATCCGCCCGATGGTCATGGTGTTTGCCTTGAGCGGATATTGTCCTTCCAGTTCTTTGTGGACAAACATGGAATCGTGGTCATTGGTGGCACCGCGATAGGCCATTTCGTTGTTGTAGCGTATCTGTGCGTGTCCCGAATGCATGCCGGTCATCAAGACACACCGCGCCGGGGCAGATACCGGCGAACCGGTGTAGTGCTGGGTGAAGCGCATTCCTTCCTGCCGGAGTTGGTCGATATGGGGGGTCTCTATTTTTTCTTGTCCATAGCAGCCTATGTCACCGAATCCCAAGTCGTCCATCAAGATGTAAACTATGTTGGGGCGGCTGCTTGCCGTTTGTCCCAAAGCGGGCATCGTGCTTAGTGCGGTAATGCCTAATATGAAGTTGGCCTTTTTCATGATATAGTAAGCTTTTATTCCCATTTATAATTGTTGTCTGTCTCTTCGGTCAGTGCCGGTCCGAAGCCGTAACCTCTGTTTTCAAACCACTTTTTTTTATGGAGGATACGTTGGTAAAAGGCATCAAAATCCATTAACGGCCCATTGTGCCACATTTGTTCCGCCAGTGCCAAGATGCGTGGAAACAGCCGGCGGTCTATCATGTATTCTTTCACGCCGTCATCGGTCCAAAGCGCACATCCCATTCCCCGGATGAGCGGATTGCTTTCTTGTGTGGCTTTGTAGGAGGGATTGTTCATATAGACATCCTTTAAATCGAAGGTGCGGGCCTGCTCATATCCTTTCCAGGGAGTGAGTGGAAAATTGAGATAGGTGTAGTAGTTGGTACTGCAAATGACGGGATAATGATGGCGGAGGGCATTGCGGAGTGCCAAATCTTTGTGTCCGCGATAGTTCCACCATTGTATCACGATGTTGTCGGGCAACGGATAGCCGTCATTATAAACCACATCTCCCCAAAAGATAGCTTTTTTTCCTTTGCTTTTCAAGTGTTCCGCCATTTGTGCCGAAAACCACAGTTGCAGGTCATGGCTGTTTTTCAGACCCAAGTCGGTGATTCTTTTTTGACAGTCCGGGCATTTGTTCCAATTGTCTTTGGGAGCTTCATCTCCTCCCAGATGGATGTAAGACGAGGGGAACAAGGTGCATATTTCGTCTAATACGTTTTTGAGGAATTGCAATGTATTTTCTTTCCCTGCACAAAAAATGTTTGGAGTAAAGCCGAGTTTGGGAATTTCGACAGGGCGGTTGAAGCACCCCAATTCCGGGTAGGAGTGGAGTGCGGCTTCGGCATGTCCGGGCATGTCTATTTCGGGGACAATCGTGATATTGCGTGCGGCGGCATAGTCCACAAGGGCTTTGATTTCTTCTTGGCTGTAGAATCCCTGCTGTTCTTCCCCAACGGCGGCGTATGCTCCTTTTTGAGTCAGCAACGGATATTGTTTGATTTCGACACGCCAGCCAAGTCCTTCGGTCAGATGCCAGTGGAAATAATTCATCTTGAGGAGTGAGGCCATGTCGATGTATTTCTTGATGGTGGCTGGTGATTGGTATTGACGGCCGGAGTCGAGCATGAAGCTGCGCCATTTGATGCGCGGCGCATCCACGATGTCGACACATTGGAATAAGATTTCTCCGTCGGGGCCCGTTTGTACCCACTGGCGCAACGTTTGCACGGAGTAAGTAAATCCGGCATTGTCGGCGGCTTCTATTTTTATATTGTCGGGTGTGATGTGCAGGGTGTAGCCTTCGGGCGGGCAAGCGGGATTGCGAACGAAGTACAAGTCGGCTTTTTCTTTTGCATCGCACATTTGAATGTGGGGAACTACCTCGTCAATAAGCAGGGATAGGTAAGTCGCTGTTGAATCTTCTGCATACACTGTCACCCCCTTGTCTTTTATACTGAAACAACCTTTTGTCAGAGTTATCTGTTGAGGGGAAGGGATAATCACCTGTCCCTGGCAGGTCAGTGCACGGCAGAAGAGTAATATCAAAAAGATAATGGATGATTTGTTTATCATAACAGGTTTGTTTAGGTAATATGGATATATAGGTATAAATAGTCTGATTGAGTTGTTGCTTTTGTTGGAGAAGGATGTGTCAAAAGTAAAATTGAAATCTTGACACATCCTTTCTTGGAATTGATATTTACGGTTTATTTACCTACTCCGTCATTCCAGCCCGGGTTCTGCTCGAGTTGAGGATTCAGAACACGTTCCTGACGTGGTATCGGATAGAGGTAATAATATTCCGGCCAAAGCTGGGTGGGTTGCGGATGGAACTCCAAATAACCTTCGTTTCCGCCACCGTCGATGGTCACATTTGTTCCGGCCGGGAAGTCTGCCTTACGCACATATTGTCCCAGTTTCTTCTTCATGGCATAGTGACATTTCTTCCATCTTCTTAAATCGTTGAACCGGAATCCTTCGGAAAATAGTTCAATACGTCTTTCACGGCGTATTTCCCATAGCAGAGGATTGACGGCATAATCGCCACTGTAAGCCGGATTGCCAAGGTCACGTTTCGGATCGAAAGACTCATTGATTTCGGACACTTTCATCGGAGCAACATTAGCACGAGGACGCAACTTGTTGATGGTTTGATCTGCAACTGACTGGGTGAATTCTCCCAGTTCGCACATTGCTTCGGCGTAGTTCAGCATCACTTCTTCCACTCTGAAGATAGGCATATCGGTTTCTTCATTACGTGCGCTTCCCACTTCCAGATAAGTACAGAAATATTTCCAGTTATTGTATCCGAAAGCCGATTTGTACCAAGGCTGATTATTCAAATAGAAATCATAATGAGGAACAGCGCCTAAAATACCTCCGCTGAAACCCTGACGGAACGGCAATGTTTTTTGTCTTTCCTTGCTGCTGCCATATCCTATTCCTAATCTGATGTTCAAACTGTCAATGAAACTTCTGTCTTTCGGATTGTCAGTGAATTTCCATTTGTTGTCCCAAGCTGTTGTTGATTCGGAACGGTCAATGTTATAAGGCGGGGTGACGTGCAACCACAAGCGGTGGTCGCGATTGCTGAACTCTTCATATATATCTTTGTCACTCAAGAACAAAGGACTGTTCCAGCGCGGTTTTCCATCGCTACACAGGTAACTGTCCACTAAGTCACGGGTGGGGTTATAGAAAGAAGTGGCAGTGGTTCCTCCGATACTGACTGCGTGAACCACGTTTTCTGCATTGGAATAAGGTTTATACAAAATAATTCCCGGTACACCACTTAAGTCCAATGAACAGAATAAGTCATCATAATTATCGCATACATTCGGATAGGTGTGGAGCACTTCGGCAGATACGCGTTTGCATTCCTTTAAATAGGTTTCTGCATCATTCAGACCGTGATATTTCCGCCATGTGCCTTCAAACAGACAGAAGCGTGACATGAAAGTTTGTACCACGGCTTTGGTTATGCTGTTTTCTCCGTCACCGTTCACATTGATGTTTTGTTCGGCGTATTGCAAATCTTCCAGGATATGTTTGGCTATGTCATCTCTGGATGCTCGCGGTCCTTGTATCAGGTCAGTTTCACTGTCACTCAATACATGGTCAATCCAAGGTACACCACCATAGTCGCATAACAATGAAAAATAACGGTAGCTGCGGAAGAAATATCCTACACTGCGCCAATGGGCCTTTTCTGCTTCGGTCATTTGTGAACCGTCTATGTGGTCGAGCATTAAATTAACGCGGCGGATGAAACTGTAATATTCCCATGAAGTATTTTCTTTTTTATCAGGAACAGTAACGATACCTCTAATCCAACCGGTTTCACTGGTTTCTCGGGTTTGATTGTAGGAAATGTCATCTGTGGCATTCTCAGAGCCATATCCTAATGCGGGAAATGTTTCATACAGTCCCCATGCGTATGCCTTGAAATTGTCGTAAGAGACAAAAGCTGTTTCTGCTGTAGGATTTCCCAACGGATACCTCTCCATAAAATCATTGTTCAGACAGCCGGAGAGTAGAAACATACATAGTATAAGTGTATAATTTTTCATAATTTATCTGGATTTAGAATGTTACATTAATACCGAAAGAGAATTTTCTCATAAAAGGATATTCCCAAGCGCCTTTGGTTAACATATCTGTTTCAAGTCCTTCGGGAAGGTGATCCCATGTATAGAGGTTTTCTCCTGTAGCAAAAACTTTAATCTGGTCAAAATGTACTTTTGTACACCATGCTTTGGGTAACGTATAAGACAGGGTGATATTCTGTAATTTCAGATAGGATGCATCTGCCAGATACTTGCTTTGTACCCAATGGTTTTTATCCGTGTTTACCCCATTATTGGCGTATACGCGCGGATAGAAAGCATTCGTATTTTCCGGCGACCAGAAATCCAGTGTTTCTTTGAACAAGCTTCCCCAACTTCCTGTGGGCCATGCTATCTGGTCTCTACGCCAGTAGTCGCGTTTGCCCACTCCGCGTAGGAAAACAGTAAGTTCAAAGCCTTTCCAACCTACTCCGGCAGTGATACCGTAATGGTAACGTGGAGTAGAATTGCCAATAATTCGTTGGTCACCCGGATTGTCTGCTGTTCCGGCTCCACTGTATATCTCTGTGGGGTCGTCATCAAAGTTCTTGTATAACACATCACCCGGATATACTTTTCCAACTCCATGAGGGATAGGAATACCTTGTTTCAACGTTCCGTCAGCATTAAAATCATTTTCTGTATAAAAACGGTCGGTTACATATCCCCATATTTCACCCAGTTTCATACCTTTTCGATAGATTTTGTCACCTATCAAGTTGGTTTCATTGTTATATTTGGTAATTTCGCTTTGCGAATCGTAAAGATTGAATCCGATATGGTAACTCCAGTCTTTGATTCTGTCGCGCCAGCTGAGTTCCAGCTCCCAACCATAGGTTCTCAGATTGGCTGCATTTTGTTTGGCAGCACTGGCTCCGACTACCCAAGGTAAATCCATGCCGGGAGCAAGCATGTCTTTTGTGTCGCGTCGATACCAGTCAAAAGTACCATTCAGACGATTATTGAAAAGTCCGAAATCAATGCCGAAGTCCAAAGTGTATACCTTTTCCCAAGAGAAAGAACTGCTGACCATGAGCGGTGCTTTCAGAGTGGTAGTCTTTTTTCCATCCACCAGCCAGTTACTCAGGTAAGGAGCCATGTCCGGGATATATGGATAATTGATGGGGTTGCCATTGCCGTCTAATAAAATCTGATTGCCAATGGAACCATAAGAAGCTCGTAATTTCAAGTTGGAAATAATTCCTTTACTGCCCTTCATGAAGTTTTCTTCCGAGATACGCCAGCCGGCTGAGAAAGATGGGAAGAATCCGAAACGATTGTTTTTAGGGAAACGGGATGTTCCGTCATAGCGTCCGTTAGCTTCGAACATATATCTGTCATTATAATTATAACTGATGCGGTAAAACATTCCTCGGATGGCATATTCCTCAAACTTATCGGTAGTGGAGGCCGTGCCGGTGGCACCTGACAAAGAGGGCAGATTGCTCAGCAACACGTCAGTCTTTTCCGACCATTGGGATTCATAATGGCTTTCTTCCTGATTGAATCCGCCCATTACGCTTATATTGTGTTTCCCTATTGAGAAATCGTAATTAGCAAAGATATTGATGGCATTATAGTTTGTAAAATCCTGAGTCAGTGCATATCTGGTGTTTTCTACACTGTTCAAGATACCGGTGAAATTAAATCCTACGTACTGATATTTGTTTGCATAAAATTTATTGTATTTCGTAGTCCGGTTGTAAGTATACTCACCTGTAATCTTTAGACCTTTAAGAGGGGATATAATGACACGTCCTAATACACGCATATCGGTTTTTTTGATATTGCGCGGTTCACCATACCGTACATAAGTAGCTGAAGTTTCGGCAGGATAGGTGATACCGTCGACTTCATAAGGCGAAATATTTTGATATGATGGCAATGCCATAGCGCTTCCCCACACACCGTTTCTACCACCTTGTTCCACTTTGTACTGATTGGAATTGGCATAACGGACGTCAAGCTGTGTGGTAAGCCATTTGTTTACATCCACACTGATAAAGCTGGAGAAATTGACACGGTTGAATTTGTCCTTGTCTGTGATAAGTATGCCATCTTCACCGGTATAGCCGAGTCCCATACGGTAACTTGTTCTTTCGCTGCCGCCGGAGACAGAAAAACTGTGGTTCTGCATGAAGCCAAAATTGTCCATCATATCATCAAACATATCATTTTCACGCATCAGGAATAAATTTCCCTGTTCATCATAGATATATCCGTTCGGATATTTGGCAGGGTTTGCATTATAGTCCGTGATGTATTTTTCCCATTGGGTGATATTCTTTCCGTCCACGTATGTATCGTTTTCCCATCCCATCTTTTTATATGCCAACACCGATTCTAACGGACTGGCCTTTTGGGGTAGCTCTAGTGCGGTAGAGAAAGAGAAATTGTTATTGTAATTGAATTGAGGTCTGGTGTCTTTTTTTCCTTGTTTAGTGGTAATCAATATGACGCCAAAGGCAGCACGGGCTCCGTAGATAGCGGCAGAGGCTGCATCTTTCAAAATAGAAACAGACTCAATATCTTGAGGATCAATCATATTTATGTCCATTGGAACGTTGTTTACCAAGACGAGTGGAGAACCGCCGTTGATAGAGGTCGTACCGCGGATATTATAGGACATGTCTTCGCCCGGAGTACCTGTTGTTGCTTCAATTTTCAGGCCGGGGACTACCCCTTGTAAGGCAGCGGTTATATTGGATATAGGGCGGTCTCCCAAAGACTCTTTCATATTGACGGCACTCACCGCACCGGTCATATTTACTTTTTTCTGGGTTCCGAAACCGATAACTACTACCTCGTCCATTAATTGGGTATCTTCTTTCAATTGGATATGGAAGGTTGACTTATTTTTAAGGCTGATTTCTATTGGTTGATAACCTATATACGAAACAGATAATTGTCCGTTTTCAGGCACTTCCATAGAGAAATTTCCATTTACATCGGTTATGGTGGCCAATTGGCTGCCGATTACTTGAACGTTAGCTCCAATTAATGCTTCACCTTTGGTATCGGTAATGATTCCTTGAATTTTTTTCTTAGGAGCGGAATTTTCCTGTTTTCCGTTTGTGACAGAAGCGGGTTGGGGAATGATGATAATATGTCCCCCCTCGGTTCTATAAGAGAATCCGGTATTTTTAAGAACTGCATTCAAAACAGTTGCCGTACTTTCGTTTTTGAAATCAACCGTTACTTTTTGATTGACATTCAACTTTGTTTGATTGTATGCGATGCTGAGTTTGGTTTGTTTTTCAATACTTTCAAAAACTTTTAGTAGCGGTTGGTTTTTTACTGATACCGTTACAGGTTGATTTTGTCCGAATGCAATGTTATAAAAACATAAAGCCAACAGCAATACATAAAATTTATGAATTTTTACGGGTGTGTTTAGCCACGATAAGTTTCTAAATTTCATAATTTTGTGAATTAATCATTAATACTAAATTTAAGTGTCTTGAAATGTTTAAATGAAGTGATTTTGATTGATTTCGGGAACCGGATTACTCGCTATTTTCCGGTTCCTTTTTCTTTTTATTTTCCTCCTTTCTTTTTAGGTAAATATTCTAATATGATATTATCATCTTCTATTGTGTATGACAGATTGCCTATGGTTTTTGTGATAATGTTCAGTACATCATTGATACTACTTTGATGCTTGAATTTTATTGTATATAGGTCTGTTGTATTCAATGTCGGTGGAAGTAATATGTGGACATTATAAGTCCGTTCTAATGATTTGACGATTTCTTTTAAGGATTGGGATACAAAATTCAACTCTCCTTTGGTCCATCCTGAATAAATGGAAGCATCAATTTTTCTCTTTTGAAACTCTCCTGTTGTATTGTGATATTCTAGTTGTTCGTTGGGAGAGAGAACAGTGATTGGTTCTTCTGTAGGTTTTTGAATCATGACCGATCCTGATTCCAAAGTCGTTACGGTCTTGTCTTCATTTCCGTAAGCGCATACATTGAATTTTGTGCCAAGTACTTTAATCTTTAGTGAGGACGTCTTTACAATAAAAGGATGTTTTTGGTCTTTCTTCACATGAAAATTCCCTTCTCCCATTAGATATACTGTACGCATTTTGCCGATGAATTTCTTAGGGTAAACTAATAGTGTTCCGGCATTTAAGTAAACATGCGAACCGTCGGGCAATATAATTTCATGTTTTTTGCCTTGAGGTACCAGATATTCTACTTGTTCTATGTTCTTGGTATAGGTATCTGTGTATAGATAAGCAGCTAGCATGGAAAATAATGGAATAAGCAGGACGACAGCCGCCCGTATAATTCTATAGAAACGGTTATGAGTTATCTTGGAAGGAGGTACTAAGGCAGCTTTGCGGCAGAAGTTACGATAAGACTCAGCAGTGCTTTGATCTGCTTTGTAGCTGGATTCATCCCACACTTGTTTTAATGCGGCTTCTTTCTCCGGCTGTCCGTGTGAATCAATAAGCCATTTCCATACTTTTTCTTTTATTTCTCGGCTGGATGCGCCGGAAATGAAATAATGTATTATTTTATATGCATTTGACATATACGTGTTTTTGATAGGTTCTGGTATATAAGATACGTGAGACTAATCAAACACACAGTCGTAACTTAAAAAAATATAATTAAAATCAGTGATAATAATTTTCGGATATCTGCTAACGCTTGAGTCAGATGGTTTTCAACTGTTCGTTTATTGATACATAAAGATGCTGCTATTTCATCATTGCTCATTCCTTGTTCGCGGCTCATTTTATAAATTCTTTGGCGTTGTGGTGGCATTCTTTCCACGGCAATTGTTATCAGCAGCTCTAACTCTTTAGCATCAATATATTTATAAATATCATTATCTTCAATTACATTTGGAGTAGATTCGGTTTGTTTTTGCTGATAATTTTTGAATAGCATGTTTCGTTCGATGTGCCGATATACGGCATTCTTGGCGATGCGGAATAAATAAGCGCTTATATTGTCTATTTTATCAAGGGATGTTCTGTTTTGCCATAAAGTAGTAAAAATATCTTGAGAAATGTCTTCAGCTTCTTCCGGTGATTGCAATAAGTCGCAGATGAAACCTTTCAAACGAGGATAATAAGAATAGAAAAGCACTTCAAAAGATTTGGTGTTTCCTTCGGCTATTGTTCTTATAAGTGCTTTTTCGTTTTCAAGTTTCATATCTTTCTTCGGTTTACTTTGCAAAAATAGGGAAAATCTATACCTTTGCCTATCAATTTACAAAAAAACAATAACACAATGGATGAATTAGTAGTAAAAGATTTGATAGACAGACTGATAGACCTGTCTTTCGCCGAAGATATAGGTGATGGAGACCATACTACCTTGTCATGTATTCCTGCGGATGCTATGGGCAAATCAAAATTATTGATTAAGGAGGAAGGCATATTGGCTGGTATTGATGTAGCTAAGGAGGTATTCCATCGTTTTGATCCTACCATGAAGGTAGAGGTATTCATTCAGGACGGAAGTCACGTGAAACCGGGTGATGTGGCGATGGTGGTTGAAGGTAAAGTTCAGTCCTTGCTTCAGACAGAGCGTTTGATGCTGAACATCATGCAACGTATGAGCGGCATTGCTACTATGACCCATAAATATGTGAAAAAGTTGGAAGGTACCAAAACTCGTGTCCTTGATACCCGTAAGACTACTCCGGGTATGCGTATTATGGAGAAAATGGCTGTAAAGATAGGTGGAGGATGCAATCACCGTATCGGTCTGTTCGACATGATTTTGTTGAAAGACAATCATGTGGACTTTGCAGGGGGCATACACAATGCGGTTACTCGTGCTAAAGAATATTGTAAGGCCAAAGGCAAAAACTTGAAGATAGAACTGGAAGTTCGCAATTTTGATGAACTGAATCAGGCATTGGCAGAAGGGGTAGACCGTATTATGTTTGATAACTTTACTCCTGAAGACACACGTAAGGCAGTAGAGATTGTAGGTGGACGTTGTGAAACGGAGTCTTCCGGCGGCATCACTTATGAGACGATGTTACCTTATGCACAGGCAGGGGTAGACTTTATATCATTTGGAGCATTGACCCATTCTGTGAAAGGATTGGATATGAGTTTCAAGGCTTGTTAATAGCGATTGTATATATAATATTATGTGTAAAAGAGCGACCGAAAATCGCTCTTTTTTATTTTGAGTCGGCATTGTTCTTTTTCTTTTCTTCCTTAAACTGTGTGGGAGTCATTCCTTTTATTTGCTTGAAAGAGGTACTGAAATAACGGGGATATGTAAACCCGACTTCATAGGATATTTCATTGATATTGAGATTGGTATTTGTGAGTAGGTATACTGATTTCTCTATACGTAATCGGTTTATGTAGTCATTCACACCCAGTCCGGTCAGTGTTGTTTTTGAGCTTCCTAAGCCGTTTCATTAGCCGGACCAAGCGTTTTTGTCCTTTCGGTTATGCCTGCCTGTCCGTCGGATTACTACAGTCTTCGGTAGCGGACTGTATAGTCCGTTGCAGTGGACCGTACAGTCTGCTACAGTGGACTGTACAGTCCATTGCCGCAGACTGTAATAATCTTCCGTTTAAAAGACCTTGGCCGACCTTGGGAAACGGCTTATTCTTCCCTTTGTTTGTGATATGATATTTAAATCCCCAGGAATAATGACCGCTCCCTTATCATCTACACACTTTTTGACTTGATCCTATATCTTTTTTCAGTCATAACTATAACCGGAAAGCAAAAGTTTTGTACCTTTGCATCCGATTTTAGAAAATGAATAAAAGATTGTAAAGTATGGAACTACCGGAAGACCCGATGATGCTGTTCAGCATGGTGAATATGAAACTTCGCGATTGTTATTCTTCGCTTGATGAACTTTGTGAAGATATGAATGTAGATAAGGATTCTTTGATACGAAAATTGAACTCCGTAGGGTTTGAATATAGTCAAGAGAACAATAAGTTCTGGTGATTTATCTGCATTTTTCTCTTTATTGATTATGTTTGTGCTAATAATTTAGCTGTTGCCCTATCGGGCTTGCCTGTTTCTGTAAGAGGTAGATTCTCTACCGGTATAACGCGTTTGGGGCACCAATAGGCAGGCAATACATCCTCACAAATCTTCTGAATTCTTTCATAAGTATCTCTGCTTCCGGGATTGTTTTCAATGAGCAGAACTACTATTTCACCAAATTTTGCATCAGGTGCAGAGGTAATCATAAATGGAGTATGGAAGTGTTTTTTCAGTGTGGCTTCCACCTGTTCTATTTGTATCTTTACACCACCACTATTTATTATATTGTCTTTTCTTCCTAAAATGCGGAATTGCCCTTGGTCATTCAGTTCTGCAATGTCATTAGTGTATAATACTTTATCACACACTTTGGGAGCATTGATAATCAGTGTATTCTCTTGACTCAACCGGATGGAGACGCTTTCAAAAGGGGTGTACCATTCGGAAGCTTCTGTCCCGTTTACTCTGCGTAAGGCGATGTGCGAAAGTGTTTCTGTCATCCCGTAGGTAGACCATACCTGATTGGGAAAATCTTTTAAAGCTTGTGCCAGCGCGCTGTCAATCGCACCTCCACCGATGATAAGATGTTTTATTTGCTTCAATAATTCTTTTTCTTCGGGCACTTGGAGGGAATTGTATACCTGCATCGGAATCATGGCAGCAAATACGGGTGCTTTCTTCAGATTTTTCAAGGGATGGCCCGAAGGTGTGACCGGAAGGAGATTGAGTCCGGCAACCAGTGAGCGTATCACCACCATCTTTCCGGCAATATATTGCAGAGGCATGCACAGCAGTGCTGTGTCATTTTCTTTCAGTCCGAGAAATGAACAGGTGAGGCAGGCGCTTTCCATCATGCTTTCTTTTTCTACACGCATTGGTTTGGGCTTGCCTGTCGAACCGGAAGTATGGACAAGAACGGTGGGTTGATGGTTGAACCATTCGGAGAGAAAAGTAAAAAGTTCTTGCCGGAAGCTTTGCTTGTCGGTAGGAATATTCATGCGTATCATCGCTATTTCCCAATGGGTATAAAAGATTCCTTCTATTTGGATACGCTGGGTGGTTATGTCTGTGTAGTAAGTATTCATTGTGCCAGCCATTGTAATAAATCAGGTTCTTGCTCTTCGGGATGAAACCACAGGCAGTCTCCTTCGATATGTAGCGGATAATTTATGTTGTCTGTAAACAGTAACCCTGTTCCAAGGCCTTGTGGAAGCGTAGGTTGCAGGGTAGCGCACCATTGGGCGATAGCGTTTAGTCCGATATTTGATTCCAAGGCCGAGGTAATCCACGAACCTATCCCTCTTTCCGCTGCCAGTTCCATCCATTCTTCCGACCCGCTGATTCCGCCGTGAAGGGAGGGTTTCAGAATGATATATTGCGGTCGGATGGTTTCAAGCAGTTCTATCTTGCGGCTGCGTTGGTTAATGCCGATAAGTTCTTCGTCCAAGGCGATAGGGAAGGGGGCGGAAGCACAGAGTGTGCTCATCTCTTTCCACTGTCCGGCGCGGATAGGCTGTTCGATGGAGTGAAGGTGAAACTCGGAAAGACGCTGTAATTTATCAAGAGCATCGGTGGGAGTGAAGGCACCGTTGGCATCCACACGTAGCTCTATTTGTTCGGGAGTAAAGTGCCGGCGGATATGTGCCAGTAATTCCAGTTCTTTTTCAAAATCGATAGCCCCGATTTTGAGTTTGATACAGCGGAATCCTTTTTGCATTTTTTCTTCGATGCGCCGATACATTTCATCAAAGCTTCCCATCCAGATAAGTCCATTGATAGGGATACCTGCTTTTCCTTTGCTGAATGGAGTGTGCCAAAATTGTAGGCTGCATGCGCGGAAATGAAGTAGGGCGGTTTCCAGACCGAACAGAATAGACGGATAGGGAAGCAGGGCTTCCCGGTCTATTTCTCCGGTCTTCTCAAAGTTTTTGCAAGCGATGGCCAATAGTTCATCATAGTTGGGAACATCGTCACAACTCAGGGCAGGGAGAGGGGCGCATTCACCTACTCCATAATAACGGTTGTCGGTATCGGTGAGGAGTATATACCATACGTTTCGGGTGGTATATACTCCTCTCGATGTACCTGCCGGTTGCTTGAAGTGTAATTGTTTCTTTATAATGCGGGTTTGGAACATACTTTTTTATATGTGTTTTGTTTTGTATATTTATCTCTGACAATTTCAAAGGCGCGTTGAACCCATGTGTATATGTCTGTGTCAGGAATATCGCCGTTAAAATTAAGCTGTAGCCAATGCTTCAGACTTTGGTTTATGGGAGTGCCGATTGAAACATGTCTCTCTTTTATATCTTCAATTTCATCTGGAGTAGATTTGACATTGACAAAAGTGAAATTGTCAATGTCTATAAAACAGAACATGTGTCCGCAAACATAAAAGGCAAGGATTGAATCATATCTTGCTGCAAATTTGCCAAATGGCATCTTCTCTGAAACATTGCCTAATGAAAGACAGTATTTCCTGAATACTTCAATGTTCATGTCTTTGAAATTACAATTCGTTTTTACGGAAATTTGGGATAATCCTGGAATCGTGGTTTACGTTTTTCCAGAAATGCTTTTCCTCCTTCCTGTGCCTCCTCTGTCATGTAATAAAGCATGGTAGCATCTCCGGCAAGCTCTTGGATTCCGGCTTGTCCGTCCAGCTCGGCATTGAGTCCGGCTTTAATCATACGAAGGGCTAACGGACTGTGTTCCATCATTTTCTCTGCCCATGCCACTGTCTCGTCTTCCAGGCGTTCAAAAGGAACGACCGTATTGACCAATCCCATTTCCAGTGCTTCTTGTGCAGAGTACTGACGGCAAAGGAACCATATTTCGCGTGCCTTTTTTTGTCCTACGATTCGTGCCAGATATGATGAACCGAAGCCGGCGTCAAAGCTGCCCACTTTGGGACCTGTCTGTCCGAAGATGGCATTGTCGGAAGCGATGGTTAAGTCGCAAACTACATGGAGCACGTGCCCGCCGCCGATGGCGTAACCGTTGACCATGGCAATGACAGGTTTCGGCAGGGAACGGATTTGTTTTTGTACATCCAGCACATTCAGGCGGGGAACACCGTCTGTTCCGATGTAACCGCCGTGACCTTTTACGTGCATATCGCCTCCGCTGCAGAAGGCTTTATCGCCTGCTCCGGTCAGAACCACTACGTTGATATCCCGGCACTCACGGCAGTAATACAGGGCATCACTGATTTCGGAGGTTGTAGTCGGGGTGAATGCGTTGCGGTAACGCGGACGGTTGATGGTGATTTTTGCTATTCCGTTATAGAAATCGAAAAGTATGTCTTGATACTCTTTGATGGTTTTCCATTCTCTTGTTTCCATTATTCTTGTTTGTTTATGTATTTTTTTGTGAGTTTACCATACGGACGGTATGCCCGTATGAATCAATTTTGACGCACTCTCATGATAGAATTATTCATTTGGCTTATTTTTAAGTCCGTGGTAATATTCTCTCAACAGGGTGGTATCTTTTTCCTTGTCTGTAAAGACTTCCATTAACATGGGTTGCATCAGCGTTTCCGGGGTGGTGAATTGCTTCATGGCATCTTCCAGTTCTTCTTCATCGGTTACTTTTATATAGATAAAGCCGCGTTCTTCTGCCCAACCTTTGGCAGTGGTGTAATGTTCGGCTGTGATGAACTCCCGTGAGCGACTTGATTTGTCCATGCCCGGCAGAGTGTGGAAGATCTCTCCACCTTCATTATTCAATAGCAGAATACGGATATTTGCACCATAATTCTGATTCCACAGTGCATTCATGTCATAAAAGAAACTCAAATCGCCTATGATGATGAAGTTTAGTTTAGTGGATGCTACGGCATATCCGATGGCGGTGGAAAGTGAACCTTCTATCCCGTTCACACCTCGGTTACAGCAAATTTCTACTCTTGGCGGTATTGTGAATAATTGGGCATAACGTATCGTAGAACTGTTTGCCAGATGCAACGCACAGGGTTCCGGCAATGACTGAATGAGTTTTCCTATGGCTGAGATTTCCGAGTAGGGCAGTTCCGGCATCGGCACGGTCTTACAGTAATTCTCCCACATCAATGGATAGTTTGTCGGTTTGTTGTCCAAAAGAAAAGCAATTTTCTCTAGAAATTCAAATGGGTCCATTTCAATGATGGTCGTCAGGCAACCGTATAAGTCGGCTATCTTTCCATCGGTGGAAATATGCCAGTGCTCACGCGGAGGATGTTTCCGCAGGTATTTCTTTAATTCCTTGGATACAATATGTCCGCCGTAAGTAATCAATAGCTCAGGAGTCATATCGTTCTGACGTTCGGAACTCATGGAATAGATGGCTGCATCGAAGTTCCTGATAGGAATGCCGGGAATGGTCTGGTTACCCAAATGTTCCGTCAGCCAAAGGAAATGTTTATACAGGGGTTTCACATATTTCTTTTCGAACAGATAAATCAGATTCATCTGTCCGACCACTATCATGCGTTTGTTATATTTATTCAGACGTTCAATCAGTATTTTATAGTCGCGGTCGTATACACTCAATCCTTGGTAGCGGGTGATGACGCGTACTTCAGGAAGCGCTTTGACTGTGAAACGGTAGATGGGTTCGGAGATAGGTACGTTGATATGAACCGGACCTTTACCGTGGTGAGTTGTTTCCAGTATGGCTTCGTTAATCAGACGGTTGCAGAACCATTCGTCTTCGTCGGTTTGCACTTCGGGTAAGTTGACCGACATCTTGACCAACGGACCGAATACCCCCGGCTGAGGTAAAGTCTGTCCATCCATTTGTCCTATCCAGGCAGCAGGGCGGTCGGCAGAAATGACAATTAAGGGAACTTGTTGGTAAAAGGCTTCGGCTACGGCAGGATGCAGATTCAGCAGTGCCGAACCGGAAGTGCAACATACAGCAGCAGGACCTCCCCCCTGTAACGATAACCCGATAGCAAAGAATCCTGCACTGCGTTCGTCGGTTACAGAGTAACAGGTGAAGTCCTCTATATTGGCCAGTGTATGCACGATGGCAGCATTACGACTGCCGGGACAAAGCACTATTTTCCGCACACCGTGTGCCTTGAGAAGTGCCGCCAACTGAAGTATGTTCTTTTTGTCTGAATACATAATTCTTTTACTTTAATATAAATATATTTCTCTTTTATCGTCTTTGCTCCGTAGGGAATTGAATTCTTCCGAATGCATGTTGCTATGCTATTGGACGGGCGCAATCATGTACCCCTACGGTGACAGGCTATCTGTTTATAAACTCAGGATAAAGAATGCTTTTCATCGTATTCATCTTGTCTCCTGTTTCTGTCCATTCCGATTCTATTTCAGAGGAAGCAAGGATTCCTCCACCTGCGTATAAAGTGGTTTCACCCGGTTTTATTTCCATGCAACGTAGGTTGACATATAAATCTGTATGTCCTTCGGTGTCCAGCCAGCCTATAAAACCGGAATAATAGCTACGGTCATATCCTTCATTTTCCAGGATAAATCGGAAAGCATCTTCTTTCGGCAATCCGCAGACAGCGGGAGTAGGATGAAGTTCCTGAAGTAGATTCCCTATATTATCTGTGTTCTTTAATAAAAAATAAAAGTCGGTTTTGAGGTGCACCAATTGTCCGGCACGGGCCGTATAGGGGCCTTTCTCATTCATCTTATTGCCAAATTTCTTGATAATCCGACGAATGTAATCTGCCACATAACCTTGCTCGTCTTGGTTCTTCTTGTCCCAGTCCATTGGCATGACTTCGTTTTGCATCGGCATGGTGCCTGCCAAGGCTACGGTGTGCCATTCTTTGCCGTGTCCGCTCAATAAGATTTCAGGTGTACTGCCCACCCACGTACCGGAAACAGGAGTATGACACAAATAAATCATCATGCGTGGATAATTGTTGCAGGCACGGACAAATGCAGCCAATGGCGAAAAATCGTCATTGATATGCTTGGTGGAAGAACGTGACAAGACAAGCTTTTGGAAATGTTTCTTTTGAAGGGGAGTGATGAAACGCTCGAAAGCTTGGGTATATCGCTCTTTGTCTGTTTCTTCCGAAACGAAAGGAGACAGTTTTTCGGTCTGATTCTTGCAAGTCAACAAGGCATCGGCACATTCCAAAGAAGAAATGGCTTCGCTGATTTCATCCCAGTCGTATGCTGTGATATCAGGACGAATCACTATCAGCGGATGATGGTCGGACTGAAGGAAGGGAGCCATGACAAACCCTTTCTTCTTATTTAATTCCCGAATATCCGCTAACTGTTCCACATCGCCTGATTGTTGTAGCACAAAGTAGCATTCGTCTGTCCAGGGCAGCCGATAGAGAGCAAAACTGAGTCGGCTGCGTGTCAGGCAATCCAATAAATTCTGTATATGTCTGTTAGGTAGATTCATTTCTTTTTAAGTATGAAGTTAACGACACGAATGGTAGAAACAAGTTTCCCCTCGGGAGTGGTGATATCTATGTTCCATATATGTGAGGAATTGCCGCGATGAATTAATTGACCGTTGGCAATCACTTTTCCGCCCACAGGAACCGATGATATATGATTTCCACTTACTTGTATGCCGCATGCATATTCTCCTTCGCGACATAAAGACATAGACCCGTGTCCGGCTGCAATTTCGGCAAGTGCCAATGATGCACCTCCATTCAGCATGCCAAAGGGTTGTGAAGTACGGTGGTCGACAGGCATTTCGGCACGTACCTCATCGGTGGCAGACGGCATGAATCGGATACCCAAGTGTTCTGCCATTGAGTTCGAATAATCAGGTTTACAGGTTGTTTCTTCTCTCATTTGTAAGTCTGTTCTTTCTATAGGACTACAAAAATACATAAAATTTGGATGAAACAGCTTGGAAAGGACGTCTTTTAGTAACAAAAACGTTTCATCTTTTGTTTTGAGATATATTTTTAATTTTGCAAATGATATATCATAACATCGTTTTTGGGAAACGATAATGCAGAAATTGGCAGCACCGAGTATCGTGCCCCGAAAAGAGGATATTCTTTATGTGACAGGTACTTTCATTGCTGTTTCCTTTTAAACTATATATTTATTCTTTGGAGTACTGTCGAAGTTTTTTCTCGTGATTTCCGGTTAGGGATTATACGGATTACACGGATAGATTCAGGTTCTTTCTGTGTAAGCTGTATCCGAATAATGTATGTCGTTACTCCTCAGCTTTTTCCTATATTTATAATAAATAATACCAATCATATCAGCTATAAACCATCCGATGGGGATAGACCACCAAATGCCGGTTACTCCAATAGAGGGGATGGCAGCGAGCCAATAGGAAAGAGCAACTCGTGTTCCTAGCGATGCAATGGTCAGTATTACAGACATTTCCGGCATACGGATGGCCCGGTAGTATCCGTATAGCAGGAATAAAATCCCAATACCACAATAAAATACTCCTTCGATGCGCAGATAACCGATACCTACATTCAGAATCTCCGTTTCATGCGGAGCTACAAAAATCAGCATGAATGGTTTGGCGAATAAGAAGACCAAAACAGAAATGAACAGGGAGAAGACAATTGTTGTAATCAGCGCACTTTTTACTCCTTTGCGGATTCGTTCATACTTTTTTGCTCCGAAGTTTTGAGCGATAAAGGTGGAAAAAGCATTTCCGAACTCCTGTACCGGCATATAAGCAAAAGAGTCAATTTTTATTGCTGCCGCAAAAGCCGCCATCACCATAGAGCCAAAACTATTGACCAGTCCTTGTACCATTAGAATTCCCAAATTCATTACCGATTGTTGTATACAGGTCAGGGTGGAGAACGAAGTGATTTCTTTCAGGCAGTGACGGTCGAAATGCAGGTCGTTGCGATGCAGTCTCAATTCGGGACATTTTGCGTAGGTATATCCCATAATTCCCAGTGCGGATACTCCCTGTGCGATAATTGTAGCAATGGCAGCTCCCTTGATTCCCCAATCCAGTAGCAGGATAAAGAACAAATCCAGTCCGATATTCAGCACGACGGAAATCGCCAAAAAATAAAGAGGAGTGACTGCATTGCCGATGGCACGCAATAGTGCAGCATAGAAATTATAAATAAAAGTAAACCCGATTCCCCAAAAGATAATCCACAGGTAATCATACATCATCTGATAAATATCATCGGGAATCTGTAATAGTTTGAGAATGGGATGAATGAAAGACAGAGCTGCTATGTTCAGTACGATTGTCACTGTTCCGATGAGTACGGCCGATACGTAAATGCTTCGTCGTAAAGCCTTCATCCGTCCTGCGCCATATTGCAGGGAAAAAACTGTACCGCTTCCCATGGACAATCCCAGCAGGATGGAAATAAGAAAAACCATCAGTGTGTAAGCAGACCCGACGGCAGCCAATGCGCCGGAACCGATACATTGTCCCACAATCAGTGTATCGGCTATATTGTAACACTGTTGTAGCAGTGAGCCTATAATCATAGGTAAGGTAAAACGTAGCAGGGTACCTGTGATGCTTCCCTGTGTTAAGTCTGCTTTGGATAACATGATATGTGCTTGTTTTATTTAAATTTTGCCCCAAAGGTAATAAACACTTTTTTGAATGTCTGCTTCTTTGTAGAAGAATTAGAGTATAAGCCTTTGCTGGCGATTTCTGTCGTGGCAAACTTTCTTCCGATAATCTTGTTGATAGACAAACATAACTTTTAAAACGAATCAATATGAAAGAAAAGAAAGTAGTCCGTGAAGAGCGGAATAAAGAGAAATTGACTTCAGGTGATTGGGTGATGGCCGAATTTTATTCCATTCATTCATTGAAGAGCAGTCGTATGCATGCTGTTATTGACGAGTTTAAGAAACTGATGGGAGGGAAGGTGGAAGTAGTGCAGGTGAATGTGGATGAAGAAAAAACACTTGCCGAATTTTATACCATCGTGCATATTCCTACTTATATATTCTTAAGAAAAGGAGAGCAGTTGTGGCGGCAGACCGGAGAATTGGGATTGGACAGATTGGAAAAAGCAGTAAAGGAATTCATGGTTTGAATCGTGTAGGGATGTGTTAAAACTAAAGCGACCTATCACATTGTCAACTGTAGGGGCAGGGTTTGCCTGCCCGAACCGGTTGTCATGACCTTGGAAGTAAGTCACCTCTTCTTAAAAAGAGTTAACCTGACAATGTTTTCCATCGGAAATTTTTGTTTGTGAGAAATATCATGTATGTTTGCATAAAGTTTCCAAAGGAAAATATTAATTGAATTAAAATAGTTGAACTTATGAAGTATATAATAGTAGGAGGTGTAGCCGGAGGTGCAACCGCTGCTGCACGTATCAGGAGAAATACAGAAGATGCCGAAATCATCTTGTTTGAGAAAGGGGAATATATCTCGTATGCCAATTGCGGCTTACCTTATTATATAGGTGGCGTGATTGCTGAGCGTGAAAAACTGTTTGTGCAGACTCCGGAGGCTTTTGGTAAGCGGTTCAATATCGATGTGCGTATCCGGTCCGAGGTCGTGGCCATCCATCCTGCAAAGAAGACAGTGGATATTCGTACTTCAGACGGGAAAACCTATACGGAGAGTTATGATAAACTATTGCTTTCTCCGGGTGCGTCGCCTGTTCGTCCTCCCTTGCCGGGCATTGACAATGAAGGAATTTTTACCCTACGTAATGTGAATGATACCGATGCTATCAAGAGTTACTTGCAGCAGCATAAGGTGAAACGGGCGGTAATCATCGGGGCCGGATTCATCGGGTTGGAGATGGCGGAGAATCTGCAGGAAGCCGGTGCGGAAGTGGCGGTTGTAGAGATGGCAAATCAAGTCATGGCGCCGATTGATTTCTCTATGGCATCGTTGGTGCACGAGCACTTGTTGCAGAAAGGGGTGCGCCTTTATCTGGAAAAAGCGGTGGCTTCTTTTGAGCGCACCGCCAGCGGATTGGAAGTGATTTTCAAATCGGGTGAAAGACTGCCTGCCGATATGGTGTTATTATCTATCGGTGTGCGTCCCAACACTTCGTTGGCAACAGATGCCGGATTGGAGATAGGGGAGATGCACGGCATCAAGGTGAACGATTACTTGCAGACTTCCGATGAACATATTTATGCGGTGGGCGATGCTATCGAATTCCGCCATCCGCTGACCGGGAAGCCGTGGTTGAATTACTTGGCGGGGCCGGCCAATCGTCAGGCACGTATTGTGGCGGATAACATGGTTTTTGGAAATAAGATACCCTACGAAGGAGCTATCGGTACTTCCATTGCCAAGGTTTTTGATATGACTGTTGCTGCTTCGGGTCTTCCGGCAAAACGGTTGAAACAGGCAGGCATTGATTACCTGTCGGCAACCATCCATTCCGGTTCGCATGCAGGATATTATCCCGATGCTTTACAGATGTCCATTAAAATAACATTCTCTCCTGCCGATGGCAAACTGCTCGGAGCGCAGATTGTGGGCTATAGCGGAGTAGACAAGCGCATTGACGAATTCTCGCAAGTGATAAAGCATAGCGGAACTGTATATGATTTGATGGCCTTGGAGCAGGCATATGCTCCTCCTTTTTCTTCGGCCAAAGACCCGGTGGCAGTGACGGGATATGTAGCCGGAAATATACTGAACGGAAAGATGCAGCCTCTTTATTGGCGTGAGTTGCAGGCTGCCGATTGGAGCAAGGTCACGTTGGTGGATGTCCGTACTCCCGATGAGTTTGCGCTCGGTGCTTTGAAGGGGGCTGTCAATATTCCTTTGGATGATATGCGCGATCGGATGAAAGAAATCCCCCGGGATAAGCCGGTCTATCTGTATTGCGGAGTGGGGTTGAGAGGTTATCTGGCTTCCAATATATTGTTGCAGAACGGATATCAGGAAGTAAAGAATCTGATAGGTGGTTTGAAATTGTATAAAGCGGCAACGACTCCTTTGCCCGAACCGAAGGAGTTCTCAAATTACGGCTCTTCAAGTTCTGATTCTTCTAAAGTTGATCATTCTGAACATAGTAAAGATTCTGCTGAAGCTTATACTATTGCTTCTTCTGTTATTCCTTCTATGAGAGCAATAAAAGTGGATGCTTGTGGCATATCTTGTCCCGGTCCTATCATGAAGCTGAAGAAAAGTATGGAAGAACTGGCAGATGGGGAGCGTCTGGAAATTGTGGCGACGGATGCCGGTTTCCCCCGTGATGCCGAGGCATGGTGTCAGACTACAGGAAACCGTTTTGTTTCTGCCCGTTCGGAAGGCGGAAAATACCGGGTGGTAGTAGAAAAGAATATTCCTCAAGTATGTGCAACAGAGACTTGTAAAGCGGACAAAGGGAAAACTTTTATTCTGTTCAGCGATGATTTGGATAAAGTTTTGGCTACTTTTGTACTCGCAAACGGTGCGGTGGCAACCGGGGAGAAGGTGACTATCTTTTTCACATTCTGGGGACTGAATGCCATCAAGAAACTGAACAAGCCTGCTGTGAAGAAAGATTTCTTTGGTAAAATGTTCGGCATGATGCTTCCTTCCAATTCATTAAAACTGAAACTTTCAAAGATGAATATGGGAGGGATGGGTAGTAGGATGATGCGGTATATCATGAATAAGAAGAACATTGACTCACTGGAATCGTTGCGAGAACAGGCCATTCAAAACGGTGTCGAGTTCATCGCTTGTCAGATGTCGATGGACGTGATGGGCGTAAAGCGCGAGGAACTGTTGGATAATGTGACTATTGGCGGTGTAGCTACTTATATGAATCGTGCGGAGCAGGCAAACGTGAATTTGTTTATTTAAAATAATGTATGGAGAAAATAAAATCAATATGTGTCATGAGAGAGCTTTTTAAAGCTCTCTCTGAACTGGAAGCAAACTTGATAGAGCAACATGGGGTATCATTGAATGAAGCAATGGCACTTTGCTGTATCGGAGGTGACAGATTGACGGCGAGCGCTATATCAGAGCATACGGGTTTATCGGCTTCACACACATCGAAAGTGATTCGTTCGATAGAAGATAAAGAGTTGATAGTTCGCAGTTTGGGCGATAAAGACAAGCGGCAGATGTATTTTACTTTATCGGATAAGGGAAAGATTTGTTTGAATCAGTTGAAGGAGAACGAAATAGAAGTTCCTAAGATGTTGAAACCATTATTTAAATAGAGTTGATAGTTGGTGATGAAAAGTATGTCTACTTATTCTGCAATATTAGTGGATGATGAACAAGCTGCCCATTATGCCATTCAAGTCTTAATAAAGGAGTATGATAATATAAGTCTTGTCGGACAGGCTTATAATGGCAAACAAGCTATTGAAATGATAAACAGATTGCGTCCTGATTTATTGTTTTTGGATATTCAAATGCCTGATATGAATGGTTTTGATGTATTGCATCATTTAGATTATCAGCCTTACATTGTTTTTTGTACGGCATACGAACAATATGCAATAGATGCTTTTAATCAAAACTCTATTGACTATTTGCTTAAACCGGTTGATGAAAAACGTTTTGTCCAATGTATGACAAAAATAGAAAGATTATTTCCCAAAGAGCGGAAAATAGATATTTGCCAATTGCAAGAATTCGGCAAACTTTTTAATCCTCCTAAAAAAGCATTCGCAATACCTGTAAATATCGGTTCAAAAATAGTATTTGTTCAGTGCAGCATAATTACTTATTGTGTGGCAAAAGACGGATATGTTTCTTTAATCACTGATGAAGGAAAAGAGTATGTTTGTAATCTTACTTTAAAGCAATTGGAAGAACGGTTACCTGATGACTTTATTCGTGTCCAAAAGTCTTATATAGTTCACAAAGAAAAAATAGAAGAGATACAGAAATACTTTAATAATCGGCTTATACTGAAAATGAGGGACCATAATCATACGAAAATAACGTCCGGTACAAGTTATATTGATAAGATTAGAGAGGAACTTATGCTAGGATAATCTTTCTTTTTTCAGGTTTACTGTAGAATTGTTCAGGTACAAGGAAAATAGCTTCTCATGGCGGTCATTGAAGTCTATTTTTGCATTTGAAATAATTAAAACAAAATAATCATGAAGAAGTACCTTGCATTCTTTTTATTGTTATCAGTAACCGCACTTGTTTATGGTCGGCCGCAGAAACTTGTTATTAAAACAGACAAAGAATCTGTTGAATTGCGTTATTGGCCTTTGGACGGCAAACAGCTGCCTTTTTATAGCTTATATTCACCTGTCATAGTTACTTGCAGGCAGATGACAGAGATTGAGCTTCCTTGTAATGAGACTATATATAAAATCTCATTAGGGAAGGGTAAAACTTCATTGGTTTATGCAATTGCCGGGGCTGTGGATACAGTTTCCTTATATCGGGACAGCGTCTATTTCAGTGGGCATAACCAGACCTATAATTTATATCTGGAAGAGGCGGAAAAAGCCGACGAGTATTGCCGTAGTTATTCTTATACTCGTAATCACCCTCTTGCAAAGGTACAATCATTGGCAATATTTAAAACAATTGTAGCCGACCGCAAAGCCAAAGACGAGGCCCTGCTTAACAAAGAAATACCAGTCGGAAGATTTATGTTGCAACAACAACGTTTTATTGATTTAAGATATAAGGCATTGTTTCTGAAAAAGGCCATTGCTTTATATGCGTCTTCTGATTTCTCGGATGATTGGATGAATGAATTCAAAGCTATGGATTTTCATTTTATGGATTCTATATCTAGACAATCAGGATTTTTTCCTAAGATATTGGAGGATTATGTTTTTATTAAGAGTTTTGTATTGGATGGAATAAATCCGAAAACTGTAGACGAAGAGTCTGTGAATACCTTTTTGTTTGAGAAGTATTGCCATTTGCTTTCAGATAAGAATCTGGAGTATGTAGCCGCCTATTTATTGTACAATGATATTTTTCAAAAAAGATATAGTAAGGATATTCCTTCATTATACGATAAATATATTGCTTTGTTTCCCGATAATCCCTACATCAAAATATTGCTTCCCGAAGTGGCTAAGATTTCGGCTCTTTATCATCAGAAACCCGATAATGACAAAATACAGATAGTCTGTTATGAAACAGAACCCGAAGATTTTACTGATATGATGCGTCCGTTTGCCGGAAAGGTAGTTTATATAAATATATGGGCAACCACCTGTTCTCCTTGTATTCAGTCATTTTCTAATGTAGCAGCTATGAAACAACATTTTCCTGATTCAAAAGATATTGTACTTTTGTATCTATCTATAGATAGAGATGAAAGGCACGAGAAGTGGAACCGGATGATAAATTATTATAATTTAGAAGGATATCATTATCGGGTGAATAAGCATACCTCCAAAATCATATATTCTGCTTTTAAGGATTCTAAAGGGATATTGACTATTCCACGTTATGTTATCGTTGACAAGAATGGAAAAATTGCATTTATGAATGCAGCTTCGCCTTCGAATCCTATTGAAGTAAGAAAACAATTACAAACACTCTTATAATAATTTTTTATGAATTTGTATACTGAGTTCTTGGTCGCATTCATGCTTGTTTTTGCTGTGGGATATACTTTGGCTTATTTGCCGGGAATGTTAAAAATGAAAGCCATTTATAAAAGAAATCTATTATTTCTAGTTTCTGTTGGTTTGGTTCTACAGCTTGGCAACGGGCTTAAGCTTTCTTATTTGTGGGCAGTCGGTTTTATTTTTTTGATTTTCAATCTTTATTTGTTCTATACGAATAAAAGAAGAAATCTTTTGAAAGTATATTATGCTGTCATCGATTTTATAGTGTGTTCGCTTACATTGTTCTTGTCTGCTTGTATTGTGGCGGAAATGGATGATATTCCAATTAAACAAGTTGTTCATCAGCGATTTCCGGACGGTAGTTATACTTTCTCTCCGGGATACTTGGATGAGATGATTGTATTAAGTATTATCTTATCACTGCTTATAGTGAATTACAAGTATCTGTATATTTATCTTTTAAAGAAATGGGAAGAACGGCAAAATCGTAAATATAGGAATCTTCAATATCAGAAGCGGAATATTGAGACACAGTTTGAAGCATTGCAAGCCAAAGTTAATCCTCACTTTTTATATAATTCTCTTAATTCTATTGCCGGATTAGCCACGGTGGATGGTGAAAAGACTAGGCGAATGGCTCTGGCACTTTCGTGTTTCTTTCGGTATAGCATGAACCGTGAGCAACAAGTTATGACTTCTTTGAAAGAGGAAGTGAAAATGATACAAACATATTTGGAAATTGAAAAGATTCGTTTTGGTGAACTTTTGAATTATACGATTGTACTTCCTGTTGAAGCAGAGCATTATAAAATACCTAGAATGTTGCTTCAACCCATAGTGGAAAATTGCGTTAAGCATGGTATGAAATCTGATATGACAACTTTGACAATAAACATATCTTGTTCGATATCTGATGGAATACTTCTTTTGTCTGTAAAGGATGATGGAAAGCCTTTCCCGGAAAACTTTATTCCGGGATATGGAATACAGAGTGTATATGAAAAACTGGAATTATTATATCCCCAACATTATAAGATAGAACTGGATACGAATATAGAAAAAGATTTCAGGATTTATCTTTATTCTTCCTCTCCGACAGACTGAGGTTGTCAATAGTTTCAAACCTTCTTCTTTTTCATTTGTTTATTCCTCACAATGGAACCGAACAAGTGGAAACAGAAATGGAAACAGTTGAGCAATCTGCGGAAATGGCGTATCTGGAGATTAAAACTGATTGATGCCCGCCTTTACTTCGTAAGTATATTTGTTGGTTTGCTTACGGGGCTGATTGCCGTGCCCTATCATTATTTGTTATGGGAATTCTTTGATATCCGAAAAGCCTTCTTCACTGCCCATTATCCGTGGTACTATCATGTTGTCTTGTTCTTTTCTCTGTGGGCCATCCTTATCGGGGTTGCCCTGATGGTAAAGAAGATGCCTTTGATAGCCGGAGGCGGTATTCCCCAGACAAGGGCGGCTATCAACGGACGTATTCATTACGACCATCCTTTCAAGGAACTGATAGCAAAGTTTTTTGGGGGAATATTAGCTTTGAGTGCAGGGCTGTCGTTGGGTCGTGAAGGGCCCTCCGTTCAGATTGGTTCATATATCGGAACATTGGTATCCCGGTGGGGACATATTCTGAAAGGTGAACGAAAACAGTTGCTGGCGGCAGGGGCCGGTGCCGGACTTTCAGCAGCTTTTGCAGCTCCCTTGTCTTCTTCTCTGTTGGTCATCGAATCCATTGAACGGTTTGATGCTCCCAAAACAGCCATTACTACTTTATTGGCAGGCGTGGTGGCGGGCGGTGTGGCGAGTTGGATGTTTCCCACTACTCCTTATCATCTGATAAATGCCGTCTCTCCCGGTTTGTCTTTTTGGCGGCAGGCGGAGCTTTATATCCTTTTTGCTGCCGTGATTGCTGCCATAGCAAAGTTTTATTCGCTTATAGTTCCCTTTTTTCAACGATGGTTGCCGACGTTGAAACTCTCTGTCTATACTAAAATGTTGTATTTGCTGATTGCGGCATACGCTATTTCTCTGACCGAGACCAACTTGACGGGAGGCGGAGAACAGTTTTTGATGATGCAGGGAATGGACGGTACGCACGACATCCGGTGGCTCGGCGTCATGATATTGATTCATTTTGTATTCACTTTGCTTTCATTGTCTTCAGGATTACCGGGAGGAAGCTTTATTCCGACTCTGGTGACAGGAGGTTTGTTGGGACAATTATTCGGGCTCGTATTGGTACAGCGCGGAGTGATAGGGTATGAAAATGTCAGTTATATGATGCTTGTCGGGATGGTAGCTTTCTTGGTAGCAGTGGTGCGCACTCCGCTGACCGCCATTGTGCTGATAACAGAAATAACAGGCCACTTTGAGGTGTTTTATCCTTCTATCGTAGTGGGCGGACTGACTTATTATTTTACGGAACTTCTTCAAATCAAGCCTTACAATGTATTGCTTTATGACAGGATGTTTCGCAACCAGAACCCGGAGTTTCCTGAAGTCGAGGGTGCGCGTTATCATCTGTATGTGGAAATAATGGATGGCTCTTATTTGGATGGAAAAGAAGTGGATAAACTGACTTTACCCAACAACTGTATCATTCTCAGCATCCGCCGTGACCACAAAACCCTGCCTGCTGCGGGTGAGACACTTGTTCCCGGCGACCAAGTGGAGATAGAAATGGACGCCAAGGATATTGAAAAATTGTACGAACCGCTGGTCAGTATGGCAAATATCTATTAAATTTGCCGTATGAAAAAGAAATTCCAACTTGAAGTTCCGGGAGGAGCCGACAAGGTGTTGCTCCATACTTGTTGCGCCCCCTGTTCGTCAGCCATCATTGAGTGTCTGATGCAACACAGCATTACCCCTGTCATCTATTATTGTAATCCGAATATCTATCCGCTTGAAGAGTATAACATAAGGAAAGATGAATGTACCCGCTATGCCCGTTCCTTGGGGTTGGAGATTGTAGATGCCGATTATGACCATGAGGCTTGGCGTTGCCAAATGTCGGGGATGGAGCAGGAGCCTGAGCGTGGAGGGCGTTGCCTCCGCTGTTTCAAGATGCGTCTGTTGGAAACGGCGCGCTATGCCCACGAGCATGGATTCTCCGTGATAACCACCACACTGGCATCCAGCCGATGGAAAAGCCTGGAGCAGATAGAAGAGGCGGGACGTTATGCCACTGCCCGCTATCCCGATGTTACTTATTGGGAACAGAACTGGCGTAAAGGCGGTTTGAGCGAGCGTCGTATTGCCATTATTAAGGAATATGATTTTTACAACCAAAGATATTGCGGTTGTGAGTTTAGCATGCGAAAAGAAGATGCTGCTCCTGCTGCGGATGGAGATAACTGATGCACGAACGCTATTAAGATTGCAGAATGTCCATATTTAAACGCCAATCCGTTTGTTTTATTGATTTAAAAAGATAACTTTGGCACAGACTATACTCACGGATTGAGTATGGGATTATTAAATAATTAACAAACAACATGACACAAACAAAATTTTTCAGATGGACATTACTGCTATGTCTTTCCGGCGCGACAAGCCCATTGGCTGCACAGGGTGTTGGAGAAAAAGCAAAGAAAGTAGAACAAATGCAAGTACTTAAAACTGATGGTAAAGTGCTGCGCATTACGGTCGATGGTAAAGAACAACAAATTCCATGGGTGATTAATCCCTCTCTTCGTCCCGATGTATTTGAGACATCGGGAGAGGAAGTTGTATTCCGAAGCAAGATAGATACCATCCGGTTCAATGTAGCCAAAGAAGGATGTTATGAGTTTGTGGTGGTCACTCATCAAGGTGATTCCGCCATGACCCGGATAAAATGGGTATCGGCAAATCCTTTGGAAGAACCCTCGCGGGATATGTTGAAACGCTCTGCCGGCGGATTGCTTTCAAAGAAGCAGGCGCAGTTCGATATCGACGCCTTGGTCTATACTCTCAGCGAAGTCCATCCCGATATGTTTTCCGTGTGCAGACAAAGCGAATGGTTTAAATCGGTAAATAGGGTGAAGCAGCAGTTGCCCGATTCTGTTACCACGGTAGAGCTGTTTAAGTATGCGGCTCCGTTGGTCACGAAGTTAGGCGACGGGCACACCATGCTTCGTTTTCCTTTTAATGATTATTTTACTTCATCTACTATTCGGCTCCCCTTGTTTGTCAATGTAAAGTCCGACTACACACTGCGTGTAAGAGGGTGCATTGACAACCTGATACCCCAAGATGCGGAAGTTCTTTCCATCAACGGAAAGGAGAGTAGGGAACTGATAGAATCGATGATGGACTATGCAAGCGGAGAACGCGATTTCTTCCGTATAGAACGTATTAATTCTGATTTTTCGGCATTGTTTGAAATGATGTATGCCGCAGATAAATACGATGTCGTTTATCGTATGAAAGATAGCAAAAAGAAACTTGAAGTCACCTTGCATCCTACTACGTGGGCGGAACTTCTTCCCCGTATGCCGAAGAAAAAAGAGCAGGCGCGGGTGCCGGATTATTCTTTCAAAGTGGATGAAAAGAAGAAGGTAGCCGTTATGGATTTTAGAAGCTTTAATAATCCGCAGCGGATGAAGATGTTTGCCGACTCCATGTTTGTAACCCTGCGCGAAAAGGGCATTAAGAATTTAATCATTGACTTGCGCAACAACGGCGGAGGTAATTCGATGGTAGGAGATGTTCTTTTCCGCTACATTTCTCCCAAGGCTTTTAAGCAAATGGGCAAGGCCCTGGTACGCGTCACGCCCACCACCATACGCTTGACGGGAAGAACCCAAATGGTTCCCGGATGGTCTTTTTATAATGATGAATCAAAAGGAAATCTTATTCCTCCGCTCACCAAAGAAGAAGGTCATTACGAAGGCAGTGTATATCTGTTGATAAGTCATCATACATTCTCTTCTGCCGGTTCGTTTGCCTGGGCTTTCAAGGAGTTTGGTATGGGGACGGTTATCGGCGAGGAATCCGGTGGCATGAATGTGAGTTTCGGCGATATCATCTATTATAAGTTGCCGGTGTCGGGATTGAGTTGCACTATTTCGTTCAAACGTTTTTGGCAATATGGCGCGGACGAAAAGGAGATACATGGTACATTGCCCGATTATGCAGTGCCACAGGAAGATGCTTTGGCTAAAGCCTTCCAGCTGATTAAGAAATAAAAAAAATAACGCGTATATTTGCGTTGCCCGATGCGAATATACGCGTTGCCAAAAGGCCGTGAGGTTTTAAAAAAAGCTCGGCATGTTTATCTTAAAGCTCGGTATCTTTTTTTAAAAGCTCGGCATGTTTTCATGTAAGGGCAGATTGCATCCCCCCCCCTCACCAAGTCAGTCATTCCTGTTCTCCGTTTATCCTTGTATTTTAGTCTAAACGTGCAGACAATGTAGGATGTTCATTCACAACCGGAACCCCCATCAACAGGACGTTTCAACGGCTAATGAAAGGAGGAAGGGGGAATCAAATATTCCCATGAGACCTTTTAGCAAGGTAGCAGTTTTTTTGAAACAAGGCTTTGATATTGTGAATCTTTGTATTTACTTTGCACCAATCAATAGGCAAAGTAAAGACAGCGGACTATGAGAAGCAGAAAGAACATCCTATTCAACTTGACCATTATATTATTATTGGCATGTACAGCTTGCGACCGTTCCACTCGTCACGTCACAGAGAACTTGTCGCAAGCGGAGGAACTTATATGGACTGCCCCCGATTCGGCATTGCATATACTGGAATCCATCCCTACCTCCCGGCACTTAATCGGAAAAGAGCAGGCGGATTATGTTTTGCTGCTTTCGTTAGCCCAATATCGTTGCTACATCCCTGTATCTTCGGATTCGTCAATGATTGACCTTGCAGTAGAATATTATAAAGATAAGAATGATGCAGATAAAAAAGGGGCAGCCTTTTATGTGAAGGGATGCATATTGGAAGAATATTCCAAAGACATTCCCAATGCTCTGCTAGCTTATAAAGAAGCAGAAAAATGTATTCCCAGCATGAATGACAAACACTATGTTGCCCGCATTTATAGCAGTTTGGGATATATCAATCAATGTTCTTTCAATTTCGATCTGGCCAAAGAATATTACCAAAAAGCTGTGCAAGCAAATATAGATGGAAAAGACACGGCTGCACAGACCAGTAATTTGCTCAACTTATTGCAACTATATCATATTTTCCATGATACTGACAGTGTTAACCAATGTATAACCAAGCTATTACAATTTAGCAGTAGTCTAAAGGACAGTATTCTTCAGTCTAAAATTTACCATAACATTGCGGTCAGTAAAATGTATCAGGAAAAATATGAGGAAGCCGAAAGCTTTTTCTCATGCGCCTTGCATATATCACCTGCTTCTCCCCCTTACAAAACAATGTCAGGACTAGCCCAACTATATATAAAGAGAGGGCAAAAAGAACGCGCAGACAGTCTGTTTCAAAATGCTTTGCTTTCCAAAGACTTATCACTACGCGCATATATTTATAATCAATTATATGATGAAGCTTGGAAAGCAGAAAATTACAAGAAAATCGCCCAATATGCCCGTCTGTATATAGACACCTCGGATTCCATCTACAATAGCCACCTGCATCAAGAAGTCTTGAAAGTGCAGAGAAAATATGACCACATGCAATTGTTATACCAAAAATCCCGACAAACGAATATAATATATTCCTCTATAATCATAATATTCATTGTTAGTGGGATACTTTGGTTTCTATTTATTCAATACAAGAAGAAAAGAAAAGAAGAAAATGAAAAATTGCGAGCAGAAATAGCCGAGTTGGTCGAGGTCTTAGATAAAATGAGCACTTCTTGCAATAAGACTCAGAAAGAGCTTCAAGACCAGATAAACGCATTAAAAAGTAAGCAAGAAAAAGACGTCCTTATGTCACCTGAAGAATATGCGGCAATACAAAACACAATAGATAAACTGACAAAAGAAAAAGAGCAAAATGAAAAAGAACAACATCAAGAGTATGAAAAATTGCAAGCACAGTTTGAAGCTTTAAACCAAAAACTAAAAGAGGTAGAAAAACAAAACAATCGTTTCAGACTTATTTATGGTAATTATGATTGTGTGGAACAAAAAGATATCAAAGCCCTGCAAGTAGCATTAAACTTAAGTCAAAACAAGCCCTGTAATATATCCGACGATAGAGAGGATATAAAGCATTGGCTCAACTTATCAAGAAACGGCTTTGCCGATAAGCTACATAAGACCTACCCTATGTTAGATAAAACGTTTCTAGATATTTGCTATTTGGCTGCTTTAGGTCTGTCTATTGATGAAATAGCTCAATACGCAGGTAACATAAAAAGACGTTCAGTGGAACGGTATATGAGCCTAATTTGCCAAGAAGTACAGTACCCCATGAGCGGGAAAAAAGGGTTTGAGAGCTTTATTAACCACATACTTACTATTTAAACAGAACAAAAAGAGGGTCGGAAAATCTCAAAAAGCATCCTTGTATATACTTAATGCATTAATAATCAGTTATATATTGAATCTCATTTCTTCTTAAAGAGTACTTGGATATGTCAAAAAAGACATTTAGCTTTGTAGAAACAAAAATTAAAAACTTATGGAAAAACACACGCTATTTAAAATGCTGATGATTGCTTTATGTATCACATTTAGCATTTCAACGGTTTATGGTTCCAGCCTGCAAGGAGAACCTACAACAAAAGAAGAACCTACGATATAGGTATTTAGAAATGCCCTAATTAAGAAAGAAGAAGATGGCTGATGATGATGTTCTATTAGAAAAAATCGCCAATCATTACCTGTTCTATGGTTCTTTTCACTCTGATTTAGGGCTATACAACGGCAAGATGGGAATGGTCATTTTCTTCTTTCATTATGCACGATATACCGGAAATAGTTTATACGAAGATTTTGCTGAAGAGTTTTTAAATGAAATATTGGAGAATCTGCACACCGAAACCCCCATCTCTTTCAAAAGAGGGCTGGCAGGCATAGGATGGGGCATGCTCTATCTCATTAAACAAGGATTTATGGAAACAGACATCCAAGAAACATTTAAAGACATGGACGAGAAAGTAATGGAATACAATCTTCTGTACATGAAGGACCGCTCCTTGGAAACCGGGGCAAAAGGAATAGGGCTCTTAAGTGTGCGCACGCTTGGGCAGTAGGATATTTTCTTGTTTTGTTCCTCTCAAGAGATTTATTGGTAAAATAAATTGTAATTTAAAATTAAACGAATCATGAAAACACTAAAGAAAATCAAACTGAATGGTTTGAATGATGCCGAGTTGAGAGATCGCGAAATGAATGCTCTCAATGGTGGTAGAGCATGCAGTTGCAGTTGTTCTGCTCCTGGTGGCTCTGCTGACGGAGCCAATGGAAGTGCTAACTATAAGCTTGGTACAAGTGGAGGTCACTCGATTTCCGGTACTCCTGTTGTATGCTTCACTGACGAGTTTGGAAACGGTATTCAAGGTGCTGTTGATAATTGGTAACACCTAAAAGTCAGTAAATAGGCTTACCAATCTGTCATTCTGTACTGAAATGGAAATAATAGTTCAATTTGAATATGTATTCCATTTCACTCAGAATGACAATATATCATTAATAAATATCAATATGAAAAAGTATTTATTCTTCCTCATAATTGCAATCGCTTTCTGCTCCTCTTGCCAGCACAAAGCAAACAATAAAGAAGCGGTAGCCAATGACACTATAGTGGAGGAGCCTGCCTTTCGGGTTATCAATTTCACAGAAGACCTGACCGATTGCGGAAAGCCGTTAGTGTTAAGTGACATCGTGGATAATGTGGAATACCTCAAACTAGAAACCACGGAAAAAGGATTTATTGCAGAGATAGCAGACATAAAAATGTCCGATAAATATGTTATCCTGACTAGCTTTATGGTAGACCATGCTTTATTGTTCGACCGTGCTACGGGCAAGTTTATCAGGACAATAGGAAAAGTAGGACAAGGACCGGGAGAACTGCTCTCGCCATGCAATGTAGGAATACAAAATGACAGTATAGTCTATATCTCATCCACCTATACTTATGCACTTTTTGCACATAAGATTACAGGGGAATTTATCAAGAAGATTCCTTTAGAACCTAATATAGCGTATCCTAACATGAATTTTATCGATGATTATATCATTCATTATCCCGGTTCTGCAACAGGAGACGGAACATACGCCAATGCTTATGTACAAGACTGGGATGGTAATGTCATACAGGAAAGTGTGCACCGATTTCCCGGAAAGTTTACTAAAAGTCTAAGACTTGAGGCTCCATCCACATGGACTTATAAAGGTATACACAATGTATTTTCTTGTGCTACTGATACAGTATATGCTGTTACAAAAGATTCTATCTACCCACGGTATTACATACCGGAAGGAAAATATAAGAGAGAGATTCTCGATTGTGCGACAAATGTAACTAAAGACTTTTACGAGAACGCGATTAGAATGGGGACTTTTATTGAAACAAAAGAACATCTGTTGTTCAGCTTTTGTTTAGGTCCCAATATATGGGATTGTCATTATAATAAAAGTGATTCAAACATAAGTCTTTGGAAATATACAAGAGATGATTTTAAAGCAAAGAAAGGACAATTTTCCGGTCTTATAAATGATATTGACGGGTGCAGTTATTCTAAGCCGTTCCTCAGTTATATTGATGATAGAGATATAGTAATTTATATCACCCCGGATAACGCCGATGAGATTAAGAAGATAGTAACAGGGTCCACTAACGTGAAATTCCCCGAAAAGCGTCAGCA
>OJRE01000485.1_pt1 | contig 21050 bp, 16 predicted proteins | sample 1599111 | NCBI WGS metagenome assembly OJRE01 (sample SAMN03922530, study PRJEB24848) | human gut metagenome | isolation source: stool sample | host: Homo sapiens | place: Germany | collected 2010-05
TTCGTCGGCAGCGTCAGATGTGTATAAGAGACAGGGCACCTACGGAACCGTAAAGGCCATGGCTCCGAACGAACTCGAAGAGATGGGGAGCCAGATTATTCTCGGAAACACCTTCCACCTCTGGCTTCGTCCCGGCCTGGAAGTTATTGAAAAGCACGCAGGTCTGCACCGCTTCATGAACTGGAATAAGCCGATTTTGACCGACTCGGGCGGCTTTCAGGTCTTTAGCCTCGGGGCACTCAGGAAAATCAGCGAAGAGGGCGTACGCTTTGCTTCGCCCATTAACGGCGACCGGCTCTTTTTGACGCCTGAAGTTTCCATGCAGATTCAGAAGACCCTCAATTCTGATATCTCCATGGTCTTTGACGAATGCACGCCCTACATGATCGGCGACAGGCCCGCAACCAAAGAAGAAGCCGCCAAATCCATGCGTCTGTCGCTCAGATGGGCCAAACGCAGCCGCGAGGAATTTGACCGCCTGGAAAATCCCAATGCGCTTTTCGGGATCGTGCAGGGCGGGATGTTTCCGGAACTCAGACGTGAGTCACTGGCCGGGCTCAAAGACATCGGCTTTCACGGCTATGCTGTCGGGGGCCTCTCCGTGGGTGAACCCAAGGAAGAGATGCTTCATATCATGGATGAAGTCGTCCACGAGATGCCCGAAGACAAGCCCCGTTATCTGATGGGCGTGGGAACGCCCGAAGACCTCGTGGAAGGGGTGGTGCGCGGCATTGATATGTTTGACTGCGTGATGCCTACCCGTAACGCCCGCAACGGCTGGCTCTTTACCCGTTACGGCGACGTGAAAATCCGCAATGCCAAATACAAAGACGACATGCGGCCGCTCGATGAAAGCTGCAGCTGCTACTGTTGCCGGGGCTTTACACGCGCCTATCTGCACCATCTGCAGAAGGTGAACGAAATCCTCGGCGCGCGTCTGAATTCCATCCATAACCTCACGTTTTACGTGCATCTGATGGAAGAAATCCGGCAGGCTTTGGATGAGGGGCGCTTTGGCGCCTGGCGCGAGCAGTTCTACCGCGACAGAGCCCGCGGCGTGGACTAAAGAGGCCCGCGCACAAAAAAGCCGGCAGAAACCCAAAACGGTTTCGCCGGCTTTTTTGCGCCTGCTGCCAGAGGTATCAGCAGTTGCGGCTGCGGCGGTCGCGCACGGCGCGCGCAAGCTTCTCAAGCAGCTTCACGGTGTCATCCCACCCGAGGCACGCGTCCGTCACCGACTGACCGTAGGTGAGGGGCTTATCAGGCGTAATGTCCTGACGGCCTTCGACGAGGTTGGATTCAATCATGACGCCGATGATGGCACTGGAGCCGTCGGCAACCTGCGCACAGATGTCGTCCACCACCAAAATTTGGTTGCGGCAGATCTTTTTGGAGTTGGAGTGCGAGGCGTCGATCATCACCATTTCGCGGTGACCGGCGGCCTTCAAAAGCTCACAGGCGGCTTTGACGGACTCTGCGTCGTAGTTGGGTTCCTTGCCGCCGCGCAAAATGATGTGGCAGTCTTCATTGCCGGTTGTGGTGACAATGGCGGAGATGCCGCCCTTGGTAACGGAAAGGAAGGAGTGCGGGTGTTCGGCCGCGCCGATGGCGTCCACGGCGATCTTCACGGCACCGTTGGTGGCGTTTTTAAAGCCCACGGGGCAGGAAAGACCGCTTGCGAGCTCCCGGTGCACCTGGCTTTCCGTGGTGCGCGCGCCGATGGCGCCCCAGCTCACAAGGTCCGCAATGTACTGCGGCGTGATCATGTCGAGGTACTCAACCCCCGTGGGCAGTCCCATGTTGTTGATGTCAAGAATGAGCTCACGGGCAATTCGCAGGCCGTGGTTGATGCGGCAGGAGCCGTCCATGTCGGGGTCGTTGATGAGCCCCTTCCAGCCCACCGTCGTGCGCGGCTTTTCAAAGTACACACGCATGATGATCTCAAGTTCCCCCTGCAGCTTACGGCGCACTTCCGCGAGTTTCTCGGCGTACTCGCGCGCGGCCTTGGGGTCATGAATGGAGCAGGGGCCCACCACAACAATCAATCGGTCGTCGTTACCGTGCAGGATGTCGTGCGCGGCAAGACGCGCGCGGTGCACGGTGTCGGCAGCGACTTCTTCGCAGGGAAATTCCCGGATGAGGTGTGCCGGAGGCGTAAGTTCTCGGATCTCTTTGATGCGGAGGTCATCGGTTGTGTAGCGCATGTTTCAGTCCTTTCTTTCGGTGTCGGTTAAAAAATCGTTTTGCCAAACACCGCCGGGTCTTGATGGCCAGGCGGTCGGGGTTCTTTCGAAGTCGTGCTTAAAAACTCGTGCGCGCTCTCACTCCTTCCGCCGGTGTGCAGAAAAAGTAAAAGTAATAAAAAAATCGGGCGGCGCGGTTAAGCATCGTTTCTTCCAAAATTTCGTTCATGCACCCTGAAAAAACATGACTTTTTCGGGCGGCAACGGGCTTTACTTTACTGCGAAGTCTGAATTTGTGCAAAGCCGTTCTTTTGCTTAAGGGATTTTATGTATCGCGGACTTTGCGGGAAGTTATCCTGGCAAAAGCATTTTCTTGTCAATGAGCCGCTCTAGAATCCCCCCATCCTTTGTCTTGGTCCGCCGAGGCGGGCTAATTGCGAGAAGACATTTCCACCATGCCGATTCTGACTCCCGACTACAAAGCGCCCAAGTGGCTTCCGGGCGCGCATCTGCAGACCGTGATACCTGCGCGGTTTTTCCCGCGCCCTGAGATTCACTACCGCCGTGAGCTCATTGATATGCCCGACGGCGACTTTATGATCTTTGACTGGGCAACGCCCGAACCCTCAGACCTGACGGCACCTCTTCTCGTGCATTTCCACGGGCTTGAAGGATCTTCGGAAAGCCACTACGCGGAGGCCCTCATGCGCTACGCCGCGGACAAGGGCTGGAGAGGTGTGGTTGCGCATTTCCGCTGCTGCGGAGGGCTCCCGAACCGCCTGCCGCGCGCTTATTTTGCCGGTGATACCGCTGACAACAGCTGGGCTTTAAAGACGGTGGCCGCGCGCTACCCGGAGGCGCCCTTGTATGCCGTGGGGGTGAGTCTGGGCGGAAACCAGCTTTCAAAGTGTCTTGGGGATTTGGGCAGCGACGCTTCGTTTCTGACGGCCGCGGTGAGCGTCGGCGCACCCGTGGATCTGGTGGCAGGTAGCGAAATAGTGTCGCTTGGCGCCAATAAACTCTACGCCGAGATGTTTTTGTCAACGCTCAAGGAAAAGGTTCTGGAAAAAGCGCGGCGCTTTCCGGACCTTATTGACGAAAACGTGGTGAAAAACTGCTCGACGCTTTACGACTTCGATTCGATTTACACGGCGCCCATTCACGGTTTTAAAAGCGCGATGGACTACTGGACGCGCTGTTCGGCCAAGCCGGTTTTAACGGGTGTGAAGGTGCCGCTTCTGATGCTTAACGCCAAAAATGATCCGTTTCTGCCGGTGTGGGCTCTGCCCGGGGAAAAGGATGTATCGTCCGACGTGTATCTGGAGCAGCCCGAAGAGGGTGGGCACATTGGTTTCCCGAGAGGTAACCCCCCGGGCGACCTCTTTTATCTGCCCGAACACATCTTTACCTTTTTCTCGGGCTTTACCCCGCACGCCAATAATGTGGGCGTAACGGAGGCCAAGGCCAAACCGGAAGGGACATTGACGCGTCTTGCCGGTAAATGGTTCCGCAAAGGTTGATCCGCATCAAAATCTTCTGAAAGTCGGCGTGGCACTTTGTGCAACAGAGGGGACTTGCCCAAGGGGTTGTGCCGATGCACGCGGATATAATGAAAAAAATGCGCCCGTGGGGTACCCTCAAAGAGGTATCCGGGCCGTCACAATTCCCGATGAGGAGGGGAACATAATGAAGAAACTCGTAATTGCTTCCATGCTTGCCGCAGCCTTCGGTGCGGCTCAGGCCGCTCAGCACGCCGACGTCGTCGTGATCGGTGCGGGCGGTGCCGGTATGGCGGCTGCCGTTACGGCGCACGATCTGGGCGCCAAGGTGATCGTTCTTGAAAAGATGCCGTTTGTCGGCGGCAACACGGTCCGCGCCACGGGCGGCATCAATGCGGCTGAAACCCCGCAGCAGGCCAAGCTCGGCATCAAGGACAGCATCGAACAGATGTACAAGGACACGATGAAGGGCGGTCACAACAAGAACAACCCCGAACTCGTCAAGGTTCTCGCTCAGAATTCCAACGCCGCTGTGCAGTGGTTGATTAAGCTCGGCGGTGACTTCAACGACGTGGGCTTCATGGGCGGCGCTACCAACAAGCGCTGCCACCGTCCCACGGGTGGCGCAGCTGTCGGCCCCGAAGTCGTGAAGACTCTCGATAACGCCGTTCAGGCCCGTAAGATCGATCTGAGAACCGAAAGCCAGGTTGTCGACCTCATCCAGAACAAGAAGGGTGCAGTGGTCGGCGTCAAGGTGAAGAACCTTGAAAACGGCAAGGTCTACACGATTAACACCAAGGCCGTGGTGAACGCCGCCGGCGGCTTCGGTGCCAACAACGCCCTCGTTTCCAAGATCGTTCCGCGTCTGAAGGGTTTTGCCACCACGAACCATCCGGGTGCCACGGGCGACGGCCTGCTTCTGTCCGAAAAGATCGGCGCAGCCTTCGTGGATCTGCCTGAAATTCAGACCCACCCGACCTTTAACGAACAGTCCGGCATCATGGTCACGGAAGCTGTCCGCGGTAACGGTGCTGTGCTCATCAACATGAACGGCAAGCGCTTCTACGACGAACTGAGCACCCGTGACAAGGTCTCGGCCGCCATTCTGAAGCAGCCCACCAGCCACGCCTACCTCTTCTTTGATGAATCCGTCCGTAAGAGCCTCAAGGCCATCGAAGGCTACGTCAAGCGCCCGGGCATGGTTCTTCAGGGTAAGACCCTTGAAGAAATCGCCGGCAAGATGAAGGTGCCGGCTGATGCCCTCAAGGCCACGATGGCACAGTACGCCAAGGATCAGGCTGCCGGTAAGGACAGCTGCTGCGGCCGTACCAAGATGGAACGTCCGCTTAACCAGCCGGGCTACTACGCGATCGTCGTGACCCCCGCCGTGCACCACACGATGGGCGGTCTCAAGATCGACACCAAGGCTCAGGTTTATAACTTCCGCGGCCAGGTGATCCCGGGCTACTTCGCAGCCGGTGAAGTCACGGGCGGCGTGCACGGCGGCAACCGTCTCGGCGGCAATGCTCAGGCCGACATCATCGTCTACGGCCGTATCGCCGGTCAGTCTGCCACGGCTTACGCCAAGGCTCACTAACCTGAGGTTTTTCCGCCTGAGGACTGTTTAGTCGCGGTCCGCGGAAAATAAACGGTGAAAGAAAAAGGCGCTTTCCTTTGCGGAGGGCGCCTTTTTTGATGCCCTGAACACTCGGGATTTTCCCTCACGGGCTTAGGAAACTGACACAAATTAGGGTGAAATCGTTACCTAAAAACGGGGCGAACCCATTACTATTGCGGCCTGTGAATCAACCCGCCGGGAAAAACGCGTTTTTAGGGCGCGCTTTTTAAAGCGGGCCGACTGAAATCAGTGCCCGTCGACGGGTACGGTGGTTTTTCTGAGGATTTTTTAAGCCATGATCAAACAGGTTATCGTTGCGGCTGCTGCCGCCATGCTCTGCGCCGGTGTGAACGCTGCTTCCTACAAGGACGGCACCTATGAAGGCCAGGGCCAGGGCAACGCCAGCCAGATCACCGTTCAGGTGCAGGTGAAGGGCGGCAAGGTTGCTTCCGTCAAGGTTGTCAAGCACGGTGAAACCGCCATGCTCGTGGGCGCAGCCGAAAAGAAGCTCGCCAAGCAGATCGTTGCCAATAACGGCACGGAAGGCGTGAACGCTGTGACGGGTGCCTCCAACTCCTCCAAGGGCATCATCGCCGCTGTGAATCAGGCTCTCGCAAAGGCCAAGTAATCGGGTGAATTTTTCCGCCTGATGAAAGAAAACCCGCCCGGGAAGCGTTTCCCTGAGGCGGGTTTTTCGTGTCCGACTTATTCGTTTTTGACGGCTTTTTCCTCGGGCATCTGAGAAAACACCCAGTTGAGGAACCCGCCCTTATTGCGGGAGCAGACGTAGACCGCGCCAGGCCCCTTAAATTTCAGAACAATCCCTTCGCCTGTGGTCTGACTTGAGACGAGTTTGCCCAGAAGCCCCGAGCGGGATGTGTTGATCGACAACTCATAGTCAAGGGACTTCTCCCAGGCGACGAGGTGCCCGTTATCAACGATGAGCTTTTGGCCGTCGGCGATATCAATGCGACGGACGCTTCCGAAGCCGCTTACGGCCACACGGCCTTCGCCTTCGGTTGCCATTACAAAAAGGCCACCGGAATTTCCGAGAAGCGCGCGGCCGCCCTCGTCTTCGGCGGTGATTTTCTGCTGAAAGCAGGTTTCGTCGTTTAAAAACTTGCGTGCAAGCGACTTAAAAAAGCCGCCTTTGGTGCGGCCTGAGAGCGACAAAGTGCCGTCCATCGCCACCATGGCGTTGGATTCGGCAAAAAGGCTTTCGCCCTTATTGAGTGTGACGCTTAAAAGCGGATCAACGGACCCGGAGATATCAAACTGAGCTATGGTGATCTGTCGAAAAATGGTTGACAACAAAAAAGGCTAGCTCCAAAACGCTTGCTGCGCGCATTTGAGGCTCTGAAACTGAGAGAAACTGATTTTTACCGAAAAAGAAACGGTTGCTTTTGCTAGAATCCCGCGAATTTATTTTGGGTAACCGCACGGACGGTTGCTGAATGCGGGAACCTTTCTCCCGAAACGGGTGGCGGCATGCAGAAGACGAACTTCCTATTTTGCAAAGCACAGCTCGCGGCTATAGCGGCCGCAGTCCTTCCGTTTTTTCTATTTCCGGCGGCAGCAACGGCTGCCCAATCCGCTCATCCCGAAGAAGCCTCTGCGCAGTACACCGGCTTTTCCATGGGAACCTTCATTCAGGGCAGTTTCTACGCCAAAGATCAAAAAACGGCGGATGCATTGCCCGCGCGCTTTGAAAAAGCTCTTTTTGCCTATGAAACGCTTTTTACCGTGCATGCCGCGGGTCCCATGACGGAGTTAAATAAAAAAGCGGGTGAATGGGTTGTAACGGACTGCCGCATCACGGATGTGATGGATCAGGCAAAAGCGATTGCCCGGGCTTCAGAAGGCGCGTTTGATCCCACGATCGGCCCGGTTGTCAACGTCTGGAAAATCGGGTTCGGGGGCGACAAGGTTCCTTCGGACGCCGCGATTGCCGAAGCCAAAAAGCACGTCAACTGGCGGGGCATTGAAACCGAGAGGCGCGAAGACGGCACCTGCCGCGTGAAAATCCGCGCCGGGCAAAACATTGATCTCGGCGCGATCGCCAAGGGCTGGATCGGAACGGCGCTCACGCAGGACTTAAAAAAAGCGGGTGCGGTGCGCGCAATCGTCGATCTGGGAGGCAACGTTGCATTGCTTAACAGTGCCCCTTCCGGGCGCGCCTGGCGCGTGGGCGTGCAGGACCCGAAGGCTGACCGCGGCGAAACGCTCGCCGTCATTGAAGCGAAAAACGAATCGGTGATTACGTCCGGGGACTACGAGCGCTACATGGACGCCGAGGGCAAGACCTACGGGCATATTCTCTCCGGCAAGACCGGACGCCCGGTGCCCGTGTCCTTCAGTTCCGTGACGATTGTGGACGCTGACGGCGCCAAAGCCGACGGCTGGTGCACGGCGCTTTTTGCCATGGGGCGCGAAAAAGCGCTTGCCTACCTCAGAGAGAACCCTGAAATCCGGGCGTTTTTACTGTCACCGGACGAAAAGACCGCGTGGGTGAGTGAGGGGCTTGCGCCGCGTCTTACGCCTCTTGCGCCCGACGTAAAGCTCAATATCCTCACACGGGCAGCATCGGCCCAAAAGTGAGAAAATTAACAGAATGGTTTTTTTAACGAAACGAAGCGAGAGAAAGAGTCATGACTGACGTGACAAACGAACAGGCACGTACCGTCCGCGACATGATTGAGCCCGCCATTATGAAGGCAGGCGGCTGGGTCAACACCCATGCGCATGCGGACCGTGCATTTACCCTGTCGCCTGAAATTCTGGAAATGCGCCGTACCTGCACGCTACAGCAGAAGTGGGACGCACTTGATCGTCTGAAGGCTGAATCCACGGAAGAAGATTTCTACCGTCGTTTCAGCCTTTTCTTTGAATTGATGATCAAGCAGGGCTGCAAGGCCTGCGCGACCTTTGTGGACATTGATCCGCTCACGCAGGACCGCGCCATTAAGGCCGGTTGGAGAGCGCGCGAGCACTACAAGGATCAGATCACGGTGAAGTTTGCCAATCAGACTCTGAAAGGCGTGATTGATCCTCAGGCCCGTCACTGGTTTGATATCGGTTCTGAGATGGTCGACATCATCGGGGGGTTGCCTAAGCGCGACGAACGCGACTTCGGGCGTGCCGCCGAAGCTTTTGACATTTTGCTCGGGACCGCCAAAGCGCAGGGCAAGATGGTGCACGCGCACGTGGACCAGTTCAATCTCTCAAGCGAATACGAGACCGAGATGCTTGCTCACAAGACGATTGAGCACGGCATGCAGGGGCAGGTTGTTGCGATTCACGGTATTTCAATCGGCGCACACTCCAAGATGTACCGTCAGCGGCTCTACAGCCTCTTAAAGGAAGCCAAGGTCATGATGGTCTGCTGCCCCACGGCCTGGATTGATACGGCGCGCACCGAGTCGATCGGCCCGATGCACAATTCGATGACGCCGGTGGATGAGCTTGTTCCGGCAGGCGTCACGGTGGCCTTGGGGACTGATAACGTCTGTGATGCCATGGTGCCCTGGAGCGCAGGGGACATGTGGCACGAACTGCAGCTTCTTGCCACCGGCTGCCGCTTTGATGACTTTGATGCCCTGGTGAAAATTGCTACCGAAAACGGCCGCAAGGCTCTCGGTCTGGATAAGGGAGAGTAACGATGGCGCACAAATTTAAGCCGAGCTACACAAGCAGCATCGCGGAAGACATCATGGCCGAGCGCCTCATCCGCGCCAAGGCCGTGGAATTTCTCACCGAAGAGCCGATGCGTCTGAAGTCCGGTCTCATTTCGCCGGTCTACGTCGATAACCGCAAGCTTTTCTACTATCCGGAAGCCTGGAGCGATGTCATCGAAACGATGGCAAGCCGTGTGGAGGAGTTTGATCTCTCCTTTGATATTGTCGCGGGCGTTGAGGCCGCGGGTTCGATGCACGCGGCGGCGCTCGCCTACCGCCTGCGGCTGCCCGCCATCATGGTGCGCCGCGAAGCCAAGACCTACGGCAACCGCTCGCGTATTGAAGGTGGGTGCGTGAAGGGTAAGAACGTGCTGCTCCTTGAAGACCACATCTCGACGGGTCTTTCCTGCCTTGACGCAATCAGAGGGCTGCGTGACGAGGGTGCCACTGTCACCCAGGTGATGTCGATTACGAATTTCGGGATCCCTGAGACCGTGAAGCTTTTTGCCGAAGACGGGCTTACCACCTTTGAAGTGATTGCCTTTAATAAGGTCGTGAACAAAGCCCGCGAGATGGGCAGCATCACGCCCGAAGAAGAAAAGCTCGTGCTTGAGTGGCTCAAGACCCCGTGGACCTGGGCAGCGATGCACGGTAAGGTCGCCTCGGCCCGCGAAAACTGATTTTCGCGGGTTGTACGCGGCGCAAGCGGTCGGAGACGGTCTGTTTCCGGCCGTTTTCTTTTTTTGCGTGTGACAGAGTGCAACGCTTAAGCGCCGCCCGTGCGGTGCTTCGCTAGACTCGCGGATACCAAAAAAATTTTCCGGAATTAAACATGTCTCTTTTGGATGATATCCGCGCGACTGCAGCCGAACTCACAGCCTGGCGCCGTGACTTTCATGCGCACCCTGAAATCGGGCGCGAGGAAAAGAGGACCTCTGCGGTTGTGGCCGAGAAACTTAAAAGCTTCGGGCTTGACGTGCACGAAGGCATCGGCGGCTACGGGGTTGTGGCGGTTTTAAAGGGCACGAAGGGCGAAGGGCGCGCAATCGGCCTGAGAGCCGACATGGATGCGCTGCCGCTTACCGAAGAAACGGGCTGCGCCTACGCCTCTCAAAATAAAGGCACAATGCACGCCTGCGGGCACGACGGGCATATGACGATGCTTCTGGGCGCGGCAAAGTGGCTCTCGCAGCACCGTGACTTTGCCGGGACCGTGAACTTTATTTTTCAGCCCGCTGAAGAAGGCCGCGGGGGCGCGGAAGCAATGCTCGCGGACCGCCTCTTTGAGCGCTTCCCGTGCGATGAGATCTACGGCATGCACAATCAGCCCCGGGCAGCCTCGGGGACCTTTGTGGTGCTCCCGGGCGCCGCCATGTCGGGCGCCGACTTCTTTGAAATCACGATTACTGGGAAAGGCGCCCACGGCTCAGCACCCGATAAATCGGTTGATCCCGTCTACGCCGGGAGCCTTCTTGTGCAGGCGCTGCAGCAGATTGTGTCGCGAAACGCCGATCCCGCGGAAACGACGGTCGTCAGCGCCACGAAGTTCCAGAGCGGCTTTGCCTGCAACGTCATTCCGGAAAAAGCGGTACTGGGCGGCTGCACGCGCTTTTTTGATGCCCAAACAGGTAAGAAAATCTGGTCGCGGATTGAGGCCGTCTGCGCGGGTATTGCCGCCACGACGGGGGCAGACATTGCCGTGAAGGTTGTGGCGCGGGCGCCGGTTTTAACCAGCACTCCGGAAGCGGTTGCCGCGATGCGCGAAGCGGCCCGCCGCGTGGTCGGAAGCGAGCACGTTGTGACCGAAGGGCGTCCGGAGATGGCAAGCGAAGACTTTGCCTTCCTGCGTCAGAAGGTTGCGGGCGGTTTTGCCTTTATCGGTAACCGGAATCCGGGGAGCGACCACGTGCTGCACAGCCCGCGCTTTAACTTTGACGACACGGTGCTGCCCATTGGAGCTGCGTATTGGGCGGAACTCGCGCTGTTGCGCCTTGGTGCTTAACAAATCTAAAGCGGCTTAAAAGAAAAAAGAGGAGAAAGGCCGATGGCAACGATCATTTATCCGTCCCCCGTTTTTGGGCCGGTGAAAAGCCGCCGACTCGGGCGGTCGCTTGGCATTAATCTGCTTCCCGAGGACGGTAAGGTCTGTAACTTTGACTGCATTTATTGTGAGTGCGGCTTTAACGCCGATACGCTTCCGAAAAAAAAGCTCCCCGCGCGTGAGTTCGTGAAGTCAGAACTTAACCGCCGCCTCAAAGCGATGAAAGAGGCCGGTGAAACGCTTGATGCGCTCACCTTTGCCGGTAACGGCGAACCCACCTCACACCCGCACTTTGCCGAGATTGCTGAGGACGTCAAGGCCCTGCGTGACACATGGTTTCCCGAGGCTAAAGTCTGTCTTCTCACAAACGCCACGCACCTTACGAACGACCGCGTTTTTGAAGCGGTGATGAAACTCGATAAGGCGTGCCTGAAACTTGATACCGTCGATCCTGACTACATCAATTTGGTGGACAGGCCGCAGTGCCGCTATGACGTCAACGTCCTTATTGACCGCATGAAGGCCTGCGGCGGAAAGTGCGTGATTCAGTCAATGTTTTTAAAAGGCGCCTGGCAGGGCGTGGACGTTGACAACACGACTGACAAGTACGTGCTCCCCTGGGTGGATGCGGTGGCCGCGATTAAACCGGCGGGCGTTGATGTCTACACGATTTCGCGCGATACACCGGATAAGGCCCTTCAGAAGGCAACCGACGAAGAACTCATGCGCATCGTGAACCTTTTAAGGGCAAGGGGCATTGACGCGCACGCGTTTGACTGACTGCAGTCATAGGCAAATTAACGGGTATGACCGGGATGGCCATTTTCGTAACATCGCGGAAATGGTCTCTCCGGGAAGCGGTTCTCAATTCGATGCCCAGGTTGCCGATGCCTTATCGGAGAATATAAAAAAAGGCGGCTGAAATCGAAGGATCTCAGCCGTCTTGCCGTTTTTTAAGCGCGTTACTTCTGCGGCAGGGTTGCGGCGTCCAGGCGCTTCTGCAGCACCGAGGAAATCGTGTAGTGGTTCACAATCTCACGGGCCATCAGAAGGATGGAGAGATAGAGCTCGCAGCCGCGGATTGAAATCTTTTCCCGCGGAATGCTCTGCAGGAGCTTTTGCTGCAGTCCGTCAATTTCGTCAAGTAGCGCGGGGCCCTCTTTCGCAAAGGCCGTCACATTCGCGCGCCCGGAACTTGCCTGGGTAAGCGCTGTGAGCTTTGCGACAAACGCCTCAAGATCCGTGCGGGGGCTGCCCGTGAAGCCGCGGTGGCGGTTCGCAACATGGTCGTAGGACTGCTTGGCAAGGCTTTGCAGGCTCCGGCCCACTTCGCGCATGTTGGTGAAGGACCGGTAGTAGCAGTAACGGGCGTCAAAGTCGGCCTTGGAGGATTTCGCGGCGGTGTTGCTCATCCGGTAGTAAAGGCTTCTTGCGCGGCTTAAGTTGTCAAAGAGTTCGGCCGCAAGCGTCCTGTTGCGCTTCAGATCCTTTTCTTTTTCGTTTAAGCAGTCTTCCACGATCCGGGCAAAAAGTGCCGTTGCCGCGGTGAGGTTTTCGCCGGTCTTCGTGTCAAGCAACGACCGCACGGCCGCACTGTCGTAAGCCTTCGGATGGTCGTTTCTGAGTTCTTCCCCGTCCTTGGCTTTGAGGTTGGAGCGCACAAGAAGCACAATCGCAATCACGGCAAGGATGACGGCTGCGACCTCGCCGCCCGCAAAGACGATGCAGGCAACAAAGGCCGCAAGCATCGAAGCAGAAAGCGCGGTCAGAAACCATCCGCTGATGACGGTGAGAACGCCCGAAATACGGTAAACGGCAGACTCACGGTCCCAGGCGCCGTCCGCGAAACTTGAACCCATCGCGACCATGAAGGTGACGTAAGTGGTGGAAAGCGGAAGCTTGAGGCTTGTAGCGGAGGCAATAAGGGCGGCGCTCACCACAAGGTTCACGCTTGCGCGCACGTAGTCAAAGGGTAGCGGCGCTTCGCCCTTTGCAAGAGCCTTGGGTTCAAAGCGGGAATTGAGGCCCCGCTGCAGCGGTACTGGAATGATCTGATGCAGAACCTTGCCGCAGCTCATGGCGGCTCGCACGATGATGCGCCCGGGCAACGACGACCCAAACTGCTCCTGCTCACCGGAATTGGAGGAGGAGAGGTTAATTGAGGTCTGAATCACGCGGTAGGCCTTGCGCGAGAACCAGAGCGTCAAAACCATCACAAGGCCCGAAAGAAGCAAAAGATACGTCGGGGTCTGCGTGGGCTTGGAGAGCCCATCCATCATGAAGATTTCCGCAGCAACCCCCGAGGCACTCCAGGTCTGATAGCTGTCAAGCGCCGCAAGCGGCACGCCCACGAAGTTCACGAGGTCGTTGCCGGCAAAGGCAAACGCGAGAGAAAAGGTCCCCGAGAGAATCACGATCTTGAAGATGTTGATTCTGAGGAACGTGATGAGAATCTGGAAAAGCACCGTGAGGCCTACAAAAAGCGACACGACGATCATGGACGTGTTTTCCTGAATGAAGCGGATCCATTCGGGACGCATGAAGCTTGAACCCTTGGCGCCCTTCATTACGAGAAAGTAAACGATGGCGGTGATGGCAAAGCCCGCGAAAACCGCGCCGTAGCGCTTATAGGTGTTTTCAAAGTGAAAGGTAAAGACGAGTCGCACGAGGTACTGCACCACCGCGCCCGTGACAAACGCGACCACGACGGAAATGAGAATCCCGGAGATGATTGTGAGCGCTTTGGAACTGTTGATGTAGGCGGCGACTTCGGTGAGGGACGCCCCTTCGGAAATGAGCTTCATGCAGGCAGCGGCGAGGGCGCTTCCCAAAAGCTCAAAGACGATCGACACCGTGGTGGAGGTCGGAAGCCCCAGGGAGTTAAACGTATCAAGCAAAATAACGTCAGCCACCATCACGGCAAAAAAGATCAACATGATTTCGGTGAAGCTGAACATCTGCGGATGAAAGACGCCGCTTCGGGCGATTTCCATCATGCCCGAAGAAAAGGTGGCGCCGAGCATGACGCCTGCGGCCGCGACCCACATCGTGGTGCGGAAAGAGGCAATGCGGCAGCCTAAGGCCGAATTCAGAAAATTGACGGCGTCGTTACTGACGCCCACAAAGAGGTCAAAAAGGGCTAAAGCACCCAGAAAGACCAGCAAAACAAGGTAGTACTCTTGCATTTTTGATTTGATTCCCGTTTGGTATGGGGGGCAGTCTGAGGCGCGACTGTGACAAAACGCCTGAGTTTTCATGACAAAACCGTGACAGTGCAACACAAAAACGGTTTCGCAGGCGGCTGAGGTCTTGTAAAATGGCGTCCGCATCGCCCGGAAGGAAACTTCGGGCTTTGGTTAACGTAAGGCCGCTTCGGTTCTCCGCACCGTCTGTGGCCGGGAGTCAAACAATATGTCGCATATTGCCGCGTACCCTCAGACGCATCGTTTCTGGGGACTTATCTCAGCTGTCCTATTTATCCTCACGATTCCGCTCGGCAACTGGGTGGTCATGAATGTGGGGCTTGTCTGTCTCAAGGACGGCCCCTGCCTGGTGCCGGTTCTGCCCGGTCTCATGGCGCCGTCGGCTGTTTTGCTCGCGGGCCTTGCGCTCGTTTTGCGTGACGCCGTGCATCACTGCCTCGGCACACGCTGGGCGTTTTACTGCATTTTGGCGGGCACTGCGCTTTCCGGCTTTTTAAGTGACGCAAGCCTCGTGATCGCTTCCTGCGCGGCCTTTCTTTTTTCTGAAACGGCTGACCTCATTGTCTACACGCCGATGCGCCGGCGTTTTCCGGCCTGGGCGATTGTCGCGTCGGGCCTTGCCGGAAGCGTTGTCGATTCGGTTCTCTTCCTCTCGCTTGCCTTCGGGTCTCTGGACTACGTTGCAGGGCAGGTGATCGGAAAATTCGAAATGAGCCTTTTGGCCGCGTTAATCATCGTGACAGTCAGAGGCTTACGACGCGCGCCTGTTCAAGCATAAAAAGCCCTGATTAAGGGAAAAGCGGCAAAATGGCGGCAGATAACAGACGGCATAAACCGGCCGGTTTGCCGTTTTCGTCCTGCGCACTGACAAATACAACAACGCGTGAACTGCTTTTCTCTTACCTGCCCGCCGGGCAGCCAAGGTCAAAACATGCCTGAAGCAAATCCCAATGAGACGCTGGTGCTCTTGGTTAACACGGGCTCGCCCGCTGCGCCCACCAAAGAGGCGCTTAAAACCTATCTTGCGGAATTTTTGGGAGATCCCCGCGTCGTGGAAATGCCGCGGCTTTTGTGGCTTCCCATCCTGCACGGCATTATTCTGAGAAAACGCCCTGAAGCCTCGGCCGCGCGCTACAAAACCGTGTGGACGGAAAAGGGGGCGCCTTTGGTGGCGGTCACCGCTGAGACAGCAGAGGCCTTGGAAAAAGCGTTGGGTGAGGGCTGGAAAGTGCGCTGGGCGATGCGCTACGGCACTCACCGGGTGGTCGATGAGCTTCCGAAGTTTTTGGATGAAATCCGGCCCGAGCGTCTGGTTGTTCTTCCCTTGTTCGCGCAGTTTGCAACGCAGACGACGACCGCGGTTTATGACGCTGTGGAAGCCGTGCGCAAAAAGCACCCCTGGCGCGGCAAGACCGTGAGCATTCAGCACTATCACACCAATCCCGCCTACATCCGTGCTGTCGCCGACGACGTGCGGCGCCACTGGGCTGCCGTCGGGCCCCTGGGTGAAAAAGGAAAGCTTCTCATGAGCTTTCACGGCATTCCTCAGGCAAGTTCCGACCGCGGGGACCCGTATGAAGCGCAGTGCAGGGAAACGGCACGGCTCATTGCCGAAGAACTCGGCTTGCCGGCAGATGCGTGGACGCTCTCTTTTCAGTCAAAGTTCGGGCGCGCAAAGTGGCTTGAGCCCGCGAGCATTGATACCGCAAAGCGCCTAGCCTCTGAAGGGGTTGAGCGCCTTGACGTCGTCTGCCCGGGCTTTGCCGCGGACTGTCTGGAGACCATTGAAGAGATCGGGGACGAATTAAAGGGAATCTTTCTGGCTGCGGGCGGAAAGACCTTCCACTACATCCCCGCGATGAACGCGCAGCCCGAAGCGGTTGCTGCCTACGCCGCCATCGTGAAAAGCGCCGTTGCCGGGGCTTGAAAAACCGGCAGAAAGCCTCCATATTGCCGGATACGGTAATGAATTTTTCGGAGTCCACTTAAAAAATGGCCGACATGAACGAAAAACCGACGCAGCAGTCGGAAACCCAAGCCGCGGAAGAATTAAAGAAAGCGGCTGAAGCCAGTGACGCCGCGGGCGGTTGCGGGTGCGGTTGCACCTGCGGTGAAAAGCCGCAGGCTGAAGGCGCTGAAGTCAAAGCTGAGGTTGACGAACTCACCAAGGCCACAAAGGCCCTTGAGGAAGCCAATGCCAAGGCCGCAGAACACTACGACCTTTACGTGCGCGCCGTCGCTGAAATGGACAACACGCGCCGCCGCTGCGCTGAAGACGTGCAGAAGGCTCAGAAGTTCGGGATTGAAAAGTTTGCAAAGAACCTTCTCCCGGTTGTCGACAGCCTTGAAAAGGCGATTGAAGTGTCCGCTAAAGACGCGGGCGCTCTGCGTGATGGCATTTTGGCCACCCACCGGCAGCTTGTGCACGCTCTGGAAATGAGCGGTATGCGCGCAATCGACCCCAAGGGCGAGAAGTTTGATCCCAACACGCAGCAGGCGATTGCCATGGTTCCCGCAACCGAAGGTAAAACCGCCGGGTGCGTGGCGGAAGTCTTTCAGCGCGGCTGGATGATTCACGACCGCGTGCTGCGTCCCGCGATGGTAAGCGTCGTTCAGGGCTAAGCATCAATCTTAGGTTTGACGGCAGAAGGCATCTTTCTCAAAGGGAGGGTGCCTTTTTTGTTGCCCGGCGTTCGTGTCGGGCCCTGCGGCGGCGGGGCCGGGTGTCGCTTTTTCGACCCATTGCAACAAAACGTTTTTCCGCCTGTTGAAAAAAATCACCCCGTCCCCATATAGGGCTTATCAGCCGATGGGGCTTGTCCCCGAAGGCACAACAAGTTTTAAACAGCACGCTGTGCCGGTTGCCGTCAGTGAAGGTAAAAAACGGTAGCTGCGGTGCCTGAGGTTCGTACTCAGCCGTGGGCATCAGGCACGCACAGGGTGCAGACAAGAGGATGAGAAACAAGATGTCAAAGATTATCGGTATCGACCTTGGTACAACCAATTCGGCCGTTGCCATTATGGAAGGCGACAAGGTTCGCGTCATTGAGAACTCCGAAGGCGCCCGCACAACGCCCTCGATCGTTGCCTATCTTGAAAACGGTGAGATTCTGGTGGGTGCGCCCGCAAAGCGTCAGGCTGTGACGAACCCCAAGAACACGCTCTTTGCCGTGAAGCGCCTGATCGGCCGCCGCTACGATGATGCGGAAGTCCAGAAGGACATCAGCCGTGCGCCCTTTAAGATCGTGAAGGCTGATAACGGCGACGCCTGGGTGCAGGTTCTTGCTGACAAGAAGTTGGCTCCGCAGCAGGTTTCCGCTGAAGTTCTCCGTAAGATGAAGAAGACCGCTGAGGATTACCTCGGTGAGCCCGTGACGGAAGCCGTGATTACGGTGCCTGCGTACTTTAACGACAGCCAGCGTCAGGCAACTAAGGACGCCGGCCGTATCGCGGGTCTGGAAGTCAAGCGCATCATCAACGAACCGACGGCAGCCGCTTTGGCCTTCGGTCTGGATAAGGCCGGCAATTCCGACCGCAAGATCGCGGTCTACGACTTGGGCGGCGGCACGTTTGATATTTCGGTGATTGATATCGCCAACGTCGACGGTGACAAGCAGTTTGAAGTGCTCTCCACAAACGGCGATACGTTCCTCGGGGGCGAAGACTTCGACCAGCGCCTCGTCACGTACCTGATTGACGAATTCCGTAAGGACACGGGGTGCGACCTGAGTAAAGACATCCTCGCCCTGCAGCGCTTAAAGGACGCCGCGGAAAAGGCCAAGATTGAACTCTCGAGCCGTCAGGAAACGGAAGTGAACCTGCCCTACATCACGGCAGATGCTACCGGTCCGAAGCACATGAACATTACGGTGACGCGTGCGAAGTTTGAAAGCCTCGTCGAAGACCTCGTTCAGCGCACGATTGAACCGGTGAAGAAGGCTTTGGCTGACGCCAAGGCCGGCACCTCGGATATTTCCGACGTGATTCTTGTGGGTGGCATGAGCCGTATGCCCCGCGTGCAGGAAGTGGTACGCGAGTTCTTCGGTAAGGAACCCCGTAAGGACGTGAACCCCGATGAAGCAGTGGCTATCGGCGCTGCAATTCAGGGCTCGGTTTTGACCGGTGACCGTCACGACGTGCTGCTTCTTGATGTGACGCCTCTGACGCTTGGTATTGAAACGCTGGGCGGCGTGATGACCGCGATGATTAAGCGCAACACCACGATTCCGACCAAGCACTCGCAGGTGTTTTCGACCGCGGAAGACAATCAGCCTGCCGTGACCATTAAGGTCTACCAGGGTGAACACCAGATGGCGGCTTCGAACAAGTTTTTGGGTGAATTCAACCTCGAAGGGATTCCGCCTTCTCCGCGCGGACTGCCGCAGATTGAAGTGACCTTTGATATTGACGCCAACGGCATTTTGCACGTGAGCGCCAAGGATAAGGCGACCGGTAAGGAAAACACGATCACGATTAAGGCAAGCTCCGGTTTGTCCGAAGACGAGATCAAGCGCATGGTGGCTGACGCCGAAGCCAACAAGGCTGAAGACCAGCGCCGCTTTGAGCTCGCGCAGTCGCGTAACACCGCGGACGCCTCGGTTGCACAGGTTCAGAAGATGCTCAAAGACTTGGGTGACAAGGTCGAAAGCGCTGACCGCGCTGCCTGCGAAGAAGCGGTCAAAGACGTTGAAGCGCAGGTCAAGGGCGAAGACAAGGCCGCAATCGACAAGGCCGTGGAGCGCCTGATGGCTGCCGCGCAGAAAGTGGGCGAAAAGCTCAATAAGGCAGCGGCCGCGCAGGCTCAGCCTCAGGCCGGTCAGGCCGCGGGTGCCGCGGGCGGCGAAGCCCCGAAGGGCGGCAATGACGACGATGTCGTTGATGCCGACTTCAAGGAAGTCAAGCACTGATAAGCACGGTGCGCGGGGTACGCAAGTGCCCCGCTTCAGACGCGGGCGGTGAGCCCTGCGTGAAGGTCGGAAGACGCTCATCCAAGCCCTTCCGGCCTTTCGTTTGTTCTACAGCACACGAGGGATTGTGTTAAAAAATGGCTGATCAGGATTATTACGAGGTACTGGGCGTATCCCGCGACGCCTCCGATGAGGACATCAAAAAAGCTTATCGGCGACTGGCCATGAAGTATCACCCCGACCGCAATAACGGTGACAAGGCGGCCGAGGAAAAATTTAAGCAGGTGGGTGAGGCCTACGCGGTCCTCTCCGACCCCCAGAAGAAGGCCGCCTATGACCGCTTCGGCAAAGCCGGCGTCGACCCGAGCGCCGCAGGCGGAGCGGGCGGCTTTGGGGGCTTCGGCGGTTTCGGCCAGGGAGGCTTTAACGCCGGCGACTTCAGCGATATTTTCAGCGAGATTTTCGGTGGCGGTGCCGCAGGGCGCCAGGCCAGACGCGGACCTCGTGTCTATCGCGGGGCCGATCTGAGTTATTCCCTGGAAGTAACGCTTGAGCAGGCCGTGCACGGCATGAAAACGGATCTCAGGCTTCCAGTGTGGGAGACCTGTGACGAATGCGGCGGCACGGGCGCAAAGAAAGGCACCACGAAGAAACCCTGCCCGCACTGCCACGGTACCGGTACCGTCAACATGAGCAGCGGCTTTCTGCAGGTGCAGCAGACCTGCCCCTACTGTAACGGCACGGGTGAAATCATCACCGATCCCTGCCCGAAATGTAACGGCCAGGGGCGCGTCAAGAAAGTCACAACGCTTGAAGTCGAAATTCCTGCGGGTATTAACGACGGCCAGAGAATCCGCCTTGCCGGTAAGGGCGAACCGGGTGTAAACGGCGGCCCCGCCGGTGACCTCTACGTGCAGGTCATGATTAAGCCCCACGACATCTTCCAGCGTGAAGGCGACGATCTGCATGCCGACCTTCCGATCAGCTTTACGACGGCAGCGTTGGGCGGCGAAGTGTCCGTGCCCACAATGGACACGGAAACCCGCATCACGATTCCTGAGGGCACCCAGTCCGGGAAGATTCTGAGGCTGCGCGGCAAGGGCGTCCCCAACGTCCGCTCGCATGTGAAGGGCGACCTCTACGTGCACGTGTACGTGGAAACGCCTGTGAACCTCACCACGAAGCAGAAGAACCTCCTGAAGGAATTCGGTGCGTCGTTGTCTGAAGGGGGTGAGGACAAGCATTCCCCGAGAAGCACCGGCTTCATTGAAAAGATGAAGAAGTTCTTCGGCGGCTAATCTGCGCAAGCCTTCGAAGCGGGAAAAGCGGATCTGAGTTTTGGGCTCGGGTCCGCTTTTTTGTGCGTCGGCATGGGCGCGTTCTAACGGGTGAAAGTCCCGAGTGCAGGGGGGCAGCACCAAGTACATAGCCAAGAGCAAGGGTGTCCGCCGCGAGGCGGGATCTGAAGGAAGCCGGAGGCAAACCACTGACCTGACGTACAGAAACTGCATAAGGCATTCGAAGAAGGGTAAGCCTGCAAAACAAGATGAAGCCCGAAGCTACACGGAATCCGAGGTGTAGATGTAGCAGGTACATGGTGGGAATGAACGCGTTCTTACCGAGGATGTAATGTTTTTTGTGTCCAGGCGATAATAGCGCTCCCGTAGGGCGCGAAAGGAATCACCGTGGCACACCGTACACCCAAAATAAACGACACCGTAAAATTTACCGACCAGCAGCAGGCCATTCTGAACGATGCCGTAGAGCAACTGATGGAAGCCGGCGGCTTAACGGCCTTAACGCAGGCTCATTTCAGCGAGGCGATGAAGAGACGGCCCATAAATGGGCCAATACCCGAAAAGGCGCTTGACGGGTTGCACACAGCCAAATTCTCTCGACCAAGCTGACCAATGGTATTCTGAAGA
>OJRE01000512.1_pt1 | contig 19939 bp, 8 predicted proteins | sample 1599111 | NCBI WGS metagenome assembly OJRE01 (sample SAMN03922530, study PRJEB24848) | human gut metagenome | isolation source: stool sample | host: Homo sapiens | place: Germany | collected 2010-05
CTTTTCTGATAAAGCAATTCCATCTTTTTTACTTCTTCAGACTTCTCAATTAATTTATCAAAGACTGCAAATATACAGATATTCGTCATTAACAACAATGCTGCCCCAATAGGAATCATGATACGATTCACGCCAGTAAAAGAAATATGCGAATAATATATACACATAAAAATGATAATTGTCGCCGCCGGCAGAGTTAACAGCACAGTAAACAATTTATTTTCAATCGTCTGTTAATTTTTCTTTCTCGTGATCTGGTTAACACATTTTACTAATAAAAATGTAATTGTGCTCATCAACAAAAGTGACAGCAACTTTTCCAACTCTGAATGAAAGTTATTTTCTGTCCCGGTTACTCCATAAGCCCCTGTAATTACAGCAAACAAAAACTCAGGGACTATAGCCAGCATATAATAGCAACAGGCCAAAATAATTTTCTTCCATACACTTCCTTGGAACATATTCTTTCCTAAATCATTCAGCATAAGCATTTGGAAACTGCCAATCAAAGCATCACTTAGCAAACCCATCAGATCAACCATTCCTTTCCCTCAGATATTCAAACAGTGCCTCGGTAAACTCTTCTTTCTTTGCTCTTGAAACATTCAGTTCTATTCCGCATTTCAACCGTAGTACGCCTTTTTCTAACCCTTCTACTTTTCCCAACTTAACAATGTAACTATAATGCGCCTGTGCAAATCCCTGATCTTTTAGCTGTTCACATAATTCTCCAAACGCTTCTCTGCACCGAACTGTCTCCTTTTCTTGCTCTTTCACAATGGTTATCTCACATCCTCTTTTGGCTCTGGAAACATATAAGATATTTTCCACGTGTATGCGTATTATCTTCCCCGCCGATGTCACCGTTACCGCATAGTCATTCAGAAAGCGTCTCTTTACCTCAGTCATAATAGCTGCAATTTCCCGGCGTAAGCTGGTATCGTGTAAGTCCTTCATAATATACCGAAAGGGCTGTCCGAAATTTATACTGTCCACTGTCGGCTCAAAATAACTGGAATAGAAGATTAAAACTGCATCTTTGTTATAATTTCTCAATTTTAATGCTGTTTGGTTTCCATCCAGCCCCGGCATACGGATATCTATAAAGACTAATTCGTGGAGAATATCCGTATGTTTCAAAAGTTCATTTCCTGATTCGTATTCATAAAATCTGATTTCATTTTCAGGCAAACTATTTTCATGCTCTATAATCTCTCTGATCGTTTTTCTATATCTTTTATCATCATCACAAATCGCTATCTTATACATAATCCTCCCTCATTGTTAGTTGCAGCTAACCTTATTTCATAAAAAAACCATCCCGCAGAATTTTGCCATGAGATTATCTCTTACTTCTATAACTCCGGTTCCAACTCTGCAAAGATGGAATCTCCAAAAAATTCTGGTATTGTGATTTCTAATCCATCACACAATTTCTTGATTGTAACTACGCCTACATTCTTACTCTGCCCATACAAAATATTCTTCAGCGTTGATGGCGGAACACCAGAACGTATCGCCGCCTCATTCACGGTAATATCCTTTTGCCTTATCAATTCTTCAAGACGATATATAACTGCTGTTTTCATATCCATGATTTCTACCACCTTTTCTCTATTCTATATAAATTGCCCGTAAAAGGTCGCCCATATATAGTCTTTTTGAACAAAGATACATCTTTGTAAGCTTTGTATACTTTCGTGGTAGATAATTCAGCATTTTTACCAAAACAAAAAAAGCCGAAAGCCACATTGTTATCCGTGACCTCCGACTCCTTTCTATCTCATACTACACCGTCCTTACATCCAAATCAGCCCCTCTCTCCGGCTTATCTTTTCCCTGTTTTTCCTGAATGATTCTCTTATTGATTTCCAAGCGTTCATGGATTGACGGTTTTTTCTCTTTTTCTGTCATTGCTCTCTTTTGTGCTACTGGCTTTCTTTCAGCTTTCCCTGCGTCCTTAACTGCTGTATTTGCTTCAATGCCAGCTCTTGGCGCAGCTTCTCTGCTCTCAGTTTTCTCTGCTACCTGCTGTTCTCGTCTCTCCTGCACGCCTTTTTCTTCCAAGCTGCAAAAGCTCTGCAAATACGGCAGTACATGATTCTGCATATCCATCAGATCTTCCATATACTTCTGATACTCTTCATTTCCTTTTCCTTGCTGATAACTAATCCAGCTTTCATCCGTCAATTTCATTTCATTCTGCATCTTTAACTGACTGATGATACCTCCGTTTCCGGTACCAATATCTATCTTCCCCTGAAAATGGTGCAGCATTTTGTCACCTTTCTCAGCATAATATACTGTAAAAAACATTTGTGCTGTCGTTTTTGGTTCGTTAGTGTTTGGATCACGATCAGCATACCAGGCTTTGTCCTGTTCTACGGTTTTTGAATCCAGATCAGATAACTTTTGACATCTTGGATTCCCCAGCTCACTTTTCTCACAATAATTCACATACACCATTGGTTCCATATCTTTTGGAAGCTCCGGTTCATAGGCTTTCAGTCTTTCCATCAATACACCTGCACGAACAGACAAGTCGCATTCTTCGTCTACAATATCCTTCAGATAAGAAATATAAGAATGTGTATTGCCACTCTGCAAATCCAACATCACCTCTTGTACCGTATTTTCTCCCGGCTCCACATTATCTCGATACTCATACGGATCAAAAGCTTCTGCAATCTCATCCAATGCCTCTGCCAGCTGTTCTGTGGTCATCTTCTCTGGATACATTGCTTCTCGAACATCCCTCATCGGTACATACTTGTAGTCCGGCAATGCTTCATGAATTTTCTCAATCCCTTCCCGTACCAGTGCAAGCTCTCCATAAAACCGAACATCGTCCATCAGATTTCCAAATACAGTATTTCCTTTAACGATTGTAAATTCGGCTTCATCATAGTAACTGTCTTCCGGATCACGATAAATAATTCCCATTGAGCATCCCAGATACGCAGTTTCTGGATTCTCTCTATATTTCTCATAGACTGCAGCTATTTGGTTAACATCGGTACTTTTTTCATAAGCTCCCATATCATGGAATTCATCGCATTCTGTAGCAAAATATTCCAGATAAGGTTCTTTCTTCGGTGGCATATTATTGAGGACGTTATCAATCATGTTATAATTCGCCTCTTCCAGTTCTTCTACCTTTGCCAGTGGCTTATATTCGCCCTGGCTTTTCTGAATCACTGCCATTACAACCTCATCCATTTCTTTCACTTTTTCCATCAACTGATCATAATCCCCACGGATGCGTTCTCCAGTCCAGCCTTCGTCTTCCAGAAGTTCCTCTGCCGCTTCTTCAATAGAAATTTCATCATTTTCATAGACGCCACCATCCATCAGACGGAAATCTTCATCGTAAAAGGAATAATCGTATCCTTCTTCTGTCCTCTGAATAGCAAAATACCGTTCTCCTACCTCATATGCCAGTTCACTAAGAACCTGTTCTTCCAGATTCAAGAAAGAATCCAGCTGTTCAAAACTGATACTGTCTACAAAATGAGCTGTTACTTTTTCCCCATCATTCAAAACAACGATATCACTGACAGACAGGGAATGCCCACGGAAGTCTTTCGGTCTGTCAATGTTGAACCTTTCAAAAATATCATCCAGTGACGTATTTCCCAGTAATTCTCCAACATAGACCAGCTTATAATCTTCTTTTTTTATCTGCATACCATGACTTTCAATAAAACTCATATTCATAAATGCATAATTTTCGCCCGGTGAATCATCTTTGATCTGATAAATACCAAAGGTTCGCCTTGTTCCTAACAACAGGTTTGCCTCTTTCAAAGACTGAATCTGCGGATATTTCTGCATTTCCCATTCCAGGTTACGGAAACGCTCCCGTTCTGCCATGGACATCTGATAATGCACCGGTCCTCGTTCGATTTCCTTGCGTTCCGTGACATAGATTGGTGATGAAAAATTAGTGATCAGATAGATATCTGCTCCGGCATCGTATAATTTCAGTGCTTCTTCCTGGTCAATGACACTCATAGGCTCCTGAAATGCTCCAAAATCCTCATCGGCATAATCCAGATCCTGATCCCTTATCCGTTCCCACATCTGTAATTCCATGCCAAACAGCCCTTCGTGTGCCTGTATCATTTCTTTACTTGCATACTCTCCCTTACCGCCATCGCTGCCCAGGCAATAAATCTTAGAACCCATTCTGTGATAATCCAAAGCTGCTTCTTTTCTGAGCGGCACCATGTCTTCTGCTATGTATCCATAATCACGTAATTCCAGCTTACCTATGGTTGGATCTGGTAGGTCCTGAATATCCATTTTTGCATCATCCAGAAGTTCCTCTACTTTATCTTCATCTGCCTGATTGATTGCATCTGTCAGATTTTTTACCAACGTCCTTACCTTCTCTTCCTCGCCAATCAGATTTGCATATTCAAAAATCTGTTCTTTTACATCTACTGGAAGCGCTATTCCCATGTGTTCTGCACGGTCTATCTGTTCCTGCGTAAATTCCTGCATTTTCTGCGTTTCTTTTCCTGTTATCATATTTCTCGCCATATAAATTCCTCCTGTGTTCTAAAAAAAGGCATAACCGGCAGAACCTTCTTCTACCAAATTATGCCATCTTTCCTGTTTATTTATTCCAGACCGAAGTCCCGTTTTCTGGTTTCCTTGCCAGTTTCACTTTCCCGCTGACTCTTTTCTTTATAAATCTGCAGTTTCTCATGAATAGAACCTCGTGCCGGTCTTTCTTCTTTCTCTTTTGATTCCGACTGCTCTGTTTCTGTATCTTCCCGCTCATCCATATTGAGAAGTGCATTTAACTCTGACAGTCGCTCCAGTTTCTGGTTCAACTCCTCTTCTTTTGGAAATGGCTTCCCGACTTCCTCTTTGGCATTTGTCATCTGCTCCTGTACCGTTTCCAGCCGTTGTTCTGCTTCTGCCAGTTTTTCCGGATAACTTTCTAAAAGATTATTGATACGAATGATATTTCCCAGGGCATCGGCTCCCAACCGAACTTTAGCTACCGATTCATGCTTTACAGACAGGATAAACTCTTTGCTCCAGCTGTCGAATTGGATTCTCATGTTAAATCCCTGATAACTTCCAATGTCCATAGCTGCATCTACAGACTTAATGTCTTTGCAGACCGCCAGAAGAGCCGCTCCTGCCTCTTTCTTTTCTGTGAACACTTTGCCACTGATTTCCATAGAAAACTGCTCTGGATCTGTAATTTTATGCTCAGAAAAATGAGCGATATCTGCCTTATAGCTGTCAATAATCTCCGTCAGTTTTGCAATCTGTTGCGGAAAATTCCTTGCAATATCATCTTCCAGTCGGTATTGGTTATTCATGTGGTTCGCTTTTAAAAGCTTTAATTTCGCCACATCCACATCCAATGCCATCTTCTCTTTTACTGCTGGATTTCCGGTTGCCAGTGCTTTGACCTCTGCATAGGACAGTGCCGCTTCGTCCACATCTTCGCAGCTTCTGACCGGTGCTTTGCTGGTCATGATCTGGGAAATGAATTTCTGCTTGTTCTCGATCAGCTGCCACATGTAGCTGTCGAATGTGGATTCTGTTACATATCGGAAGATATGAACCTTTTTATTATGATTTCCCTGGCGGATAATACGCCCTTCCCTCTGTTCCAAGTCAGATGGTTTCCAGCCAATATCCAGATGGTGCAACGCAATCAGACGATCCTGCACGTTGGTCCCGGCACCCATCTTTGCTGTCGAACCAATCAAAAAACGAACCTGCCCGGATTTCACTTTTCCAAACAACTCCGTCTTCTTTGCTTCTGTATTTGCATCATGAATGAATGCAATCTCTTTTTCCGGTACACCTTTTTCCATCAGTTTCTGCTTCAAGTCGTCATAAACATTGAAACTGCCATCACCTTTCGGTGTGCTCAAGTCACAAAAAATCAGCTGTGCCGATTTCTGTGCTGCTGTGTCTTTCCAGATCTCATAGCTTTTCTCTGCACAGACTGCTATTTTGCTTTCTGGATTATCTGGCAATAGTTCGTTCACCAAACGCTGATCCAATGCTAATTTTCTTCCATCATTGGTGATTTTCAGCATATTATCAACTGAGGCATCTACCCCTCCGCTTCTGACAACTTCTGCACGTTCCCCCAGACTTTCTACGATTTCTTTCTGCTGTTCCGTTGGTTTCAGCACCACTGTTTCATATTCTGCTTCCGGCACAGGAAGTTTTAACTGATCGGAAGTCTTGATATCTGCAATCTCCTTAAACATATTCATCAGTTCCGGAATATTATAAAATCTTGCAAATCTTGATTTTGCACGGTAGCCTGTTCCTTCCGGTGCAAGCTCAATGCTCGTGACTACCTCGCCAAAGGTGGAGGCCCAGGAATCAAACAGTCCAAGTCCCATATTTTGTAATTTGCTGTTCTGCAGATACCGCTGCATAACATATAATTCCGTCATACTATTGCTGATTGGTGTGCCCGTAGCAAAGGTAATGCCTTTTCCTCCGGTAATCTCATCCAGATACTGACATTTATTGAACATATCTGCGGATTTCTGTGCTTCGTTCTGTGCAATCCCGGCTACGTTTCTCATTTTTGTATAAAGAAACGCATTTTTATAGCTGTGTGCTTCATCTACATACAAGTGATCCACTCCCAGTTCTTCAAAAGTAACTACCTGATCTTTTTTCTCTTTCTGATTCAGTTTCTCCAGCCTTGTCTGCAGTGTTTTTCTTGTCTTTTCAATCTGTTTGACGGTATAACGTCCACCATCCTGTTCATATCTTGCACTCTGGATTGCCATTTCCAGATCATCAATCTGCCTCTGAAGCATGGCTTCTTGTTTCTCATCAGAGATTGGAATACGCTCAAACTGAGAATGACCGATAATAATGGCATCATAGTTTCCCATAGCGATCCTGGCACAGAACTTTTTCCGGTTTGCCGGTTCAAAATCTTTTTTGGTTGCTACCAGAATGTTCGCCCCTGGATATAGCTGTAGGAACTCAGCTCCCCACTGCTCTGTCAGATGGTTCGGAACTACAAAAAGATTTTTCTGAGATAATCCCAGACGTTTGCTCTCCATTGCCGCCGCTACCATTTCGTAGGTCTTCCCAGCACCTACCACATGAGCAAGAAGCACATTATCACCATATAGCTGATGTGCGACTGCATTTTTCTGATGCGGTCGAAGTTCTATTTCCGGATTCATCCCTGGGAAAGTCAGATGACTTCCATCGTATTCACGGGGACGGATACTATTAAAACGTTCATTGTACACGCTTACCAGTCTTTCTCTCCTCTGCTGATCCTTAAAAATCCAATCTTGGAATGCAGCCTTTAAGGCATCCTGCTTTTGTGATGCCAACATAGTTTCTTTTTTATTCAAAACTCGCACTTCATCCCCATTTTCATTTACAACTTTATCATAGATTCTAACATCTTTTAGATTCAAGGTATCTTCCAGAATCCGGTAGGCATTTGCTCTCTCCGTTCCATACGTTGCATAGGCAAACGCATTTCTTGGACTGTCGGCGTTCTTTCCTGTAATCCTCCACTCACCATTTACCTCAGAGAATTTTACCTGTATTTCCTTCTGTGCAAGATACCTCGGTGTATGAAGCAGTTCCACCATAAAATCCTGATAATCCGAAGGTTCAATCCAGGTGGCTCCAATACGCACTTCAATCTCCGACGCTTCCAGATCTCTTGGCTGAACTGCCTCCAATGCACGCACATTCGGTGTGAATTCTGGATGATTCTCTGCAAAAGTTCTTGCAATATTTAATTTATCCCTAACATTTCCGGAGAGATATTCATCTCCGCTTTCCCACTGGTCTGTCAGTGGATTTTTGAAGATAACTCCAACCAGCTCTTCTGTGATTTTCTCTTCGGTCTTTCTGGTCAACTGTGCCATATATGGGAGATCTACTTGAGCCTTTTCATTTAGGGACAGAGCAAGTGCTTCTGTGGCTGTCTCCACACTTGTCACAGCGACCGCCTTTTTAATGGTTCGTTTGGTGAACATGTCCGCTTTCCGCTTCAATGTTCCATCTTCATTCAAGTCTTCCAGGGAACACAGCAGACAATAAGAAGAGTCATCAGAAAATGCACGTTTGTTAGCATTACTTCCAATAACTCCATACTTTGCTGTGTAGGTATCATACACCTGATTCAGTTTTTTCTGCTGTTTCTGGATTTCTTCGTCTGTGACAAATTCTTCCATCTGCATGGCGATCAGTTCACGAACGGTATCACGGATTGCAACCATGCCTTTTACACGTTCTGCAGTGGCTGCAGGCATTTTCACCTGATTCATCAAAGAATTGACACGGTAATATACCTGATCATCTACCACCGTATAGCTGTAATTTCGGACATTCGGATCTGCCGGAATACTCTCTGGCATCTCATCCAGTTCTGCCTCTATATCTACTGCCGCTACCATGCTTCCCTTGATGTGTTTTACAGCTTCTTGTAACTGTAATTCCAGAACAGCTCCTTCCATTGGAGCACAGGTTGTTTCCATACCATACGGACCGGACACTTCTTTCATCTCACCAAGAATCATTCCCGGATGCTGAACAAAATACTTGTTAATGGTAATCCCTTTTGCATCACTCTCCAAATTCACCCAGTCTGGCATCTCTTTTGTGAAACTCTCACGCTTCTGGAAAAACAAAATATCAGCACTGACTTCTGTTCCTGCATTTGCCTTAAAAGCTGTGTTCGGCAGTCGGATTGCCCCCAGCAAGTCTGCACGCTCTGCCAAATATTTCCGGACTTCCGGTGATGCCTTATCCATAGTTCCCTTTGTTGTGATCAACGCAGCTACACCACCTGGACGTAACTGATCTATAGTCTTGGCAAGAAAGTAATCATGAATCATAAAATTGTAGCGGTCATACTGACGGTCATTGACCTTATATGCACCGAATGGCACATTTCCGATTGCCACGTCAAAGAAATCATTGGGATAATCCGTCTTCTCAAAGCCTTTGATCTGGATATTGGCATCTGGATAGAGAAGTTTAGCAATTCTACCACTGATGCTGTCCAGTTCCACTCCATAGAGTTTGGACTGGTTTAGATTCTCCGGAAGCTTTCCAAAGAAGTTCCCGACTCCCATAGATGGCTCCAGGATATTTCCCTTTGTAAATCCCAGATTCTCCAACACCTGATACATACTTTCAATCACAATCGGCTGTGTATAATGAGCATTTAATGTGGAAGCTCTGGCTGCAGCATATTCTTCCGGTGTAAGGACGGTCTTTAATTCCAGATATTCTGTCTCCCATGCAGATTTTGTCTCATCAAATGCATCTGCAAGACCTCCCCAGCCGACGTACCTGGATAAGATTTCCTGTTCCTCTAGTGTCGCATTGCGGTTCTCATCCTCACATTTTTTTAACAGCTGAATAGCCATAATATTGGCTCGGAATTTCTCCTTCGGTGTTCCCTGTCCAAGTTCATCATCTGTGATATGGAAGTTCGTTGCTGGAATCAGTTCTGCTATTCCGTTAATCTCTTCCAATGATTCTTTTTCTTCCGATACCTCAACTTCTCCCGACAGTTCTTTTTCTTTTTTATCATAATCTGTCCACACACGTTTAGAAATAGCAGTAAAATAGGAAGACTCTTCCTCCATGATTTCTTCCTTGATTTCCCGTAATTTATCTAAGGTATCCGCATTTACTGTTTTGTTGTGATAATGATAATAAAGTACTTCTTGTCCAAGTTTTACATCCAGACGTTCCAATTCTTGTGTTGACATTCGCTCCCAAATATCATCTTTTTCCGTATGAATCGTGAAACCTTCTCCATCATCATGATATTCTAATGTGTATTGAAGTCGATTCTCTTCTCCCTTAACTTTGCAAGCAAAATCATAGATTTTTGTTCTGGTACCGGACATATATTCTGAATCAACTAGTCGCAGATCCGTTATATCTTCCGCTGTAAAAGTATCCTGTTCCAGCTGTTCTCCTAACATCTGCTGTGCTTCTTCCAGGTCTGCCAGTCTTTGTGCTTCCTGTCGCTCTTCGTACTTTTCCATTTCTTCCGGTGACAAATAATCATCTGTGCGGATTAACTGGCGAACACGTTCTGCAACCTTATTCCACTTTAATAAAACTTCTACCTCTGGATTGCCAATCTTCCCCTTTCCAAGCTTTAATCCTTTTGCATCGTGGGATGCGTCAGAAGCATCTGCTCCTGGTATTCCGGGTGAAGAACCACCTGTTCCATATTCATTTTTCAGGAACTCAGCTGCATCTTTCATATCATGGTGCTCCATGAAATACTCATAGATTCGGTTACGTCCTCCGGCAGTAATACCGCCTCTTCTTAACACTGCATCAATTTCATCCTGTGTGATAAAGGATAGAGCCGGTCGCTCTACTTTAAACTGTTGATCCACCCAGGAACGCTCCCTCTGGAGATCTTTATAACGTTGGAAATATTCAGGATTATGCTGTATTTCCCAGCGATGATAATCTTCTGGATTCTTTTCCATATCTTCCTGAAGCCATTCAAAACGATAGGCTGTCGCAGCTGCTTCTTCCGAATCTGTCCAAGCCGCCCCTACTACATCCTGCCAGTCAGAATAAGACAACCGTTCTTCTCTGTTTCTGCTCGTATCACGGAAATGGAGTGCCAGAAGATCTGTCATTTCTTTCTGTTCCTGCTCGATAGCATTATTGGAGATAAGATTATCAACGTAATTTCCCTCCTCATACATATCTCGGATTCTGTCAGCGGCTTCTTCCCACGTAACGATACGGTCAAAGTTTCTTCTGGCAGAATCACCTCTCCGGATACGGATACCATCGTTGTCGTACCAGATACTGATTTTCTGACCATCTATGGTAAATCCTTTTCCTCCAGTTCTATATTCATCTTTCAGGAAGCTTTGCATTTCTTCATTGTCCAGACCCTCAATCAATCTTGCAGTAATGTGAAACAGCGTATTTTTCTGTCCGCTTCCTGTTCGGAGAATATCGTCTACCACTTCATCAGAAATAAGAAAAGCGGCTGGCTGTTCTAATGCAGCTGCCGCTTTCCTTATTTCCCCTAACTGTTCCTCTTCTGTTGGGAACAGGCTTAACTGTAAATAATCTCCTGAATCACCAGTTCCTCTGCCTGTGCTTTGATCTGGTTCATGTGTCTGGTCCACGCCATTGTGTCTGCCATCTTGTCCGGTGCCGGATCTTTCTCCAGAAGTTCGTTCATCAGGTTGTCTACTCTCTGTCTTGCCTGACTGTCGATCTCCATCAGATGACTGTCCAGACGGTTCTGCAGAGTCAGAATGTTGAACCTTGCTACCTTGTGATTTCTCAGATACTCTTTCCTCATCATTCCATACTTCCCGATGGTTCCTCTCGTCTCTTCCAGGCTGATATCTGGAATCTGATACTCTCCGTTCTGGCTGTAAGTGATCTCTCTCATAGTCTGTTTCCTCCTTATTTTCTTCTCTATCTTCTGTTTTATTTGTACTGTTTTCACGCATTAACGTGTTAAATTCATTATAGACTACTTCTTTTTCTTTTGCAACCGTTTTCAGGTCATTTTCCAGATTATTCAGCACATATCGTCCAATCTGCATCAGGACTGGTCTGCTGATCTCATTGACTGCACTTCCCAGATGTCCTAATACTATCAGCTGATTAAAGTCCGTAATATGCCGAAAATCCTCTGCATCCAGATATTCCTGTGCATCCAGTCCACACCGGTTTAGTAATACATACCAGACACTATTGGTCATCAGTTCCCGAAATTCGACTTCCTGATTCTGTTCGTCCAGTTCTTCCAGAAATGTCCCTGTTACGTCCAGTCTCAGTTCTTCCAATGCATCTGGAAGCCATTCTTGCATACTCTCCTTCGCTGCCTGATGCAGACTTTCAGCAAGTCCTCCTTCTGTATCTTCCAGTGATAACTGCTCCTGCAGATAATCTGCCACCAGCTGTTCTCCTTCCACCGGAAGATTCCATAACTGAGGATCCTTTCCAAGATTCCGCACTTTATAAGTGTCCTGCACATCAAATACATACCGAAGTTTCGTTTTCGGTCCGGAAGTATTGTCAATCAAGGCAATCCCTTTGGATCCCTTTTTGATCCAGCGGTACATCTTCTGATTCCAGATTTCCATGGATGCTACGGCAGTTGCTTCCGGTCGCTGTGCATAAATTAAAAGCTGTTCTGGAAAAGTGTATTTGTACAGTCTGGATGCAGTGTTTAGGAACCGCATCCATTCCTGCGGACTGGCAGCTACATCTTTTGCCACCTCTTCCGTCAGCTGTTCCATTGCATATAATTTATTTGCCATGCGCTACTCCTTTTCATAAAATCAGGGACTGCTTAGCACAGTCCCCTTAAAATCATCGTTGTTACTCTTTATAATGCTGTGGCAAGCTCTTTTGACTTATTCTTTGGCACTTTGTCTCCCTCTTTTGCCTTGATTTCTGCCTTAGCTTTCTCCAGTCTTCCATGGATTCCACCTTTTACTTCCGCTTTTTCGGCTGCTTTTTCTTTCTCCAAACGAGCTTCCCTACGCTCAGCATTTTCCATAACTGCCGTTTTCCCATCACAAAACTGAACTTTATCGGAAAGCTGCTCCTGTCTCTCCACCTTTGTCTCATTGACTTCCTGTACCATCGCATTTAATTCCGGAACCTGAAAAATGCCGTTATCAGGAAGAATCAGCACTTCATGAATGGAAGATGGGATGACAAAGTAATCACTTCCCAGGCATTCCCCAATCTGTTTACGAATATCTTCCTGCAGTAACAGGGAAGCTCCATTCATCTTAGCTTTGTTTGTCAGACAGAACATTGGGTTTTCCATGGCTTCCATATCCATTTTTTCATTCAGCAGGTTTTCTGGTTCTTCACCAAAAATCATAGATTTGATAATCTCATTCATATCCATAAGTGTGACACCACGTTTTCGGTCTGCCACCATCGCATCCGCTAGAATCTGTTCGGCAGATACTCCCCACTCGTTCATCAGAGAAACAGTTACCGGAATACTGCTGATCCCTTCTCCATTTTCCTCCAGATTTACTGCATAATAAGCTGCAAAATCTCCGTGTTCTGTGACTACTTTATCTGCAAGAAGATCGGTATTCCATTCCTTATCACAAATTCTCATCTGTAATTTGTCCTTCATCTTTTCATAATCCAGAATATCTGGAACTCCCATATCAAAAAATTCTGCTTTTCCCTGTGCCTCAATACGCATATCAGCCACATCGCTAACACAAGAGTCTACATCTTTTCCATGGATATATTCCTGGTAGAGGGAATCCAGATAGACTGTCGGTACGATTCTCTGATCTCCGTTTGGAATCGTAATACCTGTCAGCTTCAAACCGTTGTTTTTTTCTACTTCCTGCAGTTTAATTTCTGCGTCCTTATAAGACTCTGGCAGATACTCCTTTACATTGTCTTTGACATATTCATAAAATTCTTTTCTGTTCATCATACGCTTTTACCCCTTTCTGATCATGTGATGGTTCACTCTTTTTCTACTGACCATCTGCTCGGCTTTCTTCTGATAAGCCATCATTCTCTTTAAAGTTTTCTCCTGGTTCTTTTTTGCTTCCTGTCTTTTTACCATTGTTTTCATCATAGTTTTCTGTTCCTTTCTTTCATTAGTTGTATTGAAAAGGGAGCCCTGATTCAGGGCCCCCCTTTACTACAAATTAATTACTTTACTATTTTCTGTTTTTCTTTTTTCTGATATAAAGTCCTGCCATACCTCCTGTGGAGATTACCAGAAGAAGAATCGGCAGCCAAATATTCGTGCTGTCACCTGTTTTCGGTGCATTTGATACCTTTGTCTCTTCATGGGACTGTGGTGTATCCAGTGTTTTCGGTGTTTCTGGAACTTCCGGTTTCTCATTTGTCAGATTAAAGGTAACTTCTACAACCGGTGTACTGTCATCTGCATAGGCAAATGTCACTTCATGCTTGGTCTGATCCAGTGTGTATCCGTCCAGTGTCTTTGTTTCCACCAGATAATACTTGATAGCGGTATCATATTTGCCGTTCTTAAATGTGGCAATCTCATACAGCTTACTTTCTGCATGACCGGCAGCATCTGTCTTTAAGGTTTCCAGAACTTTTCCTTTGCTGTCACGAAGTTCAAATTCTACCCCTTTCAGCGGTTCTCCTGATGATTTATCTGTCTTATTGAGAATCACTTTTCCCTTGGCAGTGTCATCTTTCATAGCTACTTTCTGGATCTCTCCAGTATCCTTTACTTCAAAACTAACATCCGATGTCAGAATATATCCTTTCGGTGCCTGCTCTTCACGTAAGGTATATTTACCGATTGGAAGTTTTTCGATATAGTGTGCTTCCTCTGTGGAAGTCCAGCTCTCTACTACCTGATCATCCTTATCGAGAATCGTCAGTTTCGCACCTGGAATCTCAGTTTCTCCTGTGATATCAGTCTTACTGATCTCTACTTTTGTCACATCATCTTTCATCTCATGCTTCTGAACCTCTGCTGTATTCTCTACTGTGAAAGTAATACTTTCTGCAGTGACATATCCATCTGCCGGTTTTGTCTCTGTCATGGTGTATTTCTTACCAACAACCAGTTCTTTGATCACATGGGATTCTTCCGTAGAAGTCCATTCATCTACTGTATTGCCATCTGAATCCGTTACTTTCAGGTGTGCACCTGGAAGTTCTTTACCTGTTGTCAGGTCTGTTTTGGACAGCTCCACTGTGGTTGGCTGATTTTCAAAAGTAAAGTCGTAGCTTACTTCTGCCTGGTCTTCTCCGGCATATTCAAAGGTAAATTCCTGTACTTCTTCTGTTGTAACAAATCCGTCCGGCGCAAAGATTTCTTTCACATAGTATTTTCCGTCTACCGGAAGATCTGCCGTAAAAATAATCTGTCCTTTTTCATCCGTTACCCGCTGCTCGATCAGACTGTCTTTCTCAAGAAGTACCTCGCCCTTTGCATTTTTGATATCTTCACTGGTATAAAGACCGAAGACACCACCTGCAAGAACACGGTCTGTATCTTTTTCTTTCTTCAGAACCGTAACCTTTACTTTCTGACGGGCATTCTGCCATTTCTCATCATAAGTGATGACTGGTGTGTCCTGATCACGGTAGGAAAGGTCAACATATCTCGGCTCTTTGTCCAGCACATAACCATGGGCTGTTTTCACTTCCTTCACATAGTATTTTCCAGCCGGGAGATCTCCCATCTGTGCAATACCATTGGAATCTGTGGTAATGGTTCCCACTTTTTCATCTGCTTTGAAATAATCTTCACTGACACCATCTGCCGCTTTGATATCTTCCGCAGCAAATACATCGAACGTCACATCTGAAAGGCTTCCGGTTACATACTCAAAGAGATGCTCCACGGTACCTTTTACATGATCCAAAAGTGTTATCTTATCCAGAAATTCTCCATTTTTGTTGATGATCAGAAGTCCTGTTGGAACTTCATCTTTCATCTCTACTTTCTGAATCTCGGCTCTATCTTCCAGCGTGAACTTCACATCCGTTGCTTTCAGATATCCATACGGTGCCATTTCCTCACGAAGAGTGTATTCCTCTCCAACTGTCAGTCGTTTGATCACATGTGGCTGATCTTTTACAGAAGTCCACTGATCCACAACATTTCCTTCTTTATCAAGAACAGTGAGTTTTGCTCCATCCAGTTCCACACCTGTTGTTACATCAGATTTTGTAATTTCTACTGTTGTCGGCTGGTTCTTTTTCACTGTTTTCAGTTTTACTGTCTTCACATCCTGTCCCTGATAATAAGCATCCAGATTCAGAACTTCATCAGAGGATACAAATCCCGCCGGTGCTTTTAACTCTTTCACATAATACTGTCCAAGTGGCAGATCCAGCGTACATGTTGCAAGACCATCGTTATCAGAAGTCATTTCCTGTAAGAGTGTGTCTGCTTTCACGATCACTTTTCCATCTGCCTTAATATCCGCTTTGTTATAGATACCAAAGACAGCTCCTGCTACGGTTGCACCATTTTCTGCATCCTGTTTTTCTACCTGGATTACAACTTTCTGGCGGTCATCGCCAACAGTCACTTCCTGTTCGATTACAGGTGTATCCTGATCTGCATAGACAAATGCGACATCCGATCTGTCATGGTTCAGGACAAATCCTTCCGGTGCAGTCTTTTCTACTACATAGTAAGAACCAAGCGGCAGATTATCAGCAACTGCTTTTCCGCCTTCCCCGGTCGTTACCGTTGTTACCAGTGCATCTTTTGCATAGATCAGCTGTCTGTTTCCGTTTTCATCTTTCTGATAATCCGGTGTATAGATATTTTCAGCTGCATAGACATGAAATGATGCACCCTTCAGGTATCTTTCTTCATAAACAAAGTCCTTTTTAAATCCGGTCAGCATCTCACCTTTTTTATAGATCGTCAGCTTTCCTTTTACCGGATGGTTCTCGTAGTCTACCGTAATAATGGCATCTCCGCTCTCAGAATCCATCTGGTATGCTGTATTTGCATCCACCGCAATCTCTACATAGTTCTTATTGATTGTGTACCCTTCCGGTGCGTTGACTTCCTCAATCCGGTAATGTCCGATCTTCAGATTCTTCGGCATGATCAGATATCCCTGGCTGTCCGTAAAATAGGACTTGTGAGTAGTTGTCACTGGGTAAGTTGTTACCTGCTCCACATACTTCTTGTTGTCCAGGTCATATACCTTAAATTCTGTTCCTGCAATCAGGACGGATTTCTTTGTTTCATCGTCTTTTTTCACGATTTTCAGTTTTGCCTTAAACTCTTTATCCAGAAGCACTCGCCAGATCTGCGGCTCATTTGGATGATGCTCTGTGATATTCACTTCAAAATCATCAACTGGCTTGTAATTGTGCGGTGTTGTAGTTTCACGCACAATATAGCTTCCAAATGGTAATGGAATACTGCAGGCATATCCTTTTTCATCTGTGAAAATCTCCGTTGCTCCATTTTCTCCACTCACTACTGGTTTGGCAGAATCAAAATCATAGCTTCCATCTGCTTTCTTTGTAAGGGAAGATTTCAGATAAACTGTAAATCCAGCTCCGGATAACAGATCTGCATCTGTCTTTCCATTGTTGGCTGCTTTGATGATCTGGAATGGCTGCTTGATGACCTGCTCACTGGAAGCGCACTCTCTTTTTACTTCTGCTGTCATATCTCCTTCATAACTGCATGTAAGATCATGCTCTTCTGCATCTGCCAGGTATCCGGTCGGCGGAGTAATCTCTTTGACATAATATTTGCCAAGATATAAGCCATTTACAGAAGCCTGTCCTTTGTCATCTGTTGTAAGAGAAGCTACCTGCTCTCCTGCTTTATAAATAGTTCCCGTTGCTCCATCCGGGTACACGATATCTTCACGGGCATACAGTCCATAAACTGCACCTTTCAGTGTGGCATCTCCCTGTGGTACTGCTTTTCCTGTTTCTTTATCAACTTTGAATAAATTGATCTTTGCTGTCACACGGCCATTGCTAAAGGTATGGGCAAATGATACGGTTGCTTCTTTATCATTGGTGTAAGAAAACTTGAACGTATACACATCTTCTGTATTTCTTACATAGCCTTCCGGCGCCTGATCTTCTTTTACTGAATAGGAATATCCAATCGGAAGATCTGCTGTGAATTTTGCAGTTCCATCTGCTCCAGTAGTTGCTTTCTCAATCAGTGTTCCTTTTTTCACAACAACGGTTCCGTCTGCATTTCTAATATCATCGGATGCATACAGAGCAAAAATACAGCCTTTCAGTGGTTTCTTGGTGTCTTTATCCTGTTTTACTACAGAAACATCTGCTTTCTGTCTCTCGTTGTTAAAAGTCACATCTGCAAATACAACTTCTTTGTTCTGACCAGCATAAGTTAGAGTCACTGACTTTTCTTCGCTGCCGTTATAGAAAGAGTCCGGTGCTTTTGTTTCTTTTACCACGTAGGTTCCAAGATGCAGGTTTTTCAGTGTGACAGAACCATTCTCATCTGTTGTCAGTTTTTCTTTTACAAGGTCACCTTTGCTGTACACTTTTGTGCCATAAGCTGTTACGATATCTGCCCCGGCATACACGTTATACACTGCATTTTTCTGTCTGCGGTTTTCATACTGAAATACCGTTCCATTTTCACTGACCTCTGCTCCGGTCAGAACCTGTCCTTCTTTGTAAATGGTAAGCTCTGCCAGCTGTTCCTTATTTTCCACGGTTACAGCTGAGGTCTTACTTGCTACCAGTTTTACATTTGTTGCCGTTGCATTTACTACATATCCCTGTGGTGCTGTGATCTCTTTCAGATAAACGGTATCCTGTGTCTTGATGATCGTAACAGAAGATTTTCCATTCTTATCTGTTGCCGGCATCTGAGTGATCAGCTTTGTACAAGCCTCATCGCTGTATACACCGAATACTGCACCTGCAAGATTGACATCCGCTGTATCGTCTTTCTTTACGATTTCGATCTTAGCCTGTTCAATCCAGGACACCTTTAAGCTTACATATTTTTCATCAGCAACACCTTCTCCAAATACAAATGCCAGATCCTGAACACTTGCATTCGTAGTCAGTTTATATGCTGAGTAATCTTTTGTAATACTTCCCTTCATTTTTGCAGAAAAAGTAGCATTTACATCTTTTGTCTGTGTCAGAGGCGCTGAAAGATAAAACGTGGTTCCTCCTCCAATTGTTACGCTTGCACCTGCCGCACTTATGTTTCCAGTAGATACATTATGGAGCTTTACTCCTTTTGGTAAGTCCATTGTGATTTTCTGCTGGGAAGATGCGTTGAACTGAATGTTCTCCGTTCTCTGAACATTTCCATCTACATAAGCTTTTACATCCGGCTTTGAAAATGACATCGCTACATCTGGTATTTCTGGCTTATTCACACAATAATTATAGAGTTCTTTTGCCAAAGCCTCTCCTGTAGCATTTGTTCCGTAAAATGCATCACTACTTCCGTTGGCATATGATGCAGCCATGTGAATAATGATGAATCTTTTTCCTTCTGAAAAATCCGTGTGTTTATTCGCAAAAAAGCTTTCACTTCCTGCGGCATCTGTACCGTAATAACACACTTTTGCTAACGCCTGATTGTCTCCAATCTTTGTGATTGTATAATTTCCAGATCCTGGTCCAGGTTTTGCTGGCTGTACACAATACGCAGTTGCTCTGACGCTTCCGTAGCTGATATAGTACGGCTCTGTCAGATAGGTTCCAAGATTATAATCTGCATATCTATACAGAGGTCCTTTTTCGATTGTTACCTGCTGTGTACTTCTTGCTGAATAAGCCGAAACTGCTTCAAATGTTGCAATCTCTCCTTCTTCCATAGCATCAAGATCCACACCTTCGTCTCCTGCCTGTTCCAAAACATCATGAAGCTCTAACCCGGATTCTTCATCATAGGTATCCTGATTCTGTGCCTGCTCTACCAAATCATCAAATTCATCAGCGTCAATATCGGTAATCTCCGAGTCTGATTCTGACTCCTCCGCTTCTTCTGTCTGCTGTTCACTGCCAGCTGTTTCGGACTCAGTCACTGCTTCACTCCCTGCCGCCTCTGTCTGTACTTCTGTTTCTTTATCACGCACAATCAGTTTTCGGCTGATCTGGTATTTCGGATGCTCCTGATTTACCGGTTCCACATAATAGACCGCTTTGTAAGTGTCCGCATGATCTGTCGTAAAATCCTCATTCTTTTCGTTCTTTGCTTCCTCAAATGTGACTTTAACCTTGTTATCATCCTTGATTTCCAGTCCTGTGTAGTCTGATTTCACATCAAATACACTGCCTGTTTCGATTTCATAATCTTTGGCAGTCACCACCTCATCTTCATCCAGAAGGTCTTTCACTTCCTCATAAAGTGGAGGTTTTTCCTCTGGCTGGATTTCCGCTGCATATGCCGTCATCGGAGACAACACTGTACTAAGCATTGTCA
>OJRE01000517.1_pt1 | contig 19847 bp, 10 predicted proteins | sample 1599111 | NCBI WGS metagenome assembly OJRE01 (sample SAMN03922530, study PRJEB24848) | human gut metagenome | isolation source: stool sample | host: Homo sapiens | place: Germany | collected 2010-05
GATAATGGTAGCGAACAAGCGGGGCAAATAGCGATTGAGGATTGTCCGGGTCTGTATAAAAAGCTTTCAATTCTTTATTTTTCCTATCATAATAACAGAAGTTTCCATTATGGGGAATCAGCCATAAAGTACCTTGTTTATCTTCAAATATGGTGTTTTTGTTCTCTCTGCCATAATTCACGACCTCTTTTGGGGGTGTAAAGAGGTATTGCTTTTCACCTGTTGCCGGATTAAAGCGTATCACTCCGGGAGTAGTGGGGAATATCCATAGCTCTCCCTCTTTATCTTCATAAATGGAGATAGCTTCATTGGAGGATTGCATGGGAGTACGGATATCAATTAGCTGAGAAGTCTTATTTTCCGGATTGAACAGGATGACACCATTATCAGTGGATATGGTGAGTAGCCCGTGGTTGGTTATGTCTAAAGAGCTTATTTTGTTGATGGGGTAAGGAAACTCTATAAATTTTATGCTTTCAGTTTGTTGGTTATAATAGGCTATCTTTTCAGAAGCGGAAGCAAGGTAAATTGTACCGTTGTATTCCTGAATAAACTGGAAAGGAAAATCACTGTCGATCTTTTTGTTGCCTATAATGGATATACCTTTGTCTGTCAATATCCACTCATCCTTATCGGAATCCTGGAAGATAGTGAAGATGTGCTCGCCTTTTAAAAAACCATTGAATGTGCTATAGAGTGTAATTCCGTCTTTTTCTTTATATCTCTTTTCATCGATTCTGTAACAATAACCCTTGTCGCATGTTACCCAGGCTATGCCTTCTTTTAGGGGAAATATTTTCTGAACAAAGTTTCTTCTTTGCATATCTTTATCTACTGTTTGCAGAACATCATAGAAGATTTCAAGATGCGTGTCGAATATATAAGCCTTGCTGTCATACGTCTGGCACCAGATATCGCCATATGCGGTTTCTGAAATAAAGGTTATCCGATTGTTGGATAGTGTATATTCTTTATGTGGCGCGGATTTGTAGTTCTTGAATGTATATCCGTCGAACTTATTGAGTCCGTTACGGGTACAGATCCAGATAAAGCCTTTCTGATCTTGTAAAACTGCTGATGCGATATCTTGGGGTAGTCCGTTCTCTGCTGTAAAATCAGTAATCTGGCAGATGGGCTGCGCCGATGAAAACATCGGTATCATTAAGTATAAGAAGTAGATAATCAGTCGTCTCATAGTACTGTTTTGAATAGTGCAGAACAAATGTATAGAAAAAAGGGAATAAATGAAAAGTATAGGATTTGTTTGACCGAAAAAAACGATATTTCGCCCGAATAGTCCACCTCCTTTTTGTCCCATTTTGAAAAAGTACACTCTTGTTACCTGATTTTATTCCGTTGCTATGACACAGGTTGGCTACTTTTGCGGAGTGAATCATTTTAATCATTAACTATTAAAAACACATTACTTATGAATTTTGAAAGACTTGTTCAAAGGACAGCTGCTACTCTCTTGATGAGTATGATCTGCCTTATCTCTCTTGCACAGAGTCGTACTGTTTCAGGTGTTGTGCTCGATAGCAGAGGTGATCCTGTTATTGGTGCTAATATCAGAGTAGTAAGCGACGCTTCTATCGGTACAATTACAGACTTGGATGGTAAATTCTCCCTTGCCGTGCCAGGTACAGCCAAACAATTGGAAATAAGTTTTATCGGAATGCAGACGCAAACAGTATCTATTGTTGCAGGGCAGCCGGTTCATGTGACATTGGCTGAAGATGCTGAGATTCTGGATGAAGTTGTAGTAATCGGTTATCAGACGGTAAAACGTAAGGATCTTACCGGATCGGTAGCCTCTGTTTCGGGTGAGCAAATTGCAGCTATGCCTGTTGCCAATGCAGCTCAGGCTTTGCAGGGTAAGCTGGCTGGTGTAAATGTAACAACGCAGGATGGACGTCCCGATGCCGCTGTTTCTATTCGTGTACGTGGTGGCGGTTCTATCTCACAGAGCAATGATCCGTTGGTGCTGATTGATGGAGTCAGTGGTTCGTTGAGTGATATTCCGGGCGATCAGATTGAGTCGATTGACGTTTTGAAAGATGCCTCATCAACGGCTATTTATGGTGCCCGTGGTGCTAATGGTGTAATTCTTGTTACCACAAAGGGGGCTAAAGAAGGACGTGTTGTTGTCAGCTACAATGGTTATGCGAAGTTCAATACACCGACTAAGTATATGGATGCGCTCAATCCTTATGACTACCTGGCATATAGCTGGGCAAGTGCGGCTTCGGTTGGTGGTAACAGCTATATGGAACCATTGGAGAAACTGTATGGAATAGGACGTTATACGACTACCAATCCCGGTGGTATAGAAAGCTATCGTAATGTAAAGACGGATAATATCCAGAAAAAGATTTATGGAGATTCTTTTTCCCATAATCATGACCTTTCTGTTACGGGTGGTACTGAAAAGACCAAAGTACTGTTTGGTGTTAACTACATGGATGAAGATGGTATGAAACTCGCTTCTTACTACAGACGTGCCAATGTTTCGTTGAAAGTGAACCAAAAGATTGCCAAGAATCTTGATTTGAGTCTTGATACCCGTTATACCAATATTAAAAAGATGGGTGATGAAGGTGTTACGAATGGTAGCGGGTCTATCCTGTCGTCTTCTTATCGCTTCCGTCCAATTGCAACAGAAGATATTTTGGGTGATCTATCCGCAATGAATGAAGGTATGATTGAGAACTATGCCAAACAGAGTCAGTGGGACAGATATAATCCGGTAAACCGTATCAATGATAAGTATGCACCGAATGCTCAGCAGTCATTGCGTGGTATTCTTTCGCTGAACTGGGGAATTGTGAAAGGATTAACCTATCATACTGACCTGTCTCTCAGCCAGACTTGGAATCAGAATAAGGAATGGACGGGAGCCATCATAAATAACTATCTGGATGATAATACCGGTGAGGTCCTATATGCAGGTAACGCGAATCTGGAGAAAAAGAATAGCTGGGGACTCCGTTGGACAAATACTTTGAGCTATGACTTTACTTTAGGTAAGATACATCGTTTGAATATACTGGCCGGTCATGAAGTTTCCGATTCGGGCGGTGACGGGCTGAAAGCCTCAGGAACTTATTTCCCTGCAAACTTTACGAAAGAGAATGCATTTGCCATGATCAATCAATACGATAGTACTAAGGGAGTGGGGGATTTCTCTTCAAGTGTTTCTACGCCGAGCCGTATCCTTTCTTTCTTTGGTCGTTTGAATTATAACCTTATGGAACGCTATCTGCTGACGGTTACGTTCCGTGCGGATGGTTCATCTAAATTTGCTCCCAGTAACCGTTGGGGATATTTTCCGGCTGCCGCTTTGGGATGGCGTATGTCTGAAGAAGCATTCCTGAACGATGTGGACTGGCTAGATAACCTTAAACTTCGTGTTTCCTATGGTGAGGTAGGTAACGATGGTATAAATTCCAGTTTGTGGTCACAGAATTGGGAGGCTACCAGTGACAAGAGATACCAGGGAGCCGTGAATGGTGCCTTCTTGCCTTCTTATTCACTTGGTGCAGATATGGCGAACAAGGACCTGAAGTGGGAAACTACGATTACCCGTAACATCGGTGTTGATTTCGGTTTCTTTAATAGCCGCTTGACAGGTACGATTGATGCCTATTGGAATACCACCAAGGACTTGTTGATGAAGACAGCTATTCCGGGTATCACAGGTTTCACTTCAACCTACGCCAATGTAGGCCAGACCAGCAACAAAGGTATTGAAATTGCTCTTCAGGGTGTACTCGTGAAAACGAGGGACTGGAATGTAACGGCTGGTTTTAATATTAACTTCAATCGCGGTAAAGTGGACAAACTGGCTGATAATGTCACTGGACTTTATGGTACGGAATGGGCTACTTCATCTACTTTCCCGAAATCAGATTATGTCTTGAAAGAAGGGCGCCCTGTAGGCTTGGTACGTGGCTTGACTGCTGATGGCTTCTATACTACCGACGATTTCACTTATGAAAATGGGGTGTATACTCTAAAAGAAGGAGTTGCGGATGTTTCTTCTGCTGTATTCCCTAACTATCATTTACACAATGGTATGAACGAACGCCCTGCAGGACAGTTGGCCTACCCGGGTATGGCAAAGTTCAAAGACCTGAACGATGACGGTATTATCAATGATGATGACGTGGACGTTATCGGCGATATGACACCTGTCCATACCGGTGGTTTTAATATTAATGCTACTTATAAGAACTTTGATTTAGGTTTGTATTTTAACTGGAGCTATGGTAATGAAATTTATAATGTAAATAAGTTGGCAGCACTTTATGGTTATAAAGAAGGTGCCGTTTACGAGAATAAGCTCTCTATAGTAAAGGACTGCTATAAAATCTATGATGTAGTGAATGGCGAATTGGTTGCATTGACCACTCCTGAACAGCTGAATGCTGCCAATGCGAATGCTAAGTTACCACTGGCATACAGTGAGAATGGCTATGTGTCTACATTGGGTATTGAAGACGGCTCTTATCTGCGTTTGAATACACTGACTTTGGGGTATACTTTACCGAAGAGTATGCTTCAGAAGGCGGGTATCAGTAATCTGCGTGTTTACGGAAGTATCTATAATGTCTTTACAATTACAGGATATTCCGGAATTGATGCTGAGGTAAGTACGTCTACTTCTACAAAGACCTATCCTCAATTAGGTATGGACTGGGGTACTTATCCGCGTGCCCGTTCCTTCGTACTGGGTGTAAATCTTAGCTTCTAACCATTTAAATAAAAGATGAAATTATGAATAAGTATATAAAAATGGCATTTGCGTCAGCCTGTTGCGTCTTGTTTGCACAGTGCAGTGACTTTCTGGAAACTTCTTCTCCTTCTAATACAGATGACGAGTTTGTAACTTCCAGTCCCGCAGAAACTCTGAAGACTTTGTCAAGAGCTTATGCACTTTATCGTGAATCGTGTAATGGGGCATACGATTGGAACGACCATTACCGTTCGGATATCGAATATTTCCCCGAGAATAATACTTCCAATAATATCAATGCAAAGCTGGTTCCCGAACAGATTCCTTGTGATCACATGAAAGGTAGCTTCAATGCTCTGTACAATGTGATTTCCTATGCCGGAAAGACCGCTGACCTGATTGCTGCCAAAACAGCTTATCAGGATGATATCGCAGCAGGCAGGACTTCTGACTGGACACATCTGAAAGGTGAAGCCGAAGCATTACGTGCATTATGTTACTTTGACTTGATTAAACATTGTGGTGATGTACCGTATGGCTATGAGAATAATTATGTAGATGATTACGGGCTGGCTTCACGTTTTGATATTTATGATGCATTGATTGAAAAATTGAAAGCAGCGGAACCGTATATGTATAAAGTAGGTGAAGGCGGTTTGAACGGTGAGCGTATTACGCGGACATTTGTTGATGGATTGATTGGCAAAATGGCTCTTTATGCCGGAGGCTATCAAACAATCCGTACTGATATGCCTGAACTTTATGGAAGTGTACAGTTCGAAACTCTCAGCACGGATGCTAAACGTAAATGCGCTTATGCCCGTCGTTCCGATTACAAGAACTATTACACTATAGCTGAAGACTATTTACAGAAAGCTCTTTCAACCAATGCAGGAACTACCAAACTGGTTACTACGGATGAGCGTAGCTATGCGAACAATCCTTTCCAACGCCATTTTCAATACGGAATGGATCTTCTGATGAGTCCTGAAGCTATCTTTGAAATAGGTTGTGTACAAAATCAAGCTACAAGCCGTATGTATTGCTATGATTTTGGTCGTGGCTCTAACGGTGGTAACAATACTGCCCCGAATAAGGTATTTGCCGGTATACGTATGGTGCCGAGTTTCTATTATGGTGGTTATGATAACGCTGATAAACGTCGCGATGTCAGTGCAGTGGTTACCGGGCTGGATGGTAAAGGCAATGAGTTGGCATTTACTTTTAAGGCGGGTGCTAAGGTTGATGGAGGTATTTGCTTGAATAAATGGGATATTTGCCGCCAAAATCCTTACTTTGTCGGTCCTCAGATGGGCGCGGGTTTCAATATACCGATTATGCGTGTAGCTGATGTCATCTTGATGTTAGCGGAAGTGAAAGCAGGATTGGATGCAGATACTGAAGCTATAGGCTTGGTTAATCAGATTCGTGAAAGAGCTTTTGGAGATGATTTGCATAATATTTCCGGTTTGTCCGGTGAAGCACTGAAAGAAGCTATTCTGATGGAACGTAAGTTTGAACTTTTCGGTGAAGGGCATACCAGTTACGATCTGGTTCGGAGTGGTAAATTCTCACAAAAAGCAATGGAAGTACGTAATGAGATGTCAACACTTGCTGAAAATCTGAAGACTAAAGGTTATCATGAATTTGAGAATGGCAACATCTTACCCGCTTACATCTGGACAAAGCAGGTTGCAGGTGCCAAACTGACTTATGACTGTACGGATGAAAATGATCCTGTACTTTTCCCGGGATGGCGTGGTGTATTGGATTTTGCTCAGTTAGGATTGTCTGTAAATGGAACCAACCATAATACCGCTATCAAAGGGTTATTTGAATATATTGCTCCGGATAGTGAGACTGCGGCAGAATTAGAAGCGGAAGGATATGTGAAGACAGAGTGGGGAAGCACTCTTGCTGCCAATATTGATATATATCTGAGCAATATTCTTCCGGGCATTACATCGGAAGAGAGTGTTCCGTGTTATTACTGGCCTATTCCTTATGAAACAATCAGTCAATCCAAAGGAAAAGTGACAAATGGCTATGGACTGCCACAGCAATAATAAGTATTTAGTATAGAGCTTTGAGAAAACTGCAGGATTTCATTTCCATCGGATTTAAAATCTTGCAGTTTTTGTCGTACTATTTCCTTTGATATATTATTTTTGTAAAAATATAGAATAGAAATGATGAAAGAAAAACTTTTTTACTTACTGCCTCTCCTTGCTTTGGCAAGTTGCGGAGAGTCATCCTACAAGGATGCTTCTTTATCTCCTGAAAGGCGGGCGGAACTTCTGGTGAAGGAACTTACGCTGGAAGAGAAGGCGCATCTTATGATGGATGGTTCCCGTTCTGTGGAACGATTGGGTATTAAACCGTATAACTGGTGGAATGAGGCGCTGCATGGCGTTGCCCGGGCAGGCTTGGCTACGGTTTTTCCCCAGCCGATAGGTATGGCAGCGTCCTTTAACCCGGAAATGGTGTACGAAGTGTTCAATGCCGTGTCGGATGAGGCACGTGCGAAGAATACCTACTACGCATCTCAGGATAGCCGTGAACGCTATCAGGGTTTGACCATGTGGACTCCCACAGTGAATATCTACCGTGATCCGCGCTGGGGCAGGGGTATTGAAACCTATGGTGAAGACCCTTATCTGACAAGTCGGATGGGCGTGATGGTGGTAAAAGGTTTGCAAGGACCTGCCGATGGAAAATATGATAAACTGCATGCCTGCGCCAAGCATTTTGCCGTACATTCGGGACCGGAGTGGAATCGTCACTCTTTTAATGCGGAGAATATAAAGCCACGTGATTTGTATGAAACTTATCTGCCACCCTTCGAAGCATTGGTGAAAGAAGGAAAAGTGGAAGAAGTGATGTGCGCTTACAACCGTTTTGAAGGTGATCCCTGCTGTGGAAGTGATCGCCTGCTGATGCAGATATTGCGTGGAGAATGGGGATTCGACGGTATAGTAGTATCTGATTGCGGTGCAATAGCTGACTTCTACAACGACCGTGGTCATCACACCCATCCCGATGCAGAGTCAGCCTCTGCCGCGGCGGTGATCAGTGGAACAGATTTGGAGTGTGGTTCCAGTTATAAGGCTTTGATAGAGAGCGTGAAAAAAGGATTAATTTCAGAAGAGACCGTAGACACGTCTGTCAAGCGACTGATGAAAGCCCGTTTTGCATTGGGAGAAATGGATGAACCGGAAAAAGTATCCTGGACCAAGATACCTTTCTCCGTAGTAGCTTCTGCTGCTCATGACTCTCTGGCATTGAATATGGCCCGTGAATCCATGACATTGTTGATGAATAAGGATAACTTTCTGCCGTTGAAACGTGGCGGACTGACGGTAGCCGTTATGGGGCCGAATGCGAATGACTCAGTGATGCAATGGGGAAATTATAACGGAATGCCGGCGCACACCGTCACTATTCTTGATGGAGTGCGGAATTTGCTTGGCACTGATGATAAACTGATCTATGAGCAAGGCTGCCCATGGGTGGAAAGAACTCTGATTCAGAGTGCATTCAGCCAGTGTAAGTCAGACAAAGGTCCTGGGTTCACGGCTCGTTACTGGAATAACCTGAAGCGTGAAGGCGAACCGGTGACCACAGCACAAGTCACCACTCCTTTCCGCTTTTGTACTTCGGGGGCTACAGTGTTTGCTCCGGGAGTGAATTTGACGGATTTCTCCGCAACCTATAACAGTGCATTTATTCCTAAAGAATCAGGAGAAATTGTTCTTGAGGTTTATTGCTATGGAAGCGGAAGACTTCGTGTGAACGGAGAAGAAGTGAAAAGTTTCTCAAACAAGCACGGTGCAAGGAAATCTACTCATGCGATGAAGGTACAGGCTGGTAAATCGTATGATCTGGAACTTGATTTTGAGTATCTGAGAAGTGATGCACAGTTGAACTTTGATCTTGGATTTAAGAAAGATGTGGATATAAGGAAATCTGTTGAACGTGTGAAGGATGCAGATATCGTTATTTTTGCGAGCGGTATATCTCCCAGCCTTGAAGGGGAGGAGATGGGAGTAAATCTTCCCGGTTTCAAGAAAGGAGATCGTACGGATATTGAGTTACCTGCCGTTCAGCGTGAACTGATTGATGCTCTGCATCGTGCAGGTAAGAAGATTATTCTGGTTAACTGTTCAGGATCGCCTATCGGTTTGGAACCTGAGACTCAGAAGTGCGAAGCTATCTTGCAGGCATGGTATCCCGGTCAGCAAGGTGGTAAGGCTGTTGCCGAGGTATTGTTCGGTGATTATAATCCGGCGGGGAAATTACCGGTTACTTTCTACCGCAATGTGTCTCAGTTGCCTGACTTTGAAGATTATAACATGACCGGAAGAACTTACAGATATATGCAGGATGTGCCTTTGTTCCCATTCGGTTACGGCCTTAGTTATACCACCTTTGGCTATGGTAAAACCGTACTTGACAAGAATGAACTTACAGCCGGACAGTCTTTGAAACTTACTGTACCTGTTACAAATACGGGCAAGTGTAACGGAGAAGAAGTGGTGCAGGTTTATCTTAGAAAACAAGGAGATGCAGAAGGACCCATCAAAACCTTGCGTGCTTTCAAGCGTGTATCTATTCCGGCAGGAAAGACCGTCAATGTGGAGTTTGACCTGAAAGATAAAGAATTGGAGTGGTGGGACGATCAATCCAATACAGTAAGAGTTTGTCCGGGTAATTATGATATTATGGTGGGAGGAAGCTCTAAAGAAGAAGATTTGCAGCGAACAACGATTGCTATAAAATAATTGTTGGAAAGTGAGAAAAATCCCAATATACTTGACATCGCCTTTCTGATGTCGTATATTTGTATTCGTAAATCTATTTAATATTCAATTTTAAATTAGCACGAACGGAGAAGCATTGCTTCTCCGTTCTTTTTTTATCCTTATGGCTTGTCATTTGAAATGCCACATGTTTACTTCCCCAATGCCACAGCTTAGCAGCTTAAATGCCACACTTCAACAACCTAAATGCCACACTTCAACCGTTTTAAGCCCAGCCGTTTCACTTGCTGAGGTGTGGCGTTTCACTGATTTACCCCAGCGAAACGGACGATACATCTGAGGTAAACAGACGATACGTTTGAGGCATACTGATCATGTGTTTGAGGCAAACAGACGGTCTGTTCCGAAAGTAAAACGGGAGGTCTATGCCTCCCGTCCGTTAATCTTCTGTAAATATGCTCTTGACAAAGAACGTCCGGTTACCTGTTACCGGACATTCGTAAAAGTATAAGTTTCTCCTGCTTGGGTAGCGACTTCATAAACGTATGATTTCTTCAGCTCAATACCTTTCAAAGGAGCTTTTTCACTAATCAAGGGGCGGCTTATGGGTTGCTTGGCAAAGAAAGGATTGGCATTACCGTTGTCAGTAGCAGATAAACTTTTTCCATCCATAGCCAACTCCTGATGCACACGTAGATGAAGATTGCCTCCGAGAGTCGATTTGATCACGGCAGATTCTATCTGCCCGTTTTTCCACTTCAATGAAATGATTTCAAAGCCTCCGCGTGCCCGAAGTCCCTTTATCTCACCGTCCTTCCATACATCTGGCAAAGCAGGTAGCAAGTGTATGGCTTCATCATGGCTTTGCATTAACATTTCGGCAATACCGGCTGTACAACCGAAGTTTCCGTCTATTTGGAAAGGAGGATGTGCATCGAAAAGATTAGGATAGGTTCCTCCTCCTTGTCCTTTCTGGACTTCGGGGGAGACCAGATTGAGTTGGTCAGTGATAAGTTTGAATGCATGATTCCCATCCAAACATCTTGCCCAGAAACAAACCTTCCATCCCATAGACCAACCGGTAGAAGGATCACCACGTTGGATTAGGGTGTTGCGTGCAGCCTCAAAGAGTACGGGTGAGGAGTATGGAGATATCTGGAATCCCGGAAAGAATCCCCATAAGTGAGAAATGTGGCGATGATGATCTTTGGGGTTATCCCAGTCCTCAAACCACTCCTGCAATTGTCCGTATTGCCCTACTTGCATAGGAGGCAATTGTTGTCTGAGTGAGAGGATCGTATCGCAGAATAGCTCATCCTTCTCTAATAGCCGTGCGGCTCTTTCTGTATTTGTGAATAGATCAAATACTAGCTGATTGTCCATGGTGATGCCTGCAAAGAGATTGGCTTTTGTTCTCCATTGTGGAGGTGAATTTTCTGGTGAATTACTTGGGGTGACTACCATATAACCTGTGTTGGGGGCTTTGACAAGGAAATCGACAAAGAATTCGGAAGCACTTTTCATGATCGGGTATGCCTGGGCCAGAAAATCTTTATCTCCCGAATACAGATAACGATCCCATAAATGATGGCATAACCAAGCGTTGCAAGTGGGCCAGGGACCGCAATATGCTTTGTCTACCGCCCCGTTCATGCGCCACAGATCAGTGTTATGATGCAACATCCATCCACGGCAACCGTACATTTCGCGAGCAGCTTCCTGACCATTCTCATAGAGTTCCTTTATCATTTGCAGGAAAGGTTCGTGCATTTCGGGCAGATTAGTTACTTCAGCCGGCCAGTAGTTCATTTCGGCGTTGATATTCGTAGTATAACGGCATTTCCATGCCGGATTTAGCTTCTGATTCCAAATGCCTTGCAGATTGGCCGGCTGCCCTCCCGGTTGTGAACTGGAGATTAGAAGATAACGTCCAAACTGGAAGTATAGGGCTACCAGGTGAGGATCATTGGCTGTGGCAAACTCTTTGACACGTATATCGGTTGGTTTGTCAGCTTGGGCGGTACGGCCTAAATCCAACGATACGCGACTATAATATTTCTGATATTTACTTATATGAGCCTGAAGTGCTTTGGTATAATTCTTCCCAGCATTCTTTAAGTATACTTTGTTGCGTTTGACAGGATCGCCGGATATGTCTTTGTAATTGATGAAATTGGTGGATATTGCCAGGTAAATTGTGGCGCTGTTTGCACGAGTTACTACCAAGGTAGAATCATTTGCAGAGGTTTTCCCTCCCTGTACGTTGAGCTTTAAATCTGTGCGGAAGCGGACTGCCCCTTTTACAAACTCATTTCCTTTAGTCACTCCCTCCATAGTCATGGCGTCTTTGCCGGAAGTTGTGACGTCGACATCTTGCGGGCATGTTAGAGCAGTGGTGAATGTCAGTTTCCCCGGTTGTGAAGCGGTCAGCCGGATGATGACTAATTGATCTGCAAATGAAGTGAATACTTCACGTTTGTAGTCGACGCCATCCACTGTATAAGTGGTTGATGCGACGGCTTTTTCCAAATCCAGCTCCCGGCGGAAGTTTGTATAACCTTCCTGATCCTGAAACCTTAACCGTAAACTGCCTGCTGTTTGATAAGGCATGCCAAAACCATTCTTCGAGAGAAGCCTCTCACCCGCCAATGTCTGGGCTTCAGGATATTTTCCTTCAAAGATCAACTGTCTTATTTCAGACAGATAGTTTTTAGTTTCCGGATTGTAGTTCTTGTAAGGAGCACCGGCAGAAATCGTTTCTTCGTTCAATTGGATTTCTTCATTTACCGGATTTCCATATACCATTGCTCCCAATCTTCCATTACCTAAAGGGAGAGCTTCTTCCCAATATTCAGCCGGGCTGTCGTACCATAAGACCGGCGCTTGCTGGGCTTTTAAGTCTGTACTTGCTATGATTGCCATACAGACTAATGAGAGTTTTAAGAAACGGTGTGCCATATTATAGATTTTTTTTGAGTGGTCTATTTGTTTTTCTTCTATTATTTCCTGACAATTTGTGTGGAATCACAATGAATGATTGACAGGTTTTCTATTGCTTCTAAATCCACTACCGGCTGACCGGCTATCGGTTGCTTTGTCCGCACGTCATTCAGGAATATATCCTTGCATTGTCGGATGTTGAGTGAAGGTCCTTCTTCTACGGTGAAACTTACGTTGTTAAAACGGATATCGGTGGCTGTTTCTGCTTGAAATCCTTTTCCGGCTACTATGTTCATGTTGGAGAAAGACAGTTCCGATATAGGCATTTCCTCAATACCTTTTATATAGCCTATCCGCTTGATATCATTTCCCGTAACATTACTTAAATGGATATTCCGGAAAATAGGAGTACGTTCGCTTACCGGTTCCACTTTCGATAAACGGTCATAAAATAAATCGAAAATAAAGGCATCTCCTTGTATATTCTTCATTACGATATTGTCTACCCGTATATCTTCTACTACACCACCGCGTCCGCGGGATGCTTTTAACCGGATACCGGCATTCGTTCCATCAAACACACAATTGGATATAGCTATCCTTTTTACACCGCCCGACATTTCGCTGCCGATGACCACTCCACCGTGACCGGAAAGCATGATACAATTGGTGATTGTGATGTTTTCGCATGCTTTCCCATATTTACGCCCGTCGGCATCACGTCCGGACTTGATGGTAATACAATCGTCTCCAACACTGATAAAACAGTCGGAGATACGTACATTCCGGCAGGAACTCGGATTGATACCGTCCGTATTCGGCCCTTTAGGATTGCTTGACGGGTTATTGATGGTTACTCCATGTATTGTAACGTTATCACAGAAGGCCGGATTGACTGTCCAGAAAGGAGAGTTGATGATCTTCACATTTTCAATAAGGATATTCGTACATTCGTAGAACTGAATAAAAGGCGGACGGAACATTTTACGTTCCAGAGAAGGCTTATAGTAATCGGATATTTCCAGGTCCTTATTGGCATCCACCCACATTTGTTGTAACTTATTCAGAGAAGGTAGCTTGCCACCGTTCTCCTTTATCACCTTACGTGTCTCAAATTCCCATAACCACCATTTCAGTCCGTTCCCATCCAGCGTTCCGCGTCCGGTAATGGTCAGATTATCTGCCGAATGAGCGTAAATCAGTGGGGATAAGGTTTGCATAACGGTTCCTTCCCAACGTGCGGTTACAAAAGGCAGATAATCCTCGAACCTGTCTGAGAAGCGCACAATGGCACCTGATTCCAGATGCAATGTAATATTACTTTTCATGTGGATAGTAGCAGTCAGATAAGTCCCGGCAGGGAAATAGATGGTTCCACCTCCTTCCGAAGCTGCTTTTTCAATAGTCTGGTTAATCAGTTTCGTACATGGCTTGATGCCTTTGGCATCAGCCCCCAATTGTTTCATGTCGAACGTGCGGGACGTGGCTACCACAGCCATCATTACTCCCATAATAAAGATGAATAAACGTTTCATGGTCTGTCTTATACTCTTTTAGATATGTGATACAAATTAGAATACGGGGCAAATGTACGTAATCACAGTGCGGGGAGGGTGGACTTTTTGTGTAATAAAGAGTATTTATAAATAGAACCGGTAGAAATTATAAAAAAAGAAAGGGTTACATGACAATGCAACCCTTTCCCTGTTTTACTGCTCAGATATATTAATATCCGAAGATATCTTCCTGTTTCAGTTCAATTACCGGACCTACTTTTTTCAAAGCATTTATATCCAGCTCTTTTTTGTCACCAAGGATACAGTATGTATAGGTGCGTCCCTTGATCCATTTATTCTGGTAGTCGATAACATCCTGTAACGTCATGTTCTGCACATCGTTATACAGCTTGATACGACTATCTACGTTCTGTCCCAGATATTGAGCGCTGATATAATCCCAGATAACATCCATCTTGATGGTACGGTCGGTACGCATACGGGCAATCATGCCGTCTTTGGCCAGTTTGAAGGCAGCTTCCGATTCAGGCATATTGTTGATGATGTCATTGAATGTATTGATGGCGTCTATCATCTTGTCATTCTGCGTAGCAATCTGTGTGCGTAGCATATAAGGATCTGTCAAATAGCTTGGCTTCAACATACCGGCCCATGCCGAGTAAGCCAAACCGCGACTTTCGCGCATTTCCTGGAATACGATGGAATTCATGCCGCCACCGAAGTATTCGTTGTATAGTTGACGACCGGATTCAGCAGCAGGATCAAATTTCTCTCCTTTGTTGGAGATTTGCGACATATAGATTTGTTTGGCATCATACGGAGCAATGAAAATCTTCGTTTCGGGTGTCAATAGTGCTTCAAAGTTATTTCCTTCAGGAATTTCTTTCAAAGCCTCCGGTGCCTGATGCTCTTTATTAATGATGGCAAGCAGGTCATCCTGATTGCTTGGCCCATAGTAAAGGATACGGTGCTTGAAGCTGCTCAACTGTTTGATACGGTCCACAAGCTGTTGCGGATCCATAGAGATCAGTTCAGCTTCGGTCAGCAGATTGGTTGCCGGAGATTTCGGACCATAAGTAGCATAAGACACCAGGCGCGAGAAGTTTTGCATCTGATTCAGCTTAGCGTCTTTGCGGGATTTCAGAATATCGTTAGCCATATTTGCATAAGCCTCTTTATTTACCTGAGCATTTGCTAACAGTTTTTCGAAGAGAGCCATGGCAGCAGGCATATTTTCGTTGAGCCCGGAGAGTACAACATAAGTACGTTTGCTACCCGGAGATACAAAGAATGAGCACGCAAGACGATAGAATTCGCTCTTAACTTCTTCCGGAGTCATGTCGGCTGTACCGAGGTATTCCAGATATTGGGCAGCGGTACCGAGTGCCTTGTCATTGTTGTTACCCATATCAAAGAGGTAAATCAACTGGAAAATATCATTCGTTGTATTCTGTTTGTAAAGTACAGGAATATCCGATTTTGCTTTCAGTTGGGTAAGATCTTTGGAATAGTCCAGGAATACCGGTTCGATAGGAGTCACTACGCTTGCCTGTATTTCTTTCAGGAAGGTACTGGCGGTGTCGCGATTCATCACGATAGGAGTGATTTCGGGTTTCGGCATCTTCTTTTCATTCGGGTCTTTACCTTGTCTTTTGTAGATAACGGCATAGTTATCATCTTTCAGATATTTATTGGCAAAGGCTACGATATCATTCTTGGTCAGTTTGGACATGCGGTTGAGGGCGGTAACTTCGTCTGCCCAGTCACTACCGTTTACGAATGACTGTACAAACATGTCGGCACGCGCATCATTGTTTTCCAACTGCTGCATCTGATACAGTTTGAAGTTGTTGATATTGGCTTCCAGCATCTTTTCGTCGAAGTCGCCGTCGCGGAGTTTCTTCAGTTCACCCAGCATGAGGTCTTTCACTTCGTCCAGAGTCTGTCCTTGTTTAGGGCGTCCCTGCATCAACAGTGCGCTGTAATCGCTCATAGTCAGAGGATAGCAATATGAACTTAACGTCTTCTGTTGTTGTGTAAGGTCAAGGTCGAACAGGCCGGCTTGTCCGTTATAGAGTATCTGGGAAACCACTTGTAACGTTTCCACATCTTTGTCGGCCGCTCCGGGGAAACGCCATGCAAGGGCAACGCTTTCGGCATCCGGGCCGATTACTTCACGTACAACAGGTGCTGTAATCGGGGTTTCTTTCGGCAGATCCAGTTTCGGCAGATCAGTGTTTGGTTTCAAACCACCAAAATATTTGTCAATGGTTGCAATCATCTGATCGGGATCAAAATCACCGGAAAGACAGATAGCCATGTTGTTGGGCACATACCATTTCTTATAATATTCTTTGATGTTGGTGATTGAAGGATTCTTCAGGTCTTCCTGAGTACCAAGTACGGTTTGTGTTCCATAAGGATGGTGTGGGAAAAGAGAAGAAAGTACTGCTTCGTAAACTTTGCGTGGGTCGCGGGTCAGCGACATATTTTTTTCTTCGTAAACCGTTTCCAACTCAGTATGGAAACCGCGGATCACGCAATTTTCAAAACGTTCTGCCTGAATTTTTGCCCAGTTGTCAATCTGATTGCTGGGGATATCTTCCGTGTAGCAAGTAACGTCGAAACTGGTGTAGGCATTTGTTCCGTTGGCACCGATGGCAGCCATGAGTTTGTCATATTCGTTGGGGATGGCATATTTGGAAGCCTCGTAGGAGATGCTGTCAATTTTTGCATAAATAGCTTTACGTTCAAGGCTGTCTGTTGTCTTGCGATAAACTTCGAATTGTTCTTCGATCTGGTCCAGCAAAGGCCTTTCAATCTCATAGTTCTGAGTACCGAAGTTTGTGGTACCTTTAAACATCAGGTGCTCGAAATAGTGAGCCAATCCGGTAGTTTCTGCGGGGTCGTTTTTACCACCTACACGTACTGCAATGTACGTTTGTATGCGCGGAGTTTCCTTGTTTACAGTCATGTAGACTTTCAAACCGTTGTCCAGAGTGTAGATACGCGCTTTCAGCGGATCATTGGGTACTGTTTCGTAGCTGTACTTCGAAGTACAACTTCCTAAGCTTATCGCTACCAGTAGGATAAACGTTAAACCAATTTGTCGGAATAGTTTGTTCATAAGCTGACTTATTAGATTGATAACTGCAAAAATATGCGTTTTTTTCATACCTTTGCACTCAAAAAGTAAATATTTTAAATAAGAAGGTTTATTTTCATAGATTATGATTACCATAGAACAACTGAAAAGCATTAAAGAGCGCACCGAGGCACTCTACCGCTATCTGGACATCGAAGGAAAGAAGATCCAGGTAGAAGAAGAACAGTTGCGCACGCAGGCTCCGGGCTTTTGGGATGACCAGAAGACGGCTGAGGCACAAATGAAGAAAGTGAAAGGTTTGCAACAGTGGATAGCCGGTTATAATGAAATAAAGACATTATCGGATGAATTGCAATTGGCTTTTGATTTCTATAAGGACGAACTTGTAACCGAGGAAGAGATAGATGAAGCTTATGCCAAAGCTTCCGTTGCCATTGATGAGCTTGAACTGAAAAATATGCTTCGTGATGAAGCTGACCAGATGGACTGTGTGTTGAAAATCAACTCCGGTGCGGGTGGCACGGAAAGCCAGGACTGGGCAAGTATGCTGATGCGTATGTATTTGCGTTATGCCGAAACCAATGGCTACAAGGCTGTCATTTCTAACTTGCAGGAAGGTGATGAAGCCGGTATTAAAACCTGCACTATTGAGATTTCAGGTGATTATGCTTATGGATATCTGAAAGGCGAGAACGGTGTACATCGTCTGGTGCGTGTATCTCCTTACAATGCGCAAGGCAAGCGTATGACTTCTTTTGCTTCTGTTTTTGTAACTCCGCTGGTTGATGATACTATTGAGGTGAACATCAATGTTGCCAATATCTCATGGGATACTTTCCGTTCCAGTGGTGCCGGTGGTCAGAATGTGAACAAGGTAGAATCCGGAGTTCGTCTGCGTTATCAGTTCAAGGACCCGTATACGGGCGAGGAAGAAGAAATCCTGATTGAAAATACGGAAACTCGCGACCAACCCAAGAATCGCGAGAATGCAATGCGCCAGTTACGTTCCATTCTGTATGATAAGGAACTTCAGCACCGCATGGCAGAACAAGCCAAGGTGGAAGCTGGGAAGAAGAAGATCGAATGGGGTTCGCAGATACGAAGCTATGTATTCGATGATCGCCGTGTAAAAGACCACCGTACTAACTTCCAGACTTCGGATGTCAATGGGGTGATGGATGGTAAGATAGATGGTTTCATTAAGGCGTATCTGATGGAGTTTGCTGGACAAGAGGATTAAAATTTATTTCTATATAAAGAGAATGGGTGTCACTTGATGAATGAAAGTGGCACCCATTTTTTGTTTTCAAGAGCGTGAGAGAAAGTGATATTGTTCTTTTCAAAAGACATTTTTCGCAAGAAAACGTCTTTTGAAAAGAACACTTTTCTTGCGAAAACGTATTCCGGGAAGAACAATATGCAGCAACTTGCCAAACCGGAAAAAAAATATTCAAAGTAAAATTTGTCGATGAAATGTTCTAATATCCAGCCCTCTTCCGTAGGCGTATAATTCTCATCAAAATGCAATGCGACTTCATCACTTGCCAATTCACGGATTTCATATGCTGTATCTTCATCTAAAGAGAGCTTGGTAGTATCTGCTGAAGATGAAACTTTAATCTTGCTGAGCAGATTATTGTGCTTACTCAAAAGAGTGTAAATGAGGTATTTATACTCTTTTGACGATAATATGATTTCTACTTTTTGCATGTTGTGTGCCAGAGTTATTTTCGTTTAAATAATGATACAAAGAAAGAAAAAATAGTTTTCTTTTTCTCTTTCAGCTGTGCCTGACTTCTTAAAGAACTGAATAGATTCTTCGAACTGTCAAATTCAAAGAGGATATCGTTTTCTTTTTCGATTTTAGGAACAGCTATGAGTTGTATTTCTCTGTAGTTGTCGATGTTTTCAATCGGAATCCAGCACTGTTGTTCGGGTTTCCAAAAGGTTACATCATCCAAAGCCTCCTTTTTAATATCCAGATTTGCTGATATGTCATATTGACCATCTGTGCTTTTTAGCAGAATATATGCTTCGACAAATTCACTCATCACATTGTCGGATTTCAATATTGGCTTTAACCAGCTCTCATCAACTTCATCCGAATCTTCTTCGTCTAATGTAAATATCCAAATCGGATTTTCTTGCATGTCTTGCAATGTTACTTCATCTATGGGCTTAGACTTTCCATAAATTGTTTCGATAGAATAAACATTAATATAGCTTACCCCTTTTATGCCAAATGCCTTCATTTTTTGTTCAGTTTCTAAACCAATGATAATGAGAGGGTCTTTACAGCCTTTAGTACCAAAATAATATTCTGAACGATTGATGAAATCATTAGATTCAGTAGAGAAACTTGAGAGCTTATATGCAGGAGTTGCTCCAATAATTTCATCATAACTTCCACAACATTCTCTTTTATTTAAAAATCGAGTTTTACGATGGATATAATCTAATATGTAAATATCTTGTGGCATAAAAAAGTAATATCCAGTAGAGTCTGTCAGTTTAGTAAAACACACATTGGAGTATTTATTTTCTTTGCAAAAAGCTTTGAACTTTTCAGTGACAATATAGTAGCCGTCGTATGTGAGCAATATATCGGCTTTCTTTTTAGCGACTTTATAATGAATATCAGGAATCTTTTCTAATGTGTTATGACAGACCGGGCACGTGCCCGGTCTGTTTTCATTATCATACATATATTCTATATCTGGTACAGATATTGTTTTAGCTACCACGGTCTCCATTGCTTCATCATTTTATTATTTCTGTAAAAATCTAAT
>OJRE01000524.1_pt1 | contig 19640 bp, 7 predicted proteins | sample 1599111 | NCBI WGS metagenome assembly OJRE01 (sample SAMN03922530, study PRJEB24848) | human gut metagenome | isolation source: stool sample | host: Homo sapiens | place: Germany | collected 2010-05
TGGCGGCGGCTGTGGTCGTATGGGGGGCTACGGCTTACCATTATATTAATACGGGAATGTCTATCAGTATGATCGCATTTACTCTGTTTGTAATTGCTTATGCACTGAAAAATCATGCGATTCCCAAGGTTACACTTCATAAAAATATTCTATGGGCGTTCGCTGTATTTTATGCCTGCCTGTTTATTTCCACGCTGTTTCATTTGGACAATACTGGAAATATGTATGGCGGATCATATAGTTTTCTGTCTTATGTTATGATTCCGCTGCCTTTATTTATGATTTTATACATCGGCTGGGAGCATGATATCAGAAAAACTGTATGCTATACATTTGTTACGATTGGGTATGCAATATGCGGATATGGGATATATGAGTATGCTGCCAAACACATGGAGCGCCTGGACAGCTTTTATACATCACCGCCCCACGTGGGTATTATGATGGATGTCTTTATTCCACTCACTATTGCTTTTATCTGCTATTATCGTGATAATATTTTTCATCTGGCTGTAATGTCGGTACTTTTAGTGCTGGAGGCAGTTACATTGGTCCTGACGCAAACAAGAGGTGCCATGGGAGCTTTATCCATAGCGATTTTTATTACTGTGTTGATTTTCCTGTTTAGAAATCAAATTGCAATGGGGAAAACCAGGCGGCGGCTCTTAGGGATGGGGGCAGGTCTGCTGGTCGTACTTGCTTTGCTGTGTTCCCTCCGGTTTGGAATACATGATCCATATCGGATGCAAGGGGCAGACCGACCGTTTATATGGAAGAGCAGTTACCATATGTGGGAGGACCATAAATTGGCCGGAGTGGGACTGAATGGATGGAAGAATGCTTATGACCATAAATATCAACTGGAGGGAAGCAGGGAGTTTAAAAAAAATGTGCATGCCCATAATACGTGGCTGATTTTTTTATCAACCGGAGGGATTCTTGCTTTTCTGGGTTATAATGCATATCTGATTCTTATGGGGATGTATTTCTGGAAAAGGATACGTATATATGCTTTGAATCCATTCAGCTGGTGCATGCTGGCAGTTTTTCTTGCTTTTGTTCTTAACGGGCTTTTGGATGAAACATTTTCTTCCACATCGTTTGGCAGATTGTATTATCTTGCATTTGGCATTACACTGCTTTTTGAAAGATGGGATACGCTGCACTCGGAGGAGAAAAGAGTGTGAATTTGTTGTAAAAAACCGTTACAGCTCCTTTTGGAGAAACTGTAACGGTTTTTGTCATGCCTGGATTACTTACTTGTAATCCGGATCATCAAGGATGGTCCATTCTCCATACTTCGTTCTTGCGTCTGCCGGTTTCAGATCATATGCACTGCTGCTTAAATCAAAATTCGGTTCATAGTCTGTGTTTGGCAGGTGCAGGACTCCGCTGATGGTGTCATACATCAGGTCATTGGTGAATACTTTGTGTTCATTTTGACGCAGGGCTTGTGCTGTATCCGGGTAGAGCTGTGTGTAAGCGGGAGAAAGATAAATGAAGAAGGGAATCCGAACCATATCATAAGTCATATTTTTGCTGGCGACATGGCTTCGTTCCATGTTTTCCCCGTGGTCGGAGCAGTACATCATGACCTGCAGATTCAAATGATCTTTGGCATACGTATAGATATCACGGAGGAGATGATCCGTATAGAGCAGCGTGGTGTCATACTGGTTGGTCCGCTTATCGTGCTGCGGGTTGTCGATTCCTTTAAAATCCGGTGGGGTGCGGTCGCTGTACCTGATATGGCTGCCCATAAGATGGATAATGACAAAGTTATTTTCGTTTTTGGGAAGCTGCTTTACAAAATCGAGCAGCTGATAATCGTCGCCCAGCGGAAATGGTGTCCGTTGTTCCGTATCACAGTTTTGCGCGACGAAATCGATGGGACTGTCTTCACCGCTCATTTTGCCCTGGTTGCTCATCCACCATGTTTTATAGCCGGAAAGGTGTGCCACATCTATGATATTGGCTACGTCATCTATATTTCGGTGGTCATATTGGTTTCGCCCGTAAAGGAACATGGAAAGCGCGGGAACAGTGACGGGAAAGCAGGAATATGTTTTATCCATGAGGTAAAAATAAGGTGTTTCTTTCATTTCTGAGAGCCATGGGGTCGTTTCAGACGGATAAGACGGGGTAAAGGCTTTCATCCGGTCACGGGTGGCGCTTTCTCCGATGACGACAATGACGGTACCCGGTAATTTTTGCGGCATGGCTTCGCTGACGGGGGTATATATACGGAACCGGCTTATATTTTGTTCATGCTTTTGGCTGATCCGCCGCATTTCATATATATAGTGGAAAGCGCCATAAGTTTGTGAAATAGGAAAAAGAGACGGGATATATTTATGGATGCTGATGATGGACAGAATGCAAATCATGCCTATCCATAGGATACGCATTTTACTGTAACGATCCCGGCCGACGGAAATGGCTTTATGGCAGCAGAAGAAAGAGGCCGGTAAGAGCAGCACAAAAAAGATAAGGGAAGAAAACAGGACGGGCAGTCCGATGCGGTCTGAAATAAATTCAAACGCTTCTTTTTTATTGGTCTGCAGGATGGGCAGCATATTTTCCGCGCGTATCGTGTCATTGTATAGGAGGTAGTATCCCAGATATATAGCAGCAAACAGAAGGCTTGCCGCGACGATAATTCCATAAAGGACAGAAATGGAAAAGCGCCATTTCCTTGGACGGTTTTGTGAGAAGGCAAAGAAGCATGCCGTGAGGGCTGATTCGTAAACGAAAAGCAGGAAATAGGGGTGAATCAAGTCGTAATCAATCGTCCAGGACATATTGGCATGAATGAGTACATAGGCGTAAATTACAAGCTGCGTTAGATAAGGAAACAGGGATAAACACCACAAGGGGGAATACAATTTTTCTCTCAGTGCATATGTAATGAGGCTGAAGACGGCAAAACCTGTGGCCGCATCACGCAGACTCTTATTCCATTCGAAAACACGTTCAAATCCGGAAATATGGAAAAGGAAAAAGATGACGCTTATGAAAATAAAAGAAGACAAAAGATAAGACGGGAGCGTTTTTATAGAATGGCTATCCGTGAAATACCGTGAGAACATATCAATATCCTTTCCTGATACAAATTGGAAATGTACAGAGTTACCGGGAAATGTTTTCCTCCATCAAATCCTGTGCATTTTTCCAAATATTTTCAGCGCTGAAATCTCCGCCGCGGGCAATCAGGCGGTGGCGGTAAAATACCTTCGGTCCCCAGGCGGCGAGATTGGATTCATCATTCAGGTAAAAAACATCTACCACGGGAACGTCTAAGGCGAGAGCAAAGTGGGCAGTACCGGTGTCGGCGCTGATGAGGACGGCACAGCTTTTCAGCAGGGCGCCCAGTTGGGGAATGGTGGTTTTGTTTACCAGGTTCAGCAGCACCTGTCTGTCAGCAGGCGGAAGATTTTCATAATATGATTCACAATCTTTTCCTGCACCGATCATGGCGGGAATCATCCCTGCGTCTTTTATTTTTTTTGCCAGTGTAAGGAGTGTGTCCGGTTTCAAATCTTTTTCTTTTCGCTTGGTGACCGGATTCAATGCAATGATCGGTTTGCTGATTCCTTTTAAAAGCTGTTCATTGATATATGCAAAAGCTTCATCAGGGACATGGTACCTGATTTTCATGCTTTCCATGGGCTTTTCCGCATACAGTTCCGCCAGATAGGCATGCCGGTCCTGCACATGGATCCATTTTCCGTAATTAATTTTTCCATTGGAGAGGAGCAGGCGGACGATCGCATGCCGATTGTCTGCGTATATTTTTTTTGCGCCTAAAAATTTGGATAATAAAATGCCCCGCTCATTGCCGTAAATGACAAAAGCGGCATCAAAAACATGTTGGTTTTTATGTTCTTTATAAAATTTATACCATCCGGCAAGTCCCTTATGGATGCCCCATTTGTCATAGGTCCAGACTTCATCGACACCGTCCATGTATCGGGAAATGTCGGTAAACGGTTTATTCGATACGAAAACCAGACGGCTTTCCGGATACAGCCGTTTCAGATTCCTGCACAGTGCGTCTGTCAGGATAGTGTCTCCGAAATAAGAGGTATTATAAACTAAAAATGTTTTCATGAAATCCTCTGATCAGGAAAAATATATGTGATACAATAATTAGAATAAATTAAGGAGTTTATTTATGCTGTACGTTTCTATTATAATCCTTTCTGCTTTATTGTACACATATTACCATTTCCGTGATCGGGTACCTATTTTAATGTACCACCGCATTGCTTCTGTTCCGGGGGATCGGAACGCGCTGCCGGAGGAAAAGTTTGAAGAGCAGATGAGATACTTGGAAGAAAATGGATTTCACAGCATCACGGCGGAGGAACTGCAGGCGCATTTTCTCCATGGAAAGCGGCTGCCGAAGAAACCGGTGGTCCTTACTTTTGATGACGGTTATGAAGATAATTTTTCCGCGGCCTTACCGATTTTGAAAAAATACCGCCATGTGGGAAATATATTTCCCATTGCCAATTGGATCGGCAGGGAGAACAAATGGGAAAATTTCGGGAAAGCGCCGACGCGGACAATGGATGAACGTGAATTGGCCCTGTGGCAGAATGAAGGGCATTATGTCGGTTCCCATACCATGGATCACCCGTTTCTGAGCCGCTGCGGTACGGATCGTCTTCATGATGAGCTGTCAGAGAGCAAACGCTTTTTTGAAAAACTTAATGGGAAGCCGGTGGAATGTCTTTGCTACCCTTACGGAGATTTCGACAGAAAGGTCATGCAGGAGGCGGAGAAGTGCGGGTATAAACTGGGGCTGGCGATTTTCTATGATGTCCCGTTGTGGACACAGGATCTGCTTGCCCTGCCCCGCATTCCGATTCCTGCCAGGCAGCCGATGTGGGAATTTAAATTAAAGGTGAGCCGTATCCATCTGATTTTTATCTGGCTCCGCCAGTTGGAACGGCGTTTCAAAAAGACCTTCAGGAAATAATTAAGGTGACAACTCGTGATAGATGACTTCCAGGTCATCGACCATCCGGTGGTTGGTGAACTGGGAGCGTATCCATCGGGAGCCGTTTTCTGAAAATTGTTTAAGAAGAGATCGGTCGCTGTCGAGCTGTTTGATTCGTTCATACAGCTCTTTTTCATTGTCTTTTTCCACGAGAAATCCTGTTTCCCCATCTTTCACGATTTCCGGCGTGCCGCCTACGGAAAAAGCGATGGCCGGTTTTCCCATCGCCATGCCTTCCGCCAGAACAAGACCGAACGTTTCAAAGTGGGAAGGGAGGACGGTCAGATCCGCGGCGTTCAGCAGGTGTTCCACATCTGTCCGGTGTCCGAGGCAGAGAACTTTATCGGATAAGTGCATGGCGCGTATCTTCGTTTTCAGCAGGGGGAGCCCGTTCCCTTTTCCGATGACAAGGAGCTTCCAGTTTTCTTTGCGTCCATACTTGTCCAGCATGGAGAGAAGATGTCCGTGGCCTTTATGTTCCAGATTTTTTATGCGGGATACCATGGCAAGAACGAGGGTGTCTTTATCGAAACCGAATTCTTTTCGCAGCCGGATCTGCTCCTCTTCATTTGCGGTGAAACGTTCCGTGTCGATGCCGCTGTAACGGACAAGGAGATGATCCTCATGAAATCCGCGTGCTATGGAATCCTGCCTGACGTATTCACTGACGCAGATGATTTGATCCAATTGGTCAATGACATATTCTTTTTCCATATTTCCCAGAATGCCGTGTGCCGTGTATACCACGGGGACAGACGTATTCCTTTTTACTCTTGCTGCGATGATGCCCGCGGCTCCCGAGTTGGCATGAATGATGTCTATATGGTATTTCTTCACGATGGATGAAACGCGCCAGACGGATAAGAACCTGCTCTGCCGGACCGGAACGAAAAATGTCCTGACGCCTGCCGCTTTCAGTTTATCTGCCAGACGTCCGCCGCCGGAAGCGAGAAAAACTTCATAGCCCCGGGCACGGAGTTCTTTTGCCGCGGTATATACATAGGTTTCCGCACCGCCGATGTTCATGCGGGGAACCAGAAATAAAATCCTTTTCACAAGTTCGTCCTTTCTTAGCGTTATGATTCTATATTTTATCTTTATATAAGGAAATATGCAAAGAGGAGACGATGAAGTGTGCCGATGAAGTTTCCCTGGGAAACCGCTTTTGGGAGGGAAAATATGTGCAACGTACTTGTAGCCTGATTGGCGCTTGGATATAATGATTTTGAAGAGTAAGCAAAGAGAAAAGAATTGTCATGGCAAAAGGAAATATGACACTGCGAATTGAACCTGAGCTTAAAGTACAGGTAACAGTTTATAGAGGAGGCAATTATGATTTTTGAGGAAAGTTATACGCTGCATAATGGCGCAGCCATTCCGAAACTGGCGCTGGGTACCTGGTTTATTGATGACGACAAGGCGGCGGAGGCTGTGCGGGCGGCGGTGAATATCGGATACCGCCATATTGATACGGCACAGGCGTACGGCAATGAACGTGGTGTCGGAGAAGGAATCCGCACCTGCGGCATTGACAGGAAAGATATCTTTGTCACATCCAAAGTAGCGGCTGAAAATAAAAGCTATGCGTCCGCCATGGAATCCATCGAAAAGACACTGGAAACGATGGGACTTGCTTATCTGGATATGATGATTATTCATTCGCCCCAGCCCTGGGTGGAGGTAAACCAGTCGAAGGACCGCTACTATAAAGAAAACAGGGAAGTATGGCGTGCTCTTGAAGATGCTTTGGAAGCCGGGAAACTGCGGGCAATCGGTGTTTCCAATTTCCTTGAGGGAGATCTTGAAAACATCTTTGCCGCTTGCCGTGTGAAACCCATGGTGAACCAGATTCTCTGCCATGTGGGAAACAGTCCGCTGGATTTGATTGATTACTGCCGGAAGAGGGATATCGTAGTGGAAGCCTACTCTCCCGTGGCGCACGGTGAAGCGCTGAAAGATGGATGCCTTGCGGAAATGGCAGAGAAATACGGGGTCACGATTCCTCAGCTCTGCATCCGTTATGACTGGCAGCTGGGGACGGTGGTGCTGCCGAAAACGGCGGATCCGGAGCATATGAAAGAAAATGGGGATATTGATTTTGTGATTTCCGATGCCGATATGGAACTGCTGAAAAATGCGGAGCCTGTAAAGGATTACGGTGAATTCAGTTTCTTTCCGGTCTATGGCGGCAAGCTGAAAAAGTATCGTGTGGAAATTAAGAGGTAAACACAGAAAAAATCTGCCGCAGGGAAGAAAGCGGTAAGACGTCATCAGGGTAATAGATTCTTGGCTCAGTGGCACTATCCTGTTTCCCGTTTTTCTCACAAAGCATTCTTGCCCCCGCTCTGAATGACGGGATACGGTAAGGCATCATAATGATGGAGGGACGGTAAGACGTCACCAGAGTTATGGATTCTTCGCTCAGTGGCACTATCCTGTTTCCCGTTTTTCTCACAAAGCATTCTTGCCCCCGCTCTGAATGACGGGATACGGTAAGGCATCATAATGATGGAGGGACGGTAAGACGTCACCAGAGTTATGGATTCTTCGCTCAGTGGCACTATCCTGTTTCCCGTTTTTCTCACAAAGCATTCTTGCCCCCGCTCTGAATGACGGGATACGGTAAGGCATCATAATGACGAGGAACGGTAAGGCGTCATCCTGAACGAACGTGAAGGATCTGCTGCCGTGGTGAGGAAAGCCGTAAGAAGATAAAAGCTGTCAGCTGTTGGCTGTTGGCTATAAGCTATAAGCTATAAGCTAACTATTCTTTTACGATTTAAATCATTACGACAAGCGAGTATCCTAAATCGCACTACGTGCGCCACAGCTCCTTCTGACGGCCGACTCCATGATCCTTGCATAAGACGTTAAGGCGTCATCCTGAGCGGCAGCGAAGGATCTATTACCGTGGTGAGGAAGACGGTAAGGCGTCATTCAAAGCGTGAGCAAAGGATTTGCTGCTGTGTTGAGGAAAGGGATTCTAAAGGGAAGAATAGGGATTGGGTAAGCCTCCTTGTTTATAAGGAGGTGGCCGGCGAAGCCGGACGGAGGATACTGGCTTGGGGGAATGACGCAAAAGAATAGAATGAAGATTCTTTTTCTGCCCCCGTTCTGAGTGATGACGGACGGTAAGGCGTCATTCTGAGCGGCAGCGAAGGATCTGCTGCCGTGGTGAGGAAGCTGGTAAAGTGGTACAGGGGCTGACTATAAAATCGAGTGACACAAACAATTATTTGTGTGACCAATTTGATATTTCGATTCATGGGACTGTCTGATTTGATATTGCAATTTGGTTGATTTATAATTATTTTAGATATATAATGTCATATTATATAAAAATATGTTTATCAAAAAATATCAGAAAAATAGTTTGGTGTAATCTGTGGGATTTATCTGTTAAAATCTGAAGCCGATTGTATGACAGGGGGAGGGGAGACGGAACGCGAAGGGTAAAACATAACGGCTCTTTTATATTTTTATTTTCTTTAAAAATTGGGAGGAAAATATGAATAGGGTTTACAAGATCGTATGGAGTAAGGCGAAAAATGCTTATGTGGTGACATCGGAACTGGCGAAAAACCACACGAAGAACGCTTCGGGAAAAATGGTGAAAACAGCGCTGACAGCAGCTGTGGGGATGGGAGTCCTCATGGGCGGTTATATGGCTGATGCCGCGCCGGCGACTAACCCGTCCGGTGATGGTCCGGGTATTGCCATCGGCACAGGATCATCTTCCCAAAAGGTGGATTCTACTGCTGTCGGCAAAAATGCGAAAACGACCGGTGAACGCGCGTTGGCAGTGGGCTATAATAGTATAGCGGACGCCGATAGTGCCATGGCTGTCGGTAATGGGAATAAAGCAATGGCTGGTGGTTCATTGGCTGTAGGCGCAAGAAATATTGCGCAAGGTATGGGAGGTTTAGCCATAGGAGAAAGTAATACCGCAAAAGGTGATGATAGCGCGGCTGTGGGGCATTCTAATAAGGTGCATGCTATGGGAACATATGCATTCGGACTCCAAAATACCGTGTGGAAAATGTATTCCCAAGCATATGGAATGAACAATATTGTTTCCGAGATTAATTCTTTTGCTTATGGAAACAGTAACCAAGTGGGTTCAATGAATTCTTTCGCTTTTGGCGGCGCCAATCTGAATACCGCCCGTTGGGCAGTGACGGTGGGGAATACCAATAAAGTAGGAGGAGAGCATAGTTTTGCGGCCGGATTTTATAATACTATCGGCTCTACGTCTAAAGATGCAGTAGCAATTGGACAGAATGCCCGTGTTGGTGTAAGTGATTTTAATGTAGCGACAACGATTGATCCGACAACGGGAGAAATAAAGGCGGTTTACAATGGAGAGGTCGATGCTACAAATAGTGTAGCCATCGGCAATGAAGCAAATGTTATGGCTTTAAATAGCGTAGCTCTCGGCGAAAACACCGGTGTTACAAAAGACGGTAAGAATGGAACGGCTATTGGCGGTGAAGCAAGTGTCAAGGCGGAAAATGGTACAGCGGCAGGGTTTAAAGCTACTGTAAGAGCTAAAAGTGGTGTGGCGCTAGGCGCATCAAGCTTTGTCGATGCGGAAGGCGGGATTGCTTTGGGACGGAATTCTGTCGCAGAGCGCAAGTCCGGTAGGGCAGGGTATGATTTTACAACCGGGGCGGTATCGACAATTAATGATAGTACGTGGAAAGCAACTGATGGTGCAGTATCTGTAGGCAATAGTGCGAATACCCGTCAGATTACCAGAGTGGCAGCAGGTACCGAAGATACGGATGCCGTGAATGTGGCACAGATAAAGGGGCTGGCTAAGCAGTTTACCGCCGACGGGGTGTCTTATTTCCACGTCAATGCGACAAATACAGCTGTGGCTCCTGTGACAAATAATAAAGGTACGGTCAGTGCTGTGGCCGGTGCCGGCGGGAAGAATTCCACAGCAGCCGGTATTGCTGCGAAGGTGCAGAAGGATGCCGAAGAAAGCACGGCTATCGGGTACAGCACGAATGTGACGAAAAAGAACGGGACGGTCGTGGGCAATCGCTCCTCCGTCTCCGGAGAAGGCGGATCTGCTTTCGGCTACAACTCACAGGCTAATGATGTGAACGCTACCGCCATAGGCGCGGCAAGCCGTGCTACTAAAGAAGGAGCCTTTGCAGGTGGCTACAGTGCACAGGCGACAGGGATAAGATCCGTGGCTGTCGGCAGCGGTGCCAAGGCCGATTCCACCAGTACGGTCGCCATCGGCGACGGAGCGAATGTTGCTTCCAACGTGGATCTGGTTGGCGGTATTGCCATCGGCAAGAAGGCCTATGTATTAAACGGTGGCGGCCGCCAGGAAGCGGAGCTCGGCCTTGACCGGAGCAACTGGCCTGCATCCATATCCGGTGCTTATAACAATCCGATTAATAAAGACCGTGTCGCCACGGGCATTGCTATTGGCACGAATGCCTATGCCCGTACGGGCAGCGTGCAGATCGGCGCACATACCTATACGGGTACAATGGGCGGAACATCGATCAATGCGAATACGAACGGTGAAGGCACAGTTGTCAATATGACGACTATCGGAAGCAACAGCTATAACAAGGCTGTCTTCGGCACGATGGTGGGTGCCTATTCTATTGCGTCCGGCGACTTTAACGGATCCGGCGGATTTAACAGAATGTATACGGGGCAGAACTTCGGGGCCAGTGTTGTCGGGTCGCTGAACAGTATCCGTACGAAGGGATATGGCCAATACAGCGGCATAGCCAACAGCATTGTCGGTTTGGCCAATACGACGGAAAACAGCAACGGTTCTTTGATTTTCGGGGCTGGCAATAATATTACCAATTCTATCAAGAATATTTCCGGCGTGGCCAGCGGTGCCAATACACCTGATGAAATGTCGGCGAAATTGCGTAAAGCAATCCAAGACAATGAATCCGGCGGCGCCGTAATGGCTCTTGGCGGCGGCAATACGGCCGACTGGGCGCAGGCATCCCAGATTGTCGGTGTCAATAATACTTTAAAAGGTACGAGGGGTAATATCAGCAAATACAATCTGATTGACGGCTATAAGAATACGGCAGACAGGGTAAGCAACGTCTCCGTCATCGGTTCTGAAAATAATGTAACTAACACCAATGGCGCTGTTGTCTTTGGGGATAAGAGAACACTGACAGGTGCCGACGGCAGCGTTGTCATCGGTTCGTCTCAAAACGGTACCAGTACCAGCGTGAAGAATGCTGTAGCCATCGGCAGTGAAGCCAACGTGACCGTGGCAGGCGGCGTGGCACTCGGCAGTGGATCTGTCGCTTCCGTTGATAAGGGCACCGTGGGGTATGACGCTTCCGGCACAAATCATAACTCCGATACGACAGGCGTATGGAAATCGACGGCTTCCGCTGTGTCTGTCGGTGATGCGGCAGGAAATACGAAAGTTACCCGCCAGATCACCAACGTGGCGGCAGGGAAAGAAGATACCGACGCCGTCAACGTGGCACAGTTGAAAGCGGTAAAAGCTGCCGCTGATGCTGCGAAAGTTCATTTCTTTTCCGTGAAGGGCAACAGCAGTGATGAAAACTATAATAATGACGGTGCCACCGGTGATCGTGCGCTGGCAGTCGGTGTGGCTGCCAAGGCAGGCGGTCTGAAAGCAACGGCGCTGACCGGCGGGAATGCGTCGGGCGACTTCTCTTTTGCCGTAGGCAATAATGCGCAGGCGAAGGGATGGGGGTCTGTTGCTATCGGTGCAGGTACTTTGGCTGAAAATCAAGGGACTGTGGCGATCGGTCACGGCGCGAAGGCCTACAGTCTTGAGTCGGTCGCATTAGGTTACAATACACAGGCCGGCGCCCCCTCCGGACAGCCGGGGGCGGGGAACCATGCACAGACCGCCATGGGCAGCGGTACGATTGCTACCGGCGGGGCTGCTACCGCATTCGGCTTTGAATCCGTAGCCAGCGGCGCACATGCTATAGCGGGCGGTGATAAGGCGAAGGCGACCGGGCAGGACTCCGTGGCATTAGGAAAGGACACGGAAGCGTCCGGGACTTGGTCGGTAGCCTTGGGAAGTGATACAAAAGCGGAAGGACAGTCATCTACCGCCCTGGGAACAGATACCACTGCTTCCGGAATCGCTTCCACGGCGATGGGGAGTAAGACACAGGCTACCGGTGTCGGTTCTACAGCCATGGGTGGCAGTACGACAGCGGCAGGCAACTGGTCTTTGGCGAGCGGCGGATTGTCAGAGGCGAAAGGTGACTATTCTACCGCCATGGGATATAATAGCAAGGCAAATGCACGGAACAGTTTTGCTGTTTCCGGCGGCATTGTAGAAACCGCTGCAGAAAATTCCATAGCTATGGGTGAGGGTGCGAAAGCGTCTGTATCCGATGCGGTAGCGCTGGGAAGCGGTTCTGTGGCGTCCACGGAAAAAGGTAAAATCGGTTATGATATTTCCGGTGCCGATCATTCCAACGATACGACAGGCGTATGGAAATCGACAGCAAACGCCGTTTCTGTAGGCGATGCGTCCAAAGGTATCACCCGCCAGATCACCGGTGTAGCGGCCGGTGCGGCAGATACCGATGCTGTCAATGTGGCACAGCTGAAGAAAGTGGAAGCCAAGGCAGAAGCGGCGGAAAAGAAACATACCACCGTGAAAGCGGGAGATTACGCAACCGTAACGGAAGGCACCAATGCCGACGGCGGGAAAGAATACACTGTCAGCGGACCCAAGATGGAATCTACGGACGGGACAGTAAAGATTACGGATAAAGTGGAAAACGGCAAGAAAGTCGGATATAACCTGTCCGTCGATACAAGCAGTCTGGGAATCGAAAAGACAAAAGTAGAAGCGGGAGACAATGTAACCGTAACATCCAAGAAAACCGGGAATACGACGACATATACCGTCAATGCCAAAGACACGGTAGTAACCGGCGGCACGGCGACCTATGCCTTGAACGGTACAGGCAGTGCCACCTTGACAAACAGTGACGGAACGACAGCGACCATCACCGGATTGCAGGACCGCTATACATCATCTGCTTCACTCAGCGGGGATACGTTGAACTTCACCCGTAATGACGGCAGCACCTATTCCGTTTCCGGCATCGCGTCTTCGCAGGATGTCAAAAATGTGACCAATAAAGTAGGGGAATTGGGAACCCGTGTGAACCGTGTCGGAGCAGGAGCAGCAGCACTGGCAGCCCTCCACCCGCTGGACTTCGACCCGGATGACAAGTGGGATGTGGCAGCCGGCTACGGCAACTACAAAGACGCCCATGCGATAGCGGTAGGCGCATTCTACCGTCCCAATGAAGATACCATGTTCAGCGTGGGAGGTTCCTTCGGCGGAGGAGAAAACATGGTGAATGCCGGAGTCAGCGTGAAGCTGGGACAGGGCAACCATGTATCTACATCCAAAGTAGCTATGGCAAAAGAAATTGTTGACCTGAAAGATGCGGTTACCCGTCTGGAAGCACAAAATGAACAGTTCCGGCAGATCATCGGACAGATGGCGGGGCAGCCTGTAAGGAATGTAGAGTTCCCCGATGTGCCGAAAGACCATTGGGCATACTCTTATGTAAAATCACTGGCAGACAGAGGTCTTTTGGAAGGCTATCCGGATGGTGAATTCAAGGGTGACCGTTCCATGACCCGCTATGAATTTGCGGCCATTATTTACCGCGCACTGCAGAATGGGGCGCCTGTTGATGGAAATATGGGTAAAGCTATGGAAGAATTTGGTCCTGAGATGGAAAAGGTAAGAGAAGCTTATCGTTTCCGGGTAGACCGCATTTCCGGCGAAGATAATGACAGGAATAAAGTAGAACGCGTCCGTGTCAACAATGAAGGCAATAAAGAAAAGGGTGATTACCGCGACATATACGGTTCGCATATCACAGCCGGTAAATAATTCATTGCAGATAAAATAGAAGCCGGTTGTTTTGATAAAAGTGATTATTCTTTGATTTATTAATAATTTTAAAGATAAAGTATAAGGGAGGAAAATTATGAATCAGATTTACAAAGTCATTTGGAGCCGGGTGAAACACTGCTATGTGGTGGTTTCGGAAGTTGCCGGCCGCTGCGGGAAAAATGGAGGAGCAGCTTCTGAAAAGGAGAGCCTGCCCATCCGCGCGTTTCTGTGCGCCCTTGCTCTTACAGGATGCCTGATGCCGGGGGTGGCGGAAGCGAATACAGAGTATGGTCCGGGTGCTTCCGCTACCGGCGGTGACAGCGTGGCAATAGGTGACAGTGCTAAGGCGACCGCAGGCCATGCTACCGCTGTCGGAACCTTGACAGAGGCTGATGGGGAGAATTCTTTTGTGGCAGGGTTGCAGGCAAAGTCAGGAGCGACTGCTGAAAACAGTGTTGCCATAGGACGGGGGGCCCAGGCTTTAGGTCAGAAGCGGGCCAGTGATCGGTTTACTACGAGCACCATCGCCATCGGGAATAATGCAACAGCGACGGAAAACGGGGATATCGTCATTGGCCGCCAGGCGACGAGTACGGTATCCCAGTACCATGGTGAGGATGGATCCGGCGCCGTCGTCATGGGATCGGAAGCTCATTCTTACGGCTCCCGGGGCGATGTGGTTCTTGGTTCCGGGGCGGAAGCAAACATCATCAGAAAGGGCACTACCAACCCGGCAGCGACCCCTATCTATTCACAGTCGATAGCCATCGGCAGTATGGCAAAAGTTTATGGTACGCAGGCCATGGCTATCGGTGGAGATGTGAAATCTATTGGACATTCCTCCATTGCCATTGGGGGCAATGACGTTGACCTGGTAAAATCCGATCTGCAAGCGGCAGTTCCCGGTTTTTGGGCTGCCGGGGCGCAGAATAAATTTGAGCGGGAAACGGCAGCGTTATATCCCGGGACGACATTGGGGAGCGCCGCCCTCAGCACCAGCCCGTATCGGTCGAACACCGCATCTATTGGGGCAGCTAGTATAGCCATGGGCGCGATGACCCAGTCCTTCGGTATCGGTTCCACGGCGATTGGTGTCAATTCGATGTCAAAAGGAGTTGCAAGCACCAGCATCGGTGTCATAGCACGGAGCTGGGGCGATAAGTCTCTGGCACTCGGCAGTCGGGCGGAGACTTACGGAAATAAATCTACAGCTGTCGGCGATGCGAATACGGTGGGCTTTGACATGACGGACGGCACCACGTCTGGTGCAGCTTCTTCGGCTGTCGGTACGGATAACAAAGTCTATGGGAATAATTCCTATGCGATCGGTGGCGGCAATACGATTGGTTCCGCCACCATTACGGAAACGACAGAAGCCAATGGCGATAAAATTAAGAAGGTTACTGCCGGTACGGTCAAAGGAAGTACGGCAGGTGCTTTCGGGTATAAGAATACCGTCACAACGGATAATGCCTATGTGGTAGGGAATAATTCCACAGCTTCTGCTGATGGGGCTATGGTTCTGGGGAGCAGTGCATCCGTGACAGGGAAGAATGGTGTTGCTCTTGGCAATAATACAAAAGTGGCCAATGAAAATGCCGTGGCTATCGGCAATGGTTCAGAAACAGCAGCTGCTGTAGCGACACCCTCCGCAACAATCAATGGCGTAGCACATAATTTCGCAGGAGTAAATCCGGCTTCCACAGTAAGTGTAGGCAAGGCAGGCGCAGAACGGACAATTACCAATGTGGCGGCTGGCCGTATTTCCGCGACTTCTACCGATGCCATCAATGGCAGCCAGCTCTATGCGGTAACCTCAGAAGTAGATAAAGGCGTGGCCTATGCGGGCGATGTGAAAGACGCGGCAGCCGCGGCCAATAAGTTTACCCGGAAATTAGGAGAACAGACGAATATCATCGGCGGTGTGACAGATACATCTAAGCTGACGGATGGAAATATCGGCGTGGTATCCAATGGGATAGATACGCTGAATATCAAACTGGCCAAAGACGTGAAAGTGGACAGCGTCACAGCGGGCAATACGGTCATCAATAACAACGGACTGACCGTAGGCGGAAATACCTATGTGACAAATAACGGTATCAATGCGAATAATGCACCTATTACGAATGTGGCCAGTGGCGGAACGACAGATTCCAATGCAGCCAATATCGGAGATGTGAAGAAGGCGGCTGCCGGAGCGAAAGCTACTGTTACCGGGGACAAGCAGGCGACTGTTACAAATACGACTGCCGCAGATGGTCATGTTGATTATGTGGTCAGTGCGACCAAGACAACATTGGCTGCTGAAGCTGGCGGCAAAGTGTCTGTGACAGGCGGTACAGAAGATGCTAATGGCGTTATCGCTTATACAGTAGGATTGGATGCAGCTACAAAAACGGCAATCAATAATATCGGCGGAGGTACGATTGCTGCCGGAGATAATAAGACTGTAACCGGTGATACAGTGAATACCTATCTGAACAATAATTACTACGATAAGCCTACAATGGATACCAAGCTGGGTGATAAAGCGAATACTAACCTGGATAACATTACCAATGCGGGCAAGACTGTTATTAACGATATTGCGGCGGATGCGGTAAAAGTTGTCAATGGTAAAAATACGACCGTTACCCCCGGTACAGAAGCCGGAGCGAATGGTACGGTCAAAACCTATGCGGTGAATGTATCCGGCGATCTGACAGGAATCACATCGATTTCTAATCAGAAGACCGCTCCCGGCGGTACTACAACGGGAGCCAAGATTACGCTTGGCGATACTACCAATACAGTAGATGTCGGCGGTGCGAAAATCACCAATGTAGCGGATGGAGACGTAGCCCCTAACTCTAAAGATGCTGTCAATGGCGGTCAGTTGAATGAAGTAAAAGAATTAGCAGGGAAACATACCATCGTTAAAGTGGACGGGCAGGAAAATCGTACTGATGGAAACCTGCTTATTACCAAGACAGACAATAATGGTCAAGCCACTTATGATTTGAAGCTGAATGACGAGCTTACCGTCGGTAAAACGGGGGCGGCCGGAAAAGACGGTTCCATCGGAGTCAAGGGCAAAGACGGTTCTGCTGTCGCTATCAACGGTAAAGACGGTTCCATCGGCCTGAACGGTGCCAATGGGGCTAACGGGCTTACGATGAAGAGTGGCGATGCCAAGCCGGCTGTTGACGGTACCAATGTTACCCGTCTCGTTCTTGAAGAAAACGGAAAAAAACATGACGTAGCCACATTGGACGACGGCATGAAATATGGCGGCGATACAGGAAACGTCATCAAGAAGAAACTGAACGAACAGGTGAACGTAGTCGGAGGCATTACAGACGAAAATAAACTGACCACAGAAGATAACCTCGGCGTCGTATCTGACGGCAGCAATAACCTGAAAGTCCGTCTCGCCAAAGCCTTGAAAGGTCTTGAAAGCGTGACAACCGGCGATACAGTTATGGACAATAACGGCGTTACGATCAATAATGGTGCAGCCGGAAATCCTGTATCCCTGACCAAGAACGGCCTCAATAACGGCGGCAACAAAATCACCAACGTGGCGGCCGGTGTCAATGGCACAGACGCGGTTAATGTAAACCAACTGAATACCGTTGCCGGAGAAGCTGCTAAACATACGACCGTCAAAGCCAAAGACGCTAATGTAACAGTCACTGAAGGTACTAATGCGGCAGGCGGTAAAGAATACACTGTCGGACTCGGCGACAAAGTCACACTGGGAACCGATCCGACCAAACAGGTATCAATCGACGGAACAACAGGCATCATCAAAGCCGGAGACAAAGTCACCATTGACGGTACGACAGGAAACATCGATGCCGGAAAAGTGAAAATCAACGGGAAAGACGGAACCGTCAACGGACTGACCAACAAAACCTGGGATCCGAACAACATCACCAGCGGACAGGCCGCTACGGAAGACCAGCTTAAAGAAGTGGACAATAAGATTACCAACACATCCACGGAACTGACAAATAAAGGCATGGACTTTGCCGGCAACGAAGGAGAATTCCACCGTAACTTGGGAGAAAAAGTCACCATCAAGGGAGAAGGGACAAAAGCTGCCTCCGAATACTCCGGTGAAAACATCAGAACCTTTGCCGACGCGAATGGAAATGTTGTTGTTAAAATGGACAAAAACCTGAAAGCAGACAGCCTTGCTATTAACGGACAGAATGGACAAGACGGCGCAGCCATCAAAGGCGGTACCGGAAAAGCTGGCGTGGATGGCACAAATATTACCCGCCTTGTTATAGAAGAGAAGAACGGGACGCAGCATGATATCGCCACCTTAGACGACGGCATGAAGTACGGCGGCGATACAGGAAACGTCATCAAGAAGAAACTGAACGAACAGGTGAACGTAGTCGGAGGGATTACAGACACCAACAAACTGACCACAGAAGACAACCTCGGCGTCGTATCCGACGGCAATAACAACCTGAAAGTCCGCATGGCCAAAGACCTGAAAGGATTGAACAGTGTGACCACCAACACCCTGACCGTGGGAGACGTGAAAATCGACAACAGCGGCATCAACGCAGGAAACAAGAAAATCACCAACGTAGCAGCCGGTGATGTCAGCCCGAACAGCACCGATGCCGTGAATGGCGGACAGCTGTGGAAAACAAACCAGACAATCAACAATATAGGAGGAGCCGTTAATGAACTTGGCGACCGGATGGACAGAGTAGGAGCAGGAGCGGCAGCATTGGCAGCCCTCCACCCGCTGGACTTCGACCCGGATGACAAGTGGGATGTGGCAGCCGGCTACGGCAACTACAAAGACGCCCATGCGATAGCGGTAGGCGCATTCTACCGTCCCAATGAAGATACCATGTTCAGCGTGGGAGGTTCCTTCGGCGGAGGAGAAAACATGGTGAATGCCGGAGTCAGCGTGAAGCTGGGACAGGGCAACCATGTATCTACCTCACGGGTAGCTTTGGCCAAGGAAGTAGAAGACCTGAAAGCGATTGTCAAGGCGCAGAGTGCTGAGATTAAAGCTATGCGCGGAGCCATGCAGTCGGGAACATCGGTAATGAAGGATGTTAATTTCCCCGATGTGCCGAAAGACCACTGGGCATATTCTTATGTAAAATCATTGGCAGACAGAGGTCTTTTGGAAGGCTATCCGGATGGTGAATTCAAAGGGGAACGTACCATGACCCGCTATGAATTTGCGGCCATTATTTACCGCGCACTGCAGAACGGCGCACCCATTGACAGCGATATGGCAAAAGCCATCGGTGAATTCGATCCCGAAATCAATCGGATAAAGGATCTGGACCGCACCCGTGTCGACCGTATTTCCGGCAAGGATAATGACCGGCATAAGGTGGAACGCGTCCGTGTCAATAATGAAAGCAATAAAGAAAAGGGTGACTACCGTGATGTGTACGGTTCCCATATTTCACCGGAAGCGTAACCCGGAAAGCAAAGACAAGGGAATAGTATAAGAAACAGAAAGTACGGTATCCGTCAGGTATGATGGGTACCGTATTTTTATGTGGGCGGGGATAAGTTGACGTTAAGGTGTCATCCGAAGCGAATATGAGGGATCTGTTATCGTGGTGAGGAAAGCGGTAAGAAGATAAAAGCTATCAGCTGTGAGCTGTCAGCTACAAGCTGTGAGCTGTTAGCCGTTAGCTGTGAGTTAAAAGCCGAAGCATATGATTTCCGTTAGGTGTAATACGA
>OJRE01000549.1_pt1 | contig 18724 bp, 10 predicted proteins | sample 1599111 | NCBI WGS metagenome assembly OJRE01 (sample SAMN03922530, study PRJEB24848) | human gut metagenome | isolation source: stool sample | host: Homo sapiens | place: Germany | collected 2010-05
ATCCGCGTCATCCGTGTCATCCGCGTCTAAAAGATTATTTATCATTTAACTCATAACCCTACAGAAAGAAATTCCTTTCTCCGATAAGTAACATCGCTATTTTATGAAAATCAATAAACATATTCTCCCTAATGGTCTGCGACTGGTGCATTACCAGGATCTCAGTACTCAGATGGTAGCACTGAACATCGTCTATGATGTAGGTGCCCGGGACGAAGATCCCGAACATACCGGCTTTGCCCATCTGTTTGAACATCTGATGTTTGGCGGTTCTGTGAATATACCCGACTATGATGCTCCTTTGCAGTCGGCAGGTGGCGAAAACAATGCTTGGACGAACAATGACATTACGAACTATTACCTCACCGTCCCCAAGTCGAATGTAGAGATTGGCTTCTGGCTGGAGTCCGACCGTATGTTGGAACTGGCATTCAGTGAACAAAGCCTTGAAGTGCAGCGCGGTGTGGTCATGGAGGAGTTCAAACAGCGTTGTCTGAACCAGCCTTACGGAGATGTGGGACATCTTATCCGTCCGTTGGCTTATGAGGTGCATCCATACCGCTGGCCTACCATCGGGAAGGATTTATCGCACATCGAACAAGCTACACTGGAGGAAGTGAAATCATTCTTTTACCGCTTTTATGCACCTAATAATGCCGTGCTTGCCGTTACCGGAAATATATCATGGGAAGAAGCTGTTCGATTGACAGAAAAATGGTTCGGCCCGATTCCCCACAGGAATGTGCCTGTGCGACAATTGCCGCAGGAACCCGTACAGACGCAGGAACGCAGACAGGTAGTGAAACGTCCTGTTCCCTTGGATGCGCTGTTTATGGCTTTTCATATGTGTAGTCGCGAGCATTCTGATTACTATGCTTTTGATATTCTTTCAGATATCCTTAGTAACGGACGCTCCAGTCGCTTGAACCGTCGGTTGGTGCAGGAACAGAAATTGTTCTCCGGTATAGATGCTTATATTTCGGGAACGCGTGATGCGGGATTGCTGCATATCAGTGGAAAACCGTCAGCCGGAGTCTCACTGGAACAGGCTGAGGCCGCTGTACGTAAAGAGTTGCAGGAGTTGCAGCAAGTGGCGATAGAAGAACAGGAATTGGAGAAAGTAAAGAATAAGTTTGAATCCACCCAGATATTCGGGAATATCAATTACCTGAATGTAGCTACAAATCTGGCATGGTTCGAACTGACCGGGCAAGCGGAGGATATAGACCGTGAGGTAGAACGGTATCGCGCAGTGACGGCAGAACGTCTGAAGACAGTTGCACAAGAGACTTTTCGTGAGGAAAACTCGGTGGTATTATATTATGAGAAAGATAAATGAATAGATTAATTGCTACATACAAGGGGCATTATAAAGCCCTCTTTTACTTAGGACTTCCCATCGTTATCGGTCAAATGGGAGTCATTGTTCTTGGATTTGCCGATACCTTGATGGTGGGACATCATAGCACGGCCGAGTTGGCTGCCGCTTCTTTCACCAACAATCTTTTTACACTTTGCATTATTTTCAGTACCGGTTTCTCTTATGGACTGACGCCTGTGGTGGGTGAGTTCTACGGTAACCGTCGTTTCATGGAGGCTGGACAAGCTTTGCGCTCAAGTTTGCTTGCCAATGTGTTGGTAGCATTGTTGCTGACGCTTATTATGACTGTCGTCTATTTCTGTGTGGAATACATGGGACAACCCGAGGAACTGATTCCCTTGATAAAACCTTATTTTCTGGTTCTACTTGCATCCCTGGTATTTGTCATGCTGTTCAATGGCTTTAAGCAATTTACGGATGGCATTACTCAAACGCAGACTGCTATGTGGGTGCTTCTTGGTGGAAATGCGCTGAATATTGTCGGCAATTATGTGCTGATTTACGGAAAGTTCGGTTTCCCGGAATGGGGATTGCTCGGTGCGGGTATCAGTACCCTGTTCTCACGCATCGTCATGGTTATTGCTTTTGCATTGATTGTTTTTCGTAGTCGGAGGTTCCTGAGATATAAAGTAGGGTTCTTCCGCTTGGGATGGTCGAAACAGATGTTCAGGAAATTGAATGGACTTGGGTGGCCTGTCGGTTTGCAGATGGGCATGGAGACGGCTTCATTCAGTCTCAGCACGATTATGGTTGGTTGGCTGGGAACTATTGCTTTGGCTTCACATCAGATTATGCTCACTATTTCTCAGTTCACCTTTATGATGTTTTATGGGATGGGGGCGGCGATTGCCGTTCGCGTCAGTAACTTCAAGGGGCAGAACGATATGGTGAATGTCCGCCGTTCGGCATATGCCGGCTATCATCTCATCTTGGCAATGGCGGTGGTGCTTCTGAGTATCGTGTTTCTGTTGCGCAATCAGGTCGGGGGCTGGTTTACGGATAGCGTGGAGGTTTCTGCCATGGTATCTTCTTTGTTCCTTCCATTCCTGGTTTATCAGTTTGGTGACGGACTGCAAATCAGCTTTGCCAATGCCCTGCGTGGTATTGCGGACGTAAAACCGATGATGTTCATTGCATTTATTTCTTATTTTGTTATATCTTTGCCTGTAGGATACTTATGCGGTTTCGTGCTGGGCTGGGGTACGGTCGGTGTATGGATGGCCTTCCCGTTCGGACTGACTAGTGCGGGTATTATGCTCTGGTTGCGTTTCCGCTATAAAACGAAAGATAAATGAATAATGTCTCCAAGAAGAAGATAGCTGCCGGTTATGCTGTCCTGCTGGCAGTCTTGCTTTATTCCCTGTTCTTCGTGCACCGGGAAATGGAGAATCTTATGAGTTCGGATAATAGTGATATTCTGCGTACGGACAGTCTGATAGGGCTTTTGAGAGAGAAGGATGCTAATACCGTCCGCCTGCTGCGTACACTGAGCGAAGCCAATGACAGCATGATTTCAGCCCGTGAAGTGGAACAGATTATTGCCGAACAGGATACTATTATCACCCAACAACGTGTACAACGCCGGGTTATTGCCCGTCGCGATACGGTTGTGACACAACCCAAGAAGAAAAGTTTCTTCCGCCGTTTGGGAGAAGTCTTCGTCCCACCACGCAAAGATTCAGCTGTTCAGGTGCAAACAACCCTTGAAGTTGCTACGGATACTGTACTCGATGCTTATAATCCGGTTGATTCCCTGCACGCGAAGCTGCGCACTGTTGCCCAACAGAAGAGGGCTACCAATAGTGTGATGCAGCGTCGTAAGCGAACTTTGCAACGTCTTGATCATGCACTGAGTGCTCGTATCGACAGTCTTTTGAAAGGATATGAACAGGAAACCCTGATGCGTGCCCGCGAAGAGGCTGAGTATCAGAAAGCTGTTCGGCATCGTTCTGCAACGATTATTTCGGGTATTGCTGCCGGGGCTGTTGTGCTGTCCGTTATCTTTCTTGTCATGATCTGGCGGGATGTCACCCGTAGTAACCGTTATCGGCGTCAATTGGAAGAAGCCAATCGTTTTGCCGAAGAGTTGCTTGCCTCCCGCGAAAAGTTGATGCTTGCCATTACCCACGATTTCAAGGCTCCCTTGGGTTCCATTATGGGATATGCTGACTTGCTTTCCCGGCTCACCGTTGACGGAAGGCAACGCTTCTATCTCGACAACATGAAAACTTCTTCGGAACACCTGCTGAAGCTCGTTACCGACTTGCTCGACTTCCATCGCCTCGACTTGAATAAAGCTGAGATAAATCGTGTTACTTTCCATCCCGCACGCTTGCTGGAAGAAATCTATGTCAGTTTCGAACCACTGACTTCTGCCAAAGGATTGTCTTTGAAGTGTGAGATAGATCCGGAACTGAAAGGAGCTTTTATCAGTGATCCATTGCGCTTACGCCAGATTGTCAATAACCTGCTCTCTAATGCAGTGAAGTTTACTTCAGAGGGCGGCATTACCCTGACCGCCTCTTTTGTGCCGAAAGGCGATTCCATTTTTCCCGGTAACCATTTGAAACTCTCTGTTATCGATACGGGAAAGGGGATGGATCCTGGTGACCGTGAGCGTATTTTCCAGGAATTCACCCGTCTGCCCGGAGCACAGGGAGAGGAGGGATTCGGACTGGGACTGTCCATTGTTCGTATGCTGGTGCAACTGCTGGAGGGACGTATTGAGGTGGATAGCGTACTCGGAAAGGGGAGCACATTCACGTTACGGGTACCTCTGTATCCGGTGGCATTGGATAATGATACTTCCACCTTGAATGAACAACCAAGTGAGGACTCACAAACTCAGATACCTGCATTACATATTCTCTTGATTGATGATGACCGCATTCAGCTTACTCTCACTGCCGCCATGCTTGCACAGAGTGGTATTACTTCCGTAACTTGCCTGCAACTGGATGAACTTTTGGAAGCACTCCGTACTGATACTTTCGATGTGCTGCTGACCGATGTGCAAATGCCTGCCATGAATGGTTTCGATTTGCTGAGGCTGCTGCGTGCTTCGAATATCCCGCAAGCCAAGACAATTCCGGTGATTGCCGTTACCGCCCGTAGTGATATGAAGCGTGAGGAGTTTCTGCAACATGGTTTTGTCGGAAGTCTGCATAAGCCGTTTACGGTGAATGAATTGCTTGCAGAGATTGGTGTGCTGCAAGCGGATATTGCTACTGTTGATGCCGCCCCTTCTTCTACCTTGAATTTTTCCGCCCTTACCGCTTTTTCCGGTGATGATCCGGATGCGGCAAAATCCATACTGGAAAGTTTCGTCACAGAAACACGCCTGAATGTTGACCGCTTGCGACAGGCATTGGAAACAGAAGACACAGATGGCATTGCCGCTATGGGCCATAAGATGCTTCCTTTGTTTACTCTGTTGGGAGCCAATGATCTTGTTACTTTATTGAAAGAGCTTGAAGCCTCACGTGGAGTACCTTTTGATGAAAAAATAAAAGAGAAATCGCTTGCTGCTCTAAACCTGATAGAAGATATACTTGAACAAGCCTTCCTTTTTATTTCGTCTGCTTAAACATCCCTTTCCTCTGCTTGGCCGGTAGCTTAAAGTACTGCCTCAGAAAAAGTTTATGTTTATATACGGTTGTTGCCACTTCCATTATCTGATCCCGTAATTTCAGGATAGGTTCCCTATATCTTTCCGGTGCGGTGCGGATGCTATTGATCGCACTATCTGCCCGGTTTATCAATTCCTCAGGGACATCTACCATCGCCTGAATTTCTGCATCCGGTTTCAGGGGCTCAAATGCCTTATTCCGGTAACGGACGAATTCATTGATGGCGTCCGTAGCTTTTCCCTGTAAATCCATTGCCATATTGTAAGCATTCAGAATCTTCTGGTAGCCGGCGATGCGGATGTTGTTACTCGTAAGTTCCAGCATATAATAAACCAAATCATTACTTCGTCCGTTCGATAACATGCGCTGTCTGACACTTACCAGCCTTTCCAGTGTATCCTGCCGTGCATATAGCGCCAATGTATCCGCCCAATAGAACACCGGTACTGAGCGTTGTTCATCTACAACTCCTGTATCAAACTCTTCATAGCTCAGTGGACGTTCGCGGAACTGGAACATCGGATCGAAAGGCATGTGTGTTTTCAGTAATGTATCCGGTAACAGCTTGCAGAAACGATGATTCGGGGAAGGAATGAACTGGTAGTTTTCCACAAATCCAGCGCCCCATGTAGGGTCAAACATATACCATTTCCCACTTACTTTGGCTGCGCACCATTCATGTGGGTCGGGCAGTAAGGCACCGTCCCTGCGGTTATAGCCATCAATAACATAAGCATCCATTCCCGCTTCCTTCACCAGTGCTTTAAAAAGTAACGCATAATCCTGGCAAATACCTTTGCGTTCGGATAGTATTTTTTGTATTTCTTTCGTCTCATCCGCTTCCTCGTTGCGAGAAGTATAGGTTATGTACACATTGTATTTAATATTTCTTGAAACCCAGGTGTAGATGGCGCGTGCCAGTTGGTCGTCTGTGCTGAGATGCTGTTTCAAGTAAGCTACAAGAGAAGAAACGCTCCTTCCGGCAGTTTCGGGTGCTGCAAGTGCCACGGAATCGGGAAACGTAAGGCGTTCAGGCATTATGCTGTCAGAAGATGCTTTTGATACAGCTGAAATTGAAAAAGCCTTATCCTGCGTGGCTGTATTACGCCATGCAGAAGACAATTTGCTGAAAGGGAAGAGGAGGCAGAGGGCGAATAGCCACACCGTGAGCCTGTTTGTTGATTGCCGGAACATACTTGTCATATCTATTTGATGGAAGCAAAGGTAGGGGATTTATTGATAAACAGCAAGGATAAATATTGAAAAATATGTGCAAAGGGAAATTTTGTGAGTAGTGTCCCTTTCATGATCTTGAACATGCCCTTGATCATGCCTGAAAACCTTCACCCATATGTACGGTATGACACCGTCTGACTGTCGTTAGTGGGTACGTGAGAAAGTGAAGTAATTTTCAGACGGGCGTTGAATATTGGCAACGACCCTCGCGGTATAAAGTACCGGATAGTGGAATAAATAGCCTTTTTGTCTTCTGCATCAACCAAATGTCGTTGGAATTTGTTTACTTTGTAACGATTTAAACACTGACTATCGATTGACGTCCTAATGAGAAGAAAATGGTTAAAATGGGTAGTGTGGATACTACTTACCCCTATCATATTATTTGCAATATTGATGGTATTGCTTTATATCCCTCCCGTACAGAACCTGATACGGAAGCAAGCTACTGCCATCGCATCCGAGGCAACGGGTATGGATATATCTGTTGAACGCATTGACCTCCGCTTTCCGCTGAACCTTTTGGTACGTGGTGTGCAGGTCATTCAGCCTATACAGGCAGATAAACAAATATCCTCAGCTCCCGGTGACTCTCTTGCCGTGAAACAAACTCCTGATACTTTGCTAACCCTGGAAAGCCTGAACGTGCGCGTGCAGGCATGGCCGTTGATACGTGGACAAGTAGAAGTGGATGAGGTAATCGTGAACGGAGTTTTCCTGAACTCTGCCGATCTGATAGAGGGGATCCGCATACGTGGCGTATTGGGACGTTTCTTCCTTGAAAGCCATGGCATAGACCTGAAGAAAGAGGATGCCGTCATCAATCGTGTGGAATTGAGTGATACTCATATGCTCGTTGTGATGAATGATACTACCACTGCCGAACCGGACACTGAGACTACCGCCCTTAATTGGAAAGTAGCCTTGCACAAGTTGGCACTGAAAAACGTTTCCGTTGATTTGCAAATGCCGTTGGATTCCATGCGTCTTGCTGCCCGTCTGGGCGATGCAGAGGTAGATGATGCGGTTGCTGACTTGGGCGGACAGATGTACGGTCTGAAGAAATTTGAATTGAGCAGTACTACGGTGAACTATGACACGGGCAGCCAATTGCTCAGTGCCATTAATAGCCTGATAGATACCGGTAGTCTTGCGGCTACTGATAGCACCGGTGTGAAACCTGCTCCCGGATTTGATGCTTCGCACATTGCCTTGCGGGATATTCGTATTGGGGTGGACTCCGTGCTTTATCATGGACGGAATATCAATGCCGTTATCCGGGAATTCTCCATGAACGAGCGTTCCGGTTTGAGCGTCACTTCACTGACGGGAAGGGTATATGCTGATTCCACAGTCATTCAGGTGCCTTCCTTAAAATTACTTACCCCACACAGTGAAATGGATTTCACTGCCCAGACTTATTGGGAACTGGTGGAAATTCCTACTTCCGGACGACTCTCCGCTCGTTTCAATGCCCGCATCGGCAAGCAGGATGTGATGCTCTTTGCTGGTGATTTACCTGATACATTCAAGGATGCATATCCTTTCCGCCCCCTTACTATCCGTGCCGGTACGGAAGGTAACTTTAAGCAGATGCAGATTTCCCGCTTCAACATCGATCTGCCGGGTGCTTTTACCTTGAATGGTGGTGGTGAAATTTGGAATCTTACCGACAGTCTGACGCGCAACGGAAGCATTGACTTCGATATCCGGACACAAAATCTGAATTTCCTTACCGGACTGACAGGCGTCACCCCGGATGGCTCCATAGTAGTGCCGGACAGTATGCATTTGGCAGCACGTCTTGGCATGGATGGATCTAAGTATGATGCTACGCTTAAGTTGAAAGAACGTGAAGGGCTATTGAACTTGTTGGCGCACTATAACACTGCCACTGAAGCTTATCAGGCAGACCTTCATGTGGACGCCTTGCAAGTACACCACTTCCTACCTAAAGATTCTATCTATACCCTTTCGGCTAAGGTTGCCGCTAAAGGAAAAGGATTCGATCCCGCCAACCACCGTACCGTGGCTGCTGTACAAGCTTCTCTCGGCGAATTACAATACGGACACTGGAATATTTCCGGTATTGACCTGACAGCCGGATTGAAATCCGCTCTAGCCACTGTACACATGACGAGCGACAATGCCCTGCTGAAAATGCAGGCGGATGCCGATATGCGCCTTGATCGTAAATATCTGGATGGCAAGGTGGCTATGAATGTGGAGAATGTCGGTTTACATGAGTTAGGAATTTCTCCCAAGCCGTTGAAGCATCCTTTCGCTTTCACTCTCGGTGCCGAAGCACGCCATGACTCTATCAAGATGAGCATGGATGCAGGAGACCTCGACTTTCAGTTCCGTGCCCGCAGCACACTGAAGAAATTGCTGGAACAAGGTACTGCCTTTTCTACGCTTCTTACCAGGCAGATAGAATTGAAGCAACTCGATCATGCAGAATTACGGAAAGCATTGCCTTCAGCCGGTATGCAACTGAAAGCCGGTAAACAGAACCCTGTCAGTTATTTCCTGGCAACTAAGGATATTTCTTTTGATGATTTTGTGTTGCGTTTCGGCACTACCCCCCGACGAGGTATCAATGGGCGTACTGCTATACATGGTTTGCGTATGGACTCCCTGCAACTGGATACTATTTTCTTCGCTATCAGCCAAGATACTGCACGCATGAAGTTGCAGGGTGGTGTCATTAATGGTCCAAAGAACCCGCAGTTTGTCTTCCGCAGTACACTGACGGGTGAAATCCGTAATGAAGATGCCGAACTGACCTTGAATTATGTGGATGCGAAGGGAGATACCGGACTCGATCTGGGTATCAATGCCCGTCCTTTGATAGAGGGCCGGGGTAGGGGTAATGGTATTGCCTTCCGCTTGACACCTGCCGAGCCTATTATCGCTTTCCAGAAGTTCCGCTTTGTAGATAACAGCGACTGGATTTACTTGCATAAGAATATGCGCGTTTATGCCAATGTGGATATGGACAGCGACGATGGACTTTGCTTCCGCATGCAGTCCGACCGTTCCGACACCGTTTCCTTGCAGAATATCAATTTGGAACTCATACGTTTCCGCCTGGATAAACTGAGCGGTATTCTGCCATATATGCCCCGCATCACGGGACTTTTCTCGGCAGAAGCCAACTATATACAGACCGCAACCTCACTGCAAGTTTCCGCTGAGGCCGGTGTGGAAAAGCTGACTTACGAACGCCAGCCGGTAGGTAACATCGGATTGGGTGCCACTTGGCTTCCGGGTGATAAAGGTACACACTATCTGAATGCCTATTTCCGGTCGGGAGATCAGGAGGTAATGACCGCTGATGCCGTCTTGACCCAGAAGAACGGGCGCGATTCGGTTGAAGTCAACACTACTTTTGAGCATTTCCCACTCTCGCTTGCCAATGCTTTCATGCCCGACCAGGTAGTTGCCTTTACCGGTGACATCGACGGCGGACTCTATATCAGCGGTGCCATGGAGAAACCTAAACTGAGCGGTGACCTCTCACTGGACAGCGTGTCCGTCTATGCCCGTCAGGCAGGTGCACGTTACTGGTTTGACAATCGTCCGTTGAAGATAGAGAACAATCAACTTATCTTTAATAAGTTTGCCATATACACCACCAGCCGGAATCCCTTTACGATAGACGGGAACGTAGACTTCCGCAATATGGAAAATCCGACAGCGAAGTTGAACCTGCGTGCACAGAACTACACTTTGCTTGATGCTCCCCGTACCAAGGAAAGTATGATTTACGGCAAAATCTTTGTAGATTTAAATGCCACTGTACGTGGTCCGCTGGATGGACTGACCATGCGTGGAAACATGAATCTGCTGGGTAACACAGATGTGACCTATGTGTTGACTGACTCTCCTCTGACTGTAGAAGACCGTTTGGGTGAACTTGTCACGTTCACTTCCTTTACGGATACTACTTCGGTGCAGGCAACTGAGGTCCCCACCATGTCGCTCGGCGGTATGGATATGTTGATGTCTGTGCACATCGATGATGCCGTACGTTTGCGTGCTGATCTTAGCCCCGACCGCAGTAGTCGTGTGGAGCTGGAAGGTGGAGGGGACCTGAATCTGCAATATACTCCGCAAGGAGATCTCACATTGTCCGGTCGCTATACGTTGATAGGTGGTATGATGAAATATGCCCTGCCCGTTATCCCGTTGAAAGAGTTCCAGTTTGTCAATGGAAGTTATGTGGACTGGACGGGTAATCCGATGAACCCTTCACTCAACCTGACTGCTACGGAACGTGTCCGCGCTTCTGTATCCGATGGCGATGACGGCGGTTCGCGCATGGTGAACTTCGACGTTTCCATCAGCATCAAGAACCGTTTGGAGAACCCTGATTTGAGCTTTAATCTGAGTGCTCCCGATGATGCTACCGTACAGGGCGAACTGGCAGGAATGAGTGCCGATGAACGAAGCAAACAAGCCATTACCATGCTTGCCACAGGTATGTATCTTTATAACAGCGGAAAAGGTGGTGGTTTAACTATGGGTTCCGCACTGAACAGCGTGCTGCAAAGTCAGATTAATGCGCTGACCGGAAATCTGAAGAACGCTTCTCTCAGTGTCGGCATTGAAGACCGTACCGCTGCTGAAACGGGTGATAAACAGACGGACTATAGTTTCCGCTACTCTCAGCGTTTCTTCAATGATCGTATACAGATTGTAATCGGTGGAAAAGTATCCAGTGGCGCTAATGCAACGAATGACGTAGAATCATTCATCGATAATATTTCTTTGGAATATCGTTTGGACAATAGCGGTACACGCTATGTCCGCGTGTTCCACAACAAAAACTATGAAAGTGTGCTCGATGGTGAGATAACCGAGACAGGTGTCGGCCTTGTGCTTCGCCGTAAGATGGACCGCCTGAGTGAGCTGTTCATATTCAAGAGAAAGAAGAAAGTAGAACCTGTGAGCGAATAGTGTAAAAGAAATAACAATAGCGCAATTTAAAGAATCAAAATGAAGAAACTCGTATACATCCTCTTTGCAACCCTGCTTCTGGCAGCCTGTTCCACTACTAAGCACCTGCCCGAAGGCGAAGTGCTCTACACCGGTCAGAAGCCGATGATTGTAGAGAACCGCTCTGATACCAAGGTAGGCGAGACTGCTATGGAAGAAGTGGAAGCCGCCCTTGCCAAAGCTCCCAATAACTCCCTGCTCGGTAGCTCCGAATACCGCATCCCTTTTCCATTCGGACTGTGGGTGTATAATGGTTTTGCGAAGTACAAAAAAGGTTTTGGTAAGTGGATATTCAATCGCTTTGCCGCTACCCCCGTGCTCATATCTTCCGTTAATCCGGACATCCGGCAGAAAGTAGCGACGAATATCCTGCACGATTATGGGTACTTCAATGGCACGGTAAGTTATCAAACTTTCGTTAATCCTAAGGACAGTCTGAAAGCTAAATTGCAATACACGGTCGATATGCGTAACCCGTACTTCATTGATACCGTATATTATCGGGGATTCAATAGTACGACGATGCAGATTATCAACCTTGGCCGCCGGCGCTCCCTGATCAGTCCGGGTGAACAGTTCAATGTTACTGATCTTGATGGTGAACGTACCCGCATCAGCGGTTTGCTGCGTAATATGGGGTATTACTATTTTCGCCCTGACTACCTGACTTACCAGGCCGATACAACTCTCGTTCCCGGTGGGCACGTCAGCCTGCGCATGATCCCTGTTCCCGGTATGCCGAAGGACGCCGAACGCCCTTTCTTTGTAGGTAAAACTAATTTCTACCTCCACGGCCCGCAAGGACAAATGCCCAATGACAGTCTTTACTACAAGACTTTCTGGATACACTATTACGATAAACTGAAGATACGTCCCAATATGCTCCACCGTTGGTTGAACTACCAAGGTTACCAACGGAAACGCCAGGAACTGGACAAGGGAGGTATGCGCCGTCGTCCGGAAAAGCTATATAGCCAATACCGGCAAACCCGTATCCAGGAGCGTCTGGCAAGTGTGGGTATCTTCCGTTATCTGGAGATGCAGTACACACCCCGCGATACGGCACTCGTTTCCGATACGCTGGATGTGAATATCCGTGCCATGTTGGATAAACCGTATGATGCCGAATTGGACTTTAATGTCACAATGAAGAGCAATAACCAGACCGGTCCCGGTGCCGCTTTCACCGTAACGAAGAACAACGTCTTCGGTGGTGGTGAAACCTGGAATGTGAAAGTGAACGGTTCTTATGAATGGCAGACGGGTAAGAATAGCAGCTCGCTGATGAATAGCTACGAGTTGGGCCTATCTTCTGCACTTACCTTCCCACGTATCGTCTTCCCCCGGATGGGTACCAAGGAATATGACTTCCCGGCTTCCACCACCTTCCGTGTCTACATAGACCAGATGAACCGTGCCAAGTACTACAAACTGCTTGCTTTCGGTGGAAACGTCACGTATGACTTTCAGCCTGTGCCTACCCGGAAACATAGTATCACGCCCTTCCAACTGACATTTAATGTGTTGCGCAATCCGACTGCGGCTTTTGAGGAAATACAGGCTCAGAACCCGGCTCTTTACATCAGTCTCCGTAATCAGTTTATTCCCAAGATGGAATATACCTATACCTATGATAACGCTTCTCTTCGCAATGTACGTAATCCCATCTGGTGGCAGACTACATTCGGATCTGCCGGTAATCTGACCTCTTTGATTTATAAGGCATTCGGACAGTCTTTCAGCAAGGAAGACAAGAAATTGCTGGGAGTACCTTTCGCACAATTCCTGAAGCTGAATTCGGAATTCCGCTATCACTACAGGATAGACAAGAACCAGATGATTGCTTCCCGTATTGCAGGAGGAGTAATCTGGTCCTACGGAAATGCAACGACTGCGCCTTATACCGAACAGTTCTATATTGGTGGCGCCAACAGTATCCGTGCCTATTCTGCCCGCAGTATCGGGCCCGGTGGCTATCCACCCGATAAAGAGAAAAAGTATTCCTATATCAACCACGTGGGCGATATCCGTATGGAAGCAAACGTGGAATACCGCTTCCGTATTCTCGGCGACCTGCACGGAGCTATTTTCCTCGATGCAGGTAATGTCTGGTTGATGCGTAAGGATAAAGACCGTCCTGATGGACAGCTGACGTTGAAGAATTTCCCGAAACAGGTTGCTTTGGGTACTGGTGCCGGTCTGCGTTACGACCTGGACTTCCTTGTATTCCGTTTTGACTGGGGAGTGGCATTGCATGATCCGTATGATACAGGTAAGAAGGGATATTATAATATTCCGAAGTTTAAAGATGGTATGGCATGGCATTTTGCTATCGGTTATCCGTTCTAATGGCGGGGTTTTTACGATAGAGCTAAAATATGAACCAATTGTCTACCTTTCTTGACTTTATTTTTTGTAATTTTGCCCCGTAATCAAAACAAGGATACACTAACCTTTTTAAATAATAACTAAGTATGAAACCAACTTTATTCTTATTGGCAGCCGGAATGGGCAGCCGTTACGGTGGCTTGAAGCAATTGGACGGACTGGGTCCGAATGGCGAAACTATTATGGACTATTCAATTTATGACGCCATTAACGCCGGATTTGGTAAGCTCGTTTTCGTAATCCGTAAGGATTTTGAGAAAGACTTCCGTGATAAAATTATTTCCAAATACGAAGGTCATATCCCGTGCGAATTGGTGTTCCAGTCTATCGACGATCTGCCCGAAGGCTTCACTTGCCCCGAAGGTCGTACGAAACCCTGGGGAACCAACCACGCCGTAATGATGGGTGCTGATGTAATTCAGGAACCGTTTGCCGTTATCAACTGCGACGACTTCTATGGTCGCGATTCTTTCCAGGTAATGGGTAAATTCCTTTCTGCACTGCCCGAAGATTCAAAGAATGTATATTCAATGGTAGGTTTCCGCATTGGTAATACACTGAGCGATAGCGGTACTGTATCTCGCGGTCTTTGCGGTACGGATGCCAACAATCTGCTGACTTCTGTTGTAGAACGCACTAAGATCCAACGTATGGACGGAGAAGTGAAATACATTGACGATAATGGCGAATGGACGGCTACTCCCGAAACTACTCCGGTAAGTATGAATTTCTGGGGCTTTACTCCCGATTACTTCGCATACAGCTGCGATTTCTTCAAGAGCTTCCTGAGTGATCCGAAGAATATGGAGAATCTGAAGAGTGAATTCTTCATTCCGTTGATGGTAGATAAATTGATTCAGGACGGTGTCGCTACATGCGAGGTCCTTGATACTACAAGCAAATGGTTTGGCGTGACTTATCCTGAGGATCGTCAAAGTGTTGTAGATAAAATCCAGGCTTTAGTGGATGCGGGTGAATATCCTGCCAAGCTATTTTAAGTCTGGAGAACTTTGCGAAAGCAAATTTAAAATTAGGAATGAAAGGGAGTCATCGTGAGATGGTTCCCTTTCTTAATTTCATGGCTATGCGTCTTTCTGACCGAAGATAGAGACCGGACGGTTGAAGCATATAGTCTTATCACCTGTTTGATGCTTTGATATGATCCGGTTCATTACGAGGGGTGATGCAAAAGGTGGCATCTTTTGCTGTTAAAGATGAAGGCGAGATGAATGCAAGATGGATGCTTAAAGTTGTATAGTTGCTTCGCAAGCCTCGGCTACTGCCGGATGGTGTGTGATGAAGATGAATGTTTTGCCTGTGCAGTCTCTGCGCAGGTTTTTTATTAGTTGCCGTTCCGTTTCGGGATCAAGGGCGGAAGTAGCTTCGTCCAGTAGCAGGATGTGTCCGGGACGGAGGAGGGCGCGGGCGATGGCGATACGCTGGGCTTGTCCTTCGCTGAGGCCGCCACCTTGTTCGTTGAGGTTGGTATCTATTCCGTCCGGTAAAGAGAGAACGAAGTCAGCACAGGCGGTACGGAGAGCCTGGAGCATTTCGGCTTCGGTGGCATGAGGGTTACCCATTAGCAGGTTGTCGTGAATGGTACCGCTGAAAAGAGTGTTTCCCTGGGGGACATAGACGAAGTTGGAACGGGTTTGAGGGGAAACTTCGAGAGTTGAGAGTTGAAAGTTGAGAGTTGATAGTGGGGGCTGCGCTGTGTTTACAGGCGAAAGGGTGATGCTTCCTTCTTGCGGAGTGGCGAGTGCGAGAAGCAACCGGATCAAGGTAGTTTTTCCGGCACCGGTTTCACCCAATACGACAGTGCAGCTTCCGGCGGGGAAGTTGCAGGAGAAGTGATTTAATATAGGTCGGTCTCCTGTTGAATAACTGAATGTGACATCCTTCAATTGTAAGTCCGGGGTTTGGGGGAACAGTTGTGCGGTTCCACTAGCTTCGGAGGGAAGTTCTTCCAGTTCCATCAGTCGCTCTACGGCGGTGAGGGCATTGATAAAGGAAGGCAGCAGGCGTGAAAGATCGAGGGCAGGTCGTTGCACTTTTCCTACCAGTTGCAGGAAGGCGGTCATTGTTCCGAAGGTGATACTCCCTGTGCTAAGGCGTATTGCTCCCCAAAGAAATGCTGTAAGATAGCCGCCAGAAAACGCAAATGCCACCAGCATACGTGCAGAGAGCGAAAAGCGGGTACGACCGAATATCTGACTACGGAGTGCATCTTGCAGATCATCCAGTTTTCCGATATGCCGGTCGCTTTGTTCCAGGGTTTTGATGACGGTTCGGTGTTGCAGGCTTTCTTGTATAACGGATTGGATACGGCTGTCGCTCTGCCGGATTTCACGGGTGTAGCGGCGCATTCGTTTCATATAGAAGCGGCTACCCAATAGGAAAATAGGTAGAATGCCTACCACTACCCAAGGCAGGGACGGATCGAGAAAGCAGAAGAATACGAATGCGGCTACCAACTGAACGATGGTAACTATGAAAGCCGGAATTGTACTGGTCAGTACCCCCACGATAGCGGCGGTATCTTGTTCCACCCGGTTTACGATATCGCCGGTGTGGAAGCGTTCCAATTCGTTCCAACGGCTTTGTAATAGACGGGAGAATAGGCGGTGGCGCAGTGCGTTTCCAGTTTCCACTTGCATACGGGCACTGAGCCAGGTGTCGACGGCTCCGCACAGAAGTTGGGCGATTAACAAAGCGATAGTAAGGATAGCGGCATTGGGCAGGCTTCCGATGGTGGCACCTGTGGCAATGTCGATGACGACCTTGGAAGCATAAATAAAGGCAAGAGAAACCGCTACCCCAATGATACCTGTGAGGCAGGAGAGGAGAATACGTCCCCGTTGTCCGTGAGATACTTCCCAGATGTACTTTATTTGTTCTGTCTTCATAATGAGCTAGTTACGAGCTGCAAGCTTATTGATTTGTATTGTTACTGTTCCCTTTATCAACGTTACCGGATACCATAACGCCTCATTGGGAGCAAACTTTCGCAGCTTCATGCAGCGTTTGGTTGCCCGGCAGAAAGTGTGCCATTTTCCGGCCCAATAACCTTTGGGACGTGGCTTGATGCGTGCGTCATGCTGACCGAAGTTTCCGGTAGCAAAGATATCATCCAGTAAGATTTCTCCTGCCCGTTCCATACCTTTGACGGAGAAGGGCAGGTTGTCTTCCGGTAAACCCAGATAATGCACGGCGATATATCCGAAAGCTTTTGCGGCACGTAGCAATCCTACTTTGCGGAAATACTTTTCCAGCAAAAGTTTGTCAATATCTTCATGACGTGTTGCCAACAGACGGGTCCAGTCGCAAACTTGGCGAAGGCCGATGCCGCTGTTCAGGAAATGGACGAATGCATGCATGAAGATATACAGCGCATTGAATGTTACAGGCGGGAGGCTGACGGGATATTCGTGTATCTCTCTTGTTTCAGCATGCTGTGGGTACCATTCCTGTATCAGACGCTGGAAGTACCGGTTACCTGCCGGATTGTTAATCCGCAGGATGATACGATGGTTTTCTATATGAACGCCATGAAATGAATAGCTGGCGTGTTTGTCCGATGCTTCTCCTTCTGCCTCTGCACCGTGACGGAACAAAATATTGTTGGCTATGGGCTGTCCTTCCTTTCCGATATAGACGTCGATGTCGCCACATTGACGGTGCAATGGGTTTATGTAGTGAGTGGCGATGCCTTGTCCTTTCAGTAGAATAGGGTGTAGACCGGCTTCCCGGTATGGCATAAAAACTTCCGGGAGTTCTTCATTCAGGCGGAGGTTAGACTGCTCGATTTGTACTACTTTAGCTGCCCATTGCAGGTAGAGCGGTCGGGGTGGGCGCAGTTCTGCCGGCAGACTGAGCACTCCGTCGAAGGTAATGGCGAGAAGGGCTTGGGTACGTGCCAGTTGGTATATTTCTTCCCAGTCGGCACTGTTCATGCTACTGAACGGGGTTGGGTCGACGGGGGTGTTCCATAATCCGGAACGTACCAAGGTTAGGAAAGTACGACGCATATGCTATTCTATGATTCCGGCTTCCAACCAGTTCTTTATCAGTTGTTCTGCATCCCGCTTTGCGGTTTCAGCGTCTACTTCGTAGTTTTCCGTAAGGAAATCGGTAAGGGTGTCGGTATTGAAATCTGTTCCTTCTACATGTTGCCAAAGGCGGGTTGCCGTAGGGTTCAGGCTGATGATATTGCTGAAATCTACGTTTCCTGTACCGTTGTGCATGATGATGTGTTCGTCACCAATCTGATGTAAAGTAAATCCGTTCTTAATTTTCATTGTTTGTATGTATTAGGGGTTGTTATTGTGATAATTTCTCATCTGCAAATGAAGCGGATGACACTGATTTTTTGTTACGCAGTATTTAATCCTGCGTTATTCGCGTCATCTGCGGATGAAAAATCTTTCTTCTTCTGAATATTGCCAATAGCCATCGCCTTACAGGGGTCAGTTTCATCCACCAAAAAGAGTAGCGCTGCCAGACACGGTCATTACACGGATATTCTTTCTCTTTACGGATGGCGGCAATCATTACTCCCATGACGTTGGCTATGTTGGTCTGTTCGGTTATTCGTATATTACCGTCTCCCAGTAATGTTAGCTCTTGGCCGTTGCGGTGGATGATGCGGTGGAAGATAATATGTCCGTTCGTATCTCTGGCAAGTACGGCAACGCCCGGTTGTAAATCATCATCGGTAAAAGGGCCTAAAATAATACGGTCGCGACGGTCTACAAGAAACGGGTTCATACTATTTCCTCTGACCGTCAGGGTTACGGTATGTCCTTCGCTGATGAGGCGTGCTACTTCGGGTAACAGTACCTCGTTGGGGATAATTCTTTTTCGTCCGTTATCTATCATTCTTTTTCGGTTATGAGTTGTAAGCATTCGGCCTTGTACGTGTCAGTCTTTCTTGTTTATCCCTTCCAATTAAATGGCAGTAAATCGGAGTAGTCGTTTTTCTCTTCTCTTTCTTTATCCTGTACTCTAATCAACACGTCCTGCATCCATAGTTTCGGGTTCACCTTATTTTCCCTGCAACATCCCATCAGTGAAAAGAATATTGCCGCTG
>OJRE01000564.1_pt1 | contig 18233 bp, 10 predicted proteins | sample 1599111 | NCBI WGS metagenome assembly OJRE01 (sample SAMN03922530, study PRJEB24848) | human gut metagenome | isolation source: stool sample | host: Homo sapiens | place: Germany | collected 2010-05
TCCCTGCGGAGACCGTTCCGTGCAAAACCGAAAAATTTGGTTCTGCGTCCGGCTTGCGCTATCTTTGCATGGGAAACACAAAACAGAAGCTATGAAACGCCTGCTATTTTTTCTTACAGTCGCAACGCTCGTCTCGTGCGGCCGGTCGTTCGAAAAATGTACGGCCAAATATGCCGAAGTAGGGGAGGTGAGCGACAACCGCGCGGCCGTGCTCGACATCAACGAGGGCGTAGGCCGCTGGGGCTATGTCGATGGAACGGGGCGGCTGGCGATCGAATGCCGCTATGCCGACGCCCGCCGATTTGCCGACGGACTGGCCGCGGTGCAGGTCCCCGAAGGAGCTTGGGGATATATCGACACCGTGGGACGGCTCGTGATCGCTCCGCAGTTCGTGCTTGCCGAACCGTTTGAGGACGGCATGGCGTGGGTGCAGGCCGCGGGCGAGCTTTGGGGGCGCGTCGATAAGTCGGGGAAGATGGTTATTCCCTGCCTGTACTCCGAAATCGGCGAGCCGGACGAGCGGGGCTGGATGCGCGTGCTGCGCGACGGCAAGTGGGGCTATCTGCGCGAAAACGGCGAAGTGGTCGTGCCGTGCGACTACAACCTGATCGGCGAGCCTAACGCATACGGGCTGATTCCCGTGACGAGCGGCGGCAAGCACGGCTTCTTGGACGCCGACGGTCGCGAGGTGCTTCCCTGCTTCTTCACCTACATTTCCGATTTCAAGGATGGTTATGCCCGGACGAACTACGGCGGCAGCATGGTGCTGCGCGACGAGCCTTACGGCGGGCAGTGGGGACTGATCGACACGCTGGGCCGCGAGACGATTCCGTGCCGGTACTACTACCTCGATACGCCGGGCGAAGGACTTGCGGCCTTTATGCTCGAACAGTTCGGCAATTACGGCTATGTGGACGTAAAGGGCAATGTGGCGATTACGCCCCGTTTCGCCGTGGCGCGGCCCTTTTCGGGCGGTGTCGCCGTGGTGAGCTACAACAATGTCAATTACGGACTGGTGGACCGCAACGGCAATGAAGTCAGCTCGTTCCGCTATAAACGCATCGGGGAGTTCCATGACGGTCTGGCGCCGTTCAATACCAACCTTTACGGCATGAATTTTCAGGGGATGGAGCCGCGCTGCGGGTATATCGACACCGAAGGGCGCGAAGTGCTTCCCGCCAAGTGGGACGATGCCGGCGAGTTCAGCGAGATGCGCGCCCCGGTGATGCGTTTCGGCGTAAATTCCGAGGATTTCTACGACGCCCGCTGGGGCTATATCGCCACGAACGGCCAGCTCGTCGTACCCTTCAAATACCACGAGGCATATCCTTTCAGCTGCGGTCTGGCCCGCGTTTTCGTCAAGGGGCTGGGGTACGGCTATATCAACCGCAAGGGCGAAGAGGTCGTTCCCTGCAAGTATCAGGAAGCCGAAGATTTCCACGACTTTACGGCGAAAGTGAAACAGTACGACCGGGTGATGACGATCGACGACAAGGGGCAGATCGTCGAAGGGCAATAAAAAAACGGAGGTCCGAGACCTCCGTTTTTTTGTTGGCTGTCCGGTCCGCCGACTTATTTGAATCCCACGATTTCGGGCCGTGTCGGACGGTAACGGTATTGTTCGATGCGGGTCTGGTTCGATACGCGGACATATTCGCTCTCGACCAGTCCGCGTTTGCCGAAGGCGAGTCCCAGACGTATCTGTATCGTGTTGAAAATCAGCCTTTCGTTCTTGATGCGCACGCCGAAGCCGAACGAAGTGAAGAAGTCGTTCTTGAAGATGTTGGGGGAATAGCCGATCAGTCCGAAGTCGGCGAATCCGAACAGGGCGATACGGAAGCCGAGGGGCTGATAGGGCGTGAAAAATACGGTCTCCGTGTTGAGGATCATGCGGTTGGTGCCGGTGACATGCTCCTTGAGCGCCTGCAGTCCGTTTATGCGGGTCATGCGGATTATTTCGTCGCTGCCCGTGCCGCGGTTCCAGCCCTGCGTATAGTTGAAGGCCAGAAACTGGCGGATGCGGCTGCGTTTGAACATGAACAGGTTCGAGAACCACTTCAGGTCCACGTCCACCGCACTATGGCGCCACATGCCGGTTGCGAGGTCGATATAGCTTCCCAGCGTGATACTTCCCATGACATAGCCCACCGAGCGGAATCCGCCGGTCGTATAGGTCATGCCCAGATACATTTCGTCGTTGAATTCGCCCCACGAGTATCCGCCGACCAGCTCGGCCTTGTAACCCGTCGCAAGGTACTCCCTTGTGCCGAATCCGTAGATCATGTTGGCCGAATAGAACTTCTCGCGGTAGAGACCGGCCCCGAAGAGCATGGCGTCGTAGTCGTGCAGCGCGGGGTTGTGGTTGGGGGCTACCAGCGGCCGCCGGCTGAAACGGGCGTAGCTGTAGCGTCCCGTGAAATATATGCTCGAATTGATGGAGCGGATATAGCGCGACTTGCCGCCCCATGCGTCCAGATTGCGGACCTTGATGAGCAGCGAAGTGTCGAGGTCGATCATGTAGCGCTTCGACTTGACATCGCTGTACGTAAGGCCGATTTCATAGTCCGTCGGACGTATGAACTCCTTGCGCAGCCCCATGTTCAGCTCCGAGTTGTAGAAGTCGCGTCCGGCCGAAAAATCCGCCGTGTAGAAACTTCCCAGAACGTTGGGGATTTCGTATTCGACGATGTTGCCGCCGTATGAGAAGTCTTTGCGGCTGAAGTTGGTATTGAACTTCAGGGTGTTGCCCCAGCCGAAAATGTTGGCGTCCGACAGTCCGACCATCGTGCGGCCCTCGCCGTGGATGGCGCCGTCGACGCTGATCGTCCAGCTGTCACGGGTGCATATGACCATATTGACGCGTGTCGAATCCAGCGAATCGGGCATCAGGGTGATATCGACGTCGGAGATGTAGGGGCGCGAGCGGAGCAGCTGCTTGTTGCGCACGATCAGCTGCGGGTCGATCTTGTCGCCCGGCTTGAAGAGCAGGTCGCGGCGGATGACCCGGTCGCGCGTCAGCATGTGTATCTTGTTGCCCGTGCGTTCGAGCCAGTTGCCGTCGGAGTCGAAGGGATGCTGACGCTCGATGGTGATGTCGCCCACGGTTTTTCCCGCATAGGGTTCCAGCAGGCGGCTTTCGTCCACTACGCGGCCGCTGAATGTGGTGTCCAGCACGGGCTTTACGAAAAGCATTCTGTAGAGCATGCGCGGCACGGCGCGGCGGTTAGTCTTGGACTGGATGCTGTCATATAGCCTTTGATTGCGCTCGGAGGTGGCGGTGTTCAGGCTGTCGGGCTTGAATCCGTCGGGCGAGTTTATGTTGGGCGAAGTTATTTCGGGACCGCGCATGCCGGGACCGGCCGTTCGGGCGAAACAAACGCTCACTGCCGCGAGGACGGTTAGTACGAGTATGCAGATCCGGCGATACATGTCATCAAAGATAACGTAATTTTTCGGCAAAACGTATAAAAAAGCGGCTCCCCGAAACAGGAAAAGACGGCCGTGACGGTCGTCTTTTCCTCAATATACACTCTCTGCGGATGTTATCTCCGGGCATGTCCTGCGATTTTTCCGCCTTCCGGAATCGTACCGGGGCCGTGACGCCGCGTCGGAGTCCGTCTGCGCGCCCTTCCGGTTCTACCTGCGTCCCTCCTTGGCCTCGATACACTCGGTGGCGTGGGGCACTTTCATCAGGCGCTCCTTGGGAATGAGCTTGCCCGTGGTTTTACAGATGCCGTAAGTCTTATTCTCGATACGCACGAGCGCCATTTCCAGATTGCGTATGAACTTCATCTGGTGCGCCGCCAAGCGTCCGCTCTCCTCTTTCGAGAGAGTCGCTGCGCCCTCTTCGAGGACCTTGAACGTCGGCGAGGTATCTTCCGTGTCGTTGTCTGCCGTGTGGGTGATAGTGGCGCGCAGCAGCTCGTAGTCCGCACGCGCGTTCTCCAGCTTCTTCAGGATAAGCTGCTTGAACTCTTCGAGTTCGGCGTCGCTGTATCTCGTTCTTTCGTCTGCCATAGTCGTCTTCTCCTTAATTAGGTTTTATGTAAAATTAACTATTTTTTTCGTAAATACCAAATTTTACATCTCATTATACGATTCCGTCCGGACATACCCGCGCATCGTGCTCAGCATGAAACGCTTGCCGTTCCAAATTCACCGAAAAAGGGACTCGGAGACGTTCCGGACGGGCTAAATCCGCGTTACGGCGATCCGTACCGGCTCGTCATCGACATCCGAATCGACGATCACTCCGCCCGCAGGTTGTGCCGCGGCCTTGACCTCGACGGCCAGCGTCTGCGATGCGATGTAACCGGCGTATTTGGCGACGGCGTCGGCCACGAGCTCCTTCTGCTCGATCTCGACCCGGATCTTGTCCGTCACTTCGAATCCCGAATCCTTGCGGATATTCTGGATGCGGTTTATCAACTCGCGTGCCACGCCTTCCGCGCGCAGCTCCTCCGTTACGGTGATGTCGAGCGCCACGGTCAGCTTGCCTTCCGACGCCACGAGCCAGCCCGGCATGTCCTCCGAGGTGATCTCGAAATCGGCGGGGGTTACGGCGATCTTCTCGGCGCCGAGGTCGAGGATCGTCTCCGGAGCGGCTTCGATTTCGGCGATCCGCTCCTGCGTGAACTCCGCGGTCATGGCGGCGATCTGCTTCATGTATTTGCCGTAGCGCGGTCCCAGCGTCTTGAAGTTGGGCTTGATGCGCTTGGTGATAATGCCCGCCGTGTTCTCGATCAGCTCGATCTCCTTGACATTCACCTCGTTCATGATGAGCGTCTTCACGGCGGCGATATGCTGCGCCATTGCCGGGTCGAGCACCGGAATCAGTATTTTGGTCAGCGGCTGGCGCACCTTGATCGAGACTTTGCGGCGCAGGGCCAGCACCATCGACGATACGCGCTGGGCCAGCGACATCATCTCTTCCAGATCGGCGTCGATCAGCTTCCCGTCGGCCTTCGGGAAGGTCGAGAGGTGTACCGATTCGTCCGTATGGCGGCCGCTTACGGCGTTCAGGTCGCAGAAAATGCGGTCCGAGATGAACGGTGCGAACGGCGCCGCGAGCATCGAAACGGTCTCCAGACAGGTGTAAAGCGTCTGATAGGCCGCCAGTTTGTCCTCGTTCATGCCGCCGCCCCAGAAACGCTTGCGGTTGAGGCGTACGTACCAGTTGGAGAGGTTTTCGCCCACGAACTCCTGAATGGCGCGCGCCGCAGGCGTCGGGTCGTAATCTTCGAGCGAACGCGTCACGTCCCTGACCAGCGTGTTGAGCAGCGAGATGATCCAGCGGTCGATCTCCGGACGCTTCTCCACGGGAACCTCCGGCTCCCGGCCCGTAAATCCGTCCACGTTGGCGTAGAGGGCGAAGAACGAATAGGTATTGTAGAGCGTTCCGAAGAACTTGCGGCGCACTTCGTCCACGCCGTCCCTATCGAATTTGAGGTTGTCCCACGGCTGCGAGTTGGAGATCATGTACCAGCGCGTGGCGTCGGCTCCGTAGGTGGCCAGCACCTCGAACGGATCGACGCCGTTGCCCAGGCGCTTGGACATCTTGTTGCCGTTCTTGTCGAGCACAAGACCGTTCGAAATGATGTTCTTGAAAGCCACCGAGTCGAACAGCATCGAGGCGATGGCGTGCAGCGTGAAGAACCAGCCGCGCGTCTGGTCCACGCCTTCGGCGATGAAGTCGGCCGGATAGACCGTCTTGAAATGCTCGCCGCCGTTCTCGAACGGGTAGTGCAGCTGCGCATAGGGCATGGCTCCCGAATCGAACCACACGTCGATCAAGTCGCTTTCGCGCTTCATCGGCTCGCCCTTCGACGAGACCAGCACGATGCCGTCCACATAAGGACGGTGCAGGTCGATATTTTTGGTCGAATAGTTCTCCGCCGACATGTCGCCGACCTTGAAATTTTTGTAGGGATTCTCCTTCATGAAGCCTGCGGCGACCGACTTCTCGATTTCGCCCATCAGCTCTTCGACCGAGCCGATGCACTTCAGCTCCGAGTAGTCTTCCGTAGCCCATACCGGCAGCGGGGTTCCCCAGAAGCGCGAACGCGAAAGGTTCCAGTCCACCAATCCTTCGAGCCACTTGCCGAAACGGCCCGTGCCGGTCGATTCGGGTTTCCAGCGGATCGTCTTGTTCAGTTCGATCATCCGCTCGCGCAGGGCCGTGGTGCGGATGAACCACGAGTCGAGCGGGTAGTAGAGCACCGGTTTGTCCGTACGCCAGCAGTGGGGGTAGGAGTGGGTGTGCTTCTCGATCTTGAAAGCCTTGTTTTCGGCTTTCAGCATCACCGCGATGTCGATGTCGAGCGTCGTCTCGGCGTCGGGGGCGATATTGGGATCGTACGCGTTTTTGACGTAACGGCCCGCATACTCCCTGTATTTTTCGGCGTCTACGTTGTTTTTCACGAATTCCGGATCGAGGTCTTCCAACAGGAAGAATTTGCCCTGCCTGTCGACCATCGGCTGATTTTTGCCCGCCTTGTCCACCATGAACAGCGGCGCGATGCCTGCGGCGCGGCCTACGCGGTCGTCGTCGGCGCCGAACGTCGGCGCGATATGCACGATGCCCGTACCGTCCGAAGTGGTCACGTAGTCGCCGACGATCACGCGGAACGCGTCGCCCATCGGCTTTACCCACGGGATGAGCTGCTCGTAGCGGATGCCCTCCAGTTCGGGACCCTTCCAGCTTTCGCCCGTGATCTCATAGGTTCCCTCCATCTTCTTGGTGAAGTAGGCGGGCACGAGCTCTTTGGCGAGGATGACCGTCTGCGGCCGGTCGGTATAGGGGTTGCGGCACTTGATCTTGACGTATTCGATCGCGGGACCTACGGCCAGCGCCGTGTTCGAGGGCAGGGTCCACGGCGTGGTGGTCCAAGCCAAGAAATAGAGCGGCCCCTCGACGCCGGCGAAAAGCTTCTCGCTCTTCTGGTCGCGGATGACTTCGAACTGCGCCGTGCAGGTCGTGTCCTTCACGTCGCGGTAGCAGCCGGGCTGGTTCAGCTCGTGGGTCGAGAGACCCGTTCCCGCCGCCGGCGAATAGGGCTGGATGGTGTAGCCCTTGTAGAGCAGCCCCTTGTCGAAGAGCTGCTTGAGGAGCCACCACAGCGTCTCGATGTATTTGTTGTCATAGGTGATGTAGGGATCGTCCATATTGACCCAGTAGCCCATCTTGCGGGTCAGGTCCTCCCACATGCCCGTAAACTCCATGACGGCTTCGCGGCAGGTGCGGTTGTACTCCTCGATGGTGATCTTTTTGCCGATGTCCTCCTTGGTGATGCCGAGCTTCTTCTCGACGCCCAGTTCGACCGGAAGTCCGTGCGTATCCCACCCCGCCTTGCGGTGCACGAGGTAGCCCTGCTGCGTCTTGTAACGGCAGAAAACGTCCTTGATCGTACGGGCCATGACGTGGTGGATGCCCGGCGTGCCGTTGGCCGACGGGGGGCCTTCGTAGAATACGAACGCGGGGTGTCCTTCGCGCGTGGTGATGCTTTTATGGAATGTATCGCGGGCGTCCCACTCGCCGAGCACGTCGGCGGCCGTCTGCGCCAGATCGAGACCTTTATACTCTTTGAACTTCATGGTGTATGTGTTTTGTTTTCGTTCGGATCCTGCACCCGGAGCAAAGCCGGAACTGCCGGAAACGTCATTCGTTTTCCGACAACTCGCAAAGATATAAAAAAGATTTGAAAATCTGCAAAATTCCGCCGATTAGGCCGCCGCCGCAAAAACGGCGTGGGCTTATTCCGCGATCGGCATTTCGACCCGGAAGCAGGAACCTTCGCCGACGGCGGAATCGACGCCGATTTGTGCGCCCATCTGCTCCGCGATGCTCTTGCAGATTGAAAGTCCGAGTCCGGTGCCCTGCGTGAAGGTGTCCACCTTGTAAAACCGTTCGAAGATTTTGTCCAGCTCTTCGGCCGGAATGCCGATGCCCGTGTCGCGGACATAGAGACTCAGCCGGTCCCGTTTGCGTTCGAATCCCACCGTGACGAATCCTTTTGGTGTGAATTTCAGTGCGTTGCGGATGAAGTTGGCCAATATCTGCATCAGCCCCTGCCTGTATTGGCAGACGGTGCAGGAGGGCAGTCCCTTTTCGACGTCCAGCACGACTTCCTCCGGAGTCTGCAGGCGGAACGTTTCGACGGCTTCGCGGCAGAGCGTCCGCAGGTCGAACCGGCTTTTGACCGGATCGCTGCGTCCCGATTCGATGCGCGAGAGGTCCAGCACGTCGGATATGATCTGCAGCAGCAGTCCGTTGTTGAGCGACACGATGTCGTTGTACTCTTTGCGCACTTCGGGGTCCTCCTCGGTGGTCAGCAGCCGCGAGAAACCTACGATGGCGTTGAGCGGCGTGCGGATTTCGTGGCTCATGTTGGCGAGGAACGCCGTCTTGAGCTTGTTGGACTCCTCGGCCCGCTCCTTGGCGGCGATCAGCTCCTGCTCGGTCTGTTTGAGCGCCGTGATGTCGTAATTGATTCCCAGCATGTCGATCACCTGCTCCTGCGGCCGGTAGTCGCGGCAGATGAGGTGGCTCTTGATCCATGTCGTCCGGCCGTCGTCGTGCAGGACGCGGCAGGAGACCGATGCCGACTGTATCTCCCCGGACTCGAACTGCGCCAGCCGGTGCAGCAGTTCCGGGCGGTCGTCGGGGTGGACGCGGCGGTATTTGCCGATGACGTCGCCGATGTCGGCCGTATCGGGTTCGCCGTAGTTGCGCAGCCAGACGCTCTGCGCATAACCCTTTTTGTTGCAGAGGTTGTAGTTGGTGTATCCCACCTGCGCGTATTCGGAGATGAGACGGAACAGCGCTTCGAATTCCGTGAGCCGGTCCTGCGTCTGGCGGAGTTCCGTGTTGTCGATGTTGATGAGCAGGTAGTGGGTGATTTCGCCCGTGTCGTTGTAGAGACACCGGATGCGGGCCGTCCAGTCGATGTAGCCGCTCCGGCTGGTGTCGTAATAGCTTCGGGCTTTCGAAAAATCGTAGCGTGTGGTGAAGTCCGTACCCCGGCCTTCGCGGATGCAGTCCTTGATCTCGGCCGAGAAGTTGGGGTTGTCGAAAATGCTGAGTCCCCGGATACCGGCCGGATCGGTTACGCCGAACATTTCCAGATCGCGGGCGTTGATGTCCACCAGATGCCCGGTGCGGTCGTATATCTCGATGCCGATCGGGGCGTTCTGAATGACGTTGCGCAGCAGTTTCTCCTTTTCGTCGAGCGCCTGATGCGCCGTGACGACGTCCGTGATGTCGAGGATCAGGATGACGATTTCCGTCGCGTCGTTGGGGGTGTTGTAGAGAAAACTGCGGCAGTAGCGGCCGGTCTTGGCGGCATGCCACTGGTCCATCTTGTAATCTCCCAGCCCGATGGCCGCCAGCTCGTCGATATGCTGGTCTACGGGGAGGTCTATTTCGCGGGCCGTCTTGTCGAGGTAGTCGGCGGCGTCTACGCCCAGAATCTGCTGCGCCGTCTGGTTGACCGAGAGGAAGAGGTAGTCGGTCGCCCGGCCGTTGTCGTCGTAGAGCAGCCGGATGCGGAAGTAGCCGATCGGCAGATGGTCGAGCAGCTCGTCCATGTGCTTGTTCTCCCTCAGCGTCGCGTAATAGTTGCTTTCGAGCGTGAGGATGTCCGCCTCTTTCCGGTCGGCGACCGGAACGCGCTGGAGGTAGCCGAAGAGTTTGATGCCCTGCTGCGAGTCTGATTGTTTGCGGACGAGCTGGGCGTGAATCCATACTTCGCCCTCCGGCAGTACGAGGGGAAACGTTTCGTCGAAATGGTTTCCGACCTTGAGCGACAGGAATTCGTTGTGTATCCGTTTCCGGTAATCCTCGCGCGTCAGCGGCATCAGTTCCCCGATGGCGGCCCGGTTGCTGCTTAGTCCCAGCAGACTGACGATATAATCGGAGAAATGCAGTTCGCCCGTGCGGAAATCCGCCTTCCACCATCCCATTTGGGCGGCGTCGAGCAGTTGCATCAACGATTGGAGATCGGGATTGCCGGAGGTAAACATAACGGAGTCGCGGTTAAGTATGTGAAAGCGTACGGGTGACGCGGGCCGGATTGCCGACGGCAACCGAATTCGCCGGAATGTCGCGCGTAACTACCGAACCCGCTCCAATTATCGCGCCGTCTCCGATCCGGACGCCCGGACAGACGATGACGCCGCCGCCCAGCCAGCAGTTGTCGCCGATGGTGATCGGTTTGCCGGCTTCGCGGCCAGTCGCACGCAGGGCGGGGTCCAGCGGGTGGTGCGGGGTGAGCAGTTGCACTTTGGGGCCGATCAGCGTATTGCGTCCGATACGGATCGGGGCCAGATCGAGGAAGACGCAGTCGAAATTGACGAAAGAGCCTTCGCCGATATGGATGTTGTAGCCGTAATCGCAGTAAAAGGGCGCGCGGATGAATCCGGCTGCATTGGGACAGAGCTCGCGCAGAGCGGCGCGGTATGCTGCGTCGTGGCCGGGACATTCGGCGTTGAGCCGGTGCATCAGCAGCGTGGCGCGGTCGCGGTCGGCCGTCAGCTCCTCGTCGCGCGGGTCGAACCATTCGCCCGCCAGCATCTTCTCTTTCTCGCTTTTCATACGAGCGGGATATTTTATTCGAACGACTGCAGTTCGATCAGTTTGGCGTAGATTCCTCCGCGGGCCATCAGTTCGGCGTGCGTGCCCTGTTCGGCGATGCGTCCGTGATCGACGACGATGATCTTGTCGGCGTTGTGGATCGTGCTCAGCCGGTGTGCGATGACTACCGAAGTGCGGCCCTCCAGCAATTTGTTGAGGGCGTCCTGCACGAGTTTTTCGCTCTCGGTGTCGAGGGCCGAAGTCGCTTCGTCGAGAATCAGGATGTCGGGGTTTTTCAATACGGCGCGGGCGATGGAGAGACGCTGCCGCTGGCCGCCCGAAAGTTTCACGCCGCGGTCGCCGATATTGGTCCGGTAGCCTTCGGGCGCTTCGGTGATGAAGCAGTCGGCATTGGCGATTCGGGCCGCTTCGACGATCTCCTCGTGCGAAGCTCCGGCCTTGCCCATGGCGATGTTGCCTTCGATGGTGTCGTTGAAAAGCACGGTGTCCTGCGATACGACGCTCATGTGTGCGCGCAGGCTCTCCTGCGTGTAGTCGCGGATCGAAACGCCGTCGATGAGGATGTCGCCCGCCGTAACGTCGTAGAAACGCGGAACAAGCTCGCTGAGCGTCGATTTGCCGCCTCCCGACGGTCCCACGAGCGCCACGGTCTCCCCGCGTTTGATGTCGAACGAAATGCCGTCGATCACCTCGCGGCTGCCGTCGTAGGAGAAGTGTATGTCGCGGAATTCGATCTTGTCTTTCAGGCCGTTCAGCTCCAGCGCGCCGGGCTTGTCCTGAATTTCGCTCTGGGCGTCGATGATCGAGAAGATGCGTTCTCCGGCCGCGATGCCCTGATTGATGTTGGCGAACTGGTCGATGAAGGTGCGCACGGGGCGCGTGATCTGCGAGAACATGGCGACGAAGGCGATGAAGCCTTCGGGGCTGAGCGACCCCTTGAATACGAGCGAACCGCCGAATACGAGGATGACGCCCACGGCCGAGATGCCGAGGAATTCGCTCATCGGCGAAGCCAGCTGCTGGCGGCGCGCCATCGAGAGGGTCAGCCGGGCCAGATCGGCGTTCAGGTCGTAGAACTTCTGCTTGATATAATCCACGGCGTTGTAGCTCTTGATGACCTTGATGCCCGAAAGGGACTCGTCGAGCGTCGATACCAGCTCGCCCATGCGCTGCTGGCTCGTGCGGGCCGGGTGGCGCAGGCGTTTGACGATGCTGCCGATGATGAGGGCCACCACGGGCAGAAACAGCACCGAGAAGAGAGCCAGCTCCCACGATATGGCGACCATCATCACCGTATAGCCGATGATGAGGAACGGCTCGCGGAAAGCCACCTGCAGGGGATTGGTGATGCAGAACTGCACCACGCCGACGTCGGAGGTGATTTTCGAAATGATGTCGCCCTTGCGCTGGTCGCTGAAAAAGCCGACGTGCATGTCCACCACCTTCGAGAACATCTCGTTGCGCATGCGCTGCAGCGTGCGGGTGCGCATGTTCTCTACCGTCCACGAACCCAGATAGCGGAACAGGTTGCTCAGCAGGCTCACGAAAATGGTCACTACGGCGAGCATGAGCAGTACGTTTTCGGGGTTGTATTCGTTGAACAGATGCGAGTAGGTGTAGTTGAACAAGGCTGTCAGGTATTCCTGATTGAAGGCCAGCGGGGGAAGTTTCTCCACATATACGAACGTGTAGTCGGCGTCGAACATCGTCTTGAGGATCGGCATGATCAGCAGGAACGTGAGCGAGTTGAACAGCGCGTAGAGCAGCGAGTAGAAGAAATAGGGAATTGCGTACTTCTGGATGGGTCGGGCGAAACCCAAGAGCCTCATGTATATTTTAAGCATTACGGGCGGATTATTTGCAGGTTATGTGATAATCGTGACAAAGATAGGAATAATAATGATAAAATCGGACCCTGCGGGTCAAAAGTGCGAAGTTTAGGAGAAATAAGGGCCGAAAAAGGAAAAGAGGCGGGCGTTGCCGCTCACCTCTCTTCCGGTTCATAACCAGTGTCTTCCGATAAATGCGCCTTGTCGTTGGCGGCGGCCACGGCCAGTTGGTCGCAGCGGTTGTTCTCGACCGTATCGGCATGCCCCTTGACCCATACGAACCGCACGTTGTGGCGCCGGTATATGCGCAGGAAACGCATCCACAGGTCGGGATTCTTCTTGCCGGCGAACCGTTTCTTCTCCCAGCCGAACACCCAGCCTTTCGTCACGGCGTCCACGACGTATTTCGAGTCGGAATAGACCGTGACGTCCGACCCCTCGAACTTGAGCGCTTCGAGCGCCGCGCAGACGGCCGTCAGCTCCATGCGGTTGTTGGTCGTCAGGCGGAATCCCTGCGAAAGCTCCTTGCGGTGACGGCCCGAAAGCAGCACCGCGCCGTAACCGCCCGGTCCGGGATTTCCCAAGGCCGAGCCGTCGGTGTATATGGTGATTTGTGCCACGCCGGATTATTTCAGCGCCGCCAGCTGCTCCCTGATGGCCGCGATTTTCGCTTCTGCGTCCGCCTGCTTGGCGCGCTCGTTCATGACCACCTTTTCGGGCGCCGACTGCACGAAGCGCTCGTTCGAGAGCTTCTTCATGACGCTTGCGAGGAATCCCTCGTAGTAGGCGAGACTCTCCGTCAGTTTCCCGATTTCGGCTTCGACGTCGATCTTGCCCGCCATCGGCACGAAATACTGGGTCGTCTTGACGATGAACGCCGCGGCCGCGGGGTCTTTCTCCGTCACGGTTTCGACGGCCGTCAGGTTGGCCATCTTCCGCATCACGGGAGCGTATTCGGCGGGGTAGTTCTCGTCGGCGATCACCTTGAGCGTCAGCGCTTCCTTCTGCGGCAGGTTCTTCTGGTTGCGTATGTTGCGCACCGAGGAGATCGCCTCCTTGGCCAGCTCGAACCGGGCCAGCAGGCGCTCGTCGGCTTCGACCGGCTGCGGCATGGGGGCCGTGCAGATCGACTCGCCCTCTTTGCGGGGCGCGAGGTCCTGCCAGATCTCCTCCGTCACGAACGGCATGAAGGGGTGCAGCACGCGCATCAATTCGTCGAAGAATCCGCACGTCGCGGCGAACGTCTCCGCATCGACGGGCTGTCCGTAGGCGGGTTTCACCATTTCGAGGTAGAGACCGCTGAAGTCGTCCCAGAAGAGCTTGTAGGCCGTCATGAACGCCTCCGAAATGCGGTACGACCTGAAGTCCTCGTCGATCTGGCGCAGTGCGCGGCCCAGCGTCTGGCGGAACCATTCGACCGCCAGCCGGTTGTTGTCGTCCTGCGCGGCCTTGTCGTCCGCCGACCAGCCGTTCACCAGCCTGTAGGCGTTCCATATCTTGTTGCCGAAGTTGCGGCCCTGCTCGCAGAGCGCTTCGTCGAACATCACGTCGTTGCCGGCCGACGACGAAATCAGCATCGCCATGCGCATGCCGTCGGCGCCGTATTTGGCGATCAGGTCCAGCGGATCGGGCGAGTTGCCCAGCTGCTTGGACATCTTGCGGCCGATCTTGTCGCGGACGATGCCCGTGAAGTATACGTTGCCGAAAGGCTTTTCGCCGCGGTATTCGTAACCCGCCATGATCATGCGGGCCACCCAGAAGAAGATGATGTCGGGACCCGTCACCAGATCGTTGGTGGGGTAGTAGTAGCTTATTTCCTGATTGTCCGGATTGCGGATGCCGTCGAAGACCGAAATCGGCCAGAGCCACGACGAGAACCAAGTGTCCAGCACGTCCTCGTCCTGACGCAGGTCGCTCGGCTGCAGCGAGTCGTCGCCGGTCTTCGCACGTGCCTTCGCGAGCGCCTCTTCGGCCGTCGGGGCCACGACGTACCCGCCCTTGGGCAGGTAGTAGGCCGGAATGCGCTGTCCCCACCACAACTGGCGCGAGATGCACCAATCCTTGATGTTTTCCATCCAGTGACGGTAGGTGTTCTTGTATTTTTCGGGCACGAAGCGGATCGCATCCTCCATGACGGCTTTGGTCGCGGGCCGGGCCAGCTCCTCCATCGAGAGGAACCACTGCATCGAGAGCTTCGGCTCGATGGCCACGCCCGTGCGCTCCGAGTATCCCACGTTGTTGGTGTACTCCTCGGTCTTTTCGAGCAGGCCCGCCGCGGCGAGGTCCTTCTCGATCTGTTTGCGGACGTCGAAACGGTCCATGCCGACGTACATGCCGACCTTGTCGTTGATCGTGCCGTCGTCATTGAAGATGTCGATCGTTTCGAGACCGTATTTCTCGCCCAGCATGTAGTCGTTCACGTCGTGCGCCGGGGTGACCTTCAGCGCGCCCGTGCCGAATTCGATATCGACGTATTCGTCGCGGATCACCGGGATCGAACGGTTCACCAGCGGCACGATGACGCGCGCATCGGCCGGCAGGGAGGCGTAGCGCGGGTCGTTGGGGTTGACGCACAGCGCCGTGTCGCCCAGAATGGTTTCGGGGCGCGTCGTGGCGACGATGATCGCCTTGTCCGTGCCTTCGATCTTGTAGCGCAGGTAGTAGAGTTTGCCGTGCGACTCCTTGAAGACCACCTCTTCGTCCGAAAGCGCCGTTTTCGCCGCGGGGTCCCAGTTCACCATGCGTACGCCGCGGTAAATCCTGCCCTTTTCGAACAGGTCGCAGAAGACTTTGATGACGCTCTCGGTGCGCGGCCCGTCCATCGTGAAGCAGGTCCGCTCCCAGTCGCACGAGGCGCCCAGCTTGCGCAGCTGCTTGAGGATCATGCCGCCGTACTTCTCCTTCCATTCCCAAGCGTATTCGAGGAACTTTTCGCGCGAGAGCGACGATTTTTCGATGCCCTTTTCGTGCAGCATCGCCACGACCTTGGCCTCGGTGGCGATCGACGCGTGGTCCATGCCCGGCACCCAGCAGGCGTTCCTGCCCGACATGCGGGCGCGGCGCACCAGCACGTCCTGCAGCGTGTTGTTGAGCATGTGACCCATGTGGAGCATGCCCGTTACGTTGGGGGGCGGAATTACGATCGTATAGGGTTCGCGCTGATCGGGTTCCGAGTGAAACAAGCGTTTTTCGATCCAGTAGTCGTACCATTTCGACTCGATCTCCTGCGGCGAGTATTTGTCTGCGATTTGCATAGGGATGAAATTGTTTTACTTCGTTATTTGACCTGCAAAGTTATTAACATTCTGTCAAAGATGAAATAAATATGACTAAAAAATCGTTACCTTTGCGACATTATATATTTGTAAGCTATGAGTAAAAAAGATAAATTCGAAACAATCGAAGTCGAAGACGTGAACCTGCTTCCCGATCTGCTCGACGGCAATCACCGCGTGATCCCCATCGTGACGGGCGGTGACGAAGTCGTCGAAGAGGTGGAGGTTCCTGAGATCATTCCGATTCTCACGCTGCGCAGCTCCGTGCTCTTTCCCGGCGCCATCACCCCCATTACGGTGGGCCGCGACAAGAGCATCAGTCTGGTGCGCGCCGTGAATGCCGAAGGCGGTATTCTGGGCGCTGTGCTGCAGCGCGAAAGCGACGTCGAAGACCCCGCGCCGGACGACATGTACAAGGTCGGCACCGCGGCGCGCATCATCAAGATTCTCGAAATGCCCAACGGCAACCTCACGGTGATCCTGAACGGCTTGGAGAAGGTCGAGATCCGCGAATACATCACCACCGAGCCTTACTTCCGGGCCCGTGTCACCGCCCTGCGCGATACCACGCCCGATCTGAAGAGCGTCGAGTTCGAAGCCCTCGTGGACTCGATCCGCGACGTGGCGCTCAATATCATCAACGTCTCGCCGTCGATGCCCAAGGAGGCGGCGTTCGCCATTAAGAACATCGACTCCAAGCGCGGCATCATCAACTTCATCTGCTCGAACATGGAGCTGACGGACGAGGACCGCCAGTCGCTGCTGGAAGCCCCCGGCCTGCTGGCCCGCGCCCGCAAGCTGCTCGAAATACTGATCCGCGAGCAGCAGCTGGCCGAGTTGAAAAACCAGATTCAGGAGCGCGTGAAGCAGGAGATCGACAAGCAGCAGCGCGACTACTACCTCCAGCAGCAGATGCGCACGATTCAGGACGAGCTGGGCGACGGCGCCGACGCCGACATCGAGAAGATGCGCGAGGAGGCCAAGAAGAAGAACTGGCCCAAGGAGGTCGGCGAGACCTTCGAGAAGGAGCTGCAGAAAGTCGAGCGGCTGAACCCCGCCGTAGCCGAGTATTCGGTGCAGATGACCTATTTGCAGCTGCTGCTCGAACTGCCGTGGAACGACACGACCAAGGACAACCTCGACCTCAAGTGCGCCCGTGAACAGCTCGACCGCGACCATTTCGGTCTGGACGAGGTGAAGGAGCGTATTCTGGAGCATCTGGCCGTCATCAAGCTCAAGGGCGACCTCAAGTCGCCGATCCTCTGCCTCTACGGCCCTCCGGGCGTGGGCAAGACCTCGCTGGGCAAGTCGGTGGCGGCGGCGCTGGGCCGCAAGTTCGGCCGCATTTCGCTGGGCGGCCTGCACGACGAGTCCGAGATTCGCGGACACCGCCGCACCTACATCGGCGCCATGCCGGGCCGGATCATCCAGACCATCAAGCGGTGCGGTTCGTCGAACCCCGTGATTATCCTCGACGAGGTGGACAAGGTGACCGTTTCGAACCACGGCGACCCGTCGAGCGCACTGCTCGAAGTGCTCGATCCGGAACAGAACACCACCTTCCACGACAACTATATCGACATGGAGTACGACCTGTCGAAGGTGCTCTTCATTGCCACGGCCAACAACGTGGCCAACATCGCCCCGGCCCTGCGCGACCGTATGGAGATGATCAACATTCCGGGCTATCTGGTCGAGGAGAAGATCCGCATCGCCTTGGACCACCTGCTGCCCAAGCAGCGCGAGGCCCACGGCATCAAGGAGCAGGAACTCGTGATGACGCCCCAAATCGTCGAGGACATCATCTCCGGCTATACCCGCGAGTCGGGCGTTCGTTCGCTCGACAAGCTGCTGGCCAAGATCGCCCGCGCCCGCGCCAAGCAGATCGCTTTCGACGAAGTTTTCGCGCCCGAAATCACGGCCAAGGACGTCGAGAAGATTCTCGGCATGCCCAAGTTCCTCCGCGAGGAGTACGAAGTGGGCGGCATGACGGGCGTGGTGACGGGCCTTGCGTGGACCGAGGTCGGCGGCGACATCCTCTACATCGAATCGGTGCTGACTCCCGGCAAGGGCAAAGTCAGCCTGACGGGTAATCTGGGCGAGGTGATGAAGGAGTCGGCGACGATCGCCCACGAGTGGGTGATGGCCCACCACGCGGAGCTGGGAATCGACGCTTCGGCGTTCGAGAAGAACGACATCAATATCCACGTGCCGGAGGGGGCGATTCCGAAAGACGGGCCCTCGGCCGGTATCACGATGGTGACCTCGATCGTCTCGACCTATACCGGGCGCAAGGTGCGGGAGCGTATCGCCATGACGGGCGAAACGACCCTCCGGGGCCGCGTGATGCCCGTGGGCGGCGTCAGGGAGAAGATTCTGGCGGCCAAGCGCGCCGGCATCACCGAACTGATCCTTTCGGAGGAGAACCGCAAGGACATCGCCGAGATCAAACCCGAATACGTCGAAGGGCTGACGTTCCATTACGTGAAGACCAACGACGAAGTGCTGAAACAGGCGCTCATATAGCGACCCGAAAGA
>OJRE01000642.1_pt1 | contig 16432 bp, 10 predicted proteins | sample 1599111 | NCBI WGS metagenome assembly OJRE01 (sample SAMN03922530, study PRJEB24848) | human gut metagenome | isolation source: stool sample | host: Homo sapiens | place: Germany | collected 2010-05
CCACTGCACTCACTACACGACTATCAAAACCAAACTGTGATACATGATAAGCGAAATTGGCAGGCGCACCACCTATTTTCTTTCCTTCGGGCAGCACATCCCAGAGTGCTTCACCCATTCCTACGATGATTTTATTCATGACACTAAATTTAATTACAAATTATAAATTACAATTAGACATTAGGTTATTTCTTTATCTTCAAAGTATAGTACAGCAAATAAAGTACTCCGACAGTCATCACGGCTACTGCACCGCTCTGTCCTACGGCATCACTTGCCAATCCCATTGCCAACGGAAAAACAGTTCCACCAAAAAGTCCCATTATCATCAGACCGGAAACTTCATTCTTCTTGCCGGGCATATACAGCAACGCCTGTGAGAAGACAATCGAAAAGATATTCGAGTTTCCGTAACCTATCAGCGCAATGCAAATATAAATAGATGTTTTTGAATGGAAAGCAAAAAGTCCAATCATTGCCAGTAACATCATAAAACTACTGATAGCAAAGAACGATTTAGCATTCATCCTCCTCAAAATAAAAGAACCTGTGAAGCAACCTGCCGTACGGAAAATGAAGTAGAGACTGGTAGCAAACGCAGCGTCATCCAATCCCATCCCCAAACGCTCCATTAGAATCTTAGGAGCAGTAGTATTCGTACCTACATCGATTCCTACATGGCACATGATACCGATGAAAGAAAGCAAAACAAACGGTTTACCCAATAAAGCCAAACACTCACCGAACGTAGAAGGTTTTCCTTCCTCTTTCTCCTCGGCAATCTGTGTCTGTCCCAACAATAAAACGGCTATCACAGCTATCACCATATAAATAGGAAACAGCACACGCCAACCCAAACCGAACGACGGAATGGCCTGTGTAGCTCCCCACATTGCAATGTAAGGTGCAAGAAACGAAGCAACCGCCTTTACAAATTGTCCGAAGGTAAGGCTACTTGCCAGCCGGTCACCTCTCACGATGTTGGAAAGCAGCGGATTCAGTGAAGTCTGCATCAATGCATTGCCGATACCTAATAAAGAGAAAGAAAGCAGCATCAACGTATAGCTATCACCAAAAACAGGCAATAACAACGAAGCAAAGGTCACAACCAAACTAAGGAGTACCGTCTTTTTTTGTCCGATACGGCTCATCAACATACCTGTCGGCACAGAGAAGATCAGGAACCAGAAGAAAACCAGCGAAGGGAAGATGTTAGCTTGAGAGTCAGTCAGACCCAAATCTGCTTTTACATAGTTGGAGGCGATGCCTACCAGATCCACAAATCCCATAGCGAAAAAGCAGAGCATCACAGGGATCAGCTTGGATAACGAAGAATTAGATTTCATTGTTGTATGGTATTAATTTAAGTATTTCTTGCTCGGAAAAGCACGTTGCAAAGGAAGCGAATATCAGAACAACAGGATAACAATCTTGTTACAAAGAGTGGCAATTATGATACAAGAATGTTTTTTAAGCGCATTTCAAGGGCATTATTTCTCTTTTTAGCTACATTTGTGGAAAATTATCCAAAGAAACTTTTTAAACAACAATATGAAAACACTCTTTAATGGACGACTCAGCATTGAAGTTTCTGCACATGGAGCAGAGCTATGCAGTATTTTTTCTAATGGAAAAGAATATCTATGGCAGGCAGATCCTGCATTCTGGAAACGCCATTCGCCGGTACTCTTCCCGATTGTAGGAAGCGTATGGGAGAATGAATATCGAAACGAAGGCACCACCTATGTCCTCACTCAGCATGGATTTGCCCGCGACATGGAGTTCACACTGATATCCGAGGAAAACGATGAAGTCCGCTACCAGCTTGTCAGCAACGAAGAAACACTCAAGAAATATCCTTTCCCATTCCGTCTCACCATCGGCTATCGCATCCGCGAGAAGAAGGTCGATGTCATGTGGGAAGTAGAGAATACCGGGGAGAAGGAAATGCACTTCCAAATTGGTGCACATCCGGCATTCTACTATCCGGATTTCGATGCCGAAACGCAAGAACGGGGGTTCTTCGGTTTCAATAAGAAAAGCGGACTGAAATACATACTTATTTCTGAAAAAGGATGTGCCGACCCGGACACCCAATATCCTCTGAAACTGACAAACGACTTGTTGCCATTGGACACACATACATTTGACAAAGATGCACTTATATTGGAGGGAAGCCAGGTGCGGCGGGTTACTCTATATAATAAGGAGAAAGCTCCTTATCTCAGCCTCCATTTTGATGCACCTGTTGTCGGACTGTGGTCGCCACCTGCCAAGAATGCCCCGTTTGTCTGTATTGAACCATGGTACGGTCGTTGCGACAAAGCACATTATACAGGAGAGTATAAAGATAAGGATTGGGTACAGCATCTGCAACCCGAAGAGGTATTCAAAGGAAAATATACCATTGAAATAGAAGAATAAAGGAGAAGCCGTACCTGGTCCGTATCTGGTCCAAACGCTTAGGTACGGACCAGCTACGGAGCGGGTACGGCTTTGATAAAATTCGGGTACAGAAAAGGAGGAAATATAGACCAATCTTATTTCAACTTATAAACCTTGAATGAACTTACCGCATAGCTACCGCCTTTGGCATAGAAACTGATACGGTTGTAAGGTTCCGAAGGAAACACAAGGTTTGTCATTGCGAAACGTCCGTCATCGCCAAACGCTTCAAGACTTGATTTATCAACGAAAAGACGCAGCGTCATTTCCGAATTGCCTTCTATCGGAGCAAGAGTCAGCACCGGAAAGTCCGAACTGAATGATACGACTCCGCTCTTACTACGATCCATCGCAAACTTCTTCTCTACCAAGTTATAGTAAATATCCACTTCTTCTCCTTTTGAATTGAAAAGTTGGAAGCCAATGACTTCTGCATTTCTGTTCTTAATCGTCATTTCAATTTCATACGTACCTGTATTATCCGAAAGTAGTTTGTCCATATTATAAGTACGGTCCACCTTGAAGGAATGCTTCTTTTCTTCTTTCCCACGCAGTTTCAGCAGTTCTCGCGAAGGGGAAGATTTCAGATAAGTTTCACCCGCCGAAGTATAGAGACTCAGGTCACGGGGAACAGAGTTACCACTGCGATACTGAGTAGTAGGTACATTGTTGGCATATTGCCAGTTGCTCATCCATGCCAGCGCTATATGGCGTCCTTCGGGCGCATTACTCCAAGTCACGGTAGCATAGTGATCTTTTCCCCAGTCCATCCACTTGGTGTTTTTCGGTGATTCATTCACAAACTTCTTTCCATCGAAGGTACCTACAAAATATTGAGTGGCACTTCCACCGAAAGGTCCGCCGGGATTAATATTACAGATTAGAACCCATTTCTTCAGTTCCGTACCTTCAATAGGCAGTTCTATCAGGTCGGGACATTCCCATACACCACCATGAGCCCCCTGACCTTCACCGAAACTACTTTCATAAGCCCAGTCCTTCAGATTAGCTGAAGAGTAGATTTGCATTTCCTGACCTACGGCAAGAATCATGATCCATTTATCGGTAGCGTCATGCCAGAAAACTTTCGGATCACGGAAATCACGTTGGGTGGAAGTCAGTATAGGATTACGCGCATACTTCTTGAATGTTTTTCCGTTGTCCAGACTGTAAGCCATACTCTGTACCTGGCGATCGCTGGCCGAAGTATAGAAAGCTATGATCGCACCGGCACCAAAGCCTGCCGTATTATCCTTATCAACCACACAGGAACCACTGAAGATAGTTCCCAACGCATCGGGCGCAATGGCTATCGGCTGATGTTCCCAATTCACCAGGTCTGTACTGGTGGCATGTCCCCAATGCATATTTCCCCACATAGAACCGTAAGGATTGTATTGATAAAACAAATGATAAACACCATCTTTATATACCATACCGTTCGGATCATTCATCCAGCCATATTGAGGAGTGAAGTGATAAAGCGGACGGAAACTCTCGCGATTGGATGTATCAAACTCATTGGAAAGTTTCATTTCATCCCAGCAAATAGCCGTATCGGGTATCAACTGGAAGTTGAAAGAAAGTGATTTATTATCAAATCCGGAGAGATCTACCGGAACAAAATAGTCTACCTTATTTATAGCCAGACGAACATTCATATTGCGCACTACGTCATTATCGGCTATCATATATAGCTTTGCCTCCGGAGCAGCCTCTTCCACGGGAAGCAACAGAAATTTCTTCTGGTTCTCAATCTGGACAATGCTCTGTCCGTCACCTAAATGTTTAATCACAAAAGGAGGATTAATAGCCTGACACGAAAAGACAGACCAGATTGTACCTATTATAAAGGTAAGGGTCCATCGCACAGTCAACAAATTGTTTTTTAAATTCATGATGTTTTTGGGTATTACATTTAATTAATAATGGGTTGCTCGGGAAAGCACTTTGCAAAGGAAGCGAATAAAACAGAAATAGCCTGCCATTTATGTTTCATAAGCTGGCAAATATGATACCTGCCCTTTATTTTGTTACAAATATACCAGCTTATGAAACATAAATTACAGCATATTTTCACTTAATTCCCTTTCTTTGCAACATCAAAACATCACTCGGGAAAGCATGTTTTGAGAGGTAATCCACAGCGATTACAAAATGAAAAGCATATTAATTAAAATCTAAAAACATGGAAGGCATAAAAAGATCACTTCTATTTGCACTCTTTCTTATAATGTGTACACTAGTTCAGGCCCAACGCCTGACGGTACAAGGGAAAGTGGTTTCCAAGACTGACGGAGAATCCATTATCGGTGCAACTGTCATAGAAACCAACCAGACAAGTAACGGCACCATAACCGACATCGACGGTAACTTTACATTGTCTGTACCACAAGGCGCAGAACTCTCCATTTCGTATATCGGATTCAAGACTGTGAATGTGAAAGCTCAAGCTACACTGAATATCGTTTTGGAAGAAGAATCGGAATTGCTACAGGAAGTCGTAGTCACAGGTTATACTACTCAACGCAAGGCCGACCTGACCGGAGCCATCTCCGTAGTCAGCATAGACGAGATTGCCAAGCAAAACGAAAACAACCCGATCAAAGCATTACAGGGACGCGTCCCCGGTATGAACATCACAGCCGACGGTAATCCCAGTGGAAACGCCACTGTACGTATTCGCGGTGTCGGGACTTTGAACAATAACGATCCTCTTTATATTATTGACGGTGTGCCTACCAAATCAGGCATGCACGAACTGAACGGCAATGATATCGAATCTATCCAGGTATTGAAGGATGCGGCTTCTGCCTCTATCTATGGTTCGCGCGCTGCAAACGGTGTCATCATCATCACTACGAAGAAAGGTAAAGAAGGACAGATAAAGATTAACTTCGATGCTTCTATCGCCGCTTCCATGTATACCAATAAGATGGAAGTACTGAATGCGGAAGAATATGGCCGTGCCATGTGGCAAGCTTACGTAAACGAAGGCCAGGATCCCAACACCAACGCACTGGGCTACAAGTATAGCTGGGGATATGACGCAAACGGTTATCCTCAACTGAACAACATCAGCATGTCCAAGTATCTGGATTCCGCCAATACCGTTCCGGCTGCCGACACCGACTGGTTCGATGAAACAACCCGTACAGGTATTATCCAGCAGTACAATGTATCAGTAAGCAATGGTTCTGAAAAGGGGTCATCTTTCTTCTCCCTGGGCTATTATAAGAATATAGGTATCATCAAGGACAGTGACTTCGAACGTTTCTCTGCCCGCATAAATTCTGATTATAATCTGATTGGCAAATTCCTGACCATAGGAGAGCACTTCACACTGAACCGCACTTCGGAGGTGCAGGCACCGGGTGGATTCTTGCAAAATGTATTGCAATTCAATCCCTCATTGCCCGTTTACGACATCAATGGAGAATATGCAGGTCCGGTAGGCGGATATCCCGACCGTGAGAACCCGGTAGCGAGACTGGACCGTAACTCTGATAATCGCTATACTTACTGGCGTATGTTTGGTGATGCCTACATCAACCTCACCCCCTTCAGAGGATTCAATGTCCGCTCCACCTTCGGATTGGATTATGCACAGAAATCACAACGCATCTTCACCTACCCCATCACCGAAGGCAATGTGGCAAATGATAAGAATGCCGTAGAAGCCAAGCAGGAACACTGGACGAAATGGATGTGGAATGCCATCGCTACCTACAATCTGGAAATCGGCAAACATCGTGGAGACGCCATGGTGGGTATGGAGCTGAACCGTGAAGATGATATCAATTTTTCGGGTTATAAAGAAGATTATTCTATTCTGACACCCGACTATATGTGGCCGAATGCGGGTTCTGGTACGGCTCAGGCTTACGGTTCGGGCGAAGGCTATTCACTGGTTTCTTTCTTCGGAAAGCTGAATTATACATATGATGATAAATACCTACTCTCGATGACAGTACGCCGTGACGGTTCTTCACGTTTCGGTAAAAATAACCGCTATGCCACATTCCCTTCCTTCTCACTGGGATGGCGCTTGAACCGTGAAAAGTTCATGCAAAACCTCAGTTGGATTGACGATCTGAAAGTCCGCGGTTCATGGGGACAGACCGGTAACCAGGAAATCTCGAACATTGCCCGCTATACAATTTATGTTCCCAACTACGGTGTAACGGAATCAGGCGGTCAGAGCTATGGTACTTCCTACGACATTGCCGGAACCAATGGCGGCAGCATCCTTCAATCCGGATTCAAACGTAATCAGATCGGTAATGATAACATCAAATGGGAAACAACCACACAAACGAACCTCGGCCTCGATTTCTCACTGTTTAAACAATCTCTTTACGGTTCATTCGACTGGTTCTACAAAAAGACAACGGATATTCTGGTACAGATGGCAGGTATCGCCGCTATGGGCGAAGGAAGCAGTCAATGGATCAATGCGGGAGAAATGAAAAATGTGGGTGTTGAATTGAATCTCGGTTATCGCAATCAAACGAGATTCGGACTGAAATATGACCTGAATGCCAACATATCCACCTACCGGAATGAAATCACGAAGCTGCCAACTACAGTAGCAGCCAACGGCACTTTCGGTGGTAACGGTGTACAAAGCGTAATCGGTCACGCCAATGGTTCGCAGGTGGGTTATGTAGCTGACGGTATCTTCAAATCACAGGAAGAAATTGATAACCATGCCACTCAGGAAGGTGCCGGAATAGGCCGTATCCGCTGGCGTGACTTGGACGGCAACGGTATCATCAATGAGAAAGACCAGCAATGGATTTACAATCCGACTCCGGACTTCAGCTATGGTCTGAACATCTACCTTGAATACAAGAATTTTGACCTCACCATGTTCTGGCAAGGTGTTCAGGGAGTAGATGTTATCAGCGACCTAAAGAAGGAGACCGACCTTTGGAGTGGACTCAATATCGGTTTCCTGAACAAAGGTAAGCGAGTACTCGATGCATGGTCACCCACCAATCCGAACTCTACCATTCCTGCATTGTCACGCAGCGATACGAACAATGAGAAACGTGTTTCCACTTACTTTGTTGAGAATGGTTCGTTCCTGAAGTTACGCAATATACAGTTAGGCTACAACGTTCCGAAAAACTTTGCCCAGAAGATGAAGATGGAGCGCCTGCGCTTCTACCTGAGCGCACAGAACGTATTCACCATCAAGAGTAAGGAGTTCACCGGAGTAGATCCTGAGAATGCCAACTATGGTTACCCCATCCCGATGAATATAACTTTCGGTATTAATGTAGGCTTTTAACAATAAAATCAGTTACTTATGAAAAAGTTAATATATACAGCAGTCTTAGGTCTTTCACTGATGTGCGGCAGTTGCACCGACTTTCTGGAAGATCAGCTCCCCCAGGGAACCATCAGCGACGAACAGCTGAAGAACCCGGCATACATCGACAATCTGGTAATCTCTGCTTATGCAGTATGGATTACTGCCGAAGATATCAATTCTTCCTTCTCCATGTGGAACTATGACGTACGTTCGGATGACGCTTACAAAGGCGGAAACGGTACGGAAGACGGTGATGTATTCCACTCACTGGACATCTCACAAGGTATCATGACTACGGCATGGAACATCAGCGATATGTGGCAGCGCCTCTACAACTGTATCTCACGCGTCAATACAGCTTTGCAACTATTGGAACAAGTGGATGAAAGTACTTATTCACTAAAGCAACAGCGCATTGCCGAAATGAGATTCCTCCGTGCACATGGTCACTTCTTGCTGAAACGCCTGTACAAGAAGATCCCGTTTGCCAACGATGCCAACTTGTCACCGGAAGAATATAACTATCTCTCCAACACCACTTACAACAATGACGAAGGCTGGCAACAGATTGCAGATGACTTCCAGTTTGCTTATGATAACCTTCCCGTGAAGCAGGCAGACAAAGGTCGCCCCGCCAAAGCCGCAGCCGCAGCCTATCTGGCAAAGACTTATCTGTACAAAGCTTATCATCAAGATAATGCAGACAGCCATGAAGTGACAAGCCTCAGCACGGAAGACCTGGTGAAAGTAGTGCAATACACAGACAATGCCATTATGTCGGCAGGCGGCTACGGGCTGGAATCAGATTTTCACAATAACTTCCGTCCGGAACCTCAATATGAAAATGGCGTGGAATCCCTGTGGGCCATGCAATACTCCATGAACGACGGTACCAACAACGGTAACTGCAACTGGTCTTATGGTCTGATCGTTCCCAACATTCCGGGAGTTACCGATGGTGGTTGCGACTTCTACAAACCGAGCCAGAATCTGGTAAATGCATTCAGAACAGATGCCAACGGACACCCACTGCTGGATTCATTTAACAACACCGATTACAATTCGCAATCCGATTATGCTGACCCACGCCTCTTCCTGACGGTAGGTATGCCGGGATTCCCTTATGAATTCAATAAGAACTACATGATGGACCAGTCGACTACCTGGAGCCGCAGCAACGGACTTTACGGATATTACGTGACCTTGAAGCAGAATGTGGATCCGGATGGCGATTACCTGATAAAGGGTGCCTGGTGGGGTTCTCCGATGAACCGCATCGTACTGCGCTACTCGGATGTATTGTTGATGCGTGCCGAAGCACTGATCCAACTGAACGACGGACGTATAGCTGAAGCTATCAGCCTGATTAACGAAGTACGTAACCGTGCTAAACAAAGCACAGCCATGATTGCCGACTACGAAATGGAATATGGCGTACGTTTCAACATTCAGCCTTATACGGGAAGCTACTCACAGGCAGATGCCTTGAAATTGTTGAAGTTTGAACGTCGTGTAGAGCTGGCTCTGGAATCAGAACGCTTCTTTGACCTGGTAAGATGGGGCGAAGCTGCCGAAGTACTGAATAAGTTCTATGCCGAGGAAGCTGCCGACTGCACCATCTACACGAATGCCTCGTTCACTAAGAATAAAAATGAATATCTGCCTATCCCGTTTGCACAGATGAGTGCCAGCAACGGAAACTATACGCAGAATTGCGGTAACTGGTAACCTTATAAAAAAGAAGAACATTATGAAATCAATACTGAATAAACTAAATCTGCTTGTAATGGGAACCGTCCTGTCGTTGACATTCCCGGGATGTAGCGATGATAATACTTCCGACCTGAAACTGGACGGAGACACATGGCTCACCGCCCTTGAACTGAATGATACCTATACGGGTGTGATAGACCGGACCAATAAGACCGTAACTGTGGCAGTGCCCGAAGTATACGACACTGACGCAATGAAAGTTACCGGTATCGAAGTATCCGAAGGTGCCGAGGCCTCTGTTAAGGCAGGCGATGTGCTGAACTTCTCATTCCCCCAAGTGATAAAAGTGACTAACGGAAACGTATTCCTGGACTACACCGTCAACATCAAGCATGATGAAGCGCGGATACTCTCCTTCAAACTGAATGACGCTTATGCCGGAGTTATCGACCAGACTAAACATACCATCACCGTACGTGTGCCGAGTTCAGTCAATATCAAAAACATGGTTCCGATCATTACAACTTCGGCAGGAGCCACCGTAATGCCGGCATCCGGCCAGGCTATTGACTTCAGCAATCCTGTAGAATTCACCGTTTCATATAACACCGCATCTGCCGTTTATACGGTAACGGTTATCCCGACCGATGCACCGAGTGCCGTATATGTGGGTCTGGCAGCTACACTGAACGAACTGAATCCGGAAGAAAAGGAAGCGGCAACCTGGATGCTGAACAATATTGCCAATTCGCAGTATATCTCATTCGAAGATGTGCAGGCAGGAAGAGTAGACCTGAGCGAATGTGAAATCATGTGGTGGCATCTGCATATAGACGGCGGCATCGACAACATGGATAAGTTTGAAAAGGCAGCGCCTGCAGCAATCAACGCATTGGTGAAGATGAAAGACCTTTATAACAATGGCATGAACCTGCTGCTTACCCGCTATGCTACTTATTATGCCGCCAAACTGGGTGCTACCCTGGACGGCAACAACCCGAACAACTGTTGGGGACAATCGGAAGAATCCGGTGAAATAGTGGGTGGTGCATGGAACTTCTTTATCCAGGGACACGAGTCGCACGCCCTCTACCAGAACCTGGTGATGAACAGCGGTGAAACAGATAAGGTCTATACCTTCGATACCGGTTACCGAACCACCAACAGTACGGCACAATGGCACATCGGTTCCGACTGGGGCGGCTATGCTACGAATGAAGTATGGCGTACCAATCATGGCGGTGTTGACCTGGGTTATGGTGGCGATGGTGCTATCGTGGCATGGGAATATCTGCCTAAAGACTCTCGCGGAGGTATCGTATGTATCGGCTCAGGATGTTACGATTGGTATGCTTACGGCATAGATGCTTCAGCAGACAAGTATCATGGCAATGTAACCAAACTGACAGAGAATGCAATTGACTATTTAACGGGTAAATAAAACTAATATATGAAAACAATGATATATTCACTCACACTGGCTGCTCTGATGATCACTTCTTTCAGCAGCTGTAGCGATGACAATGATCCGGTTTTAACTCAGAAAGACTGGGACGGAACCAGCACTTATTTTGCTTCGGCAGATGCCATGAAGTTCGATACATACTACAAGCCATCTGTTGGTTATGTAGGCGATCCGATGCCTTTCTATGATCCGCAGGCAAAAGATTTCAAGATTATGTATCTACAGGAATACCGTCCGAACCAAGCAGGCACTTACCACCCGATATGGGCGGTAAGTACTCAGGACGCCGCTTCATACACATCTATGGGTGAACTGATTTCTTGCGGAGGATTGTCGGAGCAGGATGCCGCTATCGGAACGGGTAGTACTATTTATAATCCTTCGGATAAATTGTACTATACCTTCTACACAGGTAACAAATATCAGCCTACTTCTTTCGAGAACGGTCAGGTAGTGATGTATGCCACCTCACCCGACTTCAAGACCTGGACCAAGAATCGCACTTTTTATCTGAAGGGTGACACTGACGGGTACAGCAAGAATGATTTCCGCGACCCCTTCGTTTTTGAAGGTGAAGATGGAAAATACCACATGCTTGTTTCCACTACTAAAAGCGGCAAAGGGGTACTGGCCGAATATACTTCTACAGATATGAAGACTTGGGAACATGCAGGTGTATTCATGACCATGATGTGGGATCGCTTTTATGAATGTCCCGATGTCTTCAAGATGGGAGACTGGTGGTATCTGGTCTACTCGGAGATGCATGCAGCCGTACGCAAAGTTCAATATTTCAAGGGACGTACACTGGAAGAACTGAAAGCAACCACCGCCAACGATGCCGGTATCTGGCCCGACAACCACGAAGGTTTCCTTGACTCACGTGGCTTCTATGCAGGCAAGACGGCTTCGGACGGAACTAACCGCTACATCTGGGGATGGTGCCCCACCCGCTCGGGCAATGACAATACTGCCGTAGGAGCTTCTCCGAACGAACCGGAATGGGCAGGAAGCCTGGTTGCACACAAAGTAGTTCAGCATGCGGATGGTACTTTGACTTTAGGCTTAGTAGAAGGTATCAGCCAGAAATATGCCACCGCCTCTACTGTAAAAGTGATGGAAAAGAGTAGCGGAGTATCAGAAAGCAACGGTAACTATACTCTGACGGATAATGCTTATATCCTATTCAATCGCTTAAATGTAAACAACAAGATTTCGTTTACCGTAAAGACGGCAGGCGATGCAGATAGATTCGGTATCTCTCTGGTACGCGGCACGGACTCCAAAAAGTATTATACCATTGTAGTGAATCCGGAAGACAACAATAACAAGCGAAAGATAAACTTCGAAGAAGAAGGTGAAGAAGGTAAAGGATTCATCGACGGAATAGACGGGTATCTGTTCGACAGACCTGCTGATAATACTTATCATGTAACTATCTGTACGGACAACTCTGTCTGCGTGGTTTATATCAATGATAATGTGGCTTATACAAACCGCATATATGGTATGCAGAAGAATCCATGGTCTATTAATAGTTATTCGGGAACGGTGGAAGTCAGCGCTGTGAAGGTTAGCTATTACTGAGTTAATTCACCACAGAGTAACACTGAGTTTCACAGAGTTCTATAAGAGTTTCACATACCACGTAACCATCTGTGTGACAACGCACTTGGTGTTCCATCACGATCAGTCGTAATGAAACACGAGTTCAGTCCTAGTGGGAGGTACCTTCAGTCCTAGTGGGAAGTGCCTTCAGTCCTAGTGGGAAATACCCTCAGTTTAATATAGTGAACGAATCATTGGATTGTTCATATCAGACTTACTAAAGTTTGTAGACCAACAAAGATTAAGAATAAAAAACGCATTGCCAGATAATGATTGCCACTTTATAGCAATCATTATTTGGCAATGCGTTTACAATCTTTTGATTAATCACTGAAAGTCATACTTCGCCGCACATGCATAACCTTCTTCATACAAATCAGTCAATTTCCTGATATCCCGTTCGATACGGTCGACTGTTACAGGTTTCTGCGGACGGATTACAGTAATCTCTCCTGCCGCTTCCATACGTTCCACCATTTCCAACTGCTCGTTGTACACACGGCAACGGCGGCTTAAAGCCTCACGCACTTTCGGGTATTTACGGTACAGGAAAGAAGGTATATGTATGTCCTTTGCTTCTTTACGATAACCATGATTACGGGTAAGCACTACCACATTATGGGTAAATCCCTCACTCCTGGCACGCATCAGCGGAATACTGTCGACAATACCTCCGTCAAGCATCGGCTCATTATCCACATAAGCAATAGGGCAGACAAAAGGCAGGCTGCTTGAAGCACGCACAATGTCAATCACACGATGCTTGTCCCGTTTCTCCTCAAAATAGTTAGCCTCACCCGTCACACAATTTGTAGTCACCATTTCATAGCGCTCCGGACAAGAGAAATACGCTTCATAATCATAAGGAAGAATGTGTTCGGGGAATTCCTGGAACAGCAGATCGAAGTCCATAATATTACGTTTCTTCAACAAATATTTCAACCCGATATACTGATATTTCTCCAGTAAGTCAATGTTACTGTACTTGGCACGTCCGCGCTGGCCGGACATATAAGAAAGTCCATTACATGCTCCGGCACTGACTCCGATAGTATAGGGGAAGCGGATGCCACGGTCCATAAAGCTGTCCAGCACGCCACAAGTGAAGACACCACGCATGCCGCCGCCTTCAAGAACCAATCCTGTCTGGGGTTTGATATGTATCTTTTTCTCCATAATTATCTGATAAAACGCTCCAAAGATAGCTTTTGTTTCCGAAATCTCCCTATCTTTGTGCCAGTAACAATCATTTAATATCAATTTAATTATGATGAAAAAGTCAATACTTATTGCCACTTTAGGCTTATTGAGTTTCAATGTGTCAGCACAGGACACTCCGAAAGCGGAAGAAGGCTTCATCTTCACAACCGTTAAAGAAAACCCGATTACTTCCGTTAAAAACCAAAACCGTTCCAGCACATGCTGGAGTTTTTCGGCTCTTGGTTTCCTTGAAAGCGAATTGCTGCGTATGGGCAAAGGCGAATATGATTTATCAGAAATGTTTGTGGTGCACCACACCATGATGGACCGCGGCGTGAACTACGTACGCTATCACGGTGACAGTTCTTTCTCACCCGGTGGAAGCTTCTACGACATCATGTTCTGCCTGAGAAACTACGGTCTTGTTCCGCAGGAAGCTATGCCGGGCATCATGTACGGTGACACATTGCCGGTACACAACGAGTTGGATGCCGTGGCCGGTGCTTACGTAAACGCTATTGCCAAAGGCAAACTGACCAAACTGACTCCGGTATGGAAGAAAGGCCTGTGCTCTATCTATGATACTTACCTCGGCAAGTGTCCCGAAAACTTCACTTACAAAGGAAAAGAATATACTCCGAAGACATTTGCCGAATCCCTCGGAATCAATCCGGACGATTACATATCTCTGACTTCATTTACCCACCATCCATTCTACACTCAGATGAACATCGAAATTCAGGACAACTGGCGCAACGGCCTTTCTTATAACCTGCCTTTGATGGAATTCATGTCTGTTATCGACAATGCCGTTAACAACGGTTACACTGTAGCTTGGGGTAGCGACGTCAGCGAAAGTGGTTTCACTCGTGACGGTATCGCCGTTATGCCCGACGCGGATCGTGGTGCCGAACTCACCGGTTCTGACATGGCACGCTGGACAGGTCTTACTGCCGCCGACAAGCGTAAAGAACTGACTTCCCGCCCATTACCGGAAATCACCGTAACTCAGGAAATGCGCCAAACAGCATTCGACAATTGGGAAACTACCGATGACCACGGTATGCTTATCTACGGTATAGCCAAAGACCAGAACGGTAAGGAATACTACATGGTAAAGAACTCCTGGGGTACCAACAACAAATACAAAGGTACTTGGTATGCTTCTAAACCTTTCGTTGCTTACAAAACTATCAATATCCTGGTACACAAAGATGCAGTGCCCAAAGCATTGTTGAAAAAGCTGGGAGTTAAATAAGTGATTAGTGGTGAGTGATTAGTACTGTGCTGTCATTGCCGCATGGTGCTAATCACTAATCACTATTTCATCATCCTACTATTAATATATTCCGTAAACTGATCCTTATAATTCTCTCCTACCGGAATATAGGTCTCTCCAAAAACGATGCGCAGGCGAGAAACTTCCGTTATCTTTTTCAAATTGACAATATAAGAACGATGTACCCGCATAAACTGAGAGGGGGGCAAAGTTTCTTCCAGACGCTTCATGCTGAGTAAAGGCATAATGGGCTTAGCCTCTCCTTCTACAAAGATACGTACGTATTCGCTCATTCCCTCAATATATTTAATATCTGCCAAGTTGATACGCGTAACGCGATAATCACTCTTCACAAACAGAGTACCGTCATTGAAAGAAAGTTCGGACGGAGTTGACGGTGGAGCAACTGTTCCATGACCTTTGGTGCGGAATTCCCACCATTTATACGCTTTGTCCACCGCCTTCAGGAAGTCTTGAAAGCCAAACGGTTTCAGCAGATAATCCAGTGCATCTACTTTGAAGCCTTCGACGGCATACTCCGAATAAGCTGTTGTGAAGATAACCAACGGCTTTTCCGTCAGGGAACGCACAAAGTCCATCCCATTCAGGTCGGGCATATTGATATCGACAAACATCAGATCAATCTTCTGTGCGGAAAGAACACTCATAGCATCGAAAGCGTCTTGGCAGGAAGCTACAAGATTCAAAAAAGGTACACGGGAGATATATCCCGTCAGTTGGGTAAGAGCCAACGGCTCATCATCAATAGCTATACAATTTATCATAATATACCTCCATTCTGTATTAACTCACCGGCACAAGCAACTGCACATCAAAGCAATCGGCCGTATCATCAATAGATAGTTTATAACGCTCACCGAACAACAGACGCAAACGCTTACGGATATTATCAAGACCGATACCGTGGTGCTGATCTTCGGACCTATAATAATTACTGTTGGAACAAACGAAATGAATTTCCTCTCCCACCACCTGCAAACAGACTGATACGAATGAAGCATGCTGATAACTGACACCATGCTTAAAAGCATTCTCTACAAACGAAACGAACAATAGGGGCGGTACTTGTACTTCGCCCGTATCCGTAGGAAAAGACACATCTATCCGCACTTTATCCGTATAGCGGATGCGCATCAACTCTATATAATGATTGAGGAACTGCAACTCCTTGGAAAGCGATATCAAGCGGTTATTCGATTCATAAAGCACATAGCGCATTAACCGTGAAAGCTCGACAATGGTTTGTTTGGCCTTCTCCGTATCAATATCCACCAATGCATGTATATTATTGAGAGTATTCATGAAGAAGTGCGGATTTATCTGGTATTTCAGATAATCCAACTCCGTCTGAAGATTGTTGTGCTCCAGTTCCTGTCTCTTA
>OJRE01000646.1_pt1 | contig 16384 bp, 9 predicted proteins | sample 1599111 | NCBI WGS metagenome assembly OJRE01 (sample SAMN03922530, study PRJEB24848) | human gut metagenome | isolation source: stool sample | host: Homo sapiens | place: Germany | collected 2010-05
GCATATGAAGGTGAAAATCGGTCAGGATCTTCCGGCACCGATCTTTGCTTTTTCCATCAAAAACATCAAGGGCGTGGAGATCACGGGAACGAACACGATGTTTGAAAAGACGTTTCTGGAGAGCGTAAAGGCGGGTCAGGTGCTGGAAATTACATTCCGCCAGAAGATGCGCCTGCAGGGCGGTGACTATCTCATATCCCTGGGTGTGACAGGGTATGAAAAAGATACGTTTAAAGTGTATCATCGTCTTTATGACGTGCTGAATATTACGGTCGTGTCCGACAAGGATACGGTGGGCTATTTTGATATGGAATCTCAGGTTGAGGTGAAGGAGATTTAACGTATGCAGACAGGCAGGACAGAGAAGATCGGGAATGTTGTGCTGGATTATTCCCATTATCCGGAACAGGATTTTTACTGCGACGGAGCGTCGGAGGATGCGCTTTTGGAGCTGGTAAAAACAATCCCGCCCCGGGAATATCCCCAGGAAATCTATAAAGCGGCGAGCTGGGAGGTGCTTTACCACCTTTCCGACCTGCGGGAAAATATTGTCGGATGGCTGCCTGTTGACAAAAGCATGAAGGTGCTGGAAATCGGTTCCGGCTGCGGCGCGATTACGGGAAGCCTCGCACAGAAGGCAGGCAGCGTAACCTGCGTCGACCTTTCGAAAAAACGCAGCTTGATCAACGCTTACCGCCATCAGGACTGTGACAACGTGACGATCCATGTGGGCAACTTTTCGGACATCGAGCCGGATCTGCCGACGGATTATGATTTTGTCTGTCTGATCGGCGTGTTCGAATACGGGCAGAGCTATATCGGCGGAAAAACCCCCTTTCACGATTTCTACCGGATTATCAAAAAACATGTGAAATCCGATGGACATATCGTGATTGCGATAGAGAATAAGCTTGGTTTAAAATATTGGGCGGGGTGCCGGGAAGACCACGTCGGCACGTTTTTTTCAGGCCTGGAGGATTACCCTCAGGGCGGTGCGGCTCGTACCTTTTCCCGGAGCGGTCTGGAAAAAATCCTGAAAGAATGCGGTGAGACGGAATATCATTTCTACTACCCTTATCCGGATTATAAATTTATGACGACGCTGTACTCCGACCGGTATCTGCCGAAAGTCGGAGAATTATCTAATAACCTACGAAATTTCGACCGCGACCGGATGCTGCTGTTCGATGAAAAAAAGGTGTTCGACATGCTCATCCGCGAGGGACTGTTTGGACAGTACAGCAATTCGTTCCTCGTGATGACAGGGCCAATGACGGATATTGTATACAGCCGTTTTTCCAACGACAGGGCGGAGCATCTGAGCATCCGCACGGATATTCTGGAAAAGGACGGAAAACACACTGTCCGGAAATATCCGGCAGCCTCAGCTGCTGCGGCACATATTGAAGCCCTGGCAGAAAATGAATGCGTCTTCACAGAACGGTTTAAAGGCAGCACCCTCTCAGTCAACCGTCTGGAGCTGAAACGGAATCCGGATGGATTGCCCTTTGCGGAAATCGAATATCTCGAAAATAGCCGGACATTGGAAGAACTGCTGGATGAGTGCTTACAGAACAATGACGAAGCCGGTTTTGATAAGCTGTTTGACCGTTACTGCAAAATCGCAGCGTGGAAAGCGGAGGGGACGAAGCAGGATTATGACCTGACCTTCCCGAATATCTGCGTACAGGGTGATATCTGGACGATGATCGATTACGAGTGGACGACAGATAAGCTGACGCCGCAGCAGATCATCAGCCGGGCATTGAACTGCTATGGTCAGGAGGATCCGGTTCGGATGGAGCATCCGATTGTGAAAAAGCATCTGGAAGCCCTCGGCATCGGCAAAGAGCAGATGCGGGAGCTTTCGGACAAAGAGCTGGCGTTCCAGCACTTTGTCCTGCAGGAAAAGGACGGGCGGAGCCGGACGGCTCTTGGGCAGCTTCGGCATCTGATCGGCAACCGTGCTGTGCCGTATCAGGAATTTTTTGCCCGGGCGGACCGCAAAAAGGTGCAGGTATTTGAAGACTTCGGCGCAGGATATACACCGGAGCATTCTTATTATCAATATGATGCATATGAGGCGGACGATCTGATCAACGCCAGGATCATCTGCAAAGCAGGTACAAAAGCGATTCGCTTAGATCCTGCGGAGCTGCCGTGTCTGGTACAGATTCATGGAATCGAATGGCGCGGAAAAGCGCTGACGCGGGCACAGCTGGATCAGTGCCTGTCGACGAACGGACAGGTGCTTGCAGATACCCCGTCCCATGTTCCGACGGTACTGTTTGAAACAGGAGATCCGAACATCAGCGTTCGGCTGGATTGTCTGGACAACGAGGCGACGGATGGCGAAGCACTGATCATCCGGGCACAGATCGCATGGCTGTCGGCGGAAATGCTGCAGGATATTCAGGCGCGCCTGGCGGCAGCGGCAAGGAGGAAAGGTTTTTGGTTTCAAAGATAAAAGAAGCAATTCAGAATAATCTGGTAAAGAAAAGATACCGCTGGTATCAGGAGCAGATTCAGAAACAGACCCTCACCTATGACGAGTGGATTCGGGAAAAGGAAGCCCAGGAGGACGAGGCACTGCGCGCAGAGCACAGGGCAGAGCACGCAGAGGTGATCTCCTACGATGAGTGCCGCGCGGATTTTGATGTGCGGCGGTATGGAAATGGCGCAACGCCCGCGGACGTCCTGATTTTCCACGCGCCGGACGCAAGCCCGGACACGAGAGGCATTTCACATGTGCTCAGCTGGTTTGAAGCCCATCCCGAAACGGTGATCGCCTACGCGGACGAGGATGAAATCGACGAAGCCGGTAAGCGCAAAAATCCCTGGCTGAAGCCGGACTGGTCGCCGGATACGCTGATGTCCTGCTTTTATTTCGGCGGATTCTTTGCGGTGCGCAGACAGGCGATGGAGAACTGTCCGTGGCTGGCAGATGAGAACCCACTGCGCAACCTTTATGACCTGGTGCTGCGCCTGACGGAAATCGAGAATGGAACGGCACATATCGACAGCGTGCTGTTTCATCATGAAAAAATCGAAGTCTGGGGTATGGAAGAGACGTATGATGATCTGAAAAAGGCGGCATATGTAAGAAGAGGCTGGCCTCTTACGCCCTCCGGGAAGGTTTCAATCATCATCCCGACCAAGGATCATCCCCATATTTTATCGAATTGCATTCATTCTGTCCTGGAAAGTGGAAACTACCGGGATTTTGAGATCATCGTTGTGGATAACGGAAGCAATGAACAAAACCGTGCAAGAATTGAACGGATGCGCGACATGTTGAAGGAGGATTTCCGGTTCGTTTATCACTATGAACCGATGGAGTTTAATTTTTCCAAAATGTGCAACCTTGGCGTGTCCCTGGCGACCGGCGATTACATCCTGTTATTGAATGACGATATCGAAATTACGCAGGACAACTGGCTGGAAAAGCTGATGGAAAAGGCGGTTCTGCCGCACGTCGGCGCGGTGGGCGCAAAGCTGATCTATCCGGGCACGGAGATCATTCAGCACGCGGGCATCACCAATATTCATCTGGGACCTGCACACAAGCTGCAGTTCCGCTCCGATGCGCTGGAATTTTATTTCGGGCGCAACCGCATGGCGATGGATGTCCTGGGTGTAACCGGAGCCTGCCTGCTGGTGAAAAAAAGCATTTACGATCAGGCGCAAGGACTGTCCGAGAACCTGCGTGTCGCGTTCAACGACGTGGAATTCTGCTATCATGTATATGAAATGGGCTATTACAACGTGGTACGCAACGACGTGACGCTGACGCATCATGAATCCTTAAGCCGCGGTGCGGACGACAGCACGGAAAAGCTGCGCCGCCTGCATCAGGAACTGAATTTGCTCTATGAACTGCACCCGTCCCTATACGGAACCGACCCGTTCTATCACAGATATCTGGTAAAGGATGTGCTGGATGCGGAATTTTATACGGGCTGCCGTTATGATTTTGACAAAAGAGTGGAAAAAGTTTCCCCTGAGAAGATCGAGGGTGTTCTGGAACCACAGTGGCATAACGAGGTGCTGCGCATCGGTGTGGAGTTCGCCGGGGACATGGGGCGCTGGCAAAGGGGCACTGCAGGAGCAGGAACAGGCGACTGGATGATCCAGGGCTGGACATGGGCACTGCAGGTTGACAACTGTCGGTACGATTTTTCCCTGTTGTTAAAGAAGGTGGAGACCGGCTATATTGCGCCCGGCTCCAGTACGGAAGCACTTCCCGAGGATCGGGGCGAGGTCTGGAGGATTCCCTGTACGAGGCAGTTCCGCCCGGATATCGACGAAAATCTGCACGGAATTGTCCATACCGAGCTGCCGGGCGTGTGCGTGACCTTCGATCGGGACAGCCTGCCGGAGGGAGACTACCTGATCGGCTTTTTGTGGGAAGATACCTGCTCGCGGCAGAAGCTTTACCGCTTCAGTCCGGAAATGCTTACAGTGAGGAAATAATAAAATCATGGAAGAAAAAAAGGACTATCAGGACGCTTACGAGAAAGAACATTATAAAGCCGTTTATTTGGCAAACCGGGTCGCTGAGCTGGAGGATCAGGTGGACGATCTGCAGTTCAAATTGAACCGCATCAAAAACAATCCGATCTGGAAAGCGTCCGGCCCTGCCAGAAAGTGCATGCATTTTGTGATCCGCCAGAAGGACCGTTTGAAAAATTGCGGCAGCCTGTCGGGTGTGATTGCAAAGGTGCGCTATAAATCCTGGGAAAAGAAGGCGATGACCCATTACGGCACCCAGAGCTTCCCGTCCGCAGAGGAAAGACAGAAGCAGGAGGCGGCTGTCTTTGAACGGATGCCAAAGATCAGTATTCTTGTTCCGTTGTGGAACACGCCGGAAAGCTTTTTAACCGAGATGATCGGCTCCGTCCAGTGGCAGACCTACAAAAACTGGGAGCTGTGTCTGGCGGACGGTTCGGACGATGCGCACGCCTATGTCGGTGAATACTGCAAAAGGCTGGCGGCGCAGGATTCGAGAATCGTTTATCAGAAGCTTGCCAAAAACGAGGGCATTTCGGGCAACACGAACGAATGCTATAAGCTTGCATCCGGCGAGTTTATCGGGCTGTTTGACCACGACGATATTCTGCATCCCTGCGCACTTTACGAGTATGTAAAGGCGATCAACGAAAAGGATGCGGACTTTATTTACTGTGATGAGGCGACGTTTAAGAGCCCGGACATCAACAAGATGATCACGATGCACTTCAAGCCGGATTATGCGATCGACAACCTGCGCGCGAACAACTATATTTGTCATTTCAGCGTATTTTCCAGAGAGCTGTTGGATGGCACGGAGCTGTTTCGGACAAAATTTGACGGCAGCCAGGATCATGATATGATTCTGCGCCTGACGGACAATGCGAAGCATATCGTCCATGTGCCGAAGCTTCTGTATTATTGGCGCTCCCATGCAGGCAGTGTTGCGGGCAATATCGAGGCAAAGCCTTACGTGGTCGAAGCGGCGAGAGGCGCGGTTGCGGATCATTTGCGCAGACACGGCTTTAAAAACTTTACAATTACGAGCACTCGCGCGTTTGAGACGATTTTTAAAATCAGTTATGAAATTATTGGGGAACCGAAGATTTCTATCATTATTCCGAACAAGGATCATGTGGAAGACCTGCGCCGCTGTATCAGCTCCATTGTGGAAAAATCGACCTGGGAAAATTACGAGATCATTGTCGTGGAGAACAACAGCGAGACGAAGGAGATTTTTTCCTACTATGACGAGCTGCAGAATAATCCGCAGATCCGCGTGGTGACCTTCGAGGGTAAATTTAATTATTCGAAAATCAACAATTTCGGCGTCTCTCTTGCGACCGGAGACTATGTGCTGTTGTTAAACAACGATACGCAGGTAATTACGATCAACTGGATGGAAGAGCTTCTGATGTATGCGCAGCGCCCGGACGTCGGCGCAGTCGGCGGAAAGCTTTACTATGGGGATAAAACGATCCAGCATGCGGGCGTCGTGATCGGACTTGGCGCGCATCGGACGGCGGGACATGTGCATTACCGCCAGAAGCGGGAAAATTTAGGATACATGGGACGTCTGTGCTATGCGCAGGACATGACGGCAGTAACCGGAGCATGTCTTTTGGTGAAAAAATCGCTCTATGAGCAGGTCGGCGGTCTGGACGAGAGCTTTGAAATTTCATTAAACGATGTGGACTTCTGTTTGAAGCTGCGCAAGGCTGGTTATCTGAACGTCTTTACGCCCTTTGCCGAGCTGTATCATTTCGAATCGATTTCGAGAGGATTAGACGATCAGGGAGAAAAAGCAAAACGGTATAACGAAGAGTCCGAACGCTTCCGCAACAAATGGAAAGCTGAGCTGGAAGCCGGAGATCCTTATTTCAACCCGAATTTTTCGTTAGATAAATCTGACTTTTCTTTACGGGTCTGAAAAAATAGTGTATACTAACTTAAAGAAGATGCACTGCAGCCAAGGGAAGACTGACAGGCAGGGACGTAAGAGACGGCAGGCATCAGAAAAGATGGAGGTAGCAAAAGCGATGAATTACATGGATCAGTACAAATTCTGGCTGGAGGATTCCTACTTTGATGAAGGAACCAAGGAAGAGCTCCGCAAAATTGCAGATAATCAGGCGGAGATTGAAGATCGTTTTTACAAGGATCTGGCGTTTGGTACCGGCGGTCTGCGCGGTGTGATCGGAGCCGGAACCAACCGGATGAATATTTATACTGTCAGAAAAGCAACACAGGGTCTGGCAAACTACATTTTAAAGCAGGGCGGCGCTGAAAAGGGCGTTGCAATTGCATACGACAGCCGTTATTATTCTCCTGAATTTGCAGATGAGGCTGCACTGTGCATGGCTGCAAACGGCATTAAGGCGTATGTATTCGATGAACTCCGTCCGACACCTGAGCTGTCCTTTGCACTGCGTACCTTAGGCTGTATTTCCGGTATCGTTGTAACGGCGAGCCACAATCCTCCGGAATACAACGGCTACAAGGTTTACTGGGAGGACGGTGCACAGGTAACTGCCCCCAAGGATCATGAGATCATCGACGAGGTAGAGCATGTAACCGATTTCCATACGGTAAAAACCATGTCCAAGGACGATGCCATCGAAGCTGGTCTGTATCAGTACATCGGCGAAGAAATCGACGTTGCCTACATGGAAGAGTTAAAGAAACAGATCATTCATCCCGAAATCATCAAAGAAGTAGCGGATGAACTGAAAATCGTGTACACACCGTTCCATGGTACCGGCAACAAGCCCGTCAGAAGAATTCTGGCTGAGCTGGGCTTCAAGCACGTTTATGTTGTTCCCGAACAGGAACGTCCCGATCCTGCATTTACGACGCTGGATTACCCGAACCCTGAAGATCCCAAGGCATTTACCCTGGCATTAAAGCTTGCAAAGAAGGTGGACGCAGACATCGTTCTGGCTACTGACCCGGATGCAGACCGTCTCGGCATTTATGCAAAGGATTCCAAGACCGGCGAGTACATGCCCTTCACCGGCAACATGTCCGGCATGCTGATTGCAGAGTACATCCTGCGCGAGCGCACCGCTACCAACCGGATGCCGGTTGATCCTGTTATGGTATCCACCATCGTTACGACCAATATGGCAGCAGCGATTGCAGCAGATTATAACGTAGAATTAAGAGAAGTCCTGACCGGCTTTAAGTATATCGGCGAGCAGATCAAATGGATGGAACAGGCTGGAAAAGGCCACTATGTATTCGGTCTGGAAGAGTCCTACGGCTGTCTGGCAGGCACCCATGCAAGAGATAAGGACGCGATCGTTGCAGTAATGTGTCTGTGCGAGACCGCTGCATGGTGCAAGAAGCACGGCATGACCTGCTGGGATCAGATGCTTGCGCTGTATGAGAAATATGGCTACTACAAAGAAACTCAGTATGCTATTACTCTGAAGGGAATCGACGGCGCAGCCCAGATTTCCGCAATGATGGATAAGCTTCGCAGCAATCCTCCGAAGAATTTCGGCGACCTGCAGGTTGTAGAGATGCGCGACTACGATAAGGATCAGGTTAAAGATATGGCAACCGGCGAGGTTCGTCCGACCGGACTTCCCAAGTCCAACGTTCTGTACTTTGAACTGACCAACAATTCCTGGTGCTGTGCACGTCCTTCCGGAACCGAGCCTAAGATTAAATTCTATATGGGCGTAAAGGGAACCAGCCTGGAGGATGCACAGGCAAAGGTTGACAAGCTGACCGCTGACCTGAAGGCAATTCTGTAAAAGAAAAAGCCGGAGCACCAGCAGCGTATTTTGCAGCAAAAATGCAGCATGCGCTCTGGCATAGGGTTTATATCACGAATCAAAAGGACACGGCGCGTGCCCGGTGTCGGAGTTTTCCGGCACTTGGGCACGCGCAGGCGTCTGTAGCAGGAAAAGGAGTTCGACGGATGTCTGTTTTTTCCCTATCCAATCTGAAAAAAACCTGGTATTATCTGCAGAAAAACGGAATCAGAAATGCCGTGTGGGCGGTGTTAGAGCGGATTGGGCAGGAACAGGAGGTCTATACCTGGCAGGAGCCGGACGAAAAGACACTTTCGTTCCAACGGGAGCATTCTGCTTCCTTGCGCATCAGTATCGTCGTTCCGGCATACCGGACGAAAAAAGAGCATCTGGAGGCGATGCTTAATAGCGTGTCGAGGCAGTCGTATCCGCACTGGGAGCTGATTGTAGCGGATGCGGGAGGCACGGCAGAGTCTGTACAGGCCTGGGCAAAAAAGAACGGAATCTGTCTGCGGGAAGCGGCAGATGCATCAAATCTTGCAGAATGGAAGGATCAGAGCATCGTGCTCTGCACCCTTTCCGAAAACAAAGGAATTTCCGCCAATACGAACGCAGGAATTGAACTTGCAGCGGGAGACGCGGTCGGTCTGCTGGATCACGACGATCTGCTGACTGCGAATGCACTCTGGGAGATGGCGGATTGTCTGGAAAAAGAAAAAAAGCGCGGAAAACAAAAGCTTGTGCTGTTTTCCGATGAAGATAAATGCGACGGAGCGGCGAGCCGCTTCTATGAGCCGAATTTCAAGCCGGATTTTGACGGGGAAATGCTTTTGACCAACAATTATATCTGTCATTTTACGGTGATCGAAACGGCATTTTTGAAAGAATTAAAGCTGCGCAGCGGATTTGACGGGGCGCAGGATTACGATCTGATGCTGCGGGCGTATGCGGCAGGCGGACAGTTTGTGCATGTGCCGAAGGTGCTGTACCACTGGCGCTGCCATGAAGCGTCTACGGCGTCGAACCCGCAGAGCAAGCGCTACGCTTACGAGGCGGGGCAGCGTGCGCTGGAAGATTATTGTCTTCGAAAAGGCTGGAAGGCGACAGTGAGCGGGCTGAAACATCTTGGCTTTTATCGGGAAGACTATGAAGACAGTGTATTTTGCCAGCGCCCGGAAATCGGAATTTGGGCAAAGCCTCTGCCGGGGGGCAGGGATGTTTTTGGCATCCGGCATCCGAAAGGCTTCCTGGTGAGCGGACTGTATGAAAACGACGGTTCGATGCGGTATGCAGGGCTTCGGAAAGGATATTCCGGACCGATGCACCGTGCAGCGCTGCAGCAGAGCGCACCGGCAGCAGACCTGCGCAGCATGGAGGTTTGCAGCGCATTAAAGGAGCGTTACGCGCAGACGATAGCGGAATTAAAAGAAGCCTGCCAGGGGCTTCCGACGGCAGCGCAGGAAACAAAGATCCTTCAAAAGAGTATGGAATTTTGTAAAGAAGCGACAGCGGCAGGGTATGGGATTTTATGGGATCCGCAGGCGTAAGCCGCAGATAGAGCGCACCGCGGCAGGCGGCTTTGTTGCTGCGTAGGCAGGCGATCCGCGCTCTGAGGCTCTCTCTCGCGCGGACGGCAAACACAGGAAACATGAGGAGCAAAATCGGTGGATGAAGACGACCGTGGTAATACCGAACTATAACGGAAAACATTTTCTGCAGGACTGTCTGGACAGCCTGCTTCAGAGCACAGTGGAATTCGCCGTGATCGTTGTGGATAACGGGTCGACGGACGGAAGTGTTTCGTGGATACAGGAGCATTTTCCGCAGGTGAAGCTGATCTGTTTTTCGGAAAATAAGGGTTTTTGTACGGCAGTCAATACCGGAATTGAAGCTGCTGCTACACCGTATGTTTTTCTTTTAAATAACGACACAAAAACCGATCGCTTCTGTCTGGAACGTCTGGAAAGGGCAATGGAAGCGGATGAGAAGATTTTTTCAGTCGGGGCGAAGATGCTTTCGATGAAGGAACCGGAGCTTGTCGATACGGCGGGGGATCTGTACTCGGCATTTGGCTGGGCGTATGCGATTGGCAAAGGAAGGCCTTCTTCCAATTACACAGCGCCAAAGCGTGTTTTTTCCAATTGCGCAGGGGCGGCGCTCTACCGCAAGGCACATCTGGAGCAGATCGGAGGGTTCGACGAGCTTCATTTTGCATACCTGGAAGATGTGGATATCGGATACCGGGCGCAGATTTTCGGACTGAAAAATGTCACAGAGCCGGCTGCAGTCGTCTATCACGCGGGGAGCGGTTCTACCGGTTCGCGGTACAATGCGTTTAAGGTGACACATTCTTCGAGAAACAATATTTATCTGATCTATAAAAATATGCCGCTGCTGCAGCTGATCCTGAATTTGCCTTTTTTGCTGGCGGGATTTTTGATGAAACAGCTGTTTTTTATGAAAAAAGGATTTGGAGCGACTTACGCAAAAGGAATCCGGGCGGGAATCTGTTTGTCTGCTTCGAAAGCGGGACGCGCGCATAAGGTCCCCTTTGCAGGACGAAATTTGCTGCATTATTGCAGTTTGCAGTTACAGCTGTGGGTCAACCTGTTTCGGCGTGTGTAAGCGGTGAATGTGGGCGTACACAAGTGTTACGGTTTGACTGCGCGATTCGTAAAAATCCTTGTGCTTTGCTGGAAGGTATTGTATACTACATTTTGAATATGGGGACGAGCCGTAATGATAAAGGATAATCAACGTTATTTGAACCGGCTTCATGTTGTTGTAGATGCCGTGGTTACAGCAGCTTCCTATCTGTTGGCCTGGTGGCTGATGTTCGGGAGCCGCTTTGCAGATAAAGAAATAGGTGTACTGGACATGGGCATATATTTTTCCGCCCTTTATTTTGTTGTGCCCGGTTATCTGATCCTTTATTACTGGAACAAATTGTATACGCCGAAGCGTGTACAACGCCCGGAAAATGAAATACTGAATATTATCAGGGCGAATCTGATCGGAATTATCCTGTTTCTTGCAGGGTTATACCTCGCCAACTCCATCGACCGCGAGCTGCAGCATTTTTCCCGCGGCATGCTGGCATTATTTGCTATCATCAATACGATTTCGGGAATTCTGGTGCGTGCGCTGATCCGTAGAATCCTGCATCTGATGCGCAAACGCGGTTATAATTTGAAACACATTTTGCTGGTGGGGTATTCTCGTGCGGCGGAAGCTTATATCGACCGGATTATCGCCAATCCCCAGTGGGGCTATATGGTGCGGGGCATTCTGGACGATAATGTGCCGAGAGGCGCGGTTTACAAGGGAGTCAAGGTGCTTGGTTCCATCGATAACCTGCCCTTTATCCTGCCGGAAAACAAACTGGATGAGATCGCTGTGACCCTTGCGCTGCAGGACTACGACCGTCTGGAAGAGATTGTCAATCTCTGTGAAAAATCCGGCGTGCATACGAAGTTTATTCCGGACTATAACAGCCTGATTCCGGGCAAGCCTTATACGGAGGATCTTGGCGGACTGCCGGTTATCAACATCCGTTATGTCCCGCTGAGCAACACATTAAATGCGGTTGCAAAGCGCGCTGTGGATATTGTCGGTTCGCTTTGCGGATTGATAGTGACGTCGCCGCTTCTTTTGATCGTAGCAATTTTGATCCGTGCGACGAGTAAGGGACCGATTATTTTCAGTCAGGAAAGAATCGGACAGCACAATCATGCGTTTAAAATGTACAAATTCCGTACAATGTATGTTCAGGACACTAAGGAAGAAAAGAAGGGCTGGACGACGAAAAACGATCCCCGCGTCACAAAGGTGGGGCGGATTCTGCGCAAGACCAGCATTGATGAGCTGCCGCAGCTGTTTAATATCCTGATCGGGGATATGAGTCTGGTAGGTCCCAGACCGGAGCGCCCGCAGTATGTTGAGAAGTTTAAGGAAGAGATTCCGCGTTATATGATCAAGCACCAGGTTCGTCCGGGGCTGACCGGCTGGGCGCAGATCAACGGCTACCGGGGAGATACGTCGATTCGCAAACGAATTGAGTATGACATTTATTATATTGAAAACTGGAGCATGAGCTTTGATTTCAAAATCATGTTTTTAACTATTTTTAGAGGATTTATCAACGAAAACGCGTATTGATTTAGATGCGTGAAAAAAACACAAGGAGAGGAAAACATGTCAACAGGTACAAATAGCTCTAAGAGAGCACCGCAGAGAAGTGGCAGTTCCAGCAGCAGAAAAAAGATGTCTGCGAAGAGGCGTAAGGCAAAACAGAGAAGAAGAATCATCTTCTTTGCAGTGGAAATCGTAGCGTTGATCGTTTTACTGATTGCGATTGTCGGCGTCAATATGGTAACGAAGATTGACAAGATCAAGATCAATGAAGAAGATATTGTGGTAAACCCGCAGGTAGAAAATAATAAGGAAATGAAAGGCTACCGTAATATCGCACTGTTTGGTGTGGATTCCAGAAAGGGCAAGCTCGGCAAGGGCTCCCGTTCCGACACAGTCATGATCGCATCTATCAATCAGGACACCGGAGACGTCAAGCTGGTTTCCGTTTACCGCGATACCTACTTAAATCTCGGAACGGACAGCTACAATAAAGCGAATGCGGCATATGCGCAGGGCGGCCCGGAGCAGGCGATCAACATGCTGAATATGAACTTTGACCTGGATATCACAGAATATGTGACAGTGGGCTTTGATGCGCTGATCGAGACCATTGACGAGCTGGGCGGCATAGACATTGACGTGCACGATAACGAAATCGACCATCTGAACAACTATCAGCGAAGCATGTTCGTAGAAAATGAAAATGATGCGCTGAACGAGAACATCGTAAAGGTTACGCATTCCGGTATGCAGACGCTGAGCGGTCTGCAGGCAACCGCATATTGCCGTATCCGCTATGTCGGCGATGACTTCGGCCGTGCAGAGCGTCAGCGGAAAGTGCTGATGGCATGTATGGATAAGGCAAAGACCATGAGCCCGACTACTCTGGTATCGATCCTGAACAAGGTGATGGAAAATGTATACACCAACCTGGATGTGACGGAAATGGCTTCCATCCTGTCCGACGTTGCAAACTATCAGATCGTAGCACAGGGCGGTGTGCCATTTGAAGATAGTCGTGCAACCGGCACAATTGGCAAGAAGGGTTCCTGCGTTATCCCGCTGGATCTGGAAACAAACGTTGTCAAGCTCCATGAGCTGCTGTTCGACGTAACCGAGTACGAACCTTCCGATCAGGTAAAACAGTACAGCCAGAAGGTACAGGCAGACACCAGCCAGTATATGAAAAAGTAAAATATGGATTCTGTAAAAGTAGATGTTATTATTCCGACATTTCACCCGAAGGAACGTTTTCTGGCGCTGGTGGAGCAGCTGGAGAAGCAGGTGCTTGCGGTGAACCGGATTGTAATTGTAAATACCGAAAAAAAAGCGTTTGAAGCGCTGATGGATTGCGACACATTTTTAAAAGAGCATCCAAAAGCGATGCTGTTCCATATCTCTCAGGATGAGTTCGATCATGGAAAAACGCGGAACCTCGCTGTTTCCAATTCGGATGCGGAGGTGTTTGTCTGCATGACGCAGGATGCACTTCCGGCGGATGCGTATCTGACGCAGGAGCTGTGCAAGGCCTTGTTTTCCGATGAAAAAATCGCAGCCGCCTATGCAAGACAACTTCCGGAAGAAAATTGCAGCCGAATGGAACGCTATACGAGGCAGTTCAATTACCCGGAGCAGCCGTCGGTCAAAACAAAGGCGGATCTTTTGAGGCTCGGAATCAAGGCGTATTTTTGCTCGAACGTCTGCGCCGCCTATAAGCGCGATATTTTTGAACAGCTCGGCGGATTCGTGAATCATACGATTTTTAACGAGGATATGATTTATGCTGCCGGAGTGATTCAGGCGGGCTATGCGATCGCCTATGCAGCGGATGCGAAGGTGATTCATTCCCACAATTATTCCGGCTGGCAGCAGTTTACAAGAAACTTTGACCTCGGTGTATCCCATGTGCAGTACCCGGCTGTGTTTGACGGTGTGCCGCCGGAGGGCGAGGGCATGAAGCTGGTCAAAAAGACCGCCGTTTATCTTGCAAAAACCGCACCGTGGCTTCTGCCGAAGCTGATCTGGCAGAGCGGCATGAAATGGCTGGGCTACCGTTTCGGTAAAAAATACCAGAAGCTTCCGCCTGGGCTGGTTCGCTTCTGCAGTTTGCAGAAAGGCTACTGGAAGCAGGAGAAAGAATAAGACATAAAAAGTCGTTTCCGAAAAACTCCGGAAGCGGCTTTTTTCACAGAATGGACACAACTATTCGGTATACTGTCTGCAGAGCAAGCAGACGCACCGGATACGGCAGCGAATGAGAAAAGAGGTCACAACATGGGTTACGGATACGACCCGGAAGAAACAACCGGACAGGAGCATATGGACGACACAGCGCCGGAGAGCGGCGGGCAGGAATACACGGACAGTGCACAGAAAACGGATGCGTCGGATATGTCGGCATACAGTGGCGTGTCCGATGACACATCGGCATATAGCAGCGGAAGCACGGGTGCGGCGGATAACGCACAGAACGCATCCGACAATACGCAGGACACATTCAACAGCGCATCGGACGCTGACCAGGGCGCGCAGCCATCGCGCAGCCGCTACGAATATCAAAATTATTATAACGACAGATACCGGGGCGATGATTCAAAACAGAAATATGGCTATCAGCCAGGCGTACAGCAGACGCCTGCGCCCAAAAAAAGAGATTCTGCAGGCAAATGGATTGCTGTTAGCGCACTTGTTGTCATCTTTGTTTGCGTCTGCATTGGAATCGGTTTGATCGGAGTTTATTCGATCCGATCGGCAAATCAGCTGGATTCCGCGTCGGTCGGCGTTTTGGAGGTAGCTCCGGATGCAGGAGATGATGCAAAAAAACAGGAAGATGACGGAAACCATGCAGCAACAGACAGTCCCGAACGCTCTGAAGCAGGACGATCTGGAGATTCGTCCCTGACAGAGGATACAACAACGGGAGACGGACAGGTTGCTGTAGCATCGGAAATTGCACAGCAGCAGAGCGCATCTGCAGTTGTAACGGATGTAACGCAGGTTGTAGAAGCGGTAATGCCGGCGTGCGTTTCGATTACGAATAATTTTACACAGACGGTACAGGATTTCTGGGGACAGACTTATTCCCAGGATGAGACGGCAAGCGGTTCCGGGATTATCATTGGAGAAAACGAGCAGGAGCTTTTGATCGTTACCAACAATCATGTAGTGGACAGCACAGAGCAGCTGTATGTTCAGTTTATCGACGGGGAAACCGTAGAAGCGCAGGTAAAGGGTACCGATGCTTCCGCAGACCTTGCAGTCGTTGCAGTAAAACTGGATACCATTGCGAACAGCACAAAACAGGAAATCTGCATTGCAAGGATGGGAGATTCGGACAGCCTGAAAATCGGTGAACCGGCCATTGCGATCGGTAATGCACTGGGCTATGGACAGTCTGTGACGACAGGCGTTATCAGTGCACTGAACCGTAAGATAGAGAACAGCAATTCCGAAGAAGGAACTTCTCTGATTCAGACGGATGCAGCGATCAACCCCGGTAACTCCGGCGGCGCGCTGCTGAACATGCGGGGCGAGGTGATTGGAATTAACTCCAATAAGATCGGCGGCTCGTCAATCGAGGGAATGGGTTACGCGATTCCGATTTCGACGGCAAGACCGATTATTGAAGATCTGATGGAACGCCAGACGCGGACGAAATATTCCGAGGAAGAGCGCGGATATCTTGGAATTTCCTGCATCAATGTGACAAGCGATTTGTCCGAGAACTTCAGTATGCCCCAGGGAATTTTTGTGGCGCAGGTTTATTCCGGAACCGGTGCGGAAGCTGCCGGATTGGTGCGCGGCAACATTGTGGTGGCGTTTGACGGCGTAACCGTTCAGAATCAGGAAGAGCTGACGAAGCAGATGCAGTATTATAAAGCTGGGGAGAGCGTTGAAATTACGATTATGGTAAATTCAGCAAACGGTTATCAGCAGAAAAACGTGACAGTTACGCTTTCTTCCTATGACCAGATCAATGC
>OJRE01000648.1_pt1 | contig 16358 bp, 15 predicted proteins | sample 1599111 | NCBI WGS metagenome assembly OJRE01 (sample SAMN03922530, study PRJEB24848) | human gut metagenome | isolation source: stool sample | host: Homo sapiens | place: Germany | collected 2010-05
GAAAAACAAATGCCGCCTTCGGCGTCGCTTGTTTTTCTTTTGTGCTCATTATATCTGGAACAGAGCGACATGACAATCGTTATCTATTTTCTAATCAGAAAAGACATGCTGTTCAGAAGCCCTTCGGAGCCACCATTAACAGACAGCTGTTTTATGTGAATGCTGCGCAATGCTCTTCCAGAACCGCGTGAAGTGCTGTCGCACTGCTGGTATGTACACGTGCTACCGGAATCTGATTCTTCTTCGCTTCCTGCGTCACGCTGATGACCATTTTGTGAGAAACTGTGCTGATGAACAAAATCAGCAAATCCGGGCAACCGATCTTCTTTTTTAAGGAACCGTTTTCCTTTGCAAAAACCTTCGCCTTACAGCCATGCTCCTTGCAGATATTTTCATACTGCGTTACCATTCTCTCATTTCCACCGATAATTACAACACTCATGCCGTTACCCCTTTATTTTCTGCACTGAAACGGTGCATTGGTTTTATTAGGTTAGTATTGACTAACTTAAGTTACATAATACCATGCCAGTTCATAAAATGCACGCTTTTTTTATTCGAGGGTGTAAAAATCCTGGGTAAAAAAGCCTGGCAAGCCATTCTTGCCATAAAACAGCTGACTCTACGTGTATTATTTCTGTTTCTTCCAATAAAAGACATTTATGAGGCATTCCTGCCGCTTTTGCGAAATCGTCAAAATGAATAGCAGACTGTAAAAAAAACATCTGCGCGTTCAGGAATTGTTTATATTTTTTTAGTTGATTTTAGTTTTTAAATATGTATAATATATAAATGAAGCGGATTTGTTCCTTTTTTGAAACAATCTGCCGGAACCTGCAATGCAGGAAATGTAAGGAAAGGAAAGAGGTTAATACAAATGGCTGTAATCGATTTAAGCAAGTATGGTATTACCGGAACTACCGAGGTTGTCTACAATCCTTCTTATGAAGTATTATTCGAAGAAGAGACCAAACCCGGACTGGAAGGTTATGAAAAGGGACAGGTCAGCGAGCTGGGTGCTGTAAACGTTATGACAGGTATCTACACCGGACGTTCTCCCAAAGACAAATTCATCGTTGCTGATGAAAATTCCAAGGATACTGTATGGTGGACATCTGACGAATACAAGAATGATAACCACCCCGCTACCCAGGAAGCATGGCAGGCAGTCAAGAAACTCGCTCAGAAAGAACTTTCCAATAAGAAACTGTACGTTGTAGATGCATTCTGCGGTGCAAACAAAGATACCCGTATGGCAATCCGTTTCATCGTTGAAGTAGCATGGCAGGCACATTTCGTAACCAACATGTTCATCAAGCCCACTGCAGAAGAGCTTGAGAACTTCGAGCCCGATTTCGTTGTTTACAACGCTTCCAAGGCTAAAGTTGAAAACTACAAGGAACTCGGCTTAAACTCCGAGACCGCTGTTATGTTCAATATCACAAGCCGCGAGCAGGTTATCATCAATACCTGGTACGGCGGTGAAATGAAGAAAGGTATGTTCTCCATGATGAACTACTATCTGCCGTTAAAGGGCATCGCTTCCATGCACTGCTCCGCTAACACAGATAAGAACGGCGAGAACACCGCTATCTTCTTCGGTCTGTCCGGTACCGGTAAGACCACCCTGTCTACAGATCCCAAGCGTCTGCTGATCGGTGATGATGAGCACGGCTGGGATGACAATGGCGTATTCAACTTCGAAGGCGGCTGCTACGCTAAGGTTATCAACCTGGACAAGGATTCCGAACCCGACATCTACAATGCGATCAAACGCAACGCTCTGCTTGAGAACGTTACTTTGGATGCAGAAGGCAAGATCGATTTCGCGGATAAGAGCGTAACCGAGAACACCCGTGTATCCTACCCGATCAATCATATTCAGAACATTGTTCGCCCGATCTCTTCTGCTCCCGCAGCGAAGAACGTTATCTTCCTGTCTGCAGATGCATTCGGCGTACTGCCTCCGGTATCTGTTCTGACACCTGAACAGACTCAGTACTACTTCCTGTCCGGTTTCACAGCTAAGCTGGCTGGTACAGAGCGCGGCATCACAGAGCCTACTCCTACCTTCTCCGCTTGCTTCGGTCAGGCATTCCTGGAACTGCATCCTACCAAGTATGCACAGGAACTGGTTAAGAAGATGGAAATGAGCGGCGCTAAGGCTTATCTGGTAAATACCGGATGGAACGGCACCGGCAAGCGTATCTCCATCAAAGATACCCGTGGTATCATCGATGCAATTTTAAGCGGCGCTATCCTGACAGCTCCTACCAAGAAGATTCCTTACTTCAACTTCGAAGTTCCCACCGAGCTGCCCGGCGTAGATCCTGCTATTCTGGATCCTCGCGACACCTATGCTGATGCTTCCGCATGGGAAGAAAAAGCAAAAGACCTTGCTGCAAGATTCATCAAGAACTTTGCAAAATACGAAGGCAACGAATCCGGTAAGGCTCTGGTTGCTGCAGGTCCTCAGCTGTAATCAGCATTTGCAACATATTGACCTTTTGAAAAGGAGATGCAGTTTTGCATCTCCTTTTTTATCGTATAGAAACTTCGTTTCTATACGATAAAAACGCTCCGCGAGGATCGCACTGCGGCGGAATGGTAGAATGTCGCTTACGCGACCCGCCGCAGGCGGAGAATCCTGTAGAGCAGGATTCTTTTTTAAGAAAAGGGAGCTTAGTTTTTCTCGCGAAGGAACAGATACCAGTACAGGCAGCCGACCACAATAACGCCGCCGAAGATATTGCCGATGGTGGCAGGGATCAGATTGTTGAGGATAAAGGTTCCGATATTTAAGCCCTCTGCAGCGATGCCGTATGCGGATGCTGTCATCATGCCTGCAGGAATGTAGAACATGTTAGCAACACAGTGCTCGAAGCCGCAGAGAACAAATGCGGAGATCGGAGGGTATACGGCAAGGATTTTGCCGGAAACGTGGGTTGCGCTCATTCCCATCCAGACAGCTACGCAGACCATAACGTTACACAGGATACCGCGGAAAAAGACCTCTGAAAAACTCAGGGAAACCTTTGTGACAGCGGTATTTACCATGTTTTGTGCGAGCAGTCCGTCATACAGCCCGGGAATATGTCCGTATACGAACAGAACGGACACAAACAGGGAACCGATCAGGTTGCCGAGATAAACAAACAGGTAGTTTTTCATAAGTGCCTTAAAGGTGATCTTATGGTCGAGCAGGGAAATGACCATAAGGCAGTTACCGGTGAACAGCTCACTGCCGTTGCAGATAACCATCGCAAGTCCTGCCGGGAAAACGAGGGCGGATACGATCCGGGCTGCGGACGGATTGGTGATGTCTGCGGAAGCAACAGATGCTGCGGCACCTGCCAGTGCGATAAACATGCCGGCGAAGAAGCCAAGCAGCAGCATGTGCAGACCGGGAAGGTTGGCCTTGCGGACGCCGGCAATATCATAGTTTTTTGCAATTTGATCTGATGAAATCATGGGATTTGCAGTTCCTCCATTTTGGAACCCACAGGTTCCTGTATTTTCTGCGTTCATTAATGGTAATATTGTAACATGCGCCCCGAAAAGCCGCAAGGAGACAGACTTTCTTGTATGGTAAAAAAAACATTTTTCGTTACAGTTCACTCGTACCTTTTTGTAAGCAAAAATGAGCTGCGAAGCAGCGGAGAGCGTCGAAGACGCGATTTTGCGAATGGCGCGGGTGAACTGCAACCATTTTTACAGCTTCTAAGTCGTAAAGCAGATTCCCTGCAGAATCATCCGTTCAGCTTTTTCCGGCGGATGCAGCGTTCTTCACGGTTTGCAAGCGCTTTGATTTTTCCTTCCAATAAGATGGCGCGTCCTTTTTCGTTTCTTGTATACACAACATCATAGGCTCCGATATACGGCTTCATACATTTAGCGAAAAGCTGCGCGTCCTCCTTGCGCTTGGAAAAACATTCCGGGACAACGTAAAATCCGTTCAGCCCGCGGAAGCGTTTGGGACTTACCAGAAGGTAGCGCTGGTTATCGACCGCATCGAAAAAATCGTTGACACACTGCGCGAATAAGGCCTTATCGCGTCCGCTTCCTCCAGAAAGAAAAATAACATGATGATCAGAACCAGAAGTACCAGATACGACTTTGCAGTGCGGCTCTTCTAAAAGGTTTTGTGTCTCCAATGCTTTCAAAATGCCATTTCCGAATGCTTTGAGGCGGCGCAGCGGGCTTCCGAGCATGAAAAGCTTTGGAAAGGCTGCGATCAGGACGCCGCCTGTATACAGAGCCATAAAAAATCCGATGACGCCGGAGACTGCGGAACGCGAAGCAAAACCGGTTCCCAGAGCGAAAATCAGGCCGACCAAAAGCAGGGCAGAGGTCAGAAGCAGCGCCCGGAGCGCATCCCAGAACAGGACAGAGGTCACATATTTATCCGGAATTTCATTGGTATTGACAACTTCCATTTTGTCGTACACGGCGAGAGAACGCATCCAGCGGTCTTTTAGCTCGCTGCGCTTTTGGGAAAGGGCGAGCATTTTCCGGTTCATGGAAGCTGAATTGCTTTTGGTAAAAGGAGGGCGGATGATGGAAAGGCGGTCGATGTCGTTTTCGATCGTATCTTCCGTATAATGCAGTCCGAGAAACTGCTCCATGCGCCGACAGAGCAGCGTGTAGTCCTCGCTGATTGTGTCCTCTGGGTTTTGCTGTACTTCTTTCCGGGGCTTTAGGCAGACGAGATGCCAGATATTGCTTGTTTTGTTCGGGCCTTCTTTCCAGACGCGGATGGCGCGGCCGCGCATCTGATTGCTGAGCATAAAGGAGCCGACAAAGCTTGCCAGAATCAGGGAATTGATGCAGGGAGAATCCCAGCCTTCGCCGAGCAGGGATTTCGTGCCGATCAGAACCTGCATTGCGCCCTGGGCAAAAATGGCAGTAACAGCTGCGGTGAGGGCGTGCGCGTCCCCCGTGACGGTCACTTTTAAGTAGTCGTTTTCCGAAAGGCTGCCGATGGCGGAAAACGTGAGTTTGATTTTTGCGTCGGTCTGCTGCAGCAGCGCTTCTTTTGCCTCTGCCGGTATGATGACGACGCTTCCGCACAGAACGCCTAACCGGATTGTTTTATGCTTTTTTTCATTTTCCCTGCGGAGCATTTCAAAAAAGGGAAGAACGCCGAGGGACGCGATCGTCGCTTCGGGATTGCCGATGGCCTTTTCATATTCTTTTCGGATATAATCGGTCAGAATCAAAAGACGCAGGGAGCTGCCCATCGAATCGTACTCCGAAAATACGATATCCCGGATGCTGTTGGCTTTGCCGAGGGAATTGGTCAGCAGCTTTTCGACTGCTGCACTTTTGGTCAGGATGACTTTTTTCTTTTCGATCAGACCCTGGGATTTTAGCTGGTCGATCAGCATTTCCTGGTAAACCTTATCACACAGATAGGAGTCGATGTCATCGTATAAAAAGCCCTGCAAAAGCCGTTCCATCCACTCTACGCTCATGGCGGGCAGCTTTTTTGTCCCGAGCAGCCGTTGCAGACGTGCAGGGAATGCTGTATTTTTGCTCTGCAGATAAATCAAAATTGCCTCGAGATATTCCGGGTCATCGAGAAGAAGGTCATCCGAAATCTGACCGTTTAAACCTTTGTGTGTCTCAATCACAGTGAGCAGCTGGGAATCCTGCATCAGGCTTTGCAGCATCTGACTGCTGCGCTCTTCAAAATTTTGAATTTCTTTTGTTTCCTCTGCAGTCGGATAATTGAAGTAGACATAATCCTGATGCGGGCAGAGACTTCCCTCTTTTACCAGCTCCGGAATCGTGATTTCCTCATCGATATCTCCGCACATATTCATGTAGCGCGTCCACATCGCAGGCGTGGAATCATAGGGCGGGGTAGCGGTCAGGGAAATGGTTCTCAGGGAAGAAAGCTGCGATTGGAAGGCTTCGAGGGATTTCCACCATTCGCTGCGCAGATGATGGCATTCGTCGAGGCAAAGCAGTTCGATGTTGGCATTTTTCATGGTTCGAACTAAGTCAAAGTCAGAATAATCGACTTCTTCGCTGTCGGTCGGGGCGGTATCCTCGCCGGGCGTTTCCGTGCCGCAAAAACGGGTCATTGCACTGTGAAGCGCCTGATAGGTTGCGACCGTAATGGCCTTCGGCTGCTTCAGGCTCAGGGAGACGTAATCCTCCAGTGCGTATCCGTCGCATAAAAAGGCTTCCTGAATCCTTGCTGCCCACTGTTCCCGAATCGTGATGGAGGGCGCTAAAATGAGCGTGTTCGCATTCAGGCGTTTGATCAGTTCGATGCCGAGGGTCGTTTTGCCGGAACCGGGCGCGGCGACGATGTGGATTTTGTCGTCGGACAGATAGCGGCTGACATTTTGCAGAACCCGCGCCTGGTAGCTGCGCCAGGTTCCGTGAAATTCCAAAATTCCTTCATAATTCATAAGAGGTTCTCCTTAAAGAATCAGTTCCTGAAGTTTTATTAGAAAGGCGCGACTATTTTATTCTATCTTATGGTGCGTTTATCCTTCCTGTCAACTCATTTCCCAGCTTTACGAAACCGGGAAATGGCGCTATACTGACGGTAATACGACGCACGGTCACAGTATTATGTAAATTGGAGAAAAGGTGGAAGCAGTATGGAACGACCACAGGCAGAATGGCTGATTGAGTTTTTGGAAAAAGCCGGAAAGTTAAAAGCGGTGCCGCGGCATTGCATTACACCGGAAGGCGTGCGGGAAACGGTCGCGGGGCACTGCTGGAGAGTTTCTCTGATGGCGTGGCTGTTGAAAGAGGAATTGCCGGATGTCGATATGGAAAAGGTAATCCATATGTGTCTGCTGCACGATCTCGGAGAAGCGGTAACGGGCGATATCCCTGCATTTGAAAAAAAGGAACAGGATCGCAGCGTGGAGCGAAAAGCCGTGGGCGGACTGCTTTCGATGCTTCCGGGCAAAACCGGTGAAGAGGCGAAAGTGCTTTTTGCAGAGATGAATGCGCTCGAGACAGATGAAGCGAAGGTTTACAAAGCGCTGGATAAGCTGGAAGCTGTGATCGCCCATAACGAAAGCGACATCAGTACCTGGCTGCCGCTGGAATATGAGCTGCAGCAGACCTATGCAGCGGAAAGCGTCAAGGGCTTTCCGATTTTGGAGGAAATTCAGAGGCTGGCAGTTAAAAAGACGCTGGAAAAAATCGCGGAAGAAAAAGCGGGGAGGAATCCGGATGATGGAAGAAGAGAAGAATAACGTAGAGAATTCTGCAGAACCCACAGGCGATCAGGCGGTTGATCTGCAGTCGTCAGGCGATCAGGCAGCTGATGCGCAGTCGTCAGCCGTGGTGCCGCCGCAGCCTGACAAACCGCTTTCTGGCAAAGAACTGCGGCGTCAGAAAAAAGAAGCCGCTGCAGCGCAAAAGGCTGAAGCTGCCGCACAGAAAGCACGGGAAAAAGCCGAGGCAGAAGCGCAGAAGGCACGCCAGAAGGAGGAATCGCTCGCTGCGAAGCTGCAGCGCCGCCAGGAGAAAAAAGAATACCGGCAGGGCGTCCGTCAGGAACGCGGACAGGAAATAAGACTGCTCTGGCATATCGTGGAATTCGTCATGCTTGTGACGTTTATTGTGCTTGCGATTGATCAGGTGGGATTGTACGGATTTTTGTTTGTATGGTTCTTTATCGCGCTTGCAGCGGCATCCATTGTGCTGCTGCTTGCAGGACTGATCCGCGCGTTTCGCAAAAAACGCGCCGGAATCATGATTTTGGTATCCCTGATCGGAATCATCGGATGTATCGCGTGGTTTATTTTTCTGGTTTCGTCAAAACTGATCTGAGCGTGCCAGAACGAAAATTAGGAGGGTCACATGGCTCTCCTAAAATTTTTTAGAAAAACAGATTCAAAAAATGGCTGAACAGGGAAACGCCGGAGGAAAATTCTGCGTTTATAAGGAGTAGGAACGTATATTGCGCCGGGAAATGCAAAATTGCGACCCCGCGTGGTTTACACGATCGGAACCCCTGCAGGCAGCACAATTGATTCAGCAAAAAAGCAGGCCGCAGTCGCGGAAGAGGAGAGGAACAATGGAGGACGATAAAATCATCGCCCTTTACTGGGCACGAAAGGAAGAAGCAATTTCGGAAACGGACAGAAAATACGGCAGCTATTGCCGCAGCATTTCTTTCCGGATTTTAAACGATAAAGAGGACAGCGAGGAATGCGTCAACGATACCTGGCTGCATACCTGGAACGCGATTCCCCCCGGGAAACCGGAATTTCTGGCGGGATTTCTGGGAAAAATAGTGAGAAACCTTTCGATCAGTAAATATCGGGCAGGGCATGCCCAGAAGCGCGGAAGCGGCGAGACGCAGGCGCTTTTGGACGAACTGGAAGAATGTATTCCATCCGGCAAAAGTGTAGAGGACGAGATCGAGGGCAGGGAAACCGCCGCAGCGATCAATCGTTTTCTGGAAACACTGGACGCCGAAAGCCGGAAAATATTTGTCCGGCGGTATTTCTGGGCAGAGCCGGTTAAGGAGCTGGCAGGCAATTTGAATATCAGCGAGGGCAAGGTAAAGTCGCAGCTGTTTCGGATGCGGGCGAAGCTGAAAATGCATCTGGAAAAGGAGGGGATTGCACTGTGAAAAAGAATGAAAAGCTTTTCGACGCCATCGGACAGATCGATGAGCGATATATTGCGGAGGCGCTGGAACCGATGTATCAGGAAAGCGTAGGGACTTCGAATGAAAATAAAGCGGCGATGCCCAAAAAAGGAAAATTGTTTTTTTACCGACAGCGGCGCGCAGTGGCGGCAGCAGCTGCTCTCGTTATCTGCATTGGTGCAGCCGGAATTGCACAGTGGCGGCTGCATTCGGAAGAACCCGGACCGGAGATGGCGGCCTATGATATGGCAGGGCTGAGTGCGGAGGATGGAATCGCACTGCAGGCAGAAGATCCAGCGGCTGTTGCTCCGGATGCGGACGAAAATCCGGCGGCGGCAGCTGACCGGAATGCGGCACAGGGACGCACGGTCAAGGATGCAGAGATCTGTTTCGCAGAAATTTATCTTGAGGTTGCAACGGCAAACTCCGGAAAAATTACCTGGCGGATTGTCAATAAAAGCGACACAGAAACCGTCGGCTGGGGAACAGATTATACGCTGGAACGTTTCACAGAAAACGGTTGGGAAATGATTGAAAATTCCGCCGCAGCTTTGGAAACACAGAAAGAGACGCAGCAGGCAGAAGGCAGTCAGGCAGTCGCAGGAGAAACCAAAGAAGGAACGCTGGATTTGGCTGCTGATGGTATCCGGCTGGAGGCAGGGCAGTATCGTCTGAAAAAAGAATGCCGGATTTTTGACGACCAAAACAACCGCCAGACGGAGCTGATCGCGGAATTTCAGGTTGAACCATAAGCTTTTCGTGTTTCATAGAGTGCTTTCGGAGCCTGTGATCCTGACATCATGATTGTCACAGAGCTGATTTTGTGATAAACTGATCACAGTTTAGATGCAGTGGTGGAGAACTCTGTGAAGCAGGATTCTGTTTTATCGTATAGGAAACTTCGTTTCCATACGATAAAAATGCTCCGCAAGGATGGGAACTCGGCGCAAGGGTAGATGGTTGCCGAGGCAACCGCGCCTCGGCGCGAGAATGTGCCAAGGCACATTCTTTTTAAATTTTACAAGCAGGAAAAGGAGGACAGACGGAAGATGGACGGAACATTTTTTCTTTTGGCAGGCGGACTGCTGATCATTCTTTTTGCAGTAATTGTGGCGGTTGTTTCCTCTGTGACATCGGCGGTAGCGGCGGATGTAGACGATGAGGAAGACTGATTTTCCTGAGAAAAGCGGCGATTCAAAATATCAGACGAAGATAAAAGGGCAGCAGGCGCAATAAGGAGCCTGACTGTCCTTTTTAAAGTTTATGCCCGGATATGTTTAAAAGGCAGAACGAATAAATTTTACGGCAAGACGAGCTTTTTATCTTTCCATTTCGATATCTATACAAATAGTTTGTAAAATCTTGACAAAATACAAACTAACTGATTGTAAAATACTGGAAAATACAAACAGTTAGTTTCTCTTCATCTGTGCAGCCAGAAGGTATGATAAGAATATCAGACTAAATTCTGGAGGTGGACATCATGGAGAAGGATGTTTATGTCAAAATTGGTGAACGGCTCCGAAAGCAACGCAGGATAATGGGCCTGACGCAGGAGCAGGCAGCAGAGCTTCTTGGAGTATCAACCACCTATTATGGGGAGATTGAGCGTGGAAACCGCAAACTGACAATTCCGCGGATTCTGACCGTTTATGAAAAGATGAACCTTGAACCTACTTATCTTCTGACCGGAGAAATCCTGACAGACAAGGTTTATGATGAAATTTTTGATGGTTGTCCCAGAGAAAAGGAGCAGGCCCTGGAGGAGGTACTTAGAAGTATTTCACGCCTGTACTGAAGACCGACTGTTTCGAGACAAAGGGGGACCATGATGAGTGGAGAGAGAAATTCGTTTGATAACTTTGAAGAACTGTATACAAACTGTTATTGGCTTGTATACCGATATGTCCGTCATATGGTTGAAAAAGATCTGGCGGCAGCAGAGGATGTGACACAGGAGGTGTTTCTGGTTGCATATCAGAAATGGCAGGAGGTGCGCAGACATCCGAATCAGAAAGGTTTTTTGCTGCTGACAGCTAAAAATAAATTGAAAAAATGGTATGAGCAGCAAGGAAAAATACAGACAGAAGGCTCAGGGCAGGAAGAAAAAGCTGCCCGAAGGCCGGATTCCGGTCAGGAAGGATATTATGTACAGGCAGAATGGAACGCCTTTCTGGAGCAGATTTTTTCCATGCAGGAGCTTTTGATCTGGAAGTTTTATTATGAAAACGGATTTTCCTGCGCGGAGATTGGGGAAAAGATTGGAATATCGGAAAGCAACACAAAAGTCAAGCTGTTCCGAATGCGACAAAAATTAAAAAGCTGTATGGAGGAGTAATCTGACAGGCAGGGGTATGAAGAATCCGGGGATGATTTTGGAAGGATAGCTGTTCGCAACGTATGACTGGCAACAAAGAAGGAGGACAGAAACGTGTCTGAAAAGAAGAATTCACTGGAAGAGAAACGTATTCTGCAGAAAAAGCTGCAATGGTATACGCTGGAAGCGGAGGAGGGGGAGTTTAACGCGACGGAAGTGGAGGCAATGTTGGAGCGTCTGGATGAGCTGGAATCGCTGCCGGAAAAGGAGGATGGAGCAAATTTTTCGGAGCCCAAAGAAGCTTTAAAGCGGTTTTACCAAAAATATGCAGGGGAAAATGTGGAAAATTGAGTAAAAAAAAGAGGGCGGATGTGGAAATCCGGTCTCTTTTGTTTTGACAACGTATAGGCGCTATGTTAAACTTAGGAAAGTAAAAAGTGGGGCAATATACCCGATTTTGAAAAAATATAAGACGGAAAAATGGAACGTTCGCGGAATATTTTGAAATTCTGTACCGAAGACACAGCTGCGGATACCTGACCGATAAGATAAAATCATGAGGTGAGTACCTTGGATAAGTACGAATATAAGCTGCGCCTTGAAGAGATCAAGACGCTGAACAAAAAGGGCCGTTTTCAGGAGTCCGCACAGATTGCGGATACGATCGACTGGAAAAAGGTCCGTAATACCTCCACACTTGGAATTATCAGCGATGTTTATAAGATAAACCGAAGATTTGACGATGCCAGGGAGATCCTGCTTCTGGCAAATGAAAAAAGTCCGCAGAACAGGCGGATTGTCTATGCGTTGTGCGATCTGGCGATCAAGACCGGCCAGGTTGTGGAAGCTGTGGAATATTATAAGCAGTTTGTACAGCTTTCGCCAAACGATAACAGTAAGTATATCCTGTTGTATAAAATTTACGAGGCACAGGATATCAGCCTGGAAGAGCGGATCGCTGTTTTGAAAGAGTACAAAAAACGCGAATATAATGAAAAGTGGGCATATGAGCTGGCATTTTTGTATCACAGGGTCGGACTTGCCACGGAGTGTGTAGAGGAGTGCGATCAGCTGATCCTCTGGTTCGGTGAGGGCAAATATGTGCTCAAGGCGATGGAGTTAAAGCGCCTGTATGTACCGCTTTCGCCTGCACAGCAGCAGCTTTACGACAGTCAGTACGGCGGCAGAAACGCAGTAGAGGAAGAACCGCAGGAAGCGCCTGCACAGGAACAGACTCAGGCAGTCCGGTCTGCTGAAAGCAAAGAAAAAGCAGATCTGGATATCCATGTAAAACCGATGGATATGGGACAATATAATACGATCAATTTACAGGAAGCGCTTGCCGCGAGCATGCGTGACGTGTTTGCAGTTGACAGGGAAGAGGTAAAGACGGCTTCTCCTGAGCAAGAAGAACCTGACCTGATGAAAAATCAGCAGACCGTTTACGCTGCAGAAAATGGAAATGGGGAATATCAGGAAGACATTTCCCGTGTCCTTGAAGAATCTGACCAGTGGGACGCACAGGCAACGGGACAGCTCGATATGGAAGAGACGAAGCTGGCGGCAGATGCAGTGGACGCGGCAGAGCCCGTCAGCGTGCAGCCTACACAAAGCACACCGCAGGTGTATGCTGACGAAGAACCGACATTACCTGTCGCATCGTCCAGCGGGGAATGCGCTTACGTTGCCGAGCCGGTAAACGCGCAGCCTGAGGCACCCATCCTCGCGGCGCAGCCCGCGCCGGAACAGACTCCTGCGGTGACAGATCCTGCGGATGCCGGAATGCAGGAAATCCATCCGGCGGTGGTGGAGACTCCCTGGATGCCGATGGAAACCGACAAAATCGAACACATACAGGGCGTGGAAATACAGGAAAAGGCTGCGGCAGTCCCGGAAAGACAGCCGGAAAGGAAGGCTGTTGTGGGAAACACTAAGATAGAACGCCAGACGACCGGCCAGATGAACATCGAAGAGGTGCTCAAGGAATGGGAACGGCTGAAAAAGGAAAATGAAGAAAAGAGAAAACAGGAAACCAGACAGTGGATGCTCCAGCAGACAGGTTCCCTGTTTGATGATTTTGATGAAAGCTCCAGAAACGGCGTGCTGGAACAGCTGCAGAGAGAAGAATCCCTGCCGGTAGAAGACGAGAAAGCTCCTGCAAATGCTGAAAATCAGGAAGCGCCTGTAGGAGACAGAGCTGCTGTAGAGACGACTGCAGCAAAAGCACCGCTTGTCGATCCGTCCAGAGAAACCGAGACGGAAGAACTCGAAGAGATTGAGGAAGCACCGCCGGTGGCGGATGCCGCACAGGGCTACACAGAGCAGAATGCAGAAACAGAAGCGCAGGATGCAGAGCCGGTACAGCGTTATGCGAAACAGGCCGCACCGGAAAGGATCGGAGCGCCTGCAACAGAAGAAACCAAAGCATCGCGTCAGGAAGCACCTACACCGCAGCCGGAGACCTCCGGAGAAGAAAAGCAGCTGCAGGAGCGAGTATCTCAACAGCAGGCAGCCGAGCGTGTGCGCAGCATGACAAAGGCAGAACGCAAGCTTTTTGCCCAGTTCATCCCGACCAAACGCGCAATGCGCCAGCTGGTCGCAGCGCTGGATGAAATCAGCCTTTCTGCGTACACCGGAAACGTTGTGATTACCGGTATGCCAGGCTCCGGTACACTGAAACTGACAAAATGTATGATCCGCGAAATTCAGGCGTCCGACGGAAACTTCTCCGGCAAGGTTGCCAAAGTGAACGCGGAGCTGATCAATAAAAAAGATGCAAAAGCGCTTGTGGAAAAGGTTGCAAACGGCGCGCTCGTCATTGAGAAAGCCGGAAAGCTTTCCAACGAGGGATGTGAGAAGCTTGCAGACGCATTGAATCAGGAACATACCGGCATCATTGTATTTGTATTGGATGAAAAACGGGCGATCGACCGTTTATATAAGAAAAACGGAAGACTGATGGAAAGCTTTACCGCGCGGTTTGATATCGCGGCGCTGGACAGCGCAACGCTGGTCAAATACGGCTGTCAGTACGCATATACACAGGAGTATTCGATCGACGAGCTCGGCAGGCTCGCCCTGCATACCAGAATCGAGGATATGCAGACCAGTTCGCATGCCGTTACGGTGGGGGAAGTGCGTGACATCGTGGATGAGGCGATTGCTCATGCAAACCGTAAGACGATCGGACACTTTATAGATATTGTGCTTCGGAGACGCTACGATGAAGATGACATGATTATTTTGCGGGAGAAAGACTTTATCTGAGCGTTTCAAATATATCCAAACAGGGGGTTATTATGGCAAAGGCAAAGACAGCGAAAGCAGTAAAAGCGGCGAAAGTGCCGGAAACGGTATACATTTCGGAGGCCGACCAGTATCTGTTTGCTCAGGGGACGCATTACGATATTTACAAAAAGCTGGGCGCACATCAGTCTGTAGAAGACGGGAAGAAAGGAATGAGCTTTGCCGTCTGGGCACCGCACGCAGCCAGCGTTTTTGTGATTGGAACGTTTAACAGCTGGAATGAGACTGCAAACCAGATGGAAAAGCTGGGCCCCGGCGGAATTTATAAGACGTTTATTCCGGACGTTGGTCTGGGAGAGCTTTACAAATTTCTGATTATCACGCCGGACGGCAGAAAGCTGTACAAGGCAGACCCGTTTGCAAACCAGGGGGAGGTACGTCCGGGAACTGCTTCTGTTACGACAGATATTACCAATTTTAAATGGTCGGACAGCAAGTGGATTGAAGAAAGAAGCGCGCAGGATCCGGAAAAAGCACCGGTTGCAATTTATGAGTGTCTCATCGGTTCCTGGATGAAGCATCCGGAAACGGAGGATGGATTTTATAATTACAGAGAATTTGCGGATCGTATCGTAGAATATCTGAAAAAACTGAAATATACCCACATCGAGCTGATGGGAATCGCAGAGCATCCGTTTGACGGCTCCTGGGGCTATCAGGTAACCGGCTATTATGCACCGACCTCCCGTTACGGAACACCGGAGGATTTTGCATATCTGGTCAATAAGCTGCACCGCAATAAGATTGGTGTCATTTTGGACTGGGTACCCGCCCATTTTCCCAAGGATGCCCACGGTCTGGCAGATTTTGACGGCGAGGCACTGTTTGAATATCCCGATCCCAGAATGGGCGAGCATCCTGAATGGGGAACTAAAGTATTCAACTATGCCAAGAGCGAGGTTAAGGGCTTCCTGATCACAAATGCCCTGTACTGGATTAAGGAATTCCATGTAGACGGACTGCGTGTGGATGCGGTTGCCTCTATGTTGTATCTGGATTATGGCAGAAAAGACGGCGAATGGGTACAGAACCGTTACGGCGGCAATACAAACCTGGACGCGATCGAATTTTTCAAGCATTTCAATTCCGTGATCCGTGGAACTTATCCGGGTATCATGACGATCGCAGAAGAGTCTACGGCGTGGCCAAACGTGACCGGAAAAATCGGCAGTGACAGCCTTGGATTTACGTTTAAGTGGAATATGGGCTGGATGCACGATTTCTGTGAATATATGAAGCTGGATCCTTATTTTAGGAAGAATGATCATCATGCGCTGACCTTTGCGATGTCTTATAACGATGCGGAGGATTATATTTTACCTCTGTCTCACGATGAGGTCGTACATCTGAAATGCTCGATGGTCAACAAAATGCCCGGCTACAAGGTGGACAAGTACGCAAATCTGCGCGTCGGCTATACTTATATGCTCGGACATTCCGGCAAAAAGCTTCTGTTCATGGGACAGGAGTTCGGACAGGAGCGCGAATGGAGTGAGGCCCGTGAGTTGGACTGGTTCCTGCTGCAAAATGAGCTGAATCAAGGACTGCAGGATTACGTGGCAGAGCTTTTAAAGCTTTATCGAAAATATCCCTGTATGTATGAGATCGACAACAGCTGGGACGGTTTTGAGTGGATCAATGCGGATGATGCAGATCGCAGCACTTACAGCTTTATTCGTAAAACCAGTGGAGAAAAGACAAAGAGACTGCTTTTTGTATTGAATATGACGCCGGTAGAGCGTAAGGATTACTGCGTTGGGGTACCGGAAAAGAAGAAATATAAGCTGGTGTTAAACAGCGCGGAAAAACGCTTTGGCGGCAGCGGAGAAGAACTGAAAACCGATTATACAGCAACTGCAGAGCCCAGCGACTACAAGCCGTACCGGATCACCTTTGACCTGCCTGCATATGGCGCACTGGTATTTGCATTCTGAGAAATGCGTTGTGCGGGTATTCTGATGCCGCAACCAATAGAATACACGCATTGCAGATATTGTTAGAGAGAAAAAAGGACCAAGGGTTCCAAGGGGAATCCAGGGTCCTTTTTTATTCATGACAATAGAATGCTCGCAGAGCGTGCATTCTATTGTTTCATAGGAAAAT
>OJRE01000650.1_pt1 | contig 16339 bp, 8 predicted proteins | sample 1599111 | NCBI WGS metagenome assembly OJRE01 (sample SAMN03922530, study PRJEB24848) | human gut metagenome | isolation source: stool sample | host: Homo sapiens | place: Germany | collected 2010-05
CTCAACGGTTGAGTGTGTTTGCCATTTCATTAATTGATCAGGTGTTTTTTAAAACTAATCAGGTTATATTGGGGATTGTCAGCGGTACATTTGCGGTAGCTGTTTATTCCATTTCATCGCTCATTTATATGAATTATATGGCATTGTCGAATGCGATTTCCGGTGTATATCTTCCGCATATTACAGAAATGGTTGCTCGAAAGGAACCGGTACAGAAGCTGTCGGGGTTATTTATACAAATTGGACGCTGGCAATATTTTTTATTGGGACTGGTAGCTACCGGTTTTATCATTTTCGGGAAACAGTTTATTCAAATCTGGGCGGGAGACGGGTTTGAAGATGCATATTGGATTACACTGCTTATTATTATTCCGTTCACGATTGACTTGATTCAGAATATAGGACTTTCTATTTTACAGGCACAGAATCATTATGATTTTCGTGCCAAGGTTTATTTTGGCATTGGCATCTTAAATCTGATTCTGGCGATACCTTTGGGAATGAAATATGGCGGTATAGGTTGTGCCTTTGCAACCGGATTTTCTATGTTTATCGGAAATGGGCTGGTTATGAACTGGTACTACTCTTCTGTTACCGGTTTACAAATTAAAGAGTTCTGGAAACAAATTATAAAAATTTCATTTAGGATCATGTTTTGCTGTATCATTGGATATTTTATAAATATAATGACGATGAGCGGCAGTAACACGGTTTTCGTGATTAAAATGATTGGTTATACTATACTGTACAGCGGAGTTATATATTTCACGAGTATGAATAGAGAAGAGAAAAATAAGATTTGTCAGCTGTTGAGAAGGAGGATGTGACGAAAATATCGTTTCCACTTCTATATAAAAAAAGATTTCTCCCAAGGAACTATTCAGAACGAATACGTTAATGCAGAACAAAGTTCATTATATTATTTAAGAGATTATTTACAAATACTGGATCATGCATGATTTATTGTATTTTGTTATGGAGGGAATAGATGGAAACCTATCAAAATGTAAATGGAAATTCCGGTATAGCAGGATATAAGATCGGCGATACCTGTATCGAGGTGGAATTTGCAGATACGGAGAGTGTGTATCGCTATTCTTACGAAAGTGCCGGACGGGAGAATGTGGAGGAAATGAAGCGTCTGGCGGTCCAGGGGCATGGGCTCAATTCGTTTATTAACCGGCAGGTAAAATATTTATATGAAAAGTGAGAGAGTCTTGTTTTAAAGGACTCTCTTTTTTGTATTGCAGTATAATGATTTTAAAAGACAGGGACAGAAAGGAAGTGTTATCGTGAAAACAGCGCGTAAGGAAATAGGGGACAAGCCGATACTGGCCATTTGTTATGATTTCGATAGGACTTTATCGCCGGAGGATATGCAGGCGCAAGGATATATTCAATCTATTGGTTATGATGTGGCAGACTTTTGGAAAGAATCCAATAGTTTAGCTGCGGACAATGATATGGATCAAAATCTTGCATATATGTATACGATGGTTACGAAAGCCAGAGGAAGGCTGGTGTTTAATAAGGAAATATTGAAAGCGGATGGCGCAAAAATTAAACTTTATCCAGGGGTTGATACTTGGTTTACACGTGTAAACCAATATGGACAAGAAAAAGGAATTACCATTGAGCATTATATTATTTCTTCCGGATTGAAGGAAATGATAGAAGGCACGATGGTAGCTAAGTATTTTAAAAAGATATACGCTAGCTCTTTTTATTTCGATGATGTTGGAGTTGCGGTTTGGCCGGCACAGGCGGTTAATTATACAAATAAAACACAATATTTATTTAGAATAAAGAAAGGAATTTTGGATATAAATGATCAAAAAGTAAATGATTATTTTGATCCTGACAAGGTTGTTGTTCCTTTTAGAAATATGGTGTACATTGGCGATAGTGATACAGATATTCCTTGTATGAAACTGGTGAATAGCAATGGGGGTTATTCTATTGGCGTATATGATTCGGAAACGCAAGATAAGACCAAAGTTTTTAAAATGCTTAGGGAACATAGAATTAAGTATTTTGCGCCAGCTGATTATAGGGAAGGCTCATCTTTGGAGGGCTTAATTAAAAATATTGTTGATAGAACTAAAACAAATGAGGTTTTGGAGAGAAAATACTTTCAATGTTTTGATGAAATGAGTGAAGAACAGAAGAACAAAAGTACAGAAGAAATTCATAAGAACGAACTGATAATTCAGTTGGAAGAAAGTCGTTCTTTTGCTAATACCCATGAAATTATTAAGCAACTGGATATGATTGAAGATTGGGATAATAAGCAAAAAGATAAGTTGATACATATAGCAATAACAAATACACAGGTGAAATTCATCTTATCGGATAATGATATTCAAAAATTTTTTAAAAGGATAATTGGTGAGATAGAGACCGAAGAAATTAAGGAGGTTAAAGAGTTGATGGATATGTAATTTAATGAGATTCGAGAATGTATGATAGATAAAACAGTTAGGGAGGCTCCGTTATGAAAAAGAATTTCAAACCGAATACCTGGCTGTACCCGCAGCCGGTGCTTGTGATTGCTTCTTATGGCGCGGACGGCACGGCGGACGGTATGGTGGCTGCCTAGGGCGGGATTTATGATATGAACCAGGTGGGATTCATGCTGGACCATACCCATAAGACCGTGGCGAATCTATTGGAAAAGAAAGCCTTTACCGTAAGCATGGCGACTGTCTCCACGATGGCGGAAGCGGATTATCTGGGAATCGTGTCGGGAAATCGTGTACCCGATAAGGTGGCGCGCGCCGGACTTCATGCGGTGAAGAGCGAGTTTGTGGACGCGCCGGTACTTTCGGAATTTCCTTTGACCTTGGAGTGTAAAGTGTCCAAGATGACGAAAGTGGGAGAGGATTACCATTTCGTCGGGGATATCGTGAATATCCTGGTCGATGAGGACATTCTAATCGATGGAAAGATTGACGTGAAGAAATTACAGGCGATTACTTTTGATCCGGCCGGCGGGAAGTATATTGCTCTCGGTGACGCGGTAGGAAACGCGTACCGGGAAGGCAGAAAGTATATGGAGTGACAGAAATTATCTATCGTGGCAAGGAAAGAAGAATCCTATGAGAGTCATCAGAGGAATAGATTCTTCGCTTTGTGTCACATTGCTGTTTCCCGTCTTTCTCACAAGGCATTCTTACCCCCCGCTCTGAATGACGAGGGATGGTAAGGCGTCATCAGAGTCATAGATTCTTCACTCCGTGTCACCATCCCATTTCCCGTTTTTTTCGCAAGGCATTCTTGCCTCCGCTCAGAATGACGGCGGACGGCAAAGCGTCATAATGAGGGAAACGTTAAACGTCATCCTGAACGAACGTGAAGGATCTGTACCCGTGGTGAGGGAATCGGTAAGAAGATAAAAGATATCAGCTGTTAGCCGTTAGCTGTTAGCTGTGAGCTGTCAGCTAAAAGTGCTGAATGACGGCAGACGGCAAGGAGTCATAATGAGGGAAACGTTAATCGTCATCCGAAGCAAATGTGAAGGATCTGCTGCCGTGGTGAGGAAGATGGGAAGACGTTATCCAGGGCGATAGCGAAGGATCTGCCACCGTGAGGAGATAAATAGAAAGAACTCCGTAGGGAGTCATGAGAGTTATAGATTCTTCACTCTGTGCTATATTGCCATTTCCCGTCTTTCCTACAAAGCATTCTTGCTCCGTTCAGAATGACGGGATACGGTAAGGAATTATAATGACGAAGGGACGCTAAGCATCATAATGACAGAGAACATTAAACGTCATTCTGAGCGCCAGCGAAGAATCTGTCACCGTGGTGGGGAAGCCGGTAAGAAGATAAAAGCTATCAGCTGTGAGCTGTCAGCTATAAGCTAAATATTCTTTTACGGGTTGAATCATCTTGGCATGCGAGTATCCGTTTCGGCTTCGTTGGTCATCGGGCGCATAATAATAAGTGCACTGAATTGGCAAGAAAGGCGCCGGCTTGATTTGCCTCAAACTTTGCTTTCTAAAGAAGGGGAGTTTCTGAATAGGAAAGTACCGGTTGATTTGATCCATTACCGATGATATGTCTGAATTTGTGAAAAATTATTGGCACAACCCATATTGTACATATAAGGTATAAAAATAAAAACGTTTCTTCCTAATTGTATATCTGGGAAGGAACGCTTTTTGTGTTGTGAGGATATATTTTTGACGCTTTGGGTTTTGCTGGGGTGATTCTGTTTGTGGAAAGCTTATTGCCCGTGATTCTTCTATGATTACCTTTAGGTAGCACTATGTGAAGATTATGGTATAGAAAACCGAGACCCGCTTGGTTGGGGCGGAAGATAAATAATTGTACTGATAAAGTAAATGTATGAATACATAGGAAATGGATGTGGAAGTGCTATGTGTGTTTACGCCTGCCGGTTTGGATGAGATAAGCTGGTAACGCTGTTATTTTCCGAGAAAAATACGATGCAGGAGCTACTGTGTTTTTTCGCTCAGTACAGCTTGGATGATTTGAGACAGCATATCCTGTTTTTTCTCTGAGAGAGTATATTCCGTTCCATTGAAGAGAAATGTGCTGCTCAGGATAGATCTCAGATCCGGTAGTTCTTTTGTGTTGTACGTACTTCTATCTTCCTGCAGGATATAATTCCGGGGCTTTCCTATCTGAGACAGTTCGTCAGTGGAAATGTGCAGACCACTGCAGATTTTTACTATATTGTACATGGATCCGCCATCTACATTCTTCAGAATGGAATATAGAGTTCCATATGGCATATTGATCTTTGCGGCGAAATCTTTCAGTGTCCATCGTTGGAGGATCAGCTTTTTCAAATATTCCTCTTTTGTCATAATCGCCTCCTTACTGTTGATTTTACATAAATAATATCGAAATTTCAATGAATCAGGAGTGGGATGTGGATTTTTTAGTAATAAAAAGTTATAATGATATAATAATTTGAAATTTCAAATTAAAGGGAGAGAGGAACGTGTATAAAAATCTGATGGCAGAATTGGCAAAACAGGAGATGAGCCTTGAAGAACTGTCAAAAGAAATGGGGATCAAGCAGGAAATGCTGCTGTTGAAAATGGAAAACCGTCATGGAATTAATTTTAAGGAGGCTGTGAAGATTAAAATGATTCTAAAAACGGATATGCCGTTGGAGGAGCTTTTTTTTTGGGAGTCGATTTGAAATTTAGAATTATATGATTGGGCCATTGTGTATGTATGCTGTTACAGTATGTAACGACATACACATGACGGGAAATAAGGAAACTCTTTTATTAAAGTGGACTTGAACAGAAATATGGAGAATAAGGTAGCTTTTTAGGAATGCCTTGGAAATAATCGATCGCTCCGAAATTCATCTCCATTCTTAAGAAATATTGATATGAATCATATTCATAAAGGCATTTGGAATTAAAGTAAGGACAGCTGTACTGTTATTGCAAAAATTAAGAGCACAGATGTTTACATTATATGAATGAAATGGCACTGAACCGGTAGATAAATATTCATCAGTGAAAAATTTGTATTTTTATAAAGGCTGGTAAATATGATGAGAAGTATAGAAGGAGGTGTAGGAGGTCTGCCGGATCATATAAATAAATTTTTGATATAGCATTATATTTTTTGGGTATGTAGAGAGGAAGGGTTATATGAACAAAATTTACAAAGTCATTTGGAGCAAAGTGAAGAACAGTTATGTGGTAGTTCCAGAAATTGCCGTCAGCAGCAGCAAAAATAAGGGGAATAAAGCATATAAATCTGCGCTGGCTGCGGTTTTAACGGCGATGCTGGGCTTTGGCGGTTTTGTCGGCAGTGAGGCGGCTACAGTCAATGATGGGGATACATTGAACGGCAGTACCCATATCACCGTAACTAAGGATCCGGCAACCAAGACGATTACCATATCAACGACCGGGCTGGCCACGACGGGTGATTTGACTACATTAAGTACGCAGGTGAATACCAACACCGGTAATATCAACAATAATGCTACAAATATCAGTACGAATGCTACCAATATCAGCACAAACGCCGGCAATATCAGCAATAATATATTAAAAATCAACACGCTCACAACACTGACAAATAGCCTGGGACTTGATGCTACAAAACCGGGGATTAAGTATTTCCGTGCCAATTCCACGGGGGCAGATGCTTCCGCTGTTGGCTCGGATGCTGTCGCGGTAGGGACGCAGGCCAGAGCCACCAAAGATAATGCGATGGCAATGGGGGTAGAGGCCAAAGCAGAAGCCGAAGATTCCGTGTCGGTAGGGCATGCTTCCAGAAACGTTTCTAATGCAGTAAATGGCGTGGCCATCGGCCATGGGGCAATTAACGGTGCTGTCAGCGGTATGACACCGGATGGAGACAGCACGGTCGTACTTGTCGGCGGCGGCAAGAATAGTGTGTCTGTCGGGAATAAAGCCAATGCCCGTGGTAATTCTTCTATTGCGTTGGGAGATGGAGCGGTTGTTCAAAATGATGGCGGCAATCGTATAATTAATAACAACAGTATGGCGATTGGAACAGCGGCAAAGACGGTGTCTTCTAACAATGCGACAGCTATCGGGCACGGTGCTTTTGTTGCCAAAAACAGTCACAGTGCGATTGCTGTCGGCGAAGGTGCCCAGGCCGGTAAGGAAGCCGCAACGGCGATCGGCAAAGAAGCGGCTGCTAAAGGCAAAAACAGTCTGGCAGCCGGTACTTCTGCTGTGGCCGAAGGAGAAAATGCCGTATCTATCGGACAGGGGACAGAGGCAAAAGGGGAAAATGCAGTCGCTATCGGAAATGCCAGTCAGACAGCCGGTTCCAGTTCTATTGCTGTCGGTGATGAGGCCGGCGCGGCAGCCGGCAGATCTGTGTCTGTCGGTATTGGTGCCGGAAAGGGCATGCTTGGTGATATATTGGGAACGAAGGGCTCGCATGTGTCTATTGGTGACGAAGCCGGACAAAATGTGGATGGGCAGCATGATATTGCCATCGGCACCAAGGCGGGCGGAAATGTATCCAGCAATTATAATATTGCCATTGGTGTAGAGGCAGGGACGAATATAGGTACTGCCGGTAATCCTTCTATTGGGAAAAATGTATCCATTGGATATAATGCTAATAAGAATACTACCCTGGTGTCCCGTCTCCAGGCGACAGCAGTCGGCAGTGATACGAAAGCTGCCGATGACGCGTTGGCGCTTGGTTTTCATGCGCAGGCGGCAGGAAATGGATCTATAGCTGCCGGTTTTAATGCATTGGCGGAAGATGCAGCCAGCATGGCGCTGGGACAAGGTGCAAAGGCTTCAGGGGGAAATATCGCTATCGGCAATGGTTCGGAAGCCAGCGCGGCCATGATTAGCGGTACTGGTTATCTGACAGGTACTGCCGCTCCTTCCACAGGTGTTTCAGTTGGTACGGCGGCAGCATTGCGTCGTATTACGAATGTAGCGGATGGCGCGCAGGATCAGGATGCCGTTACAGTGGCACAGCTGAAGAAATCCATCGATGAAACGGTCCGGCAGGTGAATGCCAGTATTACCAGTACGACGACTACAGGAGTCCACTATGATACTGTAACTACCGGGCAGGGAGAAAGTATTACTTTAAAGAATACCAATAACAAAGGAACCGTAATTCACAATGTGGCTAAAGGTACATCGGGAACAGATGCGGTTAATGTTAATCAGTTGAACGAAACCGTGGATCAGGCAAAGACTCATTATTACTCTGTGAAGTCCACAAGTGCGAATAATTACAATAATGACGGGGCTGCCGGCGAAGATTCTATGGCAGCAGGCGTCGGCGCCAAAGCGTTGGAAAAACGCAGCGCGGCCATTGGGAATAATGTGGAGGCACAGGGAGAAGGCAGCATCGCCCTGGGAACCGGCTATGAGGAAATAAATGGTGGTACACCTACCATTACGCAGACTGTGGCGGCTTCCGGTTATAAATACAATATGGCCATTGGTGCAGGAGCACAGTCGGAAGGGAATCATTCTATTGCCATGGGTACCCGTGCCGTCACCACCATAAAGAATGGCGGGACCAGTGTGGATAAGGCAGTGGCTATCGGTTATGCCGCCGGAGCCTCTGATGATAAAGCAGTAGCAATAGGCAGTGAAGCTAAGAGTAACAGCCGGAGCGCGGTAGCTTTGGGTGATCGGGCACATGCATTGGCGAATGATGCTTTGGCTATAGGTACAACGGCAAGTGCTACAGGAGAATCTTCCGGTGCAATCGGTACGGCCAACACTGTCAATGGAGCAGGGACATATGTCATCGGCGCACGGAACAGTGCCCCCACAACTCCGGTAGCAAGTAATGGTTCAAATATCACGGCGGTCAATTCTGGGGTCTTTGGAAATGAAAATACGTTGGACGGTGAGAATAACAGAGTAACCGGAAACAGTAACATCGTCAAAAAAGAAACGGCAACAGGGCTAACGGATATCATGCTGACAGGGAATAATAATACAGTCAGCGGCGATACGGATACAACGACGCAGGATGATGCCGGCAAGGTATCCGGTATCACGATTACCGGTTCAAAGAACACGGTAAAGGCAAAAAATAATACAAAGAATCTTACAGATGTCCAGATTGTCGGGAATAATAATACGATAGACACATCAAATAAAGCGCTTGATTTGTCCAATACCCAGATATTGGGCAGCAATGTGAATGCCACCATGGGGAATTCCGTATATCTGGGGAGCGGCTCCGCTTATGTGGCAGATGGCGCGTCCACCAAAGGCATGGCAGTTTATAACAGTGATGGCACTTATGCCTATGCAGGCGGCACACCGGCAGGTGTTGTCACGGTAGGAGCTAAAGGCAAGGAACGCCGTATTCAAAACGTGGCGGCCGGATTGGTTGCTCCGCAGAGTACGGATGCAGTCAATGGAAGCCAGCTCTATACCATGACCCGTCCGCTCCGTTTTGGCGGAGACAATTCCACTATCGGTGCGACAAGTGCGGCAGACGTCAATGTGGTTAAACGGGGATCTGACCAGGCGATGTCCATCTTGGGCGGTGCTGACGGCAGCAAACTGAGTGATAACAATATCGGCGTGGTAGCCGATGCGGCGAATAACAAGTTCAACGTCAAACTTGCCAAAGAGCTGAAAGATCTGACCAGTGTGACGACAAAAGATGCGGCAGGAAATACGACAGTAACCAACGGAGCCGGTATGACTGTGACCGACAGTGCCGGAAATAAGACGGAAGTCACCGCCGGAGGTGTCACCATTACGCCGAAGACACCGGGACCCGGCAAAACGAATGTTTCTTTAACCGCGGACGGACTGAATAATGGCGGCAACCAGATCCATAATGTGGCAAAAGGTACGGCCGGTACAGATGCGGTCAATGTAGATCAGCTGAAAGACGAGATCGCAGCCAATGCGACCAAGCTGGTAGACGGAAAGAATACCACCGTTGAAGGCGACGGAACAGCAGCCAATCCGTATAAAGTCAATGTAAAAGATAACATCAATCTTGGTGAAAAAGGCGCGAACGGCAAAGACGGCTCCATCGGAGTCAACGGTAAAGATGGCTCTGCTGTGGTCATCAACGGCAAAGATGGCTCCATCGGTTTGAATGGCAAGGACGGCGCTAACGGACTTACCATTAAAGGTGGTGATGGTAAACCCGGCGTTGACGGAACGAATATCACACGTCTGATCATCGAAGAAAAGAATGGTGATAAACATGACGTTGCTACCCTGGATGATGGGCTTAAGTTCGCAGGAAATACCGGTACCGTAGCTAAAAAACTGAACAGTACCATGACGATCAAGGGCACCGGTGCGAAGGCGGATACGGAGTATGATTCTTCCAACATCAAGACCATGGTGAATAGCAACGGTGAAATGATTGTTGGCTTGGACAAGAACCTGAAAAGCGAAACTATTGTTGCTACAGGTAAAGACGGCAAAGATGGTAAAATCGGTATTAATGGTAAAGACGGCGTAACGACAAATATTTCCGTTACCCGTGATGGCAAGCCCGGAGTAGACGGCGCGCCGGGTACGACCACGACCCGTATCGTATACGAGAAACCGGACGGAAGCAAAGAAGAAGTGGCTACCTTAAATGATGGCATGAAGTATGGCGGTGATACAGGAGCGGTCATCAAGAAGAAACTGAACGAACAGGTGAACGTAGTCGGAGGCATTACAGACACAAACAAACTGACCACAGAAGACAACCTTGGCGTCGTATCCGACGGCAATAACAACCTGAAAGTCCGCATGGCCAAAGACCTGAAAGGTTTGGAAACTGTGATGACAAAGACAGTTACTGCCGAGACAGGAAATATCACTACGGTAAATTCCGATACAGTGAATGCCAAGACTGTCAATGCCACGACCGTCAAGACGGGAGATACCACGATTAATGATAACGGACTGACTATCAATAACGGGCCTTCCATCACCAAAAACGGTGTAGATGCGGGAGATAAGAAGATCACCAATGTGGCGCCCGGCGATATTAGCCCGACCAGCAAAGACGCGGTGAACGGTTCCCAGCTGTTCCAGACAAACCAGAGCATCAGCAAGCTGGGGGACCGTGTGAACAAAGTTGGCGCTGGGGCAGCTGCCTTGGCATCCCTCCATCCGCTGGACTTCGACCCCGATGATAAATGGGATGTGGCAGCCGGTTATGGACATTACAGAAATGCCAATGCGGGGGCTATCGGCGTATTCTACCGTCCGAATGAGGATACCATGTTTAGTGTGGGAGGTTCCTTTGGCGGCGGAGAGAATATGGTGAATGCCGGCGTCAGCTTGAAACTGGGACAGGGCAACAATGTATCCACATCAAAAGTGGCAATGGCGAAAGAAATCAAAGATCTCCGTAAGGAAGTGGAACAGCTGCGCGGCGCGCTTGGCCAGGTCGTTCAGGGACAGGCGTTGGATCCGATGAAGATCAAGCTCTTCCCTGATGTACCGGAGAACCACTGGGCTTACGAATATATCGCCACCCTTGCGGGGAATGGTATCCTTGAAGGGTATCCTGACGGAAACTTTGGCGGCGACCGTATGATGACACGTTATGAATTCGGTGCTATTGTATACCGCGCGATGCAGAGAGGATTCGAAGTACCTGCTAGAATGCTCAAGGAATTTGAACCTGAACTGGAACGGTTCCGCGTGGACACGATTGCGCAGAACAAAGCAGGACAGCCGACAATCGAACGTGTACGTGTTATTCACAATAGATAATCCTGTAAAATAATTTCCGTGTAGTATGAAATCATGCCTCCATGAATATGCGATAGAATTCAGGAGGCATGATTTTTCTATTTTCTATAAAGAAAGCAGATGAACGATTTTGAAAATAAATGAAACGTCTTGCCCTTGCGGGTTTAGGAAGGCGCCGATTTCAAAGACGCTAAGCGGCGCATGAAGTTGTGATCATCATCGATGCTGTAGATCTGGGGATACTCACTTGCGGGAGTGGGATGAAGAATACGGAATGAAATGTTTTCCTGTGTAACTGCCCGATTTGCTGTTGCGGTTTAGTGTCTGATTTCATTTTACAACTAACCTTGTTTCTTAATTATTCATGATAGTTTTTAAAAAAGTGGAAATAAGATAAATTCTCTGCTATAATATTTAATTATTAGAAAAGCAGTTTTGTGTAACCTGCGGAATTTGTCTGTTAAAATCTGAAACCGGTTGTGTGACAGGGAGAGGTGAGACGGAGCGCGAAGGGTAAAACATGATAGCTCTTTTATATTTTTTATTTTCTTTAAATTGGGAGGAAAGTATGAACAAAATTTACAAGGTCGTATGGAGTAAGGCAAAACATGCCTATGTCGTCACTTCTGAAGTGGCAAAGAGCCACACGAAAAGCGCTTCGGGAAAAGCAGTGAAAGCCGCTCTGGCAGCAGCTGTGGGGATGGGAGTCCTCATGGGTGGATACACGGCGAATGCGGCGGATACAACGACAGGTTCCGGCAGCGGCGTGGCATATGGCACGGGCAGTGACGCGCCGAAAGCAGAAAATGTGGCCATTGGCAAAGGGGCTTCAATTGTCTATTCCAATGGTGCAAGTGCGGCAACCGGGGATGTTGCGGTAGGCAACGGTGCTAATATCAATAACTATGCCAGCCAGGGCGGCAGCATTGCCATCGGCAAAAACGCACACATAGAAAATATGGCTGGCGGCGGAGAAGCCAGCTTTGCCTTTGGACAGACAACATTTAGCGGAGGTTGGTTCTCTTCGTCACGAATCCCGGCTGATCCGACGAAGGTTGTTGGAAGTGTTGCTATCGGCGATAATACATTTGCCCGTACCGGCAGTACGATGATCGGTTCACATAATTACAAAGGCGCACTGGGGGATACCACGGTAGACAGCGCTTCTACGCGGACAGACGCGTTGAATGTCTATGCCACCACCATCGGTGCCAACAGTTTCAGCAATGGCGCTTTTACGACAAGTACCGGCGTCTATAATATCATCTCCAGTGATTACAATGGTGGACGACTGGCAAATCCGGTAAAGAATTTAGGAGCCACCATTACAGGTTCTTTGAATAGCATTGAATCGAAAACAGGAAGTTATTATTCAGGTATAGCTAATACGGTCAGCGGTGTTGCCAACCGCACAGCTAATTCCAATGGCTCTCTTATTTATGGTGCCGGCAATGAAATTACCAACTCATATACTCCCTTATTATGATACACCTGAGGATGGTGGTTCTTCAGCAAAGGCCTTTGCAGATAAATTAAGAGCATCTGTCCGGGCTTCCAAGAGCGGCGGTGCCACTTTAGCTATTGGCGGTGGCAACAAAGCGGATTATACCCAGAAAACATCCATTATTGGCGTTAACAATACCGTGACCGGTACCAGCGGCAGTCCGAGTACCTACAACTCGATCACCGGTTATAATAATACTGCTACTAATGTCAAGAATGTTTCCGTCATCGGTTCTGACAATAATGTAACTAATACAAATGGCGCTGTTGTCTTTGGGGATAAGAGAACACTGACAGGTGCCGACGGCAGCGTTGTCATCGGTTCGTCTCAAAACGGTACCAGTACCAGTGTCAAGAATGCTGTAGCCATCGGCAGTGAAGCCAACGTGACCAAAGAAGGCGGTGTAGCGCTTGGTGCAGGTTCTGTGGCGTCCGTGGATAAAGGCGTTGCGGGCTATGATCCCGGAACAGGTACGAATTCCACGGATACATCTTCGGTATGGAAATCTACGCAAGCAGCTGTTTCCGTAGGCGATACGTCCAAAGGTATCACCCGCCAGATTACCGGAGTTGCAGCCGGCACAAATGATACTGATGCTGTCAATGTAGCGCAGCTGAGGAAAGCAAAAACATCCATCGTAGCGGCTGCTTCCACAGAAGTAAGGGCCGGGACGAATATTACGTCGGTGAATAAGACGGCAGATCCTGGGGATGGACATGCTATATACACGATCAATGCCAAGGATACGGTAGTAACCGGCGGCACGGCTACCTATGCTGCGAACGGTACAGGCACTGCTACGCTGACAAACAGTGATGGAACGACAGCAACCGTTACCGGATTGCAGGACAGCTATACATCATCTGCTTCACTCAGCGGGGATACGTTGAACTTCACCCGTAATGACGGCAGCACTTATTCCGTTTCCGGCATTGCGTCTTCGCAGGATATCAAAAATGTAACCAATAAAGTAGGCGAACTGGGAACCCGTGTGAACCGTGTAGGAGCGGGCGCTGCAGCATTGGCAGCCCTTCATCCCCTTGATTTCGACCCGGATGATAAGTGGGATTTCGCAGCCGGCTACGGCAACTACAAAGACGCTCATGCCGTATCGGTAGGCGCATTCTACCGCCCTAATGAAGATACCATGTTTAGTGTAGGCGGTTCCTTCGGTGCCGGTGAAAACTTGGTGAATGCCGGAGTCAGCGTGAAGCTGGGACAGGGCAACCATGTATCCACATCCAAAGTAGCCATGGCAAAAGAAATCGTCGATCTCCGTGATGAGAACAAGGACTTGAAGAAGCGCCTGGATACCATGGAGCAGAAGATGAATTCCATTCTTGGCATCCTGGATATGGGTAAGAAGAAGGATTTCCCCGATGTGCCGGAAAACCACTGGGCTTATGAATATGTGGCTACATTGGCAGGAAACGGTATTATCGAAGGTTATCCGGACGGTGAGTTCAAGGGTGACCGTTCCATGACCCGCTATGAATTTGCGGCGATGTTCTATCGTGCATTGAAGAATGGCGCGCCGGTGGACGACAATATGGACAGAGCCATGAATGAGTTCGAACCGGAACTCCGCCAGATCCGTCTGGATCGTATCCGTGTCGACCGCATTTCCGGCAAGGACAATGAAAGAAACAAGGTAGAACGTGTCCGCGTCAACAGCGAAGACGATAAAGCGAAAAATGATTACCGCGATGTGTACGGTTCTCATATTTCCCCGAAAGCGTAACGGAAAGCAAGGGTAAGGAAATAACTTAAGAAACATAAAATACGGTACTCGTCAGATGTGATGGGTACCGTATTTTTGTATGAGTGAGGATAAGCTGACAGTCAAACGTCATCCGAAGCGAATGTGAAGGATCTGTACCCGTGGTGAGGAAAGCGGTAAGATGTCATCAGAGTCATAGATTCTTCACTCTGTGTCACTGTCCTGTTTCCCGTTTTTTTGAACAGCATTCTTGCCACCGTTCAGAATGACGACTGACGATAAGCGTCACCCCGAAGCGATGTCGAAGACTTGCTGCTGTGATGAAGAAGACCATAAGACGTCATCCTGAAGCGATAGCGAAGGATCTGTTACCGTGGTGAGGAAAGTGGTAAGATGTCATCAGAGTCATAGATTCTTCACTCGGTGTCATGTTGCTGTTTCCCGTTTTTCTCGAACAGCATTCTTGCATCCATTAGAATGACGATTGAAGGAAGAAGATAAAAGCTATTAGCTGTGAGCGGTCAGCTACAAGTTGTTAGCCATTAGCTGTTAGCTATTAGCTGTGAGTTAAAAGCTGAAGCATATGATTTCCATTAGGTGTCATACGAAACAACAGCAAAGGATTTGCTGTTGTAGTGAGGAAAACGTTAAACGTCATCCGAAGCGAACGTGAAGGATCTATACCCGTGGTGAGGAAAGCCGTAAGATGTCATCAGAATCATAGATTCTTCACTCTGTGTCATCGTTCCGCTTCCCGTCTTTCCCACAAAGCATTCTTGCCACCGTTCAGAATGACGATTGAAGGAAAGAGTCACTATGACGGGAAACGTTAAGCGTCCTCGTGTGAGCGGCAGCGAAGAATTTGCTGCCGTGGTGAGGAAAGTGGTAAGGCGTCATTAGAGTCATAGATTCTTCACTCGTTGTCATGTTGCTGTTTCCCGTTTTTCCCACAAGGCATTTTTGCCTCCGTTCAGAATGACGATTGACGATAAGCGTCACCCCGAAGCGATGTCGAAGACTTGCTGCTGTGATGAAGAAAACCATAAGATGTCATCCGAAGCGAATGTGAAAGATCTGTTACCGTAATGAGGAAAGTGGTAAGATGTCATTCAAAGTAATAGATTCTTCACTCGGTGTCATGTTGTTGTTTCCCGTCTTTCCCACAAGGCATTCTTGCCACCGTTCAGAATGACGACTGACGATAAGCGTCACCCCGAAGCGATGTCGAAGACCATAAGACGTCATCCTGAAGCGATAGCGAAGGATCTGTTACCGTGGGGGGAAAAGTGGTAAGAAGATAAAAGCTATCAGCTGTTAGCTGTGAGCTGTTAACCGTTAGCTGTGAGCTGTTAGCCATTAGCTGTGAGTTAAAAGCCGAAGCATATGATTTCCATTAGGTGTCATACGAAACATCAGCAAAGGATTTGTTTGTTGTAGTGAGGGAAATGTTAAACGTCATCCGAAGCGAACGTGAAGGATCTATTACCGTAATGAGGAAGACGGTAAGACGTCATCCTGAGCGCGAGCGAAGGATCTATACCCGTGGTGAGGAAAGTGGTAAGATGTCATCCGGGTAATAGATTCTTCACTCGGTGTCATGTTGTTGTTTCCCGTCTTTCCCACAAGGCATTCTTGCTACCGTTCAGAATGACGACTGACGATAAGCGTTACCCTGAAGCGATGTCGAAGACTTGCTGCTGTGATGAAGAAAACCATAAGACGTCATCCTGAGCGCCAGCGAAGAATCTATGACCGTGGTGAGGAAAGTGGTAAGAAGATAAAAGCTATCAGCTGTGAGCTGTCAGCTATGAGCTGTCAGCTATAAGCTATTAGCCGTTAGCTGTGAGCTGTGAGCTGTGAGCTGTTAACCGTTAGCTGTGAGTTAAAAGCCGAAGCATATGATTTCCATTAGGTGTCATACGAAAC
>OJRE01000660.1_pt1 | contig 16202 bp, 9 predicted proteins | sample 1599111 | NCBI WGS metagenome assembly OJRE01 (sample SAMN03922530, study PRJEB24848) | human gut metagenome | isolation source: stool sample | host: Homo sapiens | place: Germany | collected 2010-05
TTGACCTTGTCGGTGACTTCCTTGACGATGTCGTCGGAGAGCTTGTCCTTGTTGTCGTTGACGAGCTTCTCGGTGGAGTAGGCGAAGGCCTCGGCCTGGTTGCGGGTCTCGGCGTCTTCCTTGCGCTTCTTGTCCTCAGCCTCATGAGCTTCGGCTTCCTTGACCATGCGGTCGATCTCGTCCTTCGGCAGGCCGGAACCACCGGTGATGGTCATGGACTGCTCCTTGCCGGTGCCCTTGTCCTTAGCGGACACGTGCACGATGCCGTTGGCGTCGATGTCGAAGGTGACCTCGATCTGCGGGACGCCACGCGGAGCCGGAGCGATGCCGGTCAGCTCGAAGGTGCCCAGCGGCTTGTTGTCGCGAGCGAACTCACGCTCACCCTGGTAGACCTGAATCAGCACGGACGGCTGGTTGTCTTCAGCGGTGGAGAAGACCTCGGAGCGCTTGGTCGGGATGGCGGTGTTGCGATCGATGAGCTTGGTCATGATGCCACCCTTGGTCTCGATACCGAGGGACAGCGGGGTCACGTCGATAAGCAGGACGTCCTTACGGTCGCCCTTGATGACGCCGGACTGCACGGCGGCACCGACAGCCACAACCTCATCCGGGTTCACGGACTGGTTCGCTTCCTTACCACCGGTGAGCTCCTTGACGAGTTCCTTGACGGCGGGCATACGAGTGGAACCACCGACGAGCACCACGTGGTCGATGTCGCTCACGGAGATGCCGGCGTCGTGCAGCACGTTGTTGAACGGCGTGCGGCAGCGCCCCAGCAGGTCGGAGGTCATTTCCTCGAAGTGCGCACGGGTCAGAGTCTCATCCAGGTGCACCGGGGTGCCGTCAGGGGTCATGGCCAGGTACTGCATGGAGATGCTGGTGGAGGTGGAGGAGGAGAGCTCCTTCTTCGCCTGCTCAGCGGCTTCCTTCAGACGCTGCAGCGCGATCTTGTCCTTGGACAGGTCGACGCCGTACTTGTTCTTGACTTCGGAAACCAGCCAATCGATGATCTTCTGATCCCAGTCGTCACCACCGAGGTGGTTGTCGCCGTTGGTGGCCTGAACCTGAATGGTGGAGAAGCCGTCGTCATCCTTGCCAATCTCCAGCAGGGAGACATCGAAGGTGCCGCCGCCGAGGTCGAAGACCAGGATGCGCTCGTCTTCCTTGCCCTTCTCAAGGCCGTAGGCCAGAGCGGCTGCGGTCGGCTCGTTGATGATACGCAGGACGTTCAGGCCGGCGATCTTGCCGGCGTCCTTGGTGGCCTGACGCTGGGCATCGTTGAAGTATGCCGGGCAGGTGATGACGGCGTCGGTGACGGGCTCGCCGAGGTAGGCCTCAGCATCCCTCTTCAGCTTCATCAGGATCTGCGCGGAAATCTCCTGCGGGGTCCACTTCTTGCCGTCGATGTCGACGGTCCAGTCGGAGCCCATGTGGCGCTTGACGGAAGAAATAGTGCGGTCAACGTTGGTCACGGCCTGACGCTTGGCCACTTCGCCGACGAGGATCTCGCCGGACTTGGAGAAGGCCACCACAGACGGCGTGGTGCGCGCGCCTTCAGCGTTGACGATAACGGTGGGCTCGCCACCTTCAAGAGTTGCGATGCAGGAATTCGTGGTTCCCAGATCGATACCAACTGCACGTGCCATAATGTGTGCTCCTTAATTACTCGTTTGTTCTTACGTTCTTTGCCCAAGTTCCGATTGGTCGTCTCTTGGACCTTCCAAACTTGAGCCTACATCACTCAACTTCCATTTGGCAAGTTCTATTCCCAATTTCAACACAAAAAGTTGAGTATGTTTGGCTCAAGTTTTTTGTGGGAGTGACTGACGGCGATGACGGAGTGGTGCGTTTGGAGCCAAAATCCACTTATACAGAAAACTGCAAGGGGTGACTGGGGCGCGCCATCAGCCTTGCCATCAGACTTGCCAGCGGCGGCGCGCGATTGCGGCGCATGGGGTGTGTCGGCGACGTTATTGTCGCTGGGGGCATCGATGCGCTGAATAACTCAGACACAGTGTTTGTCGCCGATTTTCTGCGGGAATTGTTTGGCAATATCGCCAGGTATGCCGATTCGACGCAGCGTTACGTGGTGCTGGTTTCCGCCGCTCAGGACCGCGTCACCATTGATGTGACGGACCGTCCGCGTCAAGGTGACGCGACGTTTGAGGGGGCGGCATTCCGGGCTTGCGTACTATCGGGAGCGTGTGCTGCATGCGCACGGGGATTGGGATGTGCGGGAGAAACGCGGGCAGTGGGTACTGCATGCTTCAGTGCCGGTCGATAACGCTGGCTAATCGACAACACCGGCTCATCAATAACGCCGGCTAATTGATACCGCCAATCACTCGATAACGCCAGCCAGTCAATAACGCCGGTCCCCGGCCGCGCCGGCGTGGGTCGCGAGCGAGGCCGCCATCGCGACCGCGCAGACCGCGGCGGCCACCGCGACGCCTTGTGCTGTTTCACCTTGTGCATGAAAAGTTCCTTTCCACTGACCGCACGATGAGTGCAATCGCGAAGGCCATCCCACGCACTGCACCCGGTATGCCACGCTCTTCGGCAACCATGCCGAACTTATCGCCGCATACCGGGGCGCACCCGGATGTTGCAGAAAACTGCAACCGGGCTCAGCTGCGCAGCAAAATTTCTTCGAGCGCGCCGGCCACCGCATCGGGCATGTCGGTGATCCAGAAATCGTTGGCGTAGCGCGGACCACGGTTCATGGTACGCAGGGCGCCGATCGCGCCGATGCCGAGCTTGTGGACCGCCTGCAGCGCGAGCTCCTTGGTGCGGTAGAGCATCTGGGCGTGCAGCAGTAGGTCCATCGCGTCCGATTCGACCGGATTGTCGGCGATGCGCAGACCGCCGGGAATCTCGATGCGCAGACTGGCAGCCGAGCTGATGCCGGTGACGGACACGGTCAGGCTCATGGTCGCCTCGTCGTACGCCACCGTCGCCTCGACCGGAGCCTCGCCGGACCATGCACGCACGCCGCTGGCCGCGTCAACCGGCGCGACGCCGCGGAACACGACCGTCCAGTCGCGCAACTCGGGTACGGCGGACGTATCGCCGGTAACCGGCGCGACGGTGAAGGCGCTGGGCGACGCATCGGCCCCGCCCCACGTGAACGCTATCGCGGTGTCGGCGCTGGGGGCGCCCCACGTGCCGCGATCCTCGCGCATGACGAACGAGCCGTCGGCACCAGGGAACACCAGCACGCGCAGGGCCTGCGGGTTGGCGATAGAGTTGATCGCTTCGCCGGATTCCGCGACGTCCTGCAACGGCACGATCGCGCCGGCCTTGGCGAACACCGGCGTGCGGTCGAGCGAGCGCCAGACCTCCAGTCGGCGGCCAGCGGCGTCGGATGAGACGTATCGGCGGCCGTCGAAGAAGTCGAACCACTCCCCCTGCGGCAGCCAGGCGTCGGCGCGGCCGCGGCAGGCGGCGGCATCGTCCGGGGAGACGATCGGCGCGACCACGAGCTCGGTGCCGAAGCGGAACTCATCCGGCACCTCGTAGGCGTCCGGCGTATCCGGGTTCTGCCAGTACATCGGCTCGACCAGCGGACGGCCGGCTTCGGCGGCACGGTAGTTCATGGTGTACAAGTACGGCATCATCGCGTGGCGCAGACGCAGCGCGTCCACCATCGCGGCGCTCACGTCACGGTTGAAGTTCCACGGCTCCTTGCCGGAGAACGGCGAGTTGGACGAATGCAGTCGTTTGATCGGGCTGAACGCGCCGAGCTGGTACCAGCGGGCCTCCAGCTCTTCGTTGCGGTAGCCGAACATGTGGCCGCCGATGTCGTGGCTCCACCAGCCATACCCGATGTTGGAAGCGGTGGCGGTGAACTGCGGCTGGAAGGCGAGCGATTCCCAGGTCACGATCGTGTCTCCGGAGAAGCCGACCGGGTAGCGGTGGGAGCCGGGGCCGGCGTACCGGGAGAAGGTGAGCGGCCAGTTGCCACCGCGCCCTGAGTCGAGGTAGTGCATGTGGTTGAGCATCCACAGCGGGTCGAGACCCTTCTGGCGGGTCACGCCGCCCTGCTGCCAGTCCAGCCACCAGAAGTCGACACCTTCGGCCTCCATGCGGTGGTGCATGTCGAAATAGGCGTCCACGAAGTCCGGGTTGGTGAGGTCGAATTCCACGTTCTCCTCGGTGGCCGGGTCGATGCCGACGCGCTTGGCGACTTCGGGGTAGGCGTCCTCGAACGCGCGCACGCCGTCGCGCGGGTGGACGTTCAGTGTGGTGCGCAGGCCGCGCCGGTGCAGGTCGGCGAGGAAGGCCGGCGGGTCGGGGAACAGTTCGCGATTCCACGAGTAGCCGGTCCAGCCGGAACCGTACTTCGGGTCCACGTCGTCCACGCGATGCCAGTCCATGTCGATCACGGAGGTGGTGAACGGGATGCCCTCGCGCTTGAAGCGGTCCATCAGGGCCAGATAGCCGTCCTGCGTGTACCGGTAGTAGCGGCTCCACCAGTTGCCCATGGCGAAGCGCGGCAGGAGCGGCGTGGGGCCGGTCAGGCGATAGAAGTCGCGTACGGCCTCGATGTAGCGGTGGCCATAGCCGAAGAAGTACAAGTCCGTTTCGGCGGTGGCGCGCGGGGATACCCAGGTGCCGAACGGGTTCGCCTTGCCGTTCACCGTGTCGGTTTCGATGATGATGTTGGCGGCGGAATCGTCGATGACGGCCCAGCCATCGCGCGAGATCACGCCGTTGTCAAGCTCGATGGCGCCGTCCGCCTCGTCCAGCGTGCGGGCGGTCCCTTTGAGGTTGCCGCGCGGGGCGTCGCCGTAATGCCAGGTGTTGAACTGGGTGTCGGCCACGCCTTTGACGACCACACTCAGGCCTTCCTTGCTGAACGGCTGCTGGTCGTAGACGATGGTCAGGGCCGCGGTGTCGATGATGACGCGGCCGTCACGCTCGGTGACGCGGCGTTCGACTGGGCTACCGAAATCGCGGTTCAGGACGGTCTGGGTCGGGCGGTTCTCGAATACGCCGGAATCGGACCATTCGAATCGCACGAGTGAATCGGTGATGAGTCCGATGCGCCAGTGGTCGCCGGACACCACATTGTCGGCGCGCATGGCCGGCGTGGCGTCGAGGCGGAAGTCCTGCGGATCGGGCGAGGTCGGAGACGAATGCTTGAGTTGTGGCGATTGTGCCATGGTTACTCTTTCTGTACGGTTATCCACGATGATACGAGTGATGCGGCCGCGGCTCTCCGGGACTGGTGGGAGACTGCGGCGCGGTTCGGATTCGGCCGAAACCGGCCGGGTTTACTTGCCGGAGCCGGTGGCGATGCCGGCAATGAACTGCTTCTGGAACACCAGGTAGGCGATGACCACCGGGATGATGGTCACGGAGGTGGCGGCGAACAGTCCGCCGTAATCGGTGCCGTACTGGCCGGAGAACATCTTGATGCCCACCGACAACAGCTGCTTGTCGTCATCGGTGATCATGAGGAACGGCCAGAGGTAGTCCTCCCAGTTCCACAGGAAGGTGAAGATGGCGAGCGCGGCGATGGAATTGCGGCTCATCGGCAGCACCACCTGGTGGAAGATGCGCCAGTCGCTGGCGCCGTCGAGGCGGACGGCGTGCGGGCGGAGCAGGGCATCCTCGGAGTTGTGGACGTTGAACAGCACGGGGGCGTTCTTGTTGCCCTTGAGCGAGAGCGGGGTCTTGACCCAGTAGTCGCTCCAAGCCACCTGCGAGATCTTGAAGGTGACGTTCGGGTGGATCTTCTCGTACTCGTGGAGCATGGAGATCACCGGGTCAGTGCTTTCGTCGCCCCAGGACCAGTAGCCCAGTTCGATGGGCTGGCCGTCGTTGACCAAGTGGTTGGGGTCGTAGGTGATGGTGTCGCCCATGACGGCCAGGCCCTTGTCGGCCTGGGTGTCGACGACGCCTGACGAACCGCTCGAACTGCAACCGGTTGCAAGTGCCATAATGCTCACGGTTGCAGTCAGCGCGGCGAGAGATTTCTTGATCTTCATTATCTCCCTTACTTCCTCGCAAGCTCTAAGTGAACACGGTTCAGTATACGGGTGTCGAACTAGTTCGGCAACCCGGCTTTCTCAGCCATGCAAACCGTTACATTTGCAACCTGTTACATTCCAAAGCTATTGAGACCATATTGGTCTATATTTTCGGCGTGTCGCAATATCGCAACCCATTGCACTATGACTGTCGTAAAACGTACTGCAATGATTTACAATGAAGAGAAGTTTGTCACACCGTCAACTTTGAAAAACCGGGAGGGGCCATGAAAGCCAGCATCGAGGACGTCGCTAGGCAAGCAGGCGTCTCCACCGCCACGGTCTCCCGCGCGTTCTCCCGCCCTGACATGGTCTCCGCCAAAACGCGCGCCAAGGTGATGGAGGCCGCCCAACAACTCGACTTCTCGGTATCCCGCATGGCCGGCATCCTCAAATCGGGCCGCTCCCACCGCGTGGCGCTGCTGGTGGGCAGCAGCAAGCTCGACTGGTTCACCTCGCGCATCATCGAAGGCCTCAACGAAGTGCTGCGATCGGCCGGCTACGATCTGGTCATCCAACCGATCGGCGACGCGGGCGCGCGCGAGGAGTTCTTCGACGAACTGCCGGTGCGCGGCAACGCGGACGCGGTCATCGTCTCGTCGTTCGCCATCACCCCGGCCGAAATCAGGCGACTCAACACCACGCGGATCCCGCTCATCGGCATCAACACGGCCTCGCAGGGGTTCACCGCCTCCGTGGGCATCGACGACAAGGCCGGCATCCGGCTGATCGTGCGCCATCTGACCACGCTCGGCCACCGCAACCTGTTGTATTTGTACGAGACGTTCGATGCCACGATGGGCTTCAGCTCGCACAACCGCGTCACCGGATTCCTGGAGGCGTGCAGCGAACTGGACGGCGTGACCGGCCAGACGATGGACATGCAGGCCGGCGACGATCCGGTCGACGCCGCCCTCACCGCGCTGCTCGCGCGCGACGACGCCCCGACTGCCCTGTGCTTCCATCAGGATTCGCTGGCGATTCCGCTGTTCTTCCGCCTGCGCCAATGCGGCATGGCGATTCCGACCGACCTGTCCGTCACCGGATTCGACAACAGCACGTTCTCGGGCGAGGTGGGGCTGACCACCGTGCGCCAGAAGCCGTACGACATGGCCGTCGCCGCCGCGCGCAAGGCCCTGGACCTTATCGAGGGGCGCACCCTGGACCAGCCGCACGAGATCTTCCCCGTGCAACTGCTGGTACGCGACTCCACCGCCGCGCCGCGGGTGCGCGGCTGAGCGGGGCCGAATCAGTCGTTATTCGGGCCGCTGTTGTCGGACTGGGCTTTGCCGTTCCTGCGAGCTATCGCCATGAACGTGACGCCGACGATGACGGGCGGAGGATGGCGGCGAGCGTTGCGGCGCGGCGGATGGCATCGGACGTTGCCTTTCCGGACTTGGCGTCGCCTGACTTGGCGGACGCTGCGGAATCGGCGGACTTGGCGGCGGTGTCATCGCCCTTATGCGGTGTTTCGCCGGTGAACCAGGCGGGATCGGACGGATCGTATTTCCGGGTGCCGGCCCAGTTTGCGGGCGTCGCGCCGGCGTATAGGGCGACGGCCGAGCCCTTGGCCACGGTGGCGGTGAAGGTGCCGGCCACGGCGTTGCGGCAGCCGATCATGCCGCGGATGGCGGTCCAGCGTTGCGCGCAGTGCCAGGTGCCGGCGGTTTCGATGCCGTCGGTCGGACAGGTCATGTCCGGCACGGAGGTGCGGGTGGCGCCGGGAGCGCCGTCGTCGACGCCGGCGTAGTAGTAGCCGGAGAAGATGTGCGGCTGGCCGTAATCGTAGGCGAGCATGAAGGCGTTGGCGAGCAGGTAGCTGGTGCCGTCACGGGTGGTGAGCGAGGAGCCGTTGCGCTCGGTGTCCCAGTTGGTCACCCATACGGCCGCCTTATCGGAATCCACCCAGGTCGGTCCGCCGATGGCGTCCAGGCCATCCGAACGAATCGATGCAGGCCGGCTTCGACATGGACCTCTACCTCGACTGGCGCCGGGACGGCCACCCGAACGGCTACAACCTGTTGCTGCGCAATACCGACACGCCTATGGAGCACGAAGGCGATTCCAGTTATTTCAACGCCGATTCAGGTGCCTCAATCGCCTCATTCCTCACGGAATACCTGCCGGACGAGCTCTCTTCCGACGCCGACGTGCTGCTCAGTCTTGGTGAACCGGCCGTGAGCGGCGGGCAGCTGACGCTCTCCCCGCAATCGTTCGTCGTGTTTGGTTAAACCCGTTCGACCTCACCTCCGCCGGCGAGGCTGTCGGCAAAGTCGACTGGGGATAGTCAACGGGCCATCACGACAAACACCAACACCTCTAGCCTCGTCCAACTCACCGAATGTATTGCAATCGTTGTCAATATGAGTTACGGTAGAGGCAGAACAGCTCGAACATTGGTCTGTCAGGTTGCCGGAACCTCAACGCAGAGCGGCCCTCGAACAGCAATGCAAACGACTAGCAGTACCCGATTTGCAAGCAAGGAGTCATCATGACCGACGCATACGGCAACGACGCAGCAACCAGCACCGGCACCATCGCAGACACCACCAACAACGCCGCTTCCGGTGCCCCGCAGCGCGCGGAAAGCACGGAACGACTCGCCCGCCCGCTCATCAAGCTCGCCAAAGCCTGCGGACTTGCCACCTCATTCATCGACCAGCTCGGCACCTACACCGAAATCAGCGACGCGGCCTTGGTCGCCGTACTCAAGGCCCTCGACGTGGACGCATCCAGCGACGAGGCCATCGTACGCTCCATGACCCAACTTGAGGTGGAAAACAGCAAACGTTTGCTCCCCTCCACCATCGTCGCCACCACCGGCAAACCGACCGGCATCACCCTGAACTGCTCGTCGGACGCGGACATCACCGCCTCCATCGAACTGGAGGACGGCACCGCGTTTGGCCACTTTGCCCTGCTGCCGAACCTCAATTCCGGCAAGCCGGACTTGACCATCGCACCCGACCTGCCGATGGGCTACCACACACTGACCGTCACGGTTGACGGGCGCGAGGGCAAGGCGGCCATCATCGCCGCCCCCGCGCGCATTCCCGTGCCGGAGGCGGTCGCCGAGCACCAGCGGTGGGGCTGGATGACGCAGATGTATTCCGTGCGGTCCCGCGAATCGTGGGGCATCGGCGATTACGGCGATCTGAAGCGTCTTTTGGCAGATGCCGCCGAGAAGTCCAAGGCCGACTTCATGCTCATCAATCCGATTCACGCCGGCGCGCCGATTCCGCCGCTTGAGCCATCGCCGTATCTACCGGAATCGCGCCGATTCCTCAACGTGACGTACATCCGGCCGCAGGATATCCCCGAATATGCCACACTGCCGGCCGACGTGCGCGCGCAGGTGGATGCGCTGCATGATTCGGTGGCCGCGCGCAACGACGAATCGACCCCGATGGACATCAACGCGGCGTGGGAGGCCAAGCGCCCGGCGCTGCGCCTGATCTTCGAAGCGGGCCGCAACAACAAGCGCGAGCTCGAATTCGAGCATTTCAAGACCACCGCCGGCCCGGACCTCGATTCCTTCGCCACATGGTGCCTGTGCTTCGAGGTATGGGGCGCGCCGTGGGGCGAGAACCGTTGGTTCTTCGAGAAGACCATCGACGACCCGGCCGTGCGCCAGCTCGTCGAGGAGCACCACGACCTGTTCGAGTTCAACCGCTGGCTGCAGTGGATCGCTGCCGAGCAGGTGAACGCCGCGCAGCAGGAGGCGCTGGACCACGGCATGACGCTGGGGCTGATGCAGGACATGGCCGTGGGCGTGCACGGGCTCGGCGCGGATGCCTGGGCCAATCCGGAACGCTTCGCCTCAGGTGGCGTCACGGTCGGCTGCCCGCCGGACTTCTATAACCAGCAGGGCCAGGATTGGGGCCAGCCACCGTTCAACCCGCGCTACCTGGAGGCCACCGGCTACCAGGTGTACCGCGAGATGGTGCATTCGATGTACGAGCACGCGGGCGCGGTGCGCATCGACCATGTGCTGGGCTTGTTCCGCCTGTGGTGGATTCCGCAGGGGCTCGGTGCCCGCAACGGCGCATACGTGACGTACAACCACGAGGCGATGTTGGGAGTACTGGCCATCGAGGCCACGCGCGCCGGAGGCATGGTGGTTGGCGAGGATCTGGGCACCGTACCGGATTACGTGCGCCGCATTCTGGCCGATCACGGCGTGCTCGGCACTGACGTGGAATGGTTCAACCGCGTGGACGATTCGCCGAACGCCGGCGACCCGTACCGCGCACCCAAGGACTATCGCAAACAGGCATTGGCCTCGGTGACCACGCACGATCTGCCACCCACCGCCGGCTACCTGAACTTCGCACACGTCAAGCTGCGCGAGGAGCTGCATCTCCTGAGCGAGCCGGTGGAGGCATTCGCCGCCTCGGCGATGGCCGAGCGCACGGCCATGATGAACCGTCTGGTGGAGAACGGCTATATCTCGCAGACCGTGGCGGATGATGTGGAAGGCCATGTGCAGGAAATCGTGGAAGCGATGCACGCCATGCTCACCGATACGCCGTCGCTGCTGCTGCAGGCAGCGCTGGTGGACGGCGTGGGCGAATGCCGCTCCCAGAATCAGCCGGGCACTTCCAGAGAGTATTCGAACTGGCGCGTGCCGCTGGCGGACAGCTCAGGCCACGTGGTACATACCGACGAGGTCTTCGACCTGCCACGCGTGCAGTCCCTAGCCGCCGTGATGCGCCGAGAGAAGCGGTGATCGATTCCGGCAATGGGAAATTGGTCTAAATCAGCCCCTCGTAATCGAGATAGCCGAAGACGACGACTTGTTATGGGCATGTTATCGTTGTCATGACAATGATTGTTCGCGACGGCGAAGGAGCGACGGCATATGACCAAGGCAAGCATTCAAGCGGTGGCCCGCGAGGCCGGCGTTTCCGTATCCACGGTGTCCCGAACCTTCGCCAAGCCGGATCTAGTGCTTCCAGAGACTCGAGACCGAGTGATGACCGCGGCCGAAAAGCTCGACTACTCCGTCTCTCGCTCGGCCGCCGCACTGAAGTCCGGCCAGTCGTTCCGCATTGCGCTGCTGGCCAGCGAGACCATCACCACCTGGTTCAATGCAAACATCTTCGCCGGCCTTGACTCGGCGCTGCGCCCCTCCGGCTACGACACTGTGCCCTACCCCATGCGCAACGCCGCCGAGCGCCATGACTTCTTTGCGGATTTGCCCGTGCGACGCAATGCGGATGCGGTGATTGTCAGCTCCTTCGACATTGAGCCGGCTGAAGTGGAGCGACTGAAGCATATGCACGTGCCGATTGTCGGCATCAACATTCCCTCCACCGATGGGTTCGACGCAGGCGTGAGCATTGACGATTACGCCGCCACACGTTCGGCCATCGAGCACCTGATTGCACTCGGCCACCGGCATATCGCGTTCGTCGGCAGCGCCCCGACCGAAACCAACATGCGCTACAGTGCCGAGGCTCGTTTGCAGGGCGTCATTGATGCCGCTGCCGCCCATCCGGGGATCGAGCTAACGCCCCTGAGCATTCAACGCGGTCTTGGCGAAAGCAACGCGGCATTGAACGCCGTACTGAACGCCTCCCCCAGCATCACCGCCTTCTGTTTTGAGGATGATGAAATGGCCGTACCCGTGCTGTATCGCCTGCGTCAATACGGGCGGCGGGTACCTCAGGACATCTCCATCATCGGCTTCGACGATTCCACCCTGTCCGCCGCCGTGGGACTGACCACACTGCATCAGGACCCGTTCGCAATGGGCGTGGCCGCCGGGCACATGGTATTGGATGCCATTGCGGGCAAGTCAATCGAACCGGCATTCGTACGGCCGGACACTCCGCTAATACTGCGCGAAACCACCGCGCCGCCTGCCGCAACAGCAGCGTCCGCGCAGGCGTGACTACGTTACCACCGCAAAACGCCGATAAATCGACTTTTGCATGCGTAATTCACATGATATCGTTGTCATCATCAATACAACGGTTGGGCCTTCACACAGCAGTTCGAGCGCAACCGGAACAACCCAACCACAACGCACCCGGAACAGGAAGGAATCGGCATGACCGCCAACAACCTCAATGACGACTGGTGGAAGCAGGCCGTCGTCTACCAGATCTACCCGCGCAGCTTCAAGGACGTCAACGGCGACGGACTCGGCGACATCGCCGGCGTCACCGAGAAGATGGATTACCTGAAGAACCTCGGCGTCGACGCGATCTGGCTCTCCCCGTTCTACCCCTCGGATCTGGCGGACGGCGGCTACGACGTGATCGACTACCGCAACGTCGACCCGCGCCTAGGCACCATGGACGACTTCGACGCGATGGCCGAGGCCGCGCACGAGGCCGGCATCAAAGTGATCGTGGACATCGTGCCCAACCACACCGCCGACAAGCACGTGTTCTTCCAAGAGGCCCTCGCCGCCGAGCCCGGCTCCCCGGCGCGCGACCGCTACATCTTCCGCGACGGCCGCGGCGAGCACGGCGAACTGCCGCCCAACGACTGGCAATCCTTCTTCGGCGGCCCGGCCTGGGCGCGCGTGGCCGACGGCCAGTGGTATCTGCACCTGTTCGATAAGGCGCAGCCGGACGTCAACTGGAAGAATCCGGACATCCACGAGGAGTTCAAGAAGACCCTACGTTTCTGGTCCGACCACGGCACCGACGGCTTCCGCATCGACGTGGCGCACGGCCTGGCCAAGGATCTCGAATCCAAGCCGTTGGAAGAGCTCGGCCGCGAATACAGCGTGGTCGGCGTGCTGAATCATGACTTCAGCCACCCGCTGTTCGACCGTCGTGAGGTGCACGACATCTACCGCGAGTGGCGCAAGGTGTTCAACGAATACAACCCGCCGCGCTTTGCCGTGGCCGAGGCGTGGGTGGTGCCTGAGCACCAGCACCTGTACGCTTCGATGGACGAGCTGGGCCAGTCCTTCAACTTCGACTTCGCGCAGGCCAACTGGTATGCCGACGAGTTCCGCAAGGCCATCGCCGCGGGTCTTAAGGCGGCGGCCGAAACCGGCGGCTCCACCACCACGTGGGTCATGAACAATCACGACGTGCCGCGCAGCCCCTCCCGCTACGGTCTGCCGCAGGTCAAGGGCGCGCCCTACCACCAGCTGCCGCACGACTGGCTGCTGCGCAACGGCACCACATATCCCGAAGACCGCGAGCTCGGCACCCGCCGTGCCCGTGCCGCCGCGCTGATGGAGCTTGGTCTGCCCGGCGCCGCCTATATTTATCAGGGCGAGGAGCTGGGTCTGTTTGAGGTGGCCGATATTCCGTGGGATCGACTGGAGGATCCGACCGCTTTCCACACCGCTCAGGCCACGATGGATAAGGGCCGTGACGGTTGCCGCGTGCCTCTGCCTTGGACCGCTTCCGACGAGCCCGCTCTGGCCGATTTCAGCCGTCCGGCTCCGGCCGACGATGGCACCGGCGAGAACCATGTGCCGCTGTGCGCCGCCGGCCAGTTCGGCACGGGCGCTTCCTTCGGCTTCTCCCCTGCGGTTCGCGCCGATGGCGTGACGCCGGCCGCCGACCCGCACCTGCCGCAGCCGCTGTGGTTCAAGGATTACGCGGTGGACGTGGAGCAGGCCGACCCGGATTCGATGTACACGTTGTATCATGCGGCGTTGGCGATTCGTCAGGAGTCGCTGACCGCCACGCGCGACACCACCGCCGAGCAGGTGGATATGGGAGCGGACGTGGTGGCGTACCGCCGTGCGGCGGTTGAGGGACGCACGTTCACCTCGGTTACTAACTTTGGCACTGCCCCGGTCTCACTGCCCGAAGGCTCTGTGGTGCTCACTTCCGGCCCGCTGACTCCCGACGGTCAACTTCCCACCGACACCTCTGCGTGGGTAATCAAGTAACTCTGTGGTTCACTGCGTGGTGGAAGTTTGGCTACGTGGTGGGACCATACTAGAAGGCCGCCGTTCCGAATGAATCGGAGCGGCGGCCTTTTGGTACGTGCTGGGTACTCCCCTCAGGCGCTTATGCGCCAGCGGGAGCTACAGGGGCTCACTGAACCTGGGCGCGGGCGATCTTGCCGGTGAAGGAGTTGGCCTCGTCGGCATCCTTGACGCCATCCTTGTTCCAGGAGAACATGGCGCGCAGCTTCGGGCCGACGGTCTCGATGCGCTCGTTGGAGTACTTCTCCTGCAGTTCCTTGAAGTGCGGGGCGCCGGCATCCTGATCGTCGATGAACTCCTTGGCGAAGGAGCCGTCCTGGATGCGCTGCAGGTGGTATTCCATGCGCTTGCGGCAGTCCTCGTTGATGACGGTGTTGACGTAGTCGCCGTACTGAGCGGTGTCAGAGCAGGACCAACGAGCCTTGTTCAGACCGCCCTCGTTCATCAGGTCGACGAGCATCTTGAGCTCGTGGCAGACCTCGAAGTAGGCGATTTCCGGCTGGTAGCCGGCGTCGGTCAGGACTTCGAAGCCCATCTCGACGAGCTTGTTCACGCCACCCATGAGCACGTTCTGCTCGCCGAAGAGATCGGTCTCGGTCTCTTCCTTGAAGGTGGTCTTGATGGCACCGGCGCGCAGGGCACCGAGGGCCTTGGCGTAGGCCAGGGTCAGAGCCCAGCCGTCGCCACGCGGATCCTGCTCGACGGCCACGACGACCGGCACGCCACGGCCAGCGGCGTACTCACGACGAACGATGTGGCCCGGGCCCTTCGGGGCAACCATGAACACCGGGTGATCCTCAGACGGCTTGATGTAACCGTAGTGAATGTTGAAGCCATGAGCGAACGCAACAGCAGCACCCGGCTTGATGTTGGGCTCGATGTCGTTGGCCCAGATGGTGCGCTGGTACTGGTCGGGGGCCAGAATCATGATCACGTCGGCCTCGGCGGAAGCCTCGGCCACGGACTTGACCTCGAGGCCCTGCTCCTTGGCGAAGTCGACCGACTTGGAGGTCGGACGCAGGCCGACGACCACGTCGACACCGGAATCGCGAAGGTTCAGCGCGTGGGCGTGGCCCTGGGAGCCGTAGCCGATGATTGCGACCTTCTTGCCTTCGAGAACAGAGAGATCACCGTCGTTCTCATACCAGATCTGTGCTGCCATTATTGGCACTCCTTTTCAGTAGTGGGTTGTGGCGCCGCTGGGCGCCGGGGGTATCTACGGTGTGCAGATAAGTCCTGTTTTGCGAGGATTGTGTCCTTCAAACCGAGTTCAATCCTACCGAGAACGCCGTCGCAGCCCCGCTGGAGTCCACAACGTGAGCTAGGTCACTATTGGAGTATGGACAGCCGTGTGCAGAGAACGATTCTCGATAACAACTCTGCACCCTTTTGAACAGAATCGCACAATCCCACATATGGGGAAAGGCTGAGATATCAACGACCTTGCATATTCGGTGTTCGTTTGTCTGCAAGAAATCAGCGCATAGTTGTTATTGAGAATGATTCGCTGCGCGCAACAACACAAAACCGCCGCTCCCGTATGGGCGGGAACGGCGGTTTGCTAGCTTAAATCCCCTTCAGGGGCGACAATCACTGAACCTGGGTACGAGCAATCTTGCCGTTGAAGGACTCGGTCTCATCCTTGTCCTTGGCCTCGGCGTTATTCCAGGAGAACATGGCGCGCAGCTTCGGGCCAACGGTCTCGAGGTGCGGGTGAGAGTACTCTTCCTGCAGCTTCTTGAACTTCGGAGCGCCGGCAGCCTGGTCATCCATGAACTCCTTGGCAAAGGAGCCATCCTGAATGCGCTTGAGCTGGTACTGCATGCGCTTCTTGGTCTCCTCGGTGATGACGGTGGAGGTGTAGTCGCCGTACTGAGCGGTGTCGGAGCAGGACCAACGAGCCTTGTTCAGACCACCCTCGTTAGCGAGGTCGACGAGCATCTTCAGCTCGTGGAACACCTCGAAGTAGGCGATTTCCGGCTGGTAGCCAGCCTCGGTCAGCACGTCGAAGCCGAGGTCGCACAGGTGGTTGATGCCGCCCATGAGGACGTCCTGCTCACCGAACAGATCGGTCTCGGTCTCCTCGGTGAAGGTGGTCTTGATGGCGCCTGCACGCAGAGCGCCCAGAGCCTTGGCGTAAGCCAGGCACAGCGGCCAGGTCTTGCCGTCCGGGTCCTGCTCAACAGCAACGACGACCGGGACACCACGGCCAGCGGCGTACTCACGACGAACGATGTGGCCCGGGCCCTTCGGGGCAA
>OJRE01000712.1_pt1 | contig 15150 bp, 12 predicted proteins | sample 1599111 | NCBI WGS metagenome assembly OJRE01 (sample SAMN03922530, study PRJEB24848) | human gut metagenome | isolation source: stool sample | host: Homo sapiens | place: Germany | collected 2010-05
AGCCTTCGTCGGCAGCGTCAGATGTGTATAAGAGACAGGGGCTACTTGTATCTATAGTTCCTCTGCCATTTCCCGATAACCATCGGGGGAGAGACGCTTAATGTATAATTTATGCCTTGTCAGGTGAATAACTTACGGCTGGGGGTAGCCGTAAGCTTACGAGTCTGGAAGTGGTTAGTTATTCACTTGGGAAGCCTTTCTCAAGTGAGTTGGCCTGTTGATTAACAGGATATAAGACAGCGATTTATATGGCAATGGTTATCCCATGATCTCATCTGTTGGCCGACTTCTATATTTCTGTAGGTCGACTTGTCTTAGGTTGCCGGCTGAAATGAAATATAGATGAGCCTGAAGATACCCCCACTGATTATCGGGTGAGCCGAATTTTCTTCTGATAAGGCATTGGAGACAAGACTTATAGGTAATAAAAAAAACCTACAAATCAGCGATTTGTAGGTTTTTGTCCACTTACTCTCTTGTTTTGTTCAGTAGGTTCTGCGGAAAGACAGGGATTCGAACCCCGGGAACCTCTCAGTTCAACGGTTTTCAAGACCGCCGCAATCGACCACTCTGCCATCTTTCCAATATGTTTTGCGATCAAACGTTTCGTTTAATCGCTTTGCAAAGGTAGTCATTCTTTTGGAATATACAAGAGTCTTATGCGCTTTTTTTCTTTTTGTTTATTCTTTTCTTTTAAGAATAGAATGTGTGGGAATCCCCTTTTTATTGCTATTTTTGTAGCAAATAATTTATCAATCAAGTAAAAGGTTTCTATATGAGAAAGTTGAAAAGTTTATGGCTGGTTTCGGTTGTGCTGCTATTAGTAAGCTGCTCGATGTCCGCTAAATCAGATAAATCAAGTGAGGCTGGTACCGCCTCCAAGGGAGAGGTCGTTACTTTGAACAAGGCAGAGTTCTTGCAAAAGGTATTCAATTACGAGAAGAACGCAACGAAATGGGTATATGAAGGTGATAAGCCTTGTATCATCGATTTTTATGCGGACTGGTGTGGTCCCTGCAAGCAAGTGGCTCCTATTTTAAGGGATTTGGCTATCCTGTATAAGAATGATATCGTAGTTTATAAGGTAAATGTGGATAAGGAAAAGGAGTTGGCTGCCGCTTTCGGCATACAAAGTATTCCTACGTTCTTGTTTATCCCTAAGGAAGGACAGCCTCAGATATCGATGGGAGCTCTTCCCCGTGAGGAGTTTGTGAAACAGATCGATACTTTCTTGTTGAAGAAGAAGTAACACGACTTAGTTAATCATCATTTATAGATCGGAAAGCCGTAGAATTTTAGATTTTACGGCTTTTTTAATTGGGAGGGATGCTTTATGAAAGTAGGAATTATCAGATGTATGCAAACAGAGGATTTTTGCCCCGGTACTACTGATTTTAGGATGATCCGTGAGAAAAAGGGAGCCTTTGAGGGCGTAGAGGAAGATATTGAGATCATCGGGTTTATCAATTGCGGAGGTTGTCCCGGAAAAAAGGCCGTATTAAGGGCGAGGGAGTTGGTGAATAGAGGGGCGGATAGTATCGCTTTTGCTTCCTGTATCCAAAAAGGGACGCCGATAGGTTATGCCTGTCCTTTCGCCAAAAGGATGAAGGATGTTATCCAGAACGATTTAGGCGATGGCATCCGGCTGATCGATTATACGCATTAGGAAGATCCGGTAGCTGGTGGAAAAGGCATAAAAAAAGAGGGCATTGAAAAATGTCCTCTTTTTTATTTTGGCATCGCACGAATTATTCAGCGCTTTCAGTTGCCGGAGCTTCTTCAGCGGGAGCCGCTGCGGCTGCTTCCTCAGCTTGCTTAGCAGCTTCAGCTGCTGCCAATTCTGCTTTCTTTTTAGCTACGATTTCTGCTTTTGCCTTATTCGCTTCCTTTTCAGCCTCAAGACGTGCTTTAGCTTCTGCTCTAGCTGCTTCGCTGTCTTTTTCTTTGATAGCTTGTACGGAAGCTTGTTTGTTCTTCAACCAAGCTTGGAATTTCTCCTCAGCTGCGGCTTCGTCGAACGCACCCTTCTTAACACCTTCCAATAAATGCTTTTTCAAGCAAACGCCTTCGCGAGAAAGAATGTTACGAGTTGTGTCTGTAGGTTGAGCACCTACTTGTAACCAATACAAAGCTCTTTCGAAGTTCAAATCTACTGTAGCAGGATTAGTGTTCGGATTATAAGAACCTATCCTTTCAATAAATCTTCCATCACGTGGAGCCCTGCTGTCTGCGATCACGATTTGGTAGAAGGCGTAACCTTTACGACCGTGTCTTTGCAATCTAATTTTTGTTGCCATGTTTGAATAATTAATTTAAGCTGTTTGTATTAGCGGGTGCAAAGATAGGAGTTTCTGTTTATAAAACAAGCGTTTTGTTGGAAAATATGTGGATGCTTCTGCTTTTTTTAAAGGTAGTTTAAGGGATTAGTCCCTTATGCAATTGGTTGCCGACACCGTCGGCAATAATGCTGACGCTGTCGGAAATATTGCTGACGGCGTCGAAAATATTGCCGACGGCATCGGCAACCAATTTCTTCCTAGTCTTGCCCCGGAAAGATCGTATGAAATCTCCTGTACATCCCTAATGAAAGGGATTTTTCTTATCTTCGCGGCTTCATTATATTAATGTATTAAAATAAACATATGATTTCAGTTGACGGACTAACAGTAGAGTTTGGTGGAAGCGCCCTTTTCTCGGATGTTTCTTTTGTGATTAACGAGAAAGATCGTATCGCCTTGATGGGTAAGAACGGTGCCGGTAAATCTACCTTGTTGAAGATATTGGCCGGCGTGCGGGAGCCAAGCCGTGGAAAAGTGTCCGCCCCTAAAGATACCGTGATCGCTTATTTGCCGCAGCATTTGATGACGGAGGATGGCCGTACCGTTTTCGAGGAGACGGCGCAGGCTTTCGCCCATCTGCACGAGATGGAGGCGGAGATCGCCGAATTGAATAAGCAACTGGAGACTCGTACGGACTATGAGTCGGATAGTTATATGGAGCTGATCGAGCGGGTCTCTACCTTGAGCGAGAAATTCTATTCCATAGAGGAGATCAATTACGACGCCGATATAGAGAAAACCTTGTTGGGACTGGGTTTCAAACGGGAGGATTTCGACCGGCAAACCAGTGAATTCAGCGGTGGCTGGCGTATGCGTATCGAGCTGGCGAAACTACTGTTGAAGAAACCGGATGTCCTTTTGCTGGACGAGCCGACGAATCACTTGGATATCGAGTCTATCCAGTGGTTGGAGGATTTCTTGATCGATAACGGTCAGGCCGTAGTGGTGATCAGCCACGACCGTGCGTTCGTGGATCATATCACGACTCGTACGATCGAGGTGACGATGGGCCGGATTTATGATTATAAGGTAAACTATAGCCAATACTTGCAATTACGGAAGGAACGTCGTGAGCAACAACAGAAGGCTTATGACGAGCAACAGAAGATGATAGCCGAGACGAGAGAGTTCATCGAGCGTTTCAAGGGCACGTACTCCAAGACCTTGCAGGTGCAGAGCCGTGTGAAGATGCTGGAGAAACTGGAGATCTTGGAGGTGGATGAGGAAGATACCTCGGCTTTGCGCTTGAAGTTTCCGCCTTCGCCTCGTTCGGGCTCTTATCCGGTGACGATCGAGAATGTCTCGAAAGCGTATGGCGATCATACGGTTTTCCGAAACGCTAATCTGATGATCGAGCGAGGGGATAAGATCGCTTTCGTCGGGAAGAATGGCGAGGGTAAGTCTACCTTGGTGAAGTGTATCATGAAAGAGATCGAGCATGAGGGGACGTTGACGCTGGGGCATAACGTGATGATCGGTTATTTCGCCCAGAACCAAGCCTCCCTGCTGGATGAGAATCTTACGGTTTTCCAGACGATAGACGATGTGGCGCAAGGCGATATCCGTAATAAGATCAAGGATCTGCTGGGTGCGTTCATGTTTGGCGGCGAGAACTCGGCGAAGAAGGTGAAGGTGCTTTCCGGTGGCGAGCGCACACGTCTGGCTATGATTAAGCTATTGTTGGAGCCTGTGAACTTGCTGATTCTGGATGAGCCGACAAACCATCTGGATATGAAGACGAAGGATATCTTGAAGCAGGCGTTGCTTGACTTTGACGGGACGTTGATCGTCGTATCCCACGACCGTGATTTCTTGGATGGGCTGGTCTCTAAGGTCTATGAGTTCGGAAACCAAAAAGTGACGGAGCATTTGGAAGGCATCTATGAGTTTATGCAGCGCAAGAAGATGGAGAATCTGCGTGAGCTTGAGCGGAAGAATTAAATCCTCCACCCAAGCGTCAGCATAATATCATACGTGGAGCTATCTATATCTTTATGATACTTATAATGGGTACGGCGGGAGAAATAACGATTTCGCAACGCAATATTCCATTTATGCTTGGACATATAGGCTAAGGTGGTGGAAAATACCGTTAAACGTGCGTTGCCGGCATCGCCTTGTACGTTTAACTTTGTAGGGTCCACCGCATTCCAGTCTATATCCGGCTCGTATCCTTTCCATGTGAAGATATGGTAGTTCTCCAAATCGATCAAGAACGCCCAGCGTTTATCGTAGGCCAATCCGGTAAACGCTTTCACGCTATAACCGCTTCCCAGATTATAATCTCTCTCTTCCAGCCGGAGGTAATCGGAGATGCTTGCGCCCAAGGCGACTCCTGTTCCGTATAATTCGGCGTAAACATCTACCTTATTGTCCGGCGTGCCTCTTTTGTAATAGATCAATCCACCACCGACCGCCGCCGCTTCCGATATGCGGTAGGGAGCTACCGTTTGGGAACTATTGGATTTTAACTCGGAATCATAGTAGTCGAAATGCTGAAAGATTCCAGCGGCCAGACTACGAGGGCCTTTACTCCAGACCTGTTTCCCCCAGATAGCCCCAACGGCATTGACTTGGCTGATGAGCGGCTGGCTCGAAAAGAAATCGAACCCGGCCTTCAACTGAAACCATTCATAGGGCGAATAGAAATCATCATTGAAAGGATCTCCATAATCCAACCTGAAGGATACGTGCATGCTCGTAGTGCCATGCTTGGAGCCTTCCTGCTCGGCAAGGAAGCGAGGACCAACACCCACGATGAAGTTTACGGGAACCGAGGTGTAGACACGCCCCTTGGAGCTGCTGTGTCTCCAAGCTTCTCCCGTGATGATACGATTGATCGCCCGCATCGGAGATATCAAACCGGATAAGATCTCCCGTCCCACACGTTCCGCCCCGTGGGAGCGGTTGTCGATGAATAAGTCGGAGAGCCGGTAGGTAATCTCACCTAATTCTATACCGCCGAAAGAGGTGGCAAGCATGTCATTGATGGAGGGCGGTTCCGTTTCCATAAAGAATTCCCACATTAGGCTGCCTCCCGCCGCGAATGGAATGGATTGCCAGAAATTCAGTCCATTGCTACGGGCCGCGTTGAAATATAACGATCCGTGATAGGGATGGGCCACCAGATTGGTAGAGAACTTATCCGTGTCCCAAACAGGCCCCGTCTTGAAGTTTTGCTTAATCGTATGTCCGTTTATCTTCGCGAAATCCTCGTTCATTAAGAAACGGTCGAAAGTCCAGACGGCCATGTTCATTCCGAATACCTCGCTTGCTGCCAACCAAGGGCGGCGTGGAATGAAAAGGGCCGTGTCGCTCACGTAATTGCGGGCATCCATCTGAGGGAAGTGTTGCCCCCACATCCATTGGCTGGATAGCAGACAGATCAACCCGATCAACATGCATTTTTTCATCCTCATCTAACTCAATTCTCTTTTGTAAATAAAAATCAATAGGTTACGGTTATAACCACTCCGCAAACTTATATATAATAAACATTAAGGGATTCGTTTGGTTTAAATTATTGTTAGGTATTCTTTCTATAAATGCTGTTATTTGCGAACTATTCCGTATTTTTGCGAAAAAAACAAAATGATAGATTTTATCACCTTTTGTGACTATACAGGGACCTTTGCGTTTGCCATAAGTGGCATAAGATTGGCTTCTGCGAAACAATTTGATTGGTTTGGCGCCTATGTGGTGGGTGTCGTGACCGCTGTAGGAGGAGGTACGATTCGTGATATTTTATTGAATGCGGTGCCTTTTTGGATGGAACAAGCCTCTTATTTGATTGTCTCGGCCTTGGCTTTGTTGTTCGTTATCGCTTTCCGAAAATACGTGATCCGTTTGAACAATACATTTTTTATATTCGATGCTATCGGATTGGGGTTGTTTGTGGTGGTAGGTATCGCCAAGACCTTGGATTTCGGGTTTCCCATGTGGGTGGCGATCGTGATGGGAACTATAACCGGCTCGTTTGGCGGTATGATGAGGGATATATTGATTAATGAGGAACCTTTGATATTCCGGAAAGATATTTATGCGTTGGCTTGTGTCTTTGGCGGTTTGATATATTATATATGTATGCAAACTTCTATGTCGGCGGCGATGATACAGTTCGTATCGGCGTTGAGCGTGTTCCTCGCACGTATAATCGCCGTAAAATATCATATAAGTGTTCCGGTGTTGAAAGGAGAAGAATAATTTATTAACTTTGCATAATTATATGGACATGCATACTCAACAAGAAAAGGCTTCCATCCTGTTGATATATACGGGTGGGACGATAGGTATGATCGAGAATCCGGAGACTGGAGTGTTAGAGTCGTTTAATTTCCAGCATTTGAAGGACAATATGCCGGAGTTGAAGAAACTGGGGTATTCGGTGGCCACGATACAGTTCGATCCTCCGATGGACTCCTCGGAGATGGGGCCGGACTCGTGGATGAAGATCGTGAAAATCATCGCCGATAATTATCAGAAATACGACGGCTTCGTGGTACTGCATGGCACGGATACAATGTCGTATACGGCATCGGCATTGAGTTTTATGCTTGAGAACCTAAGTAAGCCGGTGATCCTTACGGGATCGCAATTACCGATCGGGATGTTGCGTACCGATGGGAAGGAGAACTTGATTACGGCGATCGAGATAGCGGCTGCCAAGGAGAACGGCTTACCGTTGGTCCCGGAGGTCTGTATCTTTTTTGAGAATGATTTATTGAGGGGGAATCGTACGAGTAAGATAAACGCAGATAATTTTAATGCGTTCCGTTCGTACAATTACCCGGCTTTGGCCCATGCGGGTATCTATATCAAGTATGATCTGCCGCAGGTATATCATCCGGTATCGCGTAAGCCGCTGAAGCCGCATTATTTGTTGGACCGAAATATCGCTATACTAAAACTATTCCCCGGAATTTCTCCGCAAGTAGTGGAAAGTATCCTGAATATCCCGGGTCTGAAAGGTGTGGTGATGGAAACATTCGGAAGCGGAAATGCTCCGTGCGAGGAATGGTTCTTGAATATGTTGAAGGAGGCTGTAGACCGTGGTATCGTTATCGTGAATGTTACTCAGTGTAGGGCCGGAAGTGTGGAGATGCACCGTTATGAGACGGGGCACAAATTGTTGGAGGCAGGCGTGACGAGCGGCTTCGATAGTACGACGGAGAGCGCCGTGACGAAGCTAATGTTCCTCTTCGGCCATGGGCTGACACCCGACGAGGTGAAGGAGCATATGAACTGCTCGTTGATCGGGGAGGTATCGATCCCTGAGACGTTCCGCCCCTAGTGTATACTATGTAAAACAGAAAAAAAGCAGTGTTGCGGAATAGGAGAGTATGAAACTATCATTTCTGAGTTTAGCGAGTGGGAGCAGTGGAAACTGCTATTATTTGGGGACTTCGGAATTCGGTATGCTGATTGACGCAGGTATCGGAATCCGGACCATAAAGAAAGTATTGAAGGACCGGTCGATCGATTTTACCAAGATCGTGGCCGTGTTGATTACCCACGATCATGCGGATCATATCAAGACGGTCGGGTATTTGGGCGAGAAGCTTTGCATTCCTGTCTATGCGACAGCCGACGTGCACCGGGGGATTGATAAGAGCCGGTATGTGGAGGAGACCTTATGTGTCTCCCGTAAGGTTATAGAAAAAGAAGTTCCATTCCTTATCCGTGATTTCCGTATCACGGCTTTCGAGGTGCCTCACGATAGTACTGATAATGTGGGGTACCATATCGAGTATGGTAATCATAAATTCACTTTCGCTACCGACGTAGGCCATATCACGGACACGGTGGGGAAATATATCTGCATGGCGAACCATTTAATATTGGAAGCGAACTATGACGAGGAGATGCTTCGTTTCGGTACATATCCTGCTTTCTTGAAAGAGCGGGTGGCGAGCCCGACCGGGCATTTGAGTAATAGGGAGGCTGCGGAGTTCTTGGCGACCCATTATAATACCGGTTTGAAGAATATCTGGCTTTGCCATCTCAGCCGGGACAATAACCATCCCGAACTGGCCTATAAGACAGTGGATATACGTCTTTTCCAAGAGGGCATAAGGGTAGGGAAAGATGTCTCATTGGTAGCGTTGAAGCGGACTACACCCTCGGATATTTACGAGTTTGATTAAAATTTTATGAAAAAAAGTAGTCGAAAAGTTTGCGGGGAAAAATAAAACCTCTATCTTTGCACCCGCAATCGAGAAACAAACGATGGTTTGAAAAAGTAACGATAGCGAAACAGAATGACTTGGTAGCTCAGTTGGTAGAGCAAATGACTCTTAATCATTGGGTCGAGGGTTCGAGCCCCTCCCAGGTCACACGATTTACTTATTGGAAAGATGGCAGAGTGGTCGATTGCGGCGGTCTTGAAAACCGTTGAACTGAGAGGTTCCCGGGGTTCGAATCCCTGTCTTTCCGCAGAGAGTCCTGTAAGGCGAAAGCTTTACGGGATTTTTTGTTTTTGAGGCGTTTGTCCGGGCACAAACGGAAAGAGGTAGCGGGCATCGCTAGAATGAGAAAGTGTATAATAATATGGAAACAGGATCATTGCGGATAAGTGATATACGGCCGGATTTTATCTATATGATGGAACAAGCCGTGAAAGCCCCATCGGGGCATAATACCCAACCTTGGTTGTTTCGTGTGCAAAAGGATAGGATACAGATTCTTCCGGATATGAGTAAGTCCCTTCCGGCCGTAGATCCGGATAACCGTGAGTTATTTATTAGCTAAGGATGCGCCACCGAGAATCTTTGTATTGCGGCTGAGGCAAAAGGATATACTCCGCTACCGTTTTTTTCAGGATCGGGGGAGATCACCGTACTCTTGTCGGAGGCATCGATGATTAAGGAGACGAGTGGGCTTATCGAGGAAATTTCGGTGAGACAGACGAATCGAGGCATATATTCCGGGGAAATGATTCCATCGGATCAACTGAGCTATTTGAGGAATACGCCTTTGGAGGAAAATATCAGTCTGCATTTGTGGTCGAAAGGAGAGTGGGAGTTCGATACGCTTTCTTCTTATATATTTGCGGGGAATAACCGGCAAATGAACGATCGTCTGTTTAAGCGAGAGCTGAAATCATGGATGCGTTTTAATAAGAATCATGTACGAGCTACATCGGACGGCCTGAGTTATGCGGTGTTCGGGGCGCCGAACCTTCCCCGTCTTATCTCAGAGACAATCATGGGAAGTGTCTTGAAAGCCGGCATACAAAATAGGGGAGACAAGAAGAAGCTGGACTCTTCTTCTCATTTAGCCTTGTTTGCCTTACGGATAAATACGCTACCGGAATGGTTTGCGCTAGGCCGGAGTTTGCAACGTTTTCTTTTGAGAGCTACGGAAAAGAATATCGCTTTCGCCTTTTTGAACCAGCCTTGTGAGGTGCGTGATCTTTCCGGTTTGCTGGCGAAAGACTTGTCTTTCACCAACGAGATTCCAGCCTTGAGCCTCCGTCTGGGATACGCCAAGCGGAAAATGCCGTACTCACCTCGAAAGTCTTGGCGTGAGAGGCTGGTTCCGTAATGGTTAAGTCAGATAGCGAGTACCCTCGTTCATGCCAGCTTGCACGGGATATGCCAATACGAAACTGTTTGCCTGGAAGTATTTGTTGAGGTACTTGGGGATACGGGCCATGGCGGGAGCGTAGGAAAGTCCTTCCTTGCGGCTAAGGATAATCCACATCGTGTCGTCCGGTTTTATATCCCGGAAAACGATCAGGAAGTCATCCCAGTCGTTGAATTCGATATAACTGGCTTCTCCGCTTTTCTTGGCTAATAATTTCTTTAAGGCATTCAAGGTCGCTTCCGAACCGTAAAAGACTGTCGCTGCACCTGTGTTCTGGGTCACGTTTCGTAACCGGAAGATGATTTGGTTGAAACCGATTTCTTTTTCGGCCAATTCCGGGATGATGATCAGATGCCGTCTAACGGTAGATATGGGTTGTGCGGGCTTGTATATGAATGTACTTACACTACTTTCCGCCAATACACTTTCCACGATATGGCCTAGGAAGGCCGCCGGTATATCTTTTTCCTTGTGCAATCCCACTACCAGATCTGTGATCTCCCGCTCTTTTACCACGCTGGCGATAGCATTCGATACGCTTAAGTCATATCTTAATAAATCTTTCATCCGGGTATCCGTGGCGGCAGCCGTATTGACTGCGGTCTGTAGAACCCTGTGGGATTGTTTTAACGCTTTCTCGTCTGAATGATGGTTATCTATCACTTTTAGGGCAAACAAGCCGTTCTTGTTTTGGGGAGATTTGATCGCCAAGCTGAGGTTGACCAGCTCTTCCACGGTCTCTTCATTGCTGACCGGTATCAAGATATGCTCTGATTCTTTTTTGTTTTCCTCCTTATCGGATATATCTTGGGCCGCTATGTTATGAGCGCCTTTTTGGGCGGCGAAAGAGGCGATGGTACAAGTGACAAGTATCATCAGGATCGTACCGTTCAACACGCTCTCATTTAATAACCGGATTGGTTCCCCATTAGCGTCTGTTCCGGTGATTACGTTATATCCGACCATCACGGCGGCCAATGTAGCGGCGGCTTGTGCGTTACTTAAGCCGAAAATAACGCTTCGCTGATCTGTGGACAGATGGAAAGTCTTTTGGGTCATCCAAGCGGCTATGTATTTGGCGGCCGTAGCTACGATAATCATGATAAGCCCTACTTTAATGGTCTCGAAACTGGTAAAGAACGTACGATAATCTATTAACATACCTACGCCCAACAAGAAGAATGGGATGAATATGGCATTTCCTACGAACTCGACACGATTCATCAAGGGTGAGCTTTGCGGGATAAGGCGATTTAGGGCTAGTCCGGATAAGAACGCCCCGATGATCGCCTCCATACCCGCTACCTGAGCTAGGAAAGATCCCAGAAATACCATCACCAGCACGAATATATACTGTGATATATTATCGTGTACATGCTTAAAGAACCAACGCCCAATGAAAGGGAAACCGAATAATACGATTAATGCGAATATCAAGATGGAAACGCCCAGACGAATCCAAAACATATCGTTGACCTGTCCGGTGGCCATGCCGACAATGATCGTTAGGACGAGCAATGCCAAGGTATCAGTGATCATCGTTCCTCCTACGGTGATACTGACAGCTTTGTTTTTGCTGATACCCAGTTTGCTGATAATCGGATAGGCGATCAATGTATGGGAGGCGAACATACTGGCGAGTAAAACGGAGGTCAATACGTTGAATCGCAGGACCCATATTCCGACAACCGTTCCTAGGATCATCGGAATGAGGAATGTGTACATGCCGAATACTAGGCTTTTCGTACTATTTCTCTTAAAGTCCGCCATATCGATTTCCAATCCGGCGAGAAACATGATATAAAGCAATCCCGCCGTCCCGGACAAGATAATGCTGCTATCCCGTAATACGAGATTAAAGCCGTGCGGTCCGATAATTGCGCCGGCAATGATCAGTCCAAGCAGGTGAGGGATTCTCAGCTTGTTTAATAAAAGGGGAGCGGCCAGGATAATTAAAAGAATCAAGAGAAATTTTAATACCGGGTCCGCTAAGGGCAATGTGAAATCTATTGTCGAGGCTAATACCATATGCGTAATTTTTTCGTTATAATTTGAAACAAAAATAATAAGAATTTGCGGAGATTGCAGCGTTTACGCCAACTTTGCATCTTCTTTTATAGATAACAATGAATGTGTGAGTTTTATAAGTTAAAGTATATGTAAATCTTGGGACATTAGCGTGAACCGATTATATTTGTACATACATTGCATTGAGTTTATTGTTATAAAACTAAAAAGCGTTTAAACCCTTTGCATAAAAGGGTGTCAAACATGAAAAGAGAAAAATATTTATTTAATGTAGAGGAGAAACAAATATGAAACCCATGAAATTAACATCTTTAGTGATGATGCTTCTGATCGCGTTTAGTGCCGCGGCTCAGGAGGAGTTCTTTGATGATGTGTATTTCTCTTCCAAAAACAAGAAAAAGAAAGAACAGGTTGAAGAGAAAAAGGTTGTTCAGCCGAAACAGGAGTCTAGGGCCCTGGTCGCTACAGCCAAGAGCCCAGCTTCTTCAGACAGCCGGGATGTGGATGAATATAACCGTCGTTATACATCAGTCGAGGTAGAGGAGCCTTATCGTGAGGATGATTCCGTTATCTATGAGGATAGCGATGAGAATGAGTCTTCTTCCGAGCGTCGTTCGGATACTGAATATACGGAACGTATCATTCGTTATCATTCGCCGAGTAAGATTACGATCGCCGGAGCGGATCAAGTCGATTTGTATCTGAGTGACGGATATTATGGTTACGGCTATGATACGGATTATTCGAACGGTAGCGCGAACGTGAATTTTAATATCAATGTCGGCAACGGCTGGGGCTCGCCTTGGTATACAGGTTGGTACGATCCTTGGTTCTATAGCTATAGCCCTTGGTGGACTTATTCATCTCGCTTCTACGGCCCGTCTTGGGGATTCGGCTGGGGCTGGGGAGGCTTTTATGCCGGCTATTATAGTCCGTGGTACGATCCATGGTATGGCCCGTCTTGGGGCTGGGGTGGAGGCTATTGGGGTGGCCATTGGGGACATCATCACCATTACTATCCCGGTTACTACTCGACTCCAAGTAGACATTATTCAAACGGACGTTCCTCTTATCGAGATAATCGCTCTTATGCGAGTGGCAGAGGTTCCGGTTATACAGGTGGGCGGAGCAGTGGCTCTTCTTCCTTGAGAAATTCAGGATCGACTACAAGACCTTCGTCTTCAAGTTCATTGAGCAATGGACGTGCGGGATCTACCCGTAGGGAATCTGCTATATCCTCTGGTGCGGGACGTCGTTCCTCTTCTTCTGTTAGAAATTCGGCAACGACAAGAAGTAGCTCGGGCATAAGTAATAGCTCGGCGAGAACAAGGATTTCCAGAAGTAGTTCTGGAGCCGCATCTTCTTCCGGACATCAATATTCAGCTCCGGTAACACGTTCCTCTTCTAGGAGCAGTAGCGATTTCTCAAATAGTCGCTCTTCTTCCAGTCAATTTAGAAGTTCCTCTCCTTCTCGTAGTAGTTCGGTAGGTTCTTCTTCCGGTAGCTTCGGTGGAGGTCGTTCTAGTGGAGGCTCTGTTGGTGGCGGAGGTGGCCGTGCCGGTGGTGGTCGCAGGTAAAAGTGTTAGGTTGATAAAATTAGAGATACGATGAAAAGGATAGGAATTATAATGTCGGTGCTTGCCCTGTGTGGCGGCACCGCTTTTTCGCAGTCACAGTTGGATGCCTTTAAGTATTCCCAGACGGAGTTGAATGGTACGGCTCGTTATTTAGGAATGGGTGGTGCTTTTGGTGCGTTAGGTGGTGATATTTCCGCTATGAATACGAACCCGGCAGGCTTGGCGATTTATAAAAGCTCGGAGGTGGTTACGACATTGAGTTTGTCTTCGGCCTCGGCGAAGACCGATTGGCTTGGTTCGAAGGTGGATAACAGCCGTACGAAGGTGAGTTTCGATAATATCGCTTACGTAGGATATTTCCCGACAGCGAATGATGAGGGTATCGTGAGCTGGAACGTTGGTTTCTCTTATAATCGCTTGAAGAATTATAGCCGGAATTATACGATGGCTACAGGAGGTGATTTGAATACTTCTCTTTCTGATTATGTGGCCATGCGTGCGGCAGGAATGCCTAGCGGACTGTTAGGGGAGGATAAGGACTATAATCCTTATAACAATCAAGACTTGGGTGATTGGCTATCTATTCTAGGATACAATGCCGGTTATATGGATTCATATAACGATAATGATAAAGAGTATTATAGTGCGTTCGGAGATAATAATGCGGATGGGCAATGGAGTCCATATTTATTGCAAGGAGGTCAATTAAAAGTTTCAGAGCGAGGTTCCGTGGATCAATATGATTTGGCTTTCGGTATAAATATATCGGAACTTGTGATGCTTGGCGCTACGGTTGCGATTACGGATCTGAACTATCGATATCAGTCATCGTATGATGAGGAATTTACGAACGGCAATAATTTATACTTAGATAATTACTTGGATACGGATGGTACCGGGTATTCATTTAATGTGGGTGCTATCGTCCGTCCCGCCGATTTTCTTCGCTTGGGTGTGGCTTATAATTCACCTACGTGGTATAAGATGACAGATCGTTATTATGGTGAGGCCGGTTCTTATCTGACCTTTATGGATAAAGGGGAGATGAAAGAGCGTAAACTAGATGCCGCTACCCCTAATAATGCTTATTATGACTATGAATTCCGTTCTCCGGATAAATGGATCTTTAGTGCCGCCGCTATCTTGGGTACGACCGCTTTGATAAGCGTTGATTACGAGTTGATGAATTATAAGAATATGCGTATGTATCAAACGGATGGTAGCAGTAACGTGTATACTAACCAAGATATAACGGATAATTTCAAGTCAATGAATACGATCCGTGTAGGTGCGGAGGTAAAGGTTACTCCTCAATTTGCCGTAAGAGCAGGTGTCGCCTACAGCGATAGTCCGATCAAGGATAAACTGAAGAATGGAGAGAAAGAGGTCTTTACGGTTGGTACGATTCCTAATTATACGATCGATAAAGGGGTCATGAATTATACGGTAGGTATCGGTTATCGCTTCACCCCGAACTTCTATACGGACTTGGCTTGTGTATTCCGTACGCATAAGGAAGATGTTTATGCGTTCTCTAATATGTTTGCGGGAGATGATCCGAAACCATTCCTCGAAGCCCAACCCGCCACGATGAAAACAAACACGACTCGTGTAGCTTTGAC